>Ga0207691_10000020_pt1 | contig 133465 bp, 119 predicted proteins | sample KBSM13metaG_FD_184327 | JGI IMG/M metagenome (GOLD analysis project Ga0207691, IMG submission 184327) | Miscanthus rhizosphere microbial communities from Kellogg Biological Station, Michigan, USA - KBS M1-3 metaG (SPAdes) (version 2) | ecosystem: Host-associated > Plants > Roots > Rhizosphere...
GGTCGCGATCGAGCCCTGGGAGATCGGCGTCGCCTGGGCCTACGACCTCGACTGGCGGCCCCTGCCGGTGATCCAGGGCTACCAGGCCTACACCCCCTCGCTCGACGCCTTGAACGTCGAGGCCCTGGCCGGCGGCGACCGGCCGACCGCGATCCTGAGACAGAACACCAAGGCCTTCGGCGGTCCGGACGACTCCTCCATCGACGATCGACTCCCCGCCTGGGACCCCCCGGCCGCGGCAGGCGAGATGCTCTGTCGCTATCGCGCCGTGCACACGTCCAGGCGCTGGCAGGTCCTCTATCCCACCGCGGACCGCTGCCGGCCCCCGCACCTGATCGGCGGCGTCGCCGCGCGAACCGGCGAACCGATCCCGGTCCCGCCGCCACCGCCCGGAGGCATCGTCTTCGCCCGCATCGAGGGCCTCGGCGTCGAGGGCCTCGAAGCGCTGCGCACCTTCCTCTACCGCGCTCGCCAGAGGTGGGCAACCGTCAACGGCGAGAGGTCCTGGCGGGTGGTCCCGGCCACCCTCGGCGACGGCCTCGTCCTCCGCGTCGACCCGCGGATCGATTTTCCCGCGCCCTTCGCGCTCGCACCTCAGGCCCGAACGCTCTCCCTCCAGCTGGCGGGCGGCGAGCGACGGTTCGAAGTCGAGTTCTACGCCCAGCGGGTCAGGTCACCGCGACCGGCAAGCCCTGCTCAGCCGCAGCGTCCCGCAGTCGCTGGTCATAGGTGAGGAAAGCCCCTATCTCCGCCTTGACCGTGAGTGCGGTGGCGAGGTGGAGAGCATCCAAGGTTCGCAGAGCCGGTGGTGCCAGCGAGGTTGCAACGTCAAGCACCGCATCGTCAAGCGAAAGCAGGGAAACCCCCTCAAGCCAAGATCGCGCATCCTGGGCGTGCTCCGAGCCGTGCCGAGAGCAGGCTCTTATAGCCTCGACTGCGAGGAGCGTGCTGGAGACGTATCCATCCCACCGCGAGAGCTCGGACCGCAGCTCCCCGTGCCCATCCTCTTCGAGGATGACCTTTACGTAGGCCGAAGTGTCGAGGTATGCGAGTCGACCGGCTATAGCCGCTCCTCGCGCATTTCCTCCAAGATCTCGAGGCTGGGTCGTCCCCGAACCGGCGGCCGTGTTGAGCGGGCGAAGAAGGACAGGAGATCTCGCCGCGGCATCGTCGCCCCTCGCTCGGCAACCAGCCGGGCGATCGGCGAGTCCTCGGGCCCGGACGGAAAGATCCGGGCCACCTCGCGGCCACGCTCCGTCACGACAAAGCTCTCGCCCTGCTTAACCTCGGTCAGGTATCTGGACAGGTTCTGCCGCAGCTCGCGGACGCCCACTCGCTCCATGTGCGCCACTGTAGCACATGGTTCGCGGGGCGCTCAGCGGATCTTTTCGTAGATGCTGAACAGCGGCAGGTACATCGAGATGACGATGAAGCCGACCATGCCGCCGACGAAGCAGATCATGATCGGCTCGATCAGCGCCGTCAGCGCCTTCACCTTGGCGTCGACCTCGGCCTCGTAGAAGTCGGCGATTTTGGAGAGCATCGTCTCCAGCTGCCCGGTCTCCTCGCCGACCGCGACCATGTGACCGACCATCGGGGGGAAGATGTCGTGCCGTTCGATCGGCCCGGCCAGGGAGCCGCCGGTCTTGACCGATTTGTAGACGTCCTCCATCGCTTTCTCGACGACCACGTTGCCGGCGGTTTCCCCGGTCAGCTGGATCGACTGCAGCATTGGCACGCCGGAGGAGACCGAGCCGGAGAAGGTCCGCGACCAGCGGGCAAGCGCCACTTTCTGGATCACGTCGCCGACCTGAAAAGGCAGCCGGAGAATGAAGCGGTCCCACTGGTCTTTGCCCCGCTCGCTCTTCTTCCACTTGAAGAAGAGCCAGAAGCTGAAGATCAGCCCTGGCAGCAAGAGGAACCAGTATCCGGTCAGCAGTTCGGAGAAGCTGACGCAGAGCTGCGTCGGCGCCGGCAGGCCGCTCGCTTCCTCGGGATGATCTTCGGCCAGTTCTTTGAAGATGTTGGCGAAGACTGGGATCACGAACATCACGATCGCGACGAGGACGACGACCGCGAAACCGAAGACCAGCGCCGGGTACATCAGCGCGGATTTGACCTGGCGCCGCAGAGCATCCGTTTTCTCCACCTGGAAGGCGATCCGGTCGAGCGCTTCCTCGAGGCGACCCGATTGCTCGCCGGAGCGGACCATCGCCCGGAAGAGGCGGTCGAAGACGCGCGGGTGCCGCTCCATCGCCTGCTCGAGCGTGCTTCCCGCTTCGACGTCGGCGCGCATCGCGGCGGTGGCCTCTTTGATCTCCTCGTCCTTGCTCTGTTCCTCGAGGGTGCTGAGGGTTCGCAGCATCGGCATCCCGGAGGCGACCAGGGTCGCGAACTGGCGCGAGTAAACGGCCAGCTCGCGCATGTCGACGCTCTTCCAGCGCCGCATGATGTCCTCGATCTTCAGCGGGTTGCTCTTCTCGCTGACGTCGAGGACGATCAGGCCGCGCTGGCGCAGCTGCTCGGAGACCTGGGCCTTGGACTCGGCCTCGATTTCGCCGGCGGTGGCGGTGCCCCCGACGTCCATGGCACGAAAGGTGAAGGTGCTGGCGGCCGCCATCGGCTAGCCCCCGGAGACGTAGGAGGGAGGCTGGGGAGGCGATGGCGCCTGGGGCGTCGCGGCAGCTTCGCCGTAGCCGGGCGCTGCCTGCGGCATCACCGCACCATCGCCGCCGAGGACTCGTTTGAGCTCCTCCGGCACCGCCGATCGCTGCTCGGCAAGGGAGCGGGTGATCTTGCCGGCCCTGACGAGGCGGGCGAGATCGGCGTCCATCGTCTGCATCCCGATCGCGCCCGAGGTCTGCACCGCGGCGTAGATCTGGTGCGTCTTGCCCTCGCGGATCAGGTTGCGGATCGCCGGCGTCGGCACCAGCACCTCGGTCGCGACGACGCGGCCCATGCCGTCGGCGGTCGGCAGCAACTGCTGGGTGACGACGCCCTGCAGGGCGATCGAGAGCTGGGTCCGCACCTGCCCCTGCTGCTCGGGCGGGAAGACGTCGATGATCCGGTCGACCGTCTGCGCGGTCGACTGGGTGTGGAGGGTGGCGAAGACGAGGTGCCCGGTCTCGGCCGCGGTCAGTGCGGTGGCGACCGTCTCCAGGTCCCTCATCTCGCCGACCAGGATCACATCGGGGTCCTCTCGCAGGGCGGCCTTCAGGCCAAGGGCGAAGTCTTCGGCGTCGGAGCCGACCTCACGTTGGTTGACGATCGACTTTTTGTGTTGGTGCAGGAACTCGATCGGGTCCTCGATCGTGAGGATGTGGTCCTGCCGCTCGCAGTTGATCGCGTCGATCATCGCCGCCAGGGTGGTGCTCTTGCCGGAGCCGGTCGGTCCGGTGACGAGGACGAAGCCGCGCGGTTTCCGCGTGAACTCCCGCAGCACCTGCGGCACGCCGAGCGAGTCCAGCGCCGGGATCTCCTGCGGGACGAAACGGAAGGCGGCGCTGACCGAGCCGCGCTGGAAGAAGCAGTTGACGCGGAACCGGGCGACGCCGGGGATCGCGTAGGCGAAGTCGAGCTGTTTGTTGTTCTCGAACCTTTTCCGCTGGTCGTCGTTGAGGATGCTGTAGACGACCTCGCGGGTGTCCTGGGTGCCGAGGACGGGGAAGCCGTCCATCGCGACGATCTTGCCCTTGTCGCGGATCGCCGGGGGGAACCCGGCGGTGAGGTGGACGTCGGAGGCCTTGGCCTCGACCATGCGGCGCAGGACCTCTGAGAAGTCGAACTCCATGGCGTCTAGATCGACCTACCGCGCCGTTTCCTTAAGCGGTGACACGCAGCACCTCCTCGAGGCTGGTGAGGCCGCCTCGGATCTTCTCGACACCGTCTTCGCGCAGGGTGCACATCCCCTCTTCCCGCGCCAGTGCCGCGATGTCGGCCTCCGCGGCCTGCGAGACGGTCATATCCTTGATCCTCTCGCTCATCCGCATCACCGAGTAGAGGCCAACCCGGCCCTTGTAGCCGCTGCTGTTGCAACGGGCGCAGCCGACCGGCTCGTAGGCCTCGAGCTCGGTGGCCGCCCTGAGCCCCGCGTCGGCGAGCGCCTGGACCGGGACCACCGCCCGTCGCTTGCAGTGGTTGCAGAGCTTTCGCGCCAGGCGCTGGGCGACGACGCAGTCCACGGCGGAGGCGGTGAGGAAGGACTCGATGCCCATCTTGCTGAGGCGGGTGATCGCGCCGGGGGCGTCGTTGGTATGGAGGGTCGAGAGCATCATGTGCCCGGTGAGGGCGGCCTCGATCGCGATCCGGGCGGTCTCGCCGTCGCGGATCTCGCCGACCATCACGATGTCAGGGTCGGCGCGGAGGATCGAGCGCAGGCCGGTGGCGAAGTCGAGCCCCGCCTTGCGGTTGACGTTTATCTGGTTGATGCCGCCGATCTGGTACTCGACCGGGTCCTCGATCGTGATGATCTTCTTCTCGACGTTGTTCAGCTCCCCCAGCGCCGCGTATAGGGTCGTGCTCTTTCCGGAGCCGGTCGGCCCGGTGACGAGGACGGCGCCGTAGGCCTGGCTGAAGGAGTGCTGGAACCGTTGGCGGGCATCGCCATCCATCCCCAGGTCGTCGAGCGAGCGCTGGGCGTTGTCTTTGTCGAGGATGCGGATCGTCGCCCCCTCGCCCCGCTGGGTCGGCAGCGTGGTGATACGGAGGTCGACTCGCCGGTCCTCGACCGAGACGCTGACGCGGCCGTCCTGCGGCACCCGTTTCTCGGCGATGTTGAGGTCGCTCATGATCTTCACCCGCGAGATCACCGCGCTGACCATCCGCTTCGGCACGTGCGCGGCCTCGCGAAGCACACCGTCGACCCGGAAGCGCACCCGCATCTCGCCTTCGTCGGGCTCGAAGTGGATGTCGGAGGCACCCTCCCCCACGCCCTGGCCGAGGATGCTGTAGACGAGCTTGATCACGGGCGCGTCCTCGGCGCTGACCTGCATGTCGGACACCTCGGCCAGTTCCGCCTCGGCTTCCTCCTCCTCGATCGTCGCCTCGGTGACCGCGCTTTGGAGCGTGTTCAGGCGCCCGAGCAGGGCCTCGATGTCCTCCTCGGCGGCAACCGCGACCCGGCAGTCGAGGCCGGTGGCGATCTGGATATCGTCGATCGCGAGGACGTTGGTCGGGTCCGACATCGCCACCAGCAGCGTCTCCTTGTCGAGGAAGCCGACCGGGATCGCGTGGTAGCGGCGGGCGGTGTTGACCGAGACGAGGTTGGCGGCAGCCATGTCGACCTGGTAGAGGGTGAGGTCGACATGGTCGAGGCCGTAGCGCTCGGCGAGCGCGCGGGAGAATTGGTCGGCGCTGATCGCCCCTTGCTCGAGCAGCAGGCGCTCGGGCGGACGGCCGGCCGTGCGGGCCTCTTCGATCGCCTGACGGGCGCGCTCGTCGGTGACGTAGCCGAGGTCGACGATCACGTCGGTGACGAAGCCGCTGGAGCGCCCACGCGTCTGGGGCTGCGTCAGGCCCGGAGTCCCAGAGGGCTCCGGCTGCAGCGCCGGCGCGGTCGAATCGCCCGAATCGGGAACCGGCCGCAGGTGGCTCGGAAAGTCCCGCTGGTCCATGCTCACGGGTGGTAGGCGAGGGTCCCGCCGCGATAGCGGGCGTCCACGACGGCCTGCACGATGCTCTCCGAGCTCTGGAAGCCGTAGTGGACGGAGGCGGCGTCGGCACCGTGGCTGAGGCGCTTAGGCCTGATCACGACCAGCGCCGGCACCCGGCTGAGGTCGACGCCTTGGGCGATCGTCACGTACTGAGCCAGATCGCTGGAGGGGACGACGAAGGTGGCGACGCCGCCCATCGCCCCCAACTGCCCCACGGCGCCCTTGACCAGGCGGTCGTCGATGCCGCCGTCGCGGACGAACAGCAGGACGACGGTGCTGCCGGCGTCGTAGGCGGAGACGACCGCGCGGGGCGGAGCCGGCGGCGCGCCTGGACCGGAACCGGGCGCGGGCAGCTCGATCGGCGCCCCGCTCGCTTCAAGTTCGGCTGCCGCCGAGGCGACCGCGGCCGCGCCGGCGGCCGATTCGGTGGCTTCTTCTTCTTCTGAGCCGCCGCCCGGTTTGGCGAACAGGAAGATCGCGGCCGCGACGAGCAGGACGCCGACCAGGGCGACCTGGGCCATCGGGTTGTCGTTCAGCTTCTCTCTCATACCTTCGCCTACTAGGTGTTCGACATCGCCGTCGCCGACCTTGAGCACGGGGCGTCGGCCGCCGAGATGGCTCAGCAGTTGGAGTCGGGAGGAGAGGCGGAGGAGCCCGTGCACTCGATGTAGCGGGTGCGTTCGAAGTTGCCGGCGAGGGTGATTTCCGGCGGCTGGATGTTCGGATCCGAGACGATCACCGGGTTTCCATGGATCTTCAGCGTTTTCCCGGCGATCATCCCGTTCCATTCCGCGTTGCCGCCGATGTCGATTTCGCTGTAGGGGGCGTAGACCATCACCTCGTTCCCCGATTTCGGGGTGCCGACCAGCTCGACCCTGCCTTCGCCGAGGACGTAGATCTGCGGGACCTCGTACTGACCCTGTTCGGGGTTATAGGCGTTGGATTCGATCACCGCCCCGGCGCCAACGTACACTTGGCGGTCCCCGGGATCGAGATCGCAGTTCTCGGGGGTATCGACGAAGATTTCGGGGGTCGCTTCCGCGGGAATGTAGAGCTTCCCCTGGATGTTGAGTTCGCAGACGAAGTAGATGGAGCCGCCCATCGTCAGCGTTTGGCTGGAGGCGACGTCGATCGCGCGGTTTTCGGCGTCCCAGGGATTGGTTTTGCTGACTTTTTTGCTGTAGGTGTCGACCTGGCCGGCTTTGGCGCCGGTGCAGTTCTGGGCCAGCCGGCAGTTGTCGTTCACCGTCTCGATGTCCGCCGGCGGCGTGATCGCCGGCAGATCCTTTTCGCCTTCGGATTTTTCGCCGTCGCAACTGGGGTTGGGCGCTTCTTTGCCGGGACCGTGGCGGTCGTTGCCGCAGATCGTCCCGCTTCCTTTGTTGACGATGCTGCCGTTGGTGCCGATGTCGGTTTCGATCCTGGGGTTACCTTCAAGGGTGATTTCGCTTTGCCCGATCACCCGCTCGTCGGCGAAGACGTTTTTCCCGCTGAGCGTTTTCAGGGCGACGTTGATCCGGCGCGTGACGCTGCCCGAGCTCCCGACCGAGACGACGTCGATTTCCTGGCTCGCGCCGTAGGCGCTGATCATGTAGCTGTAGGTGGCGCCGCCGACCTGCTCGGTGGCGGTGGTTGGGCACCAGCCGCTGGTCGCCGTCTGGTATTCGCCGTTGGGACCGACGCAGGGATGCACCTCCGAGAGGGACGGCAGGAACCGGTTCAACCGCAGCAGGGCGATGTTGGCACCGGCGTCCGCGGCGGCGATCGCTTCCTTGGAATCATGGTCGCGCTTGGTCCCCTGCTGCACGTCCACGGTCGACATCACGGCGACGCTGGCGAGGGCGAAGCTGGCGATCAGCGCCATCAGCGCGGTGGGCACGGCGATGCCGCGCTCGTTCCGGCGCAGATCCCGGATGAGCAGGATGAAGCGGTCGATCGCAAGCATCGCACCATCCATCGGCCCTGGGAGACGGTCCCTTGAGCCGACCGGTAGGAGCGCCAATTTCGCTTGGACGCGCGTCCTACTCAGTTGCGGGTGCGAGCTGCTCGATCCCGCTGGCGCGCTGGCCCCCGGCGGCGAGCATGAGTTTGAAGTCGTGCGGGCTGGAGGCGAACTCCATCGCCACGTCCTCGGAGACCTTGCCCTCCATCACGTAGCCGAGGAGGGACTGGTCGAAGGTGCGCATGCCGTAGTACTCGCCCTCGGCGATCACTTCGGTGATCTTGCCGGTCTCCTCGGGGTTCATGATCAGGTCCTGGACGCGGCCGGTGACGACGAGGATCTCGGAGGCGGGGACGCGGCCGTCGCCGCTGACGTCGGGAACGAGGCGCTGGGCGATCGCCCCCCTCAGGGTCGCCGCCAGCATCACGCGCGCCTGGTGCTGGAGGTGGGGCGGGAAGAAATCGACGATGCGGTTGATCGTCTCGGTGGCGTCCAGGGTGTGGACGGTCGAGAGCACGAGGTGGCCGGTCTCGGCCGCGGAAAGGGCGGTGCGGACCGTCTCCTCGTCGCGCATCTCGCCGATCAGGATCACGTCGGGGTCCTGGCGCAGGACGCGGCGCATCGCGCGGGCGAAGCTCTCGGTGTCGGAGCCGACTTCGCGCTGGTTGACGATCGAGTTTTTGTCTGGGTGCAGATACTCGATCGGGTCCTCGAGGGTGACGATGTGATCGGTCCGGTTGCGGTTGATGTGGTCGATCATCGCCGCCAGCGTCGTGCTCTTGCCGGAGCCGGTGGTGCCGGTGACGAGGATGATCCCGCGCTGCTCCTCGGCCAGTTTCGTCACCACCGGCGGCAGCCCCAGCTCGTCGACCGAGCGGATTTCGAAGGGGATCGCGCGGCAGACGATCGAGATCGAGCCGCGCTGCTTGAAGGCGTTGACGCGGAAGCGCGAGAGCTTCGGGATCGAGTAGCTGAAGTCGGCCTCGCCGCTTTCCTCGAATTCCGTCAGCGACCGAACCTCGGCGATGTCGTGGAAGGCCTTTTCGGTGTCCTTCGGCTCCAGCGGCTGGTACCCCTCGAGCGGAGCCAGCTCGCCATGAAGCCGCGCGGTCGGCGGCACCCCAACCTTCACATGAAGATCGGACCCACCCCGCTCAATCAGTGTGCGCAGCGCTGAATCGATGTCGAACATCCCGGCCTGTATCGGCCGACAAAGCGGCTCACTTGAAAGGTGGGAGAGGGAACAGATATCCCTCTCCCAGAGACCGTCGCGCAGCTGATCGTCCTGCTGGGCGCCAATGTGGTCTCAGGAGCCTCCGGGAGAGGGATATCTGTTCCCTCTTCCCAGTCCTGAGGGGAGCCGGTTGTCAGCCTTGGCCGCGCAAGCTGCGGCCGTCCGAGGAGGTGAGGGGGACGGATACCCCCTCCACAAAGGCTCCTGAGACCACAACCGCGCCCAGCAGACCGCCCCAGCTGCGCGACGGTCTTTGGGGAGGGGGTATCCGTCCCCCTCCCCCGCTACCGAACTACAGCTTTAGGCGACCTCGCGCAGTTTCTGCGCCTCGCCGAGAGACTGCAGCTTTTTCAGGCTCTGGTTCTCGATCTGCCGGATCCGCTCGCGGGTGACGTTGAAGGTGCGGCCGACCTCGTCCAGGGTCCGCGGGTGCTCGCCGCCGAGCCCGTAGCGGAGCTCGAGCACGCGGCGCTCGCGGTAGGAGAGGTTCTCGAGGGCTTCTTTCAGCGCCTCTTTGGTCAGCAGGTCGGCGGCCCGGTCGAACGGGCTCTCGGCCTTCTCGTCGGCGATGAACTGGCCGAACTCCGACTCCTCCTCGTCGCCGACCGGCTTCTCGAGGGAGACCGGGGCCTGGGCGGAGCGCTTGATCGAGTCGACCTCCTCGGGATCGATCCCCGTCACCTCGGCGATCTCCTCCGGGGTGGGCTCGCGGCCCAGCTCGGTGACCAGCTTGCGCTCGGCGCGGCCGATCTTGTTCAGCTTCTCGACGACGTGGACCGGGATCCGGATCGTCCGCGCCTTGTCGGCGAGCGCGCGGGCGATCGCCTGGCGGATCCACCAGGTCGCGTAGGTGGAGAACTTGAACCCCTTGCGGTAGTCGAACTTCTCCGCCGCGCGGACCAGGCCCAGCGTCCCCTCCTGGATCAGGTCGAGGAAGGGAAGCCCCTGGTTCCGATAATTTTTCGCGATCGAGACGACCAGGCGCAGGTTCGACTCGACCATTTTCTGCTTCGCGTCGAGGTCGCCGCGCTCGATCCGCTTCGCCAGTTCAACCTCCTCCTGGGCGGTCAGGAGGCGAACTTTGCCGATGTCCTTGAGGAACAGCTGCAGGGAATCGGTGGTCATGTCCGGTTTCAGGTCGAGCGCCTGTTTCTGGCGCCGTCGGCCTTTTTTCCCGGTGTCGACGGGCAGCGCTTCGGCGGCGGCTTTCTGCGCCGGGTCCATGTCCTCGACGAGCTCGATCCCCGACTTCTCGAGGTGGCCGTAGAGGTCCTCGACGTCAGACTCGTCGAGATCGACCTCGGAGACTGCCGAGGCGATGTCGCCGAAGGTGAGGACCCCGAGCTGCTGCCCGCGGTTGATGAGGTTTTTGACCTCCTCCAGTTCCTGAAGCTCTGCTACCAGCATCCGTTCTTACTCGTTCCCTTGCGCTCGATGTTTAAGTCCTGGCGATGAAATACCGTCGCGACCCGAAAGTCGCGCCGGACCGACAAAAAACGGACCCAAGGTCTGGTCCGCGAAGTAGCCTCTACATCGTCATTGTGCCCTGTTGGGCGGCGTCCGCATCTAGGTCAAACGCCTGTTCGCATGGTACCCGCTTCAGTTTGTGAAGTCAATGCCCAGCTCCCTCCGCCATCCGACCCCCTGGCTCCGCGCCTTCTGGCAGCGCGCCTACCGCGAGAACGTCACCGGGCTCTCGGCGATGGTCGCCTACAACCTGATGCTGGCCGTCTTCCCCTTCGCCCTCCTGGTCCTCTTCGTCTTCGGCCAGGTGCTGAGGATCGAAGGGGTCGAGAGCAGCGTCCTCGCCGACCTTCAGCGCCTCTTCCCCAACGTCGAGCAGCAGACCTTGACCGACGCCCTCAACCGGATCGAGAACAACACGGCGACGATCGGGATCGCCGCCTTCGCCGGCTCGCTCTGGATCGGCGCCTCGTTCTGGGGGGCGATGGACACCGCCTTCTGCCGCATCTACCACGTCGAGTGCCGCGGCTGGGTGGAGCAGAAGCGCTTCTCCTTCGCGATGCTGGTCGTGGTCCTGCTCTTCATCGCCGCCAGCATCTTCGTCCCGACCCTGGAGAGCGCGGTCGTCAACAGCACCGACCGGCTCCCGCTCGGGCTCTCCGACATCAAGGCGATCGACACGATCCTGCTGCTGACCGCGGCGCTGCTGGTCACCTTCGGGATCTGCTCGGTGATCTTCTGGGCCGTCCCCAAAGGGCACATGCCCTGGCGCGCGGTCTGGCCGGGCGCGCTCTTCGTCACCATCGGCGCCGGCCTCGCCAACTGGCTCTTCCCGATCTATCTCTCCAACGTGTCCAGCCTCTCGCGCTTCGGCTCGACCCTCGGCTTCATCCTCATCGCCCTGCTCTGGTTCTACGTCCTCAGCCTGGCTTTGATGGTCGGGGCGGTGATCAACTCGCTGCGCTTCGAGTATCACGACACCGGCGAACTGCCCTATTTCTCGAAGCTCGAGCGTCCGTGCGACGGCTGCGGCGAAGATGCTCCAGCCACCGGTCAAGCATCTTCTCCAACTAGTTAATAAAAACTGCCGTATCCTCGTGCGGGGAATCACGATCCGGCTTTGGACTGGCCGTCCAGCCAAAGGCACAGGGTGAAACAATCCACAGTGATGGAAAAACATCGGAGTTCTGAAACGTCCGGGAGCGTTCTGCGGACTGCTTCTTCCGACTTCGCCAACCAGTCGCAGCGCCGCCGAATCGTCGACGCGATGATCGAGTCCTGCGCCGAGAAGACCTACGCGGCAACGACGATCAGCGACATCGTCGCCCGCGCGCATATCTCGCGCACGACCTTCTACAAGCACTTCGAGGAGAAGCGGGCCTGCTTCGAGGCCGCGATCGACTTCTGCATCGGCGAGCTGGAAGAAGTCGCCGGCTCGGCCCACTCGCCGGTCGACTCGCCCGGTGACGCGGCGCGGTTGGCGGCGACCGCTGTCGTCGAGGCGCTGGCGGCGCGGCCGGGGCTGGCGCAGGTCCTCGCCGGCGACGCGATGGCCGTCGACCCGATGGTGATCGAGCGCTACCGCAAAGCCACGGTGCCGGCGCTGGAAGCTCTTTGGAGTGGGGACGGCCGGCCCGAGGCCCATACCGACCCCCGTCTCGCCTTCGGCCAGGCCCAGGTCCTGATCCTCAACCAGATCGCCACCGGCAAGCCCCACCGCCTGCCCGAGCTGCTGCCGGAGATCGTCTACCTGACCGTGAGCCCCTTCGGCGGTCACGAGGAGGCCTTGCGACAGTCCCGCCTGGCGGGGAAAGCCGAGATCGGCGGTACCGCATCACGCTGAGCGATCGCCCTGAGGATCTCCGCCGGTGGCGTCTGCCGCGGGGGCGGCACGGGCTGCCGCGCGAGCTGGTCGAGCGCTCGCAACGGGAGCGGCTGCTCGCCGCGGTGGTGCGGGTGACGACCGCCAACAGCTACGAGTCGACCACCGTCAGCGACATCCTCGGCGAGGCCGGGGTCGGCCGCGAGACCTTCTACGAACTCTTCGACGACAAGCTCGACTGCATGCTGGCCGCCCACAAGATCCTCCTCGACGATCTCGAGGAACGGATCCAGGTCGCCTACTGCGAGGAGGGCCCCTGGCCGGAACGGGTCCGCAGGGCGCTCTCCGTGACGCTCGACTGGTTCGCGGCCGACCCCGAGGCCGCCCGCTTCACCCTGGTCGAGCTGAGCACCGTCGGGCCGGCCTTTCGCCCGACCTTCCAGAACGAGTACGCCCGCTTCACCAAGCTCCTCGACGACGGCCTCGCGAAGGACGGCCCCGATCCCGACCTCTCGCGCGCGACCGGCCTCGCCGTCGGGGCGATCATGGCCCGCATCTACGAGGAAGTCGTGCTGGGGCGGGCGGCGGAACTCCCCCGTCTCCTGCCCGACCTCACCTACGAACTCCTCGTCCCCTTCGTCGGCGAAGAGGTGGCGCGGGAAGAGCAGGGGCGGGCGGGTCGCAGCTGACCCGCCCGCGTACGAGCGACGCGGCCTCAAGCGGGGCCGGTCGTGCAACCACCTGACTACGCACTACCGCATGTCCTCAGCATGTGATGTTGAGTTTGTCTTCGCTGTAGGTCACCGTAGCTGTACCAGTCAGCGACGTTGTGCTAAAGGCACCACCGTTGTCGGCGCTTGAGCTGAGGTCGAGGGTGGCACCTGTTGTTGTGGCCTGATTGTACTTCTGATGACCGTGGCTCGTTTGTTCGAAGACAAATGAATGGCTGGGTTGGTACGTATTGCAGTCTGGATCCTCAACATGCCCAAGAATGCTTCCTGTCACCGATTTTTTGGAGAATCCAACGCAGTTAAATGTTACATTGACACCTGTGAGCAACACACCCGGTGTTGTTTCTCCATCCTTGAGATCGACTATTTCACTCGCCAATTCGTTGGTTTCAATTTTGCCGTTCGTCCCGGTATTGGAGCATGTGAATGTGAAGAACGTCACGTGCTCTCTGCATCCATTGAATACAAGGACTACCGTACCCACTGTGGATTCTGGCGCAGTTTCCGCGGTTCCTCCAAGCGAGCTGCAGCTAATTGTTTCTCCATTTGTGTTTGCAAGGGCAAAGGAACCTCCAGAGACCGCTCCCGAGCACCATTCACCGCTTTGGCAATCCGCCTCGTAACCTTCGTTTCCTGGGCATGTGACCTTGACCGGATGGTCCCAGTGGACAGTCCATGTAGCGACCAGAGCCGTTGTATAGTAGGTTTTGCCCAGAAAAAGCCTCGAGGTAAGGTCTGTTTGTTCGCCTGTTGCTGTGATCTGCGAGTACTTTTGGCTACCGGTAATAGCGCCTCCTTCGAAGACGGCTCTATGTGTGCTCACAGCTAGGTTGCAGATACTGGTCGGTTCCTCGATGCGACCGAATAGGCTGCCTGTGAATGTATGGAACCTGCAATTCGCTGTGATGTTGACATTTGTAAACGCTGTTCCTGGGACCGATTCGCTGTCCTCGAGGTTCACAATGTGATAAGTGAGGTTGTTCACCCTGATTTCGCCTCCAGCGTATCCAGGGCTGGTGCATGTTGCTTTGAAAGCCGTCACAACCTCACGGCATCCCGTGAGGACCAGATTGACCGTACCTGTCGTCGTTGTGGTGCTGAAGCTGGTATTACCTCCAAGCGTCTCGCATGTCATCCCTTCACCTGTGCTGTTTGTGATTTGGACGCCCCCTCCTGCGATTACGCCTTCACAGGTGGCCGCGCCTTGGCAGTGCACTTCGTATTCTCCCGCGGAGGCCAGCGCCGGCAGCGCGGTGAAGGCGAGGGCGGTGAGCGCCCCGGCCGCGAGCAGCATCAATATCTTGGTCATTCCTGATCCCCAGTCTTTGTTATCCCGCGAAAGAGATACTGGCTCCATTCGCCGGAGTAGAAGTTGAGTCGGTTTGCCTGATCGGCCGCCGACCCCGGCTTTGGGCCCATCCATAACCGACGGCAACCTGATCAGTCAAGATACTCCGATGTATAGGGCTCCTCGACGGGTGGTTTTCGCAAAGCTGCACGCGGCGAAACTCGTCCATCGGCCCCTTGCCAACCTGTGGGGGAACGGCTAACCCCGCTCGGCCAGGGCGGCGGCGAGGGCCTGCCGCAGCGGCGTCCGCTCGACCTCCGGGAAGAGCTCCATCCCCGAGGGGTCGTCGACCACGGTCTCGGTCGCGAGGCCCTCGATCAGGGGCTTGGCGACGCCGGCGTCGACCGGGGTCACCAGGCCGATCCACAGTGAGGAGAGCGCGGGGGTCAGCAGTGGCACCGTGATTCGCGGCGGCGGTCGCCGGCCCAGCGCCCGCGCCAGCTCGTCGATCATGCCGCCGTAGGTGGTGACGTCGGGGCCACCGATCTCAATCTCCCGCTCGGCCGGCAGCTCGAGGTCGGCGGCGGCGGCGAGGTAGGCGATCGCGTCGGACACGGCGATCGGCTGGGTGCGGGTGGCGACCCAGCGCGGGGTGACCATCACCGGCAGGCGGCGGACGAGGTAGAAGGCGGTGCGAAACGACTCGCTGCCGGCGCCGAGCACGGCGGCGGCGCGGAAGTAGGCGACGGGCACCGCCCCTCCGCGCAGGGTCTCGGCCGTGCGGTGGCGGCTGTCGAGGTGCTTCGACCCCTGCCCCAGCCCACCGAGGTAGACGACCCGCTTCACCCCGGCCGCCGCTGCGGCGCCGGCGAAGCTCTCGGCCCCCTGCTGGTCGCGCTCGGCAAAGTCGCCGTCGGAGCCGCGCCCCATCGAGTGGACGAGGTAGTAGGCGACGTCGACCCCATCGAGGGCGGGTCCCAGCGTCTCGGCCTCGAGCACGTCGGCCCGCACGACCCCGCAGCCGGCGTCCCTCAGCTCCCCCGCTCGCTCGGGATGGCGCGCCAGCGCGCGGACTTCATGGCCTTCGTCGCGCAGCCGCTTGCAGAGCAGGTAGCCGATATATCCCGTGGAGCCGGCGACGGCGATCACACCGTCCAGCTACCCCGAGAGCTGGGAATCAGCCATACCTCTCGCCGATTATCTCTCGCAACTTCGACCTGTCGTGCCGCGCCTGGACGCGGCGCACCGTGCCGGAGCGGGAGCGCATCACGAGCGACTCGGTGGTGGCGCCGGGGCCGCGGTAGCGGACGCCCTCGAGGACGTCGCCGTCGGTGACGCCGGTGGCGGAGAAGAAGACGTCGTCGCCGGAGCAGAGGTCGTTGGCGGTGAGGACGCGGTCGAGGTCGTAGCCGGCCTCGACCGCCGCCGAGCGCTCCTCGTCGTTGCGGGGCCAGAGGCGGCCAATCAGCTCCCCTCCCATCGACTTCAGCGCCGCGGCGGAGATCACGCCCTCGGGCGTGCCGCCGATCCCCCAGAGGAGGTCGACGGGGGAGCGTTCGCTCACCGCCAGCAGCGCCGCCGAGACGTCGCCGTCGGTGATCAGGCGGATGCGGGCGCCGGCCTCGCGGACTTCCTTCATCGCCTCCTCGTGGCGGGGACGGTCGAGCATTACGACGATCACGTCGCCGACCGATCCCCCCTTGCGCTGGGCGATCAGCTCCAGCGTCTCCGGCAGCGGCCGGTCGAGGTCGAGCAGGTCGGCGATCTCTTCCCCGCCCGCCATCTTCTCCATGTAGACGCAGGGGCCGGGGTCGAACATCGTGCCGCGCTCGGCGAGGGCGATGACGGCGATCGCGCTCGGCATCCCCAGGGCGCAGAGGCGGGTCCCCTCCAGCGGGTCGACGGCGATGTCGACCGTGGGGGGGCTGCCGTCGCCGATCTGCTCGCCGTTGTAGAGCATCGGCGCCTCGTCCTTCTCCCCCTCGCCGATGACGACGGTGCCGTCCATCGAGACCGAGTCGAGGACGTGGCGCATCGCGTCGACGGCGGCCTGATCGGCGGCGATCTTGTCGCCGCGCCCGACCCAGCGGGCCGAGGCAAGGGCGGCGGCCTCGGTGACGCGGACGAGCTCGAGGGCGAGGTTGCGGTCGGGCTTGGCAGCCGCGGCGGTCCCGGCCTCCTGATCGGTGGACCCCATAGGCGCCTGAGGCTAACGAAAGGCGCGCCGTGGACGTATGCACGAATCGATGCTGAGGTCTAAAGCAAGCGTCCGCGGAGGTCGATGGGCTCGGATCATGGGAGCACCGGAGCTCGAGCAGTTGGGCCGGGAGCTGAACATCCGCACCGACGAGGTGGTGGCGCGGATGATGCAGCGCTCCGCCGAATCCACCAAGACGCTGGCGAAGGTCGTCGAAGACAGCTTCGAGGACGTCGGCGCCGTCTCCACCGTCGCCGTCGCCCGCTGGATGGCCGGCGAGGGCGAAGCGGTGGCCCGCGAGGTCGGGCAGGAGTCGTGGCGGATCTTCGCCCAGCTCGCCTCCCAGCAGGAGGCGGCGCTGAACGAGGTGACGAAACGCTGCCTGCGCTGGCGCGACTGCACGCTCGAGGTGCTCGACGAGAGCGCCGCCGATCTCGGCCTCGCCGAGGAGACCCTGGCGACCGCCCGCCGGATGGTCCAGCGCAGCCTCGACGTCACCCTGGTGCGGATGTGCCAGTCCTTCGAGGACGAGCGCCGGCGGGCGCACGAGGAACTGACAAGCCGCGAGAAGGAACTCGTCTTCCTCGCCACCCACGATGCCCTCACCGGGCTGCCGAACCGGACCCTGATCCTCGACCGGATCGAGCAGACGCTGACGCGGGCGCGGCTGCGGCAGGAACCGGTGGCGGCGCTCTTCGTCGACCTCGACAACTTCAAGGCGATCAACGACTCGCTCGGGCACGGCACCGGCGACGAACTGCTTTGCGCGGTGGCCGAACGACTGGAGGGGGTGATCCGGGAGACGGACGCCCTCGGACGGCTCGGCGGAGACGAGTTCGTCGTCGTCGCCGAGGGGCTCTCGCTGGCGGCCGGCCCCGAGCTGATCGCCGAGCGCCTGCTGGAAGCGTTCGGGGAGCCGTTCGTGCTTGGCGAGGAAGGCGAGACGCTCGTCCACATCAAGGCCAGCATCGGCATCGCCACCGGCGTCCGCCCCTCGGCCGAAGAGCTGCTGCGCGACGCCGACATCGCCATGTACCGGGCGAAGTGGGGCGGCAAGAGCCGCTACCTCATCTTCGAGTCCGGCATGGAGGACGAGGTGCAGTCGCGGCTGGAAATCGAGATGGACCTGCAGAGTGCCCTCGCCGGCGAGGAGTTCTTCCTCGTCTACCAGCCGACCTTCAACCTGCAGACGATGACTCCGACCGGGGTCGAGGCGCTGATCCGCTGGCGCCGGCCGGGCCGCGGGGTGATGCAGCCGGAGGAGTTCATCCCGCTGCTGGAGGAGTCGAAGCTGATCGTCGACGTCGGCGCCTGGGTCCTGCGCGAGGCCTGCGCCCAGGCCGCCCGCTGGCAGCAGCAGGGTCGGCCGCTGGGCCTGTCGGTCAACGTCTCCCAGCTCCAGCTCGACACCGACGAGCTGATCGATGACGTCAACGTGGCGCTGGCGACCAGCGGCTTGATGCCGGAAGCGCTGACGCTGGAGATCACCGAGACGACCTTGATGAGCAACGTCGAGGAGACGGCGCGGCGGCTCGGCGAGCTGAAGGATCTGGGAGTGAAGATCGCCGTCGACGATTTCGGCACCGGCTACTCCTCCCTCTCGCACCTGCGCCAGTTCCCGGTCGACGTGCTGAAGATCGACCGCTCCTTCGTCTCCCAACTGGCCGAGGGGGGCGAGAACGAGATCCTCCTCCACACCTTGGTCCAGCTCGGCAAAGCGCTGGAGATCGAGACGACGGCGGAGGGGATCGAGCGCCCGCAGGACCTCTCGCTGATCCGCGATAAGGAGTGCGACAACGGCCAGGGCTTCCTCTTCACCCGGCCGCTCAGCGCCCAGGACGCAGACTCCTTCTTCAGCCAATGGTCGCCAAGCCGGCGCTTCGAGGTTCGCAACGAGCGCCCGAGCGGCGATAGGGTCACGGTCGATGGATCGCTGGGGCCTGACGCTGCCGCTGCCGGGACTGACGCTTCTCGAGCATAGACCGCTGGTCGAGCGCGCCGAGGCGGCGGGCTACACCGACCTCTGGAGCGGCGAGACCGCCGGGCCAGACGGGTTCACGCCGCTGGCGCTGAGCGCCGCCTGGACCGAGCGGGTGCGGCTGGGGACCGGGATCGTCGGTGTCTTCCAGCGCGGACCGGCGCTTCTGGCGCAGCAGGCGGTGGCGCTCAGCGATGCCGCGGAGGGCCGGTTCGTGCTCGGGCTCGGCTCCTCCTCGGACCGGATCGTCGAAGGCTGGAACGGGATTCCCTTCGAGCGGCCGCTGAGCAGGGTGCGGGAAACGCTCGACTTCCTCGACCCGGTGCTGGCGGGCGAGCGGAGCGAGACCGGCTTCAAGCTGGAAACGGCGCCCCGGTACGAGGTGCCGATCGTGCTGGCGGCGCTGCGGGGGAAGATGCTCGAGCTGGCGGTCGAGCGCGCCGCCGGCGCCTTCACCAACTTCCTGCCGCTGGCAGGCCTGCCGAAGGTGGCCGCGCAGCTGGACGGGGCGCCGAACGGCTTCGAGCTGCTCTGCCGCTTCTTCTGCCTTCCGGGCGAGCGCGAGCAGGTCGAGCCCCTCGCCCGCTTCATGTTCTCCTCCTACATCACCGTGCCCGTGTACGCCAACTTCTACCGCTGGCTCGGCTATGGCGAGCAGATCGCACCCATGGTCGAGGCCTGGGAAACGGGCGACCGTCAGGCCGCCGCCGCGGCCGCGCCGTGGGAGCTGATCGAGGACATGTTCATCTTCGGCAGCCCCGAGCAGATGAGGGAGCGCCTCGACGAATTCGTCGCCGGCGGCATCACCCTGCCGATCCTCACCCCGATCACGACGCCGGACAAGCTTGGGGAGACGATCGAGGCGCTGGCGCCGAGCTGAGCAAGCGGTTCAGGTAGAGAGGGAGCCGGTGGGGGTCGTTCGGAGCACCTCCGCCGCGAGGATCGCCGCTGGCTAACGCCTCATGGGTAAGTGGCGCGGCTCCATGCTGAGTACCTCACGACCCCCACCGGCTCCCTCCGCGATCGAGCTCAGGTAGACGCCAAGCGCTCCCACTTGGCGCATCCGATTTTGAGCACAGCGGAGTGGGGTCGAAATCGGATGCGGTCCGGCCTATGCACCTACTCGGTCTGGAGCTTCGTTGCCTCTTCGGCGAGGCGGGCGTAGGCGTCGGGGCGCCTCGTGGTGAGTAAGGGGAAGAGCTCCAGCCAGTCGCGGCGTTGGTCTAGGTCCAGGTCGGCCACCAAGACGGCGGGTTCGTCGCGGGGGGCCTGGGCGAGGGTGCGGCCGTAGGGGTCGGAGATGAAGGAGGAGCCGTAGAAGGTGAGGGGCGGCTCGGAGCCGATGCGGTTGACGGCGACCATGAAGACGCCGTTGGCGATGCCGTTGCCGACGATCACGTGCTGCCAGAGCGGCTGGGTGTCGAACTCGGGGTGGTCGGGCTCGGAGCCGATCGCGGTCGGGTAGACGAGGACGTCGGCACCCTCGAGGCTGTAGGCGCGCGCGACCTCGGGGAACCACTGGTCCCAGCAGGTGGGCAGGCCGAGCCGCACATCGCCGAGGCTGACCAGGGGAAAGGCGTCCGCGCCCCCGGGGCCTGGTCGGAAGTAGCGGTCCTCGTGGTAGCCGGCGGTGACCGGGATGTGGAGCTTGCGGGTGCGGGCGACCAGCTCGCCCCTGGGGGAGACGACGATCGCGGTGTTGAAGCCGAGGCCGTCGTCACCGTCGTCGCGCTCGTAGAGCGAGGCATGGACGTGAACGTCGGCGGCCGTGGCCATGCGGGCCGCGAAATCGAAGGTGCGCCCACCGGGCAGGTCCTCGGGCTCGGCCCCGGCCGCCTCGGGACCGCCCGGGTCGACCGCGAAGTAGCGGCTCAGGGTCAGCTCCTGCAGGCAGACGAGCTTCGCCCCCTCCTCGGCGGCGATCCGGATCCCCCGCTCCAGCGCCGCCTCGTGCTCGCCGGGGTCCGGGTGCCAGCGGTGCTGGACGGCGGCGATCCGGAACGGCGGTCGGCTCGGCGGGCGGGTTCGGGCCGGCGACTCGGGCGGCGCGGCGGCGCGGATCAGGCGGAACTCGTCCACTGGTTCAAGATAGTGGGCGGTGAGCGCGACGCTCAAATCCACGCCCGCCGAAGACAGCTTCCGGATGCCCGGGGAGTTCGAGCCCCACAGCGGCTGCTGGATGGCCTGGCCCGAGCGTCCCGACAACTGGCGCCTGGGGGCGAAGCCGGCGCAGGAGGCCTACGCGGCGGTGGCGGCGGCGATCGCCGAGTCCGAGCCGGTGACGATGGCGGTCTCCGACCGGCAGTTCGAGAACTGCCGGGCGATGCTGCCGCCGGCGGTGCGCGTGGTCGAGGTCTCGACCGACGACGCCTGGATCCGCGACCACGGCCCGACCTTCGTCGTCGACGGCGACGGGGAGCTGCGCGGCGTCGACTGGCGCTTCAACGCCTGGGGCGGGACCGACGGCGGCCTTTACCCCCACTGGGACCGGGACGAAAGGGTCGCCGCCAAGGTGCTGGAGATCGAAGCGGCCGATCGCTACCGGGCGCCGATCGTGCTCGAGGGCGGCGCGATCCACGTCGACGGCGAGGGGACGGTGCTGACCACCGAAGAGTGTCTGCTCAACCCGAACCGCAACCCGGAGCTCTCGCGCGGGCAGATCGAACGGGTCCTGCGCGACTACCTCGGCGCCGAGAAGGTCGTCTGGCTGGGAGCCGGCGTCTTCGAAGACGAGACCGACGGCCACGTCGACAACCTCGCCTGCTTCGCCCGGCCCGGCCTGGTGCTGCTGACCTGGACCGACGACGAGGACGACCCGCAGCAGGCGATCTCCCGCGACGCGCGCGAGCGGCTCGAGGCGGTCACCGACGCCCGTGGCCGCGCGCTCGAGGTGGTGCTCCTCCCCTCCCCCGGCCCCCTGCGGATCTCAGCCGATGAGGCCACGGGCATCGACGCCGGCGAGGGGACGCGGCCGCGCCGCGCCGGCGACCGCATGGCCGCCTCCTACGTCAACTTCCATCTCGGCAACTCGCGGATCGTCTATCCGCTGCTCGACCCCCGTTACGACGAGGAGGCGGCGGCGATCCTGCAAGGCACCTTTCCCAAGCGCGAGGTGGTCGGTGTGCCGGCGCGCGAGATCCTCCTCGGCGGCGGCAACGTGCACTGCATCACCCAGCAGGTGCCGCGAGGCTGAGCGCGTAGTCGCCCGCCGCGTCGGTGAACCAGCCGCGCAGCTCGAGGCCGGCGCCCGCGTAGACCGACTCCAGCCGCTCGCGGGTGAACTTCGTCGAGATCTCGGTCCGCATCTCCTCGCCGGCCGCGAAGGAGACGTCGAGGTCGAGCTGATCGACGCGAACCTCCTGGTCGGCGAGCGAGCGCAGGCGGATGTCCATCCGCTCGGCCTCGTCGTCGTAGCGGGCGACGTGCTCGAAGGCGTCGAGGTCGAAGTCGGCGCTCAACTGGTCGTTGAGGACGGCGAGGACGTTCTTGTTGAACTCGGCGGTGACGCCGGCAGAGTCGTTGTAGGCGGCCTCGAGCCGGTCCCGGTCCTTGACCAGGTCGGTGCCGAGGAGGAGGTGGTCGTCGGGACCGAGCAGCGCCGCGATCCGCTCGAGGAAGGCCTGGCGCTGCCGCGGGTAGAGGTTGCCGATCGTGCCGCCGAGGAAGGCGATCATCCGCCGGTCGGTGCCGTGCGGCACCCGCTCCAGGTGCTGCTCGAAGTCGCAGACGAGCCCGTGCACGTTCAGCCCCGGGTACTCGTCGACCAGCTCGGTGGCGGCGCGGTGGGTGATCTCCTCCGAGATGTCGACGGGGACGTAGGTGTCGAGGCTGTCGCAGTCGCGCATCGCGCTCAGCAGGTGCCGCGTCTTCGCCGCCGATCCAGAGCCGAGCTCGATCAGGGTGCCGGGGCGGCCGGCGGTATCGAGGATCTCGCCGGAGCGCCGCTCGAGGATCTGCCGCTCCGCCCGGGTCGGGTAATACTCGGGCAGCACGGTGATCTGCTCGAACAGCTTCGAGCCGCGCTCGTCGTAGAAGTACTTCGGCGCCAGCTCCTTCGGGTAGTCGCAGAGGCCGGCGCGGACGTCGCGCGCCATCGTCGCGGCGGCGTCGGCGTCGAGGTGGACGTCGATCGCGATCATGCGTCCCTCGCGCAGCGGATGCCGGCGAAGATCTGGCTGCGCTGGGGCAGGTCCCAGTTGCGGAAGGTCGGGCGGGCGACGCGCGGGTGCGTCGCCCAGGAACCGCCGCGCAGCACCTTGTGCTCGTCGCCGAAGAAGACCTCGGAGTACTCGCGGTAGGGAAAGGCCTCGAAGCCCGGGTACGGGAGGAGGTCGGAGGAGGTCCATTCCCAGCCGTGGCCGACGCCGACCAGGCGCGGGCGCGCCGCCTCCCACTCGAGCTCGGTCGGCAGGCGCTTGCCCGCCCAGCGGGCGAAGGCGTCGGCCTGGTGCCAGGAGACGTGGATGACGGGATGGCCCGGGTCGATCGGCTCGCGCCGGCCGCGGGCGGCGTCGACCCAGCCGTTGCCGTCGCGCTCCCAGTACAGCGGCGGCTCCGCCCCGGTCTCCTCCATGAACCCGATGTACGCGCCGTTGGCGACCGGGGTTCGATCGATCTCAAAGGCGGCCAGCTCGACCGCGTGCCGCGGCCGCTCGTTGTCGTAGGCGAAACCGCGGCTGGGCACGCCGATCTCGTACTCCCCACCCTCGATCGCGACCATCTCGACCTGATCGGACGCACTTGTCCCCGGTATGCGGGGACAAGTGCGTCCGGTTCCGAATTCCAGCGGCAGCTCGTAGCCGTCGACCAGCTGCAGCAGCTGCAGCATCGTCTCGTTGTGCTGCAGCTCGTGGGCGAGCAGCAGCTCGTAGACGAAGCCGTCACGCAGCAGCGGGTCATCCACGTTGGGACCGATCTCCACACCCTCCAATACGTCGAGAGTGCGTTCGCGGACGTCCGCCATGTAGGCGCGCAGCTCCGCGTCCCGCAGGATCGGCAGCTCGCCGCGGATCTTGCGCGGGTTCTCGATCGCGTCATAGAAGCGGCCCAGCTCGCCATGGAGGGGATCCCGGCCCCCGATCTTCTGCACCAGCCACAGCTCCTCGAAGTTGGCGATGTGCCCGAGGTCCCAGGCCAGCGGACTCAAGATCGGCGAGTAGACCCGGTTCAGCTGCTCGTCGTCGAGCGGATCGATCAGCGCCAGGGTTCGCTCGCGGGCCTCGGCGAGGGCTTCCGCGATCGCTGCCTTCGACTCTGAGGTCACATCGGTGGCGATAGGAAGACCCTAGCGCCGATTGGATACCGGGCTGTGAATCAGTCGGTTCCCTCGGCCTCTGGGTCGGACCAGACCTTCTTCAGCCAGGGCGGAGAGATCGCGAAGCGATCGCTGCTGGCGGCGGCGATCGGCTCCAGCGGGATCAGGTGGACACGGCGGCCGGGGGTGAAGCGCTCGATCTCAGCGAGGTCGAAGGCGCTGCCGGCATGGCTGCCGCCGGAGACGAAGAGCAGCCCGGTCTCATCGCCCCAGCCGTCGTGGGGGAGCTTCCCGGTGTCCGCGCCCCAGTTGTAGGGGCTGCGTTCGTAGTTGTAGCCGCTGTGGGAGGAGGCCCGCTGATCGACTTCGCCGTCTGGCCCAAAGCGCAGTTGCACGCCCTCCCAGTCGTCCCGGTGGTAGCCCTTCTCCCCCACCACCGGTACGCCGCGCAGAGTGGCCGAGTCGGCGTAGTAGGTCCAGTACTGGACGTAGAGGTTGCCGACGCGCTCGCCCGAGCAGTCAGCGCCCGGCGTCTCCCTCCCGTTGCGGCAGTCGACCACGTGGACGAAAGCCGTCACCGGCAGCCGCTCGTCGGTCCGGTGGACCAACCCGTGCTCGCCGCCGTCCCCGCACACGCTGCCGCGGCAGCGGCGGAAGTCGACCGGCAAAGCGCGCGACCCTCTCTCGAAGACCAAATTCGGCATGTGCTGCCGCGCCAGCTTCCCAACCTCTGTGCCGTAGGCCGCGATCAGCGCCGGCTCATCACCGCAGCCGTCCGCGAGCGCCGCCGCGCAGAGGATCCGATCGGCAACCGACCGCGCCAGCGAAGCCCCCGGCACCCGCACCCCGTAGGCCGCCAGCCCCAGTAGCAGCAGCGAGACGAGGCTGACGAGCCCGACCCACTCGACCGTCCCCTGCCCCCGCTCGGATCGCATCGGCCGAACCTAGGCGGCGCGGACCTACAGGTGTGTGTCTGGTGTGCCAATTCGACCGCCTATGTGTCATAGCTCTGCAACTTCGGACTCAGCAGTGGTCAAGTATTTTCTCGCACGAACGACAGAGATCCTCAAATAAACATTGAAATTTGTTGACCGAAGGAAGGTGTCCAGTTAGAGGTGCCTGTGCAATCAGGCGGGCGCTGCCCGCCAGAAAGAGAAAGGTACGCCATGGTTAAAAAGTTAATGCTCATTCTAGCCGGCGCGCTCACGGCGGTCGCATTCGCAGCCCTGCCAGGAGCTGCCTCCGCCGGTACCTACACCGCGCACTGCCAAACAGGTGTAGACACAGTGTGTACCGGCTCCATTCAGAGCACAGGAATATTTGAAACAGAAAACGCTAATGGAGAAAGGTTCACCTGTACGTCGGTAACGGGCACCGTCATTGCGATCGGAGGATCCTCGACGGGCACCGCGCAGCTGCTGTTCCACGGCTGCCGAGAGGCAGTTACGCCATTCAAATTCAGTTGCAAAAACACTGGAACCTCAGGCACAGTCACAACTAACACTTTGGTAACGGAATTCATTAACACCGCAGCAGCGCCGGCGACAAGCCCCGGCGTACTACTCACAGGGTGGGATGTGACATACGAATGTGCTGGGTTTTCTAAGAAAAAAACCGTAGGTTCTTTGATTGGGACACTTGAGAACGCAGCGACGGACTGCGGCGCGTCACGCACCAATCACACAGTGGCGTTCTCAGAATCAGCGACCGGGGTACAGGCGCACAGGCACATTACAGGTACTGGAACTACATATGAATTGACAAGCAGTGATGATGCCGGGGGTGAATATGTGAGTACAGGGCTCGCTGGTACATGGCACATCAACTGGAGCACCGGCGATAAAGTCAACGTGACATGCTGAGGCGATCTCTGGCGTGAGCTGATTGACGTGACGGAGCCGGATGTCGGCCCCGTCGCGTCCACAGCCTATTTGTGGGCGCCCAGCGCCCCAAATCGGGACGCCGAACGGGGAGACCTAGAGATTTCCGATCTCGGCGGCGATGTCGGCCGCGGCCTGTTTGGCGTCGGCGAAGAGCATCGAGGTGTTCGGTTCGTAGAAGAGGTCGTTGTCGATGCCGGCGAAGCCGGGGCTGAGGGAGCGCTTGATCACGATCACCTCCTGGGCCTCGGAGACTTCGATGATCGGCATCCCGGCGATCGGCGAGTCGGGGTCGTTCTTCGCCGCCGGGTTGGTCACGTCGTTGGCGCCGACGACCACCGCCACGCTGGTGCGCGGCATCTCCGGGTTGATCTCCTCCATCTCCCTGAGGTTCTCGTAGGCAACGTCGGCCTCGGCGAGGAGGACGTTCATGTGGCCGGGCATGCGGCCGGCAACCGGGTGGATCGCGTAGTTGACGGTGACGCCGCGCGCTTCGAGCTCGTCGGCGACCTCCTTGATCGCGTGCTGGGCCTGGGCGACGGCGAGGCCGTAGCCGGGGACGATCACGACCGAGTCGGCGTAAGCGAGCTTGATCGCCGCGTCCTGGGCGCCGATCGAGACGTGGGGCTTCTCCTCGCCCCCACCTGAGGCGCCCCCCGACGGAGCGCCACCAAAGCCGGAGAAGAGGATGTTGGCAACCGAGCGGTTCATCGCCGTCGCCATCTCCATGGTGAGGATCGTTCCCGAGGAGCCGACCAGGGTGCCGGCGACGATCAGGGCGACGTTGTCCAGCGCGAAGCCGGCGGCCGCGGCGGAGAGGCCGGTGAAGGCGTTCAAGAGCGAGATCACGACCGGCATGTCCGCCCCGCCGATCGGTAGGACGACGAGGTTGCCGAGCAGCCCGGCGGCGATCAGGATGCCGATGAAGGTCAGCTGCGAGGGGTCATCGTTGTTGGTGGCGATGCTGACGCAGGCGGCGACGATCCCGATCAGCAGGACGGCGTTGATCACCTGCTGCCCCGGTACCGCGATCGGCCGGGTCGGGATCAGATCCTGGAGCTTGGCGAAGGCGATGTTCGAGCCCCAGAAGGAGACCGAGCCGACGACCCCGGCGAAGAGGATCGGGATCAGCTCGTCGAGGGGAAGCCCGTGGCTTCCGTGGCGGATCTCAGACCATGCGATCAGGGCGACCGCGCCGCCGCCAACGCCGTTGTAGAGGGCGACCATCTGCGGCATCTCGGTCATCTGCACGCGGATCGACGCGATCACGCCGACCGCGGTGCCGATCCCGAGGCCGAGTGCGATCAGCCCCCAGTTGCCCATCCCGTCGAGCAGCAGCGTGGTGACGACGGCGATCGCCATGCCGCCGGCGGCGACGAGGTTGCCGCGCTTGGCGGTGGTCGGGTGGGTCCCCTGTTTGATCCCGACGATGAACAGCGAGAAGGCGACGATGTAGAGGGCGGTGGCCGCGTCGCCGCCCGGCTCCAGCACGGCGGAGGGAATCACGATCCGCCTCCGTCAGCGCTGCCCGCCCCCGGACGCGAAGCGGAGGAGGCGGGCTTGGTCTGGGGTTTCGGCTTGCGGGCGAACATGCCGAGCATCCGGTCGGTGACCATGAAGCCGCCGACGATGTTGATCGCGCCGAAGGCGACGGCGATCGTCCCGATCAGATACTCGAGCCCGTCGTCGGCGTAGCCGAGCACGATCAGGCCGCCGAGCATGACGATGCCGTGGATCGCGTTGGTCTGCGACATCAGCGGCGTGTGCAGGGTCGTCGGCACCTTCGAGATCACCTCGAAGCCGACGAAGACGGCGAGCACGAAGATCGTGATCTCGGTCATCAGGTCCATGGCTACTTCGCTGCCCTCTCGTTCTTGATCTCGCCGTTCTGGGTGATGCAGGCGGCGGCGATGATGTCGTCCTCGAGGTCGACGGTGACCTCGCCCTCCTCGCTGACGAGCAGGCCGAGCAGGTTCTCGAGGTTCTTGGCGTAGAGCTGGGAGGCCGGCGCCGGCATCTCCGAGGCGAGGTTGCGCGGGCCGATCACCTTGACCCCGTTCTCGACCACCGTCCGGCCCGGCTCGGTCAGCTCGCAGTTGCCGCCGGTCTCGGCGGCGAGGTCGACGATCACCGAGCCCGGCGCCATGCTGCGAACGGCCTCGGCGGTGATCAACAGCGGCGCCGGGCGGCCCGGGATCGCGGCGGTGGTGATGATGATGTCCTGCTTCGCCGCGTTCTCGGCGAGGGCGTCGCGCACCTGCGCGTTCTCCTCGTCGGTCAGCGGCCGGGCGTAGCCGCCCTCCCCCTCGGCGTCGGGGATGAAGTCCAGTTCCAGCGGCCGGCCGCCGAGCGAGGCGATCTGCTCCCAGGCGGCGCGGCGGATGTCGAAGCCGGTGACGATCGCGCCGAGGCGCTTGGCGGTGGCGACCGCCTGCAGGCCGGCGACGCCGGCGCCGAGGACGAGGACCTTGGCCGGCGGCACGGTGCCGGCGGCCGTGGTCATCATCCCGAAGAAGCGGCCGGACTCGCGGGCGCCGATCAGCGTCGCCGCGTAGCCGGCGGCGGCGGCCTGCGAGGAGAGCGCGTCCATCGCCTGCGCGCGGGTGGTCCGCGGGATCGCCTCCATCGCGAAGGCGGTGACGCCGGCGCTTGCCAGCGCCTTGTTGGTCTCCGCCGCGACCCAGGGGTTGAGGTGGGAGATCAGCAGCTGGTTGCCGTTCAGCTTGGCGATGTCGCCGCTGCTCGGCACCGCGACGCGGAGGACGACGTCGGCCCCCCAGGCGGCGTCGGCGGCGCCGACCGTGGCCCCGGCCTCCTGGTAGGCGGCGTCGGTGTGGCCGGCGGCCTCGCCGGCGCCTGACTCGACGATCACCTCGACCTTCTCGTTTTTCCTCAGCGATTTGACGACGTCGGGGATCAGCGCGACGCGGCGCTCCCCCTCGGCGGTCTCTTTCGGCACTCCGATCTTCATAGCGCGGCGCGAGAGGATATGCGATCGGGTCGGGAGCGCGTCCCGTCCCCCGATTCAGGCAGAGGGCCTCGCGAGAGCCGCGAGGCGCTCGAGCGTGTGGAGCTGCTCGCCTCGCTCGACGTGCACCGGGGAGCAGATCAGGCGGTCGATGCCGGCGCCGCGGAAGCGCTCGACCCGCTCGGCCACCTCCGCCTCGGTTCCGACGAGGGAGGTTGCCTCGACGATCTCGTCCGGCATCGCCTCGAAGGCTCCGGCGCGGTCGCCGTCCTGGAACCGTTGCTGCACCTCGTCGGCGACCTCGCCGAAGCCGAAGCGGTGGGCGAGGTCGACGTAGAAGTTGGTCTTGCGGCTGCCCATGCCGCCGAAGTAGAGGACGAGGCCGGCCTTGACGACGTTCTTCGCCGCCTCCAAGTCGCCGTCGATCGCCACCTGCAGCGAGGGGCTGACCTCGAGGTCGGAGCGCTGCCTCCCGCCCTTGGCGAAGCCCGCCTCCAGGTGCTCGCCCCAGGTCTGCTCGAAGGCGTCGACGCTGAAGAAGATCGGGATCCAGCCGTCGCAGATCTCCGCCGCCATCTCCACCGATTTGCGGCCGATCGCGCCGACGAAGACCGGGATCTCGTTGCGCAGCGGGTGGAAGTTGAGCTTCAGCGGCTTGCCCTCGCCGCCGGGCAGGGGCAGCGTGTAGTGCGCGCCCTGGTGCTCGAGCGGGCCCTCGCGGGCGATGATCTCCCGCACCACTTCGATGTACTCGCGGGTGCGACTCCAGGGCTTCGCGTAAGGCACCCCGTACCAGCCCTCGGAGACCTGAGGGCCGGAAGGGCCGAAGCCGAAGAGGAAGCGGCCGCCGGAGAGCTTGTCGATCGTCGCCCCGGCCATCGCCGCCGCCGCGGGCGGGCGCGCCGGCACCTGCATGATCGCCGCGCCGAGGTTGATCGTCTCGGTCCGCGCCGCCAGCCAGGCGAGGACGCTGACCACGTCGGAACCGTAGGACTCGGCCGCCCAGACAGACTCGTAGGCGAGTCCCTCGGCGGCGCGGACGATCTCCGCGGCGTCCTCGCCGGCGGGGCCGATCCCCCAGTAGCCGAGGTTGAGTCCGAGCTTCAGGCCCATCGCTCCCGCACCCTATTGAATAGGGGCCTGATGGGTAATGGCCGACCCAGCATGGACCAAGGGCTCTCCAGCGGCGAGGCGGCCGCGCGGCTGCGCGCGCTCGGGCCGCCGCCGCAGAGCTCGTCGCGCTCGATGGCGAGCATCGTCGCCGCCAACGTCTTCACGCTCTTCAACGCGATCATCGCCGGCTTCTTCGTGCTCGACCTCGGGCTCGGCCTTTACGCCGACGCGCTCTTCGGGGTGATCGCGGTCGTCAACTCGACCATCGGGATCCACCAGGAGAAGAAGGCGAAGGAGACGCTGGACGAAATCGCCGTTCTCGTCGCGCCGCACGCGCGGGTGGTGCGCGACGGCGCCGTCGTCGAGCTCGTCGCCGACGAGGTCGTCCCCGGCGACCTGATCGAGGTCGGGCCGGGAGACCAGCTGATCGCCGACGGCGAGGTGATCGCCTCGCGCGGGATGACGATGGACGAGTCGCTGCTGACGGGCGAGTCCGACGGGATCGAGAAGGGCGAGGGCAGCCGCGCCCTCTCCGGCTCCTTCTGCGTCTCCGGCTCCGGCCACTACGTGGTCGACGCGGTCCGTGAGGAGAGCTACGCGGGCCGCATTGCCGGCGAGGCGAAGACCTTCCGCCACCCGCCCTCGCCGCTGCAGGAGGAGGTCAACCGGGTGATCATCGCCTCCACCTACGTGATGGTGCCGCTGGCGATCGTCCTCGTCCTCAGCCTGAAGATCCGCAGCGTCCCGCTCGAGGAGGCGGCGCAGACCGCCACCGCCGGCCTCGTCACCCTGATCCCGGAGGGCCTGGTGCTGCTGATGAGCGTCACCTTCGCCGTCGCGGCGATGCGGCTGGCGAAGCGGGGGACGCTGGTCCAGCAGATGAGCGCGACCGAGAGCCTCGCCGCGGTCGACACGATCTGCGTCGACAAGACCGGAACCCTGACCGCGGGCGAGCTGCGGTTGACCGGGGTCGAGTACGCCGACGGGATCGACCCGAAATCCGGGGCCGCGGCCCTGGGCCGGTTCGCCGCCAGCGCCGGCAACCGCAACAGGACGCTGGAGACGATCGCCGAGAAGTTCCCGGGCAGGGCGGGAACGGTGCGCGGCGAGGTGCCCTTCTCCTCCGAGTGGAAGTGGAGCGGGGTCTCCCTCGACAGCTCCGGCGGCGCGACCTACGTCCTTGGGGCGCCCGACGTCCTCGCCGAGTCCGGAGCGCTGACCCTGCCGCCGCGGCTCGCCGAGAAGCTGAAGCAGGAGACGGCGGCCGGCCGGCGGGTGGTCGCCTTCGGCCAGACCAGCGAGGCCCTGCCCGACGACCCGGCGGCGAACGGGGCGCCGCGGCTGAGCCCGCTGGCGCTGGTCGTGCTGGAGGAGACGCTGCGGCCCGACGCGGCGGCGACGATCGCGACGATGCGCGAGGAGGAAGTCGACCTGAAGCTGATCTCCGGCGACGCCGCCGCCACCGTCACCGCGGTCGCCTTCGCGGTCGGCGTGCCGCGCGAGGCGGGGGTGATCGAGGGACCGGACCTGCCGGAGGACCCGGACGAGCTGGCGAAGGCGGCGACCGAGAACACGATCTTCTGCCGGATCAAGCCCGAGCAGAAGAAAGCGCTGGTCGGGGCGCTGGTGGCCGCCGGCCGCTACGTGGCGATGATCGGCGACGGGGTCAACGACGTGCCGGCGCTGAAGCGGGCGCGGATGGCGGTGGCGATGGGCTCGGGGGCGCAGGTGACCAAGGGCGTGGCCGATGTCGTCCTGCTCGAGGACCGGTTCGAGCGGCTGCCGGAGGCGGTCGGCGAGGGGCGGCGGATCGCCCGCAACATCCACCGCCTCGGTCGCCTCTACCTGACCAAGACCGTCTACGCGGCGGCGCTGATCCTGCTGGTCGCGGTGCCGGGCTTCGCCTTTCCCTTCCTGCCGCGCCACCTGACGATCGCGGCCTTCCTGACGATCGGCATCCCCTCCTTCGTGCTGGCGCTGATGCCCTCCGACGGCCCGCTCTACCGCGGACGGCTGCTGCGAGCCCTGGCCGCCTTCGCCGTTCCGGCCGGCCTGGCGACGGCGCTCGGCTCGATCCTCTCCTTCTTTCTCGTCGACACCGTCGCCGGCGGCACCCTTGCGGAGGGACGCACCGCGGCGACGACGACGCTGATCGTGCTCGGGCTCGCCTTCGTGCTGCTGCTCGAGCGCGGCCCCGGACGCGAGCACATCGCCGTCCAGGGCTACATGCTGGTGATGATCATCAGCCTCGCCGCCCTCTTCGCCCTGATCCTCGGGGTCGAACCCGTCCGCGACTTCTTCGACATGGTTCTGCTCGCCCCCGGACAGTGGTTCCTCTCGCTGCTCGCGGCGGCGGTGGGGCTGATCATCGCCAGCGTGATGTGGAAACTGCCCCAGATCGAACGCCTCGAAGTCCCTGCGGAGCGACTGCCCGAGGCACCTACGCAGGCGGCAGGACGAACTGACTGACGATCAGATTGGCCGCCAGCCGCGGCTCGGTGCCCTCGCGGCTGCGCTCGATTCGGACCTCGATCACGACGGTGCTCTTGCCGACGTGAAGGGGCTCCGCTTTGGCCTCGATCTGATCGCCGAGGATCCCGGCGGCGAAGACGTTCAGCTTCAGCTCGATCGTGGTGAAGTTGTGGCCGGGCGGGATGCAACGGAAGGTCGACCAGGCGGCGACGGTGTCGCCAAGCGCGGTCCAGACGCCGCCGTGGACGAAGCCGCCGGGATGGAGGTGGCGCTTGTCGACGACGATGCGGCCGCGGGCGTGGGAGTCCTCAACCTCCAGCGGCTCGATCCCGAGATCGCCGGGGAAGCTGCCGGGGAGGAAGTTGCGGACGGTCTCGGGGGTGATCGCCGAGCTGGGGTGCGGGGCGTCGCTCATCGCCGCGGCAGCCTATTCGGGATCGAGTCCGAAGCCTTCGAGCCCGTGGTCGCCGTAGGGCTCGTCGCGCTCCCGCACCGCCTCGCGGAAGCCGGACCCGGCGGCGCGGCGGACGAAGCCGTGCCCCTCCTCGGTGTGGCGGGCGATGCCGTCGAAGAAGGTGCCGAGGACCTGGGTCTGGGTCAGGCCCTGCGCGTGGACCGTCTGGTTGACGAGCAGCTTCATCATCACCAGCTGGTTGATCGGCATCCGCGCCACCCGCTCCAGCAGGCGCTCGAAGCGCTCGTCGAGCCGGTCGGCGGGCGCCGCCTCGGTCGCCAGCCCCCAGTCAGCGGCCTCGGCGCCGGTCAGCGAGTCGCCGGTCAACAGCAGGCGCTTGGCCCGCATCGGCCCCAGGCGACTGGCCCACATCGCCGTCGTCGGCGAGCCCCAGACGCGCGCCGGCGGGTAGCCGATCTTGGCGTCCTCGGCGATCACCAGCAGGTCCGAGCAGAGCGCCATGTCGGTGCCCCCGGCGACGCAGTAGCCGTGGACCTTGCAGAGGACCGGCTTCTCGGAGTGGAAGAGGCTCATGAAGCCGCGCACGTTGCGCGACATGAACTGGTAGTCGGTGACCGGGTCCCAGTTCGTGTCCGGCGCATGGTTGGCACCGATCACCGCCGGGTCGAGGGGCGAGCCGGGCGGCGCGGCGGTGCCCTCGCCAAGCTCGCTCATGTCGCCCTCGGCCGAGGCGACCAGGTCGTAGCCGCCGCAAAACCCGGTGCCGTTGCCGGCCAGCGCGATCGCGTGCACCGCGGGATCGAGATTGGCCCGCTCGACGCACTCGGCCAGCTCGACCGGCATCCGGGCGGTGATCCCGTTGCCGCGCTCGGGACGGTTCAGGGTGATGCGCGCGACTCGATCGCCGGACTCGTAAGTGAGGGTCTGGAGATCCATCGCCTTTGGTGAGTTGTGGGTGCCATAGCCCCCACAATTCACCAATCGCTGCCTAGTTCATCCGCTCCACGAGCATCGCCTTGCCCTGGCCGCCGGCCACGCACATCGTCTCCAAGCCGACCTGCTTGTCGTCGGTCTCGAGCACGTTCAGCAGCGTCCCCATGATCCGGGCGCCGGTCATCCCGAAGGGGTGGCCGAGGGCGATCGCGCCGCCGTGGGTGTTGAGCTTGTCTTCGTCGATCCCGCATTCGGCCATGATCGGGATCACCTGGGCGGCGAAGGCCTCGTTCAGCTCGACCCGGTCGACGTCGGAGATCGTCATCCCGGCGCGGTCAAGGACCTTCTTGATCGCGCCGATCGGGGCGACCCCCATCAGCTCCGGCTCGTTGCCGTGGGTGGCGGCGGTGATGATGCGGGCGCGCGGGGTCAGGCCCAGCTCCTTGGCCTTGGTGTCGCTCATCAGCAGCACCGCGGCGGCGCCGTCGTTGAGCGGGCAGGAGTTGCCGGCGGTGACGCCGCCGCCGCCGAAGGCCTCGGGCAGCTCGGAGAGCTTCTCCAGAGTCGAGGAGGCGCGCGGGCCGTCGTCCCTGCTCACCTCGGTGCCGTCGTCGAGCTTGACCGGGACGATCTCGCGGTCGAAGAAGCCGTCCTCCTGCGAGCGCACCGCCAGTTCCTGCGAGCGCTGCGCGAACTTGTCCATGTCGGCGCGGCTGACCTCGTACTTCTTGGCGACGTTGACGGCGGTCTGGCCCATTTCGATGTAGGCGTTGGGCTGGCCGTCATTGCCCTGCAGATTCGGGTTCTGGTCGGCGGCGCCAGCGGGCTCGGTGCGCTCGTTGTAACGGCTGACGAACTCGACACCGACGGCGAGGTAGGCGTCGCCCTCGCCGGCCTTGATCGCGTTGCCGGCGTGGCGGATCGCGTCGAGGCTGGAGGAGCAGTAGCGGGAGACGGTGACCCCGTTGACCTCCTGCGGCAGCTTCTCGCTGAGCAGGGAGATGATGCGGGCGAGGTTGAAGGCCTGCAGGCCCTGCGGCATGCCGACGCCGCAGAAGACGTCTTCGATCAGGGCCGGGTCGACCTCGGGGTTGCGCTCGAGCAGCCGGTCGACCACGTAGGCGCCCATCTCGTCGGGGCGCAGCTGGGCCAGCGAACCCTTGAAGGCACGGCCGATCGGCGTGCGGAGGGTGTCGACGATGACTGCTTCGGGCATTCCTTTTTCTCCTCTGAGGCTTGGCAGGGCTTGCGACCGCGGCAGCAGGGTAGTTGACGGGCGATGCGGACGTTGCGTGCGAAATCACACAAAGTATGGCGGGAGCGTCATGAACCTGCGTTACATTCGCCTCAATCCACCTCGCGCGGACCGCGAGATTTGCCGCTCGGCGGCAAAGAAAGGAGGGCCCCTTCATGCCTGAGGGTTACTGCGTCAAGGAGCGCAAGAAGGTCGAGATCAAAGACGCTAAACAGGTGACGATGAAGAACGGTCGCCCGGCGATCCAGGGTGTCTGCCCGGACTGCGGGACGAAGATCTTCAAGATCGGAAAACTCGAATAGGGCCCTCCCTGAGAGGAATTTGAACCCGGCACTGCCGGGGAGCGTATGCCGGGTCGGATGATCCCTTTGACGATGGGAACTTCGACCCGGGGCGCGCTCAGCCGCGAACGCGACGTCCGCGAGGCCTACGCCGCCCACTCCGGCGAGCTGTATGGCTTCGCGGTTCGCTCGCTCGGGGACTCCGGCCTCGCCGAGGAGGCGGTGCAGGAGACCTTCGTCCGCGCCTGGCGCGCGGGCGACCGCTTCGACCCGAAGATCGGCTCGCTGCGGACCTGGCTCTTCGCCATCCTCCGCAACGTCGTCATCGACCTGGGGCGGGCAAGGGCGGTGCGGCCGACGGTCGCCGAGGGCGGCATCGAACCGGCGGTCGAACCGCTCGACGAGGCGCTGCGGGCGTGGCAGATGGAGGAGGCGATGCGGCGGATCGGCGAGGACCACCGGCGGGTGCTGGTCGAGACCTACTACCGCGGCCGGCCCTACGCCGAAGTCGCGGCGGAGCTTGGGGTGCCGGAGGGGACCGTGAAGAGCCGCGTCTACTACGGGCTGCGGGCGCTGCGGGTCGTGCTCGAGGAGATGGGCTATGAAGACTAGGAACGAGTGCCGGGAATGGCGCGAGCTGCTGGGCGCCTACGCGCTCGGGCACCTGGAGGGCGACGAGCGGGCCGGCCTGGAGGCGCACCTGGACGGCTGCGCCGGCTGCCGCGAGGAGCTGGCGGCGCTGGCCCCGGTGGCGCGAATGCTCCCCCACGCCGACCCCGCCCGCTTCGGTCCGGCGCCGCAACCGCCGCCGGAGCTGGGGCAGCGGATCTCGGCGACGATCGCGGCCGAGAAGCGAGGGATGGAAACGCGGCGACGGCGGCGCCTCTTGGGGGGCTTCGCCGGCGGCGGCGTGGCGGCTGCCGCGGTGGCTGCGGTCCTGCTCCTCTTCGTCTTCGGCGGCGACGGCCAGGGGCCGCGACAGGTGGTCAGGTTCGCCAACCTTCCCGAGGGCATCAGCATCGACGCGGCGCTGGAGCCCCATGCCTACGGCACCGAGATCCACATGTACGTGCATGGGGTGCCCTCGGGAACTCTCTGCACGGTGTGGCTGCGGGGTCCGAAGGGCGTCTCCTATCCGGCCGGGACCTTCCGCTACCGCTGGGGCAACGACTCCGACGCCGTGCTCAGCTCGGCGCTCGACCTCTCGCGGACGCGGGCGGTCGTGGTCGACACCGGCAGGCGCACCTTCGTCGCCCCGGTCAGCTCGCCGGTGGCCGCACTTGACATCGCACACGAGGAGGAACCGACGTGAATAGGACCATCTACGCACTCTGCCTTGCCGCCGCGATCGCCGTCGCGATCGCCGGCTGCGGCAGCGGCGACTCGACCGGCTCCGGCGGCGCCTACGGCGGCAAGGGCGGGGGCGGCGGGACCAATCCGACCTCCGAAACCACCGAAGCGAGCGCCAAGGGCGGGTACGGGGAAGGCAGCGAAACCTCCGGAGGCGGCGCCGGCGTCGTCTCGGCGGCCAAGGCCGGCGACCTGGGGATCGTCCTCGTCGACTCCGAAGGCCGCACCCTCTACGACTTCCACAAGGACAAGGGGTCGAAGTCCGCCTGTTACGGCGCCTGCGCCGCCGCCTGGCCCCCGCTCCTGACCGAAGGACAGCCGCAGGCACAGGGCGGCGCCCAGGCGAACATGCTGGGCACGACCAAGCGCAACGACGGCACCGTCCAGGTCACCTACAACGGCTGGCCCCTCTACACCTACCTCGGCGACCAGAAGCCAGGCGAAGCCAACGGCAACGACGTCAGCCAGTTCGGCGCCCAGTGGTACGCCCTGCAGCCCGACGGCGAAGAGCCCGAGGACTGAGCGTAACGCGCCAGAACCAGCCCTAAATCCTGCTTCCTGGCCTTCCCGGATCGAACACTCGCAACACCCTTCACCCAAAGAGAACGCCGGGACGGACCCGCTATGGACCCGTCCCGGCTCATCTCGAGCGACCCGTGGTCGAATCAGCATGTGATCTTGACGTTATGGTTCCGGCGATCGTCGCTGTAATAGCCTGCGCCGATGTAAGGCATGTATTTTCTGGATGGGTCGTCACATCTTGATTGATACCAGGTCTGCGAATGACCCTGTTTGTTTCTGTCTGTTGCCATCTCTGTGCGCCTGTCGTGGGCACCCTGTTCGAATTTGACCTTATGTGCAGCTACGGAGTTGTTGCACACAGTGTTTGGTTCCTCGACTTCAGCGATCACTTCCCCTGTGACTGTTTTCTTCGCGAATCCAGTGCATCGAATGTGAGATATGTGCTCTTTGGGTGAACTTCCGTGTCGTTGTTTGAGATCAAGTCTGCGGTCGAACCTGTTGTTTCTGTCTGCGTCCACTTCTGACTACCTGTCGTGGCCCCCGCTTCGAAATTGATCTTGTGCGCAGCGACAAACGCGTTGCAGACGGTGGATGCTTCCTCGATTTCGCCAATGACCTCGCCTGTGACTGTTTTCTTTTCGAAACCTAGGCAATCGACCGACATACTCCTCTTTCGTCTCAAGGAACACTAAGGACGAGGACCCCGAACTAGGCCCTCGTCCGTCAGTGCAACTACTTCAACCTAGCGGGTCAAATCAGCATGTGATTTTGACGTTGTGGTCCCAGGTAATGGTCCCTGTGCCGATCTGGGCCGATGTAAGGTAGGGGCCTCCGTTGTGGTTGTTCGATTCCAGGTCTGTGGTCGTACCTGTTGTTTCTGTCTGTATCCACTTCTGTTTGCCTGTCGTGGCACTCTGTGCAAAGTTGATTTTGTGCGCGTTCACAAAAGTGTTGCAGATGCTAGACGCTTCCTCGATCTCGCCGATCACCTTACCTGTCACTGTTTTCTTCGCGAAACCGGTGCATTCGATTGTGACGTTAATGTTTGTAATTTTGATTCCGGGTGTTGTCGTCGGTGTATGCTCGAGGTTGATTATGTGATAGGTGAAAAGGCCCACCTTGATTTCGCCCGCAGCCGCTCCTTCGCTGTTGCATTTGAATTTGAAGAACGTCACCTGCTCTCTACATTCGGTGAAGTTCAGGCTCACCGAGCCTGTCGTCACTGTAGAAGGGAAGCTGGCACTACCGTTAACACCGGTACATCTGATTCTTTCGCCAGCGGAGTTCTCGAGTTCCGAGACCCCACCCGCGATCGTCCCGGTGCATTCGACGGCACCTTCGCAGTCCTGCGCGAATTCGTCTGCGGAGGCCAGCGCCGGCAGAGCGGCGAAGGCGAGGGCGCTGAGCACCCCGGCCGCGAGCAGCATCAACTTCTTATTCATGATTGCCTTTCGTTGCTTCTGGCGGGACGAGACCCCGACGGGGACCTTCCCGCCGAATCGTTGGCGGGGTCGACGGCTTGACTGGGTTGTCGGCCCCTTCTTGGCGAGGACATCAGTAGCCGGGCTGGGACTAATTAGTCAAGACGCGCTGTGTATCGAGAGTGGATTCGGGGGGTGTTCCTCCCGAAAACGTCGATAATGCCTGCAAAGAGGCGCACGCCAGCCGATCGCTCTCGCAATCCTGCACCGGGCGGCCGATTGCCCGCCCCACCGCCTCAGCGCCCGGCCCGGCGCTTCTTCCCCTTCTTGCCCTTCTTCCCGCAATCGGCCTTCAGCGGACTCTTGAAGTCGCGCAGCTTGCCGTTCTGGCCGTCGAAGGCGACGAGGACGTTGTGCTTGCCGCGGCAGAGGTCGGTGGAGTTGACGAAGAGGCCCTTCTTGCCGCCCTGCATGTTCAAGACCGCCTTGGTCACCGGGGCGTCGGGCAGCAGTTCGAAGGTGCTGCGCAGGCGCCCGCCCTTGACCGAGTCGACGCGGCCGTCGACGTTGAGGTTTATCTGGTCGCTGTGGAGCGCAGGAAGACCGGACCCTCGATCGGCGCTTCGAGCAGCGGCGTGAAGACCCGGGCGTAGTCGTAGATCGAGTGCTTGGCGCAGGCTTCGCCGGGGATCTGGCCGGCGGCGAACTGCACGCGGGTGCAGATCGTTTTGAAGTGCCCCTGTTCGACGAACTCCGAGTGCGGCAGGGTAACCTGGATCCTGGCGACGTTGGCGTCCTTTGGGCGGGCCTGCAGGACCGCCCGCAGCTTCGGGTTGTCGCCCCGCTCGGTGCCGCCGAGCAGGTGGATCGCGAGCTTGGGCTTGAAGGGAAGCTGGTAGGAACTCCGGTGCAGCGGCGGAGACCGGGCGACCTCAGCGGAACCTCTCGGCGTAAGGACGACCGAGAGCAGCCCGAAGGCCGAAGTAGCCGGCGACGCCGAAAAGGCGCCTGGGGCGTCGTCTTCGGGGCCGAAGGCGAACGCGGGATCATCCGCTGCGACCTCTCGGGTCACACCCTCTACGCGTTCGACCGGGACAGGGCGGCACATCCTCCTGCGACGGCGCCTGCGCGAAGGGATGGCCAACCGCGCTGACCGAATACAAACCCAGGGCTGACGGCGAGGCGGTGCCCGACAAGGTCAGGACGGCGAAGCGCAGGGACGAAGCGATCCAGTTGACATACGCCGGCCCCCTATACACCTAGTGCCGGCGACGGGTAGGCCGACGTCGGCGGCAATGGCGTCAGCTCCTTCGGCGGCAGGTGGTACGCGATTCGCCCCAGTGGCGAGAAGCTCTGAGGTGCTCAGTCCTCGGCGACGCTGCTCTGCTTCGACCGCTTGCGGTAGGCGATCGAGGGCGGTACGAGCTCGCGGATCTCGGCCAGGAGCCGGGCGGAGAGGGCGCCGGGCTCCTCGTCGGGCCGGGGCTGACCGCCCGCGGGGTCGAAGAAGCGGATGCGGATACGGGGACGGCGGGGGAAGCCGCCGAGGTCCGTGGTGCCCTCGATCGCGACCAGGGTGACATGCGCCTCCGGCACCTCGAGCGCGAGGCGGCCGACGCCGCTGCGGGCTCGCAGGGCCCTGCCGCGCGAGCGGGTGCCCTCGGGGAAGACGCCGATGCAGACGCCTGCCCGCAGCGCTTCGATCGCCCGCGCCAGCGCCTCCTTGTCGCCCTTGCCGCGTTCGATCGGAATCTGCCCCATGCCGTTGAGGATCGGCGCCAGGCCGCGCACTTTCCATAGGTCCGATTTGGCGAGGGCGCGGATCTGCCGGTGCCCGTGGGCGGCGATCCCGACCATCAACGGGTCCCAGTGGCTGTCGTGGTTGCCGACGAGCAGGACGGGGCCGGACTCCGGCATCGCCTCGAGGCCCTCCACCCGCAGCCGCCCCCAGAAGGCAACCGGCTTGTTGACGTTCATCGCCAGGCCGTAGGTGCGGGTCCGCTCGCGCATCGGACCGGGAGTTCTACTGGATACCCTCAACCGCGGTGACGACGCAGACGCAGCGCAGCGGCGGGATCGAGGTCGAGGCCCTCGTCCGCGAGTTCAAGAACGGGCCCCGGGCGGTCGACGGCATCGACCTCGAGGTCGCGCAGGGGGAGATCTACGGCTTCCTCGGCCCCAACGGCGCCGGCAAGTCGACGACCGTGCTGATGCTGACCACCCTCCTCCCGCCCACCTCCGGCACCGCCAGGGTCGGCGGCTTCGACGTCGTCGAGCAGGGGCCACAGGTGCGGGCTTCGATCGGCGCCGCCCTGCAGGAGGCGGCGCTGGATCCGCTGCTGACCGGGCGCGAGCACATGCGCCTGCAGACCGCCCTCCACGGGCTCGGCAAGGCCGAGCGCAAGAGCCGCGGCAGCGAGTTGCTCGAGCGCGTCGGGCTCGCCTACGCTGCCGACCGCAAGGTCGGGGCCTACTCCGGGGGGATGAAGCGCCGGCTCGACCTCGCGCTCGCGCTCGCCCACCGGCCGCGCATCCTCTTCCTCGACGAGCCGACCACCGGCCTCGACATCCAGAGCCGCACCGCGCTCTGGGAAGAGGTCGCGCGCCTTGCCGCTGAGGATGGCGTCACCGTCTTCCTCACCACCCAGTACCTGGAGGAGGCCGACGCGCTCGCCAACCGGGTCGGGATCATCGACCACGGGCACCTCGTCGCCGAGGGCACGCCGGCGGAGCTGAAGGCGGAGATCGGCCGCCCAACCGTGGAAGCGGTTCCCCGCTCCGAGCAGGACCGCGAGCGGATGGCGGCCGTCCTCGGCCGCTTCGGCCGGCAGGCCGGCTCCTCCCCCCGCGGCGTCGCCGTCCGCCTCGGCGGTGGCGAGTCGCAGTTGGCCGAGGTGGTGCGCGCCCTCGACTCCGAGGGGATCGCGATCGAGCACCTGCAGCTGCACGCGCCCTCGCTCGACGACGTCTTCCTCGCCAAGACCGGCCGCTCGCTCGAGGGCGCGGACGAGGAGGAGTCGGAGGGCGCCGAGACTGGGGCGGTCGCCCCGGCGTGAGCGACGGCCTCCGCGGCCAGATCGGTCAGCTCGCGCGCCGCTCGATGCTGCGCACCCTGCGCCAGCCGGCGCAGATCGTCCCCGCCCTCGTCTTCCCGCTCTTCCTGCTCGCGGTCAACTCCGGCGGGCTCGAGGACGCGACCAATCTGCCCGGCTTCCCGACCGACTCCTACCTCACCTTCGTCCTCGCCGTCCCCTTCATCCAGGGCGCCCTCTTCTCGGTGATGAACTCCGGGACCGACCTCGCCCGCGACATCGAGACCGGCTTCCTCAACCGCCTCGCCCTGACGCCGCTGCGCGGCGCCGCCCTGCTCAGCGGCCTCCTCGCCGGCTCCTTCCTCCTCGGCGTCGTCCAGGCCGTCGCCTACCTCTCCGTCGGCCTGATCGCCGGCGCCGACCTGGCCGCCGGGCCCGCCGGCGCGCTCGTCATCCTCGCCCTCTCGGTCTCGATCACCGTCGCCTTCGGCACGATCGGCCTCTTCGCTGCCCTGCGCTTCGGCTCCGGCGAGGCGGTGCAGGGCCTCTTCCCGGTCTTCTTCGTCTTCCTCTTCCTCTCGGCGATGACGCTGCCGCTCGACCTGCTGACGACCGACTGGTTCCACGCGATCGCCAGCGTCAACCCGGTCACCTACCTGCTGCAGGCGTTCCGCTCGCTGCTAATCGAAGGTTGGAACCTCGGCGACCTGGCGCTCGGGTTCGGGATCGCTGCGGCGATCGGGACGCTGGGCATGCTGGCGGCGAGCAGCGCCCTGAAGACGAGGCTGGTGCGGACGTGAGCGAGCAGCGAACCGCGGGCCTCGCCGCCGTCGCCCGCGCGGTGGCCTGGCGCAGCATCCACAACTTCCTCACCAACCCCGCCTTCCTGATGCCGGCGCTGCTGTTCCCGCTCTTCTTCTTCGTCTCCTTCGCCGGCGGCCTGGCGGCTATCGGCGAGGTCCCCGGCTTCGACTTCCCCAGCGGCTACACCGCCTTCCAGTTCGTCTTCGTGCTGCTGCAGTCGGCGGCCTTCGGCGGCGTCTTCACCGGCTTCGCGATGGCGCGCGACTTCGAGAGCGGCTTCGGCCGCCGCTACATGCTCGCCGCCAGCCACCGCAGCGGCATCGTCCTCGGCTACTCGTTGGCGGCGATCTTCCGCGCCTTCGTCACCTGGGCGGTGCTGACCGCGGTGGCGCTGGTCGCGGGGATGGAGGTCGGCGGCAGCGGCGGCGAAATCGTCGCCCTCTACGCCCTCGCCCTCCTCGTCAACATCGCCGCCACCCTCTGGTCAGCCGGGGTGGCGCTGCGGGTCCGCTCGATCCAGGGCGGGCCGCTGATGCAGTTCCCCACCTTCCTCGTCCTCTTCCTCGCCCCGGTCTACGTGCCGCTCGACCTGCTCAGCGGCTGGATCCACGCGATCGCCTCGATCAACCCGGTCACCGCCCTGCTCGAGGCCGGCCGCGGCTTCATCTCCGGCGACCCCGTCCTCGTCGGCCTGGCTTTCGCCATCGGGGTCGCACTCTCACTCCTCTTCGCCGCCTGGGCCCGCGGAGGCCTGCGCAGCGCCGAAGCAGCCGGCTAGATCGAGACGCTGGTTCCGGCAGGGATGGGTGCCCTCGTACGGACACTCCCCAAAGCGAGCGAAGCGAGCGCGTCCGGTAGAGGGCACCCATCCCTGCCCCACCGCCCACCAATCCGGATCACCTAAGTGACGAAAGTCACGCCGCCGTTACAGGTTCAGGGCGAATCTCCCCTTCTTGGCTCTCTGCGGGAAAAACCGGCATTCCCTGGCACATCGGAGTTGACGAACTAAAGTGTCATTTGTGACGCAGAGACCTCTGGAGCTGATCCTTGCCCGCAACCTGATGTCGGCCCTGTCGACGCCTGCCTTCCTGGTCGACGAGGGCGGCCTCCTCGTCTTCTACAACGAAGCGGCCGGGATGCTGCTCGGCAAACGCTTCGAGGAGCTGGGAACGGTGGGGCCGCAGGAGTGGGGCTCGCTCTTCGGCCCCTTCGACGAGAGCGGCGAGCCGATCCCCTACGACGACCTGCCGCTGGTCCGCGCCGTCCGCGCCGGCCGCCCCGCCCACGCCGAGCTGACGATCCGCTCGACCGACGGCACCCAGCACGACGTCGAGGTCTCGGCCTTCCCGATCCAGACCCCCCACGGCTCGCAGGGCGCGATCGCGGTCTTCTGGCCCTCGCTGGTCAACGGCAACGGAGCCGGGCGGGCGTGAAGGTCAAGCTCTGGGGCACGCGGGGCTCGATCCCGGCCCCGGGGCCGGAGACGATCCGCTACGGCGGCAACACCTCCTGCGTCGGCGTCACCCTCGCCGACGGCTCGATGCTGGCGCTCGACGCCGGCACCGGCATCCGCTGCCTCGGCCTCGCCCTTCCGGACGAGCCGACCCGCCTCCACATCCTCCTCACCCACCTCCACCTCGACCACATCCAGGGCCTCGTCTTCTTCGCCCCCGCCTTCCGTCCGCAGACCGAGATCGTCATCTGGGGCCCCGCCTCCCCCGAGGCCTCGCTGCGCGACCGCATCGCCCGCTACATCTCGGCGCCGCTCTCGCCGGTCGAGGTGCGGGAGCTGCCCTGCGACGTCTCCTTCCGCCATTGTCCGGAGAGCGAGTGGGAGATCGGCTCGGCCCGGATCCGCGCCGGCTCGGTCTCGCATCGCGGCCCGACGCTCGGCTACCGGATCGACGACGGCGACTCCTCGCTCGCCTACATCCCCGACCACGAGCCGGCCCTCGGCGCCGACCTCGACGAGCTCGAGGAGGACTGGATCTCCGGCTTCGAGCTCGCCCGCGATGCCTCGCTGCTGATCCACGACGGGCAGTACACCGACGCCGAGTACCCCGGCCACGTCGGCTGGGGACACTCGGCCACCTCGCACGCGCTCAGCTTCGCGCGGCGAACCGCCGCCGAGCGCACCGTCCTCTTCCACCACGATCCGCTGCACTCCGACGACCAGCTCGACGCGCTGGCCGCCGAAGCGCGAGAGAAGTGGGTCGAGCTGGGCGGGGACGCGGGTGCGATCGAGCTGGCCGCCGAGCGCAGCGAGTACGAGCTGCCGGTGCGAGCGCCGCAAGCCACCGCCACCGCCTGAGCGCTCGCCCCGACCGACGTCGTTTCCACCCTTTTGGTTCCTATAGGAACCAAAAGGGTGGAAACGATCATCTAGGCTGAGCGCGTGGCGCCGGCTGAGAGGATCGAGGCAGTGGCGGAGCGCTCGCCGCTCGTGCGGGCGGCGTTGGAGAAAGCGCGGATCGCCCATGAGGGCCAGGTCCGCAACGGCAGCGGCGGCATGCCCTACGTCGAACATCCGATCACAGTCGCCGCACTGCTCGACGAGCACGGCTACGGCGAGGCGGTGCTGGCGGCGGCGCTGCTCCACGACGTCATCGAGGATTCCGAGACGAGGCTGGAGGAGGTGCGCGAGCTCTTCGGCGACGAGGTCGCCGGCATGGTCGGAGCGCTGACCGACGACGAATCGATCGACTCCTATCGCGAGCGCAAGGCCGAGCACCGCGAACGGGTCGCCGCCGCCGAGGGCGGGACGCACGCGATCTACGGCGCCGACAAGCTGACCAACGTCACCACCCTGCGCGCCGCCTACGAAGACGAAGGCGATGCGGTTCGCGAGGAATTCAAGGTCCCGATCGAGGTCAAGACCGAGATCTGGGAAGCCGACCTGGAGCTGCTGCGCGAGAAGGCGCCGGAGGTGCCCTTCCTCGACGACCTCGAAACCGAGCTCAGTCGTTTTCGGGCTTGCCTAGGGGCTCCTGCCCAGCCGAGAGGCTGAGCCGGCGCTGCAGCGGCAGCCCGAACCAGAAGAAGCCGAAGACGAGCACGGTGGCCGCCGCCATCAGGATCGTCGCGGTGCTGCCGAAGAGGACGTCGGTGATCAGCATGATCGCCCCCGTCATCGCCAGCGCCAGGAAGAGGAGGCCGACGATCGAGAACCAGTTCGAGTAGAAGACGAGCTGGCGCTTCTGCTGGTAGCGAAAAGTGATGCGGTGGTAGGCGGTGGGCGAGATCAGCATCACCGCGGCGATCGCGGTGCAGATCAGGGTCCCGAAGTAGGCCCCCTTCTGGAAGGGGGTGATCTTTTCGAAGCCCTGCTGAAATGGGACCGCGAGCAGGAAGGCGAAGAGCACCTGGACGCCGGGAAGGGCGACGCGAAGCTCCTGCAGCATCTCGCTGAGGTTGCGGTCGAGGCGTTCCTCCTCGGTCTCGTCCCGCCCCGAGTCCGGGTGGCGCTGATCCTTCTCCCCGGCGGACCCGTTCTCCATTGCAGGACCATATGTCAATCGAGATCTCCGTCGTGCTTTTCAACCGAGACCTCCGGGTCCACGACCATCCCGCCCTGGCCGCGGCTACCCGGGCCGAGCAGACCGTGCCGCTCTTCGTCCTCGACCAGCGGTTGCTGGGCTCGCGGTTCGCGGCGCCGAACCGGGTCGCCTTCATGCTGGAGGCGCTGCGGGACCTCGACGAGGGGCTGCGGCGGGCCGGGGGCCGGCTCTTCGTCCGGCGCGGCGATCCGGTGCGGGAGGCGGTCGCCGTCGCGAGGGAGTGCGGGGCGACCGCGCTCCACGTCAGCGCCGATTGGAGCGCCTACGCGCGGGCGCGGGAGGAGCGGCTGGCGCGGGCCTGCGAGGAGGAGCGGATCGAGTTCCGCGCGCACCCCGGGGTGACCGTGGTGCCGCCGGGAGCGGCGACGCCGGCTAGCGGCGACCACTTCAAGGTCTTCTCCCCCTATCACCGGGCGTGGCGCCGGCTGCCCTGGCGGCGGCAGCACGGAACGCCGCGCGGACTCTCGGTGCCGTCGAACCTGGAGGCGGGGCGCCTCCCCTCACTCGCCTCCCTGCTCGCGGGGAAGCCCTCCGCCGACCGTCTGCCCGGCGGCGAGAGCGAGGGACGGAAGCGGATGCGCGCCTGGCTCCGCGACGGCCTCGGCGGTTACGAGGACCGCCACGACGACCTTCCCGGCGACGGCACCTCCCGCCTCAGCGCGTATCTCCGCTGGGGCTGCGTCTCGCCGCTGGAGCTGGCACGGGAGGCGGACGGGCGGCGCCGCGGCGCGGCCTTCGTGCGGCAGCTCTGCTGGCGCGACTTCCACCACCAGGTGCTGGCGGCGACCCCTTCCCTCCCCCGCCGCGACTACCGGCCGCGGCGGGACCGCTGGTCGCGCTCGCGGCGGCTGCTCGAGGCGTGGCAGCGGGGCCGCACCGGCTATCCCCTGGTAGACGCGGCGATGCGGCAGCTGGCCGAGGAGGGCTTCATGCACAACCGGGCGCGGATGACCGTCGCCTCCTTCCTCTGCAAGGACCTCTACATCGACTGGCGACCCGGCGCCCAGCACTTCTGGGACCTGCTCACCGACGGCGAGATCGCCAGCAACGCCGGCAACTGGCAGTGGGTGGCGGGGACCGGCAACGACACCCGCCCCAACCGCGTTCTCAACCCGGTGCGGCAGGCGCGGCGCTTCGATCCCGGTGGCCACTACGTGCGCCGCTACCTGCCCGAGCTGGAGTCCGTCCGCGGCAAGGCGATCTTCGAACCCTGGCGGATGGAGGGCTTCGAGCGCCTCGACTACCCGCCGCCGCTAGTCGACCACGACGAGGCCGCGGCGGCGTTCCGCGCCCACCGCAGCGATAGAGCCACGACTGCTCAGCGAACTGCATCAACTTGACTATCCGGCAGGTGGCGAAGTTGATGCAGTTCGGGAATCCGTCGCGGCATAGGATCGCCTGATGGGACGGCTGGCTGTGATCCTCGGCAGCAACGCCCTCGGGCCGGGCGGCGAGGAGATCGCTGCGGCGGCCGCTGCGCAGGGGGCGGCGATCGTCCAGCGCCACAGCGGCGACGGCGACGCCTTCGTCCTCCCCCACGCGATCGACCACGCGGCGACGCTGCGGCCGCTGATCGAGCTGGGCTGCGACCGGGTGCTGGCGATCGGCTCGGTCGGGTCGCTGCGGCCGGAGGAGCTCAGCGTCGGCAGCCTCGTCTGCCCGGACGACTTCATCGCCCTCAACCTCGGCGACTCGATCTTCGACGACGCCCGCGCCCACACCGCGCCCCGCTTCGCCCCGCGCTGGCGGGCGGATGTGATCGCGGCCTGGAGCGACGGCGGCCAGGCACCGCGCGATGGCGGCGTCTACTGGCAGGCGCGGGGGCCGCGGTTCGAGACCCCGGCCGAGATCAGGCTGATGGCGGCGCACGCGCACGTGGTCGGGATGACGATCGCCTCGGAGTGCATCGTCGCCGGCGAGCTCGGCCTCGACTACGCCGCCCTCTGCGTCGTCGACAACCTCGCCAACGGGCTCGGCGAGGGGGAGATCAGCGTCGAGGAGCTGCAGGCCGACCGGCTGATCAACGCCGAGCGCCTGCGCGAAGGCCTGGCGGCGGTGCTGCCGCGGCTGGGGGCGGTGGGCCGATGACGTTGCGTGGTTCCTTTGTCGCCTCCCGGTGGACAAAGGAACCGCGAAACGGGGGGTGGCGATGGGATTGACGGTCGAGAACGCGGTCGTCGACGGCGAATGCCTCGGAGTTCGCTGCGAAGGTGGGACCATCGCGGCGCTCGGGCCGGAGGTCTCGCCCGAGGCCGGGGACGAGAGGCTCGACGCCGGCGGCGCCCACCTGCTGCCGCCCCTGGTCAACGGCCACACCCACGCGGCAATGACGCTCTTCCGCGGCTCCGGCGGCGACCTGCCGCTGATGCCGTGGCTGGAGGAGAAGATCTGGCCAGTCGAGGCGAAGCTCGGCGAGGAGGACGTCTACTGGGGCGCCCGGCTCGCCTGCGCCGAGATGGTGCGCACCGGCACCACCCGCTTCTGGGACATGTACTGGCACCCGGAGGCGACGGCGAGGGCGGTGAACGACGCCGGGGTCCGGGCGACGATCGGGGCCCCGCTCTTCGACCTCAACGGCAGCCCGAAGAAGCTGCGCGACTCCGCCCACCGCAGCCTCGAGGCGCTCGCCGGCTTCGGCCCACGGGTCACCCCCGCCCTCGCCCCGCACGCGATCTACACCGTCAGCGAGGAATCGCTGCGCTGGATCGGCGCGCTCAGCGCCGAGCGGGATCTCCCGGTGCAGATCCACCTCTCCGAGACCGAGAGGGAGGTCCAGGACTGCCTCGCCGCGCACGGCGAGCGCCCGGCCTTCTACCTCGACCGGCTGGGGCTGCTGAGCGAGCGCACCGTCCTCGCCCACGGTGTCTGGCTCGACCCCGACGAGCTGGCGCTGGTGGCCGAGCGCGGCGCCACCGTCGTCACCAACCCGGTGGCGAACATGAAGCTCGCGGTCGGCGGCGTCTTCCCCCATCACGCCGCCCGCACCGCCGGCGTCGCGGTCGGCCTCGGCACCGACGGCGCCGGCTCCAACGACTCGCTCGACCTGCTCTCGGACCTGAAGACCTTCGCCCTCGTCCAGAAGCACGCCGCCGCCGACCCGACCGCGATCGACGCCGCCGAGGCCTGGGCGGTCGCCACCGGCGCCCGCGCGCCCCGGCTCGGGGCGAGCGCGCTGGAGCCCGGCGCCCTGGCTGATTTCCTCCTCCTGCGTGCCAACTCGCCCGAACTGGGTATCGGCGAGCTGATGGCCGATCTCGTCTACGCCGCCACCGCTGCCTCCGTCGCCGCCGTCGTCGTCGCCGGCGAGGTCCTGACGCGGGACGGCGAGGTGCCGGAGCTGGAGGAGATCGTCGCCCGCGCCGCCGAGCGTGCCCGGGGGCTGGGCCTGTGAGCGAGCAGACGGCATCGTCGGTCCGCTACGAGGAGGCGACCAAGCGCTACCCGGGCGCCTCGGCGCCGGCTGTCGACCGGCTCAGCCTGGAGGTGCCGGCGGGCGAGATCTGCGTCCTCGTCGGGCCCTCCGGCTGCGGCAAGACGACGGCGATGCGAATGGTCAACCGCATGGTCGAGATCAGCGAGGGCGACGTCCTCGTCGGCGACCGTTCTGTCCGCGACCGCGAGCCGGCCGAGCTGCGGCGGGAGATCGGCTACGTGATCCAGCAGATCGGCCTCTTCCCCCACCGCACGATCAGCGAGAACATCGGCGCCGTGCCGCAGCTGCTCGGCTGGAAGAAGGACCGGATCCGCCAGCGCAGCGCCGAGCTGCTGGAGCTGATCGGGCTCGACCCCGAGCTTGGCGACCGCTACCCGGCGCAGCTCTCCGGCGGCCAGCAGCAGCGCGTCGGCGTCGCCCGGGCGCTGGCGGCGGACCCGCTGGTGATGCTGATGGACGAGCCCTTCGGGGCGATCGACCCGATCAACCGCGAGCGCCTGCAGAACGAGTTCCTCCGGCTCCAGGCGGAGATCCGCAAGACCGTCCTCTTCGTCACCCACGACATCGACGAGGCGATCAAGATCGGCGACCGGATCGCGGTGATGCGAGATGGCGGCAGGGTCGAGCAGTACGCGACCCCGGCCGAGCTGCTGATGGCGCCGGCCAACGAGTTCGTCGAGGACTTTGTCGGCGCCGACCGGGCGCTGAAGCGGCTGGCCCTGATGCGCGTCTCCGACATCGACCTCTGGGAGGCGCCGCTCGCCTTCGTCGGCCAAGCGACCGCCGAGGTGCGGGCGAAGCTGGCGGAGCCGGAGGTCGAAGTTCCCTTTCCGCTGCTGGTCGACAGCGAGCGGCGGCCGCTCGGCTGGCTGAGCGAGCGCGACCTCGCCGCCGAGGTGGTGCCGAGTCGCGCCGACTCGCCGCTCGGGCCGGTGTTGGAGCGCGACGACGTGATGCGCGACGCCCTCGCCGACCTCCTCCAAAACGAGTCCCAGTACGCGCCGGTGACCAATCCCCAGGGGCGGATCGCCGGCGTCCTCTCGGTCGAGATCATCTCCGAGTTCCTCGGCTCGCCGAAGGCGAGGACCGACGAGCACGACGCGACGGAGCGCCCGCATGGTTAGCGCCGGCGCGATCGCGGCCGTCGGCGAAGTCGGAGAAGGCTTCTTCAAAGAACGCAGCAGCGACACGCTTCCGTGCCAGGCCCGCGAAGCGCACCTCTTCTGCTTTGACTGGGCGAGGGAAAACATCGACCGCTTTGAGACTCCAACGGTCCAGCACCTCGAACTGGTCGTCCTCTCGATCCTCCTGGGGTTGGTGGTGGCCTTCGCCTTGGCGGTTCTCGCCCACCGTCGAGCCTGGCTGCGCGCGCCGCTGCTCGGCGCGACCGGCGTCCTCTACACGATCCCGAGCATCGCTTTCTTTTTCCTGCTGCTGCCGGTCACCGGCCGCGGTCGGGACACGGCCATAATCGTTCTCGCGGCCTACACCCTGCAGATCATCTACCGAAACACGACGCTCGGCCTGGCGAACGTGCCAACCTCAGCGAAGGAGGCGGCACGTGGGATGGGGTTCACCGATCGCCAGATCCTCTGGCGGGTAGAGCTGCCGCTGGCGACTCCGGAGATCGTCGCCGGGCTGCGAATCGCCACCGTCAGCACCGTCGCGATCGCGACGCTTGCGGTCTTCATCGGCGCCGGCGGCCTCGGCACGCGGATCTACGGGAGCGCCAACCTCAACTTTCCCACCACGATCCTGATCGCCGGGGCCATCGTGATCGCGATGGCGCTGCTGCTGGACCTCGTGCTGCTGGGAATTCAGAGACTGGCCACCCCATGGCGGCGAACGGCGGCGGACTGAAGTGCTCCTCCCCGCTTCCCCCATCGCATCCTTCGGCGGCGCATTCGAATTCATCTTCACCCCGCAGGACTCCAACGTCACCGGTGGCGAGCAGGTCGGGGGCTTCTCGAAGGTGCTGGAACTGACCCTTGGCCAACTCGAGGTGACCTTGCTGGCGCTGGCGCTGGCGCTGGTCTTCGCCCTGCCGGCGGGTCTCTATCTCGGGCACCGTCACAAGGGAGAGGGGGTCGCGGTCGCCCTCGGCAACGCCGGCCGGGCGATACCCGAGTTGGCGTTGATCGCGCTGGTGGCGGCGGTGATCGGCGTCGGCCTGGTCAACGTTACGCCGGCGCTCGCCATCCTCGGCATCCCACCGATCCTCACCAACGCATACGTAGGGATCAGCCAGGTCGACCGCGCCACTGTCGATGCCGCGCGAGGGATGGGGATGAGCGAGCTGGAAATCCTTCGGCGGGTCGAGCTGCCAATCGCGGTTCCGACCGTGATGGGTGGGGTCCGGGGAGCGACGATCGCGATCGTCGCCACCGCCACGATTGCGCCCCTGGCTGGGGTGGAAACGCTCGGCGACCTCATTCTGAACGAAAACATCTACGGCGAGAACGGACTGCTCGCCGGTGCGGTTCTCGTGGCCCTGCTCGCCCTCGTGCTGGAGGGTTTGCTCGCCCTGCTGCAGCGCCGCCTTACCTCCGACGGACTCGAGTTGCAGACTGCCTGACCGTGTTCACACACCCACAACGAGGAGGCACCAAGTGAGGACCGACCGAACGAGACTGCGAGTACCGCTGGCGGTGTTGCTCGCCGTCGCGCTGGCACTCGGCATCGCCGCCTGCGGTGGCGGCGACGGCACCACCTCCGGTGGCACGAGCGAAGCAGCCGGTGGTGAAGCCGCGGGGGCGATCGAATCGAACCCCGAAAACGGCAATGTCAATTTGACGATCGGCTCGAAGAACTTCCCCGAACAGGAAATCCTCGGGGAAATCTACGCGCAGGCCCTCACCGCGGCTGGCTATGAGGTCAAGAGCGCGCTCAACCTCGGGGGTGAAACGGTGGCCCGCAAGAACGTGGTCACGGAACAGATCTCGGGCTACCCGGAGTACGCGAGCACCGCGCTCACCTCGTTCTTCGGATTCGAACCCGAAGAAGTCCCCTCCGAGGCGACCGAAGCGTGGGAAATGGCAAACGAAGAATTCGAAAAGGAAGGGCTGACGGCGTTCGAACCGACTCCGTTCGCCAGCGCCAACGCGGTCGGGACGCTGGCGTCAACGGCGGAGAAATACGGGCTGAAAACCGTCTCTGACCTCGAAGGAGTCTCCGAAAAGCTGAGCCTCTACGGGTCGCCGGAATGCCGCCAGCGGATCGACTGCCTGGCGGGGCTGGAAAAACTGTACGGGTTGAAGTTCAAGTCGTTCACGCCCGTCGACATCGGCCTCCGCTACACCGTGCTGGAAAAGGGTCAGGCTGACCTCTCGATCCTCTTCACCACCGATCCGCAGCTCTCGGCCGAGAGCGACAAGTTCGTCATCCTCGAAGACGACAAGGAAGTCTTCCCGGCCGGCAACGTCATCTTCGTCACCACCAAGAAGGTCGCCGAAGAAGCGGGGCCGGACTTCGAAGAGACGATCCTCCAGGTTCAGGAAGGGCTGGATCTGAAGGTCGTTCAGGAGTTGGATGCGAGGGTCGAATTGGAAAAGGAAACTCCGAAGGCGGCCGCTAAGGCTTACCTCGAATCCGCGGGATACATCGGTTAGGTAGCGGTAGCGAGGAAGCCGGCGGGGGTGCCCCGGGAGCACCTCCGCCGGCAGAATCGCCTTGCGGCTGACGCCCCAGACCACGCGGGCCGGCTCCATGCTGAGTACCCGGGGCACCCCCGCCGGCTTCCTCTATGCGACAGCGTGCTCTGCGGTGGAAGGCTCGTGGCGGGCGCGGATGTGGGAGAAGCTGAGGTGGGCGGCCCAGGCGGCAACTAGGCCGCTGACGCCTGCTAGGACCAGTGCTGCTCGGGGGTTGTAGTTCTGGGCGAGCCAGCCGGTCAGGGGGGCGCCGATGGGGGTTGAGCCTAGGAAGACGACGGAGTAGAGGGCCATCACGCGGCCGCGCATCTCGGGGGAGACGGCTAGCTGGAGGGTGGAGTTGATCGTCGCGGCGAAGGTGACGGCGGCGGCGCCGAGGAGGGCGAGCATGACTACCTCCAGGGCGAGGCTCGGCATCGCCGCCGCCAGCAGGGCCGAGAGGCCGAAGGCGAGGGCGCCGCCGGCGATCAGGCGCGGGCCGGTGCGGCCGCGGTGGCCGTTGACGAGGGCACCGGCGATCGAGCCGACCGCCATCGCCGAGACCAGGCCGGCGTAGGTCATCGCCCCGGACTCGAAGCTGAACTTGGCGAGCAGCGGCAGCACCACCTGGAAGTTGAAGCCGAGCGTCCCGACCAGGGCCATCAGGGCCAGCGGCACGATCAGCTCCGGGGTGCGGAGGACGTAGCGGAGGCCGGCGCGGATCGCGCCCGGTTCGCGCTTGGCCACCGGCGCCGCCTGCAGGCGGTCGGGGTCCATCCCCCACAGCGCCAGGATCATCGCCACGAAGGTGAGCGCGTTGAGGCCGAAGCAGGGGACGACGCCAACGGTCGCGATCAATATCCCGGCCAGAGCCGGGCCGGCGATCCGCGCCGCCTGGACGATGACGCTGTTGAGGCTGACCGCGTTGACGACCCGGTCGGGGCCGACCATCTCGTAGACGAAGCTCTGCCGAGTCGGGTTGTCGATCGCGTTCAGCGTGCCGAAGGCGAGGACGGCGAGGTAGACCATCCAGGGAGTGACGACGCCGGTGGCGGTGACGGCGAAGAGGCCGGCCGCCGGGATCGTCATCAGCGCCTGCGTCGTCATCAGCAGCCGCCGCTTCGGGATCCGGTCGGCGAGGAGGCCGCCCCAGGCGCCGATCAGCAGCATCGGCAGGAACTGCAGCGCGGTCGTGAGGCCGACGGCGACGCCGCTGCCGGTGAGGCTGAGGACGACCCAGATCGCCGCCACCGTCTGCATCCAGGTCCCGGAGAGGGAGATCAGCTGGCCGGCGAAGTAACGGCGGTAGTTCGGGACCTGCAGCGAGTTGAACGAGTGACGGAGGGCGGCGCTCACCCTCGGTCACCCTCCCGCATCCGCTCGAGGATCTCGGTCGCCCGCTCGAGCGTCTCCACTTCCTCGGGCGAGAGGTCCTTCATGCGCCGCGCCAGGTAGGCGTTCTTGCGGCCGCGCAGGCGCCGCAGCCGCTCGCGGCCGGCGCCGTTGACGCTGACCAGGGCGCTGCGCTTGTCCTTCGGGTCCTGGGTGCGGTCGATCAGGCCCTCCCGTTCGAGGCAGCCGAGGGTGCGGGTGATCGTCGGCCGCTTGACCCGCTCGATCGCGGCGATCTCGCTCGGCGTCAGCGGGCCGTGCCGCTCGATCGTCGCCAGCGCCGCCACCGAGGTCGGGGTGAGGCCGCTGGTCTCCGCCGCCGCCTCCTGGCGCAGGCGCCGGGCGGTGCGGACGATCGCGGTGCGCAGCTGCGCGGCGCGCTCGGCAAGGGGGATCTCCGTCGGGTTCATCATCATGATTAGCGTTGATAATTAGTTTAGCAAACTAGTTTAGGTGTGATCAAGTTCCGGTACGGGAGCGTTCCCCTGCGCTTAGGCTTCCGGTATGGCTGCAAGGGCCGATTACGACATAGCGGTCGTCGGCGCCAGCCTCGCCGGCTGCACCGCGGCGATCCTGCTCGGCCGCGCCGGCGCCAGGGTCGCGCTGATCGAGAAGCGCCCCGATCCCGAGGCCTTCAAGCGCGTCTGCTCGCACTTCATCCAGGCGTCGGCGGTGCCGACGATCGAACGGATCGGGCTCTACGAGCCGATCCTCGCGGCGGGTGGCCTGCGCACCCGCTTCCACTCCCAGACCCCATGGGGCTGGATCGAAGCTACGGAGAAGCGCGAGGCCTACGGCCTCAACCTGCGCCGATCGGTGCTCGATCCGATGCTGCGGGAAGCGGCAGCCGCGGAGCCCAACGTCGAGCTGATGCTGGGGCGGAGCGCCGAGCGGCTGATCCGCGACGACGGAGTCATCGGCGGGGTCGCGGTGCGCGACCGGGAGGGGAGCGAGCGGGAGATCCGAGCGCGGCTCGTGATCGGCGCCGACGGCCGCGATTCGCGCGTCGCCGAGCTGGCGCAGGTGAAGGAGAAGACCCTCCCCCACAACCGCCTCGCCTACGGCGGCTACTTCGAGGGGCCCAAGCCGAGGTTCTGGCCCGACGGCGCGGTCTGGCTGCTCGACCCCGACATGGCCGCTGCCTTCCCCACCGACGGCGGGCTCGTCTTCTACATCGCGATGACGCACAAAGACCGCGCCCCCGAGTTCAAGGCGGACCCCGAGCGGACGCTGGTCGAGCACGTCGCCGGCGTCCCCGAGCCGCCGCCGATCCGCGAGAGCAGGTGCGTCGCGCCGGTGATCGGAAAGGTCGAGATGCCGAACCGGATTCGTGGGCCGATCGCACCGGGCCTAGCGCTGATCGGCGACGCCGCCCTCGCCACCGACCCGATCTTCGGCGTCGGCTGCGGCTTCGCCTTCCAGTCGGGCGAATGGCTGGCCGACAGCGTCTCTCCCGCCCTGCAGGGCGTCGAGTCGCTCGACAACTGCCTCCGCCGCTACCGCAAGAGCCACCGCCAACAGCTCGGAATGCACGCGCGCCTCATCCACGACTACTCGACCGGCCGCAAGTTCGACCCAGTCGAACGGGCGATACTCTCGACCGCCGTCCGCGACCCGAAGGCGGCCGCCCTTTTCGAGGCGGTGGCTACGCGGCGGATAAGGCCGCAGCACCTGTTGCTTCCGATGGCCAAACGGGTCGCGGTCGCCAGCATCCGACGTCGTGAAGTGACACGGAAGTGTCAATTCTTTGAGCCAATTCAGTAACGCCTATTGAAGTGGCGAAATTCGCCCCTAGGATCGGCCGCCGGAGGGTGTTGGAGGCAGGTGCCTCCAGGCGACTGACACTCGCCCTACCCGGTTAACCGCCGGGTCCGGTTCGAGTCCGGCGCCCTCCGCAGGAAGTTCCGCGGCAAGCGGGTCGAGAATGGAAGGGTGGCGTGCTAACTTGAGGGCACGGGTGTCAGTCGCCTGCGGGGTGGTTCCCCGCTTCACCAGACTCGACCCGCCTTCGCGGCGGGTCTTGTCGTCTCTGGACCGATGCCTAAAGGTCAGGCCGCCTTCGCCTGCTCCTCGGCGATCTTCGCCTCCAGCTCCTTCATCACTTCCGGGTCGCGCAGGGTGGTGACGTCGCCCAGGGCGCGGCCCTCGGCGATGTCGCGCAGGAGGCGGCGCATGATCTTGCCGGAGCGGGTCTTCGGCAGGTCATCGGCCCAGACGATCCGCTTCGGCCGGGCGAATTTGCCGATCCGTTCGGCGACGGTGGCGCGGATGCCCTCGACCAGATCCTCGCCCTCGTCCTTCTCGCCGCGCAGGGTGACGAAGGCGCAGATCGCCTGGCCGGTGTCCTCGTCGGATTCGCCGATCACCGCCGCCTCGGCGACGTCGGGGTGGGCGACGATCGCCGACTCGACCTCGGCGGTCGAGAGGCGGTGGCCGGAGACGTTGACGACGTCGTCGATCCGCCCGATCACCCAGAAATAGCCGTCCCTGTCCTTCCGCGCGGCGTCGCCGACCAGGTAGCGCTCCACCCCGAAGCGCGAGAAGTAGGTCTCGATGAAGCGGTCGTCCTCCTTGTAGAGGCCGCGCAGCATCGAGGGCCAGGGCCGCTCCAGCACCAGCAGCCCCTGCCCTTCCTCCACCGGCTCGCCCTCGCGCTCGTCGACGACGGAGGCCTCGACCCCCGGGAACGGCGTCGTCGCCGACCCCGGCTTGGTCGCGGTGATCCCCGGCAGCGGCGTGATCATGATCGCGCCGGTCTCCGTCTGCCACCAGGTGTCGACGATCGGGCAGCGGCCGCCGCCGATCACCTCGCGGTACCAGAGCCATGCCTTGGGGTTGATCGGCTCCCCCACCGAGCCGAGGAGGCGCAGCGAGGAGAGGTCGTGCTGCTTGGGGATCTCCTCGCCCCACTTCATGAAGGTGCGGATCGCGGTCGGCGCCGCGTAGAGGATCGTCGCCGAATAACGCTCGACGAGCTCCCACCAGATCCCCCTGTGCGGGTAGTCGGGGGCCCCCTCCCACATCACCGAGGTGGCACCGTTGGAGAGCGGGCCGTAGACGATGTAGGAGTGTCCGGTGACCCAGCCGACGTCGGCCGCGCACCAGTAGACGTCGGACTCGGGCTCGAGGTCGAAGACGTAGCGGTGGGTGGCGGTGACGCCGGTCATGTAGCCGCCGGTGGTGTGGAGGATCCCCTTCGGCTTCGCCGTCGAGCCGGAGGTGTAGAGGATGTAGAGCGGGTGCTCGGCCTCCATCGGCTCGGCGGGGCACTCGGGCTCGGCGGCCGCCATCACCTCGTCGTAGAAGACGTCGCGGCCCTCGCGCATCGGGCACTCGATGCCGGTGTGGCGGACGACGACGATCTTCGCCAGAGCATGGTGATTCGCCATGTGCTCGTCGACCTGCGGCTTGATCGGCGCGGTCCTGCCTTTGCGGCGGGCGCCGTCGACCGTGACCAGCGCCTTCGCTTCGGAGAAGTCCATCCGCTCAGCCACCGCCTCGGCCGAGAAGCCGCCGAAGACGACGTTGTGGGGGGCGCCTATGCGGGCGCAGGCGAGCATCGCGACGACGACCTCGGGGATCATCGGCAGGTAGATCCCGACCACGTCGCCCTTCTCGACGCCGAGGTCCTTGAGCGCGTTGGCGAAGCGCTGGACGTCGCGGTGCAGGTCGGCGTAGGTGACCGCGCGCTCCTCCCCCTCCTCGCCGCGCCAGTGGAAGGCGACGCGCTCGCCGTTGCCGGCGGCGACGTGGCGGTCGAGGCAGTTGTAGCTGGCGTTGAGCCGCCCGTCGGCGAACCACGGGTAGAAGGGCGGGTTGGAGTCGTCGAGCCCCTCACTCGGCTCGACGTCCCAGTCGAGCAGCTCCTTGGCTTGGCGCATCCACCACGCCTCGGGATCGGCTGCCGCCTCCTCGTAGACCTTCGGGTCACTCCAGAGCGCGTTCGCCCGGAATTCCTCGGGCGGGTCGAATTTCTCGACCCCGAGCATCTCCTCCAGCTTCTGCTCAAGATCCATGGCGCAAACCTACCCCAGCACGCGCACTCAGAACATCGTTTCCACGATTGGCGTCCCCATAGGAACCAAAAGGGTGGAAACGATGATGGGCTAGGGCAGAGTTAGAGGCCCGGCGGGTGACGCGCGATGAAGCCTTCGGGGGACGAGGCCCAGGGGTCGTGCCAGCGGGGGCCGGCGCCGCCGCTGGTGTCGAAGGCGATGCCGGCGACGACCATCCAGGCGTGGCCGGAATTGGCGTAGACGGTGATCCAACGGCCGGGACCGGGTTCGCCCCAGGTCTCCAGCCCGGTCGAGTCGAGCGGGCTGTCGAGCAGACCGCCACCGTGCAGCGCGTAGCTGACCGAGCCGGAGCAGTCGTATCCGGAGGATTCGAAGGAGCCGTGGCCGCCGCCCCAGACATACGGCGTGTCGGCGATCGAGTTGGCGGCGGCGATCACGTCCTTCACCGCCTGCGGCGCCGAGGCGGGGGCGCTCGCTTCGCTTTCGGAGATCAGCTCCGCTTCCTGGCCCGGGTTGAGCGGCGCCGGCAGCTGCCCTTCGGTCGCGTCGCCGCCTTCGGAGGCGATCTGTTCGGAGATCGTCGAGAGGTTGTCGCTGAGCGCCGCTTCGCGCGACTGCAGCGCGTCCAGCGCCTCCTGCCGCTCGGCCTGTTCGGCCTTCAGCTCCTGGAAGCGGGCCGCGGCTTCGACCCGGGCGCTGGCGACTTCCCGCTCCTTGGCGGCGACCGCGTCGCGCACCTCTTCGATCTCAGCCCGATGCTCGTCGAGCCGTTCGACCGCCGAGCGAACCTGGTCGCGCAGCGTCTTCACCCGCTCGACCACCGCGTCGTCGTAATCCTGGATCTGGCGCAGGTATTCCGTCTGCGCCGCCATCTCGTCCCAGTCCTGGGATTCGAGGATCGCGTTCAGCATGTCCGGCGAGCCGGTCTCGTAGATCGCGACCAGCCGCTCGCTCAGCACCCCGAGGGCCCGGTGCAGCTTCGCCCGCACCCGCTCCAGGTGGGCTTCTTCGGCTTCCAGCGCCTCGGTCGCGCGATCCAGCTCCGCCTGCTTTTCAGCCAGTTCTGCCTCGACCGCCTCCTGTTCCTGGCGCAGCGCCGAGACTTCGCCCAGCTTCGCGTCGATCGCCGCGTTCTGTTCGGCGATCGAGGCCGCCAGGTCTTCCTCCTGGGCGCGGACCCCTTCGAGCTTGTCCCGCGTCGCTTCCAGTTTTTCCCGCGGATCGGCCGGCGCGCTGCCGGCCCAGGACGCGGCCAGGACGCAGAGCGCGGCCAGAAGCAGCGCAAAGATCAGGGCACGGCGCCTGACCGTGCTCGTGGAGGAGCTGAACAGCACGGCGGCGCAGGCTAGCGAAGCGCCTGCGCCCCTTTTGAAGTAGCCGATAATCCGCAAGTTACTTTGCAAATTGCGGGTTTGGGAGGAATAAAGAGCAGAGAGACCGGCCGCCGCAGCCCCTTTTACTCCTCATCGGTTCGCCTATCGCGGGAAGAACGCAACCCGTCTCTCGCGATCACTTTTATCAAACGTTGACTTTTGTATAAAAGTTTCAGATACTTTTCTGTGAAATGAGATTCCGAGATCGACCGCTGCTTCCCTCCTCCCTCGACAGGGAGCTCTACCTGGCGCGACCCGAACTCGAAAAGGCTCTCTCCCAACCCCTGCGCCAAGGCCGGAACGTCTTGCTGCTGGGAAAGGCCGGATCAGGAAAGACGACGCTGATGCACCGCACGGCCAAGGAGCTCGAGGAGGAAGAAAAACGTGTCGTATGGGTAAATGGAGCCCTTTCCGAGACGGCTGAAGATCTTCTCGCTTCGGTGAACGATCTGCTTGCCGAGGATCAGGTCGTCCTCCCAAGCCCCTCCCGTGAGGTGAGCGGCCCCGGCCGACGCCTTTTGGCGCTTACCCAGGCACTCGCCCAGCGTCGTCCTGCTGTGATCATGGTCGACGGGCTCTCGGAGTCGGAGGTTGGCTATGACCTCTTCGGCCGCGTGCGCGACGAGCTCTGGATGACCGGGCACACCTGGCTGGTCTCGGCTCGACCCCAGGATTCCGGTGCCCTCCGCTCTCCACCTGCAGAGGCATTCTGGGCAGCCGTCGTCGAGATTCCCCCCCTTGACGAAAGCGAGACGGAGAAATTCCTGAGGCTGGGGCTGGATGAAGAAGAGCGCCGACGACTGCGGGGCATTCCCTTCGGTGGCTACCCGCGCTTTCTGATTCGCGAGGTCGAAAGCGAGCTGCGACACGAATCCGGACAGAAAGAGGCGCAAACCAGAAACCTCCTTCAACGGGCCAACGAACTTGGCCGCAGCGAGGAGATCGCGCTTTTGGAACTTATCGACCTGGGGCGACCCGCCAGCGTCCACGACCCCGAGCTCTCAGAGCGGCTTGGCTGGTCGCGAGCCTACGCCCAGCGCATTTTCTCCCACCTCGAGTCGAAGGACCTGGTGCGTTCAATCCCGGAAGCAAGAGGCGAGCGCACTGGCCGGCCTCGGAAACTGTACGAGCCCAACCCTGGCGCTGTCGCATGAGCCTCCAAGAGGTGCATCGGCTACGGCTGTTCGACGACGCCACCACCGATGTCGAGCGACGCCTCTACTACGTCCGCTCAGGCGAGCTCGGGATCGAGCCACGCGCCGACCGCCAGCTCATGGAGCAGTTGAAAACCGGCCCGCGCCCCCAGCGCGTGCAGGTGGTCGGACCCAGCGGAGCCGGCAAGACGAGCTTGATCGTACGCGTCCTCGCGGACCTCGAGACGGAGAAACTCGACCCCGGCTACGAGGTTTTGATCCTGCGTATAGGCGAGAGGCCCGAGCACCTGGAGAGCGGCGAGAAAATGATCAAGCTGGTCCTGGACACGATCGCCTCCCAGCGCTTTCGCTTCTCGAACGTCGACCCGAACGTCTTCGAGGAGGCGGCAGCCGACCGAGTGACGCAGAGCCCGACGCGGATCAACCATGACTTTGGGCTCGACGGGAAGATCGCCAATTACACGACCCATGTCGAGGAGGCGTTCAAGACGCTCGAGTTCGGTGCCAACCCCGCTCGTCTGCACCAGGACTTAGAGGATGTGATCGGCATGGTTGCCGAGGGCGGCTACAGACCGGTCCTCGTCGTCGACGACACCGAGAAGTTCGTTGCTCCGGGGCAAAATGGAGAGCTCGATGACAGCTCGGTCGCGAACCTCTACCACCATGGGGTGCGTGTGCTCGGAGACTTCGAGCTCGATCTGGTTATCGCCATGCACCCTCGCTTCGGCGAGGTTCCGCACGTTCAAGAGGTCAGCGAGAGATTGGCGATCGATCAAATCGCGGTACCGCAGCTCACCCCCGAAAGCGAGCCGGCGCCTATCAAGAAGATCCTGGAGCGCCGACTCGAACGGGGCGGAGTCGAGGTTGAGGTCGGCGAAGTGATCTCCCCGGAGGCGATTGGCGATCTTCAACTTCTGTACCACGAGCGTGAATCCGACCTTCGTTCGGTCCTGAAGATCGCTCACGCGGCCGCCGAGCACGCCCTCAGTAGGGACTCAGGCGTGCTCGAGGCACGCGACCTCCGAGCTGTCGTGGCCCGCTAGGCTAGCGCTCAGGCCAGCAGCTTCGCCTTGGCGCGGTCGAACTCCTCCTGGCTGAGCGCGCCTTTGTCCTTCAGCTCGGCGAGCTTGTGCAGCTCCTCGGCGGGGGAGCCGGCGTGCGCCTGCTCGCGGACGTATTCGTCGAAGTGCTTCTTCGCGTCGGCCTGGGCTTTGATCGTGCGGTCGCGCATGCCGCTGCCGCGGGCGACCAGGTAGATCAGCGCGGCCAGGAAGGGGACGACGACGAGGAAGAGGACCCAGGCGGCCTTGGCCCCGCCCGAGAGCTCGTGATCGCGGAAGAGGTCGCTGAGGATCGTGATCAGGATCCAGATCCAGATCACGAAGAAGAAGACCTCGAGCGTGATCAGTAGAAGTTCACCGAAGCTTATGTCTGCGACTGGGATAGGCATGGCCACCTATTCGGGAGCTGCTTCCCCATCCCTGCCGGCCAGCTTCATCGCGAAGAGGACGATCGCCACCGAGGTGGCGAGGTTGAGGCTGGAGACGCCCTCGCGCATCGGGATCGAGACGCGCCGCTCGGCGCGCTCGAGCGCCTCGCCGCTGAGCCCCTGGCGCTCGGTGCCGAAGGCGAGGATCGCCCGGGCGGGCAGCCTCTCCGGCGCCAGCTCCTCCCCCTCCGGGTCGACCGCCAGCAGCGGCCGGTCGCTCGGCGGCAGCGACTCGACCCTGGCGACCGGCAGCGCGAACTGCAGGCCGGCGGCGCCGCGGACGGCGTCGGGGTGCCAGGGGTCGTTCTCGCCGGTGGCGATCAGCGCCGCCGCCCCGGCCGCCGCGGCGACCCGGATGCAGGCGCCGATGTTGCCCATGTTGCGCGGGTCCTCCAGCAGCACCGCCGGAGCCGGCGCCGGGTCGGCCAGCGCCGAGGTGAGGTCGACCCGCGGCCGCCGGGCGATCGCGGCGACGCCGGTGTGCGGGACCAGCGGCACCAGGTCGGCCAGCGTCTCCTTGTCGACGGCCTCGACCCGGTCGCCGAGCCGTCCCGCCAGGTCCGGCGCCAGCTCGCTCGCCATCGCCTCCAGCGCCGGCGGGTCCACCGCCACCGCCTCGACCAGCTCGGCCCCGAACCGCAGCGCGTGCTTGAGCGCGTGGAAGCCCTCGACGACGGTCAGCCCGGCGTCGCGGCGGGCGCTGCGGAAGCGGACGGCGCGTTCGTGCTCTTCGCGGCCCATCCGCGAATCATTACTCGGCGAGCGGAGCCTCCGCCAGCCGGTCGCGGCCGCCGGCCTTGGCCAGGTAGAGAGCGCGGTCGGCGCGGGTCAGCAGGTCATCGATCGACTCGACCTGGTCCCAGCAGGCGAGGCCGGCCGAGCAGCTCTGCCCCATCGGCGTGTTCTCACGCAGCCGCTCGATGATCTCGGTCGCCTCCTCGGGCGAGGTGTCGGGGAGCAGGACGAGGAACTCCTCGCCGCCGAAGCGGGCGATCGTGTCCTCGGCCCGCAGGGAGGCGTCCCAGGCCTTGGCGCAGGCGCGGAGAACTTCGTCGCCGGCGAGATGGCCATGGGTGTCGTTGTAGGCCTTGAAGTGGTCGATGTCGAGGATCGCGACGCTGAGCGGCGAGAGGGCGCGGCGGGCGCGGGCCATCGCCTGCGGCAGCTGCTCCTCCAGCGCCCGCCGGTTGGGCAGGCCGGTGAGGGTGTCGCGGCGGGCCATGTCCTGGACCTGGTCGAGCAGCTCCTCGCGTTCGGCCTCGATCTGCTTGATCTCGGTGACGTCGGCGGCGCGAGCGTAGATCAGCGACTCGTCGGGCGCGAGCTGCGAGCTCCAGCGCATCCAGTGCCAGGTCCCGTCCTTGGCCAGGTAGCGGTTTTCGAAGCTGAGGGTCTCCGCCCCTTCGAACAGGGCGGCGGCCTCGGCTTCGGTGCGCTCGCGGTCGTCGGGGTGGACGCGCTCGATGAAGGGGACCGCGCGCAGCTCCTCGAGGCTGTAGCCGAGACTGCTGGTCCAGGCGTCGTTCAGCTCGACGAAGTGGCCGTCCAGGTTGGCGGTGCAGAGCATGTCGCGGGAGAGGTCGAAGAAGTGGCGGGCGCGCTCGTCGGCGTGGGCGCGGCGGGCGACGATGGCGGTGATCAGCAGCATCACCACGCTGAGCGAGATCAAGGTGAAGAGCCAGCGGGTGAGCGGCGAGTAGCCCGCGGTGTTCTCGACCAGGAGGAGGACGGCGCCGTAGCTGGCGAGCAGCCAGGCGAGGTGCGCGGCGGCGACCCGGCGCGAAAAGTGGATCGAGGTGACCAGGGTTGCCCAGACGAAGATCGTCCCGTACTGGCCGACCGCGATCCCGCTCTCGTAGATCAGCAGGCAGGTGGCCCCGGCGACGGCGGCGAGAATGGCGTGCACACCCCAGCTGGGGATCTTTGCGGCCAGCGCCCAGACGACCCCTCCGGCCACCGCCATCGCCAGCGCGGTGAGGCTGAGGGCGGCGTGATCGGCGCCGCTCGGGTGCGGCAGGACCAGCGAGATCGCGACGAGGGCGGCGCCGGCGACGAGGAGCGCGGCCGTGGCCCGCGCGCGGCTCCGCGAGGCGGGTCGAATGCTTACCCGATTTTCGGGAGCTGCCATGCCTGGGGCATCGGCAAACGCCCGCGTTTACTTTAGGGCCGAACGACTTGGAATTGGCTCATCAGACCGTGGTCCTCGTGGTCAAGCATGTGGCAGTGGATGACGAATTTCCCGGTGTGGTCTGAGAAGTGACCGGCAAGGAGAATCCTTTCGTTGGGGTAGACGAAGAAGGTCTCCTTCAGGCAGTCTTCGTAATTGGGGGGCTCGGTGCCGTTGCGCTCGAGCAGGTACCAGTCGGTGTGGTGCAGATGCATCACGTGGGCGACGTTGGTCTTGTTGACGATCTCCCAGGTCTCGGTCGTGTTCAGCTTCGGGAAGGCCTCGGCGTGGGCGGGGTTGAAGGTGCGGCCGTTGATCCGCCAGGTCGTCTTGAAGGAGCCGCCGATCGTGATCTCCCAGCGCTTGTCCGGCCTGCGCCTCGCCTTGCGGGTCCACTCCGGCAGCGGCCGCAGGTGGCGGGGAACGTGGGTGCGGTCGCGAACGCGCTCGCCGCCGACGCGGAACTGCATCAGGGCGCCGCCGTAGGTATGGGCGCCCACCGGGTTGCGGCCGGTGTGCCGCTTCGTGCTGCGCAGCTCGACGGTCCCGCCTCGGGCGGTGGCGAAGTCGACGATCACCTCGACCCGTTCGGCCGGGCCGAGGAGGATCTCGCGACGCCGCACCGGCTTCGGCATCAGCCCGCTCTCGGTCGCGATCTGGAGCATCGGCGCGCCGTTGGAGAGCTGCAGGTTGTAGCTGCGGAAGGAGGAGACGTTGAGGAGACGCAACCGGTAGCGGCAGGGGTGGACCCGGTGGCGGGGAAGGTAGGCGCCGTTGACGAGGACGGCCTCGCCGAGGATCCCGTCGGCGGGCGGGCGCTGCCCCTTGAAGGGGTCGGTGAGCTGGTTGCGGCGGTCGAAGGTGCGGTCGCAGATCATCAGCGGCAGGTCGCGGTCGCCCGCGGGCAGCGACAGCGCCTCCTCGAAGGCGTCGTCGACGATCCACATCCCGGCCAGCCCCTTCCAGGTGTGGGGAGCGGTGCGGTCGAGGCGATGGTCGTGGTACCACTGGAAGGAGGCGCGTTCGGGCCCGCCGTCCTCGATCAGGTCGTAGACGTAGGTCTTGCTGCGGCCCGGCTCGAGCAGGAGGTCGTTGCCGGACTCGCGGGCGGAGAGACCGCGCGGGATCCGGCAGAAGTAGGAGACCGGCTGGCGCTCGGTCAGCCCGCCCGGCTGCCCGTCGAACTGGGTCCGGTTGTGGCCGCCGTGGAGGTGAATCGAGAGCTCCCCCGCCTGCTCCGGCAGCTCGTGGTGGAAGGTGACGCGGGTGCGCTGGCCGGCGCGGCGGCGGATCGTCGGCCCCGGGAAGCTGCCGCCGAAGGTCCAGAGCCTGGTCTTGCGACCGGGGAGGATCTGCTGCTCGGCCTCCCGGATCGGGATCCGGATGTGGTCGTCGCGCAGCACCGGCGGGATCGGCAGCCGCGAGCGGAACGGAACCACCGCCAGCGCCGCTGGCGGCTCCGCGCTCAGCGGCAGCAGGCCGCCATTCCTCCCCCGCAGGGGAAGGAGGGCGGCGATCACGCCGCCGCCGAGAGCGCCGAGGAAAGTTCGGCGCCCGAAGCGGCGGCGTGGTGCTGAGGCCTGCCCAGACGTGCTGCTAGCTGGTCGGAGTCGGCAGCGGCACCACCGGGGCGACGACATCCACCTTGCCCTGCATCCACGGGTGGACAGCGCAGAGGTAGTACAGGCTCGTGCCCGCTTCGGCGGTGACTTCCTGGGAGAAGTGGCCGCCCTTCTTTTCACCGCTGAACCAGGAATCGCCCTTCTTGTCGGTGGCATTGCCCGCCGTGCTCCAGCCCGCGGGGCCGGCTTTGGCCGGGTTCTTCGTGATCCGTTCGGTTTTCGGGCTGAAGCCGTGCCAGATCGCGATCGCCAGGCAGATGTGCTTCGGCGCGAAGCAGCCCTTCCGCGCCTTCGGGGTCTTCGGCAGCGAGCCTTTGGTGACCAGCGAGAAGGTGTGGGGGCCGACCTGCCTCGGGTTCGTTTTGTTGACGATTTCCAGCTGGTCGCCGACGGTGACCGATTCCGGTCCGACGAACTTCAACTTGCCTTTGGTCAGCTCGATCGAGATGACGTCGGTGACGCCCGTCGGGGTCGCCGCCGCGGCGGTGCCCGCGAAGGCGAGGGTGAGGGCGGCCGCCGAGACCGCGAGAACCAGTGCCCGCAGACGGGCGCGGCGGAGAAGCTTGCTGTGCAAAGCGTGCCTTTCTCTAAGTGAGGTCGAGCGGTGCATCTTATTCAACCCAAGATAGCCTCTAGGGGAGGTGCCCAGCACGTTCCTTCACACCTGCTACCGGATCGGCGACATCGACCGCTCGGTCGACTTCTACGAGAAGCTCGGCTTCGAGGAGGTGGCTCGGATGCCGATCGGCGACGAGGCGATCAACGTCTTCATGGCGATGCCGGGCGAGGACCCCCGCCTCGAGCTCACCTACAACCACGGCGTCACCGAGTACGACCACGGCACCGGCTACAACCACATCGCCCTCGGCGTCGACGACCTCGACGGCACCCTGGCGCGCCTGGCCGATCTCGGCATCGAGCCGGAAAAGCCCCCCTACCGCCCGGGCGGCCGCACCGAAGGCCACCGCATCTGCTTCGTCAGGGATCCCGACGGGTATCGAATTGAGCTCATTGGGGACTGAGTCCGTCCGGCGCCGCTTACGGGTCCAGTTCTTCCCCAACCTGGCAATACTGCCCCTGTGGAGCTGCTTGCGGTATCGAGCGGGGTCGCGATTGCCTACGGAATCGGTCTCTGGGTCGTGCTGATCATCGGGCCGGCGACCGTCGCGGCGCTGAAGGGTCAATGGGCCCTGTTCGACGCGGGCTGGTACACGCTCGGGATTGCCTGGTGGATCACCTCATTCAGGCTGGCGCGGCCCGAGTCCTGGTGGGCTCGTCACCTCTATGGCCCGAAGAAACTCGCGCGCGCAGAAGCTCGGTACCCAGAGAGCTTGGGCGAGGAAGAAGGACAGGCGTCAACTTCAGAATGATCGGCACCTTGACGGCTACCGGATCGAGCTGATCGGGGAGTAGGGCTCCCCAAGGCAAAGATCTGCCCCACGGGGACGTGACCGGTGACATACGCCCCCGCAGGTGCGTCAGGGACCGATCAATGCGGCCCCGGGCAATGCGGGTGGTCGTTCGAGCTGTCGCACGGCCCGCTGTTCGGATGGAAGTGGCCGGAGTTGCCGGCCGAGTTTGGACCGCCGAAAGCGGCTGCCGGTCCCGTCGCCATCAGAGCGATGGCCGCGGTCAGAGCCGCGACCTTGCGGATGCGCATGCTCATTGTGACCTCCTTTTTCGCCGAGACCGATCGCCCTCCAGTGGTGGGGGCGTGCAAGCCTCGTGTTGGTACTTGGCTACCCGAACATCCGTCGAGTACGCGTTTGCTCAGGCTTCAGCAGGGAAACGAGGAGGTTCGCGAAGGCCCTCAGCCCGGGCTGATGCCGCCGCCGGGCGGCGGTGACGGGGCGGGCGCCGGGGTGGGGGCAGGGGCGGGTGCGGGAGCCGGCGCGGGCTCGGGCTCGGGAGCCGGCGAGCTTTCTTCGCCGCCGCCATCGTTGGCGCCTTTGTCTTTGCCCTTCGATTCTCCGTCTTCTTCTTCGTCGCCTTCGTACGATTCTTCTTCTTCGTAGCTGTTGTAGCTCGAGTCGGAAGTGTGTTCGCTGTCGAGGCCTTCGAGCTCGGGCAGGGAGCTGGGGGTCTCGAATTCCGGGCAGTCGCCTTCGGTCGCGGCGGACATGTAGTTGGCCCAGATCGGGCCGGCGGTGGGACCGCCGAAGCCGGTGTATTCGCGCGAGGTCGGATGACCGACCCAGACCGCGGTCGAGAAGAGCGGGGTGTAGCCGACGAACCAGGCGTCGGAGAGTTCCTCGGAGGTGCCGGTCTTGCCGGCCGCGCTGGTGCAGCCCATCGAGGTGTAGCCGGCGCCGGTGCCCTGGGTGATCACGCCCTCGAGGATGCGGGTGACTTCGTAGGCCTGGCCCTCGGTGAGAACGCGTTCGCCGGAGTCTTTCTCGAAGTCGTCGATCTTGTCCGGCTTGCCATTTTCCGCGGGGAACTCGACTTTGCTCACCGCGGTCGGGTCGTGATGGATGCCGCCGTTGGCGAGGGTCGCGTAGGCGTCGGCCATTTCCAGCGGCGTGACGCCGATCGCGAGACCGCCGATCCCCTCCGCCGGAACCGACTGCAGCGGCGATTCGATCCCCATCTCCTTTGCCATCTCGGTCACGCTTTCCGACCCGACGTCGAGGTCGAGCTGGGCGAAGACGACGTTGACCGAGTGCCAGGTCGCGCTTTCGAGGTCGTAGGTGCCGCCCCCCTCTCCCTCGGAGTTGTTGACCGTCCAGGTACCGCCCCCGGGAATCTCAAGGGTCATCGGCGAGGTTCCGTCGTAGTAGGTGGAGCCGGGGTCGACCCCCTCCTTCACCGCGGTGGTGAGGACGAAGGTCTTGAACGACGACCCCGGCTGCCGGTGGGCCTGCCAGGCGTAGTTGAACTGGGATTCGTCGGCGTAGCCTTCGGTCGAGGCGAGGGCGACGATCGCGCCGGTCTTCGGATCGACCGAGGCGAGGCCGGCGGCGGGCCCGCCTTCGGGGTAGCAGACGTAGCAGTAGTTTTCGACCGCGTATTCGGCCTTCGCCTGCAGGTCGGGGTCGATCGTCGTGTAGGCCTTGAGCCCGCCTTTGCGCACGGTGTTGATCCCGTACTCCTCGATCAGTTCGTTCTGGACGAGGTCGAAGAGGAACGGGTCCTTGATCACCTGGTACTTGTCGCCGGGATTGAGCCCGAGGCCATGCGTTCGTGCCTGGCGATATTCCTCGCCGTCGATGTAGCCCTGCTCGTGCATCACCTGCAGCACCTCGTTGCGGCGCTTCAGCGCCGCTTTCGGGTCGAGGAAGGGGTTGTATTCGGAGGGCGCCTGCGGCAGCCCGGCGAGCAGCGCCGCCTCGGTCAGGTTCAGCTCTTTAGCTGGCTTCGAGAAGTACGTCTGGGCGGCGGCCTCAGCGCCGACAGCGGTCTGGCCTTCGACCGTGCCGTAGGGGGCGCTGTTGAGGTACTGGGTGAGGATCCAGTCCTTTTCGTGGGCTTCCGCCAGCTCGACCGCCAGCGAGGCTTCGATCAGCTTTCGCTTCAGCGTGTTTTCCGGGTTGTGGATGTAGAGGTTGCGGACCAGCTGCTGGGTGATCGTCGAGGCTCCCTGGACCGCGGCGCCGGCCTGCAGGTCCTTCCAGGCGGCGCGGGCGATGCCTTCGTAGTCGAGGGCGCCGTGCTCGTAGAAGTTCTTGTCCTCGATCGCGATCGTGGCGTCGCGCAGCACCTGCGGCTGCGACTTTTCCGGCAGCGGCTGGCGCACGTTTTCGGAGCGGATGAACCCGATCAGGCTGCCGTCGGCGGCGTAGATCGCCGAGGAGCGGCCCTTCTGAACGGGCTTCAGGGTGTCCAGCGCCGGCGCCGAGTTGTAGATGTCGATCGCCCAGGCAGCCGCGATTCCACCGGCGACCAGCACAAGCGCGGCGAGGATTCCCAGCGGGATCGCGACCTTGTGCCAGATGGGATGGTGCGGCTTGCGTCGCCGCCTGCGGACCCGCGTGGCCATTCCCTGCGGATTGTAGGGAGCGGCGGGCTTCGGCCCCCTGGGTGACGGGCGGCGCGCAATCCCGCTTGCCATCCCGATAGGCTCGCGCCCGCAGGCTCTTGTTCATTGGGGAGAGGGAGGCAAAGTGAAACTTGTAATCGGGATCGTTCGCCCCGAGCAGTCGAACCAGGTGCTCGAGGCGCTGCACCGGGCCGAGGTTCGGGGCTTCTCGATCAGCCGGGTCCAAGGGCACGGCGGCGAGATGGACCGGGTCGAGACCTACCGCGGGACCACCGTGCAGATGGGCCTCTCGGAGAAGGTCCGGTTCGAGGTCGCCGTCTCAGACGGCTTCGTTGACAGGACCGTGGAAGCGCTCTGCGAAGGCGGCCGCACCGGCGAAGTCGGCGACGGCAAGATCTTCGTGGTGCCGCTCGATCACGCGGTGCGGATCCGCACCGGTGACACGGATGAAGGCGCCGTGACGCCGGTGAGCAAATGAACGGCGTCGACACCGGGGACACCGCCTGGATGCTGGTCGCCACCGCGCTGGTGCTGTTGATGACCCCGGCGCTGGGGCTCTTCTACGCCGGGCTGGTCCGCTCCAAGAACACCCTCAACACCTTCATGATGAGCATCGCCGCGATCGCGGTCGCGACCGTGACCTGGGCGGCAGTCGGCTACTCGCTCGCCTTCGACGGCAGTGGCGATCTGATCGGCGGCTTCGGCAACGCCTTCATGAGCGGCGTCGACTTCGTCCCGCGGGAAGGGACGACGATCCCCGAGCTCGTCTTCTTCGCCTTCCAGGCGACCTTCTGCATCATCACCACGGCGCTGATCTCCGGCGCGGTGGTCGAGCGGATGCGGTTCGGGGCGTTCCTCGTCTTCGCGGCGCTGTGGTCGGTGCTTGTCTACTCGGTGATGGCCCATTGGGCCTTCGGCGGCGGCTGGCTGATCGAGCGCGGCACGCTGGACTTCGCCGGCGGCGTCCCGGTCGAGATGGCCTCCGGGTTCTCGGCCCTGGCGGCGGCGCTGGTCGTGGGAGCGCGGAAAGACTACGGGCGGCAGGCGCTCCTCCCCCACAACGCCGTCTACGTCCTGCTCGGCGCCGGCCTGCTGTGGTTCGGCTGGTTCGGGTTCAACGGCGGCAGCGGCTTCTCGACCGGCGAAGCGAGCGTGCTCGCCTTCACCAACACGCTGCTCTGCCCGGCCACGACCCTGGTTGTCTGGTTCGCGCTCGACGTGATCCGGGGGCGCAAGGTGACGGCGATCGGCGCCGCCACCGCGATCATCGTCGGCTGCGTCCTGATCACCCCGGCGGGCGGCTTCGTCAGCCCCGGCTGGGCGATGGCGCTGGGGGCGCTGGGGGCGATCCCGAGCTGGGGGATCATCGCCTACCGCACGCGGACGCGGGTTGACGAGACGCTCGACGTCCTCGCCGCCCACGGGATGGCCGGGTTCTTCGGGATCCTCTTCATCGGCTTCTTCGCCCAGGAGACGTGGAACGGGGTCTCCGACGGCCTCCTCTACGGCAACGCCGAGCAGCTGCTCGACCAGGCGCTGGCGGCGCTGGCGGCGCCGGTCTACGCCTTCGTCGCCACCTTCGTGCTGCTGAAGGTGATCGGCGCGGTGATGCCGCTGCGGGGGACCGACAAAGAAGAGGCGATGGGCATGGACGTCAACCAGCACGGCGAGGAGGCTTACGTCACCGGCGAGGGGGCGATCCTGCTCCTCCCGGACGACCACGACAAAGTCGCGGTGCCGGTCGCCGATCCGGGGTAGGTCGGCCGGGTGGTTGGGGTACCCCCTCCAGACACATCTTGCTATGGCTCGATGTTGAGTGTCTGGAGGAGGTACCCCAACCACCCTTCATCACAGGATCTGCAACATGAGTGATTGTGTTCAGGTGCTGACCACGGTGGGCTCCGAGGAGGAGGCTGGGCGGATCGCTGAGCTGTTGGTCGAGCGGCGGTTGGCGGCTTGCGTGCAGGTTGTCGGGCCGATCGTCAGCCGCTACCGCTGGGAGGGCGCGGTGGAGGAAGAGCGGGAGTGGCAGTGCATGGCGAAGACGACGCGGGCGGCCTATGGGGCGGTCGAGCAGGCGATCCGCGACGCCCACTCCTATGACGAGCCGGAGATCGTCGCCACCCCGATCGCCGCCGGCTCCGCCGGCTACCTCGCCTGGATCGAGGAGAACGTCGACACCTAGCTCGAACTAGGCGCGGAGGCGGTAGCCCTTCGTGAAGAGGCGAAGGTTGACGAGGAAGAGCGCCGCGGTGGCCGCGGTCAGCGCCAGCAGCGAGAGCGGGATGCTCACTTCGGTGAAGCCGACGAAGCCGTAGCGGACCAGGTTGATCATGTAGAAGATCGGGTCGAAGCGGGTCAGGGTCTCCCACGGCTGCGGCAGCAGCGCCGCCGAATAGAAGACGCCGCCGAGGAAGATCAGCGGCTGCAGGACGAAGGTCTGGGCGAAGGCGACGTCGTCGAACTGCTCGGCGCGGACGCCGATCAGGACGCCGAGCTGGGAGAAGAAGAAGCCGACCAGGAACAGGGAGGGGACGAGGACGAGGACGTGCTCGACCGGAAGGCCGACGAGGACGACCGAGACGAGGAAGGTCAGCATCGCCACGATCAGGCCGCGCATGAAGCCGCCGAGCGAGAAGGCGAGCAGCAGCTCGGCCGGGGAGGCGGGCGAGGAGAGCTGATCCTGGATCGCCCCCTGGAACTTCTGCTGCAGGATCGAGGAGCTGTTGTTGGTGAACGCGTTGATCGCCCAGGCCATCATGATCAAGCCGGGGATGACGAAGAGGACGTAGTCGATCCCGTGCAGGTGCTTGATCCGCGAGCCGAGCGCGGCGCCGAAGATCGTGATGTAGAGGAAGGTTTCCAGCAGCGGCGCGCCGAGCGTCTGCTTCTTGATCTTCATGAAGCGGTTGACCTCGCGGCGCCAGAGCGTCGCCAGGCGGATCTGCGCGGTGGTCACGCCTCCACCTCCGGCGCCATCTCGATGTGCGAGCGGGAAAGCTCTTTGCGTCCGACCAGCGCCAGGTAGGCGTCCTCGAGGTTCGGCACGTCGAAGCGCTCGGCCAGCTCGCCGCTGGTCCCCTCGGCGACGATCTGGCCCTCGGCGATGAAGGCGATCCGGTCGCAGAGCTGCTCGGCCTCCTCCAGGTAGTGCGTGGTGAGGAGGATCGTCGTCCCCTCCTGGTTGATTTTCTGGACGTAGTGCCAGAGCTCGAGCCGGAGCTCGACGTCGACGCCGGCGGTCGGCTCGTCGAGGATCAGCAGGCGCGGCCGGTGCATCATCGCCCGCGCCAGGATCAGCCGCCGTTTCATCCCGCCGGAGAGGGTGCGGGTGCGCTCGTCCTTCTTCTCGGTCAGGGAGAAGGTCTCCAGCAGCTCCCGGCTGCGCTCGCGGCGCTCGCGGCGCGGCATCCCGAAGTAGCCGGCGTGGTAGTCGAGCGTCTCCTCGACGGTGAGGAACCAGTCGATGTTCAGCTCCTGCGGCGCCAGCCCGACCGCCTGGCGCGCCTCGGCGTAGTGGTCGATCGCGTCGTTGCCGAAGACCTCGATCGAGCCGCCGGTCGGCTGCGCCAGCCCGGTCGTGCAGTGGATCAGCGTCGACTTGCCGGCGCCGTTGGGGCCGAGCAGGCCGAAGAACTCCCCCTCCCGGATCTCGACCGAGACGCCGCGCAGCGCCTCCACCCCGTTCGGGTACCGCTTCTCCAGGTCCTTGATGTCGAGCGCCTTCATGCGAGGGGCCGACTCTAACCACCCGCGGCGTTCGTCCTTTGTCGCCCTATAGGCGATAAAGGACGAACGCCGGGCAGCAGGTGTCATATAAGTGCAACGTGCCTGTGACCGCGCCATTGCTTGCCGTCGATGCGCCCTCGATGCTGTTCCGCGCCTTCTACGCGCTGCCGAGCAAGATCACGGGACCGGACGGGCGGCCGGTGAACGCGCTGCTGGGGACCGCGAACCTGATCCTGCGGGAGGTGGAACGGCACCGGCCGCGGGCGGTCGTGATCTGCTTCGGCCCCGACGCCGCCGCCTACCGGACCGCGCTCTACCCCGCCTACCACGCGGAGCGGGAGGAGGCGATGCCGGAGGAGCTGCCGCACCAGTTCGCCGACTCGCGCGAGTTCTTCGAGGCTTTCGGCTGGACCGTCGCGGTCGCCGACGACCTCGAGGCGGACGACCTGCTCGGGACCTACGCCAAGCTCGAGGCCGAAGCCAGCGGCCGAGCGCTGCTCCTGACCGGCGACCGCGACATGTACCAGTGCGCGGGCGAGAACGTGACCGTCCTCTACGTCCGCACCGGCGGCAAAGGCGCCGAAGAGGTGGGACCGGCCGAGGTGCGCGAGCGCTACGGGATCGACCCCGAGCTGGTGCCCGACTTCATCGCCTTGCGCGGCGACCCCTCCGACGGGCTGCCGGGCGCCAGGGGCGTCGGCCCGAAGACCGCGGCGGAGCTGCTGCGGGCGCACGGCTCTCTCGAAGCGATCCTCGACAACGCGATCCGCGAGCGGCGGCCGGCGCTGCGCGGGGCGCTGATCGAGGGCCGCGAGGAGCTGCTCGTCTTCAAGGACATCGCGACCCTGCGCGACGCCGGCGTCGAACGACCGCCGGACCGGGCGACTGATTGGCTCGGCGCCGCCGAGGCGGCGCGGGCGCGGGGAATGAAACGACTCGCGGAGCGACTCGAGGCGAACGCGGGCTAAGGCCGTGGCGCTTTCAGACGCCACGGTGTGCGTGTCGCTTTTGTATTCCCATGGGGCACAAAGGCGACACGGCCGGGTACCGTCGCCCCGTGGATCCAGCCTCGCTCCCTCTCTTCGACCGCCGCCAGCTTCGCAAGCGGTGGCGCTACGTCGGCGTTTTCGCCGAGGAGCTGATGCTCTGCGCGGCGCGGGCGGAGGTGGGGCCGCTGACGCAGTCGTTCTGGGTGCTCCTCGACCGGCGCAGCGGACAGCAGTGGTCCCACACCGCGCTGCGCCCCGGCAGCCGGGAGGTGACGATGGACGGGCCGAGGCTGGAGATCGACGGGCCCGGGCTGCGCGCCAGCCTGCGGCTCGGCGAGACGACGCCGATCGAGGTCACCTGCCCGAGCGGCCGCGCCCTCGCCTGGACCCGCAAGCGGGTGGGGATGCCGGTGGAGGGGACGCTCGAGGTGCCGGGTCGGCGCTGGGAGGTCGCCGGCCGCGGCGTCGACGACGAGTCGGCCGGCCACCACCAGCGCCACACGAGCTGGAGCTGGTCAGCCGGGGTGGGCACGGCCGCCGATGGTCGCCCAGTCGCCTGGAACCTCGTCACCGGGATCAACGATCCGCTTCGCGGCAGCGAGCGGGCGATCTGGATCGACGGCGAGCCGACCGAGCCGCCCCCTGTCGCCTTCGACGTCCCCGACGAGATCAACCTCAGCGGCAGCGAGGCTCTCCGCTTCTCCGCGGAGTCGGAACACACCCACGACGACAACTACCTCCTTATCCGATCTCGCTACCGCCACCGCTTCGGCAGCTTCTACGGCGCGCTCGGCGGCGTCGAGCTGGCCGAGGGGCACGGCGTGATGGAGGAGCACGATGCGCTCTGGTGAGCGCATCCGACCTCTGCCCCACCCCGCTGTGGAGAGAGTCGGATGCGCTCAGACCCGGTGCTCGGGGTTCGGCAGGTCGAAACGGCAGCCGGCTTTCCACTCCTCGGGCTGGTTGCCGTGGGCGGGGATGCCGCCGGCGTCCTTGAGGATCCGCGCCAGGTGCATCAGGTTCCAGGCGGCGAAGGTGGTGTTGCGGTTGGTGAAGTCGTTGTCCGGCCCGCCTGAGCCCTCGTCCAGGTAAGAGGGACCGGGGCCGGCCTCGCCGATCCAGCCGGAATCGGCCTGGGGCGGGATCGTGTAGCCGAGGTGCTGAAGCGAGTAGAGGACGTTCATCGCGCAGTGCTTGATCCCGTCCTCGTTGCCGGTGACGATGCAGCCGCCGACGCGGCCGTAGTAGGCCCACTGGCCCTGGTCGTTGAGCAGGTGCGAGTTGCCGTAGAGGCGCTCGATCACGTGGGTCGCGACCGAAGACTTCTCCCCCAGCCAGATCGGCATCCCGAGGACGAGGATGTCGGCCGCCATCACCTTCTCGTAGATCCGCGGCCACTCGTCCCGCTCCCAGCCGTGCTCGGTCATGTCGGGCCAGACGCCGATCGCGATCTCGTGGTCGATCGCGCGGATGGATTCCACCTCGACCCCCTGCGCGCGCATCACCGCGATCGACTTGTCCATCAGCCCCTGGGTGTTGGAGGTCTCGGGGCTGCGCTTCAGCGTGCAGTTGATGTAGAGCGCCCTGAGGTCGGAGTAGTCGGTCACGTCAGGTCCTTTCGTTCACCAGGTGTCGACGAAGCGGTGGGCGCCGGACGGCCGGGAGTCGCCGGCGGCGGTCAGGGTCGAGGCGATCAAGCCCCGAGTCTCTGCCGGGTCGACGACGTCGTCAAGCTCGAACAGCGCCGCCGCGTTGAGCGCCTTCGCGTTCTCTTCGGCCTGGGCGGTGAGGTCGCGGACGCGCTGCTCGCGCTCGGCCGCGTCGGGGATCGCCTCCAGCTCCTTGCGCAGGGCCAGCCGCACCGCCCCCTCCAGCCCCATCGGCCCCAGGTGGGCGCTCGGCCAGGCGACCGTCAGCAGCGGCTCGTGCAGGCTGCCGCCGACCATCGCCTGGGCGCCAAGCCCGTAGCCGCGCCGCAGCACCACGGCGATCAGCGGCACCCGCAGCGCCGCGCCGGCGACCAGCAGGCGCGAGGCGCGGCGGACGAGGCCGGTCGCCTCGGCCTCGGGGCCGACCATGTAGCCGGGGGTGTCGACGAGGGAGACGACCGGCAGGCCGAAGGCGTCGCAGAGCTGCAGCAGCCGCGCCGCCTTGTCGGCGGCCTCGCTGGTGACGGCGCCGGCCATGTGGCGGGTGTCGTTGGCGATGATCCCCAGCGGCCGGCCCTCGATCCGCGCCAGCGCCGTCACCATCTCCGGCGCGAAGCGCTCGCGCAGGAAGGTGACCGAATCCTCGTCGCAGAGGGTCTCGACGATCGGCCGCGGGTCGTAGGCGCGGCGCTTGCGCTCGGGGACGAGCTCGCGCAGCCGCGCCTGGTCGGGTTCGGCGCCGGGCGCGGTCGCGCCCTGGAAGTAGGCGAGGAGCTTCTTGGTCGCAGCGGTCGCCTCGGCCTCGTCGGCGACGGCGAGGTCGACGACGCCGTTGGCGGCCTGCGTCTCCAGCGGCCCGACCTCGTCGGGGTGGACGTCGCCGAGGCCGCCGCCGGCGATCATCGCCGGCCCGCCCATCCCCAGCGAAGAGCGCTCGGTGGCGACGATCAGGTCGGCGCAGCCGGCGATCACAGCGTTGCCGGCGAAGCAGCGGCCGTGGACGATCGCGATCCGCGGCACCAGGCCCGAGAGCTTCGCCCAGAGCGCGAAGGCGCGGGTGTCGAGGGCGGAGACGACGGGGTAGTCGGTGTCACCGGGCCGCCCTCCCCCACCCTCGGCGTAGAAGACGACGGGCAGCCGCATCCGCTCGATCAGCTCGAAGAGGCGGTCCTTCTTGCGGTGGCCGAGCGCCCCCTGGGTGCCGGCGAGGACCGTGTAGTCGTAGGAAAGGACCGCGCAGGCGGCGCGCTCGGGATCGAAGAGGTCGCCGTTGACTCGCGCCGTGCCGGCAATGAGACCGTCGGCGGGGGTCCGAGCGATCAGGTCCTCCAACTCCCGCCGCCCCCGCTGGGCGGCGATCGCGTAGCGACCGTACTCGACGAAGGAACCGGGGTCGACCAGGTCCTCGATGTTCTCGCGCGCCGTGCGCCCGCCGGCGGCGTGCCGCCCCTCCACCGCCTCCGGCCGCGCCGCGTCCTCGCTCAGCGCCCGCCGCGCCAGCAGCTCCGCCAGGTCGTCTCGCTCCTCGCCCACGCGGAGATCCTAGGTCGACGGACGGAAAGGGTCCTATATGGACCGTTTCGTCCCGTCGACAGTGGTTAGCCGCGGATCGCCTTGCCGGCGATGTTCTTCAGCCGGGTCCTGTCCCGGTTGCTGAGATTCCCTGGACGGCCTTTCGACTTCTTGACGAGGTTGAGGAACTCGGTCCGATCGTGCTTGCTGAGATTCTGCTCGACTCGCTCGCGGCCCTTGGTGGCGAGCCAGGCCGAGGCCAGCCAGACGGTTTTCCACGGCACTCGCTTCCAGAGGTGGGGCGCTGCTTTGCGGGCCAACCAGAAGGGCATCTCTCGCTTTCCCTATTCGACGACTTCGACGGTGCCGTGCATCGTCGGGTGGATCGCGCAGAAGTAGGTGAAGGTGCCCGCTTCCTTGAAGGTCTCCGAGCCGATCTTGCCTTTCTCGATCGTCCCGGTGTCGAAGCTGCCGTCGTCGGCGGTCGCCGTATGCGGTGCGGTGTCCTGGTTCTGCCAGATCACCTTGCCGTCGACCTGCACGACCACCGGGTCCGGCTGGTAGGTGAATTCGACGATGTCGACCTTTTCCGACTTGGCCGCCTCGCCGCTCGGCGCCGGTTCGCTTTCCGCGGCCGCTCCTCCCGGTTCTTCCGCGCCCTTTTCGGCGGCGCCGGATTCCTGCCCGGTGACGGCCGGTTCGGCTTCCGAGGTGGAATCGGAGCCGCTGTCCCCGCAAGCGGCAAGGCCGAGGGAGAGGGCGACCAGGGCAGCGAGGAACAGCGGCTTCAATCCCATGTAGCTGCTCCATACCCGCCTCGAGCCGGCCGAATCAGTCATTCGCCCTGATTACGCCGCCGCGGTGGTCATCGGATCACGAAGACGATGGAGAACTTGGCCAGGGCCGCGGTTAGAAGCCCGGACTGCGTTTCGTCTGCTTGCGCTCGTGCGGGTGGGCGCCGCCCTTCTCCTCCAGCGTCGCGCAGGCTTCGGCGACGTCGTCGGCGAGCCGGTCGACCTGGGAGCGGCCCAGCGTCTCCTTGACCAAGGCCCGCATCACCTTCACCTCCTGCGCGTCGGGCGGCATCGTGTAGGCGGGGAGCATCCAGCCGCGCTCGGCCGAGAGCTGCCAGGAGACGTCGAACTCGTCGTAGGGCTTGCCCTCGCGCAGCTTGAAAGCAACCAGCGGCAGCTGCTCCCTGTCAGCGCCGATCAACTCGAAGTTGCCGTTGGCCTCGAGCTTCCGCGCCAGCGCCTTCGCGTTCTGCTCCATCGCCCGCATCACGTGCGCGTAGCCCTCGCGGCCGAGGCGGACGAAGTTGTAGTACTGGGCCAGCACCATCGAGGCGCCGGTGGAGAAGTTGAGGGTGAAGGTCGCGTCGGTCTTGCCCAGGTAGTTCTCGTAGAAGACGAGGTCCTCGGCCAGGTCGGCCTTCTCGCGGAAGACGAGCCAGCCGATCCCGGGGTAGACGAGCCCGAACTTGTGGCCGGAGACGTTGATCGAGCGCACCTGCTCGAGCCGGAAGTCCCACTCGGAGTCGGGGTAGAGGAAGGGCCAGACGAAGCCGCCGCTGGCGGCGTCGACGTGGAGGGGGACGTCCAGCCCCTTCTCGTCCCTGAGCCGCAGCAGCAGCGCGTTGATCCCGGGGATGTCGTCGGCGTGGCCGGTGAAGGTGGTGCCGAGGACGGCGGCGACGCCGATCGTGTTCTCATCGACGTGGGGCTCGACGTCCTCCGGGCCGATCACGTACTTGTCCTCGCGCAGGCGGACGATCCGCGGCTCGACGTCGAAATAGCGGCAGAACTTTTCCCAGACCACGTGGACGTCGCCGCCGAAGACGAGGTTCGGCCTGTCGACCGGCTTCCCCGCCGCTTCGCGGCGCTGCTTCCATTTCCACTTCAGCGAGAGCGCCCCGAGCATGATCGCCTCCGAGGAGCCCTGGGTGCGGCATCCGGTCGTCTCCCCCGGCGCGTGGTAGAGGTCGGCGAGCATGCGGATGCAGCGCTGCTCGATCTCCGCCGAGATCGGATACTCGGCGTGGTCGATGAAGTTGCGGTGCAGGTTCTCGCTGACGATCCGCTGCGCCTCCGGCTCCATCCAGGTGGTGACGAAGGTGGCGAGGTTGCGCCAGGGGTCCCCCTCCAGCACCAGTTCCTCCTCGACCAGCCGCATCGCGTCGAGCGCCGACATGCCGCTGGCCGGAAAGTCCTTCGCGGGCGCGTCTTCGGTGAGGAAGCGGCCGCCGTACAGCATCGCGGCCTGCTCGGGATTCGGCGACTGGCTCATCTTCAATGCGCTCCTTGCTCAGGGGACGTCGCGAGCCTAGCCGCTTGGTCTCCTCTCTCTGCGGCTGTATGTTGGCTCGGCAGATCAGAATTCTTTCCCGAAGAGAGGGGACCAGTCGATGGACGAGCAGCTGGAGTTGGGCCCGATCGATTACGTCCTGATCGAGTGGCGCGGTCGCCAGCCCAACGGGGAGGTGGCGCCACACGTCGTCGACCTCGTCGACCGCGGCCTGATCAGGATCCTCGACGTCGCCTTCATCGCCAAGGCCGAGGACGGCTCGGTCGCCGGCATCGAGCTGGCCGACCTCGGCGACGGGGTGGCGGAGCTGTCCCTCTTCGAGGGCGCATCCTCGGGCCTGATCTCCGACGAGGACGTCGGCGAGGCCGCCTCGGCCCTCGAGCCCGGCACCTCGGCGGCGCTGCTCGTCTTCGAGAACACCTGGGCCGCCCCCTTCGTGGCGGCGGTCCGCCGCTCCGGCGGCCAGCTCGTCGCCAGCGGCCGCATCCCCGCGGAAGACGTGCTCGCCGCGCTCGACGCGGCCGAGGCCAACCCCTAGAGAGAGGAAGACCAATGCCAGGACTGCTTCGAGGCGTCGCCCGCACCGCGGTCATCGCCGGCACCGCCACCTCGGTCAGCAACCGAGTCTCCCGTCGCCAGGGCCAGCGCTGGGCCGAACAGGAAGGGGCGCAGCAGCAGGCGGCGCCTGCACCCGCACCTGCCGCGCCGGCCGCGGGCGAAAGCTCAGTGATCGACCAGCTGAAAGAGCTGGGAGCGCTGAAAGAGCAGGGGATCCTCACGGAGGAGGAGTTCGCCGCCCAGAAGGCGAAGCTGCTCGGCTCTCAGTAGGAGAGCGAATAGAAGAGGTGAGCGACGCCGGGCGCCTCGACCACCCGCGTCTGCTCCAGCTTCACGCTCGGAGGGATCCCGTCCAGCAGGCGGGTGCCGCCGCCGAGGATCAGCGGCACCTGGTTGACCAACAGCTCGTCGAGCAGGCCGGCGCGGATCGTCTCCTGGATCGTCTCGCCGCCGCCGCCAATCGAGACGTGGCCGTTGCCGGCGGCCTCGCGCGCCAGCTCGATCGCCCGCTCGATCCCGTCAGTGACAAAACGAAAGGTCGTCTCGCCCAGGGTCAGCGGCTCGCGCTCGTGGTGGGTGAGGACGAAGACCGGGACACCGAACGGCGGCTCGTCCCCCCACCAGCCGTTCCACATCGGCTCGGTCCAGGGCCCGCGCACGGGGCCGAACATGTTGCGCCCCATGACGATGGCGTTGCTGTTGGCCGAGGCCTCGCGGACGACGTCGTCGCTGATCCCGCCTTCGCCGCCCTCGCGCCCGTGGATTTCCTGGAAGAAGCGGGTCTTGAAAGCCCACTCGTGCAGCGCCTCGCCGCCTTCGCCGAGCCCGTGCTCCTCGCTCTGGTTCGGCCCGGCGAGAAAGCCGTCGGCGGAAACGGAGATCTGGCACTTGACCTTGCTCATTGCCTTCAACCGTAGGCGATCTGACGGCGGGGCGCCTTTGCGTCCTCCTGGTGCGGAAACGCGCCCCTTGACGCGGAATCCATCGGCGCTATCCTGTTGAAGGACTAACTACAGAAAGTGGACTTAGTTATGACTTATCGGCTCATACCGCTCGACGAGGCGATCGTCTTCCCCACCGTCACCGCGACCCTGCCGATCGACGTCGGCGACGATGAGCGGGTCTTCCTGATGCCGCGCCGCGACGGCGAGTTCGGCCGGGTCGGCGTCGTCGCCGAGGTGATCGAGACCGGGCTCTCGCGCCGCGGTCGCCCCGTCGCCACCGTGGTCGGCCTGCACCGCGGGCTGATCGCCGGCAGCGCCCAGCCGGGCGAGGGCGAGACGCTGCGGGTCGAGGTGCAGGAGATCCGCGACGGTCACCCAGATGACGAGCAGGCACGCGAGCTGGCGACCGAATACCGCGCGGTGGTCGAGGAGATCCTCGAGCTGCGCGGCGACGACGGCCGCATCGCCGCCTTTCTGCGCTCGATCGACGAGCCCGGCGCGCTCGCCGACACCTCTGGCCTCTCCCCCGACATCCCGAACGAGGGCAAGCTGCGCCTGCTGGAGACGATCGACGTCAGCGCCCGCCTCGAGCTGGCCGTCGAGCTGCAGCGCCAGCGCCTGACCGAGTTGCAGGTTCGGGAGAAGATCCGCGACGACGTCGAGTCCGGGGCGCAGAAACAGCAGCGCGAGTACTTCCTGCGCAAGCAGATGGAGTCGATCCGCAAGGAGCTGGGCGAGGAGGAGGCCGACCTGATCGCGGAGTACGAGCGCAGGATCGCCGAGGCGGAGATGCCGGAGGCGGTCGCCGAGCAGGCCGAGAAGGAGCTGCGGCGGCTCGAGCGCCAGGGCGAGCAGTCGCCCGAGTCCTCGATGATCCGCGGCTACCTCGACTGGCTGATCGCGGTGCCGTGGAGCAAACGCTCGGAGGAGCGGCTCGACCCCGCCCACACCCGCGAGGTGCTCGACGCCGACCACGCCGGCCTCGAGGACGTGAAGCGGCGCATCACCGAGCTGATCGCCGTGCGCAAGCTGCGCGAGGAGCGCGAGATCGAGGACGAGGGGCGCGCCAACGGCGCCATCCTCACCCTGGTGGGCCCGCCCGGGACCGGCAAGACCTCGATCGGCGAGTCGATCGCCCGCGCCCTCGGGCGCGAGTTCGTCCGCATCAGCCTCGGCGGCATCCGCGACGAGGCGGAGATCCGCGGCCACCGCCGCACCTACATCGGCGCCCTCCCGGGCCGGATCGTCCGCGCCCTGCGCGACGCCGGGACGATGAACCCGGTGATCCTCCTCGACGAGGTCGACAAGGTCGGCGCCGACTGGCGCGGCGACCCCTCGGCGGCCCTGCTCGAGGTGCTCGACCCGGCCCAGAACGACACCTTCCGCGACCACTACCTCGACGTCGAGGTCGACCTCTCCGAGGTCGTCTTCATCGCCACCGCCAACCTGGCGGACACGATCCCGGCGCCGCTGCTCGACCGGATGGAGACGATCGCCTTCGACGGCTACACGACCGAGGAGAAGCTGGCGATCGCCCGCGGCCACCTGCTGCCGCGGCAGCTGAAGCGGAATGGGCTGCGGCCGGAGGAGGTCGAGGTCTCCGACGAGGTGCTGCGGGCGGTGATCTCGGAGTACACCCGCGAGGCGGGCGTGCGGCGGCTCGAGCGCGAGATCGGCAAGCTGATCCGGGCGGCGGCAACCAGGATCGCGGCGGGCGAGGCCAAGGGCCCGATCGTCATCGACGCCGACGCCCTGCGCGAGGCGCTCGGTCGGCAGAAGTTCTTCCAGGAGTCGGTCGAGCGGACCGCGATCCCGGGGGTCTCCACCGGCCTGGCCGTGACCGGCAGCGGCGGCGACATCCTCTTCATCGAGGCGACCGCGATGGACGGCGACAAGGGCCTGGTCCTGACCGGCCAGCTCGGCGACGTGATGAAGGAGTCGGCACGGATCGCCCTCTCCTACGTGCGCGCGCACCGCGAGCAGCTCGGGATCGACGCCGAGAGGTTCCAGCGCGAGTTCCACCTCCACGTCCCCGCCGGGGCGATCCCCAAGGACGGCCCCAGCGCCGGCACCGCGATGACCACGGCGCTGGTCTCGCTGCTGACCGGGCGGCCGGTCAAGCACACCGTCGGGATGACCGGCGAGGTCACCCTGCAGGGCCGGGTGCTGCCGATCGGCGGCCTCAAGCAGAAGGTGCTGGCGGCGCACGCCGCCGGGCTGTCGGAGGTGGTCCTGCCAGAGCGCAACCGCGGCGACCTCGACGAGGTGCCCGAGGAGGTGCGCGAGCAGATGACCTTCCACCCGGTGATGAGCATCGACGAGGTACTGGCGCTGGCGCTGGAGCCGGCGGAGCAGGGCCACGAGGCAGTCGCCGCGTAGGAGCTGACGTGTCCCCCCGCTGTCGCAACTGCAACCCGGTCCCGCCCGAGCTCCGCGCCGCGGCGGGGCTGCTGGAGCGCCGCTGGACGATGGCGACGATTTACGCCTGCTCCAGCGGCGCCTCCCGCTTCAACGAGTTCCGCCAGTCCCTCCCCGGCGTCTCCCCCACCACCCTCTCCGACCGGCTCGAACAGCTCCAGCAGGCCGGGATCGTCGAGCGCCGCCTCGTCCCCGGCCGCCCGCCGCATACCGAGTACACGCTGACCCCGCGCGGCGAGCAGCTAGCCCGAGCCGTCGCCGGACTCCTGCGGCACTGACCATCGCCCAGAGGCGAAGCTCAGGCGATCCGCGGCGGCAGATCAGCCGGGTCCGGCTCGGCGGCGGGGCGCCCTCGCTCGATCTCCACGAGGCGGAAGTAGAGGACCGAGGCGATCAGCGCCGCAATCGGCGCCGCGACGGTCTGGGCAAGCACCGTGAACACGAGATCGACGATCTCCCCCTCGACGATCGCGGTCGCGAGCGCGGTCAGCCCGAGCACAGCGACGACGGCGACCAGGAAGCCGACCATCACCGCCCCGAGCACCGGCCAACCGCTGCCGCTGACCAGCTTGCGCGAGCGGCCGAGAGCCGCGGTGACCCGGCGCCGCTCGACGACGATCACCGGCGCGATCACCGCCCACACGGTCAGCAGATAGAGGCCGGGAACGATCAGGAGAAAGAGACCGCCGGCGATTCCGAGCCCGGCCAGCAAGCCGGCGCCGACCAACTTCCAGAAGACAGGCAGGACCGAGCCCATCAACTCCTGCACCGAAGAGTCGCGGCGACCGTCCTGGAGGTCCCTGACCAGCCCCACGACCATGCCCTGGTAGAGGGTTCCGACCGCGAGGCTGACGACCAGCCCAATCCAGAAAAGGGCGAGCACGTCCTTCGTCAGCGCTTCCACGACCGCGACCGCGAGGAAGAGCCAGAAGGCGACCGGCAGCAGCACACCGGCCTGGTCCCGGTAGATCGCGAACGTCTCCCTGAGCGTCTCGCCGACGCTGAGCCTGCGTTCCATCGCGCTCCCATTCGCTCTCGGCACCACCGAACCTCCCAAATAGCCCTAATTGGTGGAATATTGATGGTCCATGGACGCCTCCGAGCCGTCCACCCACCAGGTCGACGAAGAGCGATTCCGGCGTCTGATCGACGTCGGCAGCAGCCTGCTCTCCGAGCTCGACCTGGAGGCGGTGCTGCGCTCGGTGGTCGAGGCCGCCCGCGAGGTGACCGGCGCCCGCTACGCGGCCCTCGGCGTCCTCGATCGCGAGCGGCGCGAGCTGGAACGCTTCATCAACGTCGGCATCGACGAGGAGACGCGGCGGGACATCGGCAACCTGCCGCGCGGCCGTGGCGTCCTCGGCGAGCTGATCCGCGAGCCGGCGCCGCTGCGGCTGCGCGATGTCAACACCCATCCCCACGCCTACGGCTTCCCGCCCGGTCACCCGCCGATGAACTCCTTCCTCGGGGTGCCGATCTCGGTCCGGGGCGAGACCTACGGCAACCTCTACATGACCGAGAAGCAGGGCGCCGAGGAGTTCGACGAGAGCGACGAGGAAGCGGCGGTCACCCTGGCCAGCTGGGCCGGGATCGCGATCGAGAACGCCCGCCTCTACACCAGCCTCAGCGAACGCGAGGCGGAGGTCGAGCAGGCGCTGCGCCGGGCCGAGACCTCGGTCGACATCGCCCGCACGGTCGGCGGCGAGACCGACGTCGACCGCGTCCTCGACCTGATCGTCAAGCGGGCGCGCGCGCTGGTCGACGCCCGCGCCCTGCTGGTCCTCCTGCGCCGCGAGGACCACCTCTTCGTCGCCGCTCGTGCAGGCGAGGTCGCCGAGGACCTGCACGACCTCACCGTCCCTCTCGACGACGCCGTCTTCGGCGCGGCGATGGAGGAGCGGGTCTCGCAACGGCTCGAGCGCGGCTCGCCGCCCTCGAAGGCGCACCTGCGCGAGCGCCTCGGCGCCGAGGCGGCGCTGGTGGTGCCGATGCTCTTCCGCGGCCGCGCCGTCGGAGTCCTCGTCGCCCTCGACCACGAAGCCGGCGGCGTCGAGTTCAACCAGGAGGAACTGCGCCTGCTGCAGTCGTTCGCGGCCAGCGCCGCGACGGCGGTGGCGACGGCCCAGACCGTCGAGTCCGACCGTCTGCGCCAGCAGGTCGAGGTGGCCGAGAACGAGCGCCGGCGCTGGGCCCGCGAGCTGCACGACGACACCCTGCAGGGGCTGGCCGCGGTCAGGATCTCCCTGGCGACGGCTCTGCAGAGCAAAGGCGAGCGTCGCGAGGCCCTGATCGAGAGCGCGGCCGAGGAGGCGATGGCCCAGCTCGAAGGGCAGATCAACGAGCTGAACCGGCTGATCAACGACCTGCGGCCGGCGGCGCTGGAGCGGCTCGGCCTGACCGGCGCTCTGCAGGCGCTGGCGGAGGAGACCGCGGCCCGCAGCGGGGTCGAGGTCGAGGTAGCGATCGAGATCGAGGAGGCCCCCGGCGGCGACGAGGAGCGGCTCGTCTACCGGCTGGTGCAGGAGGCGCTGACCAACGTGGTCAAGCACGCCTCCGCCTCGCGGGTCGAGGTGAGCGTGCGGCAGGAGGGCGGCCGGATCGAGATCGCCATCCACGACGACGGCGGCGGCTTCGACCCGGCCGCCTCCAGCGGCGGCCGCGGGCTGACGGGGATGCGCGAGCGGATCGAGCTGCTCGGCGGCAGGATCGACGTCACCTCGGCGCCCGGCGACGGCACCGAGATCGCCGCCTCCGTGCCGCTCTCCGAAAGCTCTTAGGCGTAAGCCGGGGGTGGGGTCGATGGGGGTCGTTCGGAGCACCTCCGCCGCGTGGATCGCCGCCTGCTGACGCCTCGGAGTTGCTGGCGCGGCTTCATGCTGAGCACCTCACGACCCCCATCGACCCCCCTGAACTCAGCGGCGGCGGACTGCATGAAGCGCCGATCAAGAAATCCAGTGGGTACTTGAGCACCATATAGGTGTCGAATCCGCCTCTCGCCCAAGCATTGGGTACTCAGCATGGAGCCGGGCAAGCAAGCTTCGAGGCGACAGCCAGCGGCGCTCCTCCCGGCGGAGGTGCTCCCAGCCACCCCCACCCGACCCCGCCCCGGACACCTCAGCCGCCGTCGCGCTTGGCGTCGATGACGCCGTTGGCGATCGCGAAGCGGACGAGGTCGGGACGGGACTCGAGCCCCAGCCTCTCCAGCAGCTTCGAACGGTTGACCTCGACCGCGCGCACGCTGAGGTAGAGCTTCTCGCCGATCTCGCGGTTGGTGTGGCCGAGCGCCAGCAGGCGCAGCAGCTCGAGGTCCCGCTCGCCCAGCTCCTCCAGCGGGTCCGCCCCGAGCCGCGCCACCTGACCGCCCAGCTCCGGATCGATGTAGGAGCCGCCCGCGGCGGCGGCGCGGATCGCCGCCGTCAGCTGCCGCTCGGCCGCCTGCTTCAGCACGTAGCCGGAGGCGCCGGCGCGCAGCAGCTCGCGCGCCCGCCGCGGGTCGCTCTGCATCGTCAGGACGACGATCGCGGTGCCCGGAGCCTCCTCGCGCAGGGCCGGGATGTCGCTGGCGGGCTCGGCCCCGGGCATCTGCAGGTCGAGGACGAGGACGTCGGGTCGGCGGTCCTGGGTCAGCTTCCGAGCGCCGGGCGCGTCGGCGGCCTCACCGATCACCCGCAGGTCCCCCTCTCCCTCGAGCATCGCCCGCAACCCGGTGCGGATGACGTTGTGGTCGTCCGCGAGAACGACGGTTATCTGCTTCTCCCCGCTCCCCATCGCAGCTCCCGAAGTCTGGCACGCCCACCCGGCCTCGAGGCCGCTGGTCGTCTGACACTCGTTACGCTCGCGGCGTGAGCGGGGCTCAGCATGAGGGGAAGATCTCGGTCGTCCTCGTCGACGACCACGCCGTCGTGCGGGGGGCGCTGAAGGCGCTGCTCGAGGGGCAGGACGACCTCGAGGTCATCGGCGAGGCGGGAGACCTCGCGTCGGCCGGGGCGGCGCTTGCCGAGCTGCGGCCGGCGGTTCTCGTCCTCGACGTGAATCTGCCCGACGGCCTCGCCGTCGACGCGCTGCCGGAGCTGCGGGCTGCCTCCCCGGACACCGAGGTCGTGCTGCTGACGATGGAGCGCGATCTGACCTTGGCCAGGCGCGCCCTCGACGGGGGCGCCAGGGGGTACCTCTTCAAGGACTCCGCCCACCTCGAGCTGATCGAGGCGATCCGCGCCGCCGCCCGCGGCGAGCGCCGCCTCGCCCCCGCGGTCGCGGCGGGGCTGAGGGACTCGGCCGGGGCAGACGAACGCCCCCTCCTCTCCCCTCGCGAGACCGACGTCCTCAAGCTGATGGCCCTCGGCCACACCAATCGCGAGATCGGCGAGCAGCTCGCCCTCAGCGTCCGCACCGTCGAGACCCACCGCGCCCACATCCAGCAGAAGCTCGGGCTCTCCAGCCGCCCCGAGCTGACGCGCTACGCGCTGGCGAACGGGTTGATCGACACGTAGGCCTACTCGACCCTCTCGAGCTCTTCTGCCCGTTCCACCAACCGCGCGAGCGGAATCTTCAATCCCCTGCTGATCCGGAGCAGCGTGGTGTAGGTGGGGTTGCGCTTGCCGTGCTCTATATGACTGACCTCGGTCGAGTGCATTTCCGCCGCGAAGGCAAGCTCTTCCTGCGTCAGCGCCCGCTCAGCACGAGCTTGCCGTATTGCCCGCGCTAACGCCCGCTTCGAGCGATCAGCTCCCAGGTGTCGAGCCCGCATGGGACGCAACTATGCCGCACAAACAGGACAGGGTTGACCAAGTTTGCTGACGCAGAAGATGCCGGAGGACTCGACCCGCAGACTGGGTCCGCTGGGTAGATTCCTGCCGATGCTCTACTTCAGCCATCCGGCCTGCTTGGAGCACGATCCGGGACAGGGGCTGCCGGGACATCCAGAGCGGCCGGAGCGGCTGCGGGCGATCGAAGAGGCGCTGGCGGCGCGGAGCTGGCTCGGCTGGGAGCGGCGCGAGGCGCCGGCCGCGACGGAGGACGAGCTGGCGCTGGTCCACTCGCCCGAGCACGTCGAGGCGGTGCGCCAGCTCTGTCGCTGCGGCGGCGGCGCGCTCGACCTCGACACCTTCGCCGGCGTGGCCTCCTACGAGGCGGCCCTGCGCTCGGCCGGGGCGGCCTGCGCGATGACCCGAGCGCTGCTCGCGGGAGAGGCGAAGGTCGGCTTTTCCGCTGGCCGGCCGCCCGGCCACCACGCCGAGCGCTCGCGGGCGATGGGCTTCTGCCTCTTCGACAACGTCGCCGTCGCGGCGGCGCTGGCGATCGCCGAGCTCGGGGTCGAGCGGGTCTTCATCCTCGACTGGGACGTCCACCACGGCAACGGCACCGCCGAGATCTTCCGCCGCCGCGACGACGTCCTCTTCGCCAGCATCCACCAGGGCGGGATCTTCCCCGGAAGCGGCGCTCGAGAGGACGCCGGCAGCGGCCCCGGCGAGGGGTGCACGATCAACCTGCCCGTTGCGGCGGGCAGCGACGGGGAGGCCTGGGTCTCGCTGCTCGAGCGGGAGATCCTCCCCCTCGCCGCCCGCTTCGGGCCTCAGCTCGTGCTGATCTCCGCCGGCTTCGACGCCCACCGCGACGACCCGCTCGCCGATTGCCGGCTGGAGGCCGGCAGCTTCGGCCGGATGGCCGCGATCGTGCGCGCGGCGGCCGCGGAATGGAGCGCTCCGGTCGGCGCCGTCCTCGAGGGCGGCTATGCGCTCGGGGCGCTCGCCGACTCGGTCGTGGCGACGATGTCGGCGCTCGGCGATGAGGGAGAAGGGTGCCGGCGCTGAAGTCCGTCGAGATCGAGCCCGCTCCCTTGGATCGGTTCCGACCCCTGCTCGGCGAGCGCTACGCCGAGATCGAGCGGGCCGCCGCGGGCGCTCGCGCGACCTTCGACGGGCGGCGGATCTGGCACGTCAACTCGACCGCCCAGGGCGGCGGCGTCGCCGAGATGCTGCGGGCGCTGCTCCCCTACGCGCGCGGCGCCGGGGTCGACACCCGCTGGATAGTGCTGCCCGAGACCGACGGCTTCTTCGCCGTCACCAAGCGGCTCCACAACCGCCTGCACGGGTACGAGGGCGACGGCGGCAGTCTCGGAGAGGCGGCGCGCGAGTTGTATGAGCGGGCGCTCTCCTGGTGCGCCGAGGAGCTGCGCCGGCTGGTCGATCCCAGCGACGTGATCTACCTTCACGACCCGCAGACGGCGGGCCTCGTCCCGGCGATGCAGGAAGCGGGTCTCGCGGTCATCTGGCGGTGCCACATCGGCGTCGACCGCCCGAACGACCTCGCCCGCGTGGCCTGGGACTTCCTGCGCGGCTACGTCGAGGCCGCCGATGCCTACGTGTTCTCGCGCCGCGCCTATCTCTGGGAGGGGCTCGACGAGGAGCGAGCCTGGTTCATGCCGCCGGTGATCGACCCCTTCTCGGCGAAGAACGAGGACCTCGACGACGGGCAGGTGAACGAGACCCTGGCGCGGGTCGAGAGCACGGCGACGATCCTGCAGGAGCAGCCGGTCCCCGGCGACGCCACCGTCGTCACCCAGGTCTCACGCTGGGACCGGCTCAAGGACCCTCGCGGCCTGCTGGAGATCTTCGAGCGGCACCTCGAGAACTCATCGGCCCACCTCTGCCTGGTCGGGCCTGACACCGCAGGTATCAGCGACGACCCCGAGGGCGCCGCCGTCTACGAGGAAGTCGCCGGGCACTGGCGGGGGATGAGCGACGCCTGCCGCGCTCGCTCGCACCTGATCAGCCTGCCGATGAACGACCTGCGGGAGAACGCGTCGATGGTCAACGCGCTGCAGCGCCGCTCCCAGGCGATCGTCCAGAAGAGCCTCGCCGAGGGTTTCGGCCTGACCGTCGCCGAGGCGATGTGGAAGGCGCGACCCGTGGTCGCCAGCAGGGTCGGCGGCATCCAGGACCAGGTCGAGGACGGCAGGACCGGGATCCTGATCGACGACCCGCACGACCTGGCCGCCTTCGCCCGCGCGATCGAGTCGCTCCTCTCCGACCGCGCCCGCTGCGCGGAGATGGGCGAGGCGGGGCGCGAGCGGGTCCGCGACAACTACCTCGCGGTCGACCGCCTGCGCGAATACGTCGGGCTGATCGCCAGCCTTCTCCAGGAGGACACCTCATCCTCCCGGTCCGGGTAAACCCGCAGCCGATCGCGTGGTCCTCTCCGGATGGGCACCAGCCGGTGCGCCTCAACACTTCCATGGATGAGCCGGGCACAGCTTCCCAAGGTCCTGATCGTCGGCGGCGGCGTCGGCGCGCTGGAGGCGGCGATCGCCCTCCAGGATCTCGCCGCCGATAAGGCGCGGGTCGAGATCTGCGCCGGCCGCGGCGATTTCGTCTACCGGCCCTTCGCCGTCGGCGAGCCCTACGGCGCCTCGCGGGTCCTCCGCTACGACCTCGCCGACCTGGCCGAGCGCTGCGGCGCCGAGCTGCGGCTCGAGAACGTCGCCTCCGTCGACCCGGGGCTGCGCCGCGCGATCACCCACGACGGCGGCGAGATCCACTACGACCACCTCGTCGTCGCCTGCGGCTCCCGCCTGCTCTGGTCGGTGCCCGGCGCCGTCACCTTCTGGGGCGTCGCCGACGAGGGCCAGATGCTCGAGGTCGTCGGCCGCCTGCGCGAAGGCCGGCTGCGGCGGCTGGTCCTGACGATGCCGGGCGGCCACGGTTGGGCCCTCCCCGCCTACGAGCTCGCCCTGCTGGCCGCCAGCGAAATCTCCCGCCACGGGATAACCGGCACCCGCGTCACCGTCGTCACCCCCGAAGACGGCCCGCTGCTGGTCTTCGGCCGCCGCGCCTCCGAGCAGGTCGCCGACCTCCTCGCCGACCACGACATCGAGGTGCTAACCGGAACCCATCCCGTCCGATATGAGGACGGGTCCCTCTCGATCGTCCCGGGCGAGCCGATCGAAGCCGACGCGGTCGTCAGCCTGCCGCGGCTGGAGGGCCGCCGGATCGAGGGCCTGCCCTACGACGCCAACGGCTTCATCCCGGTCGACGAGCACGCGCGGATCGCCGGCCTCGCCCATGCCTTCGCCGTCGGCGACGTCACCAACTTCCCGGTCAAGCAGGGAGGCATCGCCACCCAGCAGGCCGACGTCGCCGCCGAAGCGATCGCCGCCGACCTCGGCTGCGAGGCCGAGGCCAACCCGCTCGACCCGGTCCTGCGCGGGATCCTCTGGACCGGATCGAAGCCGCGCTACCTGTTCGGCTGGCTCGGCGGTGGCCACGGCGAAACCTCGGTCGCAAGCGAGCGCCCGCCCTGGCCGATCGACAACCCGAGCAAGCTGATCGGCCGCTACCTGACGCCCTTCCTCGCCGGGCTGCAGGGATCTACCCGGGGCGCGCCTTCTTCAGCCGCAAGCTGAAGAAAGCGGCTGCGCGGCAGCCCGCCGCTGGGCTGAAAGGTGACGGCGAGGTTCAACCGCACGCTCCCCTTCCGCCGCAGCGCCCGCAGCTGGGGCGGTTTCGGCAGCACCCGCAGCGTCACCCTGACCGCCGTCGCCACCGCGCGGCTGCGGGGGACGGAGCCGTCGAGGCTGACCGTGCCAAGTCCCGGGACGACGACCGCGACGGTGGCGGTGCCATGCCGTCTGTCGAGCCGGACACCGCCGACCGCGATCGCGAAGTCGGCCCCGTTGCGGGCGCTCCAGACGACGGTCGCGGTGCCGTCCTCGGCGACCGCCACGTCCGGACCCGCCGCCATCTCCGCCGGCGCCGAGAGGTCCTCCGGTCGCGCCGCTTCTCCGACTCCGGCGGGCGGCGGCGGCACCTTGGTCAGGTTCGGCAGCGAGACCGGCCCCCCGACGACCACCGGCCCCGTTGGGCGCCCCGCCGCCCCGGCGGGCGGCGGGGCTGACCTCGGGGTGGGATCTAGTCCTGCTGTTCTTTCCTGAGCTTCGCGGCAGCGGTCACACAGCGCGAGAAGGGGGTCCCTTTCTCGCCTTTGACGTGCTTGCGGCTCGTTTCCTGGCAGGCCTGTCGGGGAGTGAGATCGTCGTTGTTCGCGGCCCGGGCCATCGCCGTCACGCAGCGTGAGAAGTCGGTTCCCTTCTCGCCTTTGACGTGCTTGCGGCTCTCGGTCCTGCAGTAGACGCCGTAGGCCTTGGCCTTTTCCGGCAGCGGCGCCTTCGGCCCGGGGGTTTCCGGTTTCTGCTGCGCTTGCGGGGTTTCGGGCACGTAATGCGGGCCTTTGCCCTGGCTGCCCGGATCGGTGGGCTGATCGGCAAGCGCCGCCGGCGCCAGCGTCAGCGCCAGCACGCCCAGCAGCGCGGCCAACGTGATGCGGAACATCGAGCCTCCTCGTTCGTTTCCGTTCACGCTGCTGAAACGAGCAATGGGGGGTGGCGTCAGGCGCTTTTACACGCTTAAGGTTTTTTTTCTGCGCCGTTGCCCGAACCCGGCGGCGGGCGCCGGTACGGTGCTTTCAGCCTTCGCCGACGGCCGTGGGGGATGCGCCTGGGGCGGCGCTTCCGGCGCCGCCCCCTTGGGAGGGTTTTCGGGCGCTTCCTTCGGCGGCGGGGACGGGGTCGGAGCCGGAGCCTCGGACGCGGCGGGCTTACTGCCCTTTTCCGCGGGGCTGGCGCTCGGCTTGTGTTCGTTCGAGGTTTCCTGTCCGTGGGTCGCCGCCTCCGGGTGCCGCTTTTCGTGCCCCCTGCCGACTTCGACCGGCGGTCCCTGGGCCTTGGCGCCACCGTGCGAAGCGGCGTGCTGACGACCCTGGCCGTGTTTCTTCCCCGCCGCCGCGGCGGAGGAGCCCCGCGACCCGGTTGCCGGCTTGTCCGCCCTGCCGTCCCCCGATCCCGCGCCCTTGCCCACGGCGGCGCCGGTGGCCGCCCCGCCGGCCGTGGTGCCGTCGCCGGTGGAGCCGTTCGACCCCGGCGACGCGGGCGCCGACTTCGGGCTTTGCTCGCCCGGCAGCCCGAGCTGGATGACCCCGCTCCGATCGGCCGCGGCAACGCCGACCGCGGCGACCACCGCCACCGTCGCCACCCCCTTGACCGCGGCCGAGGTGGCGATCGTTTTCGCTGCGCCGCCGCCCAGCGTCGCGGCCAGGCCGCCGCCTGCCGCGGTGCCCGCCGCCTGCGAGCCGCCACCGAGGAGGCCCTGCAGCATGCCCGCCACCGCCACCGCCGGCAGCGGCGAGAGCGCCGCGAAGTCCTTCTGGCGGCTCTTGATTTCGTCGCCGAAGCCGCGGCACCGGGCGCAGGAGCGCAGGTGCGCCCGCACGTCGCGGCGCCGGGTGACGCGGCCGTCGCCATCGGACAGCGCTCTGGTCACCGCCTCGCAGCTCATCTCACGTCCTTCCTCCATCTGCCGCAGGCTCTGCCGGGCCTCGTATAGCGTCTGCCGGGCCACAGCTCCCGAGGTGCTCAGCGCAATACCGATCTCCTCGAAGTCCAATCCCCCCATCTCGCGCATCACCAGCACCTCGCGCTGGCGCTCCGGCAGCTCGCGCAGGTCGGCGAGCAGGCGCCGCAGCCGTTCCCGCGTCGCCGCCTCCTCGGCCAGCCCGTTGCCCGGCGCCGCCAGCTCGGCGTCGAGCTGGCGCGTCTCCCGCCGTCGCCGCAGCAGGTCGATCGCCTCGTTGTGGGCGATCCGGTACAGCCAGGGCTTCAGCTCGATCTCGCGCTCCTCGCCCGGCAGCGCCCGCAGTACCTTGATCATCGTGTTCTGCAGCGCGTCCTGAGCGTCCTCCGGGTTGCCGACGATCGCCAGGCAGAAGCGGTAGAGGCTCTGGTGGTAGCGACGGAAGATCGCCGCGAAGGCGCGCTCGTCCCCCCCGACCGCGCGGCGGGTCAGGCGCTCGTCCGAGAGCAGGCTGCTGAATCTCAGCGCGGCTGCTGCTTCGCTCATATCTCGATCTTCCCATCGCGGGCCATCCGATCAAGGGCTGGGGGTGTGCCGACTCCCCCTAAACGGATCGCCGCTCGCGCTTGTCAGCGCCTTTCTGCGATCGCGTCCTCTCCCGCTTGGCCGCATCAACCCATCCGCGCCACCGGAAAAATGTCCCTTGGTTATTGCCCGGTCGGCTGGGTAGCGAAGGGGACCATGAGCGAGCTTCTCCTCGGCCCCGTCCTGCGACACGTCTCCGAGACGGAGGCGACGGTCTGGGTCGAGACCTCCAAGAGCTGCGAGGTCGAGATCCTCGGCCACCGCGAGCGCACCTTCCGCGTCGAGGGCCACCACTACGCCCTGGTCTGCGTCGGCGGCCTCGAGCCGGCCGGCCGCTGCGAGTACGAGGTCAGGCTCGACGGCGAGGTGCGCTGGCCCGAGCCGGGCTCCGACCTGCCGCCGAGCGCGATCCGCACCGTCGACGCCGATAAGGAGCTCGACATCTACTTCGGCTCCTGCCGGGTGGCGGTCCCGCACGAGCCGCCCTTCGACCAGCCGAAAGACGTCAGCGAAGAGGGACACGAGTTCGACGCGCTCTGGGTGCTGGCCCTGCAGATGGTGGAGGGCGATCGCGACGAGTGGCCCGAGCAGCTCTTCCTGCTCGGCGACCAGGTCTACGTCGACGAGGGCTCGCCGCGGACGCGCAAGAAGATCCGCGAACGCCGCGGCACCGACACCCCGCCCTTCGACGAGGTGACCGACTTCGAGGAGTACACCTGGCTCTACCGGGAGAGCTGGGAGGACCCGCTGATCCGCTGGCTCTTCTCCAACGTCTCGGTCTCGATGCTGTGGGACGACCACGACATGAGCGACGACTGGAACATCTCCCGCGGCTGGCTGCTGGAGATGCAGCAGAAGTCCTGGTGGCACCGGCGCGTCGTCGGCTGCATCTCCAGCTACTGGATCTACCAGCACATCGGCAACCTCTCGCCGCGGGAGCTGGCCGAGGACGAGCTCTACCAGCGGATGCGCGGCAACCAGAGGGGCGAGGAGGAGCTGTTCGCCTGGGCGCACCGGATCCAGTCGACCGGCGACGGCACCCGCTGGACCTTCTGCCGCGACTTCGGCCGCACCCGGGCGATCTTCATCGACGCCCGCGCCAGCCGGGTGCTGGAGGAGGGCCGGCGGGCGATGGTCGACGACGAGGAGTGGGAATGGATCGTCGAGCACGCCGAAGGGGACTTCGACCACCTGCTCGTCTGCACGACCATCCCCTGGCTCCTCTCCCCCGCCTTCGACCGACTCGAGGCCTGGAACGAGCGGATGGTCGAGGGGCGGGCCTGGGGCAGGCTGCCGGCCTGGGCGAGCGAGAAGCTGCGGCGCGAAGTCGACTTCGACCACTGGCCCGCCTTCGGCGAGTCGTGGGCGAAGCTGCGCGACCTCCTGCACGAGGTCGCCCGCGGCAAGCGCGGCAAGGCGCCGGCCTCGGTCGTCGTCCTCTCGGGCGACGTCCACCACGCATACCTCGCCGAGGTCGCCTTCCCGCGGTCCGCGAACGGGGGGTCCGCCGAGCGCGCCCCCGTCTACCAAGCGGTGTGCTCGCCCTACCGCAACCCGCTCGACGAAAACGAGCGCCGGGTGGTGCGCTGGGGCTTCGGCTGGCCGCTCACCGCCTTCGCGGCGCTGCTGGCGCGGGCGGCCGGGGCGCCGGACCCGGGGATCCGCTGGCGCACCCTTGAGGGCCCCTGCTTCGACAACCAGGTGGCGAGCCTCCACATCGACGGCCGCACCGCCTCCCTGCGCCTCGACAAGACCGTGCCCGGCGAGAACGACGGCAAGGCCCTCGAGAAGACCTTCTCCCGCCGCCTCGCCTGACCGAACGCAGTTGTCCCCGCATACCGGGGACAACTGCGTTCGGAGGATCCGAATCCGGGTAGGAGCAGCGGCAGCTTCGTCAACAGGAGGCGCTGGCTTGAGAATCGAGCAGGTGAGGTGGGTGCTGGGTGCGATGGCGGCGGCCGTTCTCGCGGTGCTCGTCCTGGTGCCCGCGGCTCGCGCCGACTTCCCTTCCCTTTACGGCGGCGACCTCGGCTGTGCCGCGCAGGCGGCGAACGGCGACGTCCGCCTCTGCGGCGGCGAGACCACGACCTGGGACGGGAAAACCCAGATCGACGTCAACGTCGTCCTGCCGCCGGCGCCGAGCGCCGGCGACGACGGCCCGTACCCGCTGATCGGCGTCTTCCACGGCTGGGGCGGCCACAAGATCGGGCTCGAAGACGCGCGGGTGCAGGACTGGGCCGAGGCGGGCTACGCGGTCTTCAGCATCAGCGACCGCGGCTGGGGCGAGAGCTGCGGCGGCCAGGATCCCGACCGCCTGACCGAACCCGAAGCCTGCGCCGCCGGCTACAACCACCTGCTCGACACCCGCTACGAGGTCCGCGACGCCCAGTACCTGATCTCGGTCCTCGCCGACGAAGGCGTCGCCGTGCCGGACAGGATCGGCGCCACCGGCGTCTCCTACGGCGGCGGCATGTCGATGGCGCTGGCGGCGCTGCGCAACCGGACGATGCTGCCCGACGGCTCCCTGGTCCCATGGAAAAGCCCGGCGGGCACCCAGATGGAACTGGCCGCCGCGGTGCCGCAGTGGCCCTGGACCGACCTCGCCTACTCGCTGATGCCGAACGGCAGCACCCTCGACTACGTCGTCGACTCGCCCTACCGCGGCCCCGCCGGCGACGCCCCGATCGGCGTCGAGAAGGCCTCCTACGTGAGCGGCCTCTACGCGCTCGGGCTGACAAGCAGCAACTACGCCGTCCCCGGCACCGACCCGGGTGCCGATCTCACCACCTGGTACGGGCTGATCAACGCCGGCGAGCCCTACGACTCGAACCCGCTGGCGGCCTCGATCGTGGAGGAGATCACCGCCCACCACTCCTCCTATTACATCGACCACGGCCAGCCGCCGGCGCCGCTGCTGATCCAGAGCGGCTGGAACGACGACCTCTTCCCGGTCGACGAGGCGATTCGCTTCTACAACCGCACCCGCGCCCAGTACCCGGGCGATCCGATCTCCCTCTTCCTGATGGACGACGGCCATGACCGCAGCCAGAACAAGGCGGCCGACGAGGCGCTCTTCCTGCAGCGCGAGAACGCCTGGTTCGACCACTACCTGAAGGGCGTCGGGCCGGCGCCAAGCTCGAGCGCCGCGGCCCTGACCACCACCTGCCCGAAAGCGGCGCCGTCCGAAGGGCCGTTCGAAGCCGCCTCCTGGAACGGGCTCTCGCCGGGCGAGGTCCGCTTCGGTAAAGCAGCGGCCCAGACCATCCTCCCGGGCGCCGGCGATCCGGCCATCGGCGCCACCTTCGACCCGATCGCCGGCAAAGACCCCTGCGCCACCGCCGCCGGCGGCGACCAGAGCGGCACCGCCAACTACCGGCTGGCGGTGCCGCCGCCCGGGTTCACGCTGCTGGGCTCGCCGACCGTGATCGCCGACCTCGCCGTCGCCAATGCCGACTCCGAGCTCGCCGCCCGCCTCCTCGACGTCGCACCCGACGGCAATGAGCGCCTCGTCGCCCGCGGCCTGCTGCGCCCGGGCGACGGCGGCGCCGACGTCGTCTTCCAGCTCCACCCGCAGGGCCACCGCTTCGCCGGCGGCCACACCGCCAAGCTCGAGCTGCTCCCGTCCGACGGCCCTTACGCCCGCCCCTCGAACCTGCAGGCGCCGATCGCCGTCTCCAACCTGGAACTGCGGCTGCCCGTCCGCGAGCAGCCCGGCGCGGTCGGCGGGCTGGTGCAGGCCCCGGCATCGCCGGGCCGCGCGCCCGCGGCGCCAGCCGGCGCCGGAGGCAGCCCGGTCGGCGCCGCCGGCCTCGCCGGTCGCCTGCTCGCCGGGCAGCGGGCGATCAGGGCGCCGCTGCGCTGCGCCGGCGGCCAGTGCAGCGGCCAGCTGGTGCTGAAGCTGCGCAAGCGCGTCCTGGCCAGCGACCTCTACTCGCTGCGCGACGGAGCGAGGGAAGGCGTGCCGGTGACGCTGACCAGGGCCGGCCGCAGGCTCGTCTCCTCCAAGCGCCGAACCGGGGAGCGCTCCTTCCGCATCCGCCTTCAACTAGACGACACGGCGCGCTCGCGGGTGACCTTGACCCGCCCCCTGCACCTCAGCGGTTAGTCCGCCACTGTGGGACCGAGCTATCCGGAAACGTCCAGCGCTGAGGAGGCCGCCGGCAGCCGCGCTTCCCCCCGCCGCTCCCACCAGCTCCAGGCACCCATCACCGCGCCGGCGTAGAGCCAGCCGAGGACGACGTCGAAGAAGTAGTGCTCGCCGGTCGCCATCAGGGTCAGCCCCATCGCCAGCGGATAGAGCAGCAGCAGCGGGCGCAGCCGGCGGCGGCGCACCCGGCTCCAGAGGAAGAGCGCGACCAGGGTCGTGAAGGCGGTGTGCAGCGAGGGGACGGCGGCGACCAGGTTGCTGCTCGCCTGCCCCTTGGAGAAGAGCGAGGCGGTGCCGACACCGAGCACTTCCCAGCCCTTGCCGGTGGTGCGGTGGACTTCGTCGATCAAGCCCATTTCCCCGGCCATCCAGGGCGGCGCCGCCGGGAAGGCGATGTAGGTGGCGAGACCGCAGAGCGCCAGCGTCACCAGCCGCCGAGTGAAGCGCTGGAAGGCAAGCCGGTCGCGCGCCCAGAACCAGCCGGCGAGGGCGAAGGGGACGATGAAGTAGGAGGTGTAGACGAGGGTGAAGCAGACGTCCCACCATTTGACGCCCCCCGGCTCGTACAGCCGGTCCTGCAGCCACTCGGTCGGCGTTTCGCCGGCGAAGACGAAGACGTCGAAGTCGATCATCGCCTGGAGGTGGACGCCGATCCCGAGCGAATCCGCCGCCCCCCGCGTCAGGTCGTAGACCCAGAGCACGGCGACGATCGGCAGCCAATCGAGCACCAGCTGGAGGATTTCCCGCGGCGGCCGCCCGATCGAGGCGCAGGCGAGGGCGCCGCAGGTCCAGAGGATCACCAGCTCGCGCTGGACCGGGATCCCGTAGGCCGCGGTCCAGAGGACCAGCGCGACTGCATATAGGCCGAAGGCGTACGGGCGCAGCGGCGCCGACGAGGCGAAGCGGAATTCCGCCGCTCGCTCGACCCGGACCTCGGCTGATTCGCCGCTGGACATTCGGTCAATCTAAGCGAAGTTCACCGGACGTTAGCCTGCTTCCGCGCGCCCGCTGATAGGCGCCCGTCCCCCGCGGCGCTCGATGCCGGCGCTACTTGAACTCGAAGCTGGTCAGGTCCTGGGCGTAGATCGGGCTGACGATCAGCTCGTCGAGGTCGATCGAGTCGGCGACGAAGGTGCCGAGCGTCAGCGTCCCGAAGGGCACCCACGGCGCCTGCTTCATCACCGCGCGGTCGAGCGCCGCGTATTCGCGTTCCTGCCGCGGTCCGAGCTGCTGCCGGGCGAGCGACTGGATCCTCCTGTCGATCGCGGGGTCGGCGAAGTGCGCCCAGTTGGTGTTGCCGGTGGGGACGATGCTCGCTCCCGACAGCTGCGGCCGGAAGTAGTCGTCCGGGTGCGGGTAGTCGAGCAGCCAGTTGCCGAATCCGGTGTCGAGGTCCGGCGTCTCGGCGTTGCCGATCAGGGTGAAGTAGTTCGCCGCGCCGATCACTTTCAGGGTGACGTCGAAGCCGAGCGCACTCAGCACCTGCTCGTAGTATTCGCCCGCTTCGTCGGTCGGCGGCAGGTCGAGCGTCCAGACCGTCACCTCGCGGTCGGCCGGGTCGGCCCGTTCGACCAGCCGCTTTCCCCGCGCCGGTTCGTAGGGGTAGAGCTGGAACCGGCGGTAGCCGGGCATCTGCGGCGGCAGCACCTGCTGCGTCCGCCGCAGGGTGCCGGCGTAGATGCGTTCGAGCGCCGCCGGGTCGACCGCGTAGTTGACCGCCCGCCGCACCCGCGGATCGTCGAACGGCGGCTGCTGGGCGTTCATCCAGAAGTAGTAGACGCTGATCATCGAGTCCTCGCGGAACTGGGTGCCCTCGTAGCGCTTCCGCACCTCCGCGTAGCGTTCCGGCGGCGGCGGGTTCTTCATCCAGTCGACTTCGCCGCGTTCGACCTCTTCGACCTGGGCCGAGGGGTTGCTGCGGACCTCGAACTCGATCCTCTCGACGTGCCCGTCCGGGAACCGCGGCAGCGCCGGCCCGTTGTCCGAGGCCCAGTACGGGTTGCGTTCGTACCCCCAGCTGCGGCCGGGGCGAACGGCGGCGATCATGTAGGGACCGGTCGCCGGCGGCGGGTTCTGCGTCTGGTCCTCGGCAGGAGTGCTCGGCGGCACCAGCGCCGCAAACGGCAGCGCCAGCACATAGCTGAAGGTCCCGCTCGGTTCGCGCAGGTGGATGACGATCTCGCCGCTGCCGTCGTCGGCGACGATGCCGGCGATCCCGCCCTTCTTGGTCCTCGCGAAGCGTTCGGCGCCGACGATCCCGGTGTAGAAGGAGGAGCCGGCGGAGTTGAGCCGGAAGAGCCGCTCGACCGCGAAGCGGAAGTCGGAGGCCCTGACCGGCGAGCCGTCGGAGTACTTCAGGCCCGGCCGCAGGCGCAGGGTGTAGCGGCGGCCGCCGTCGTCGATCCTCGGCAGGCTCCTCGCCAGCCCCGGGATCAAGCGCGCGCCGGCGGCACCGCCCGCGGCGGGGTAGGTCAGCAGCGGGATGTAGGTGTCGTGCATCGCCGTCGCCCCTTCCAGCGTGAAGGAGAGCGCCGGGTCCAGGTAGTCGGGGAACGAGGAGTAGGTCCCGCGCAGAGTCTCCCCTCCGCCCGAGCTCTCGCCGCCGGACCCGCAGCCCGCCAGCGCCGCGCAGGCCACCAGGACGATCACCTTTCGGTGGAGCATCGAGCGCAACCCTCTCATGACTCAACGGACGTTGCACGGATTCACGGCAAGCAGATCGAGGACGCATAGATTTCCGGCGGCTATCGTTTGCGCCGACGATGGGCGAAGCCGGCACCCCCTCCCAGCTGATCGACGCGAGGATCGAGGAGCTGGGCGGCTGGCGGGGTGAGACGCTCGCCCGCATCCGCGGCCTCGTCAAGGAAGCCGACCCCGACGTGGTCGAGGAGTGGAAGTGGAGGGTTCCGGTCTGGTCGCACGACGGGATCATCTGCACCGGCGAGGCGTACAAGAAGGCGGTGAAGATGACCTTCGCCAAAGGCGCCTTGCTGCAGGATCCGGCCGGCCTCTTCAACTCCAGCCTCGGCGGCAACACCAGGCGCGCCATCGACATCCGCGAGGACGAGGAGATCGACGAGATGGCGCTGAAGGCCCTGGTCCGCGAAGCCGTCGAGCTGAATACCTCGGCCGCTTAGTCGATCCGGCGTCCGACGGTCAGCTCGTCGACCGCCTGGGCATCCCGAGCTGGAAGCGCCACCACTATCAGCGCGCCGCCCAGCTCCCCTGATTCCTCCGCGGCGACGGTGCCGCCATGGGACGCCGCGATCGCGCTGACCATGGCCAGCCCCAGCCCGGTGCCGTCGCTCGACGCGGTATCCGAGCTGTTCTGGCCGCGGACGAACCGCTCGAAGACACGCTCGCGCAGGGGGCCGGGGATGCCGGGGCCGCTGTCGGCGACCTCGAGGACGACGCTTCCGTCCTGCCGACGCCACTCGGTGGCGAGGGAGATCTCGGCATCCGCCGGCGAGTACCTGACCGCGTTGTCCAGGAGGTTGAGAGCGAGCCGGTGAAGCTCATCCCGATTGCCGAGCACGGGGGTCTGCTCGCAGTCGGTGCGCAGGGTTCGGCCGCCGAGGCTCGGGGTTATCTCCCGGGCGGCGCCCATGACCACCTCGGCGAGGTCGAGGTTCTCCTTGGGCCGATGCTGGCCGGCGTCGCTCCTGGCCAGGATCAGCAGGTCGGCGACCAGGCGGCTCATCCGCTGGGACGAGCGGACGGCGGATTCCGCGAGTTCGCGCTCTTCGCCGTAGTCGACGCCCCCGAGCTGAGCCTCGAGCAGTTCGAGATTGGCGAGGATGCTCGTCAGCGGCGTGCGCAGCTCGTGGGAGGCGTCCGCGACGAACTCGCGCTGCTTCTGCATCGCCGCCTCCCGCTCGGCCCGGGAGGCGTCGAGCGCGGTCAGCATCTGCTGCAGGGTGAGGGTCAGCTCGGCGACCTCGTCTTCGGCGCTGGGCCGGGAGAGACGCTTGGAGGTGTCTCCGGTCGCGGCGATTTCACGCGCCGTGGAGGTGAGGGCGGCGATCGGCTTCATCGCCCGGCTCGCGACGGCCACCCCACCGAGGATCGCCAGCGCCGTCCCCCCGAGGATGCCGAAGACGATGAAGAGCCAGAGCCTCGTCACGGTGGAGTTCACCTGGGAATCGCTGCGCGCGTACTGGATGTAGCCGACGACCTGGTCGGTTGGCCCGAAGACGGGCTGCGTGGCCACGGTCAGAACCCCGACGTTGGCGACGCCGGCGCTCGGCGGCCCCAGTTCGAGGTGTCGCCGCGGGGCTTCGTCGAGCACCAGGCCCGAGGTGTTCACGACCCTGGCGGTCGCTCCGTTGGGCAACGAGACGGCCTGCAGATCGGGGCTGTAGACGACCGGTTCGCTGAGCGGGCGTTCGACGATCCTCGTCTTGCTGACCAGGTGCGCGGCCGCCTCTTCCAGATCGCGGTTGAAGTCGCTGCGGACGCGACTGGTCGCCACCGCCCCCACGATCGCGCCGAAGACGAGGAGGATCACGAAGGTGAGCGACGCTGACACCATCGCCAACTTCCAGCGAATCGGCCAGCGTTGGAAGGACCGCCGTCCCAAGCTCACGAAGGAACCCATCGCAGCCATCTTATGAGCGCAAACGCGCGGCATCCGCGCTTTTTAGGCTGCCTTGAGGGTCTTTTTAGAGCGAGGACCCAGCGAGTCCCCCCGGGGTGCCAGACGGGATTAGCTCCCGCCTGACACCCGGAGACGACCCGAGCCGCAGGGAGGGCGACGAGCGGGGAACTCGCACGCCCGACCATCGCGGCTACTCACATGGAGCCTCCCGGACTGGGACTCCGGTGACTCTCATTGCCGGCTTCCTCCAGGGAAAAGGGGCACCGGCGGTTTCCCGCGAGCACGTGGGATTTGTGGACGCGGGAAGGTTTCAATTCCGTCTTTTCCTGCAGATCGAACACGCTCAGCCCCGCCGGTAGAAAAGCAGATTCTTGACCGAAAGACAAGTGAGCTTTTCTGAAGATAAGATCCACCACCGGAGGTTGAACTCGAATCTCCTGCTCAGGAACGCATTTCTTCAGAAAATCGATCTATCATTTCCATCGTTCGCGACGAGGGGAACCGCGCGAGACCTTCCGGGTCCGCGCAAGGGAAGGCCAGGGACGAGGTCCTACAATCAGCTCGGGTCATCGGACACAGCGGCCCACCGGGGGAACGCGGTCGGCCAAACCGGAAGCGAGCCTCGCTTGAGCGAGGGTGAGCCCACCGGCGCCAGGGTCGCGACCCCTTGGGGCGAGGCGGCGGAGCTGCGGGAGAGAAGGCTCCATCCTGGCAGCGGAACTCCGCGGGTGGAGGTCATCCGCAACCAGCGCGAGCGGCTCTTCGGGGCGATCGTCGCCGTGGTCTCCGAGAAGGGATACGAGGCGACGACCGTGGCGGACGTGGTCGAGCTTTCAGGGGTCTCCCGCAGCGCCTTCTACAGCCACTTCTCCAACAAGGCCGAGTGCCTGGCGGCGGCGGCCGCCGAGCTGATTCGGCCGGTCATGGCGGAGCTGAGCCAGGCGGAGGGGAACGACGGCCTCGGTCAGCTCGAGGCCGTCTTCGAACGGTACATCGAGCTGGTCGTATCGCAGCCGGCCGCGGCGAGAGCCTGCTTCGTCGAGCTGCCCGCCGCCGGCGAGGTGGGCGCGGCGGTCGACCAGCGCGCGTTCGAGTCGCTGGTCGCCCTGGTCGAACAGGTCGGCGCCGCGGAGCCGAGTGAATGGCCACCCGATCCGGACCTGACGAGAGTGCTGCTCGGCGGCATCCGCAAGCTGATCCACACCCGCCTCTGCCGCCGCGAAGAGGATCAGCTGTCGCGGCTGGCGCCCGAGCTGTGGCGCTGGCTGACGAGCGTGGTGCCGCCCCCGCGCACGCTGGAGGCGCCGAGGCGCCAGCGCTCGGGCCCGGTGACCTCGTTCGAGGGCTACACCCCCGGCGAACGGATCGCCCGGGCGGTCGCCGCTGTCATGGCGGAAAGGGGATACCTGCGGATGAGCACCGACGACATCGCCGCCCGGGCCGCGATCTCGCTCAGCACCTTCTACGCGCACTTCGCCGACAAGCGCGACGCCGTCCTCGGCGCGCTGGAGATGAGCGGGGCGCAGATCATGGCGCTGGCCGTGCCGGCGGCGCGGCGGGCGGGCGATTGGCAGCAGGGAGTTCGCAGCCTCTATGAGGCGATCTGCGCCTACTTCGCGGCCGAGCCCGACTTGGCGCGACTGGCGCTGGTCGGGGTATACGGCGCCGGGCCCCGCGCCCTCGCCCGCCGCGACCGCGTGATCGACTCGCTGGCCGAGATGCTGGCACCGGCCCTGGAGGAGAACCCCCGGGCGCCGGCGGCCGCCACCGAGGCGGTGGCGGCGACGGTCTACGCGCTGATGGGCGAGCAGGTCCGCAGGGAGGGACCGCGCAGCCTCGCCGCGGTGGTGCCCCTGGCCACCTACGTCACCCTGGTCGGGTTCGTCGGGCCCGAGCGGGCCTCCGAGGTCGCCAACGGCGAGCGCGGCTCGAAGCGCTAGCCGGCGAGGTCGGGGGGCGGCGGGATGCGGAGCTCCTCGGCTGCCGCCTCGGCGCCCAGGTAGGGAAAGACCGCCCCGTACATCAGCTCCGGTATCTCCTCCTCGCTGCCGAGCGCGAGTTCCCCTTCGGCGACCCCCTGCTGGATGCGGGCAAAGAGGACGCCGCCGACGCCGAGCGCGGTGGCGCGGCTGGGCGAATCGGGGCCGCTGGCCTCGGCGCTGCCTTCGTCGATCAGGTCGACGAGCCGGTTGAAGGTCTCGAGGAAGAGCCGCTGCGCCCCCTCTCCCCCCGCCTGGACGTCGACCGCGGCGAGGTGGGCGACCCGCTCGTCGCGGCGCAGGAAGCGCAGCAGCGCGTAGGCCGTGGCCCGCATCCGGTCGCGCCAGCCGCGCTCGTCGGCGAGCGCCTCCTGGGCGGAGGCGAAGAATTCGCCGTAGATCTGGGCGAGGACGGCGGTGAAGTAGGCGTCGAGGTCGCGATAATGGCGCTCGAACGTGGCCTGGTCCAGATCGGCCCGCTCCAGCAGCGCCGGCAGCTCGAGGCCCGCGTATCCCCGCTCGGCGCAGAGGTCCAGCAGCGCCTCCCGCAGGCGGCGCGCCTCTTGTGCGCTCGTATCGCTCATCGGCCTCGCACAGTATGTACCGCGAGGCGCCCGCGGCGGCGGCGGGCGGTGACCAAAGCGCCGCCGCCACGACCGCCCCGGCGCAGCAGATGGACGATCAGCGACGGGCCCGCGAAAGGGCCGAGCGCCGTGAGCACGCCGTCGGAGATCTCCTCCCGGCCGGGTCGCCAGGCCTCGGGCCCGACCAGGTATAGGGCCCCCATCGCTGCGAGGATCATCTCGTGGACGTCGCCGTCGGGGAGCGCCGAGACGCGCTCCCGGGCGGAGGCGGCGATCGCCGCCAGGCGCTCGGCCGCGACCGCCGGGGAGTGGTAGCGCCGCAAATGGCTCGCCTCCTCGGGGTCCTCGTCGAGGTCGACGAGGGAATCGAGCAGGGCATTGAGCCCGCTCGCGTAGGGAAAGTAGGCCCGCTCGACCCGCTCGGCGTCGGCCTCCTCGGCCCCCGGGGCGGCGGCGAGGGTGAGCAGGGCGCCGACCCCCAGCGAGGAGGCCGCGGCGGCGGCGAGCAGCTCCCACCACTCCAGATCACCCTCGAGGCGGCACTCGATCGCGGTCTCGGCGGCCCACTCTCCTATCCGATCGGCGACGGCGGTGAAATGCATGGCGTGGTTCAGGGCCTGCGAGTCCCGGCAGAGGCGCGCCTGGCGCAGCAGCGATGTGCGCGCCGCTGGGTATGAAGGAAGCTCGCGGAGCGGCTCGCGGCAGGTCTCGATCAGCGCCGCCAGGTAGCCCCCGTCGTCCCCGGTCGCGGCGAGCGTGTAGTAGTCCTCGTGGTCGGCATCCGGGTCGAGGGCGACCTCGAACGCGCGGTGCAGGCAGAGCCCGTTGGCGACCGGGTCGGCGGTCGGGCGCTCGGAGACCTCGTCGAGGTAGTCCAGCATCAGCTGATAGGCGACGAGGCTGCGGGCCACAGCGGCGCGCTGGCCGGCGGGAGCGAGCACCGCGAGGGCGGCGAGCCCCTCAGAGTTGGAGCCCTTCTGGCGGTGGGAGACGAGCGCGTCTTCCCGCAGCAGCGGATCGGGGATCGCCTCGGCCCTGCGGCGCAGGCGGCGCTGGGCGGAACGCGCCGCCGGGAACACCTGCAGCCAGTAGCGCCTGGCCGCCGCGGCGAAGAGCCGAGCCGAGGCGCTGGGCGCGTAACCGTTTTGACTCGAGCGGAGCACGGCTAGCTCAATCGCTGGCGCGGCAGCCGCGCAGGATCGTGACCGCCCGGCTCGGTCTGTCGACGAAGCTGTAGGTGGCCCTGGCGAGGGGGAAGAAGCCGACGTGGAGGCGGGGTGGCAGCGGGCAGCTGGCGCTCAGGTAGCTGTGGCGGGCTCCCCGCGCCAGGTAGCGGCGCCCGAGGACGAGGCGGAAGGAGCGCAGCCGGGGCCAGCGTCCCAGGGCTCGGGCCAGCGGCGCCCGCAGCAGCACGCCGTAGTCGTCGCCGCGCGGCAGCCTGAGGAAGAAGGGGAGGACGAAGGAGACCGGCGGCGCGGCCGAGTAGGCGTGGACCCAGACGGCCGGGCGCCCCCGGAAGCGCCCGTTGAAGGCCAGGAGTCCGGCGCGGACCGGAAGCGGGCTCTCGGTCGAGAGCGGGACTTCGGCGGCGATCGCGCCGCGGCCGACGAGGGCGCCACCGCAGCGGTCGAGGGCCTGGCGGGCGGTGGCGTTCCGCAGGCGCGCCCGCGGGCAGCGCGGCAGTCCGGCGGTGTCGAGGCCGCCGGGCGCGCCGAAGGCGAGCTCGATCCGGCTGAGGCGCGGAGGCTCGGCGCCGCCGATGGCCCGAACCGATCCGGCGAGGACGACCGAGATCGGCACCGGGCGGTCGCGCGGCAGGCGTTTCGGCGAGATCGAGCCGTCGAGGGAGACGACGACGCCCCCTCCCCCGCTCTGCTCGGCTCCGGCGACCGCGACGAGGAGGGCGGCCAGGCAGACGGCGGCCAGCGCCGCGGCGGGGACGAGCTTCTGCATCGCGGGTCGGCTCACTGGAACCTCGACGGCTTGAAGGCGCAGTAGTTGAAGCCGAAGGAGACGACGATGTTGTTGGCCTTGTTCCCCTGGTGGATGAAATCGGCCGAGGCTCGCTGGAAGCGGGCGACGTCTTCGGCCCGCAGGGAGCTGACGATCCCCCCCAGGTGCACCTGCTCCTTGGCGAGGGCCTTGAACCAGCGGGCGAGGGTGTCGCGATCGTCGGCGGGACGCGGAACCGCGGCGATGGAGCCGACCGTGCGGGCGAAGATCCGCTTGGCGCGGGCGAACTTGGCCGCGGCGACGCGGAGGCGTTCGGCGCGCACGTCGGCGCGCATGCCGCGCACGGCGCGCTGGGTCGCCTCCGAGCCAGGCTTGCAGATCCGCTCGAGCCGGTCGACGTATTCGGGGCGGGTCGGGGTTTCCGCGGTTTCCGCGCCCAGCGCGGACGGCGCGGTTAACGCGAGCGCGACCACCAGGAGAGCGACTAGGCGGGTCATCAGCCCACCGCCTCGGCGGAGGCGGCTGCGGGTCGTCTCGGGGGACGCGGCAGGAGCCGCTCGAGCCAGCCGGGTGTGCGCCAGACCCGATCGCCGATCAGCAGCATCAGCGCCGGCAGGAGGACGATCCGGACGACGGTCGCGTCGAGCAGGATCGCGACGGTGAGGCCGAGGCCCATCTGGCTGACGGTGGCGACGGAGGCGGCGGCGAAGGAGGCGAATACCGCTGCCATGATCGCCGCGGCGCCGGTGATCACCCCGGCGGTCTTCTCGAGGCCGAACTTGATCGCGGCCGCGTTGTCGCCGCCGTCGGCATACCTCTCGCGCATCCGCGCCAAGAGGAAGACCGCGTAGTCGATCGAGAGGCCGAAGGTGACCCCGAAGATCGCGGCGGCGCCGACCGTGTCGATGTAGGGGTGGCCGCCGAGTGGATACCCGGCGGGAATCTGGCAGGCGATGGTGACGACGCCGATCGCGGCGGCGACCGAGAGCAGGTTGAGGACGACCGCGAGAGCGGCGAGCAGCGGCGCGCGCAGGAGCGCGACGAGCATGAGGAAGGTGATGAGGACGATCGAGCCGACGACCAGGGGAAGGCGCGACCTGGTCGCCGAGCCGTAGTCGTTGAGGACGGCGGCGCCGCCACTGAGACCGGCGCTGAGGCCGGGTCGATCGTCGAGGGCGGCGGCTCGGGAGCGCAGCTGCGCGTCGAGCCGGCGCGAGCCCGGGGTGTTGAAGCCGGAGTCGGGGACGATCAGATAGCGGGCGGCGGTGCCGCCGCCCGCTACGTCGATCACCTCGGCGGCGAGCGAGCGCCGGATGGGGTCGGCGCCGTCGATGGCGGCGACGGTGAGGTAACCGGAGTCGAAGAGGCGCGGAGAGAGGCGGTCGAGGCGGCGCAGGCGGCGCTGGAGCGGCTCGACCGCGCGGGTGACCCGCCTCCCCGCTCGGCTCAATCCCCGTTGCAGCGGGTAGGCGCGGACCGCTCCCTCGGCGAGGCCGCCGCTCAATGCCTCGGCGCCGCCCCGCAGTTCGCCCAGGCCCCCGGCGAGTCGGCGCGCGCCGGCGCCCAGTGCCCGCAGGCCGCCGCTGAGGCCCTCGGCCTCGGCGGCGAGACGGGCGGAGCCGCCTCGCAGCCGCTCGCCACCGGAGCGAAGCCTGCCGAGGCCGGCCCTGAGGTCGGCGGCCTGAACCCGCAGGCGGGCGATTTCTTCGCGGTCGGCGGCGAGGACGGAGGCGAGGACTTCGGCTTCGTGGGCGGCGGGCGCCAGCGCGGGATCGCCGGCGGCGGCGCTCCGTAAGCGGGAGGAGAGGCGGCGGGCCCGACCCAGGCCCTGCGCGGTGAAGTTGGGGAGGAGCGTGCCGAGGCCGAGCGAGAGGTTGTAGGCGGTTGAGGCCGCGATGCGCTGGCCCGCCGCGAGCCTCCTCGTCCCCGCGGCGAGGCGCGCGAGCGCGGCAGTCGCGCGCTCCCCCCCGGCCCCGGCGCTGTCGAGGCCGCCGGCGATCAGCTCGGCGCCCGCTCCCGCCCGGGCCGAGCCTTCGCCGAGCAGCGCCCCGCCGGTCGACGCTTCGGCGAGGCCGCCGCGGATCCGCGAGACGGCGCCGGAGGCCTGCCGCAACCGCGGCCCGAGGCGGGCGAGCTTGGCGGCCGGCGAGGAGCCGTCCGGTTCGAGGTCGGCGCCGAGCGAGCGCAGCGGCCGCGCGGCGACGGCGAGCACGGCCGGCCCGACCACCGCCTCGACCCCGGCGAGCCGGGCGACGCGGCGCTGGGTGGCGGTGAGCAGGGCAAACCGCGGCCGCGAGGTCAGCGGCCCCCGCTCGGCGGCGAGGGTGAGGATGAAGGGCGCCTGCCAGCCCGCCCCGACCGCGGCCGAGATCAGTTCGGAGTCCTGCCGGGCCGAGCTGGACGGCGAGAGCTCGTCGACCCCCGGCGAGCCGGTGTCGAAGGCGAGCGCCGGCGCCGAGAGCAGCAGCAGGGGCACGACGATCGCGACGGTGGCGAGGGCGGGCCGGCGCAGTACGGAAGACGCCGCGGCGGCGACCCGCGAGCGGCCGACGCCAGGGCGCGAGGCGCCGATCTGGCCGGCGTTGATGCGGGGGCCGAGCAGAGCCAGCAGGGCGGGCAGGGAGGCCGAGGCGATCAGCACGGCGAGCGCGGTGACGACGGCGAGCGCGGCGGCGAGCGAGACCAGCAGCGAGCCGGGCTGGAAGAAGGCGGAGAGGAAGATCGAGAAAAAGAGGGTGGCGCCGGCGATCATGGTGGTGCGCCCGGCGCTGCGGCGGGTCGCGGCGGCGGCGAGCCCCGGCGAGCGCCCGGCGGCGAGCTCCTCGCGGAAGCGGGAGACGATCAGCAGCGAGTAGTCGACCCCGAGGGCGAGCCCCATCATCGTGCAGACGACGAGCGAGAGCGCGTCGATCGGCATCAGGCCGGTGAGGAAGACGAGGACCCCGCGGCCGGCGAGGACGGTGAGGGCGCCGAGCAGGAGCGGGATCGCGGCGGCGACCAGCGAGCGGAAGACGAAGAGGAGGACCAGGACGAGCAGCGGCACGGCCAGCAGCTCGGCGCGCTCGGCGGCGGCGAGGGATTCGCGCTGCAGCACGCGCGAGATCGTCGCGTACCCCGACTGGGTCGCCTGCACCGGCGGGCGGACGTTCGCCTCCAGGGTGCGTTCGAGGTAGGGCACCGTCTCCCGCATCGCCTCGGCGAGGGGGACGTGGAAGTCGAGCAGGAGCAGGGCGCGGGAGCGCGCTCCGGGGGCCGCGCCGGGCGGCGGTGCGGGCAGCTTGCGGCTCGCCGCAGCGGGATCCCAGGGAGAGATCACGGTCACGGTACGGTCGCGGCGAAGGACGCGGGCGAGCTGGCGGCCCTGCCGCTCGACCGCGCCGGCGGGGCCGCGCAGCAGCACCGCCAGCGGGGAGGAGTCGCCGAACCGCTCGCGGGCGAGGTCTTCGCCGCGCGCCGACGGGGTGCCGTCGATCGCCAGCGAGGTCGGATGCAGGTGGTCCTCGACGCCGAGGCCGATCAGGCCGAAGGCGCCGGCCAACACCAGGGTCACTGCAAGGGTCAGGACGGCCCGGCGGCGCACCGGGCCCTGGTCAGGCACAACTCGTGTTTTTCCGCCGGGTGCGGTAGCTCATCGTTCCCCGCTCAATCCCGTTTGAACGCAGCGATAAAAGCATACAGTGACCGGAAAGGCAAGCATAGTTTTCTGGAGAGGCGCGGCGGCTTCCGAGCTTTTCAAGTCGCTCGAGAAGCGGCCGCGCGCCAGGCGTCGACCAGGTCGTCCGCCGTCAATCGCACGTCGAGCGGGGTGTCGTCGTCGAAGCCGCTCGAGCTGACGCCGACCAGCGGCGTCTCTCCTCCGGCGCCGGGCACCTCTGGGCGAGAAACCGCGAGGGAGATCGCGTCTGCTCTCGAGAAGGGCCTGCGCGACCTCCACTTGATCGAACCGACGAAGCCGATGCGGGTGGCAATCGGCACGGTGTCGCCTCCGACCAGGTCGACCTCGACCGATCCGACACGGTTCCAGTAGGAGCCGAGGTGCCTCGCGACGCCGAACCGTGCTTCGTCGGGAAGCAACAGCTCGATTGCCTCGCGAACCGGGTACTCGATGGCGCTGCCCCGATAGCGTGGCCAGCTGCGCTCGAAATCCTCGAGCAGGAGCGAACCCCGACCGCGTTCGATCAGATCGATCTGCCCGTCGACGAAACGCAGCCAGAAGCGGATATAGGGATCGACTATCTCCCAAAGTGCCGTCCTGGGGGCGACCTTTGACGAATAAGGAGCGCGTCGGCTGACCGCACCCCGTCTCCGCAATCCCTCCAGCGTCTCGTTGACGGTCGTGGCCGAAAGGCCCGTGCGGCTGAGGATCGCCGAATACGCCCGGGACCCGGAGCCGATCGCCTTCAGGACCGATCGACTGGCCGCCGCCGGGAACTCCGCCGCCAGGGATCGCTCGGCGCTGACCACGAAGAACGAGGTGGGATCGGTGAGGGCTTCGGTCAGGTAACCGCGAAGCTTGCGGCCGGCCTCCCACTCGCCGGCGAGCACCGGAAAGCCGCCGATCACGAGATGGGCGTCGAGCGCTCCGGCCGCGTCCAGCCCGAGCAGGTCCCCGATCGCAGCCGGGCTCAACGGCCTCACGACCATCTCGCGCAGCCGGTCATACAGCGGTCGGCCTCGCTCGTTGAGCGCCCGCATCATCGCCTCATCCGAGCCGATCAGCAGCACCAACATCGGTCGGTCCTGCATCCGCCGATCCCAAACCTTCTGCAGAACCGCCTCGATGCCCGGCTCGCGGGCGACGAGGTACGGGAACTCGTCGATGACCAGGATCAGCGGCTGCTCCGCCGTCACACCCTCCGCCGCCAGCTCGAACGCCGCCTCCCAGGTTTCGGGACGCAGGCCCGCCCGCATCTGCTCGGCCGCCGGCGCCGAAGACCGCTCGACTGCTTCTATGAAACGGTCGAGCTCGTCGGTCCCTTGCTGCTGGGTTGCGGTGAAGAAGACGTACGCGGCCTCGGAGGAGCCGGCGAACTCCTCGGCAAGTCGCGACTTGCCAACCCGCCGCCGCCCGCGTACCGCCAACAGCGCGCCGTGCCCGGACTCGCGCGCCTTGTCGAACCTTCGCCGCAGCAGGCTCATCTCCCGCTCTCGTCCGACGAATTCCATAGATCAGAGAATAGAAAAGGCCGGGCAGGTTTACAACACTGCAACCGTTGTTTCTATTTTCGGCCTTTCTATGACTACAGATGACGGTGGCGGCCGGTCAGCAGCGGCCGTTGACGCGGAGCAGCGGGCGCAGCAGAAGGTGCTTGCCGTTGTGGCCGTCGAGTTGGGCGACAGCGCGGCGCGGGCGCCCGCAGAGCGTTTCGCTGTTGACGACGATCCCGCGGCGGCCGCCGGCAAGCGTGATCGCGGCCTTCGAAAGGGGGAGGTCGGGGAGACCCGCGAGCCGGAAGCGGAGGCGACCGCTGGGGGCGGAGGCGGTGCGGCCATGGAGCCGGAGGCGGATGCCCCCGCCGCGCACCTCGGCGAGCAGGTCGGGGTAGCGGCCGCTGGGGACGCGCAGGAAGATCGGCCCCCGCAGCGGGTCCGGCAGCAGCGGGCTGCGGATAGTGGCCCAGCCGAGCCGGGAGGGGTCCGGGCAGCGCCCGGCCGGCACCTCGCGGGCGCAGAGGGCGCGGATGCGGTGGGTGTCCAGCAGCTCGCCGGCGGGAAGGTCGATCCTCGCGGCCGAGAGGTTCGCCTGGCCGGGGCCGGAGGCGAGATGTACCTCCACCCGCGGGTGGGCGTTGCGCCCGAGGCCGCCGGAGAGGCGCAGCGCGAGCCGCGGCCGCAGGCGCAGGGCGGCGCAATCGGAGGCCTGGAAGCGGTCGGAAGCCGTCGCGGCGGCGCCGTTCTCCGAGCTGGCCTCGAGCTCGATCCGCATCGGTTCGCAGGAGGTCGGATTGCGGACGAAGCCGGGGCGGTCGAACACCAGCCGGATCGCGCGATAGTGGAGCGGGATCCCGTCGATGATCTGCGGGAGGGCGTCCAGCCGCACCGATGCCTGGGCAGTGTCGGGGTCGATCCGCACCGGCGCCCGGAGCACGACCCGGCCGAGATCGAAGGGTCCAGCCGCGGCGGGAATGGAGACGACGAGGCTGTAGGGAGCGCCGCGGTAGGACCCCGCGAGGTAGACGTCGGAATCGGGATCGGGGGCGCCGGGGACCCAAAGCGGGTCGGGGCCGGTGCCGAGAGCGATCCGGGCATAGCCGAGGCGCGAAGCGGGCGGGCAGGCCGCGGTCACAGCGGCTCCCTCCGGACAGATCGAGGCGGCGCTGAAGTCGGCGGCGAGGCCGGGCGGCAGGGTCAGCTCGAGGCCCGCGAGGTTTTGGGCCGAAGCGGAGTTCGCGAGTTCGAGGACTAAAGCGGCGGCGCGCCCGGCGCTGTTCGAGGCGGTGCCGGCGGCGAGCCTCGGAGCGAAGCCAGTGTCGCAGTTGCTCGAGGTGGAGAAGGAATCGGTGCCGGTGAGAGGAGGATTTCCGGATGAGGGGAAGAGCGAGTAGGCGATCGTTCGCGCGCCACAGCCAGGGGGCGTGCCGAGCGGCGCCCGAGGTCCGAAGTTGAAGCGCAGCGAGAGGTGGCTGAGGGGCAGCTCGGGAACCTGCTCGAACCTTGCGGTGAGCCGACCGCTGGCAGAGTCGGCGTCGATGCGGATCGGCAGGCTGAGCAGCACCCCCCGCTCGGGGTCGCGAAGGACGAGGTAGAGCGCCAGCAGCGAACCGAACGGGTTTTCATGGGGAGCGGCGGCGTAGAGAGCGCCGGCGATGGGCTTGTCGAAGAGGGGAGTGGTGACCGTTGCGCTGCCGAGCCTCGCTGTCTCGGGGCAGCCCGTGGCGGGGTCGGCGTCGGCGCGCTCGGTCGCGAGCGCAGCGGGGCCGCAGGCAGCGAGGCCGGCGGCGACGGGCGGGTTGAGGGTGAGGCCAGGCGGCAGCTCGAGGATCGCGGCGGCGGTGTCGGCGGCTGCGCGCCCGGTCGACGAGGAGATGCCAGGATCGGGAGCGTCGAAGTCGACGTCAAGACCGGATGGCGCCGCGGCGGAGGTCGTGGTCGGAGCGACGGTTAGGGTCGGGCTGTAGACGAGGCTCGCACAGTCGGTCGTCGTCTGGGAATCGGGCGCGACGGCAGTTGCCCACGTGTCCGGGCTCTGCCAGGAGACGGCGGCGAAGGCGGTTGCGAGCGGCGCCGCGCAGCTGCGCGGCAGGGTGAGGAAAGGATTGCCGCCGGGGATGCCTTCGAGGGTGAGAATCGAGCCGAACAGCTCGCCAACCTGGGAGGCGTTGGTGTTCCGTGCGATCAGATTGTGGGGCGGCTGGGGCGAGATCGAGAGGTCGATCGTGACCGGGATGAGCTGGGCGTGGAAACCGAGCTGGGCCGCGCTGCCGGACGGCGGTTCGAGCAGGTAGACGGTCGCGAGCGGCAACGGCTCGCCGACGTCGAGGCTGAGCGAGCCGAGGGCAGTCGAGCCTGGGCACGATTCGGCGAGGAATTCGGCGTGCGCGCAGGTGGGCATCAGGCCCGTAGCGCCGACGAGGCCCGTGGGCAGGGCGATCGTCAGGTCCTTGAGGGCGCCGTCGGGTTGTTCCTCGCCGGGTTCCCCGAGGGTATTGAAGTCCAGGCTGGTAGACCAGGATTCGGGGTGCGAACCGGCGGGCAGGGCGGCGGGCGCTTCTCCGCCGGGAACGGTGAAGGTGCTACTCAGCGATTTGAAGCCGAAGCTGGCGTCGGCCGACGTGATCGGCCCCAGCATGAGGAAAACGAGCAACAGCCCAGTCACGATCGGCGACAGGGGGCGACGAGGCAGGCGCGCCGCGGTTAGACCATCTCTGTCCCTTTTCGATCCCATCTGAGCCGGCGCCCTGGACGCCGCAGACCAAGGGCTGGCGACCGTCCTTCCGGCCAGCTTGTGGCGATTGGCCCAAGCCCGATGGTAGCGCGGAAGGATCGCTAACCCGAGTTGAGCGGAACAGCACCTAGGGAGGCAACCTTCCAGACGTCGGCGTCTCTGCTCATCGAGATCGCGTAGACGGTGCCACTGGGGGCGCCCCGGTAGAGCAGGAAGCCTCGGCCACCTTGTCTTCGGAGCGAGCCGACGTCCGCGCGGGCCGCTTCCCGCAGGCGCGCCGTCGGCACCCCGGCGGTGAGAGCGCCGAGTGTCAGCGGGCAGCTATGAGTGGCGCTGGACCCGACCATCGCATGGAGGACGGTGGAGGAGAGGTAGCGGCAGGCCACGGCCCACTTCCGCTCGGCGCGGGCATCGAGGAAGCTGTGCAGGACAGCCGCGGCCTGGGCGCGGTCGGCCGCGGATCCCTCGCTGCCGAATTCCTGCACGCTGTTGTCGGCGCCAGGGACGATGAACTGGTCGGAGCCGCCTCCTGAATCATGGTGGTTCCTGGGCCGGAGACCCTGAGCGTCGGGACTCGAAGCTGCCTCGGTGTCGGCCCCTTCCCCTCCCCCTCCGCAGCCGGCTCCTGCGCAGAGAAGAGCCACCAGGGCAATGAGTGCGATTGACGCTCTCACTGGGCCTTGGCCATGAAGGTGAGCGATCCCAGAAGTTCGCCGGCGTGGAATTTCTCCTCCCCGGCGGCGAACGCTTGGTTGAACTGGTCGGCGGCGGGCGCGGTCAACGCCAGTGCCGCCCCGCTCAGCGTCACCGTACGGCGGGCAGGATCGGTGGAGACAGTGCCACCCGTCAGCGAGGCGATCGGCAGCTGTCCGAGCCTTCCGGGAAAGGTCGGGGAGGGTTCGACGTCCACCTCAGCCAAGACCTGGCGCCCTGCGAGGTCGAACCACAGTTCCTGCCAGAAGACCTGACCGGAACCGAGCTGGAGGAATTCGAGGGCGCCGCCGGTCCGCGGCACACCGGATGCGGCGTCGGGGGAGATCGTCCCCTCCGGGATCAACGGCTCCGTGAAGACCGGGCCCGCCGAGCGTTCGGCGGGGGCAACGGGGTTGAGGGAGACGAAGAGGGAATCGAGCTTGGCGAGGAACTCGGGTGCGGGCGCGAACCCAGCGCGCCCGACGGGAAGCACCGCCAAGGTTCGGGGCACCGCTTCGGAGCGCAGGGTCCCCAGTCGCTGCCCGGCCGCGAAGACCCCGCGCAGCCGCAGCTTCTTGCCGAGCCGGGTCGCGAACTTCGCGGTCAGCCGCAGAGGCCGGGCCGAGACCTCCGAGCCGAAGCCGACCCGCTCGAATTCGACCCTGGGGGCACTCGCCACCTTCAGCTGGCTGCCTCCCACCTTCGCGACCAGCGGCTCGCGCTTGGTCTTCACATCGACCCTGCGGAGCATCACCCGTCGCCGACCATGCTGGAAGACCAGCGTCCCGGCGCATTCCACCTCCCCCCTGCCGAGCGCGGGATCGATGCTCCCCCCCGCCACCGGCAGCAGCAGCGAGCGGCCGCGCCGCCAAACCCCGCCCTCGGTCCCGATCTGCACACCATTGGCTGCGAGAAGCCGGGCGAAACGCTTGTCGACCGTGAGCCTGGTGGTGCCGCTGGCCACCGGGTCATAGCTCGCCTTGGCGGAGTTGACGAGGATCAGGGTCGCGCAGAGGAAGGCCACGCTCGCGAGCGGGATGCGGACGCTCATTTCCTCACCCCGCAGACCTTGCTCACGTCGACCCCGAACCGCCGCCCACCGGCAAAAGAGAATTCCGCCAGCGCAAGGTGGAACAGCGCCGTCTTCGCCCCTGGCAGCGCCGGGCAGCCAGCGTTGAAATACGAGTACCGGCGGCCCCGTCGGCGGTATCGCCGCTTCAGCGTCAGCTTGATCCGGTCGACGTAGCCCCATTCGCCGAGCGCTTCGGGTAGGGAGGCGACGAGTTCGGTCCCGTATGCCCCTCGCGTCAGCCTCCTCATCGCGAACGGGATCACGAAGCTGGAGGGGAAGGGATTCTCGGTGAAGATGTGCGCGAGCACGGCGGGGCGCCCGTGGCTGCGGCCGTTGAAGACGAGCAGCCGCCCCTGGGTCGGGTAGGCGCCCTGTTCGGGCAGGACGATGTGCGCCCAGAATCGGCCCGAGCCGACCAGCGAGCCGCCGCAGGTCGCCAGCGCCCGCGCGGTCGAGGAGGATTCGATCTGCGGGACCGAGCACCGCGGCAGCCCCCGCGATCGCAGTACCGCGCGGCGATTGACTCGGATCGCCAGTCCCAGCAGCTGTTCGGGCACTCCGCCATTGACCGCTGCGACGTGGCCGGAGACGAAGACGGCGATCGGCGCGGTGCCGTGGCGCGGCAGCTTGTACGGCTGGACCTGGCCGAGCAAGCTGATGCGGAGCCCGTTCCGCTGCACCGTCACGGCGGTCGCCGCGCCGGCGCCGAAGACGAGACAGAACCCCCCGCAGATTGCGAGCCTTCGCAGCGGGACCCTCATCCGCTAGCGATGCCGGGCGCCGCGCTTGCTCTTCTTGCCCTTCTTCTTGCATCCGGTCGGCTTCAGCGGGGTCTTGTAGACGACCCGCTTGCCGGAGTGGGCTTTCAGCAGCACCTTCACCTTGTTGACGCCGGCGCAGAGGTTGCGCGAGTTGTCGAGCAGCCCCTTCCTGCCGCCGAAGAAGGTGAAGTCCGCCGAGCTGACCGGAGCGTCCGGGACGAATTCGAAGGTGTTGCGGATGCCGCCGTTGTTGCCCGAGTCGATGCGACCGACCAGGGCGATGTCGATCTGGGACCCATGCAGCGCCGTTACCAGGTCAGGCAGCTTGTGTTCGGATGAGCGCAGGAAGATCGGCCCGGTCAGCGGCGCGTCGAGGATCGGCGTCCTCGCGATCACCTTGCCGTAGACCGAGGCCGCCGGGCACTTTTCGCCGGGAACGGCGCCTTCCTTGAACTGGACCCGGGTACAGACGGTGCCGATGTGCCCCTGGTCGAGGAACTCGGGCTTCGGCAGGGTTACCTGTGCGTAGCGGATCGCCGCTTCACCGAACCCGTTCATCGCCACGTGCGCTCGCAGCGAAGGGTTGCCGGCCCGCTTGGTCGAGCCTTTCAGCTTGAACGTCAGCTTCGGCTTGAACGGCAGGGCGGCGCAGTCGGCGGCCTGGAAGCGCGAGGTGGAGACGAAGGGGTTGTCGTCGGCGGCGCTGGCGAAGTCGAGGCCCGCGCCGAGGACCGTTGCCGCGGTCGAGGTCGGTTCGCAGGAGGTCGGGTTGAAAGTGAATTCGGGCCGGTCGGTGTAGGCCCGGATGTCGCGCAGGTGGATCGGGATGCCCTTGATGATGTGGGGAATCGGGTCCGAGCCGGAGGAGTCGAGGAAAACTTCGCCGGTCTCGGGATTGACGTCGATTGCCAGGCGAACGACGACGGTGCCGATGTCGAAGGGACCGACGACGCCGGCGGTGATGGCGACGAGCGAGACCGGGTGGCCGTGATATGGACCCGCGAGGTAGATCTTGCCGGGAGCGTAGGCGAGGGCGGGGCCGACACCGGAGCCGGCGAGGGAGCGGCCGACCTGCGAGGCCGCCGGGCAGCTGGGGTCGGCGAGCTCTTCGGCGCCGCCATGGGGGCCTGTGCGGGCGGCGGCCCGGGCGATCCCCGCCTCGGAGCAGGATGGGATGCCCGCGAGCCTACCCGCGACGCCCGGCGGCAGCTTGATCGAGAAGTGGGTGATCTCCTGTTCGGAGTCGGCGCGGGAGATGCGGACATTGAATGGGCTGAACCGTCCGGCGGCGTTGTTGACGGTGCCGGCGAGCAGGTTCGGGTGGAGGGGCGGCAGGCCAGCGGTGGGACAGGCCGAGCCGCCGGGGCCGGAGATCAGGTTGAAGTTGGAGGTCGACTCGACCGCGGCGCCGCCCGAGGAGGGAAAAAGCTTGGCGCTGACATCGAAAGAGCCGCAGGCGGGCGAAGTGACAAGGGGGCTGCGGGCGCCCTCGCGGAAGTGGAGGCGGAAGTGAGAGAAGGGGAGCTGGGGCATGTCGTCGGTGACCGTGGTGAGGCGGCCGGTGGCGGGGTCGGCAATCACCTCGGCCGGCTGGATGACCGAGATGCCGAGCTGGCGGTCCTTGATCACGATGTAGAGGGCGAGCAGGGACCCGAAGGGGTTCTCATATGGCTCGGCGACGTAGAGCGAGCCCCTGAGCAGCTTGCCTTCCAGCAGGGGGGTTTCGACTTCCAAACTGCCGATCTTGGCGGCCTCGGGACAGCCCTCGCCGGCCGCCGAGAATGAGCGCTCGCGGGCCACCTGCACCTGGCTGCAAACCTCGAGCCCTTCCGCCTGGGAGGGGTTTACCGACATCCCCTCGGGCAAGGTGACCTCAACCCGCCTGATGTCGGCTCCGGCGACGCCATCGGGGTCGGTGAGGCCCTCGTCGGCGACATCGAGGGAAAAGTCGAGGCCGGTGGGCGAGGTGGTCGCCCTGGAGGTCGGTGCGGCGGCGATTTCGGGGTTGAAGGCCAGTTTGCCGCAGCCGGTCATCCCTTGGGGGTTGCCGGCGCCGTCGTGGGTGAGAACTTCGCCGGTGACCCAGGCGGGGTCTGCGAGGTCGGGGCGTCCGTCCGGCAGGTAGGAGCCGGGGTGAAACCAGGAATCCGATTCGAAGCGCGTGGGCAGCGCCCCCGAGCATGCCCGGGGCAGGGTGAGGAAGGGCTTCTCGGCGATGCTGGCGGGGCATTCGCCGGTCGATTCACCCTGGGGGCCGAGGCATCTACCGCGCAGGGGATCGTGGCGGGGGTCGGCGGGGACGCCCCAGAGGGTGAGTTCGGCGCCAACCACTTCGGAGAGCTGGGAGGCGTTCGCGGGCCCGGCGACGATCGGGTAGGGCGGGAATTCGCTGAGGTGGCTATCAATGGTGACGGGGACGACGGTGACGTAGATGCCGAGCTTGGCGGGCTCGCCGGGGGCCGGCTCGAGGTTGTAGACGGCGCCGTAGAAGGGCGCTTGGGCGGTTTGGCTGGAGGCAGTGACAGCGAGGGTGCCGAGCGCGGTGCTGTCTGGGCAGTCGGGCCGACCTGCTTCGACGGGCGTGAGGAAGTCGGCCAGCGAGCAGGTCGGGACGGCGTCGGGAGCGGCGGCGAAGCCGACGATCTGAGTCGCGAAGAGGTCCTTGATCGGCTCATCGAGCAGGTAGCCACCTTCGAGCGTCGCTTCACCGTGCACGGTGAAGGAGTCGGTCATGGCGAAGGGGTGGGCACCCGCCTGGGAGACGGCCTCCCCCTGGGCGTTGGCGAAAGCGACGTCGAAGTTTTCGATCCCGTAGGCGGCGTGGGCCGAGGGGGTTCCCGCGAAGGCGACGAAGAGGGCCGTCGCGAGAAGAGCGCGCGGGAGGCCGAAGCCACTCAGGATCTTTCCAGGCAGCAGATTCATCGAGCGCTCCTCCGGTGGTGGTGCTTCGCGTGTTTCTTTTTCGCCTTCTTGACGCATCGGCCGTGGCGGCGGCGCTTGCCCTTCGGGCAGGGCTTGTCGGTAGCTTCTTCCACGACATTGCCGGGGCCCTGATAGGAGGAGGAGGCTGGGCTGGGATCCTCGGGAGCATCGGGTGGGGATTGACAGGCTTCGCCCTCGCAGCCCGGGTGTGGCGAGGCGGGGATCGGCAGGCCGCCGCCGACGCGCGCATCGTAGATGTCAAATCCGCCGGGGTCCTGCGGCAGCAGCGAGGACGCGGTGGCGAGGAAGACGTTCTCGCCGGAGGGGTCGGCCTCAACGAAGCGGGAGTCGAGGTGGCTCTGGCCGGAAGAGATCAAGTCCAAGCAGCCCTTGTTGAGAGCGCTGTAGGCCGGAGAGGATTCTTCGCAGCTACCGGTGCCGACGACCTCCCACTGGTAGACGTCGACGGCGTCGTTGGTGTCGCGGGGCACGAGCGAGTCGCCACTCTCGAAATAGAGGCGGCTGCCGTCGTCACTGAGCGCGCGGGCTGCATAAAGAGCCGTCTGGAAATGCGGGATTGAGCTTTCGCCCGCCGGCCGCGACCCGGAGGGGTTGCAGGAGGCGCAGATCAGCTGCTGGGCATCGGCGTCGTAGAGATAGACCTCGCGGCAGCCGCCAGAGCCCTGGCAATCCCCCGGCGCCGCCTCAGTGTTGTCGTAGCTGCCGAGCGGAGCAGTGGAGGTGAATGCGGCGTGACCGTCGGGGGCGACCCGTGGGTTCCTTTTGCCGTAGCGGTCGACCGCGACCAGACTGTTCACGTCGCCCTGGGCGAGCGTGGCGACGAAGCTGGTCGCGCCGCCCGCCGCGGCGTCGTAGAGATAGAGGTTGGGCTCGCCGGCGCTGGCACCGGTTGCGAGGACCTCGCCCGAGGAGAAGTAGATTCGTTCAGCGTCGTCGCTGAGCCCCATCACCCCGAAGAGGCCGTCGGCGAGCGGCGTGGTCGTCTCGCCTTGTGCCCCGAAGCTATAGAGAGTCGCATTACCCAAGCTGAGGTCGCCAACGCTGAAGACAGCCCGCGAGCCGTCGGCGGCTGCGCCCCAGAAGACGGCGCCCATCGCCCCCTTGGCCTCTTCGGCGGCTGCGGAGACCGGCAGCGTGCAGGCTTTCTGCTCGGCTTCGGTGCAGGGACTGGTGGCCGAGAGGTGAGCGCCGGCCCTGGTCTGGGTGGGGCTCGACGAAAGGGTGAGCGAGCTTGCTTCGGGGCCGCAGGAGGGCGCGCAGGAAAGCACGGTGGTACCCGGTGGCAGGCCCGCGGCCGAAATCTGCTGGCCGGCCTGGAAGGCGCCAGTCTGGGTGGAGAGGGCGAGGACCCGCTGGGAGGGAAAGCCGGCCAGTTCGACGCCGAGTTTGAATTTGGTGGCCTTGGCGGAAAGGGTGAGGGTGTAGGTGGCGGGCGAGGTTTCTTCAATCGCGGCGATCGTGGTGTAGGCGGTGAGGGAGGCCGCGAGTTGGGAGGCGCCGGCCTGCACGGGAGCGGAGATGGTGAGGGCGGTGGCGCCCGGGCAGGTGCCGTTGGCGAGCGGCGCCGGGGTGCAGCCGGTGACGGTGGTGGCGGGGGCGATGCCCGGAGCCTCGATCGTCTGGCCCAGCGCGAAGACGCCCGTCCCGGTGCTGAGGCCGCCGATCGTCGATGAGCCTTCGCTGAGATCTCCGCTGCCGCCGGCCGAGGTGATGCCGCCGTTGGAGTCGGCGATCTGCTGGCCGACCGCGAACGTGCCGCTTTCGAATTTGACGCTTTTGACCAGCGCCGAGGAGGTGGAGGTGTTGCCCTTGCCGGCGGCGGGGCCGATCAGGTCGCCCGCGCCGCTGGCGGCGCCGTGCAACCGCGCGCTCTCGGGCGCGGTCGGGTTGAGGCGCAGGTAGAGCCGGTGGCTGCCATCTTTCAGGTCGGCGCTGAAGATGACGTGGCTCCCGTCGGCGGACAGCTTGTGCGGCTGTATGGTTCCGCTCTGATAGGAGTCAGAGCCCTCGCAGCCGGGCGGCACCGTGCCGTCGGGCAGCAGGCAGACCGGCACGGGCGCGCCATCGGTCGAGAGGTAGAGCTGGGTTGCCCCCCCTTGGACTTCCCTGGCGCGGAAGAGCGCCTCGCCAGACGCGCTGAGACCTCGCGGCGGCCCGCTTAGCCATGCCTGCGGCGCGAGGGGACGGTAGCGCTCTTCGCCGCAGAGTCGGTCGCTGCGGCGCACGAGAGTATGGGCGCCCGCGGCCCCCAGTTCGGGTGGCAGGTCGGCGTAGGGCGTGAGCCAGCCCTCGCAGAGGTCCCCGGAGAAGGCAAAGAATTCTCTGTCGTTCTGGTCGGTCGCGGGTACCCCGGGACCGAACCGCGGAGAGCCGATCGGATGGCTCCTCCATTCCGATCCGGCGATGCGCTCGGCGAGATAGTGGGAGGTGAAGGCGCCGGAGGGGGCGCCGCCGAAAGCGGTGTAGGACCCGTATGCGAGGCGCTCGCCTGAGAGCGAGACCTGCTCGAGCACCGCCGGTTCGCCCAAGGAGGTCTCACCGACGCGAATGTCGCCGCCGCCTTTGTCGATCGGGCTGACCAACTCATAGGCGCGACAGTCGGGCAGGAAGGCGCCGGGGCCGATGCGGGCGGCGATGTTCTGCGGGCAGCTCTGCTGCTGGGAGGCGCGAAGGGCGGTGAAGGTGGCGGGCTGGCTGGCGAGGGGCTGCGCGAGCAGCGGGTCGGTGGCGATCAGGCGGTAGTGGTAGGTGGTGCCGGGGGCGAGCGGAAAGGCGATGCCGCCGCGGGTGAGGAAGTCCTCGCCGAAGCCGAAGTCAAGCGGCGCGGCGCCGCCGGCCACGTCCGGGAGGCGGGTGGCGGTGGCAAAGCCGCTCTGCTGGAAGGTGCCGTCGTCGACGTACTCGAAGTAAGCGCTGGTAGGGACGTTGTGAGGGTTCAGCTCGGCGTGCAGGGCGGCGGAGTCGGGGCCGACCTCGGTCGCATAGAGATCGCCGAACTCGAGCGGCGCCTTGGTCGTGAACGGCAGTCCTTCGAGGGTCCCTTCGCCGCCGCCGTCGGCGTTGGCGGCGACGACCCGCCAGCGGTAGGTGGTTTCGGGCAGCAGGCATTTCCCCGGTTCGGTTGCTTCGGAAGCGGGGTCGGGGCAGCCAAAGAGGGCTTCTGCGCCCTCGAGGCGGAAGGCTTCGGCGCCGAGGGGGACGGTTGGGGTGCTTTGGGCGCCGGCGAAGCTTTCCCCCTGCTGCTGCCACTGCTGCTCGGTCAGGTACTCGAAGTGGGCGCTCGTCGCCTCGCCCTCGGGGTTGATTTCGGCGAAGGCGGTGGCCTTGACCGAGCCAAGATCGGGGACACTTAGGCTCGGGGGGGCGGCGATCGGGCCCGGCGGGGGCAGCGTCGGAGTCGGCCCGGGAAAGTCGAGTCGCCGCAGGCCCTGCATGCCTTTGGAGGCGAATTGGCCCTGGGCGACGAAGAGGTGGTTGTGGGCAGCGAGGCCGAGCGTTGGGTCGGGCACCCGGCCGTAACCGAAACGCCGGGAGACGGCGCCACTCGGGTCGTGGACGGTGATCACGCGATAGCCGCCAACAGCCTGATCTCGGTCCTCGAACTGGGCCGCCATGAGGTGGCTTGAGTCATCGATGGCTAGGTCGGACGTCGAGATGTCGCCGTCGATCGGATCGTTTTCGGGAAACAGGGGCGTGCCGGAGGCATCGAACTTGCGGATGCCCCTGCCTTCGAGTTCGCTCGAGACCCAGAGCTCGCCGCTGGAGGCTACGGCGATGTCGCCTGCCCGTCCTCCTTCGACCAGGATCGCCTGGGGGCCGAGAACTCCGCAGTCGGGGCCGAAGCGCTGCAGGCGCTGCTTGCCTACGACTCCCCCGGTTTCGAAGGGCAGGGTGTCGACAGCGTTGAGGACCCCGCCGGGGCCGAGGTCGATCGCGGCCTGGGTAATGAACTTGCCTTCTTCCGCGCCTTCGCCGCCGAGCGCGCAGACGAGGGCCACCTGCGGCCCCGTGGGATCGAAGACCTGGACGCGCATCGTTGAGTCGAGGACGTAGAGGAAGTGGTGGTTGGGGCTGGCGGGATCGTTGTCGAGGGCAAGCTTGCGCGGTTTTTGCAGCTGGCCGAGGCCGGAGCCGAGGAGGCCGGCCTGGCAGCCGCTGGCGGCAGTGCAGGTCTGAAGTTCGGGTGCGCCGGTGTCGACGCCCCAGCCAAAGGCGAAGAGGAACCCGCCCGCTTCGGTGAAGGCGTCGATGCGGTTGTTGTCGCGATCGGCAAGGTAGAGGATCTCCTCGTCGCGGTCGATGGCGAGGCCGGTGGGGTTGCTGAAACCCGATTCTGCGCATTGGCCGGCGGCGTTGCCCAGGGGGCAGAATTCGATGTCGGCGGACGCCGCCGGCGCGGCGAGGAGCAGGATGAGGAGGGTGAGCACGGCCACCCCGGTCCCGGTCGAGCGGCTTCGTCTCCTCGCGCTCGTATCGTTCCCGAAGAACCGGTGTCTGAGGGTGGGCGCCGCAGCGTGCAAGTCCGTTTCTCCTCTCGAGCCCCGACCCTCCAGTAGGCGACCGGCGGCTTCCTCTCCCATTCGGTACTTCTGCAGGCCCTCCCTGGGCTCAGCTGCCAAAGCGAAGCACAGAACGATGTGAGGGTCAAGATTGCTTTTCTGAAGGTGGGAACAACTACCTACTGGCCCGCGACCCGCCGACCGCGAGAGCCCCACTCAGTCGCGCCAAAGGGGAAACGAAGCGCTACCCGGCGGGCGGGCGCCAATCCTGACCTCGGAGGCGTCGAGGCCACTTTAACCCTCGATTTCGTCGAGGCGGAGGGCGACCTCGAGCTCGGCGGCGATCGCGTCCAGCGAGCGGCCGAGTCGCTCCTCGACCGCCGCGAGTCGGCTGGCGACCGTGCGGCGGTTGACGCCGAGCGCGGAGGCGGCGGAGGAGACATTGCGGGCGGCTCCGAAGTAGGCGCGCAGGGTCGCCTTCGCCGCCGAGCCTTGGTCGCGATCTGCCTCGAGCGGGTAAAGGTAGGCGCGGCGCAGTGAGGTGGCGAGCAGGTCGTCGTGGATTGTGGCCGCGAGCAGGGCGACCTCGGCGTAGAGGACAAAATTGTCGTGGGCGCGCTGGGCGATGGGCATCGCGGCGGCGGCCTGCTGATGGCTGAGGCGCCAGCCCGGCAGCCCGGAGGCGGCTTCGCCGCAGGCGAACGCGTTCCGCTCTGGCCATGGAAACGCGGCAATCGCGTCCAGCTCCAGCGAGTCGAAGGGTCGCCGCCCGCCCAGCCAGGCCCAAGCGGTCTGTTCGTCGGGCTCGGCTAGGAGAAGTCGGCGGTCGAGCCGCTTGCAGAGGGAATCCAGGGGCTTCGCCACACCGGCTCCAGAGGCGATGATCGCGAGGTGATTCGCGTCGAAGTCGTAACAGAGCTCCCTGGCGTCGAGCGGCTCACCGGCGATCAGGCGACGGAAGAGGAAGATGCGGCGGCGCTCGGCTCCCCTCGGCAACGAGGCGACCTCACGGCCATATTCTTCGCTGACGGCGGCGACGATGCGGTCATAGCGAGTGGCGAGGGCACGCATCGCTCCCTGCAGCTCGGCGGCCCCGATACCGGCGGTCGCGGCCTCGTCGAGAAGCATGTCGGCGAGCAGGCTGTGGCCGGCTGCATAGCGGCGCAGGACGGCTTCCAGGCCGACGTCGTTGCGGGCGGCGAGGCGGGCTTGGGCGAGGAGCTGCACCGGCACCGGCTCGGGCTCGCGTGCGGGGATGCTGAGTGCGGCGAGGCCATAGTCGAGGCCGGCGACAAGGGCGGCCCGGAGCCCCTGGAGATAGGCGGGATCCGGCGCGGCCGCTGGATCGGCGATCGCCCGGATGCGGACAAGGGCGGCCTCCTCGATCTCGGGGCGGCGGGCCTGGAGGCGATCGCGAAGAGTGCGCAGGCGACTCAGGGGCGGTTCGTGCAAGAACTCTCCCCCAACTCAGCTAAGGCCGGTCGCCGTGGCGGCAGTAGATCTCAATGGACACGCAGAGAGAATAGGACCCTTTTCTGAAGAGAGGAAGTGTCTGGAGCCGCGCCTGGGTCGGGTCGCGGCTCCAGACAGTGCTACGCGCCCTTTTTAGACTCCATAGACGCCTTTCAGTACCGTATCGACGTTGATCACGCCGTTTTCACCAGAAGCCGCAATACCGCCGATCTGACAGATGAAGTTGCTCGTCCATTTGAAGCCAGTAGCTGCGCCTTTGGCATGGATAGCGGAGGGCGTGCCTTCGTTGCTGTACGAGATAGAGCCACTCGCCGTCTGAGGGGCAACCCTGATCGCGCAACTGGTGGTCTGGCTCTTGAATTCGATCTTGGCGCTTTCGGAGCTACAGGAAATTCCGAGACCGCCCGTACGGTATAGCGCGTGCTTGCATCCGTTGGTAAGGACTTCGGTCGGACCAATTTCCGATTCACAATAGGGAGGGCCACTGAACGTCGGCGCGAGAACGAGCGACGATGAGGCAGAACTCAAGGATCCGCTGCGACTCACGGTAGGGCATTTGACCTGAAAGGCGGTTTTCCCTGACACGAATTCGAAATCGACCGCGGCTGAATCTGAGCCACTGACGGTAGCCGGGTAGTTCTCGGCATTGAACACTTCATATGAGGCCGATACTTCGACTGGCAGACCCGGGTAATAGGCATACAGTCCCTCGTTTTCCTGCAGGCTCAGGCTATACGCCGAAAGAGTGAGTTCTCCGGTGAGTTCGCCGTCGTTACCGGTGCCACAGGACCCTTCGACACCGATCGAGTAGCTGAGCCCCGTGGCTTCGATCCCGACTTTCACTTTGCTGGTCGCCCCGCTCCCGACGTTAGTGTATTTGGCTTTCAAGTCGGTCTTCGGCTGAATCGTTATCACGCCACAGGAAGCGCTGCCGAAAGTTATCGGCCCGCACCCGGGGGTGCCGAGGTCGATCGTCGACGTCGTTGGTCGGAAGGTCAGCTGACAACCGTTGGATTTCAGTTCACCAAGGACGCATTTGGAGTTGCTCACCGAGCTGGTCTGCATCGATTCGACAGGACCGCTGAGAGTTTTCGACACGGTGGGGGAATTGCATTCAAACGTCGTGCCTTTAACTCCAAAGTAGAACGGGCCCGATCCGCTTCCGGTGATTTCGGCCGGGTACTCTTCCGCGTAGTTCATGGCCTTGAAGCCGGTTGATGCGGATGCCAGCGCTGGCAAGGCACCGAGGAGGGCGACTGCCAAGGCAGCTGCCAAGTACATCCGAGCGTATTTCATTCGATCTCTCCTATCAGTTGACGCGAGTTGCGCCAGTTTGTTCCCCTGAGGGGCCTTGGCAGATCATCACGTCAGCACCCGGCTGGGGGCTACTCCAATGTGATCAATGAAATCGCTCCTGGTACACAATCAGCTAAGGTGTGACTCTCTGTCTCTCGAACGGACCTCGCCTCCATCGGGTGGCCGGCGCTTCGCTCCGAGAGGGAGGTGGGAGCCGCACGGGCGGCGGCGGGCGTGTGACCCCGCCGCCACCCTACCCATCTAGCCGACTACGATCCGTTGGCCACCCTCCTGCCCCTTGATGCGGAGGACATATCGGCCGGGCCGGAGGTGGTTGACGACGTGCTGGAGTCGCTGCGAACTGGTCCTGCCGTGACTGACGGCGTGGCCACCGCGCATCAAGCGCCAGCTGAGATGGCGGCTGGAGGTTGCCGTGCTCTTGACCGTGCAGGTGACCTTGACCTTGCTGCCCTTCTGCTTGACCTTGCAGGTGACCTTGCCGGCCGGCCCCTGGGGGCCTTGAGGCCCTTGGGGACCGGCGGCGCCCTGCGGGCCCGCCGCGCCGACGGCGCCGTTCTGACCCGCGGGGCCCTGCGGCCCCTGAGCCCCATCAGCGCCGGTTTGGCCGGCAGGGCCCTGGGCACCGCTCTGCCCGTTGCAGACATAGCTGTGGTTGCCGCCGAGGGCGATGTCGTAGCCACCGTTCAGGCAGCCGTGCTGGTTGCCGCTGAACGGCGTGATGGTCGGCGTTTCGCCGTTGGCACCGGTGCTGCCGTTGGCGCCGTTACAGACGTAGGTATGGGTGCCGTTGATCAACACATCGATGCCGCCGTTGGTGCAGCCGTGCTGGTTGCCGGTGAATTCGGTGATCGTCGGGGCTTCGCCGTCCTGTCCGGCTTCTCCGTCCTTGACGAAGACCGCGGTCACTTCGGTTTCAGGTCCGGTAACCGTGACCTGGCAGACGCCCGGGCTGACGTATTTGCAGCCGAGCCAGCCGCCGAAGGCGTAGCCGGCAACCGGAGTGACGCTGAGAGTAACCGTTTCGCCTTCGTTGAATTCGGCAGTTTCGACCTCGCAGGCGGGGCCACAGTCAATCCCGGTCGGACTGCTGGTGACCGTACCCCCCTCGGGGTGTCCGCCCTTGATCACCATCAAGCCCACGCCTTCGCCTTCTTCTTCGATAAAGGTGGCTTCGATGATCTTGTCGGCGTCCATGGCAAGTTCGCATTCATTTGCGCTGGCCAGGTTGCAATCGCCGGTCCAGCCCCCAAATTCGGAACCGGGATCGGCGGCGGCAATGGCGGTGACGACGGTCCCTTCAGAATAGGTCGAGGCGCAGGCTTCCGGACCTGAGCCAGCGTCGCATTCCACCGAGCCGGTTCCTGAGCCGCCCTGATTGATCGTGAGTTCAAATTCATCGACGACCGGTTCGAGGTCAAATTTCGCGTCCACCGACTTGGCTTCGGACATCGTCACTTCGCAGGTGCCGGAGCCGGTGCAGGCACCGGTCCATTCGACGAATTCGGAGCCGGGGTCGGGGTTCTGGGTCAGAGAGAGGACCTCGCCTTCTTCGAATTCAGCGGTACAGGTAGCGCCGCAGTTAATCCCGACGGGCGAGGAGGTGACGGTGCCGGTCCCAGTGCCGGACTTGGTGACGGATAGAGGGAATTCGGTGACCGCAGATGAACATTCACCGGCTTCGTTGGGTTCTTCTTCGCATTCGAAGAATGCCGTGATGGTGACGGTGGAATTGGAGCCTTCACCCTGGATGATCCGGCATTCAGTCGGTTTGCCTCCGATCGGCGGGCAGAATGAACCTGGTGGAGCCCCCGACCAGCCGAGGAAAGCGCTCCCGGGCTCCGCAACGGCATGCAGGGCAACGCCTTCGGCTTCGAATTCGAAATCGACGGTCATCTGGTCTTCGCAGACCCCGGTGAACGGTCCCGGTGAGGCATATGCGCATTCGATCGGCGGGTTGCCGGGGAAGCGCCCGTCGAGGAAGCCGCCGGGTTCGTCGACGCCGCCGACGCTGCTGATTTCACCGTTTCCGGTTCCTTCGATTTCGACGCTCACCGTCCCGGCAGCGAGGGCTTGGCCGGGAAGCAGAAGGAAGGTGGCGACCAGGGTCACGAGGAAGATGAGGCGCGGAAGCCTCTCGGTGCGTCGCGACATCAGTGAGTTCTCCTTACGTAGTAACGCCCGCGGGGAAAATCCCTGCCGGCCAGTGGCGACCGAACGGTCGCTGAGGTGACGGTGGGCAACTCTGGCTTCAAGTTCGTTTCTCCTCTCGAGCTTGAGGTAAGCCGGTTCGGCTGCCGATGGCTGTTCCGTTGCAGGCCCTCCCTGGGCGCAGCGGCAAGAGCAAAGCACAGGGCGATATGAGGGTCAAGCTATCTTTTCTGAAGGTGAGAACGTCTACCTACTGGGACCGGCGGGCTCCCGCCCTAAAGCGAGAGACTGTCGCACCTGCACCGCAAACAGCGACCTATCCGGCGGCGAATGCGGCGGCGCGCTCGGCGCCAAGGTACGGCCCGAGGGTGAATTCGACCAGGTTGGGCAGCAGGGCCGACAGCTGCTCGGTCTCGCCGGCGAGGATCGAGCGGGTCGCGAGGGAGATGGCGCCGCCGAGCAGAGAGTCCTCGGTGCTCGGCGGCAGCGAGTCGCCGTCCTTCATCTCGTCCCGGCCGCGGGCGAGGGCGGGGACACAGCCGAGAACCTCCTCGCGAAAGCGGATCGCGATCGCCGGCGTGGCGCTGACCGGCTCGACCAGGCAAAGGCGGGCGAGGTCGGGCTCGGAGGCGAAGAACTCGAGGGCGGCGCGCAGTACGGCGACCACCTGGTGCGGCCAGTCCAGCTCCGCGGCGACCGCGGCCACGAGCACGTCCTCGAGGTGGTCGCGGACCGCCTCGAAGGCGGCGAGGAAGCAGGCCTCCTTACCCTCGAAGTGCTCGTAGAAGTCGCGGGTGGAGACCGAGGCGCGCTTGACGACCTCGGTGATCGTGACGGCACGGTAGCCGCGCTCGGCGACCTCCTGGGCGATCGCGGCGAGCAGGCGCTCGCGCTGGGACTCGAGGATCTGCTCGCGGGAGAGGCCGTGATGGCCGCCGGGCAGGGGACCGAGCTCGTCGAGCTGCCCGCCACGCCGATCGCCCCGCTTTGCCGCCACGGGGTGAGGTTATCTGGGGGGAGGCGGGATGCGAAGCTCCTCGGCCGCGGCAGCGGCGCCCGCGTAGGGCAGCACGGCGGCGTACATCAGCATCGGCACCAGCTCGGACTCCGGCGGCGGCGAGCCCTCCCGGGCGGCGGCGAGGAATAGTTCGTGGAAGATCGCGCCGCCGAGGGCCTCGGCCGTGACGCGAGTGAGCGAGGCCGGCGCCTCCGGCCCATACCGGCCTTCGTCGATCAGATCGGCCAGTTCCTCGATCTCGGCGCCGACCAGCAGCTCGCTGCGCTCGCCCGCCGTCCGCAGCTCGGCGAGCAGGAGGCGCCGGCGGTCGTCCTCCTCGAGGTAGCGATAGAGGGCGTAGGCGGTGACCCGCAGGCGGGGCCGCCAACCGTCGACCCCGGCCCGCGCGGCCTCGGCGCGGCGGTGGTAGCGGTCGAGCTCGGCGCGGGCGGTTTGGAGCAGGCCCGACCGCAGGGTCGCCGTGGCGGCGGAGAATTGAGTGGCAGTCGATTCCCTGGGTCCCATGTTCCATCTACGGCACCCCCCGTACTGCAGCGGAACGGGTCGATACTACCCGTCAACAGGGGCACCGGCAAGGTCCTGCCGGCCGTTGTCCACCCAGCGGGAGAGGAGCGGGTCGACTAACTCCAGGCTCTCCTCGTCGCCCCACACGTAGCCCTCGTCGATCAGCCGGTCGCGCGCGTCCCTGGCGGTCGAGCGCGCCAGGCCCAGCTCGTCCAGGACCCCTTTTCGCATCGATCCGGGACCCGCGGCGATCGCAGCCAGCATCCGCCTCTCCGAGTCGCCGAGGCCGTCCCAGGTCGAGTTGAGCTCGTCGCGGAGCTCCAGGTAAACGGCGCGCAGGGCCTTCTGCCAACCGGCCTCGTCGCTCTTGCCCTCTGGCGCGGTCTCCTCCCACAGGAAGTGCGCCAGGAGCATCGCTCGCTGGGGGTGGCCTCGAGCCGTCGCGAGCAGCGGATCGAGGATCTCTCCGATCTCCCGACCGCTGCGGGAGAAGCGCACTCCGATGTAATCGGCCAGCGCGTCTTCCGGAAGGGGGTCGAGTCGCACGCTGCGCGCCTGGCCGTAGAACGGCCTCGTGCGGTCGCCGAAGAGGCGGCGCATCATCGCCGGATGGGAGCCGGCGAAGATGTAGCTTGCCTCCTTCTCGTGCTGCTCCAAACGGGAGCGGATCAATCCGTCCAGGGGAGGCTTGGTCAGGAGTATGTCCTGGAACTCGTCGAAGACTACGAGCGTCGGGATCCCGGTCTTCTCCATGATCTTGACCGGGATGTCGAGCAGCCAGGTGAGGCGGCGGCCGATCTCGGGCTCGATCGACGGCTCGATGCTGATCCCCGTCTTCGGCAACTTCGCGCTGGGCTGGAAGGTGCGGATGATCCCCACCGCCAGGTTTCGCACAGCGCCGTGCAGGCTCTTGCGGTAGGCATCCTCGATCCGGTCGGCGGCCTCTCTGACCGACAGCAGGCCGTAGAGATTGACGTAGACCGTGTTCATGCCCAGCGCCTCGACCTCCGCTCGCACCCGCTTCAGCAGCGTCGTCTTGCCATAGC
>Ga0207691_10000021_pt1 | contig 133396 bp, 138 predicted proteins | sample KBSM13metaG_FD_184327 | JGI IMG/M metagenome (GOLD analysis project Ga0207691, IMG submission 184327) | Miscanthus rhizosphere microbial communities from Kellogg Biological Station, Michigan, USA - KBS M1-3 metaG (SPAdes) (version 2) | ecosystem: Host-associated > Plants > Roots > Rhizosphere...
GAATCGGCACCACATCCGCCGTATCGATTTCCACCGCGGCCGCCTGCTGAATCAGACGCACCCCGAGAATCAAGCGATGCCGCTTCTCTTTACGAAGCAGAATCCCGTGAAGCCCCTGGAGCGGCCCCCTAATGACTTCGACTTTCATGCCCTCCTGAAGATAGGGGTGCGGGTCATAGGGCAGAACGCTGGCGATCAACGTCTGGATCGCCGTGATTTCCTCATCGGGAATTGGTTCGGGACGCTGCCCGCCGCCCACAATATCGACGACGCCGACGGTCTTGAGGACCGGCAGCTTCTGATCTGAAGCAAAGCGGACGAAGCAGTAGCCCGAGAACAGTGGCACCTCGACCTCTTTCTTCCGATCCTTCCATTGACTGAGACGCTTGACGGTCGGCAGGAGCGGCTCGATCCCTTGTTGCGCGAGCTGGTCGCGCACCATCTTTTCATGCCGCGACCGCGTCCGCAGCGCATACCAATGAAGACCGGTGATTTGGCCCGATTTCGACCCGGTAGACACAGCTTCGCCCTCTCACTTACAGCACCCTGACGGGACGGTTCCCGATCCGTCACTTCAGACTCTACTGTCGAAGGCCCAACCTCAGCAGTTTCTCGCGAGGAACGCCGGACTGCACCAGTAGTTCTTCATACGCCGCTGCATGGTCAAAATCGGCAATCAGAACTCGATCCAATTGCCACGCCGTGATCTGGTCTGGCGAAGAGACCGGATGTGAAAGAAATGTGTCACGCGTGTTCCCATCGACGAATCCAATGCAATCGATGTTCATCTCCCGTAGCGCCAAGTAGGCCAATTCTGCAAGCTCTCCGGTACCGCAAATCGCGACACGCTGCCCTTTGGTCCCTTCGAGCGAGGACAACATGTCTTTGAGGCGTCCTCGCATGTCGCGGTAGTAGGACAGCGAATATTCCATGTACTGGTACGTGAGGCGGGATTTCTCGGCAAAGCCCTGTGGAGTGAGGAGATAGCGGATCCGATTGCGTTGAATGGTCGCGATTTTGATGAATCCTTTGCGCGCCAGGCGCTTCAGATACAGGTTCGTCAGTCCAAGAGCGACCCCCAGCTTGGTCGCAAGCGTGCGTTGCGTGGCTCCGCCGTTGCGATCGAGTTCGCTGAGCAATAAGAGATCGCGTTGGCCTGGTAAATCCATGAAGATGCGGACAAACTGGCGAAGCGTTCACAATATGAACAAAACCAATAACCCTGTCAAGAACGAATTGGATCAGACCCTCAAGGAACTTCGTTACCGGTCGAGATGACCGACTGTGAGGGTACCGCAAGCAGCGTCCACATAGGCAGCCATACAGTCTCCCCTACAAGGCGATGTCCAGCAGGCTTCATATGTAGGTCTGTCTCATAGAACAACGGCTCCTGAATCGCAGTCTGTCGGAACCTAGGCAATACATCAACCGTCGGGACGCCGTTGTTTGAGGCCCATTCTTTCAACATCCTTTGAGGCCGCTCGAAATCAAAGAGGCTTGAATCTTCCTGGCGGGCTGTCAGAAATTCCTGCATGAGGTTCGAATCAACTTGAAGATGGTCTGGTAACAAGACCAAGAGAAGGCGAATCCCTTTCCCATGGAGTATGTCACGAAATTCAGTCAAGACCTGAAATGTTTTCTCCCATTGTAGGACGATTTCCTGCGGAGGGTGAACCAAGTAGATGTCAGTACGCTGATCCAATTCCTCCAAATATTGTTTCCTTGTGCGGATCGGAATCCAGGGCACCTCTCCCGCCTGGACCCGTCCCCGATTTGCCAGATATATACCGCCGACACGAACAATGTAGTTCAGGTGATGGTAGAGAAACGACCGATCTGGGCTGATGGCATCGTGGATGGCGTTTCCTGTCGAATGGACATAATAACTCTGCCCCGCGACGATAAGCGGTCTTTCCAAAGAGACACCTCGACGCGTGATGATGTCATTCCCCACATAGAAATTCAAAAGCACGAGGTCAGGCTTGAACTGAAGACCATAAATTCTGAGGAGATGAAGATAGAGAGGCGGTTCCCATCCGGACACGCCGAGATTAATGACTTCGCTTCTGGGTTCTTTCCCTTGTAAACGTTTCTCTAATAGGGTGGAAAAGGTTTCATCGTACGAGGCCCCTGCACCATATGTTTGTGAATCGCCTATGGCAAGGACGCGTATCGCAACATTGGTCCGATCGAAGGTACGCTCACGATCGCGAAATCCATGGCTATTCGTCCTTCCGATCGAGCCCAGTACCGGTTGATGAGGCGTAAGATGCGCCGGCGTGTGTTTGCCGCCGAAAAGTCCAAGACTGGCGAGGAAGGGATCCGCCAGCCGAAGCGAGAGCTCTGCCAAGACAATAAAGATCAACAGATTAGCCAGAACGAGCTTCGTGGTAGTGACGATGCGATTCGACTTCATGGCGCCCAATGCAGTTGGTCGGATTACCGCCGCGAGACTCCACACAAGAAGGAGGCCGGATGTGAGCAGTCCCTTATCCGTATGGTGTCCTTCGGGAGGAAGCGGATAATAGACCAGCAATACATACGCACCGCATAAAGCCCAGAGCATGTGGGTAATCGGGTGCGATTTCGAGAGCAGTGCTCGCTGTGGCGAGTCGGCTGTGGCTGCGGATACTGCCGTCTTGCCCATCAGCAGGGCTGCCGCAATTAGCATGATCTCCATCCAGATGAATTTCTGTACCCGAGGAGGACTCGCAATGTTGGTCGCAGGCTTGGCCTGAGACACATAGCGGTGAAGATGGACGGCAGTAAGCAGACAATATGATGTCGCGAGAACTACTAGGCCGATTCCTGACCGGAGAGCTAGCTTTGACACTCGATCTTAACTTTTTCTATCATACGATCCGCAGATCAAACATCTGCGTTGACCGGCGTCTCATGTGTTCTGCCCCATACATCCAACGATACGGTTCTGCTTGACCGCTTGGATAGTTAATTCGGTGCCATAACCAAGACGACCGGCCACGAACGATATTGGACCGGCAATCAACAGGCCGATGAGCTTCCGGAAAGGCACCTCTCTCCCGAACCGGTGCTTCCACGCCCGATCCAGACTGGCCATAAAGAAGACGGAACTGACGGCTGTGCGGGCCACATGCGCCATGAAGCCAGCTTTGGCGAGGATGGCCGTCAGACTTGAGTGGTCAAAATGGTAGAAATGTCTGGGAGGATCTAGCTGAAACCACCAGCGGCCGAAGAGTTTGAACTCGAGACTGTGGACGTTGGGCACGTGGATGACTAGAAGGCCATCATCCTTGAGAAACCGGTAGATCCGCCGCAAGGCATCAACTGGACTGGGAAAATGTTCAAGTGAATGGCTCATGAGCACGAGGTCAAATACGCCGGGAGGAAAGGGTGCCGAATCGACGGTGCCTGTGTGAATCTGTCCTTTGGTCAGCGCGCGGGCATGAGCGGCAGCAATCTCGCTGATCTCGATACCGTGAGGCTCCCATCCCTGGTCTTGCAGGGTCTTCAAGTTCCCGCCGGCCCCACATCCGACATCCAACACCTTCCCCTGGCCCCTCCAGGGTAACGGGTAGCTTCCTTTCAGCTCCCGCCATGTCTTGTCCGGCCATAATAGAAGTTTCCTCACCGGCCGCCACCGGACGGATCCGCCAGACGAAGGATAGCCGTAATAGTCCTCCAACACCCACCGCTTCAGTTGGGCGGAAATCTTCTTGGCCCGTCGCTGCAATGACGGTCTCTCCTTGGCGGACACGGGAGGATAATAGACCGGCGGGTAAAACGATCCGAGCAGATCTTCAGTGGGGCGCGGATTCAGATAGATGAGACCGCAGCTCTTGCATCGCACGATCAAGAACTCGTCATCTGTGACATTGAGCAGCAAATCCCGCTGCCTGAGGATGACCTCGCAGTCATTCGAACGACAGAGGTCGCAGACCACCCGTTCCATGCCGGGTTTCACAACTTCCTGCTCACAGGTGTATGCCATCAAATCCCTTTTTTACGACAGCGTGCGTTGAGTATGCTCGATTTGACGAACCGCCGCTGCCATGACTTCCTCGACCGTGATCAGCTTCATGCAGTTGTCCTCGCCTCGCAGGCAGGTTGGATGAAAGCAAATTCGACAGTCAAGTCCTTTATAGATCGTTTCGGCTCGCCCGCCGCGCGGTCCCCATTCCAACGGATTCGACGGCCCAAACAGCCCGACCAATGGCGTTCCCACCGCGGCCGCGATGTGCATCGCGCCGGTGTCGTTACCGATAAAGAGCGTGGAGCGTTTGAGCAGCGCCGCTAGCATTCTCACATCTGAGCGGCCGGCGATGCTCAACAGAGGGCTCTTCGCGTGATCGACAACCGCCTGCGTCAACGCCGCTTCCTGAGGGCTTCCAGCCACGAGGACCTGGCAGCCGAAGCGGTCGTGCAAGCGATCGGCGACCTCCGCAAAACGCTGAGGAGGCCAGGCCTTGAACCAATATCGGGCGCCCGGCTGGATCACCACCCACGAGCGGTCCTTTGCGAGGCCCAGCTGGACGGCCAGTTGGTCAACGCGTGCAACGTCTTCCGGCCCCAACCAGATCTGGGGAATGCGGTCTCGGGCCTCAATGCCCAAGGGGGCAAGAGCCGCCAGGTCTCGTTCGATACGATGCGCCCCGGCACCGCCCGTGACGACGGTCGTGTAACAGTGACCAGTCCAGCGCTGCTCGTCATTAAAGCCGATGCGAACCCTTGCGCCACTGATCCATGTAAGAAATGCCGCCCGATCGCCGTCAGTCAGATCCACGACGGTGTCAAACCGCCGGCGTCGAATGTCCAAGATAAAGCGGCTCTGCTGCAGAATCGAGCCGCGGTCCAGCGGAAGAATCTCGTCCACGTGCGGGTTTCCTCGCAGGATATCATCCGTGCCTCGGTTCACCAGGACAGTCAGCCGCGCCTCCGGGAAGGCTACTTTGAGCGCATGGAGCGTCGGTGTCGCCAGGAGCACATCCCCTAAATAGCGCAACTTGATCGCGAGAATATTCCGAGGGATCATGCCTGCGGTCTACCGTAAGAGTGAGGCATACAGGTCGTAGGTTTGCAGGGCCGAGTGAGCCCAGGTGTACTGTTTGACACGGGCAAACCCTTTGGCCTTGAGCGAGGCGCACAAGGATTCGCTCTCGAGCACTTCGATCATGCGGTCTGCGAGCTCACGGGCATTGTGCGGGTCCACGAGCAAGGCCGCCTCCCCAGCCACCTCGCCCAACGCGGTCGTCTTCGAGGTGATGACCGGCGCGCCGCACGCCATGGCCTCCAGCACTGGCATGCCGAATCCTTCGTAGAGAGATGGGAACAGGAACAGGTCGGCGTAGGAATAGAGCAATTGCAAGTCGTTCTGCGACAAACGGCCGGGGCACAGCACCCGGTCGATCAGCCCATACGACTTAGCCGTCGCCTCGTAGGAGCCAAACGAATGCGTGGGTGACCCTACCAAGATGAGCGTTCTGCCTTCGAGATGCGGCCGGATGAGAGACACCGCTTCGAGCACGAGACGGTGGTTTTTTCGGGGATCAGCGCCGCCGACAAACAGGAGGAACCGGTCGGACGCCAGTCCGATCCGCTGCTTCAACGCCATGAACGCGCCGGCATCGTGGCGGCGGGAAAAGTCCTCGGACACACCGTTCGGAATCACCACAATCTGCTCGACGGATAAGCCGAACAATTGGATCAGTTCGCGGGCAGAAAACTCCGAGACGGTGACGACCTTTCGTGCGCGCCGGGCGGTCCGCTGCGTCTTATACGATGACAATTTCTGTCCCAACAATTTGGGGGAGTATTCCGGATATCGTTCGAGCCAGAGGTCGTGGATCGTGACAATGCCGCCATACCTCCCGACCGTATGCATGCGGAAATTTGTCCCATGATACAGGTCCAACCGGTCGGTACTCCCACGACTTTTCATGGACCACTTCGAGGCCGTGACCCATCTGAGGCGATCCGCTCCCGACCATCGCCGGGTTTCCTCAGGCGGAACCGACCCTGGTCTGATATACGCGACAAATTCAAGGTCGGGGTGAGCCGCTAACATGCCGCGCAATAAATAGTAGGTATGCCAGCCGACTCCACCGCGATCACCGACGATGGGACTGGCGTCGATGCCGATTCTCATTCTATCCACGTGGCAATCCAGCCAGTAGGCTGTGATAGATCGTCTCCAGCTGGCTCATGGTCTTATCAAGATCGAACAGGTGGCGTGCCCGTTCCCGCCCTGACCGGCCCATTGCGAGACGAACGGCTGGCTCCTGAAACAATTCGATCACCGCTTGACTGAGCGCGGAGGCGTCTCCAGAGGGAAACAACCTGCCAGTCGATCCTTCGACCACCACCTCGGGGAGTCCTCCAACACGTGCGGCTATGACCGGTTTGCCCATGGCCATGGCTTCGATGGCCGCGATCCCGAGCGCTTCATCCCGCGACGGCTGGACATACAGATCCATCGCCGCCAGGTAGGCCCACGGAGGACGTCGGAAGCCGACGAAATGCACCACATCGCTGACAGCGCGATCCTTGCAGAGATTCAAAAGCTCCCGCAAGTAGGTGTCGGAGCCGCCTCCGACGATGACATAGTGCGCCATCGGCACTTTCATCCGCACCGATGGCATGGCTTCGATCATGGTCTCGAGGCCCTTGATAGGCAGAAGATTGGCAACCGTGCCCAGGACAAACGCATCGGATGGAATGCCATATGTGATTCGTATGCTCGCACCTTCGACCTCGCTGCTAGCGGCAGACATGTCCACTCCACTATAGAGAGTGGACACACATTGCCGAGTCACCCCTCCCTGTTCGAGCGTCTCCTGAATCCGGTGTGACACGGCCAGAGCGTGATCTACCCGATCCAATTCATACGACCGTGCTTTTCGAGGATTGAGATTTTGCCGCACATGAACAATGACCGGAATCGGCCGGTCCCTGAGCCGCTTCACTGCCCGCAAGGTGTGGGGGACCCACCACAGATCGTTCACATGAATCAACTCAGGACGGAAGCGTTGCAATGCCGCCCTCAGTTCTCGCACGGCCCCATACCGAGAGAAGCACGACGAGACTTTTCGCCAGGGGGGAAACGTGACGGGAAGCGCGGGAATGCCGAGCGTTTCGATACAGCGCCGAAACTCGCCCTGCGCCGGACAGGCGACGGCCGGAAGCCAACGTGCTCGATTCAGACGGCCGAGCAGCACCAGCAAATCCTGTTCGGCCCCTCCGATCGATTCCATCCCATGCACATACAAGATCTGCCGCTTCACTACCGTTCGCTCGCCTCACCGCACGCGACCCGGATCATGTGCCAGAGCTTGGCATACTTGACGAAGGTGTACATGCTCGCAAAGCTCGAGACGATCAGGCCACGAACACCATCTCGAAACCCCTGCTTGAGCGCGTAGGCCTTGACGAATACAACGAGAGGGCGGATCACGAGATCCCCTATCCCGACCCGACGAACCGACATGAATTTCTCGCGCGCCGCCAACGTGGTATACAGACCGAATTTTCGGAAGTGATCTCGAATCTGCCGTTCGGTTTGGTGCTCCAAGGGATTGGAAAGCTTTCCGATCGTTCCCGTGACAATCAGATTTTCGTGCACGGGCACATCGTTATAGCTGCCGCAACCCCTCCGGACCAAACGGATTTGATAATCCGGATAGACACCGGCATGGCGCACCCAGGCTCCGTAGAAATAGTTCCGGCGCGGGATTTCATACGCGACAGGATCCTCTGTTTTCCAGGCAGCAATGCGCGAGAGAATCTCAGCTTGGAGGGATGCGGGAACACGCTCGTCTGCATCCACGATCAACACCCATTCCGCCGAAACCTGGCTCATGCCGTAATTTTTTTGCGCGCCGAAGCCGGGCCACGGCCGGACGATCACCTTCGCGCCGGCGGCGCGCGCAAGGTCCGCCGTCCGGTCGCTGCTCTCGGCATCCACCACGATTCTCTCGTCGGCCCAGGCGAGCGAGGCCAGGCAGTCTTGAATGTGGACTTCCTCGTTCTTGGTGATCACCACACACGCCACCGAGGGCTTTCGTACGCTCACGAAGATCCTCCCCCCGTCACGCCTGCTCCGAGCACCTGGAATTGACGGCGATGCAACTCGACGATCTTTTCAGGCCGCACATACAGCCAGCGCCATGACACGGCCCGCTGACATTCTCTCACCAGCTTCTCGAGCGGCTTGCGGACGTGCCGACGGATGACTTCCCGAAAAGAACGTGGCCCGGAAACAGGCCGGAAATAATTGGGCTTGTACCACAACCGCTCTTGTTCTTGCCGTGACCATTTGTCGTGGATCGACACCCGCGGATGCGTACAGGCAAATGGCTCACGCTTCCCTTTAACGGTCGCCCGAATAAAGTGATGGACGTAACACCCTCCAAAGATCTTGCAGCGACGGACGTCTCCAAGCTCGTCCTCACGCTTACGCAGCGTATAATAGAGGTCCCAATCGGCCGATTGAACACGTTCATCTAGAAATCCGATTTTTTCCAACGTGGATCGTCTGATCATGACACAGGAGCCATTGAGCCCGTCGACGATGATCTCCGAGAAATTCCGATACACATGGGCGCAGAACGCGTCCCAATCACCATACATTGCGCGAATCTTGTCCTGAAGTTGTTCGACGGTTTTGCCCGACGAGAGGCGGCCCTGCCCGATCGTGGCCCAGCGCGCTTGCATCCAATCCGTCAATGCCGGAGTCGGCATCATTTCCAGCCCCAAGGGGGTGATCGCGTCGAGATGGAACCGTTCCATCGCCTCGATGAGCCGGCCGTTCCAGTTCGGTCCGACATAGAGGTCGTTGTTGATATGACACACGTAATCTCCCGTCGAATTGCGTGTTCCCAGATTCATGGACTCGGGATAACAGAGATTCTCGGCATTTCGAATGACGCGGCAGCCCTGCGATTCAAAAAACTCCGCTGAGCCGTCCGTGGAATGATTGTCGATGACGACGACTTCATAGGGACCGGTCGTGTACTTGCGGATGCCCTGCAAAAAAAGCTGGTTGTGGCCGATCTGATTGTGCACGGCGACGACAACGCTCAGCATCGCGAGTGCTCCCCCTCCTGCTTGACGGCAAATTTGAATTCGTCCTTCCAATGCAGCACGGTGTAGCTGCATTCTCGGGGCAGTACGCCCTGTAGCTGATTGAGATCCTTCATGGATCCGTAAATCCGCTTGATGAATTGGCCATGGCGGCAATGACAAAAATCGTCGATGGAATGACGAGTCTTGGGTTCGAAGGTCAGCGTGTCACCTTCGCCCAGATAGACAAACCAGCGGTGGAATGACCAGCCGCGCTCTGCGTTCGGATAATTGTACCCCTGCTCGTAGAACGGACTGGGCGTCTCGATATATCCGGCCCGTGCAATGCGCATGAGTTCCTTGCAGGCAGCCACTGGGTCCAGCGTATGCTCCAACACGTGAGACGCGTACACATAGTCAAACGATTTGTCCTTGAACGGGAGGGCTTCGACCGTCGCGAGCAGCAACGGCAGCCCGAGCTGCTGGATCGGTTTTCCCCGTTCGGCATCGTCTTCTGGAAGCAGGTCGACCAAATGCGTCGCGTCCTCATGCGGCCGATGACCGGACCCCACGTCCAAGACCCGTCGTCCCGACGGGTGGCTGAACCTCCGCTTCATGCGGAACTTCCAACGGCGTAGGGCGCCGGCTAATCCCATTGATTGGCTCCGTCTGTGAACCTGAGCAGCGCCATGCTCATGAGTCGTGGCTACCGTACGAACAGAGAGGATTGGCCATACTTTCGAAAGACATCCTTCGACTTGGGAAACTGCCGGGGAAGTCGCCGGACTCTCCCCGCGCGCAGGACATCGTTGCAATTGGCAATGAGCGCCTTTCTCATTCCGGCGAACCGGCAAGGTCTCCCCTCCTTCCGGCAGTCCACTTGGTGATCGCGCACCTCAACCTGAAACGACGTCTTCCAATAAAACACGGTCGTTTTCGATGAGCGGCGAAAGAAATGCTGGGCTTGGCTGAAATCCAGCGATTCGTAGAATTCGCGGAGAAACTGTCCGTCCGGACAGGAGCAAAACCTCCTCACCTCTTCCACCGACTTCGGCTCGAAGACGAGCAGTCCCAGAGAGGGCGAAAACACGAACCAGCGGTGGAACCAGTGGTCCGGGGAGGTCTCATCCCCGAGCGCAAGGCCCTGTTCAAGAAAAGGCGAAGGGGTCTCAATATAGCCGGCCTTTCCGACGCGCATGATTTCCCGACATGCCGCCGCCGGGTCTTCCACATGTTCGAGGACATGCGACGCATACACGAAGTCGAAGGAGATGGCAGCAAAAGGAAGGACGGTTGCTTCACCCACGATCAGTTTGGCAGCGGTGGGCACGATCAAGGCATTGCCGCCACGCTCCCTTCCGTCTGCAATGTCTCTTTCCAACAGATGCGTCACGCCGGCAAAGGGATTGTGTCCGGGGCCAATCTCCAGAACACGACGAGAGAACAAGGGCCGTCTCCACCAGGGTATCCGCTTCATAATGGTTCAGAAAAGTTTCTCTACCCGCGAAACCCGCGGCGAAGCACTTCCCGATAAAACCGCCAGTTCAACCACCGATTTCGTCGGCGTCCCCACCGGCGAGAAGCCGCAATACGGGCGCTCATCACGGCCGGGTGCCGGCCATGGAAATTCTTCAGCACCGCATAATCGTCATACTCAAAAGCTTCCTGAGTGTACAGCTTGGCTTGTCGGGCCGGAGGGTGATCGCCATGGTAGACGGCGACTTGTTCCTTCACCTTGGCCAGCATGGTCTTGGGATCCTTCACCCAGCCGTAATGAAACATCCTCGCGCCTGAATAGGCCAGCCACTCCGCGGGGCCGCTTTGCAAATATTGCTGGGTCGGTTTGAAATGAAACCCGACGGCATCGCCACACGATTCGATTTCGCCGTTGTTCCGGATGATACGGACCGCCTTGTGATAGAACCAGGGATTCAGGGACCAATAGTCGGCAATAAAATGCAGGTATCGGAACAGCAGGCCCTTCACCTTCAGATTACCGGCATGTTCGGCCATGGCCCGCCTGAGCACCGGCAGATCGTCTTCGTGCAGGACTTCATCGGCCTGAATGTAGAAGGCCCAATCACCCTTGCAGTGGTCAAGCGCGATGTTGGTCTGTTGTGAATAAATCAACCCATCTTTGCGCAGGGAATCATCCCATACCGATTCGACGATTTTTATTCTGGGATCACGAATCGATCGAATCAGCTCCAACGTCCCGTCCTCGCACCGGCCGACGTTCACGATGAATTCGTCGCACAAGGGCAGCGCGGACTTGACCGACTCCACCACGGGATAATCGTATTTCACCGCATTGCGGCAGAATGTGAACCCGCTGACGGTCATCCGCCTTCACCGCGGCTCATGGTCATGGATTGCGCACTCACTGGGCTCATTATCTTGTCAGTTCCCAGAACTTGGCGTACTTCATGAGCGTGTAATAGCCATAGAGACCGGAAAGAATCAACCCCGGCATCCCATCGAGAAACCCGCGCCGCAAGCCGTACATCTTGAGAAACGCCCCCATCGGGTGCGTCACCAATTGATGGGCCCGGAACTGGCGCGCCTCCTCCACCATGCGCCTCGCCATCAGATCGGAGTATCGGTCCTGCTTGGCGATGTAATGATCGATGTCTCTGAAGGGATATTGCAGCGCCGGTTGCGAGAGGTATCCAATCGGCCCGTCACAATCAAAGCTTTCATGCACGAGTTCCTGACGATAGCGCAACCTACCCTTTCGAAAGAGTTGCGGCTGACGGTAATCGGGATACCAGCCGCAATGCTTGATCCAGCGCCCTAGAAAAAAATTCTTGCGCGGGACGAAATAGGCGTCGGCCACAGTCGGCTGTTTGAGCACATGGCGGATTTCTTCCTGCAGGGCTGGGGTCATCCGTTCGTCCGTATCGAGGCTAAAGATCCATTCTTGGGAACAGTAGTCCAACGCCTGGTTACGGAGCGCCCCGAAGCCTGCGAAACCTACCTGATACACTTTCGCCGTAAACTCGGCGGCGATGGCCGCCGTCCGGTCGGTACTGTGTGAGTCCACGACGATCAGTTCCGCGGCCCACCCCGCGATCGAGGCCAGGCAGGCGCGCATGTTCGACTCGTCGTTATAGGCAATCACGTAAACGGATATGGGGAGGGGCCTGCCGGTCATCGCTTGGACCCGAAATCCTTCCATGACCAGATCGTGTGTTGATGAAACACGGTATTAGAAGCCTTATACAGCGCGAGCAGGCGGCGGTATCGATGTGCAATCGTAGGATTCGTCGTACATTGTTGTCGCCGATGGGCAGGAAAGAGGTTTCTACACATGCACGACTCTCAGCGGAAACGATCGCGATGTCACCTCCCTCACGTGCTGAACGACGGTATCGACGGTGATCCGGTCCAGGCAATCCCAATAAGGACAGGCTTCATAGATACACTTTTCGCAAGTCGGGACTTCTGGGCGCAAGACGACACCTGTTCCTAACGGTTGCCATCGCGCCGGCAGGTTGTTGCGACGAGGATCAAAGAGGCTGATATTCGGCACCCCGCACGCTGCGGCGATGTGTGCGGGTCCTGTGGCGCCGGACACCACGGCATTGCTTTCCGCGATGACGGCCATCGATTCCCGTAATGTCACGCCCATGAGGCTAATGATTCCCTCCGGAAGCGGCGACTTGACTGACAGTACCCGAAAGAAATGCTCCTCCTCCGAAGCGCTGCCGGTGAACACGATACCGAACCCGAAGCCTCGTAGGGTTTCGGCGAGCTTCCAATACTGTTCTGTTCGCCATCGCCTGGCCGCGAAACCGCCGGGATGGAGCACGACGCGCGGCGCGGGCACCGCCCGCAAGCGGTCGCCGGCAGCCCGCCGTTCCTCTTCGGTGATCACCAGCTTGGGTGGGACGGGCGCAGGTGGATTCAGCCCCAAGCCCTTCAACATCCCGACGTTGTAGGCAGTCTCATGCTTTGAAAAATCGCTTCGGTGTTCGTAGATCCGGCGATTCGCCAGAACACTATACCATCGATAGCCGGTGGCGACTCGAATAGGAACTCGAGCCAGCCAGGCAGCCAACATCAGGCGCCGAAACGGCTTGAGAAAAATCGCCGCATCCACTCCTCGCTGAAAAAGTCTAACCAAGTCACGTAGCGACTCACATCCTGACAGAGTCCAAATGTCATCCACGTCCTGATGATGTTCGAGCACGGGAGCCGCGTACTGGCTGGACAAGAATATCACTCGGGCCTGCGGCTTCAGTTGACGCAACGCCGTCGCAACAGGCAGGCACAAAATCTCATCGCCGATGCCGTCGGGTCTAACTAAGAGGATATTCATTGCCTACCACAAGGGACCGACAATGCGCTCCCTGGGCCTGTTTAGCGTTCGCTCGTCGAGACTGACTTGCACTGTGCTGCTTGCGCGACGGCATCTGCGAGAATCCAGTCGGCCGCCTCTGCCATCGACTGAACGACCATGTCGGGAATGGCCCCGACGGCCCGTAACATCGTCAACGCCTGTTGGTCGACCTGACCGCTCGTGACCAGAATCGACTTCACGCCCACCGCCTTCGCCAGTTGGATGTCATTGGCATGATCGCCAACCACATAGGCTCTCCGCAGATCCGCCTGCAATTCGGACACGGCCCGATCCACCATGCCGGTCGCCGGTTTGCGGCAACGACAGCCGTCGTCGGGGTGGTGGGGGCAAAAATAGATGGCATCGAGCGCAGCATCACTCTGTTCCAATAGGCCCTCCAACCGGGCATGGATGGCTTCCAGATCCCTGAGGGTGAGCAGGCCTCTCCCGACGCCGGATTGGTTCGTGACCACCACCAACCGAGCGCCGGCAGACTTGAGGCGTGCCAGGGCCATGGCCACCCCCGGGAGCAATTTCAAATCGGAGGCGGACCTCAGGAAGCCGGGATCTTCGTTGAGGGTCCCGTCACGATCCAAGAAAATCGTGTACCCGTCAAGCACGCGCGCGGGGTCCACCGTATCTCTCTGCGCCGGGTCATGCCTGTGGTCACAGGAGAGACCCGAACGGCGAGACAGGATCGACAGTCCGGCCTGATAGACCTCGTCCACGGTCACGCCGGTCATGCAGCGGTGGTCGATCGGGCATTCTCTCAGCATGCAGGGCGCACAGTCGACAGGATGCCTGAGGAGCGCATGCTCGGTACCGGACGGTGACGTCGTTCGCCAATCCGTCGGACCAAAAATCCCGACCACCGGTACCCCCAGGGCCGAGGCAATGTGCATCGGCCCCGTGTCATTGGTGATGAGCGCGGCACACCGCTTAATCACCGCCATCAACTCTCGGATGGTGGTCGCGCCCGAGAGCACCGCAGAAGGCGCGGACAGACGCGAGGCGATCTCCCGCCCCAGCGGCTCTTCCCCTTTGGCGCCGATCACCACCACGGCCGGCTTCCGGCCCGCGTCGCTGAGCGTACGGCACAAACGTTGGGTTGAATCGGCGAAGCGGTCAGGCAGCCATCGTTTGGCCCCACCATAGGTCGAGCCCGGATTGATACCGATCACGACATCGGACGTCGTGATGCCCGCGCGATTCAATCGTTCCGCCATCGAGCGCTCCTCGCCGAGCGAGACGAACAATTCTGGCTGGCCTGGAAGTCCCGTGAGTCCCAGCGGCTTGAGCATGTCCCAGTAATACTCGATCTGATGAATAGGCGTACGACGATCGTGGGTCGCCACCGGTTCCGACAAGAGGAAGCTCCTGCCGTCCGTGGCGTATCCATACCGGCGGCGGATGCCCGCGAGCGTGGTCAGCAACGCGGCTTCGAACGCATTTTGGAACAGGACCGCCAAATCGAACCTCTGTTGCCGCAGATCACCGGCCAATCGCCATTTCCCCGCCAGCCCTGCGTGACGGCCTTTGTCGTCATAGAGGAAGATCCGATCGACGGCCGGGTGTGACTCAAACAATCCCGCAACAGAGGGCTTCACCAGGAACGTCATCGAGGCCTGCGGAAACAATCGCCGCAGACCTCGCAGTGCCGGCTCGCACATCACCGCATCACCGAGCCAGTTCGGTCCACGAACCAGGATCTGCTGCACTCGTCCCTTAGCCATCGACTCTCCTGCCTGTTGTCAGCGGCACGTCCAGGATCATCTTGCGGATCGCAGGTTCCCCCGTGCGCCACTCCACGCGAAGTCTCGCGGCCCACCAGGTGCGATCGTCAGGCGCCAGATACGGTCGTATCTTCGCGGCGTCTTTTTCCGTGGTGAGCACGACTTCCGCCTGACGCTCGATTGCGCGTTCCCGGAGCGTTCGGACATCGTCCACACTGTAGGGGTAATGGTCCGGATAGGCCACCTCGTCGAGCACGCTAACGCCCAGCTGTTCCGCCGTGTTCCGAAACGACGCGGCATGTCCCACGCCGCTCACCAGGAGCGCTCGCGTTCCCCTACACCACTCGCTGGACCGATGACCTCCTGTCGCCACCGAAACCAACTGCGCCGCGCGGAACACCACCTGGGCCGTCGTCGGCAACGGATCAACGGCGGAGCGCAGCTGTTTCAGGATACCATCGACATGAGCCGGATTTTCGGCTCTCGTGACGATCACCCCCGTCGCGCGTTTCGCGGCACTGATCGGCTCCCGCAATCGCCCGGCCGGCAACAGCCGCTTCAACCCCTCGGCGTCCGTGGCATCCACCAGTAAGAGATTCACGTCCCGATGGACACCAAGGTGCTGGAAGCCATCGTCGAGGACGATGCAGTCGACGCCACAGGTCTCGAGGACGTGCCGACCGAGCCGGTATCGGTCCACTCCGACCGCCACGACGGCCCGAGGGCACCGCTGCGCGATGAGGAAGGGCTCGTCACCGGCTTCCTCCGCTGTCGCGACGATCCTTGCGCCGTCCGACACGAGCAGCAGCGGCTTGCGACTGGTTCGTCGATAGCCGCGGCTGAGTACGGCCACCCGTCTTCCTGCCTCCAGCAACCATTCGGTGATCTGAATCACCAACGGCGTCTTTCCTGTTCCACCGACGGTGAGATTGCCGATGCTGATCACGGGCACCGGAAGATGTCTTCGCGCGAACCACCCGTGCCCATACCCGTAGGTGCGCAACCGTGTCGCCATCTCGTAGGGCGCTGCCGCCCAGGAAAGCCACCACATCGGTCTCTGTCCGGGAGTGAGCACCGTGTCGTTATCGTCCTGCCATGAGCGGAAACGAACCGGGCGAACATGACGAGGAGCGGCCGGCGTCGACGGAGGTCAATTGATGATCGATGGCGTCGATCGTCGCCTGAAGCGCTCCCTGGTTCTGCTGCACCATCGACTGAGCCGCTTGCCCCATACGGATGCGTTCTTCACGATGATCAAACAGCCGCACGAGCTGCGCAGACAGTTCCTCGGCCGTGCCCACCCGGCGTCCGCCGTCTGCCTGCACCAGGAGATTGGCGATCTCCACACAATGGTCGGTAAAAGGGCCGAAGAGGACCGGTTTGGCCCAAAAGGCCGGCTCCAATAAATTGTGACCACCGATGGGGACAAGCGTCCCTCCAACGAAGGCGACAGTCGCTTCTCGATACACGGATGCCAACTCTCCGCGCGAATCGAGAATGATGACATGTGGTCTGGACCCTCCAGTCCCATCCGGTTGAGGGACTCGGCTTCGCCGCCGCACCGCCAAGCCGCGTCCGCGCACCATCGCTTCCACCGCATCCGCCCGTTCGATGTGGCGTGGAGCGAGCAGCAACTGCGCGGACGGGTGCCGGACCAGGAGTGCGCGATAGGCATCCACCAGCAGTTCTTCCTCGACCCCATGTGTGCTGCCGGCGACCAGCAGCGGAGCCTCCGGGGCCAGCCCCAGCTCCATCCTCGTGACCTTCCGCTCGGAAGGAGCCGGCAGAGGTTGATCGAATTTGATGTTGCCTGTGCGATGTACCGACCGCGGATCCGCCCCGAGTGCAATGATCCGTTCCGCGTCGCGATCGGACTGCATCAGGCACAACCGCAGCGAGCGCAGCATGCTCTCGTACAGCCACCGGACGGGCGCTCGTCGCTGACGTGCGTAAGACTTCGTCGACAGTCGGCCATTGACCATGACCGCCGGAACGCCTCGACGGGCCAGTTGCCCAAGAAGATTTGGCCACAGCTCGGTTTCAATAAACACGTACAGCGCCGGCCGCAGCCGGTCGATCGTGCGCGAGACCGCCCAGGGAAAATCCAGCGGAGCATACAGATGCTCCGCAATGCCTGCCAGCAGTTGCTCGACGGCCTCACGTCCGGTCTCGGTGGCCGTGGAGACCGCAAACCGATGGTCGGGATGCCGTCGATGGAGTTCGCGAACCAACGGCGTGATGGCCACTACTTCCCCCAGCGAGACCGCATGCATCCAGATGAGCGGTCGATGATCCGGCGAGATGTGCGGCGTGGTGAATCCGAACCGTTGCGGTAATCCCCGCCGGCAACGCGGTTTAGCCAAGAGCAAGACAAGGATTGCTGGGGACGCGATCACCAACAGCCCATTGTAGAAGACGTTCCACATTTGACGTGACGATCGAACAATAGCCGAACTGATCAGCCGAGCGACGAGCTACGGGACACGGCCTCGTCAGCCTGAGCCGTCAGGGCATTTAAGAGCGCTTCGAGTTCCAGGCGTTTGGCTTCCAATTCCGCCGCATCGCCCTCCGGCAGGACCCACAAGGGCGGTCCCCACAGAAAGAGGCCGCGAGACCACGGATACGGCACGATGAAGCGGTCCCAACTCGCGAAGACTTTTTTTTTGAGCAGCTGAACGCCAGGGGGATGATCGGCAGCCTGGAGGCTCGCGCGAGCTGAATCACGCCCATTTTGGCGACCTGCCGCGGTCCGTTCGGCCCGTCCGGTGTCACGACGAGATCTACTCCGGAACGGCCAAGTCTGATCAATTCGCGCAGCGCCTCGACGCCACCTCTCGTGCTCGACCCGCGAACCGCCCGAAATCCGAACCGCTCGACGATGCGCGCGATGATCTCGCCGTCATGGTGCTGGCTGATGAGGATATGCGCGAGCGTGCCGCGATAGGTCAGGGGCATCATGAACTGACGGGCATGCCAGAAGGCGATAATCACACGTTTGCCCTCCTGGTACAGCCGGTCCACATGCTCCTGGCCACGTGTGTCGATCTGCATCGAGCGGCCCAGCAGGCGGATCATCGCGGCACCGGCCGGCGGGAGCACCGCGAGCTTCACCCAGCGCTCCAGCGGTTTCAAGAGCCGGTTAGTCATTCGGCATATCCTGGAACTGGAGGGCATGGAGCCGCTTGTATTGACCGCCCCGCAGCAAGAGCTCGTCATGGGTTCCCATTTCGACAATCGTGCCGCGGTCTAATACGACGATCCGGTCGGCACGTTGAACGGTCGACAAACGATGCGCGATGACCAGCGTTGTCCGATGCGCCATGAGATTGCTCAACGCCAGCTGCACAACGCGTTCAGACTCGGTATCAAGCGCGGAGGTCGCCTCATCCAAAATGAGCAAGGGAGGATCGCGAAGAATCGCCCGCGCGATTGCTAGCCGTTGCCGCTCTCCGCCCGACAACTTGATGCCCTTTTCGCCAACCATGCTGGCATACCCCTGAGGCAGTCGCTCGATGAACTCGTGCGCATAGGCCAGTTTGGCCGCTTGCACGACGTCCGCCTCCGTCGCATGCTGCCGTCCGAAGGCGATGTTGTTGAAGACGCTGTCGTCGAACAGGACCACCTCCTGAGACACGATGCCGATGTGAGCCCGCAACGAGGCCAGCGTGAAGGATTGAATATCGACCCCGTCGATCAAGACGGACCCCGCCGTCGGCGTATAGAATCGGGGGAGCAGGTTTGCCAGCGTCGTCTTTCCGCTTCCGCTGCTTCCGACGACCGCCACCATCTCGCCCGCTTGAATCACGAGATCGACGTCGGACAAGGCGGGGACCGTCTGACCTTCGTAGAGAAACGTGACGTCCTGGTACACGACGGATCGCGCAATGGGCGGCATGACGACCTGCCCCCGATCCGTTTCCTGTTCGGTTTCGAGATCGATCACACTGAAGACCCGCTCGGCCGCTGCCAACGCCTGTTGAATGGTATTGTTCGAGCCGGAGAGCCGGCGAAGCGGCGTAAACACCATGAACATCGCCGCGAGGAACGAAAAAAACGCGCCCGGCGTCATGTCTCCGCTGATCACAAGAGAGCCGCCGTACCAGATGATCACCGCCACGCCGACGACGCCGATGACCTCGATATGCGAAGAACCCAGCGAGGACACTTGAATCGCCTTCATCGTGGTGCTGAGGAAGGCCTTGTTGCTCTCCTTGAAACGCTCCGCTTCGGCCTCTTCCCGACCATACGCCTTCACCATGCGGATGCCGGAGAGGGTTTCTTGGAGCGTCGAGGCCATGTCCCCCATCTGCTCCTGACCGCTTTTCCCGAGGGCGCGCAGCCGTTTGCCCATCCGCGTCATGGTGACGACGGCGAGCGGGATCACGATAATCGACATGCCGCCCAGCTTCCAATTCTGATAAAAAATGACGCCCAGCATCGCCAGGAACGTCAGGCCCTGTTGAAAGACGTCCTTCAGGACGCCGGCAATCGCGTTGGCCATTAAGGTGACATCGTTGATCACGCGAGACACCAATCGGCCGGACGTATTGGCGTCATGATACTGCACCGGCAACCGCACCAATTTCCCGAACAGTTCCTGCCGGATGTCGGTGATCACCTGGTTGCCGACATAATTCATCAAGTAGTTTTGGCCATAGCTGAATGCGCTCTTCAGCACGGACACCGTAAAGAGCGCCAGCGGAAGGACGAGCAGCAGGGTTTCATTTTTGTTGATAAAAATTTCATCGAGGACCGGCTTCACCAGCCAGGCGTAGGCTCCCGACAGTGCGGCGACCAGCGCCGAACACACAAAGGCCGCACCCAATCGAAATCGGTAGGGCTTGAGATATCGAACCAGTCGTATGAACCGGTCTAGGCTCGACATGCTTCGAGTATCACCTGAGCAGCACGATGTGAGGCGCCTGGTTCACCGAGCGATTCCCGAACCTGGCGCAATCCGTCTTTCATATCCTGATAGGCCTGGCGATCGGTCAAGAGACGCCGCGCTTCCTGCCACAGCCGTTCGGCGGTCGCCTCGTCCTGTATCAACTCAGGGACAATGGTCCGGCCCGCCACAAGATTCACCAGGCCGATCCACTTCACTCGAATCAAACAACGCGCGATCCAATAGGTGGGCAGCGTCGTTTTATAGACCAAGACCATCGGCGTACCAACGACGGCCGCCTGGAGTGTGGCAGTTCCTGAGGCGACCAGGAGCACATCTGAGGTCGCCATGACTTCGCTCGCCTGATCCTTCGCCACGCTGACCGGCACCGGGCTGTGCCGCAGTAGATTGTGGAGCAGATTATCGTCAATTGACGACGCCTGCGCCAGGACAAATTGCGTCTTCGGTTCGCTCGCCACCAGGCGCCGCGCCGCCTCCAGAAGCATCGGCAGCAGCATGGTGACCTCCGCCACACGGCTCCCCGGCAGCAACCCTACCACCGGCGCCGAGGCGTCGAGATTGTACCTCGCCCGCAGCGCAGTCCGGTCATACCGCGGCGCCACCGAATCCAGCAACGGATGGCCGACGAACGTACATCGGACACCCGCTCGCCGGTAGAGTTCCGACTCGAAGGGCAGAATGACGACCACATGATCCACGTTTCGCTGAATCCACTTCATCCGGCCCGGGCGCCAGGCCCACACTTGGGGCGCGATGTAATACACCACGCGGAGACCAGCGGCCTTGGCGACGCGGGCGAAATGAAAATTGAGCCCGGGATTGTCAATTAACACGACGAGATCCCACGGTTCAGCCTTCAACACCCGTCGGACGGCGAGCACACGCTGGACCAGGAACCGAACGGCGGACAGCCCGATGAGTCCCACCACGTCGAGCTGTGGAATCCCGGAGATCATGGTCACGCCCGCGGCTCTCATCCCGGTGCCGCCGATGCCGACCAGCTGGACGCTCGGGTCGCGGGCAGTCATCGCTTTAGCCAAATGAGCTCCGTGGAGATCTCCTGAGGCTTCACCGGCGATAATCAGAATTCGCGGCATGGGACGACCTGGCTCAAGGTGACGTTGAGGTGGATTGGGCAGGCGCGTCTTGATTCCGCCTGACAAACTGTTCGATGGCGTCCAACACCCGATGTGCGAGATTCAATGCCGCCGCGCCATCCTCACCGGAAACGACCGGCCTGTGGCCGGTGGCGACGGCAGTAAGAAACGACTCGAGCTGAAGCTTCAACGGCTCCTCTTCGCTGCCTCGCAGCTGTTCGATGACGATCGACGGGCGCACACCGGTGCCCGCCTCGCGACGGCAGATCATGCCTTGCCTCGTGTGGAAGTCGATCGACAGATAGTTGTCCCGCTGAAACAGCCGGAGGCGCCGCATCTTGTTCGTGGAGACACGGCTTGCGGTAAGATTGGCCACGCATCCGCTCGTGAATTGAATCCGTGCGTTGGCGATATCGATGGTCGATGACAGGACCGGGACGCCAGCGGCCTGGACCTCCTCGGCTTCGCCGGGATTGAAGGACAGCACCATATCGAGATCGTGGATCATGAGATCGAGTATGACATCCACGTCGGTGCCTCGATCGCTGAAGGTGCTTAGGCGGTGGCATTCGATGAAGACCGGGCGACCGATGTGCGGACGCATGACCTGCATGATCGGATTGAAGCGTTCACTGTGTCCGACTTGAAGCCGGCATCGGCGTTGCGCCGCGAGCTGGACCAACTCGCTCGCCTCGCCGGCAGTGACTGCAATGGGCTTTTCGACGAGGACGTGTTTGCCGGCCTGCAAACAGGCTTTTGCAACCGGGTAATGTGAGGACGTCGGCACCGCGACGCTGACGACGTCGACCTGCGGCAACAGCTCTTCCAGTGAGCCAAAGACGTTCGCCCCATGCCGCTCGGCAATCATCCGTGCGCGTTCTGCTGATTGATCGACGACGCCGATCAGTCGGGCACCGGGAAGCGACGCATAGAGCCGGGTGTGATGCTGCCCAAGATGGCCGACCCCGATCACACCCGCCCGCAAGGGTGTCACGGGCTATGATCCTCCGCTCTGAGGAGGTGGTTTCACGATGCCGACCACGGCGATGCGGGCCGACTTCGCCTGTCGTAATGTGAGATCGCGGTCAAGAATGATCGTACGACCAGCCTCGACGGCCAGAACCGACGCATTCACGGACGCCATGACCTCGATGGTCCGCGGCCCGACGGCCGGCAGATCGAAGCGTAAATCTTGTTGCGGTTTGCTTCGCTTGACCACGACAGCGCCGTCTTTCGCCAGCTGGCCGCCCCGCTTGATCGCTTCGTCCGTGCCTTCGACCGCTTCCACGGCCACAACCACGCGGTCCTTGACGATGACGCATTGTCCGATGTCGAGCCGTCCGATCTCGTGGGCCACTTCCCAGCCGTACCGGATGTCTTCCCATTCCTTCTCGCTGGGCACGCGAGCCGTCAATGGGCCTTCGTCGGCCAGAATCCCTTCGAGGCCGAAGGTCGATTCGCAGATCGCGATGCCTTCCTTTTCCAACTCCTTGGCGATTTCGCGGAGGATGTCGTCGTCCTTCCAGAGCGCAAGCCTCGCGGCCAGCGCCAAGGTGCGGAAATCGGGACGGACGGTGGTGAACACGTGCGTCTTTTTGATCCCGCCTAGCATGACCGCCTGATGCACCTGGTCGTCCTTGAACGCCTTGATCAGCTTATTGAGCTGGCCGATCTTGATCCAATGGATGCGATCCACATGATTTGCCAACTCCGGATCGGTTTCCCCCTCGTGGGCGACGGCAGACACGTGATAGCCGAGCTTTCTGGCGTTATCCGCGAAGATGATCGGAAACCGGCCGTTGCCGGCAATCAGCCCCAGCCGTTCGCCGCTTTCCACGCGAGGCGCTTGCGTCATGAACGCCTATTCCTCGTCTTCTTCGTCCTTGCCCATCGAGCGGCAGATCCCTCGTTTCGTCCCTTCGAGAAACGCGAGGACGGCCATCACGTCCGGCTGGTCGCCGAACTCCGCTTTGGCCAAGCGTGCGGCTTCGGCCATACGATGGCCCGATCGAAACAGAATGTCGTAGGCTCGCTTGAGAACCGCCACCCGGTCCGAAGAGAAGCCGTGGCGTCGCAGACCGACCGAATTGAGTCCGTACATTCGTGCTCGATAGCCACCGGCCGCCCGCATGAAGGGCGGGAGGTCCTGTCCCAGCGCGCAGCAGCCGCCGACCATTGCATAGGCGCCGATTCGGACGTATTGATGGATGCCGGACAAGCCGCCGATGATCGCGTGGTCGCCAATCGTGATATGGCCGGCGAGGCTCGCTGCGTTCGCCATGATCAATGAATTGCCCAGCCGACAATCGTGCGCCACGTGGGTATAGGCCATGAGAAAATTTTTGTGGCCGATGGAGGTCAGCCCGCCGCCCTGCATCGTCGCCCGATTGACGGTCACATACTCGCGGAAGACGTTGTCATCTCCGATCACGACTTTCGTGGGCTCGCCTTTATAGCCCAAATGCTGCGGCGGTCCGCCGATTGAGACGAAGGGATGGAGCTCGCACCGTTCACCGATCTCGGTCCATCCCTCCACGGTCACATGCGACAGCAGGCGTGTCCCTTTGCCAAGCGTCACATGCTCTCCCACCACGCAGAACGGGCCGACGACGACGTCATCGGCTACCTTCGCCTTCGGGTGGACAATGGCATTGGGATGAATGTGCACGTAGACCTCCGGTGATGATCGGTGCTCAGTGAGGCGTGGGCTCTGTCACGCTTTCTCTTCGGTCACCATGGCAGTGACCTCCGCTTCGCACACCAGTTCTGCTTCGACATACGCCTTGCCGGCCATCTTCCAGAAGGGCGACCGCTTTTTCAGCACGTCGATCTCAAAACGAAGCCGATCCCCAGGCACGACAGGCTTCCGGAACTTGGCTCCGTCCACCCCGGTCAGATACACCACCGGCTTGTTGGCAGGTCCCAACGACTTGAAGGCAAGCAGCCCGCCGACCTGCGCCATCGCTTCCAGGATCAGGACCCCCGGCATCACAGGCCGTCCGGGGAAATGGCCTTGGAAAAACGGTTCATTCACCGTCACGTTCTTGATGCCGACGATTCGCCGGTCCGGCTCGAGTTCCAGCACGCGATCAACGAGCAAGAACGGATAGCGATGCGGCAGGAGCGCCTGGATCTCGGCTTGTTCCATCACGGCCATCGGGGAACCTCCTGAAGCTCTGACCTCTCTTCTCTCTCCTCCTTCGATGGGAGACATAGCGGGTCTTGCCTGCGACTACTTATTCAGCTTGTCGAATTCCTTCACCACCTGATCCGTCACGTCCAGCCCGCGCTGGTAATAAATCACGATCCGGATCAGGGCTTCATTGCCGCGATCGATGACCGCAATATACCCTTCCCTTTGCGCAACCACCTGAGCGGCCTCCTGGACTTTTTTCGTGTATTCACCCACCATTTCGCGCTGCTTCTGCTGGATCTCCCGATTGAAGTCCGCTAGACGGCGCTGATAGGCTTCCAGTTTCCCCTGGAACTGATTCTGCTTTTCCTGCTTGGCTGCCTCGCTGAGCTTGGCATCCTGAATCGTCTGCTCCAGCTCCTTCAGCTCCTGATCGTCTGAGTTAATGATTTTCTGTCTGGTCGCCTGATAGGCTTTCAGGTCCTCCAGCGCCCGTTTTCCCGCCTTGGACCGCTCAATGACGAGCTGCTGGTCCATGACGGCGACTTTCACCGGTTCCGCCCCCAGCGTCATCGACGACATGGCCCACCAGAGCGGGCCGACCATCGCCAGTGCGATACATGTGTGCCTCCCCATCGAATCCCTCCTCGCCACCGGTCAAGCCGGTGTTCACGGATACTCTTTGTTGAATTCTTCGATGACCTGGCTCGTGATATCGAGCTCGTCGTCGCCGTAAATCGCGGGGCCGCCCTTCCCTTTGTCGATGACCACTTGCAATCCGTTTCGCTTGGCGACCTTGGCGACGACGGCCTCCACTTTATCACGGAACGCTTCGAGGACGTCCTTTTGTTTTTCCTGCACTTCTCGATTCAGCTCTGCCGCCTTCTGTTGGTATTCCGCCATACGGCGCCTGAACACCTGTTCGCGTTCGCTTTTCGCCGCCGGGCTGAGGACGCTGGCCTGTTTGATGAAATCTTCCTCCATGCGGCGCAGCTCCTTCTCCTCCATCTCGATCAATGCCTGACGATTCTTGGAGAAGGCGGCCAGCGAGTCTTTCGCCTTTTTCCCGGCGTTGGAGTCGTTGAGCACACGGGCCGGATCCATGAGGCCGATCTTGCCTTCGATCTTGGTCCCCGTGGCGCATCCCGCCATGGTGGCCATCCACGCCGCCAATGCCACCACCCACACGCCTCGACCCGACGCAACCGTGTACATGGTCACCGTCCTAGAACAACGACCCGATTGTAAACTCGAACACGCCCGAACGCTCTCCCGGGCGTGGATCGAGATTGATCCCATAGGCCGCGCGAAGCGGACCGAAGGGCGAGATCCAGCGGCCTTCAAATCCCGCCGCCTTCCTCAAAGCGCCGAACGAGACTGACTCGCCGTCGTTAAACCCATTTCCCCAATCGAAAAAGAGCACGCCGTTCAATTTCGCCTCAGACGAGATCGTGAAGATGAAATCGTTGTTGAAGATCAATTCCTTGGCGGCACCGAGCAAGGAGCCGCTCGGCGTGACGGGTCCCGCGCGACCAAAGACGAATCCGCGCATCGTGTTGATACCGCCGACGAAGAACCGCTCCGTCAAGGGAATAGGTTTCCCATGGAGTCCTTCTGCCGAGCCGTAGCGCGCATGGATCGAGAATCTCGTATCAAACGGGAGGGGGGTGTATTTGATCGCATCGAGATAGTATTTGTAGAAATTGTTCGTCCCTCCCAGATACGGCGTCCCGAAGTCGAACCCCACGCTCGTTCGCAGACCGGTTCGCGGATCGAGGAAGTAGTCCCGCGTATCCCGGGCCAGCGACGTCCGAAAGCCTGTGGTGGATTGACTGCCCAATTGCGAAATGACGAGTTCGGGCGCATCGGGGGTCGGATCGCTGAATTCCAATTGCTCCGCCACGAAGCTGACGCTCCCGGTCACGTATTCGGACAGCCATCGGCCGAACGTCAAACTGGCGCCCGCCTTCTTTTCGAAGTACGTAATGTAGTTCGTCATGCTGCGGTAGACGTCGAGTTGCATCGAGGTCAATGAATCATTCAGATAGGGATTCCGAAAGGTGATCAGGCCGAGGGTCCGCTGTTGGCCCAGCTGCCCACGAATGCGGCCCATCCACCCGTTGCCGCCGAGATTACCCTCGGTGATGTCGGCAATGGCCACCAGTTTATCGAGCGTGCTGAATCCGCCGCCGATGCTGAACTGCCCTGTCGGCTTTTCCTTGACTCGGACATTGAGGTCGACCTTGTCGGCGTCGACCTGCTGCGGGAGAATCTCGACAGTCTCGAAGAAGTTCAGGTTATTCAGGCGCTGAAAGCTCCGCTTGAGCGACGGGGTGTCGATGACATCCTGCTCGTCGACGCGCAACTCGCGGCGGATGACGTTGTCTTTCGTCTTGTCGTTGCCGTGGATGTTGATCTGCCGGATGCGCATCATCTCGCCTTCCTTGATGTTGAGAATGATGGTGGCCGTGCGCTCCTCGGCGTTCGGATTCACATTCGGTGCGACGTCCGCGAACGCATATCCTTTGCTGCCGTACAGATCGGTCAAACGGCTAATCTCATCCCGGATCTTCTGGCGCTGGAAGATTTCGCCCGGCTTGATCTTCATCTTGTCGCGCAGCTCGGGCTCTTCGAAGACCGTATTGCCGCGGAACCCAACCTCGGCGACGGTGAACGGCTCCCCCTCGTTCACGGCATACGTGACGTTGAACCATTTCTTATCTTCACTGAGCTCGACGGTCGGCAGACCGACCTGAGCGTTGAGATATCCTTTGTTGAGCAGCACTTCCCTGATCCGCTCGACGTCGTTGTTCATCTCTTCGCGTTTGAGGACGCCCGCATCTGAGAGAAACGACGGCAGCTTCATCTGCGTAAACAGCCCGTACCACGGCACCCACTCGCGGGTGGCCGTGACCTTGAACATCTCGCTCTTGGACGCCGACCGCATGCCCTCGAAATTGACCGTTTTGACCTTGGCCTTTTCCCCCTCCTTGATGAAGAACGTCAGCCGCTTCCGGTCTTCGTCGAGTGTCTGCAGAATGGGGATGACCTGGGCGCTGTAGTACCCGTCCTCTTGATAGGCCAGGCGGATCTTTTCCGCGCTTTCTTTAGCCTGCTGCTGGTCCAGAAACGCCTGGCTTTTGATCGTGATTTTTTCCTTGAGCTTGTCGTCGCTTAATTCCTCGTTGCCGTCAAACACGATTTCGGTGATGAACGGTTTCTCTTGGACGACGAACGTCAGGGCGATCCCTTCTGGCGTCGTCTCTGTTTCCAGCTGCACGTCTTCGAAATAGCCGGTTTCATAGAGAATCTTGATTTGCCCCCGAACGTTTTCCGGGGTATACGGGTCGCCCGGCTTCAAGGTCAATCGTCCTTGAATGGCGGGAAGCTCGATTTTCTTGTTGCCGCGAATCTCGATGGAGGCCACCTTGGCCGTCGGGGTCTGGGCCAGCGCCTCACGCACAGGGCCGGCCGCGACGAAGACCAGGACTAGCATCACCAGCAACCAGTGCAGGCGTTGTACGGAAAACCCCTCCGTCACTAGCACCGGGCTCCCGAGCGGTCCACCGAGTATAACAACCCCATCCAAAAGCCTCGATTAGGGGAGGTAGAACGCCCTTCACCTGAGCCCCGCAGTTGAGCCGGACCGGGAGCCATGGATGACAGTGGCAATGAAGGTCAACTGACGTGAGATGCCTACGCGTGCAGCGTTGCAGCATCAACCACGAACCTGAGTAAAAAACTCCCGGATTATATGGGGCAAGTGCTTCAATGTAAAGCCGAACTGGGCCGGATCGGCTCCGGCGACTGAAAGCATCAGAGACATGGGCGATTCCTTGACTTCACCTACCCCATCACATACTATCGCCGTATGCCGCGCACTGAGGTTCGCAAAGCCATTCTTCCCGCCGCCGGCCTCGGGACGCGATTTCTTCCAGCGACAAAGGCATCTCCCAAAGAAATGCTTCCCCTGGTGGACAAGCCGCTCATTCAATATGCGGTGGAAGAGGCCGTCGCCTCCGGCATCGAAGACATCATCGTCATCACGGGCCGTGGCAAGCGCGCCATCGAAGACCATTTTGATCGCTCCGTTGAGTTGGAAGAAAACCTCAAGGGCAACGGGAAGGGCCAGCTGCTCAGTCAGATTCGGCATATTTCGAATCTGGCCAATTTCTGTTACGTGCGGCAGTCCGAAGCCTTAGGCCTCGGGCATGCCGTGCTCTGCGCGCAACATTTGATCGGCGATGAGCCGTTTGCCGTCATGCTGGGCGATGAAATCATCGACGCCCCCGTGCCAGCGCTTGCGCAACTGGTGCATACCTATAAGAAGCGTCACGGCGCGGTTCTGGGCATTCAGGAAGTGCCCCATCAGGAAGTCAACCGCTACGGCATCATCTCGCCGGAGCGGCTGTCGGACGGTCTCTATAAGGTGACGGATCTCATCGAGAAGCCGGCGCCCTCGGACGCCCCATCGAATTTGGCCGTCATTGGCCGGTACGTGCTGCCTCCAGAAATTTTTCCGATTTTGCGCAAGACGAAGCCGGGGAAGAACGGAGAGATTCAGCTCACCGACGCACTGAGGGAATTGGCCAAGCATTCCCCGATGTTTGCACTCGAAGTCAAAGGCAACCGCTACGACGCCGGCGATAAGTTGGGCTTCCTTATTGCCACCGTCGAATTTGCGTTGAAAAACCCGTCATTGGGCGCAGACTTCGCCGACTACCTTCGAAACCGCATGGAATCGGGCGAAGAACATCGCCGCACCAGCAGAGCCTAGCCATCGTATCCGTTCCGTGTCGAAGAACGATTCAATGGAGATCGTGAGCGTACGCCGATGAGCGAATCGATCGAACAAGACCTGACGCCGCCTCAAAACGTGGAAATTCCCGACCAGCTGCCCCTGCTGCCGGTGCGCGACATCGTCGTGTTTCCGTACATGGTGCTGCCGCTGTTCGTCGGCCGCGAAATGTCGATCAAGGCGATCGAGGCCGCGCTGGCGGGCAACCGGATGATCTTCTTGGCGACGCAAAAGGCCCTCGACGTCGAGAACCCCACCCCTGACGACATCCATGCGATCGGCACGGTCGGCATCATCATGCGGATGCTGAAGCTGCCCGACGAGCGGATCAAGATTCTCGTTCAAGGCCTCTCGAAGGCCAAGATTTCCGGCTATATCCAAACCGATCCGTATTATTCGGTGCGCATCGAGAAAATCAACGAAACTAAGGCCGCGAGCTCCACCCTCGAGAGCGAAGCGGTGATGCGAACCGTCAAGGAGCAAATCGAGCGGATTGTCAGCCTCGGCAAGGTACTGATTCCGGACGTGATGGTCGTCATCGAAAATTTGGAGGATCCGGGCCGCCTGGCCGACATGATCGCCTCCAATCTGGGCCTCAAAGTCGAAGTGACCCAGTCGGTGCTGGAAATCACGGAGCCGCTCAAGCGTCTCCGGCAGATCAGCGAGATCCTGGCGAAGGAAATCGAAGTCCTCTCGATGCAGCAGAAAATTCAGGCCCAGGCCAAGGGCGAGATGGACAAGACCCAGCGCGAATATTTTCTGCGCGAGCAGCTCAAGGCGATTCAAAAGGAACTCGGCGAACTGGACGAACGGGCCGAGGAAGTCGCAGAGTTCCGCAAGCGCGTCAAAGACGCCAAGATGCCCGAAAAGGTGCTGAAGGAAACGGAAAAACAACTCAAGCGTCTGGAAAAGATGCACCCGGACACCGCGGAATCGGCGACGGTCCGCACCTATCTTGAGTGGATGGTCGAGCTGCCGTGGTCCAAAAAATCGAAAGACAACCTGGATCTCCGGGCTGCGAACAAGGTTCTCAATGAAGACCACTACGACCTAGAAAAAGTGAAGGAACGCATCCTCGAGTACCTGGCCGTCAGAAAGCTGAAAGAAAAGATGAAAGGCCCGATTCTCTGTTTCGTGGGCCCGCCTGGAGTCGGCAAAACTTCGCTGGGCAAGTCGATCGCCCGCGCACTTGGTCGCGAGTTCGTGCGCATCAGTCTGGGCGGCGTACGCGACGAAGCCGAGATCCGCGGCCACCGTCGGACGTATGTCGGAGCCTTGCCCGGCCGCATGATTCAGGGCATGAAACAGGCCGGCACCAGCAACCCGGTCTTCATGCTCGACGAAATCGACAAGGTCGGGATGGACTTTCGCGGCGACCCCTCGGCCGCCCTGCTGGAGGTGCTCGATCCCGAGCAAAACAACACCTTTACCGACCATTATCTGGGCGTGCCGTTCGATCTCTCGGAAGTGATGTTCATCACCACGGCAAACCTCATCGATCCGATTCTTCCCGCTCTTCGCGACCGCATGGAGATCATTGAGATCCCCGGCTACACCGAAGAGGAGAAGCTCGGCATTGCGCAGCGCTATCTCATTCCGCGACAGCTGAATGAGCACGGCATCACGGAGAAGCACGTCAAAATCGTCGAGGCGGCGATCCGCCAGATCATCATCCATTACACGCGCGAAGCGGGGGTCCGAAATCTCGAGCGGGAAATCGCCAATGTGATGCGCAAAGTCGCCAAGAAGGTGGCTGAGGGCAAAGGGTTGGGATTCCCGGTGAACGCCGGTAATCTGCACAAATATCTCGGTGTTCCGAAGTTCGTGCCTGAATCGGAGCTTGAGAAAGACGAAATCGGCGTCGCGACGGGTCTGGCCTGGACAGAGGCCGGTGGCGATGTCCTCTATATTGAAGCGACGGTCATGAAGGGCAAAGGCGCGCTGACCTTGACCGGTCATCTCGGCGACGTCATGAAGGAATCGGCGCAAGCCGCCTTGAGCTACGTCCGCTCCCGAGAAAAAACTCTCGGCATCAACCCAGACATGTTCACCAAGCAAGATCTGCACATCCATGTGCCAGCCGGCGCCATTCCCAAAGACGGCCCATCCGCCGGCATCACGATGGCGACCGCCATCGCGTCCGCGATGGCGCAGGTGCCGACGCGCCGGGATCTGGCGATGACGGGTGAAATCACACTGCGGGGGCGCGTGCTGCCGATCGGGGGCTTGAAGGAAAAAATCCTTGCCGCCAAACGCGCCAGATTGACCTCGGTGATTCTGCCGAAGCGCAACAAGAAGGATCTCGACGAGATCCCGAAGCACATTCTCAAAGGCATCCAGCTCGTGTTTGCCGATACCATGGACGATGTGATGAAAGTGGCCTTGCGGCGAAGAACCTCGATGAAGAAGAAGGCGGGCCGGCCGCAGTCCCCGCAGGAACCGCCGAAGCCGGTGCCCCGCATCGAGAAATCAAGGCGAGCCGAGCCAACTGCACACGCACGATCAGCCGCACCCCCGCAGGCCTCGCACCGGCCGCATTAGCATGACCTTGTCGGTCCGCTCCCAGGCCAGTCCAACGATCCATGAATTCGATCTGATCCGGGCACTCAAGAAACGGTACGGAACGACGAGTGCCCGAATTGTCCGCGGAATCGGCGACGACGCCGCAGTGATCGCCTCCGGCCGCAACCGGTACTTATTGACGACCGATCTCCTTGCAGAGGGCATTCATTTCGACCGCCGCACCGCCGCGTTCACTGACATCGGGTTTCGGGCCGCAACCGCCAATCTCAGTGACATCGCCGCCATGGGGGGAACTCCCGAGTATCTCCTGGTTGCCCTGGCCATTCCTCGTGACGCAATAGGCCGACAGGTAAGGCAGTTGTATGACGGCATGATGGCCGCCTGCCGCCCTCATCGGGTCAACCTGATCGGTGGCGATACGTCCGCGTCGAGGAGCGGCTGGTTCGTCAATCTTATGCTGGTTGGATCGGCAGCAGGGGGTCGTCTGCTCTTCAGAAGCGGAGCGAAGGAGGGCGACGATCTCTATGTCACAGGCACGCTCGGCGATTCCCGAGCAGGACTTCAGTTGCTGCAGCGGCGAGGGATGGCGCCCGCGCCATCTCTGCAAGCCGCACATCGGCGGTTTTTGACCCAGCGGCACTTGCGGCCAACCGCGCGCATTCGCGAAGGACGCTGGCTCTCGAAAGCCCGCTGGGCGACTTCGGCCATCGATCTGTCGGACGGACTCTCCGGGGACCTCCGCCATCTCTGCGCGGAAAGCGGAGTCGGGGCCCTAATAGAACTGGCCGCCCTGCCGGTCTCTTCTGCGTGCCGCCGGTACGCCGTATCCGTGAAGAAGGATCCTACCGCCCTCGCCTTGGCCGGAGGAGAGGACTATGAACTCCTGTTCACGGTGTCTGCACGACACCGTGCTCGGTTCGAACGGGCGTCGATGCAACAGCATTTCCGGATGACCAAGGTGGGAAGGATGACGGCTGCGAAGGAGGGGCTTCGCATGACGCTGCCGGACGGACGCCAGCGCCCTCTGCCCTGTTCCAGTTACGAACATTTTCGCTCAAGGTCGTCAACGTAGCTGCCCATGGCCTCATTTCAGGCCCTGCTCAAGCAGGTGCTCCATCTTCAGGAATCGCCACACCGCACGGCGCTCGCCTTTGCGGTGGGCTGTGGAATCGCGTTCTGCCCTTTTTACGGCTTTCACATGGTGCTGGTAGGATTCTGCACGTGGGCGTTCAGGCTCAATTTCGTGGCATTACTCGCCGGTGCTCTCATTAACAACCCCTGGACCATCGTCCCGACCCTGGGTGCCACCTACTGGACGGGCGCCATCTTATTGGGGCGCTCAGACACTCCAACATTCGACTGGGGCGAACTCGGTTTCAGCGCGATCTACGATCAGGTCATCCCGTATGCCGTGCCTTTTGCACTGGGTGGAGTCGTGCTCAGCCTGATCGCGGGGATCCTGTCCTATCCGCTGGCACTCTATGTGATCACAAAGCATCGGCAGACAGCCGCACGGCCTGCGGAGCCATTGCCGCCTGCCAAGCCGCTACGTTAAGATGCTTCGGCCCTATGGCACGGCAGCTCTCCACTCGCCCGCCCGATGCTCCCTATGAGGGCTCGGCCCTCATCGCTGATCCCATTCACAAGTATGTCTCCTTCACGGTGCCCTCGAGCCAGGCGGATCCGCACGAGCGGACGGAAAAGGATCTGATCGACTCTCCCTGGGTGCAGCGCCTCCGGCAGATCTACCAGCTCCAAAGCGCCCGCTGGGTTTATCCCTCGGCCGAACATACGCGCTTCGTGCATTCCATCGGCACCATGCACGTGGCTGGCCGCTTCGCGCGTCACCTCTACCCGTTCCTGGCCAATTCGGCTCCGGATGCGCCCTCGGCCAATTACGTCGAAGAATTCCTGCGGGTGACCGCCCTGGTGCATGACATCGGCCATGGACCGTTTTGCCATTTCTTCGACGACAACTACCTGCATGCGCTGCACGCGAGCCACGAGAAGCTCGGCCAGATCATCATCCGGGACCACCTGGGCCCGCTCATTCGAAAAATCCGGCGCAGTCCGTCGGGCGCGTTTGCCAAAGGCGAAGAGCTGAATCCTGACCAGATCGCGCATGTGATCCTGAAGGAAAAAGGCAAGGACAACTCACGGCTGCCGCGCTGGCTCAACATGCTGCAGCCGGTGATCTCTGGCAGCTATACGGCCGACAACTTGGATTATGTGCTGCGCGATTCCTACATGTGCGGCGTTGCCGTAGGGCCCGTCGATCTGACGCGGCTGATCCATTACACAATCATCACGGACAAGGGATTTACCATTCATAAGACCGGACTTCCGGCGCTGCAGATGTTTCTCAATACGAGGATGTATCTGTATTCGAACGTCTACTTCCACCGAACGACGCGTGCGATCGATATTCATCTCCGCGACATTTTCGGCGACACGATGAAGTTGCTGTTTCCCCATGATCCGCGCAAACGAATGGAAGAGTATCTGACATTCACCGATTGGTCCCTGCTCGAGGCGGTGCGCGGCTGGAAGACGTCTCGTCACGCCGCCGAACGGCGCCTGGGAGAGGAATGGGGAAGGATTCTGGGCCGGGACGTGAAGTGGAAGATGGCCTACAGCACGGTGCTCAAGGAGAAGGGTCAGGAGCGTGGGATGGACTTTCCGAGCCACCACCATTTCGAAAAACAGATTCGTAAAGAAATGCCGCGAACTCTGCAGCAGATCGAGTTCCGTGTGGACATGGCACCGCTGGATCCCCGCCCGGACCCCAAGGATCAACGGGGTATCCCGCTCTATGTCTACGATCCGGGGACGAGGACGGTGTCCACTGAGCCGTTGGAAGAATTTCTCGATCTGTTGCCGACACGACTGGTTCAATTCCGCATCTACTCGCTGGATCACCAGCATGATGCGGTGCTGTCACGCGCCGCGGCCACGGTGCTCAACAAGACGCCGTCGAGCCTCGAATCGAATTATTAGGTCGACACCTTCAACGACCGCCTCTCCCACAGGAACGACTTCAGGTGTTGAAGCTGCTTCCGTTGAGTGAACGACGGCCCGTCGATGTCATGCCGTTCTGGCGGAAAGCGTTCCTCGAACGCGTCCCAGTTGCAAGAACCTGGTCCCGTAAACCCAAGCGAAATGCCGAATTCATGTCGCGTCGCTGTAGGGAAACGGAGGGCTGGGCTGATGTTAGTGCGTGATGTGAAGCGCTTCCGAAGTGGGCTGGGAGCCGGCACTTGAGACGGCAGGGACCGACCCTGACCCGTTCTTGAACGGGAGGTCGAGCAGTGCGTAGGGGTTCACGCGCGCGCCGTTGAGTTTCACGCCCCAGTGCAGATGCGGGCCCGTCGCACGGCCAGTGGCCCCCACTTTCCCGAGGATTTGCCCGGCTTTCACGAGATCGCCATCCGTGACGAGGATTTCGGAGAGGTGGAAGTACATGCTGTAGAAACCTAACCCGTGATCCACGAACACGCCCTTGCCGGAGAACACATGATCGACGGTAAGCCGCACGACGCCGTCGTTGGTGGCAGCGACTTCGGCGCCCAAGGGTGCGCCGATATCTTCACCGTTGTGCGGATTGCGCGGCTGACCGTTCATGATACGAACGCTGCCGAAGATGCCCGTGCGCTTGCCGCTCACCGGCTCGACGAAGCCGCTGTGCCATAACCGAAGTGCGGAATTATCCGACAGCGCCTGGCGTACCTGCTCCTGTTCCATCTTCCAACGGGCCAGGGTTTTGTCGTCCAGATCGACCTTGTCCTTGGGGAGCTTCAAATGCTCGACGGCGAATTTTTCCTTCGCGACCAATACGTGATAGCTGAGCCGCCTGACCTGCTGCTCACCGTTCTTGATGGTCACTGCGAGTTCATAGGTGCCTGGCACATCCTGCATGTCGATGCCGACCAAGCCCAGATATCCGGACGGTTCTCCTGCCCTGATCTCTCGGAAAAACGGAATGGTCCGGTCCAGGAAGGTGCCTTTGACTTCGGTCGCCTCTTCGGTGACCGGGACCTTCACCAGCACGACCTGTCCTTGCCGGCCACTGTATTGTCCGTCGATGCCTTTGGGCGGAGGAGGGGCATTCGGAAACAACTCGACAGGAAAGACACTGGTCAGGAGCACAACCAGCATGATCAGGCTTCGATCCAAGCGGGACACCCGTTGACCGACCTGTTTCAACGCGGAACTGAGCATCGGACGTGCCTCGGACTTCCTTGAACGAGCGGCTGGCCGCGATGAGCCTGCCACGGCTTTCTCATCGATAAAACCGCAGTCCCGATACCTGCGAGACCAGTTCGTCCACGCGTCGATTGACGGCACTGAATGGATCCATGCAGAGGATCGTTTCTTCCCAATACCCGTTCAGCTTTAAATAGGTCCAATCGACCGTGTAAGAGCGGTTCTTGGCTCGAGCAAACCTGATGAAGTCGCCGCGAACTTTCGCGCGAGTCGTCTGCGGAGGCGTCGACATGGCCCGCTGCACCGCGTCCTCTTCTACCACCCGCTCGACCAACCCGCGGGATTCCATGAGGTAGTACAGGCCCCTGGTGCGTTTGACATCATGGAATTGAAGATCCAGCAGAAACACGCGGGGATCGTCCCAGCTGCAGCCTTTCCTGTCGACATAGGATTGGATCAGATGCCGCTTGGTGATCCAGTCGATTTCACGCACCAGCTGCATCGGGTCGGCTTCGAGCTTGTCCAGGATCACCGCCCATCGCTTCCAAACGTCATCCAGGATGGGATCATGGTCCTGCTGGGCCAGGTACTCCTGCGCCCGCTCGAGATACACCCGTTGAATTTCGACCGCCGTCATCTGCCGCCCGTCATCGAGTTTGATTTTTCGCTTCACCGTCGGATCGCGGGAAATCTCGCGGATCGCCTTGACGGGGTCTTCCAGTTCCATCCCATGCACAGAAAATCCTTCTTCGATCATCGAAAGGACGAGCGTTGCGGTCCCGACCTTGAGGTACGTGACCAGTTCCGACATGTTGGAATCCCCGACGATGATGTGCAACCGCCGATAGCGTTCGGCATCGGCGTGCGGCTCGTCGCGCGTATTGATGATGCTGCGGGACGACGTCGTCGAGGAGGACGTTTTTTCATGGATGTGTTGGGCGCGCTGGGAGATGAAAAACTGGGGCTTCCCCGAGACCTTGAGCACCTTGCCCGCGCCACTGTAGACCTGCCGGGTGACGAAGAAGGGAATGAGCTGCTCGGTCACCTTCCAGAAATCCACGTCACGACGCATGAGAAAGTTTTCGTGACACCCATAGGTGTTGCCTAGAGAATCGGTGTTGTTCTTGAAAATGTAGATTTCGCCCGACAGTCCCTCTTCGCGCAGTCGTTCTTCCGCCGCCGGCAGACACGCCTCCAGCAGGCGCTCGCCAGCCTTGTCATGGACGACGAGGTCCAGAATGTTGTCGCACTCAGGCGTCGAATACTCAGGGTGGCAGCCGGTGTCCTGATAAAACCGCGCGCCATTGACCAGAAACGCGTTGGACGGCCAGCTGTTGGGAATCAGTCCCTCAAAAATGTAGCCGAGCACCTTTTCCATCGGCAGGTAAATCCGGCCGTTCGGAGAGAAAATGAGACCGTACTCATTCTCGAGACCGAAAATACGCTGCTTCATAGGACCAGGTGATGGCATAGAATGAGAATACACGGCCTCCCGCTCATGTTCAACAGAAGCGGACGGATTCGTCAGCGGAACGGCTTATGCGAGGAACTGCTTGGTTTCAGCGGGGCTGTATCGGCGGAATTTCCGATTGTCTCTGGTACGGTCCAGCACCGCCACTTCAAGACTTTCGAGCGAGAGCTTCTGGTTGCCCGTCTGCTCGAGCGCGGCGATACAGAGATTCAGCGCGGTCCTGAGATCCGGCGGGCGGGCCGGTACCTTCTCCTTGAGGACAGCCTGAACGGCATCGGATTTGCCGCCGATCACGGCAAACTGCTTCTCATCGATGATGCTGCCGTCGAAAGAGATGCGGTACATTTCGTTCGTGTGCCCGTTGTGGCCGATCTGCACGACAAGGATCTCCACCTCGAGCGGCTTCATCTCCTGACTGAAGATCGTCCCCAGGCTTTGGGAATACCCGTTGGCAAGCGACCGGGCGGTCACATCCTCACGACTGTACATGAAGCCCTTGAGGTCCGCATGCCGGATACCTGCTTTGCGTAAATTTTCGAACTCGCTGTACTTGCCTGCGCCAGCGAAGGCGATGTTGTCATAAATCTCGGAAATTTTGTGAAGACTGGCGCTCGGATTCTCCGCGGCCAACAGGATGCCGTCCACATATTCCATGGCAATGATCGACCGGCCCTTGGCGATGCCTTTTTTGGCATACTCCGCCTTGTCCTGCATCATCTGCTCGGGCGAGACGTAGTAGGGCATCGGCATGGTTAGCGCTCCTTCGCAGCGCGGCTGGCGAGCATCTCGTCGTAAATCGCGCGGATCCGTGATTCCGCCACGTCGATGATGCCGGTTCCATTCACGATCTTCGCCGTGGGATAGATGCCGCGCACCAGATCGGGGCCTCCGGTGCCGACATCGTCGTCGGCAGCGTTGTAGAGCGCCAGGAGGGCGAGTTTCAGGGCCTCGGCCTCGGCCATGGCCTTCTTGAAATGTTCGCGCATCGTATTGCGGGCATCCTTGCCTCCGGAGCCGATCGAATGGTAATCCGATTCCTCGTAGCGCCCGCCGGCCAAATCGTATTTGAAAATCCGCCCTTCACTTCGAGTGAGATCGTATCCGACGTAGAGCGGCATCACGACCAGCCCCTGGAATACCATCGGCAAATTGGCCTTGACCATTTGTCCAAGCTTGTTGGCCTTTCCTTCACAAGACAGTTGCACGCCTTCCAGTTTTTCGTAGTGCTCCAGCTCGGTTTGGAATAGTCTCGCCATTTCAATGCAGGGGCCCGCCGCGCCGGCGATCGCCATAGCCGAGTAGTCGTCGATCTTGAAGACTTTTTCGATCCGGCGCTCGGCGATCTGAAATCCCTCGGTGGCACGGCGGTCGCCGGCAATGACGACGCCTTCCTGATATTTGACCGCCAATACGGTTGTTGCGTGCGGGACCGTCACAGGCTGCAGCGGCCGCGCCGGCTCGTGCTGCACGGACGGCAAGTCAGGCGACCGGCGAACACCCGGCGTCAATTCGGGATGCTGCCTGGTCAGGAAACTGAAGAAACTCGCGTCGTCGTGATTGGGCAGGAAGGGAAGCTTCATTTAGGCTTTCAGCTTTGAGAGCAAGGCTTCCGCGCTCTCCGATTGGTCGAGCAATTCCGCCGTCAGCGATTCGGTGCCGCGCAGTGGGTCCATCAACGGCACTTTTTTGATGGTGGTGTTGCCGACGTCAAAGAGCACCGAGGTCCAACTAGCTCCGTAGATGGATTTGGAGAACTTTCCAATGCACCGTCCGCGGAAGTAAGCGCGGGTACCTGACGGCGGCGTGAACTCCGCCCTGACCACCTCCACATCCTGCACGATGCGCTCGATGAGATGGCTGCGCTCGAGCGCATAGTACAGTCCTTTATCCGGACGAATGTCGTGATATTGCAGGTCCATCAGCCGCACGCGAGGATCATTCCATCCACAGCCCTTGCGATCCATGTACGACTCGATCATGTGGCGCTTCGCCGCCCAGTCCAGCTCCTCTGCCAGCGAGCGAGGATCCCTTTCCAGCTTGTCGAGAACGTCTTCCCAACGCACGAGAATGTCTTTCGTGACCTGGTCCAGTTCATGACAGGCGTAGAAATCCATGGCGGCTTTGAGATACGTCCGTTGGATCTCCACGGCGGTCGTCGCCCGGCCGTCCGTGAGTTTCAACGTGCCCTTCATGGTCAAATCGCGCGACACCTGCTTAATGCCGAGGACGGGATCGTCGAGTTCGATCTGCGGCACGTCGATGCCAGCCTCAAGGAGGTCCAACACGATCCCGAGAGTCCCCACCTTCAGATAGGTGGAGAGTTCCGCCATGTTGGCATCGCCCACGATGACGTGTAGTCGGCGATACTTGCCATAGTCGGCGTGCGGCTCATCGCGGGAGTTCACGATCGGGCGCTTCACCATCGTGTTCAGATCGACGAGACACTCAAAAAAGTCGGCCCGTTGGGAGATCTGGAAGTCGGTGAAACTCGTCTGGTTTTCCGCGCCGACTTTCCCGGCTCCGGCATAGATCAGCCTCGTGACGAAGAATGGCGCCAGCGTTTTCACGATCCGTTCAAACGGTACCGACCGGGCCAGCATGTAGTTTTCGTGGTAGCCGTAGCTGTTGCCCTTGCCGTCGGAATTGTTCTTGTAGAGAACGAACTGGTCGCGGCCCCGCACCCGCGTCATGTTGTCGAGGCATTGAGCGAAGATCCGCTCGCTGATGCGTTCATAGGCGACAACTTCGCGCGGGTTCGTGCATTCGGGCGTCGAATACTCCGGATGGGCGCCATCCACATAGAGACGACCACCGTTGGCCAGGACTTTGTTCAGTTGGCGGTTGTAGTCAGGGTTCGGCCGTTCCCGCTCTCCCTCGACTTCGAATCCCCGGGCATCGAGCAGAGGATTTTCGTTCTCATAATCCCAGACGGCGTGAGGCACGGAGATACCGGGATAATGCCCGATGACCGCGAGCGAATTCGAAATTGGATCGGTGGCCGACGCATCCCTGGATGCAATGCCAAATTCTGTTTCCGTTCCGAGTACGCGTGGAGTCGTCGGGGGTGTGGAGTCCCGCATGGGGGTCTAGAGATAGTGGCCGGTGGTAATGGTTTCGATCTGGCGCGACTCGCCAGGCCCTCCGCTGATGGTTCGGATATGCACGATTTTCTCGCCCTTCTTGCCCGCGACCTTGGCCCAGTCGTCGGGATTGGTCGTGTTGGGCAGATCCTCGTGTTCCTTGAACTCCTCCCGGATCGCGCGGATCAGGTCCTCGGACCTGAGGCCACGGCCTTCCTGGGCAATGGCGCGCTTGACGGCGTACTTCTTGGCGCGCGAGACGATCCCTTCAATCAAGGCCCCGCTGGCGAAATCCTTGAAGTAGAGAATTTCTTTCTCGCCATTCGCGTAGGTCACTTCGATGAACCGGTTCTCCTCGGAGGTCGCGTACATGGTGCCGACTGTCAGGTCGGTCAAATGCTCGACGAAGGTCTTGACGTCACCTCCGTGGCGCTTCAACTCTTCCTCGTCGAACGGCAGAGTGCTTCCCACGTACTTCGAGAAAATGTCCTTCGCGGCCACTGCATCCGGACGGCCCACCTTCACCTTGACGTCCAACCGGCCGGCCCGCAATACGGCGGGGTCGATGAGATCTTGCCGGTTGCTCGCGCCGATGACGATGACGTTCCGCAACCGTTCGACGCCGTCGATCTCTGAGAGGAACTGCGGCACGATCGTGGATTCGATGTCCGACGAGATACCAGTGCCGCGGGTACGGAAGAGGGCGTCCATTTCATCGAAGAAGACGATGACCGGATTGCCGTCCGCCGCGCGTTCCTTGGCCTTCTTGAACACTTCCCGCACCTGACGCTCCGATTCTCCCACGTACTTATTGAGTAGCTCCGGCCCTTTGACGTGTAGGAAGTAGCTCCGCACTTCCTTGCCGGTCAAGTGTCCCAACTTCTTCGCGATGGAATTGGCCACGGCTTTGGCAATGAGCGTTTTCCCACAGCCCGGCGGGCCATACAACAACACCCCCTTTGGAGCGCTGAGCTGGTATTCCGAGAACAAGTGAGGATGGAGGAACGGCAGTTCGACCGCATCCCGCACCTGCTCCAACTCATGCTGAAGCCCACCGATATGGGCATAGTCCACATCCGGCACTTCCTCTAGCACCAATTCCTCGGCTTCAGATTTGGGCAGTTTTTCAATGACGCAACCGGAGCGCGGATCGAACAATAGGTGGTCGCCCACGCTGAGACGCTCAGCCAACAGCGGCTCGCCGAGTTCGGCGACTTTCTCTTCGTCGAAGTGGAGCGTGACGAGCGCGCGGTTCCCCTCCAACAGATCCTTCAAGCGGACGACTTCACCCTGGACATCGAATCCACGGGCTTCGATCACGTTCAAGGCTTCGTTCAGGATCACTTCCTGTCCCTTCCGCAAGCCTTTGCTCGCGACCGTCGGGTGCAAGCTCACCTTCATCTTGCGTCCGGACACATACACGTTGCCGGTGCCGTCCTGATTGAGGCTCGAGAAGATGGCGTAGGTGGAGGGAGGCGCAGTCAGCTTCTCCACTTCGGCGCGAAGCGCTTCGATTTGCGCTTTGGCTTCCTGCAAAGTCGTGACAAGCTTTTCGTTCTGCTTGTTGGCCTGGTCGAGCTGGTAACGGGATTGGTACAGCCGACGGATTTCTTCTTCCATCGACTGAATCTGGACTCGGAGCTTTTCGATTTCCCGATTCTGTTCGTCGTTACGATGAATCACGTTTTGGTCTCCCTCGGACAGCCGCTTCGTAATGTGCTTCACGGAATCTCGGAGGGACCGGAGCCGGCTTGGACTTCCTTTCGAATCTGCCATCGAACCACCTGGGACAAGCGACAAACTCCTGCTGCATCGCGAAGTCCAAGTCTTGAGCGGATTCTAACACTCGTTATTTTCACGGTCAACTAGACGGCAGATTCTCGCGCGTGGAATCAGGGATTTTGAGTCGATCATGATGCTGACGTGAGGGCGTCGAGCAGCGTTCGCGTCGCAGCTTCCGCATCCTCTGCGCCAAGGATCGCGGTGATCACGGCGACTCCGAACGCGCCGGCAGAGCGCATGTCGCGGGCGCGCGCGGCAGTCACGCCGCCGATGCCGACAATCGGCACACGAACGGCTCGCGCCGCTTCTTCCAGCTTTGAAAGACCGAGTGGCGGGCCGTACATGTGCTTCGACGGCGTCTCATAAATCGGACCGAAGACCACGTAATCGGCTCCTCCGGCTTCAGCCTGCACCGCCTCGCTGACGGAATGGACCGACACCCCGAGCAGCCGACGAGCACCGATCAACCGGCGGGCCACGGGCAGGGACAGGCTGTCACCGCGCAGATGGACGCCGGCTCCTTCGACCGACAGTGCCACGTCGAGGCGGTCGTTAATCACGAGTTGGCTGCCGCGAGGACCTGCGAGCCTTCGAATTTCATCTGCAAGTGCAAGCAACTCCTTCGCACAGAGGTCCCGTTCCCGTAATTGAATGGCAGGGCTTCCGGCCTTCAATGCCTGCGCCAGGACGGATAGCAACGGCCTGCCCTTCGTTTGTTGACGATCGGTAACGAGGAGCAAACGCGACTCAAGCGACGGCATGAAAGACCAGAAGAGAACGCAGGATCACTGGTAGGTTTTTGCAGGATGCTCAAAATAGTTTGCCGTTCTCACCCCAACCCCACTGACGGTCGTTTTCAGCATCCTTACAGCATGCCTTCGATGGGGCTGCTTGCCGTCGCATACAGTTTGCGCGGGATCCGACCCGCCTTGTACGCGAGCCGGCCGGCATGGACGGCATATTTCATGGCCTCCGCCATCGCGATCGGATCCTTGGCGCCCGCAATGGCCGTGTTCATCAGCACGGCATCGGCGCCGTATTCCATGGCGAGCGAGGCATCCGAGGCGGTTCCGACGCCCGCATCCACAATGATCGGTACCTTGACGGTCTCCATGATAATTTTCAAGTTATAGGGATTACGGATGCCCAGACCCGAGCCGATCGGCGCGGCCAGCGGCATGACGGCAGGACAACCGATCTCGACGAGCTTCCTGGCAACGATGGGATCATCGTTCGTATAGGGAAGGACAATGAATCCTTCCTTGATCAAAATCCTGGCCGCCTCGATGAGGCCGGCGGTATCGGGGAACAGCGTTTTCTCGTCCCCCAGCACTTCCAGTTTCACGAGGTCTGAGATACCGGCCGCTCGAGCCAACCGTGCATACCGCACTGCATCCTCGACCGTATAGCAGCCGGCCGTATTCGGCAGAATCGTGTATTTCTTAGGATCGATGTAGTCGAGCAGGTTTTCCTTCGATCGGTCCGTGATGTTCACCCGGCGCACGGCGACTGTCACGACGTCGGCGCCGGACACTTCGATCGCTTTTCGGGTTTCGGCAAAATCCTTGTACTTTCCGGTTCCCACCCAGAGGCGGGACTTGAATTCCCGACCGGCAATCACCAAGCGATCATCATACATCGGTCCGTCCCCTTTCCATCCCTCTCGCCGAAGACAAGCCCCCCGCCGCCGATAAAGCTCAAAATTTCCACCCGATCGCCCGCGTTGAGACTTCGGAGATCGAAGTCCTTCCGATCAAGGATTTCCAAGTTCAACTCCACGGCGACACGCTCGGTCTTGATATCCAGTTCCCGCAGCAGATCGCCGACGGTCGAGCCTGACCGGCAATCGCGCGGTAGGCCGTTGACCTGGATTTGCAAGGCTTCAGCCATGGTTATCATCCTAGGGAACCGCAATTCCGGTTGTCAATCAACCGTCGGACGCCTTGCTTGGGTCGATGAGAACCCGGCAGAATACGGCAGGACACCCGATGGCCGTTCCAGAGCGCAATCAACAGCTTGCCGCACTGTTCCGATCGATCGCGGAGCTTCTCGCCGCGCAGCGGGCGAATCCCTATCGGGTTCGCGCGTACCGCCGGGGAGCCGATGCCCTCTTGGCCTTGGATGAAGATGTGGCGGATGCGGCGCAACGAAATGCGCTCGAAGAAATTGACGGCATCGGGAGCGATTTGTCCCAGAAGATCGAAGAGTTTCTCAGAACCGGCAAGATTCTGATGCTGGAGACGCTCCGGATGCCCTTGCCAGAGCAGGTGAAAGGCTGGGCGCGATTACCGGGCCTTTCGGAATCGCTGGTCGCCTATCTTTACAGTCGCCTCAACATCGCCAGCTTGGCGGACCTCGAGAAACTCGTGCGTTCTCACATGCTCCGGACGATGCCGGGCTTCTCGGGATCCGAGGAGACCTTGCTCCAGGCTATTGAGGAGCTGCGTCGACGCTCAACCTGATCAGGACGGCCGAAGCTCCTTGAATATCTTCCACGTCTTCAGCAGTTCGACGGCCTTTTGCAGCTGCACATCCTGCTCCAACGAAGGCTCACCCGAAAGATCGAGCGCAGGAGCGGCCGGGCCGGCACCGTTTCTTTGCACGCCGTCTTCGATACCTTTGGGCGTGACAGCGGACTGCTCTTTTCCGGGTCCACCGACAGGCGGTTTGGACGCCTTGCCGTCGGGCTCTTTGTCCCCCGGCTTGGTCTCGGCCTTGGCGACCGTGGTCGCCGGTTGTGGCTTGATCACGATGTCTGGCGTGATCCCGGTCGATTGAATCGAGCGGCCTTTCGGGGTGTAGTATTTGGCGGTCGTCAGCCGGAGCCCCGATCCATCGCCCAGAGGAAGAATCGTCTGTACCGACCCCTTTCCGAATGACGTCGTTCCCACAATCACGGCACGTCCATAGTCTTGGAGTGCGCCGGCCACAATTTCCGATGCGCTGGCCGATCCTTCATTGACGAGGATGATCATCGGCGAATCATCCATCTGATCCTTCCCCTTGGCAAACCACTCATCTTTTTTGCTTTCACGGCCCTTGGTATACACCACCATCTTGCCGTTCGGCAGAAATTGCTCGGATACCTCCACGGCCGCCGTCAACAACCCTCCGGGATTGTTGCGCAGATCAAGGATCGTGGACTGTACTTTTTGTTCCTTGAACTGCTTCAAGACCCTTCCTAAATCGCGGCCAGTGGCCTCTTGAAACTGCGTGAGTTTGACATATCCGATGTTATCCAAGACCTTCGATTTGACGCTCTCAATCTTAATGGTATCCCGCACCAGCGTGAATTGAAGCGGATCAGCGGTGCCGTCGCGTTGGATGGTGAGATTAACCTTGGTGCCCTTCGGTCCACGCATCTTCTGGACGGCATCCATCAGTGACAGATCTTTCGTGGATTCTTCGTTGACCTTCGTAATATAGTCACCGGCCTTGATACCCGCCCGCTGGGCCGGCGTCCCATCGATCGGCGCAATCACGGCCAAGCGATTTTCTTTGACGCCGATCTGAATCCCGACGCCTCCGAACTCTCCCTTGGTCTCGACTTGCATTTCTTTGTACATCTCGGGCGTCATGTAGGCCGAGTGCGGATCGAGCGTCGAGAGCATGCCGCGAATCGCGCCTTGGACGAGATCCTTGACCTTCGTGTCGTCGACATAGTTTTTCTGAACCTGCGTCAAGACCTCCGAAAACGTTCTCAATTCCTCGTAGGTCTCGGTGGCATGGCCGGTCCGTTCCCAGCCCTTGCCGATCAATACGCCGGACAGCAAGGCCACCATGACCATTGGCCCCAGCATCCAGAATCGCCGCCGTTGGTTCTGTTCCATCATACGCGTCCTTTCGCCCGCACAGTCTTGTGTTGCTCTATTGTCTTTGTTTCTAGCGTCTCGCCAACCACTGGAGAGGATCGACCGGTTCGGTTCCTTCGCGCAATTCAAAGTATAAAGTATTTTCCCCCGTCATGCCCGTGTCACCCGTCTCACCGATCGCCTGCCCGGATACAACGACCGCCCCCACCGTCGTAAGGATTTTTGAGGCATGGGCATAGAGCGAAAAGAAGCCGTTGGCATGATCGAGGATTATAACGAGTCCGTAGCCTTTCAACCAGTCCGCATAGACGACGGTCCCTGCCATGACCGCATGGATGGCACTTCCTTCCGTTGTGCGGATCTCAATCCCCTTCCGTTGGACGTAGGTGTTGAAGGTCGGGTGCTTTTGCCGGCCGAAGTGAGTCAGCACGCTGCCCTCGGCTGGCCATGGCAGACCGCCCTTGACCCCCTTCGGCAGAGAGCCGGACGGCGGCTTGGCCGCTGCCGCCCTACGGCGTTGCTCCAACTCCCGCAACAAACTGTCGATGCGCGCAGCCGATCGCTCTAATTCCTGCAGTGCCCGTTCGTACGATTCTTTCTCCTGAGTGAGCTTCGCCAGATACAATTTCTTCTCTTTCTTGACCGTCTTGATCTCATCGAGATGCTTCTCGGTGGTGCGTTTGTACACCAGCATTCCCACCCGCGCGGCTTCTCGCTGTCGCTCTGCTTCCTGCATGTTGGCCATGTCGGTTTTGAAGGTCTCGATGAGGCCGTAGTCACGCCCGGAAACCGCCGACAGATAGCGGAGGCGCCGCTGGAAATCTCCGTACGAATCCGACGCGAGCAGCGGTTTCCAATGCCCGAACCGCCCTTCCATATATTGAACACGCAATCGCGCGAGAATCGCATCCTGGCGGACCTGCACACCCTCCCGCAACCGTGCGATCTGCGCATTGATCGACTCGATTTCCTGGTCTTTTTTGCGGAGTTTTCGGCTGATCTCCTGGTGGGACTGCCGGTAGCGGACATGCCGCTCATCCAGTGTTTGTATGCCTTGTAGGATGGACTCGCGCTTTTTCCCCGCCTCGTCCGCCTGCCGACGCTTTTCTTCGATTTGGTCTTTGAGCTGCTCCAGCGTCTTGCGTTCCCTGTCAATTTTCTCATTGATGGAATCGGCGGAAACGCCGGGCGGTGTACAAAGCACGATCACCAGCACCGCTCCAATCGAGTACGATCGGCACCATCTCATACCTTGGCCTCATCGAATCGCCGCAAGGAGACGAAGCTGCCAGCGAAGCCGAGGACGATACCCACGCCAACGAGCAACAGGCAGATGGAAAGCGGAAAAAACATCGTGAGCTGCTCGAGGCCGCGCAATCGTCCCGTCGTCCGCATTTGATGCCGAAACAGTTCGTACAGTGCGTTGAGCATGAACAACGAGCAGGCGCTTCCCAGTCCTCCGAGCACCGCCCCTTCCAATAAATAGGGAACGCGAATGAAGGTCTTCGTGGCGCCGATCAACCGCAGAATGGCAATTTCGTGCCGGCGGGCAAACAACGTCAGCCTGATCGTGTTGGCGATGATCGTCACGGCGGCCGCCGAGAGGATAAGGCCGATCCCGATGGCGACTAGCTCAATGGACCGTATGATCGTGGACAGAGCATCGATCCAATCCTGATTATAATCCACCTTCTCGACCCCCGCGAGCCCACCGATGCGTTCGGCCCACCGTTTGACGGCTTCCGGTGACCGGAAGGGCGGACTCAATGTCACGACGAAGGAGGCTGGCAAGGGGTTCTGACCAAGCCCTTCCAGAAGATGCGAATCGGAGGGAAATTGGGTCCGGAATTCTCCGAGCGCTTGCTCCTTGGAAACAAAATGCAACGCCGCGACGGCACGATCGGCCCGCAGCTGCCGGTCAAGCTCGGAAACCGTGGAGGCCACGGCCCGATCATCCAGATACACCATGATCTTGATGTCCTCCTGGAGCCAACCGGCGGCGGCACGCAGGTTCACGTACAACAACAGAAAGATGCCGACACAAGCGAGGGTAAACGCCGTCGTAAAAATCGCCACCACGGTGGTCGTGCGATTGGTCCAGATATTGGCCCAGGCCTCGCGGAGAAGATAGAACAACGTTCTCATCATAGAGTGACTCGTTGCTCCGGCATCAGCGATCCCTGGACGAGCGTGACGACGCGCCGATTGACCTGCGTCATGACGGAGGGGTCATGCGTGGCCACCAGAACCGTTGTGCCGCGGGCGTTGATCAGCTTGAACAGCTCGATGATCTCTCCGGTCAGGGCCGGATCCAGATTGCCCGTCGGTTCGTCCGCCAAGAGCACGACAGGTCCGTTCACAATGGCCCGCGCAATACAGACCCGCTGCTGCTCACCGGTCGACAGACTCATCGGCAATTGCTCCCGCTTGTGTTCTACGCCGACCGCCCGTAACGCTTCCGTGACTTTTCGCTTGATGTCCGTCTGGGACACGCCTTGGACGAGCAACGGCAGGGCCACGTTTTCAAAGACGGATTTTTTGACGAGCAGCTGGAAATCCTGAAAGACCGTCCCCACCTTGCGCCGGAGATAGGGGATTTCAGACGCCTTCAGTGTGCCGACATTCTTGCCGTTCACGACGACCTGCCCGTGGTCGGGCCGTTCGGCACCGATCAACATTCGCAGGAGCGTCGATTTCCCCGCGCCGCTGGGCCCCATCAATAAGACGAATTCACCCTTTTGGACCTCCAGACTGACGTCCGACAGCGCCAGACGTCGGTCGTATTGTTTGGTGACATGGACGAGTTGAATCATGGTCTCTCAGTGCCAGTCGTCGCTGGAAACCTCGAAGGCATTCTGAATGTGCTCGATCCGGAGCGCCGCTGTCGCCGTGGGCTCGAGCAGGACGACGTCGAATCGGCAGGACCGGTCCATCCAATGTCGTCGAGCGAGAAATTGGGCGGCCAACCTGATGAGTTTCTGCTGCTTCTGCCGATGTACCGCATGGATTGCGCCTCCGAACTGTGCGGTCCGTCGCGCCTTGACCTCAATGAACACCACCACGCGGTCGTCCTCCGCGACGAGATCCAACTCGCCGAGCGACGAGCGGAGGTTCTTGGCGATGATGCGGTAGCCTTTCCGACGCAAATAGCGCTCGGCCTCCGCCTCTCCTTCTTGCCCAAAGAAACGCCTGGGGTCAAGAATTGTCACGCTCTTGTCCGTTGCATGCCCGCCGCGCAGCGCCTGCCGGTCGGGATTGACGTGTCTGTGCAATCACTTCAGCCACGGGCGCGTAGGTCCGTCGATGGATGAGACAGGGGCCATGCATTGCCAGTTGCTGGAGGTGTTCTTCGGTGCTGTACCCCTTATGGGAGAGGAAATTGTAGTGCGGATATTGCCGATGAAACTCGGCCATCAGCCGATCCCTTGTCACTTTTGCCACGATCGAGGCCGCCGCGACAGACAGGCAGAGCGCATCACCCTTGATGATGGAGCGGAGCGGGATGGGGCAATGGGGCAGTGAAATCGCGTCAAGGAGCAGGCAATCCGGCTGCGGTCTGAGACCCGCCAGCGCACGATGCATCGCCAGGCGGGTGGCTTCAAGAATGTTGAGTTGGTCGATTTCTTCGTGGCTCGCCGAACCGATCCCGATGCTGATCGCGCGTTCGGTGATCGCGACGTAGAGCTGCTCCCGCTCGGATGCGGTCAGGAGCTTGGAATCGTCGCATCCGATCAGCCGGCACCGGCTGGGCAGGACGACGGCCGACGCGACCACGGGACCAGCCAGTGGACCTCGACCCGCTTCGTCCAAGCCGGCAATCCGGCGATACCCGCGCCGGCGCGCTTCCAGTTCAAATTCGTCGGTGGGACCCACGAAGTGGACTCTGCGTGCGGTCACCCGCTCCCTCGTGGACGGTGGAATGTGCGATCGTCGCTAGGATTTTGCCGCGCCTGCCTCGACCGGCTCTTCGGCCGCTTCGGCTGCGCGCGGAGCACCGGCTTGTGCCTTGCTCTCTCCCACGAACTCACGGTCTTCGACCCGCGAGAACTTCCCCTTCTTCTCCCGCAGGTAATACAGCTTGGCGCGCCGCACTTTTCCTTGGCGCACCACGTCGATTTTCGTCACGATCGGTGAGTGGACAGGGAAAATACGCTCGACGCCCACCCCGTAGGAGACCTTGCGGACGGTAAACATCTCGGTGTTGAGGCTGCCCTTCCTGGCAATGACGGCTCCTTCATAGACCTGGATGCGTTCCTTTTCTCCTTCAACGACCTTCACGTGAACCCGCACGGTGTCCCCGATTTCAAAGTGCGGAACGGATTTTTTCTGCAACGACCGCTGGACGCGCTCTAGCTGATTCATGACTTCACCCCTCCTCCCCGCATGGCACCGGCGCACCGGGCACGCCTTCGCGAATTATGTCAGCCAACAATTGTCGATCTTCCACGGTCAGCTCCCGATCCTTCAGGAGATCAGGTCGCTTTTCATACGTCGCCCGGAGCGCTTCCTTTCTACGCCACCGACGGATCGCTTCGTGGTGTCCGGAGAGCAACACCTCTGGAACCGTCAACCCCCGAACATCAGCCGGCCGAGTATAGTGGGGGTACTCCAATAAGGGCTCGGCAAACGATTCTTCGATGATTGAGGACGGATCGCCGAGTACGCCGGGGACCAGCCGGGACGCCGCATCAATCAAGATCAACGCCGGTAGCTCGCCGCCCGTGAGCACGTAATCACCGACGGAGATTTCTTCCGGCCTAAGCGACAGCCGCACGCGCTCGTCGATGCCTTCGTAATGCCCGCACAGAATAACCAGCCGGCGCGAATCTGCCGCCAAGTCGTGCGCGCAGGCCTGTGTGAACGGACGGCCCGTTGGCGAAGGAAGCAGTAGCCGAACACCTTCCCCGCGCTCTTCATATGTTCGACGGATATCTTCCACCGCCCGCAGAATCGGCTCGGCCTTCATGACCATGCCGGCTCCGCCTCCATACGGGACGTCGTCCGCAACCTTGTGCTTGTCCATCGTATAGTCGCGCAGATTGTGTACATTGACTTCCAGCAGGCCTTTTTCCCGTGCGCGCTTGAGCATGCTGCTGTCCAAGACGGGCATCACCATCTCGGGAAAGAGTGTGAGCACGTCACAGCGCAGCATGTCAGGCCTCGACAAGTCCTTCAATTGTGCGCACGGTCATCCGCCCTTGGGCGACGTCTACGGACCGGACAAATTCTTTGACTGCCGGAATCAACACTTCACGGTCGCCCTGTTTGACTACCAATACCGGATGGGCGGGCAGATCCCAAATCGTATCGAGACATCCGAGTTCATGACCCGTCTCGTCCGCCACGGTCATGCCGAGAAGATCGCATTCGTACCAGGCGTTGAGTTCCGGCGCCGACGCGACGACGCGAGGCACCTGCAGAAAGGCTCCGCGCAACATCCCCGCTGCCTCGGGCGTGGTCACCCCCTCGAACTCGACGATGTACGAAGGGCCGGCACGGCGCACGTGTCTAACCGTTCGATCAACCGTCTGACCTCCCTGAGCGGCAACGCGAACTGCTCCCAACTGCTCGAATCGTCCCGGTCGATCGCTCAGCGATCGCACCTTGACCGCCCCGTGCACACCGAACGGCCGGTCGATCTTGCCGATGGTCACCATCTCGGGCGAAGTCGTCATGCCTCAGGCCTTCTTTTTGGCCGCCTTTTCCGTTTCGAACTGCTTCCACAGTCCCGAGCGTCGAAGCAGCGTCTTGACCGTCACCGTCGGCTGTGCGCCTTGATGCAACCAGGTCAGTACTCGTTCCTGCTTGAGCTCAGGGAGTCCTGCTTCTTTCAATGGATCAAAAATCCCCAAAATTTCCAGAAAGCGCCCATCGCGCGGCATCCGCGAGTCCGCCGCGACTACGCGATATATCGGCCGCTTATGGCGTCCGGTTCTCGTCAATCTCAAATGAACGGCCACTGTCGTTCCTCCTTCATGATCCGCCGCCAGTCGTCTGCTGTCGGCAGTGTGAATTCACTGTTCGTTCGGCTCGCTGTGAGCCACGCCGTCGGCGGGATGTCCGACCCTACATCGAACGGAGCAACTGCGCCAGTTGATGGCGTCCGCCCGTTCCCGTCATGACCTTCGCAATCTTCCGGGCGGAGAGAAACTGCTTGATGAGCCGGTTGACCTCCATCACGTTCGTTCCGCTTCCGCGCGCAATGCGTTTTTTGCGGCTGCCGTTGATGACGGTGTGGTCGCGACGCTCTCGCATGGTCATCGAATCGATCATCGCCATGACTCGCTTAAGTTCGCGCTCGGGCACCTGCCCGTCCATAGCACCCTTCAGTTTCTGGCCGCCGGGCAGCATCCCCAAGATTTGATCCAGCGACCCCAGCTTGTTGACTTGTCCGAGTTGAACGCGGAAATCTTCGAGCGTAAACGTGTTCGTGCTGAGCCGCTTCTGTGCCTCCTCCGCCTGCTCGCGCGTGAACGTCTCTTGAGCCTTTTCGATAAGCGACAGCACATCTCCCATCCCGAGAATGCGGGACGCCATCCGGTCGGGATGAAACAGTTCCAATGCATCGAGTTTTTCACCGAGGCCGAGAAACTTGACGGGTTTTCCCGTGACAGCCCTGATTGACAGCAGCGCTCCGCCGCGTGCGTCGCCTTCCACTTTCGTCAGGATGATGCCCGTGAGGCCGACACGCTGATCGAACTGACTGGCCATGGTGACCGCGTCCTGGCCGGTCATGGCATCGGCAACGAGCAAGACCTCGTTCGGCATCACCGCGGACTTGACGCTAGCCAATTCGTTCATGAGTTCGTCATCGACGTGCAAACGCCCGCCTGTATCGAGCACGACCAGATCAAAGCCCTGCGAGCGACCGCGCTCAACCCCGTCCCGGCAGACGCGGACGACGTCCTGCGCCGTCGTCCCCGGGTGGTCCTGTCGGTGTACATCGACATCTAAACTGCGTCCGATACTGGAAAGCTGGTCTGCAGCGGCGGGACGGCGGGGATCAGCGGCGACGAGTAATACGCGTTTACCCTGCTGCTTGAAGTACTTGGCGAGTTTCCCGCACGACGTCGTCTTTCCCGATCCTTGGAGCCCGACCATCATAACGACAGTGGGAGGCATAGACGCCAGTGAGAGCCCTGCCCGTTCCTGGCCCATCACTGCCCGCAGTTCGTCCCAGACGACCTTGACGACCTGATGCCCTGGCGTCAGGCTCTGCAGAACCTCTTGCCCGATCGCCTTCTGACGGACCCGCTCCACGAAGTCTTTGACGATCTTGAAGTTCACGTCGGCTTCTAGGAGCGCAAGGCGAACTTCCTTCAGCGCTTCCGCGATGTTCTCTTCGGTGAGGACACCGGTGCCGCGAAGTTTTTTCAGGATTTTTTCGAATTTTTCGCTGAGCTGATCCAGCATTCGGCACCAAAGAAAAAGGCAATCGAAGCCTTACCTCCCAGATCTTCGATCGCCTCGAAAAATCTAGCAAAAGAGCATCGGGCAGTCTAATGGAGCCCCCCTGAGAAGTCAAGGCGCAGAGAGCGGCATTCTGGTTGACAGGTGAGAACCCTTCCGATATCGTCGTCTTCGAATCATCGAGGTCGATCAATAGTTTAAGAGGCCGTTGACGTGAGAAAATCGCCCTGGTTGCTGCTGATATTCCTGCTGATCGGCGGGTTGCTCGGCGGTATTCTAGGAGAGATCCTCCGGGTCATGGCCCCTCAGGGCACCATTCAAAATGTGTTTGCCACAAACTTTACACCCGGCATCAGCCCTCCTCTGACGATCGACCTCATCCTTCTCAAGCTCACGCTGGGATTCAGCTTCAAGATCAGCTTGTTGAGCATCCTCGGCATGCTCTTGGGCATCTACCTCTACAAGAACGTCTAACGGCATTCGCCGCTCTTGAAAAGGGTTCCTCCTAACCCCCGGATTTCAATTCAAGTTCACGAAGCCTCAACGCGCGGATCCGGTTGCGAATCGCCGCCGCCCGCTCGAACTCCAGTTCTTTCGCCGCGGCTTTCATCTCCAACTCAAGCCGCCGGATCTGTTGTTCCACAGCCTCATCGGCTTCTGGATATTCGGTGGAGGGTTCCGCGGCGAGCGTCAACTGTTCGGGCTCTGCATACGCCTCAGCATAGTCGAGCTTTAACACTGCCTTGTGAATGCTCGTGGGCACGATGCCGTGCGCCTCGTTGAAGGCCGCCTGTATCGCTCGTCGGCGCGCCGTCTCGTTGATGGCGTGTTGCATGGAGTCGGTGACCACGTCCCCATAGAACAGCACTCGACCACGGAGGTTCCTGGCGGCGCGTCCAGCCGTTTGAATCAGCGAGCGATGCGACCGCAGGTAGCCCTCCTTGTCTGCATCCAGAATGGCGACCAGAGTGACTTCCGGCAAATCGAGGCCCTCGCGTAAAAGGTTAATGCCGATCAAGACGTCGAATTGGCCGAGCCGAAGATCGCGGATGATCTCCGCCCGTTCCAGCGTCTTAATGTCGGCGTGGAGATAGCGCACTTTGACGCCCAACTCATGATAGTACTCGCACAGATCTTCGGCCATGCGCTTGGTGAGCGTCGTCACCAACACACGCCCGCCCTGAGCGGTCTCTGCCCGGACCTCCCCGAGCAGATGATCGACCTGTCCTTTGGCAGGCCGCACTTCGATGATCGGATCCAGCAGCCCGGTCGGACGGATAATCTGTTCGACGACGACTCCCCCGGTATGCTCCAATTCATAGGGACCTGGCGTGGCGGACACATAGACCACCTGGTTCACGCAGCGCTCGAACTCGTGAAACTTGAGGGGGCGGTTATCGACTGCCGAGGGAAGGCGAAACCCATAATCTACCAACGTCCGTTTGCGGGAGTAGTCGCCTTCGTACATCCCGCCCACCTGCGGAATAGTCGCATGCGATTCGTCGACGATGAGGAGGTAGTCCTTCGGAAAGTAATCAATGAGCGTCGGCGGGGGTTCCCCTGGCGCGCGTCCACTCAAGTGGCGTGAGTAGTTTTCGATGCCGTGGCAATACCCCATCGCGCGGATCATCTCCAAATCGAACTTCGTCCGCTGGGCAACGCGTTGAGCCTCCAGCAGCTGATTGTGCTTCTTGAAATAGACGATGCGCTCGTCCAATTCCTCTTCGATGCCGGTAATCGCCCGTTCGTAGCGGTCGGGGGCGATCAAATAGTGGGTGTTCGGATAGACGGCGATTTTCGGTAGTTTCCGGATCGGTTTTCCCGTCAAGGGATCGATTTCATGGATGGCGTCGACCGTATCGCCGAACAGCTCGATGCGGACGGAGAGAGCCTCATTCGAGGCGGGAAAAATTTCGATGACATCGCCGCGGGCACGGAACGTCCCGCGATGGAAATCGACATCATTGCGTGCGTACTGGATGTCGACGAGTTTGGCAAGAATCTGCTCGCGTCGGATCTCCATCCCCTCCTCGAGATACACCACCATGCCGTGATAGACCTCAGGCGAGCCGAGGCCATAGATGCAGGACACCGAGGAGACGATCAGGACGTCATTGCGCTGGAGCAGCGATGTCGTCGCCGCATGGCGCATCTGGTCGATCGCATCGTTGATCGACGAATCCTTCGCAATATAGGTGTCGGTCTGGGGGATATACGCTTCAGGTTGGTAGTAGTCGTAGTAGCTGATGAAATACTCCACCGCATTGTGCGGGAAGAATTGCTTGAATTCCTGATAGAGCTGGCCGGCAAGCGTCTTGTTGTGGACCAGGACCAGCGTGGGCTTCTGGACCCGCGCGATCACATTGGCCATCGTAAAGGTCTTGCCGGACCCCGTCACGCCAAGGAGGGCCTGATGTTTGCGACCTGCCTCGAGGCCGGCCGCCAGGGCATCAATGGCCGGGCCTTGGTCTCCAGTGGGCTTGTATGGAGCTTCGAGCTGAAACAATGGCATGAGGCATCCTACAGGCTGTTACTGTATCATGAGGAGAACGAATCTTGGGAGAGTGCATCACGATCGACGGCTTGTCGATCGTGATGACGAGCGAAAGACTTCAGCGCCCAAATCGCCGCGGCTTATCCGAACGAAATGAGGGTCGGGAATCTCTCCCGATCCCATTGCGACTCTCGTGAAGGGCGGGCGACGCGTGATGGCTGTGACGACGCTGAGCGGGACGACGTGGTCGCTCTTCCGTGACCACGGCTGCCGGGGGCAGCGTCGCCAAGGCCGGAAGCGACAATTTCGTCGTCTGGATTCTGAGCTGTCTCACCATACGAAGATATTCCCGTTCTTCCGCTTGAGATAAAATCAGAAAGGTGGACCCTTCCTTTTCCGCACGGCCGGTCCGGCCCGCACGATGCACGTACGAGTTCGGATTGACCGGCAACTCATAATGAATGACCTGAGCGACATCCGGAATATCGAGTCCCCGGGCCGCCACGTCCGTGGCCACCAGCGATGTGAGTCTCCCGGCCCGAAAGGCACCGAGCGTCCGTTCCCGCTGAGATTGGCTGTGATTGCCGGTGATCGCACCCACTAAGGCGGACTCTCCGCCAAGCTTGGAGGCCAATCGTCGGACTTTATATTTTTGATCGCAGAAAATCATCGACCGCTCGCCGGCCTTCATGGTCTGCAACAGCGTATGCACGAGCTGCGTGCGTGAGTGCTCGGCCGGCACCACGTAATAGGCATGCGTGATGGTGGTCGGACTGCTGATGCCCGGATCGACGGAAATCTTGGCCGGGTTCCGTTGCATGGTCGCGGCGAGTTGCTGGATCTCCGCGGAAAACGTGGCGGAGAATAGCAACGTCTGCCGCTCAGGTGGCAGTAAGCCAAGGATGCGCTGAATATCACGGAGAAACCCGCGATCCAACATCTGATCCGCCTCGTCCATCACGAGCCACGTCACAGCGCCAAGATACAAGTGGCCGGACCCTGCGAGGTCCAGCAGCCTGCCAGGCGTCCCGACGACGACCCTCGGCGCATGCCGAAGCGCGCGGTAATGCCGCTCGATCGGCGTGCCACCGTAGACGGCCAGTGATGTGACCGACGGAGGCGCATATTTTCGCAGCTCCGTGTCGATTTGAAGGGCCAGCTCTCTCGTCGGAGCGAGAATCAAGAACTGAGGCCCTCTTTTTCCTGAACCGCCTGATGTGAAAGGCAGCGTGCCTTCGCTGGAGACCGGCCGCAAAGCCCGTTCGATCATCGGTAGCAGAAAGGCCAGCGTTTTTCCGCTCCCCGTTTTGGCCTGCGCCATGACGTCCCGCCCGGCAAGTGCAGGCGGAATAGCCGCCTCCTGAATCGGCGAGGGGGACGTGATCCCAGCATGCAGCAATCGCTGGGCAAGAAACGGGGGCAAACTCATCTGAGCAAACATAGACATGAACACTCCTTGTGTGGATCAACTTCCTGGGACTGCAAGACGGCCGTTCATCCGGCCGGAAAACGCATCGGATAGATGGGCAATTCTAGGAAGGATATGAGCGGGGCTGCCTGTATGGCAGCCCCGACGTGAAAAACTACGGCTCGTGCTTAATGCCGGCCGCCACCGAACCCGCCGCGGCCTCCGCCGCCAGAGCGTGGTTCTTGCGGACGCGCTTCGTTGACAGTCAACGTGCGGCCGCCCAGTTGGGTACCGTTCAACGCGGCAATCGCCGCCTGAGCCTCCGAATCCCCGGACATCTCCACGAAGCCGAAGCCTCGGGACTGACCGGTGAATTTATCAGTGATGATTCGGGCTGACGCCACCGACCCATGCGCAGCGAACAGATCGCTCAGTTGCTGCTCGGTTGTGGAATACGGCAAACCCCCAACGTAAATCTTCGAACCCATCGGGTTCCTCCTTTGAGAAATTGGTGTTGTCTTGGACTCGAGAAGAGGTGAGGAAGGAATGGGCCGAAGACGCAAAACACGATGGCGACTCAGGTCTGGCTTCCGATCAGATTCCCGGGCAGAACCAAAACAACACAGTATCAAGCCTTGTCACTCTCTACTGCATCACCACCAGGCCTTTCGCGGTGATACACGGCTGCACTGTAGCGCATGACCAGCACAAATGCAAGCCAGGCACGTATTTAATACGCTGCGGGGTTTGACACGGGGCGCTGCGAAAATAGCGGGACGGCATGCAAGCTGTCGAAATGCAAGGGAGATTTTCCACGAACGACGAGGCCTATTTCGCCCAATCCAAGCGTTTGATCCTGCACGGACAACAGAAGCCGTCCGTCGAAAAATACCTCGATGACATCCTTGCTGATGATCGTGTCGCGATTCATTCGCAACGAATGCCAATCAACCGGCTTGGGGATAACGGCGGTCTCGCCCAGCACCGTCACTTGGTCGCCGAGCACACGCACGACCTCCAGCTTCTTGGCTGCCAGATCGACAATCGCGGCATAAAAATGCTGTTCGTCCTTGAGGCCGATGACAATCCCCCCCTGCCCCACGCCGCCCTCCTCGGGATAACGCAGTCGGACGGTCACGTCCGGGTATTCGTATTGGAGTTTATCCGCGACCAGCAGTTGATAGCAGGACCCTGTTTGGCAGGACGATTGCGCCTTGAGGATATTGGGGGGGGAAGGGGCTTCTTTCTCTGGTGCGATGGTCCAGACGGGACTGGCGTCTCCACCGACCACGAACTGGGAAAAGCCAGAAAGGGCGTCCTCTGGAGTCTGTTGATCGAAGGTCCAGCGGTGAAACAACTCACCCAACGCTTGCTGCTTGAAGTGCTCTTGTTTCTCCGCGGAGGTTTCCAGCTGGATCGCGGATACGGTCACCGGCGATAGCAGGCGTTGAGTGAACATGAGTGCGAGCAGGGGGAAAAGCCAAGATTTACTGGTTCGGTGCATGCCTGCATTCATCGGCGGCTTTCTTTCGATCCCTCGGTTTTCATGTCGATGATCTCGCGCTGGAGCCGATCCCGCTCGGTCAAGATCTTTTTCCGACGTCGCCAGCGATCCAATGTCCACCAGCGGAGCTTGTCCTGAAACGTCACGGCTGGCAATTGAGCGCTCCCGCTCGGAGCATGCTGGAAATCATAGCCCTCATGCCGGTCATGGTTCGCGAAGAACCGTCGGTAGAGATGATCATAAATGCCGCGGGAACCGTCGCCTGTCGCCATTGTGCTTCCTTAAAGCATCCCCTCGAGCTGTTGCGCGTCTGTCACGGGCGGGGAGCAGGTGTGCTGCTGGCACACATATGCGGTGGGACGGCCATTGAGGCGCACTTTGCCTTTCACCAGCGGCAGGTCGCTTATGCCGCTGGATGCCTCCTCAACTGACAGCACGACCCGATTGGGGATGTAACGTTGTTGCACCGTCGTCAGCATCGCTTGCGTTACGAAATGTTCGCGCGGACCGACAATGACGATTTCCTTCGGTCCCGCCAGCCACCAATCCAACGTACAGAGCAGCGCCGACGCGCTGTACGGGTTCTGCGCCATCACGGTCTGAAAGACCTTGAGGATCCGGCCGGCCCGCTCATAATACCGCTCCTCGCCCGTGAAAGAGAAGAGCCTTAGCAGGACTGACGTCGCGACCGCATTGCCAGACGGAATCGCCCCGTCGGTCCCGGTCTTCATCCGCTGGATCAGCCGCTCGTGATCGTGACTGGCAAAAAAAAAGCCGCCTTCGGCTTCGTCCCAAAAGTGTGACAACAGACTTTCCACAACCGCATAAGCCTGATCGAGGTACCAGCGATGCGCGGAGGCTTCGAAGGCATCGAGCAAGGCTGTCGCCAGCCATGCCGCATCATCAAGATATCCATTGAGGCGCCCTTGCCCCCCGGTCACCGTGCGACACACCCGCCCATGGACACACGCATAATCCAAGAGAAATGTGAGCGCCTTCTCCGCCGCCGCGCGATAGGCTGGGACGTCGAAGGTCGCCGCCGCATCAAAGAGTGCGGAGATCATCATGGCGTTCCAACTGGTCAGAATATTTTCGTCACGCTGTGGCTTGGCGCGCTTGTCGCGAGCCGCCAGCAGCTTTATTCGGGCGGCTTTGAAGACTGATTCCTCCGCGTTCCGGCCTTCGGACGGCTGTACCCCGCCGAGACGGTGCAGCACATTTTTCCCCTCAAAATTTCCTTCTGGCGTTGCACCATAGAGTCGGCAGAACTCGCCGCCCAGTTCGCGTCCCAGTACTGCCTCGATTTCCTCCGGCGTCCACACAAAAAACCCGCCCTCCCGTCCTTCGCTATCGGCATCCTGCGCGGCATAGAACGCTCCGTCCGGATGCGTCATTTCCCGCCGAACATACTCGAGGGTCTCTTCCACCACCTCGCGAAAACGTTCTTCCTTGGTGAGACGCCATCCGTCGAGATACAGGCGCACCAGTTGGGCATTGTCATAGAGCATTTTTTCGAAATGAGGGACCTTCCATTCGACGTCGACGGCATAGCGGTGAAATCCCCCTCCGACGTGATCGTAGACACCGCCTGCCGCCATGGTCCGCAGCTGGTGCAATACCTTCTCGCGAAGGGAGGGATCGGCCTTCCTGACCGACTGCCGCAGCATCACGTTCAATGGCGGGACCGTCGGAAATTTCTGACTTTCGCCGAATCCGCCATGCACCTGATCGAACCACCGCGCGAGCTCGGTGCCAGCCTGATCCAGGAGCCGGTCGGTGGGGGGCTCTGCCGAGCTCTTCGGCGTCGAGACTCTCTGCAAGCCGGTTTTGACCCGTTCGATGTTCTTGCGCACCTCGTCTGGATGGTTGCGATACGCTTCGATGACGCCTCGCAGGACATCGGGAAAGGCCGGCAGGGAATGGCGCGGCACGGGTGGGAAATAGGTTCCTCCATAGAAGGGTTCTTGATTGGGCGTCAGGAACATGGTCAGCGGCCAGCCGCCGCTGCGTCCGGTAAACACCTGCGCGGATTTCTGATAGATGTCGTCGAGATCGGGACGCTCTTCCCGATCGACTTTCACATTGATGAAGTGTCGGTTCATCAACGCCGCGATTTCTGGATTGTCAAACGACTCGTGCGCCATCACGTGACACCAATGGCAGGCGGAGTAGCCGATGGACAGCAAGATGGGCTTGTCTTCCGCTTGGGCGCGTGACAGCGCTTCTGGCCCCCACGGATACCACTCCACGGGATTGTCAGCATGCTGCTTGAGATACGGGCTGGATTCAGTAATCAAACGGTTGGGCACGCGGTCGGTCGATGAAAGATCCACAGATCATCCTTCAGTTCGGCGCTGGTCATCGTACCCTGCGACCGACAACCCTGCAATGAATCTCACAGTCCATGCTATAGTGCGCAACCGGATTATATGAAACGCTGCTTGACGACCTGTTTCGCCTGCGGATGCTTCACCTTCCTGGCATCTCCTCTGTTTGCCGGCTCCTCTCTTGAATCGACCCTTTCCAGCGCAGGGGCGCTTTCGTCAGCACTGGAACAGATCTCGGTCGAGCGCATGCTGGCCGATATCCGGACCTTGAGCGGACCGGCGTACGGAGGCCGGCTCACCGGCAGCGCACAAGACGAAGCCTCAGCAACGTTCATCGCGAACCGGTTCAGCGAACTGCGCCTCCACCGCTCCCCGGCGCTTCCCCCGGAAAACCGGACGAATCCATTGCCACAGCGAGAATGGAAGCAAACGGCGGCCGTGCCGACACGAAGGATCAGCGAACCGTCGCTCGTGGAATTCGTCACGCCGCGACAGCGCCACGCGCTCCAAAGCGGCTCTCAGTTTCTACCCGTCCTCGATTCCCCTTCTGCCGACATCCAAGGCCCCGTGGTCTTCGTCGGCTATGGCATCGTCGATCCATCATCCGGCATCGACGACTATGCAGGCCTGGATGTTCGCAACACGATCGTCCTCTTTCTCCGCGGGAAACCCGAGACCTATGCTAAACCCGTCAGCCACGCCGAGAAAGAACGCCTCGCCAAGCAGCGTGGGGCCGTCGGCTACCTCACAGCCACTGGCCCGATTTTGAGCGCCTACGAACAGCGCCGAGGTGTCACAGGAGTGCCGAGTGCGTATTACTCCTCGTCGGTGACCGAGGACCAACTGCCCGGAGCCTGGATCAGCACCGACGCCGCAGAATGGATTCTTGCCCAGGCCACGACCGAAGCTGGGACCTTCCGCAACATTCAAGAGACACTGAACCGTCCCGGCGGCTCCCGGTCGATGCGGACAGACGCCACTGTGCAGATGAAATGGACCAGCCAGGTCGAGACAGGTACGCTGTTCAACGTGATCTCTGTGATCCGTGGCTATGCGCCGAACAATGATGAGGCGGTGCTCCTCGGCGCGCACCGAGATCACTTCGGGCAACAGGCCGGCCACTTGTTTGCCGGAGCCGACGACAATGCGTCGGGCACCGCGGTGTTGCTGGAAGTCGCGCGGGTCCTTGCACTCGCCCCAGCGGCGCCGAAACGTTCGGTGCTCTTCCTCTCGTTCAGCGGAGAGGAGCAGGGACTGTTGGGGTCAAAGCTTTATGTGTCACAGCCGATCGTGCCTCTGGCGAAAACGATTGGCATGATCAACGTCGATCACGCCGGCGCGGGCAATGGACGGTTAACGGTGGGGGTGACCGAGGTGGAGCGGAGCACTGCGCAGCGCATCGGCGAGCTAGCCGGTCTCGCAGACAAGCTCGACGTGTTCGGCTACTTTCCGGGAGGCGACCATGTGCCCTTCAAGGAGGCGGGTGTCCCGACCGTGACAGTCGTGAGCGGCGGCGCGCATCCGCATTTTCATCAGCCGAGCGATACGGCGGACACGGTCAATCCGGAGATTCTACAGTCCGTCGCCCGCTATGTGCTGGCGCTCACATGGCAACTGGCCAACCAGCCATAAGCCACGGCATGCCGTTCTCGCAGATGCGAGAAAGGCAGAAATGTGAATCTACTCAGGCTATGGAATATCGTCAAGGATCGTGGACTGAATGTCCACTAACGGAGGGGTCACTCGCGGGGGACCGGGCAACACAATTGCATTTCCGGGTTGATTGGCTCCCTGAATGAGTCCGATGGAAAGTTGTGGACCGAGCGTCATCACGGCGCCGCTCCAGGCCTGACCGGTGGTGGGATTACGGAAGTTGTAGGATTCGAAATTGAGACCGGGCGTGTACATAAATCCCTGAGTCCCCTGCCTGTCCACATATAAACTCGCCGGCCCGGTCAGATTGAAAAGCGGAGCCACACCCCCGTCGAATGAACGGACGCTTGAAACGGTCTGCGCACTCGCGGTTGCGTCGGACCAGATCCACAGGGAGCAGAGAACCATCGCGCCGATCAGGTGGCATCCGAATCTCATCCCAGGAAGTTCATGACAGACTTGCATGAAGTCATTATAGTATGGGGGTATTCTCATGTCGACCATAAAGGGGGGATTATGGACCGAATCGCCGGACCGATCGCGCGCACCCTGCTTCTCGCATTCGGCGTCAATCTGATCTGCGCGGCAGGTTTCACCCGAGCGGCTGAGGACACGAAAACCCAGCAAGGGGAACGTCGGGAAGCCATTGCACTGGTTGATGCAGCGATCCGGGCGCTGAAGAGCAATCTTGACATCACCATCAGCCGTCAGACCAAGGAAAGCCGCCTGAGCGACATCGTCGTCGAGCAGGCCAAGTTCGATCCGACCCTGAGCGTCAACGGACAATATCTCCGGACCGTCAACCCGTTAAACCGGCCGGTCTTCGGTGGCACCCAGAGCAACTTGACCGAGATTACGATCTTCGACCAACGCAATTCATCAGTCACCGTGGATGCACAAACGAACCTTGTGACCGGCGGTAATCTGGATTTGAATTATAGTCCGGCCTATACGAATGTGAATCCGGCCGTCGCTCAAGGCTTCTTGTTCAACCCTGCCTGGACCGGAGGTCTGGCGATGACCTTGACTCAGCCGCTCCTACGCAATGCCGGCCTTGATGTCAACAAGACCTTCATCCGGATCGCACAGAATAATGCTGCGGTCGAGGAGCACGTCTTTCGCGACAGAGTGCTGACGGTACTGGCCACGGTGGAACAAACGTATTGGGAACTCGTGTTCGCCAATGAAAATCTAAAAGTCGCCGAAGCCGCCTTAAAGGCCGCTCAGAACCTTCTGGCCGAAAACAGGGCCAAAGCCAAAGCTGGTGTCATGTCGATCGTGGACGTCCTGCAGGCGGAAGCGGCTGTCGCCTCACGCGTGGAGCAAATCCTGATAGCCGAGAAATCCATTCGCGATCAGGAGGACCAGTTACGTCGGCTGCTGAATCCCGGTGAAAATGAGTTGCGGGAAGACCTGCGGTTGACGCCTCAAGATCCGCCGGCCGTGGCCTTGCAGCCGATCAGCTTGCAAGAAGCGATCGATATTGCCATCGAGCGCCGGCCCGAGATTGTTCAGGCCAAGAAGAATGTGGATAGCAGCGAACTCAATACCAATTTCGCCAAGAACCAATTGCTCCCAACCCTTTCGTTCCAAGGCACCTTGGGATTGGCAGGCCTTGGCGGTAACCTTGGGAATTCCGTCAATAGTAACTTTAGCGGTGATTTCTATAACTACGGTGCCGGTCTCGTGTTGAGTTATCCGCTCGGCAACCGCTCAGCCTGGAGTACTTATAATAAGCGTCAGATGGAGGGGAGGAATGCCCAGGTTTCGCTGGTCAGCGTCCGACAACAGATTATCGTCGGCGTGCGTGAGGCAGTGCGCCGTGTTCAGACCGACTTCAAGCGCATCGAGACGACCAGGTCGGCGCGCATCATGGCGGAAAAGCAACTACAGGCGGAACAGGAACGCCTCAAGGTCGGCTTGAGTACCACCCGCTTCGTGCTGGAATTTCAACGTGATCTGGCGACCGCACAGGGGAACGAGCTGCGTGCCATCGTTGATTACAATAAGTCGCTCTCGAATTTAGAGCGGCACAAGGCCACGACGCTCGATCGATACAACCTAGAGATTCATTGATCCGATGCCGGCGCAGGAGTCGGAGCCGAACCTCCATCCGATTCCGGTCCAGACCGAAGAACGGGGAGCGGCGCTGGCGCTGCTGCCGATCGCCGCAACCATTGATTACTACGCCCTTCCCGACTGGCTCCAAGAAGAGCCGTGGATTCAATTCTCTCCGCAAATCATCTCCTATCTCGCCTTTGCCTTGTGGGCTGTCCATAATGGTTCGGTCCTAACTCGATTCGGGTTGGAAACGCGGCGGCTTACCAGAGGGCTGAGGATAGGAACATTGACAGGGCTTGTCCTCGGGGCTCTGAACTCTTTGCTGATTCTTCGCCTGTTGCCCTCCCTCGGATATGACATCGCATTCCTGACTCACACGCCCCACGCTCAAGTGCCCGTGTTTGTCATGATTCCGTGGTTCATCGGTGGTATCGCGCTGTTCGTGGAATTCAATTTTCGCGGTTTTGTGTTGGGGCGCCTGGTCGCAATGGAATCGGGCATCTGGCGCCATGCGTCACTCCGGCGCCTTTCACCTGGTGCGCTCCTAACCAGCACGCTCTTGTTCTCTTTTGACCCCTTCATGGTCAATACCTTTCGGGAGTTGCATTGGATCGCCCTAGTGGACGGATTGATCTGGGGTCTCATCTGGCTGCAAACGAGAAATCTGTACGCCACAATCGTGGCACATGCGGTGGAAGTCATCCTCGTGTATGGTGCAGTGCGATCAGCGTTACTGTCCTGAGACCCCCCTATGACTCCCTCGTTTTCCAGCTACCTCGTGAACGACTGTTTTGGCGATCCCGGGGTCTATGTGGAAGTTCGATGGTCGAAGCGCGCATTGCTCTTCGACCTGGGACAGAACGACTCTCTGGGCCCCACCCGTCTTTTGCGGGCGAACGACATCTTTATCTCCCATACGCACATGGATCACTTCATCGGATTTGATGCCGTCGTGCGTGTGGCTTTGGGACGCGGGAAAACGCTTCGCCTCTATGGTCCGCATGGACTGATCGATAATGTGAACGGCAAGCTACGCGGGTACACCTGGAATCTGGTTGACGGCTATCCATTGACGATTCAGGTCCGTGAATTCGACCGTCAGGAAGTGCGGCACGCGACATTCCAAGCCTCCAACGGTTTTCTACAATCGGATCTCACGGTTCATCCGCTCCGGATAGATCCGCGGACCGGGCTCTTTCCCGTCCTGGAAGATCCGATGTTTACCGTACAAGCAGTGGCCTTGAACCATCGCATTCCCTCCATCGCCTATGGGTTGGAGGAGCGGTTCCACATCAACGTCAACAAGCAAAAGCTGCACGATTCCGGCCTTCCCGTCGGCGGCTGGCTGAAGGATGTGAAGCAGTATCTTTGGGAAGGGAAGCCGGAGGAGTTTCGTTTCACCGCCGTCCTGTTTGACGAGCATCGTCGCATGGAACGAGAGTTTGTGCTGGGTGACTTTGCACGCCAATTCTTGACGATCACTCGAGGGCAAAAGCTGGCATATGTCGTCGATACCCGCTACGACCAGGATAACGAAGCCAGAATCGTCGCACTCGCCAAGCACGCAGACCTTTTCTACTGCGAATCGCCCTATCTCGACATCGATGCGGAAAAGGCCCGCGATCGCTATCACCTGACGGCAAGACAGGCCGGGATCATGGCGCGCAAAGCCGAGGTGCGCGATCTCGTGGTCTTTCACTTTTCGCCGCGTTATACGGGACAAGGAGAAGTCATCGAGCAGGAAGCCATAGAGGCCTTCCGAGGACACTCATAGGAGGAGCGATCACGTGAACGATTGGGGAAAATACGTCGTCTATTTTCTGTTAGGAGGTACCATCGTCAGTCTTTCTACGTATCTAGGCGCGCAGGGGCGCCCGTACCTTGCGGCCTTCGCCAGCACGTTCCCCGCCATCACAGGCGCCACATTCGTCCTGCTGTATCTCAATGGCGGCAGCGACGCGATTGTCGCTTACGCGGAGAAGCTTTTCTGGTTCGTCCCACCCTGGATCGTCTACGTCATGGCCATGATCTTCATTGTGCCCCGATGGGGGTTCTGGCCCGCCATGGCGCTTTCTCTGTCGCTCTATATGGGCTGCGTCTGGCTGGTTAAACTGGCGTTGCGCTGACCAATGCCACTCCTGTAGGGACCCTGCCACCAGGGTGCGGATCACCGAAGTACGCTGTTCTGGCGCTGATTTCCTGTTTCCCCTTCTTAAGAACTACCTTGTTTGAATACCTACCGGACGAGCCAGGTGAACGCTACAGTCAAGGCATGCACCCCTAAGAACTACCGCATGGGAGGCAGCCATGATCAGCTTGATGGAGTTTGTGTCACTCTGCGGCGTGGCCAGTTTGACGGCTGCAGGAGCCTCGCAAGGGCTTCAGCGCTTATGGCGGTCGAGGATACAGCGAGCAGACGAGGGACTGAGTCTTCCCATCGAAGAAACCTCCGGACGGCCATCCCCAGGGGCATGGCACGAACCCCGTCACGGAAAACGGCATACGGTAAGCTGTCCGATTGAATATATCCTGGACGAGATCCGCTACGAAGGCATGCTCGTGGACATGTCACGCCGGGGATGGCGCGCCCAAGGGAGGCGTCCGGTCGCCAAGGGCACCGCGATGACGGTGGAGATCCTGTGCTCCAATCCCCCTCACCGGATTACCATAGCGGAGGCCGTGGTTCGGTGGACGGACGGTCTGGAATTCGGCGTGGAAGTGACGGACATTAGCCCGGACTCGGCCGCCAGGCTCAGCGAGTATCTGACGAAACACTGTCCGCACGAAGAACCCGCGCCAGTGTACGCCCTCTCACCTTTTTCGTATAACTAGGCGCAGAATCGACCGCGGCATCATCAGGCAGCCTGACCGAAATGGAGCCGGCTCATTTCGGTCATCGCCGACACCAGATGGTCGACGGTCTCGGTGACGCAGGTGCTGGCCTTGTGCGATGGTCCCTTGCCGCCGGCCCAGATGTCCGGCGGGTGTTCGATCTCGCGCACGTTTTGGCAAAACTGTGTGATGGATCGCTTCCAAAACACGCCGTCGCTGCCTTCGTCCAGGAAATGCTCGCGGTCCTCGGTAAAGGGCCGGTCGAACTGCTTGGCCCTCATCTGCCACATCTGTTCCATCGCATTCTGACGCTCCTGACTGAACTCAAGGCCCGTGGCTCGCTCATTCAATGCGGCAAACAGACCGCCGATCACGCGCTCCACCTCCGAGCTGGGAAACATTCCCACGCACGTTTGCACGATCAGATACTTGTGGAACAGAAAGACTTCCGCGCTGATGCGCGCCTCATTGGCAGAGGGATCATAGGCGCGCGCCAACTCTTTGAGCGCCTCTCCCGAGGGGCCCTCCAGGCTGGAGCCCAGCAGCCTGGCTAATTGACGTCCGATTCTCAGATAGTCCGTCGGCTCAGCCCGCTGCGTCATAGAAGCATCATTCCTTTGTCTAATGGCCGATGGATGTCGCGGTATCGCGACATGAGCCTTCCCATCCTCTCATCCCGCTTTTGATTTCCCAAGACAAACCACGATTCCCACCGCAAACGGGAATTCCAGCGCTGGTAGTGCCCCGCACAGCCTGCTAGGATGACAGGTCATCCTCCGAAGGAACGAGTCGACGTGCCTCACCTTACTGAAACGCCACCGCCCTCAGAGACCCTTTTCGTGGAGGGGGCGAGGCAAAACAATCTGAAAAATATCTCTCTCGGCATCCCGCATAACCAGGTTACGGCGGTCACTGGACTGTCAGGATCTGGAAAATCCTCTTTTGCCTTCGATACGCTCTTTGCCGAGGGTCAATGGCGGTACGTCGAGTCGCTGTCGACCTATGCCCGCATGTTTCTCGACAAGGTCGCGCGGCCGGACGTGGATCGGATCCTCAACATCCGCCCGGCCATTGCCATCGAACAAAAGAACCAGGTGAGGACGGCGCGTTCGACCGTGGGTACGGCGACAGAAATCGCCGACTTGCTGAGGCTGCTGTTCGCCAAACTTGGCAGACCGATCTGCCCTGACTGTCATGAGGAGGCCCGGGCATTTCACCCCGATACCGTCACCGCGGATCTACTCGAACGCTTTTCCGACGCCAGAGCCATGCTTCTGTTTCCCCTGTCCTCTCCACCGGCCAAGAGCGAGCCGGCCCTTATCCAGTCGCTCCTGACCAGAGGGTTCACTAAAGTCAGGCTTGGCGAAGAGACCGTCGATCTCCATGGGGCTAAGGCTCCTGCACTCCATCGTCAGCCTTCCTTCTATGTGGTCCTCGACCGGCTGGTCATTCGGGAAGACAATCGGTCGCGTCTCTGCGAGGCGGTCGAGACGGCGTTCCGCGAAGGCGACGGTTGCTGCGCGGTGGACGTGATTGGTCAGGGATTGCAGACCTATCATTCAGGTTTTCGCTGCCAACGTTGTGGACGCGCATTTGACCCGCTTCGTCCCGTCCTGTTTTCATTCAATCATCCGCTGGGCGCCTGCCCGGAATGCAAAGGCTTCGGCAACGTTCTGCGCTATGACCCGGCGCTCGTCATTCCCGACCAGAACAAGTCGCTCGTCCAGGGCGCCATCGAGCCATGGAGCAAACCGGGCACGGACTGGTGGCAGAAACAGATGCTGCTCGCCATGAAGCGGAAAGGTGTGGACCTGACCGTCCCCTACAGGCTTCTCGAGAAGCATACGCAGCAACTGCTGTGGGAGGGCGACAAGTCGTTCGATGGGATCAATGATTTTTTTGAATACCTCGAAGGAAAACGCTACAAGCTCCATGTACGCGTCCTCCTGAGCCGCTATCGTACGCCGTTCGAGTGCCCAAGCTGCCGGGGCAGCCGGCTGAAGCCCGATGCCGGCTTTGTGAAGGTGGCCGGCACCGATATCCAGCAGGTGACGTCGATGACGATCGAAGGCGCGATGTCATGGCTCAGGTCTCTGACCTTGAGCCCGTACGAATACGCGGTGGGGGCGGACCTGTTGGGACAGCTCAAGGCCAAGCTCGGATTTCTTTTACGGGTTGGCCTCGGCTATCTCACGCTCGGCCGTCAGACCAAGACGCTGTCGGGCGGGGAAGCACAGCGCGTGTCCCTGGCCAATCAGTTGGGCGCTCGACTGGTTGGCACCCTGTATGTGTTAGACGAACCGACAATAGGCCTTCATGCCAGGGACACCGAACTCTTGGCCGGGATCTTGAAGGACCTGGCGGCCGCAGGAAACACCGTCGTCGTGGTCGAACACGATCGCCAAATGATTGAGTCAGCCGACTACATCGTGGAACTCGGACCGCAATCCGGAGAAAAAGGCGGAGAGATCGTGTGCGCTGCACCGGCTGCCGACTTCGTGCAAGACCGCCGTGCGATTACCGCACGCTACTTGAGAGGGGAGGAGCAGATTCCGGTGCCTCGCTCCCGACGCTCAGGCTCGGGGAAATTCCTCGTGATCGCCGGCGCCAACGAACACAACTTGAAGGACTTGGTCGTGCGGTTTCCACTCGGCATGCTGATTTGTGTCACGGGAGTATCCGGGTCCGGTAAGAGCACACTTGTGGAAGACACGCTGTACGCCGCGCTCGCCCGGGCGTTTCGCGTCGAGACCCTGCCCATGGGCCGCTTTACCGCCATCAAGGGGATCGAACACGTGAAGGGTGTCCGCCTGATTGATCAGCAGCCCATCGGGCGAACGCCCCGGTCCAATCCGGTCACATACCTCAAGGTCTTTGACGAGATCAGACAACTATTTGCCGCAGAGCGGGACGCCTTGCGGCAAGGATTCACGCCGAGCTATTTTTCGTTCAACGCCGAAGGCGGCCGATGTGAGCGTTGTGAAGGGGCTGGCGTTGAAAAACTGGAAATGTACTTTTTTGAAGACATGTATGCGCCCTGCGAGCGCTGCGAAGGCCAACGGTTTAAGCCGGAGATCCTCGCGATTCGCCATCGCGGCAAGACGATCTCTGAAGTGCTGAACATGACGGTCGACGAGGCACGCGCTTTTTTTTCGGGGACGCCTAGGCTCCAAGAGCGGCTGCATTTGCTGTCCTCTATCGGTCTTGGCTATTTGCGTCTCGGGCAATCTGCAACGACATTGTCCGGCGGCGAAGCCCAACGGCTCAAGATCGCGGCAGAGCTCAAGGACTCGAGCGCGAAGGATCTTCTGTACATCATGGATGAGCCGACCACCGGCTTGCACATGGATGACGTGAACAAATTGCTGGCCGTGCTGCACAAACTGGTGAACGCGGGCAACACCCTCGTGGTGGTGGAGCACAATCTCGACGTGATCAAGTCGGCAGACTGGGTGATCGATTTAGGACCGGAAGGAGGAGATGCCGGAGGCCGGCTCGTCGCCGAGGGCCGTCCGGAACAGGTGATGAAGAACCCTGCATCCTTGACAGGCCGGTGTTTGGCGCGCCTCCTGACCGAGACAGCCGCCCACTAAGCTAGCTCCCGGTGGGCCCAGACTGGCTGGAGGGACGTTCTCTCGACAGTTTCCTGTGCAGGTACTTCTTGCTCACGGTCGTAATTACGAGGGCAAGACCGATGGCAATCGGCACAAAAATCGCCGACACGAGGTTGGCGTTGCTGAGCCACCCCATTTCCTGAAAACCCTTGAAGAGATAGCCGCCTAACCCCGCCACGTAATAGGCGATCACGATCACCGACAGTCCTTCGACCGTATGTTGCAGGAGCACCTGGCTCTTGGTGGTCTTGTCGACGCTCTGCAGGAGCGCGAGATTTTGTCCCTCCAAGATCAGATCGACCCTGGCGCGAATGATTGAAATGATGCCCTCGAAGCCGGCCCGAAGCGTATCGATGCGCCTCAACAGTTGTTGATAGCCCTCTGCCACACCCGTAATCCCGCTGAGCACGTAATCGGAGACCGGCCGGTAGGCGTCGAGCGGCTTCTCGGTCAAGGAGGCCAGGGTCGTGTGCACGATCTTGTCATACGGGACGGAGGCCGACAGTTCGAAATGCAGTGTCCCTGCGATCCGGTTGGTTTTCAACAGATCCTGCGTGAGACTGTTGAGCCAGCGCTGCAGCGTCTGAGAGTCGGCATGGGCGATGTGCCCGCTGATGATCTCGCGCTGTTTGAGGTGGACCTGCTCGAATTTATAGACCTGATCGATCGCCGTCGAGAACAACGGTTTCTGCATCAGGAGGAGATGATAGTAGGTCTCGATCCGCACGATGGCATCGACGATTTCTTTCAAACGCGAGGTCTGCACGTGCGCGGGACCAAGGGCGACCCAGTATCGCTCGCGGTCGAACTCGTCTGGGGTAAAGCTGGTCACCAGGCTCGTCTGTTCATCGAGAATGCGGCTGCCGTAGAGCACCGGACCCGGTAACATGGACTGCATCTGCTCGCGCGTCGGTAGTGGTTCGGACGAAAGCAAGATATCCAACCGGCACACTTCCGTGCCGAGCGGCTGTAGAGGAAACTTGTAGTTTGGAAACGTCACCGGGCCGAACGCAACCCCGGAATTGGGTAGATACCAGATCTGGTAATTATAGTATTCGGTATGCGCCTGCCAGATGAGGATCAGTCGCTCGCCGTTGTCGGTTGCCTTAACCCCGTAGCCGAAAGTCTCACGCAGCATAATGCTGTCTTGCGGTACGCCAAGCGCCGTGAGGCAAGATTGGAACTCCTCCCGGCTCAACCTGCGCTGCGCGGGCGGGTCCGCCATGCGGAAGGCTTTATAATGCACATGGGCGGGCGCCCGAAGCCACTGGGCGAGCGGCACGTGCGGACGCTCATGCAGTTTCTTGATCAGGCCATCGGCTCCCGACTGCCGTGGATTCTGACTCATGCGCGCTATCCTTCCGTCGTTGACTACAAGCCCGGCCGCTTCTCCGCGGTCACGAACAACTCCATCGGGTTGTTGGCGCGTCGGACTTGAAGCTGCAGTGTTTCTCCCGCTTCCACCCGGCAAAACTGTTTGGCATCTCGATCTGTCATTGCGGCGTTCAATGAAACGCCGTTGCAAGCCAAAATGCGGTCGCCGACTTTGAGCCCGGCCTTCTCGGCGGGAAGCCCGCTGCGAAGTTCGCGGACCATGTAGAACCGTGTCCCCTGCTCTTCCAGCAACTCCCAGTTGACGCCGATCCGTCCGGATCCCAGAAGTCCGGTCTGCGACCCGAAACGGGCAAGGATGCGATGCACAATCAGATGCGCCGAGCCCTCGGGATCATCGCTGGTGAAGTCGGCCAGGTGGCCCTCGCCGTTGAAGAGCAATTGTCCGGTTTCGACATCGATCATCCGTAAGGACAGCGAGACCTTGTTGCTGCGGCTCTGCTCTTGACGCTCCCATTGCTGCACACCGCCGACAATGATGGCCTGTGCACCGACGAGTTTTCCCACTTTGAGCACATTCGCGTCGTCTGCATGCGTCAGCTGAATGACCTGTTCTTTGAGAACTTCATCGAGCTTGGCACGCTCCACCATATTGATGTCGAGATCCAGCAACAGCGTGGTCACGATCCCGGCCACACGTGAGCCGGAACCGGGCACGCTGGGCGCATCTTCCAATACCATCACCGCCATCGTCTTGTAGCGATCGATGCTGTCCCGATTGATGGGTCCTAACCCCGTCACGACCGGCTCGGGGCGACCCGTCGTCCCCGACATGCGGCCGTACTGATAGCCGACCGTTTCGCAGGCTCTGCGCCGTTGCAGGATCGCGACCGGGGTACCCCACGCACACAGCTCGTCGTTGACCAGCACTACATGATGGGGGTACTCGCGCTCATGCTCCATGGCCACGTTGGTGAAGGGATAAATGATGCACCCGCCGACCCAGACGGAGATCGGACAGAGTCCCAGTTCGTAGAGCCATTGTCTTCGCGCCGTCAGGGAATATTCCCACACCAACATGCGGCCGTCATCCCGGAGGACTCGGTCCGGCCCGCCGATTTCTTCAACGACCTCTGCCTTGGTCATCGGCACGGCAAGCTTGTCGAACTTCGACTCAGATTTGATGATCGTATAGGCAACGCCGCATCCGGTGAGCAGCGCAGGAATGAGAACGAGAAGAGCACCAGTGAGGCGGACGAACACACCACGAAACGAGAAATCATCGGATGGCTCGTTCATCGCGTGGAGGGTAACACCCAAGCGCCGGAGGCCGCAAGCAATGCACGAGACGTCGAGGGGCTAGTTGAGGGAGGGATCGAATGGCATATCCGCATACAAGCGGAATTCTTCGCCCAACGCACTGACAATCTCGGACCACACACGTGTCGGGTCCTTCTCAAACACCATCGCCGGATCGGCAGGGACCGTGATCCACGATCCAATCCTCATTTCCGATTCCAATTGACCTGGCCCCCAGCCTGAGTAGCCGACATAGGCGCGAAAGGCCTCTTTCCCTTGGCTGGTCGTCAGAATTTTATCCACCAGTTCCATGTCTCCACCTAAGCACACGCCATCGAAGACGTGGTGGGAATTGTCGGGCAACTGATCCAACCGATAAAGCAGCATGACTTGATTCGGCTGTACCGGCCCACCCGAGAACAACACGTGGCGCTGCCCCTCCAACACCGGCACCTGCGGAAGCGCTTCGGATACAGACATCGCCGTCGGCCGATTGACCACGACGCCGAGTGCGCCCTCGGCACCATGTTCACAAAGTAACACGACCGTCTGTCTGAAATTGGGATCTCGTAGATTGGGAGCGGCCACCAGGAAGATGCCTTTGCCGAGCTGAGCCTTCAAGGGAATCTGCATGGAATTATCCTATCCTGCCGATGTCTCACACGCAAGACAGGAAAACAACCGCGACGCGGCGATTGGTCACGTATACAAGGATTCGCGGCGATCTCTCAACAGATCGTTATAGGGAGTGACAGACTTGTTGCGTGCCTCGGCGGGATCAATTTCCACGACGCACAGCGCTTCCTGATCGCGCGGCGCCCGGTGAAGGATGGCGCCACGGGGACTGACGATTTCGCTGCTGCCGATATACGTGAGCCGGTCCTTCCCCTGGCGTGCCTCGCTGCCCGTCCGGTTACAGGTCACAGCAAAGACCCGGTTTTCGAGACAGCGCACTGGCATGGAATCGGGACAGTTCGGCAGCACGAGATTCGACGGATGACAAATAATGTCGGCGCCTTTCAGCGCCAGCGTTCTGGCTGCCTCGGGATAATACCAGTCGAAACAGATCATGACCCCGATCTTGGCAGGCCCGATGTCCCAGACGTGAAATCCGGTGTCACCAGGAGTGAAAAACAGCGTTTCTTCGAAAAAGAGATGCGTCTTCCGATAACACCCGATGAAGCCTTGCGGACCGACAGCCACGGCAGAATTGTAGAAGGTCGTCCCGGCCTGCTCCGGCAGACCGGCGACGATCACCATCTGTCTGTGCTTGGCGAGATCGAGCAGCCGCTTCGTCGTACGTCCGGAGGGAACCGGCTCGGCCAAGTCGCGTACTTCTTCGGTCGACACGAATTGGTACCCCGATGCACAGAGTTCAGGCAGGACCAGAAGATCGGCTGCGGCCGTTTCGAGCGCGGCCGCAATGCGGTCGAGATTCTCGGCCACCTTTCCAAATTCCGGATTGTTTTGATAGTACCCAACTCGCATAAAGACCAAACCAGATCAGACCCGGGAGACCGGCACAAACACAAAGGGCAAGAGGCACGGGCTCACAACAGCCCCTCACCTCTTGCCCCTCGCCGTGAAGACTTACTTGACTTCAGAGAGGTGCATGACGGCGGCATCCGCATGTTGCGCGGCCACGTCGGCATGACCGGCCTTGCCGTGGGCGACTGATTCCTTCAATTCCTTGATGCCCTCGTCCAGGTGAGGATTCTTCACGCCGGCGGCCTGCGCGTGTTTCAGCGCCTCTTCCGCATGCTGCGCCGCAGCATCGGCATGGCCTTGCTTGCCGTGATTCGCCGCACCCTTGGCATGTTCAATGGCTTCACTCACGTGCTTGTTGTCAGCCTGGGCGACTACCGGCAACGCCAGCAGCGCAACCGCGGCCAATGCCGCCGCTCCACGTCGGATGCTCATCGTCATGGGATCCTCCTCATGGTTTGAGTGCATGTCGTACAAACGAAATAGAAATGGCAACTAGACGAATCACCTTACACAGCAGGTTTTTGAGTGTCAAGAAGGCCGAGCCGGCGCCTCGATGCCCAATATCTTTTGTAGGCCTTGAAAATCTTTTTCAACAGGGCAGGCAAAATCACGGCTCCATTCCCACCACGAACCTGGATAGTTTCGCACCTTTCTATACCCGGCAAGCTTCAACACAAAATACAGCCACGATGACCGGACGCCGCCCGTACAGTAGCACACGATATCATCATCCGCCTCCAACCCTTTTTCTTCGAGACCGGCCCTGATCGCGGCAAGATCCTTCACGGTTGCGTCCGTGGTCAAAAATCCGTTCCACGATACATGAATCGCGGAGGGAATATGTCCCGGTCGCGGGATGCCCGAGACTTCCTTCCCCAGGTACTCTTCAAGACTTCTGGCGTCGAGAATCTTCGTGCTGGGCTGAGGGTGCTTGAGTAGCGCACGCAGCTCGTCCTTCGCGATGATGATGTGGCCGGCCAACCTGATCGTAAAATTTCCGAGTGTTGGCGTCACACGTCCATGCTCGAACGGCCGCTGCTCGGCCACCCATTTCACCCAACCTCCGTCGAGAATGCGCATCTTCGTGTGACCGAAATATTCGAGCATCCAGTACATACGCCCTTCGTCTCCCCAATTATCAAAGGCATTGGAGTAGATGACGACCTCGCTGTCCTGATTGAGTCCGAGCGTCCGCATTTTCTGCTCCATGCGGGTCGTGTCGGGGTCCAACAATCCCTTGGCCACGGCCTTGGGATCGCTATATTGATGCCAGGTCGTGTGCACGGCCCCGGGAATATGGCCGCCGTATTCATAGGCGGCATCCCCACGCACGTCGATGACGACAAGCCCGGGCTTCCCCAATTGCTTCTGCAACGTGTCTGTGTCGATGAGCAACGGATGATTCATGAATCTCCTTCAACCAGGCCTGACCGCGGGCGCCTGCGGTTCCACCGGACAGCTCTCCCCTGCTCGGGTCGACCCGGCGGCGGGAAAGTGGTCGCTGTCCGCCAATGCCGTCTTCAACTGCTCCGAAAGCGGAAACTCCCGCTCGTACACGAGGAACCGGTATGGATCACTACCCGTCAGACCATACTTGTGTTGCAGCATCTCGTGCTGCTTGTCGGTCACAATGTGGTACTGCACGTGCGTCTTGACTTTCAAGCCCTCCGCCTTGTCCGGTAGCCGATAGACAAACTCATACTCCCGGCTGGCTAACGGCAGAAGGCGGTTATCATACAACTCTAGAATGGCCGGCTGCCACATGATCCAGCGCCCCATGGTCGACTTCTGCTCCGCCAGGACCCGGTCCTGTGAATCCACCACCACGAACTCGACGGTGAAGAAACGGTCAGGGTCGCCGGTTGGAATCTTGTGTCCGGCACCGGCATTGATGAGGGTCAGCCTGAAGGCCACGCGATCCCCTGGCTTCGGCGACGTCGTATCCGCCGTAACTTGTATCGCCACCGCCCGCTTGACCATCTCCGGATCGTGCCCACCTCGCCAAAGATGCTGACGACCCCGCCGGATCGGACTGTTCGTGGCGACGGGCCGGTCGATTTCCGGCATGTGGCAGCTCTGACAAATGAAGCCCCGCTGCTGCATGAAGAACTTCCCTTCATACTCGGCATACGTGCCACAGGGACCTACGCGATAAAACTGCGCCGGCCCGGAGACGACATTGTGGCAACGGTAGCAGACCTGCGCCGTCCGGAAATTTGGATCGAAATTGGTGGGATGCGGCGCGGCGGAATCTTCGAACGGGCCGTAAATGATTCCGTCTCGAACATGGCACGCGGCGCAGGTGACCGATTCCTTTTGATACTCGGGATCGTAGTTTGGATTCGGTGCCTGCACAGCTTTCTCGACGCGGCCGCGTGGAATGTCCTTGATGACCGTCGGTTGTTGGTTTTCCAGCGGTGTATGGCAATTCAAACAAACCCAAATGTGTTTGTCTTTGTTCCAGTAGGCTTGGAAATAGGGATCCTCGTAGGCGCGGGCATGAATGCTGGACTTCCATTCTTCATAGATTTCCCTGTGGCATTGACCGCAAGACTCCGCTTTGAGGCTCGTCAGACCTTCCGGAATCTTCTGGAACGGAATGGCATGCGCATAATCCGAGCGTAAGCCGAAAATCACAACCGGCTTGATTTCGGTGTAATAGAGGTAGACGGCGCCCACCAGAGCCAACGAAGCCATTGCAATGGCGCGCCGGCGTGTCATGCGGCGAGCAGTGCCTTCAGATGCGCGTCCACCGATGCGCCTAGAGCGTTCAGGTTGTAGCCCCCTTCCAGAGCGGACAGCAGCCGTCCCTGCGCGTGATGCTTCGCAAGCCCCACTACCAGGCCAGTCAGGTCGCTGTATCCGGCCTCCGTCAATTCCATGCTGGCCAATGGGTCGTCGCGGTGTGCATCAAAACCGGCGGAGACGATGACGAATTCCGGCTTGAACGCCTCGGCGGCGGGCAGCAGCACATTCAAGAAAATCGCACGGTATTCGTCATCGCCGTCTCCGGCGTCCATCGGCACATTGATCGTAAACCCTTCGCCGGCGCCGATGCCCCGCTCCGTCGCCCGACCCGTGCCGGGATAATGCGGATACTGGTGCGTGCTGAAGAAGAGAATAGACGGATCCTGTTCAAAGCTATGCTGCGTACCGTTTCCGTGATGCACATCCCAGTCGACGATGAGCACGCGGCCCAGACCGTATTGTTTTTGAACGTAGCGCGCCGCGATAGCCACGTTGTTGAAAAGACAAAAACCCATCGCCCTGTCGGTTTCCGCATGGTGACCGGGTGGCCGCACGGCGCAAAACGCATGCTCAACGTCGCCGCGCATGATCGCATCAACGGCCGCCAACGCCCCGCCCGCGGCCAGATAGGCCGCCTGCAGCGAACCCGGCGACATCGAAGTATCGCCGTCGAGAGCGACCCTCCCGCTCGAAGGCTGGTGTGTGGTCAATGCAGCCACGTAGGAGGGACTGTGGATCTGCGTGATCCATTCGTCTTCGGCTTTACGCGGCTCAATCCTTCTGATCCGTCCGGCAGTGCCGCTGCGCTCCAGCTGCTGCAGGATGGCCCTGAGTCGATTCGGAGACTCCGGATGTCCGGCGCCCATATCGTGGTCGAGATAGGCGGGATGATAGACGAGGCCGGTCGTGCCCATTCGTAGGATCGTAGCACGCAGGAATCGGCGTAGACAATGCGCGCTCCGCGCTGCTATCGTCTGACGCCGGAGGAATTTCTATGCCGAACCCGAGAATCGAACCGCTCAAAAAAGTCCTGGCGATCGATCCGAACGACGAAGTGGCATGGTTCGGATTAGGCAAAGCCTATATGGAGGACGCAAACTTTGAAGAAGCCGCCACTGCACTGCGTCAATGCATTGCAGTGAAACCCGCGTACTCAGCCGCCTACTATGCCTTGGCGCAATCGCTGAAAACCTTAAACCGCCTCGACGAATGTCGGGTCGTTTGTGCCGCCGGGATCGACGTCTCAACCAAGAACGGCGATGCCATGGTGACGAAAAATCTCGAAGCGCTGAAAAGCACTCTCTAGAGCAGGTGACAAAAGGCGTCGTGCTGGCGTTCACTCAGGTGCGCGCTAGCGGCAGGATTCTTGACGAACATCCGCACACGCGGATGTCCCCGCTGGTGGATGTTTCGTTCGACTATTTCCACATTGGCCAATCTCGTACCGGCCTTCACAGGCATCGGCACCACATCCCAGAACGAGATCAAGACGGCACTTACCGTGCACAGCTTCGTGAGCAGGAGCGTTACGGCTCCCGCCAGGGACTTGAGATCGAGCCAGGTGGCTTCCGATCGTGAAGTGTGCTCGCCCCGTAGGTCGGCCCGAGGGATCGAGATGCACAGGACCACGGGAGAGGAATAATCGGCCAGTTGTTTGGCCTTTTGCTGGATGCGAGCGAGGATGCGATGGATCAAAATCACCCCGCGGTCTGTTTCATGAACGCCTTCCTCATCGGGCAGCAGGCCGCGCAACGGAAGCCGCTGACGCTCGGCGGACCCGACCATGGCGGTAATCTCGACGAAGAAACGTTCGCGACCCAGACGGCACTCGAGATCCGCCGTCCGTGCCTGAGATTCAGGCAGGAAGTTGACTCTGGCGCCGACTCGAATGAGCTGCACGGCCAGTTCAAGTTCGGCAAGAGCGGACTCGCGGACGCCACAGTCATAGTGCGTCATACGTCGCACGAGGCGGGCAAGCCGCAGATGACTCGATTGATCGGCGCAGTGCTGTCGAAGCGTCGTCCACCGATCCTCTAGGTCCGGCGAAAGGCCGAGTTCTTCCCGCTTCCACGCCGGAATGGGCTCGCGATGCCCGTCATGCAGATGAGTGACGAGCCGGAACGTCTTTCGGGGACGAAACCGCGGCATTCCTTCACTCGTGACGCAGGTGGTGACGATTTACACCGGCTCAGCGCCGTCCTCATCATCAGGCGGAGGCAGACCCGGCGACTCCAGATGCCGTTTGGACACTTCTTCGTACACTTCGTCGAGCCAGCGGCCGGCACAGCCCAGCACTTCGCGAACAAGTGGTTCCGGTTGGCCCGTCCGTTTGATCGTCCATTGGGATACGTATTCCAATAAGGCGTCTCGTTCGAATTCGCGCGTAGACTGCACCGCCAACTCACTCAGCTCTCCAAGTCCGGTCTTGAGGATGTCGGCCACCGTGTCGCGGCCATAGGAGGTGCTGGCCGTGACATACTGGACGGCACGATTGATTTCCTGATCATTCATCACGGGACTCTCCAGCAGATTGTCACATCCCCTCACAGAGCTGTCAAACGGATCCGCAGCCCGGCGTCCTCCAATGGCATAGATTTTTTTTGCGCGCCGGCATATGACGGATGGTAAGATCGATTTGCCATCCATTTTGCCACTAAGGAGCCACGCATGGGCGACACCCACAGTGATCAAAAAACACGACGCACGGTGATTCCCGATCGATGGGATTTGACCGATCTGGTGAAAGACCCGCTTCGCCAATTCGATGCGCATCTGTCGGCCATCGAGGCGCAAGTTACTCAGATCGAATCGACTCGCGCGACCCTCAGCCCTGCCTTGTCGGGCAAAGATTTTGCCTCGATTCTACACCTCAGTGAATCTGTGACCCAAAGCGCTTCGCGGCTCGGGGCCTATGCGTACCTTTGGTTCACTGAAAATACCGGGGATAGCAAGGCCCGCTCCTTCAAAACCAGCGTGGAAGAACGCCTGACTGTCTTGCAAAACCGTTTGCTGTTTTTCGAGTTGTGGTGGCAGGGCATCGACGAGAAGAACGCGGCCCGCTTGTTGGGCGGATCGGGTGATCTGCGATATTACCTCGAAACCATCCGCCGCTATGAACCGCATACGCTGACCGAGCCTGAGGAAAAAATCATCAATGTCAAGAACGTGACCGGACGTAGCGCAGTGAACACGCTCTACGACGTGGTAACGAATGGTTTGACGTTCACGATGAGAGTCGGGGGAAAAAAGAAGGTCCTCAACCGCGAGGGGTTGATGATGCATGTGCGGAGTCCGAAGGCTTCGGTGCGTCAAGCCGCGTACCAGGAGCTCTATCGTGTCTTCTCTGCCCAGCGCGATGTGCTCGGCGAAATGTACAAGACGCTGGTCATCGACTGGAAATCAGAGAACCTGGGTCTGCGACATTTCACCTCCCCGATTGCCGCTCGGAATCTGGGCAATGATGTGCCCAATGCTGCCGTTGACGTGCTGTTGTCCGTCTGCGCAGAGAATGCCGACCTGTTCCAACAATATTTCAAACTCAAGGCCCGCATCTGCGGCATCAGGTCGATGAGTCGCTACCATCTCTATGCCCCCCACCGCACCGACGTGAAAAAATACCAGTACCCGGACGCCGTGCGCATGGTGTTGGAAGCCTATCGAGGCTTTTCGCCCCGGTTGGCCGACCTTGCCCAGCAGGTGTTCAGCGATCACCACATCGATGCCCCTACCAGACCAGGCAAACTTGGCGGCGCTTTTTGCTACAGCGTCGTGCCGGGCCTTACGCCGTACGTCCTGTTGAACTATACGGGCGATGCCCGCGACATCGCCACCATGGCGCACGAACTCGGCCACGCGGTGCACGGCATGCTGGCGGCGCACCATTCGGTCTTTACATTCCATTCAACCTTGCCGCTGGCTGAGACGGCTTCGGTGTTTGGCGAACGGATTTTGTCGGATGCCCTTATGCAGCAGGAATCAAACAAGAAGATCCGGCAGGGCTTATTGCTCAGCCAGCTCGACGACATTTATGCGACTGTCCTGCGCCAGGCCTACTTTGTGCGATTCGAGCGCATCGCACACCAGATGATCGCCGAGGGAGCGACGGGAGACCAACTCGCGCAGACCTACTTGAGCGAGTTACGTCAGCAGTTCGGAAAGACGGTGAGGGTGCCCGAAGAGTTTCAGTGGGAATGGCTGACGATTCCGCATATCTATGCGAGCCCATTTTATTGCTACGCATACAGTTTTGGTAATCTGCTCGTATTGGCTTTGTACCGTACCTATCAGCAGGAAGGACCTACCTTCGTTCCGAAGTATCTCGATCTGCTCGCTACCGGCGGTTCCATGTCACCAGAGCGCATTCTCGCTGCCGTGAACGTCGATATCACCTTGAAATCCTTCTGGCAATCGGGATTCACCACCATCAAAGACATGATTGGTCAGCTCGAAGCCACACTCTAAGTAAGCGGTCAACAAGGGAAATCTTGCTCTTTCTGCTCAAACCTTGCGCCCTGTTGACAGATTCCTCTGGTGGTGGCATACTGATAATGCTTCTCATAATCGTTCTTGCCGAGGGAGGCTATATGTATCTGTGCTTGTGCAAGGGAATCACTGACTCAGACGTCCGCGACGCGGCACGTGCGGGCATCGTGATGCCGTGCCAGATCAAAGCCAAGTTCGGGCTCAAAGACTCCGGCTGTTGCGGCCGATGCTCGAAAAACATCCAAACCTTTGTGGAACTTGCCAAGAACGAACATTGTCTACTGAACCCCGTCAGCAGCTGAAGCACTCGCCTCTTTCCAACACAACTCAGCGCTCGTCATCTTCGCGGCTCAAGGCCTTCGGTGTGATCTTCGCTACAGGACTCTAGATTGAACCAGAACGGACTAGTTGGAGGGGGTGGGTTTCAACATGGCAGCGACTTCGGCCACTCGTCGTCCAAGCGCCTGAGCATCCGCTAATTCTTTCTTGTCGAGACCGGGGCTGTCGCCCTCCGTCGTGGCGGAAGCGCCGAAAGCACCTCCTCCGCTGACGACGATCATCTGGTTGCCGAGCATGGCCGCAAGAATCGTCAGCATCGTCACTTCCTTGCCGCTGGAGATCTGTCCTCCGGTAGCAAAGGCGGCCCCAATCTTGTTCTTCATCTTAAATTCCGGAAAGACGCCGAATTTGAACTGCCAGTTATCAAAGAAGGTTTTCACCTCGCCGGACATGTTGGACCAATACACCGGCGAGCCGATGATGATCGCGTCGGAGGAAAACAAATCGTCCGCCGTCACCTGTCCTACTCGCTTGAGCACGACGATCGTGCCTGCCAGGCTCTTGGCACCCTCGACGACGGCCTCCGCCATGCGTTCAGTATTGCCGGACTGCGAATGGTATGCGACCAAGACCTTGACGGCGGCCGGAGCCCACTCAGCCGCAGACACGAGGTTGGAGCCGAATGCGATGTAGGAGACTATCAGACAGAAAACGAGGTGGGAGAAGCCCTGGTGCGAGTAGCCCCGGATCACCGACGAAACGTTTCCTCTTCCATACGCTCCTCGACGGAAACATCGGTCAAGGCGCCGCGATAGTCGCAGCGATGGCACCGGACGCGCCAAGACTCAATCCACTTTTCCTGAACATAGGATTGGCGGCATTTGGGACAGACGAACACGCCTTTCACATAGTGCACCTTCCTGACTTCCTTCATACGGCCTCCACTGTTGCCTGAGAATCGCACAGGTCGTGGCGGGATTGCAAGGCAAGTGGCCACGCTAAGGGTGTTCAACAAGGACTAGCGGAAAGGCCTCTGCATGCGGGAGCCGAGTTATACGCTTCTGGAAACGTTGAGGGCGTCAGCGAAGCGAGAACACCTGTGTGAAGGCGCGATCTCGCGCGCTTGGGCGGGAGAGTAAGAAGGCCACGATTCATTTCAACGGCGGACCGTTTGCTTGACTCGTGAGGTATCCGCCGATAGGATCGCCACGTGCACATCCGATGGGTCATCGTGTCTGCAGTGACGCTGCTGATGGTGCTGCCTTCCTGCATTCAAGCCGATGATGGTCTTATTCCTATTCAGCTGCCCGGCGGCGTGATCATCCAGGCCGAGGTCGCCAATACGATGAAGAAACGGGCCGAAGGTTTGATGTACAGAGAGTCCCTTGCCAAAGACCGCGGAATGCTGTTCACATTCGATCAGGCACAGCCCTGGACCTTTTGGATGAAGAACACGAGGATCCCGCTCGATATCATCTGGATGAACGAAAAAAAACAGATCATCCACATCGCACGGAACGTTCCGATCTGCACCAGGAATGACGAGGGCTGTCCCCAGTATCAGCCGAATGATCCGGCGATGTATGTGTTGGAGCTTGGCGGAGGCGAGGCGGAACGACTCAAGCTCGAGAAGGGTTCGAAGCTTCAGTTCCGCTTGCCTTAGTTTCTCAAGGCTTTCAAGCTGTTCAAAAAGACTGTCGGGAAGGCCGCAGCGAGCGAAAGCCCGAAGCGTACGTTCTTCGGTACGTTGAGGGTTTGAGTGAAGCGAGAACGAAGCCGACAGGCTTTTTCAACAGCTTGGTCATTTTTCTTGCCAGGCCCTGATGCGCCGTGCCGTAATGACGCCATCTACCCGTTCAATCGCCTTCAACACTTGATCCAGGTGCTCGGTCCCGGAAATTTCGACGATGAAATCGAGTACGGCCTTACGGTCTTCCCTGGTGGCGATCTCGGCCCGGCTGATGTTGGCATGGCATTCGGCAATGGCGGAGGACACATTGGCCAGTACGCCAGTCTTGTCCACCGCCATCACCGAAACTTTTACGGCATGCGTGCTGGGCGTCGCGCTATCCCACTCCACCTCGACCAGGCGCTCCCTGTCATAATCAAGCGCTTCCAGGTTTGGACAATCGACCGCGTGGATCGTCAATCCCCGTCCCCGGGTAATGTAGCCAAGGATCCTGTCGCCTGGAACTGGATTGCAACACCGGGACAGCTGCATCAAGACATCTCGCGCCCCCTTGACTTTCACACCTTTATCATCGGATTTGCCGGCGACCGTCTTGCGCGCCGCCGGTCGTGTTTCCAGAGGCGCATTCGCGGAGGACGTGAGTTTTTCCAGCACGTTCGCCGCGGGTAGGTGCCCAAAGCCGACTGAGGCGATCAGTTCGTCGGTGCTGTCGTAGCCAGATTGTCTCGCTGCGGCGGCCAGTTCGGCCGACTTGATCATTTGTGCCGGCGCCATGCCGTGACGGCGAAATTCCGATTCCAGGAGGCGGCGGCCGATTTCTATGCTGCGCTTCTGTTCTTCGACCTTGATCCAATGCTTGATCTTGGTTTTGGCCCTCGACGTGCGGACGAATTTCAGCCAGTCTTTGTGCGGCGTTTGCGTGGGCGACGTGAGGATTTCGACCGTGTCGCCGCTTTCGACCTGATGCTTCAACGGAACGATCTTGCCATTCACCTTCGCTCCGACACAGTGGTCGCCGACCTCGGTATGGATGGCGTATGCAAAATCGACCGGCGTCGAGCCGCGCGGAAGTTCCTTCACGATACCTTTGGGGGTGAACACGTAGACTACGTCGTGGAAGAGGTCCAGCTTCACCGAATCCATGAATTGGCGGTTGTCCGGCAGATCGCGATGCCACTCAACGAACTGATGCAGCCAGCCGAAGGTCTTGCTGTCACGGTCGGTCACGCGGCCCTGCTCTTTGTACTTCCAATGGGCCGCGATGCCGCACTCCGCCACTCGATGCATCTCATCCGTGCGGATCTGAAATTCGACATGCTCGCCCTTGGGACCGACCACAGTCGTATGAATCGATTGATAGAGATTGGATTTCGGAATCGCGATGTAGTCCTTGAATCGGCCGGGCACTGGGCGCCACAACGAATGAATCACCCCGACCAGCGCGTAGCAGTTCATCTTCGTATCGGTCACGATGCGCAAGGCGGTCAGATCGTACACCTCCTCGAACGAGATCGACTGCTTGTTCATCTTTTGGTAGATACCGTAGAGATGCTTGGGGCGACCGTAGACCTGCCCGGGCAACCCGTGATCTTGTAGCGCCTTCGTGACCAACTCGATGACCTCCTGAATGTACTGCTGCCGGTCCTCGTCGCGTTTGGCCACGCGGGTGCGCATCATTTCATACACGTCAGGCTTGAGGTGCTTGAGACAGAGATCTTCCAGTTCGTTCTTGATCCAGCCGATGCCCAGACGGTTGGCCAGCGGCGCGTAAATTTCCAGCGTTTCCTCCGCGATCGCTTGCCGTTTAGTCGGGCTCAAGTGTTCGAGCGTGCGCATGTTGTGTAGGCGATCCGCCAGCTTGATGAGCACGACGCGAATGTCGTCCGCCATCGAGAGCAGCATCTTGCGAAAATTTTCCGCCTGCTTTTCCTCATGGCTCTTGAACGTGATTTTGCCGATCTTCGTGACGCCATCGACGAGATGCACCACGTCCTTCCCGAACTCGCTCTCGAGTTCTTCGGGCGTGGCCATCGTGTCCTCAAGCGTGTCGTGGAGCAATGCGGCAACGATGGCGGTCACGTCCGTCTTCAAGGACGTCAGCACACCAGCGACCGCAATGGGATGCTGTAAATAGGGCTCGCCTGAACGGCGCCGTTGCCCTTCGTGCACTTTGGCTGAAAAGTCATAGGCTTTCCGCACGATGGCAAGATCTGCCTCCGCGTTATAACTCTTCACACGGTCGAGCAGTTGGTCGATGTCCATGACGGTTTGATTCGGCATTATGCGGTTCCCTGATCGCTGACGCGGAGATCGCGAATACGCAACTGAATACGGTCATAACCATTCCAGTGGTTCAACTCCGGCAGGAAGGCCAAGTCGACCGGCGTGCGTGCGGGGATCCCGCGATCGAGCAGCGACTTCATCCCGAAGCCGATGCTGTCAAAAGGCAGCGACCGTCCCTGTCGCACCGTCATCTTCAAGTGCTTCTCCCCCACCGTACGCGAATCCATGACTTCCAACCCTTTGACAGCAAAGGTCGGTTCCGGATTCCCGGCACCGAACGGATGGAAGGCGCCAATCTCCTTGATGAGTGTTGCAGTCACCTCGGACAATTGTACCTCCGCATCCACATGCAATGTCGGCACGGCGGGGGTTCCGCAGGTCCACTCCGCGACGGCGGCCGTAAACCGGTCCCGAAATGTGTCCAGACGCGATTCCTGGACCGTGACTCCGGCCGCGGCAGGATGTCCCCCGAAAGCGTCCAGGAGGTCCTGGCAGGCTGCAAGCCCTTGATACAAATCGAATCCTCCGATCGTCCGTGCCGAGCCTTTGCCGACACCTCGTTCATCAATCGCGATGACGACCGTCGGCCGATGGAATCGCTCAACAAGACGGGCGGCGGCGATCCCCACCACGCCCACATGCCAGCGCCGGGACGCGAGGACCAGCGCCGCCGGCAACTCCTGCTCGTTCACCGCTTCGACAGCCTCCGACACGACGTCGGCTTCGATTTTCTGCCGCTCGCGATTCAGCTTCTCCAACCGCTCTGCCAACCGTTGCGCTTCAGCTGGCGAGTCGGTTGTCAACAGTTGCACTCCGAGCAGCGCATGGTCCAGTCGTCCGGCGGCATTGAGTCTAGGAGCGAGTTTGAACGCAATCGTCTCAGGCGAACAATCCCGCACGACGCCGGCTACTTGCTTCAAGGCTCTGATCCCGCAGCGGGCTCCGCGGGAGATCTGCACGAGTCCCTGCTGTACAAACCCACGATTCTCATCCTGTAACGGCACCACATCGGCGATTGTCGCCAGGGCCACGAGATCCAGCAGCGATTCCAACGGCAGACCCGCCTCGCCGTAGCGCATTTGATACGCCTGCACAACTTTGTAGGCCAGTCCCGCGGAACAGAGCCCACGAAAAGGATACTGTGCACCCGCACGATGAGGGTTCATCACGGCGACGGCCGGAGGCATGGCCTCACTGGTCTGGTGATGGTCTGTCACAATAGTGTCCATCCCGAGTTGCTTGGCCAATCCGATTTCATGATGCGAAGTCGTCCCGCAATCGGAGGTGACCAGCAGCGAGACGCCCTCATCATGCAGCTGCTGTACCGCGACGGCGTTCAAGCCATACCCTTCTCGTTTGCGATGCGGCACATAGGCGCGCACATTAGCTCCGAGTGATCCAAAAAACGACAGGTACAGAGCGGTAGCCGACATGCCATCCACGTCATAGTCGCCGTAAAAACATACCGGCTCGCGAGTGAGGACCGCCTGGTGCAAGCGCTCAACCGCGGGCTCCATGTCGGGAATCAAAAAAGGATCGTGCGGCATCTGCTGCGACATCCAGCTAGTCGCTTCGCGAGGCGTGGTCACGCCACGGGCCAGGAGTAGGGAGGCGCTCGCGGAGGAAATTGAGAGGGCCTGCGCTAAAGCCGCGCGATGAAAGGGATCAAACTCGCGGAAGACCCAGAGCTTGGACTTCATGACACCTCGACGAGCCTGAGCCTATGAGGGCCGTAAGGTGCTGAGATTTCAGTGGTTACGACCGCCGAGGCGGATACTATAAGCTCGTACCATCTTTGTCAAACGAGTCCGATAAGATCCTTGCGACTGGGAAGGTGCAGTGGGAGCGGGTGAGGCGGGGAAATGCTGCGTTGAGGGAGAGTACGTTACTCTCCCCCTTTTTGCACGTAATTCTTGACGAATTCTTCCGCGTTTTTTTCGAGTACGTCGTCGATTTCATCGACCAGCTTGTCGATGTCTTCTTTGAGTTTCTTGCCGGTCTCGACGACCTTCGGGTTGGCTTTGACTTCTTCTTTGCCCTGCGGTTCTCGTCTGACTTCTTGCTTGCGTTCCTGTTTTTCCATCGCATACCTCCCAAGATGGAATCGTGGATCCGCCCTGAACCTAGAATCACGATACTCTAGGAGGTCCCCACCGTCAAGCTTCGGAGCCGAACCGGCGCCATTCCCTAGTGCTTTACCGAGTTGCTTCCCGACGTCCCTCTAATTATTAGACGATCAGCGAGACGATCAGGAGCGCCACAATGTTGATGACCTTAATCATCGGGTTCACCGCGGGACCTGCTGTATCTTTGTAAGGATCGCCGACAGTGTCACCGGTGACGGCCGCTTTGTGCGTTTCACTACCCTTCTTGCCCTGTTCCTCGATAAATTTTTTGGCGTTGTCCCATGCACCCCCTCCGCTTGTCATCGAGATCGCCACGAAGAGACCCGTCACGATGCTGCCGACCAGCACGCCGCCCAGGGCCTGCGGACCGAGCACCACACCGACGAGCACCGGCGATACGACCGGAATCAATCCTGGGATCATCATTTTTTGGATCGCGGCCTGGGTGACGATATCGACGCACGTAGCGTAATCCGGTTTGCCGGTGCCTTCCATGATGCCCTTGATCGTACGGAATTGCCGCCGCACTTCTTCCACGATCAACCCCCCCGCTTCACCGACCGCTTTCATACACAACGCCCCGAAGATGAAGGGCAACATGCCGCCGAGGAACAAGCCGACCAGCACGTTCGGATTGGACAAGTCAAAGGCGGCAAACGCCGGATTGTGCGCCGCGACTTCGCGTGAATATTCCGCAAAGAGGACGACGGCCGCAAGACCGGCCGATCCGATCGCATAGCCTTTGGTCACGGCCTTCGTGGTATTGCCGACCGCGTCGAGCGGATCGGTGATGTCCCTCACGGCTTTGCCGAGATGCGCCATCTCCGCAATGCCACCGGCATTGTCCGTGATTGGACCGAACGCATCGATCGCCACGACGATGCCGGCCATGGAGAGCATCGACACCGCTGCCACCGCCACGCCATAGAGACCGCCCGCCTCCGCGCCGCCGCAAATGGAGAAACTGCCCAGGATCGCCGCGGCAATCACGACTACGGGCGCCGCCGTCGCCTGCATGCCGACCGCGAGTCCAGCAATGATGTTCGTCGCGTGCCCCGTCTCACTCGCTTTCGCGATGTACTGCACGGGCGCATAACTCTTTGAGGTGTAGTAGTCGGTGATGAAGACCAACGCTAACGTCACGCCCAGCCCCATCAAAGCCGCGATGTAATAGTTCATCCCCGACACACCGCCGACGCCTTGCATGATCTCGGTCGTCACCGGATAGAACGCAGCTGCCGCAATGCCGCCCGCGACAAACAGTCCTTTATAGAGCGCCGGCATGATTCCCCCGCCCGGACTCACCTTCACAAACAAGATGCCGATGATCGTCGCGAATATCGTCACACCCCCGAGCGCAAGCGGATAGAGAATCGGGGCGCTCGCGCCTTTGAACATCGTGAAAGCCAACACCATCGCGGCAACGGTGGTGACCGCATAGGTCTCGAAAAGATCCGCCGCCATGCCGGCGCAATCGCCGACGTTATCGCCGACGTTGTCCGCGATCACCGCCGGGTTGCGCGGGTCGTCTTCCGGGATCCCCGCCTCGACCTTGCCGACGAGGTCGGCCCCCACATCCGCTGCCTTCGTATAGATTCCTCCGCCGACGCGGGCAAAGACCGAGATGAGGCTCCCACCGAAGCCGAGGCTCAGCAACGCGTGAATCGCTTTCTCCTGGCCCGAAATAGATTGGGCGATAGTATAGAACCCGGTAATCGCGAGGAGCCCCAGTCCGATCAGCAGCAATCCGGTGACCGCGCCGCCGCGAAACGCCACAGTCAAGGCGGCATTCATGCCCTCGTGCGCCGCCTGTGCCGTGCGGACGTTGGCGCGTACCGCGATGATCATGCCGACGTATCCGGCGAGCGCCGACGCGCTGGCACCGACGAGAAAACCCACGGCGGTCAGAATGCCGAACTTATCGGAAAAGGCTCCGGCACCGGCCAGCAGGACGAACAACACTGCCGCCACGACCCCGACGGTCCTATACTGCCGGTTCATGTATGCGCCGGCTCCTTCCTGAATAGCCTTGGAAATCTCTTGCATCTTCGCGTTGCCGGCGTTCAATTTGAACACCCACATCGCAAGGTACAGACCGTAGGCGATGCCGGCCACGGCCGCAATCAACGCAAAGGTAATAATCGCTAAATCGCTCACGGGATGCCCTCCTCACAGGTTAAGCTACTGTCTGTTGTCACAACCGTTCCCTTTTGAGTTCACCGCCTCAACAGAATTCATGGATCAAAGGGGGAACCGAAGGTAGTGCAGAGTCAACTGAGGCAATTCTCTGAAAAATCGCGCCATTTTATACGCATGCTGAACAGGGATCAAGGCATAAGAAGCAACGGCGCGCTCGATAACTCGGGCCAGAACTCTAGGGAGAAGGCCCAGCTTGTCAAACATTTCGAAATCGCTATAATAGCGCCGCAGATGACAGGCAAAACCCTGGTTCACACCTCCAGACGACCCTTGCTTTACCCCTCCTTTTTAATGGCTCTCGGACTCGTCTCTCTTCTTCTCGTCTCGGCACCCGCTGGCGCAGAACTGCTAGAGGTGGCCGACGTGATTGCCCATCCCCAGCATTATGATCGCAAAGGAGTCGTGGTCATGGGCCAGGTGAACGGCGTCCAGCCCGTGACCGACAAGCAAGGACAGCCGGCCTTTCAATTCTTCCTGAAGGACAATGCAGGGACGCTGAAAGTGATTAGCCGCACTCCCGTCCAAGAAGGCGATCAAGTGATCGTCGAGGGCACGTTTACCCGCCGTCGGCAGGGGGGACGCATTGCGGTGTACAACGAAGTGACTGCTATTTTCATCCGTCCACTCAATCAGTTTGAAGCAGACCTCATAGGCTAGCCCTCCCCTTCTTCTAGGCGCTTTCCTAGTATTCAGTCCTCCCCTCCCATACGAGAGTGAAGAGAGGGTGCCGTTGTGCGCCTAGCGGGGCCACGCCCCTATGACACTCATAACAAGGAGGATTCCATGAAATCAGTCATGATGTCTTTTCTCGCGGCCGGACTTCTGTGCTTCGGATTCGGCGCTGCGCAGGCTGCCAATCCGATGTCGGAGAAGGAAGCCTCGCCCACCATCAAAGAGCGCATCACGAAGGACACCGTCAAAGGCACTTTGATGAAAACAGAAGGTGAGTACTATTGGATCAAGGACAATGACGGCAAAGAAGTGAAGATCCATGTCGACAAGAGCACCAAGATGGACAAGGTGGTTCCCGGAGACATGGTCAAGGCGTACATCACGGACAAGGGCCACACCACCACGTTACAGCGCGCAGAGTAGTGCTCAGCGACCAACCAGCAGACGCCGGCGACACCGCGCCGGCGTCTGCTGGTTGTCTACCAGGCAGCCTGTCCGGCAGGGAGCCTGTGGGGAAGGGGGGTGTGTGTATGGCACGCTACGGCAAGGGTGCCCAGAAATCCGTGAAACGGGCAATGCATAAACGGAAAAAGGGCACGCTGAGCAGCGGCAAGAGCGGCAAGCGGGTCAAGAATCGCAAGCAGGCAATCGCGATCGGCTTGTCGGAAGCCCGGCGCAAGGGCGCAAAGGTTCCAAGAAAGAAGGCCGCCTAGCCGTCAGTCTTGACCTCGTTCTTCAGTGGCCATCCGGTTTCCAATACGGGGATGGCCACTGCCTCTGTCAACATCTCATTCCTCCTCTCGCAGCCACTGTTGGCGATATTCATTACGCACGCAGGAGGACCTATGAGAAAGCCGCACACGACATTGACCGATGCCTTTCACAACTTTGCAAAGCAGTTGTCTGCTGAGGTGGGCTCTCCGTGGGCATTTATTGCAGCACTTGGGATTGTGGTGGTCTGGTCGGTGACAGGTCCATTGTTCAAGTACTCGGACACCTGGCAACTCGTGATCAACACCGGCACAACGATTGTGACCTTTCTCATGGTGTTCCTGATTCAGAACACACAGAACCGCGACGCCAAGGCCATTCATCTCAAGCTCGATGAATTAATTCGGTGCATCAAAGGCGCGCGAAACACTCTGATCGATCTCGAGGAGATGTCAGAAGAAGAACTCGACAATCTGCAGCGCCAATTCGTGAAACTTCGACGCCTCCGTTGAGAGAAGCTGATTGGTTCAGGGTCCTTCCCAGTTCAGGGTTTCACTGGAGTGTCGTATAAGCGGGAATATCGATCGGAAGGAGCGCTTCATGCCGAATACCAATGCCTCGTTTTCACCAAAGATGCGCAGTGATGAATTGAAACAGCAGATCGGCAAGCTCGAACAGCTAGATCACCGGGCGCCGGTCCTGCCGACCCTCGAAAGATTTGATGCCGAAACCGAAGATCTGCTCGGACGGCTGTATGGCACGAGTCACAAATATGTCGAGACGTACAAGTACGCCACGGTCGCTGAGACCGAAGCGCTGGTCAACCTGCCGGAATCAGCTCAGGAGCCCTTGGCCAAGGACCTCCCCAAAACCTCCATCCAGCAGCGTCGGCAAGTGCTGCTCGGTATCCTCACGGAACTGCAGGACATGGAAGCCCGGGAAGTATCCATGCTGACTGGGAAAGACCACGAAGATCCCCCTCAGGTGTAGTAGCCTGCCCAGACTCCTGTTACCTCCTCCTGTTTCCTCCCAATCCCTCTTGACGCCGTAGGCTTGGTGATTATTATTTCTCGCAACGCGTTCATGAAGATTTTGTACCATGCTCGGGGAGGTCAACATGAACAACCTACGAAAAGAAGTCCGTGATCTCATCAGTCTCAACGAAAAAATTCAAAGTGCGTTGCTGCACGGTGATCGCATTACCGATGACGAGGCCGTGCTCATCCGTCAATGTGCGAGCGAACTGTTGGAGAATATTCCCGCACCGTCCACGAGGTGGAGACAAGCAGCCCCGACGATCGACGCGCACGACGGACCAGCTCGACACGAGCGATAACGAAACGGGATGAGGCTCGTTGCACCGGCGCCGGATGCACGGTCGCATCGAGCCGTCCTAGTTTCCATCGATCCAGCGACAAAAAATGGGACTCTTGTACAAACACCGCACGTCCAAACGCTGAGTGCGCCCAGCTGTTTGAGAGCCTTCTTCCAAAAACCTGCACGAATCTCCAAGATCTTCGCGGCCAACGGGCCATGATCTCGGTACGAGTGAACACCCGGCCGATGCCCGACGTATGGCACCCCCCTTGCTTAACAAAGAGTTGAATAACTCCCTGTGGGGCAAGGAGGCAGCATGAATAAGCCAGCAGAACTCATACTTTTGGGCGCTTTGGGTCTGGGATGCTTGCTGCCGCAAGGCTGCGCCACCCAATCCGGCTCGATCGGCGGAGACGAGTATGCCGAGGAGCAGATTGACGAACCCAGGATCAAGCACATTCTTCCTCCGGAATACAGCATCAATGCCTCTCGGCCGCGTCCTTCCCGGGCGGAACTGTCGGCGCTGAATGCGACCGGCCTTCCTGCGGGCGCCCTCTCGGATGTGCTGTTTGATTTTGATGAGGCGATTCTACGGCGGGACGCGCTCCCTGTGCTGGAAGCCAACGCAAGGCGACTCATGGACGACGGCGTCTCTCGTCTCACGCTCGAGGGCCGGGGCGATGAAATCGGCACCTCAGCGTACAACCTTGTCCTTGGAGAACGCCGTGCAAAGAGCGTGAAGTCGTATCTGCAGGAACTCGGCCTATCGGTTCAACTCAGAACCACAACTTACGGCAAGGATCGGCCCCTCTGCTTCAAGCATAGCGAGGCCTGCATGCAGAAAAACCGCAGCGTGCACTTTGTCGTAAAGGATTAGCACCCCTCAAGGCCGACGTTCAGGCAGTTGTCAAGGCAGCAAAAAGCCCGCTTCCTCTCGGAGGCGGGCTTTTGCATTTGCATCGGGCATTTCCCGATCTTGCTCAGCCGCTTTCTCCCTAAGGGGAGGACTGGGTAGATGCGCCAAAGTTTCCATTGGCGATCGTGGTTTTTCTAATCCGGGAACAGGGGGTCCGCCCAGATTCACGTGTAATATCAGCTTGCAATGCTAGCACTTGCGACGATTGAATGGTTGGAATCCCACCGAACACATCTAGGGGAGTTCCTAGTACGCCGGTCCAATGACCCAGCCTATGATCCCGCCTCAGCAGCATCACTGTGACCGCTTCACACCGGGAGGGTGCCATGACTCGTCAATGTGCGTGGTGTGCAACATACCTCGACTTCGTCCAATCCGAAACGTGCGTGACCCATGGTATCTGTGAAAGCTGCGTGGAACGAATCCGCCGCGCCACACTTGAAGAGCTTGCGCCTCCACCTGAAACTATTCTCGTCGGCGACGGCCATCTCGCGCCTTCGATGATGAGGACCTGATGTTGGAACCAGTCGGAGAGCCTCACTGAGGTTCCCGGCTAAGCAGGTCGCGTTGAAACTCTTCCAACTGTTTGGTCAATCGGTCCAATTCGTTGCGCGTCTCCTCCAGCCGGTGTTCGGCTGAAAGCACCTTCCCCTGCTCGAACTGCCCGAATTGTTCTTGCAAACGCCGACTTTCCACGACGAGAACGTCGGTCAGATGACGGCCCAGTTCCTGACCCGTCAGTGTGGAGACGTCCCGACTCTTGATGGACATTTCGGCCTTAAGGACCCTGACAGCGCGGCCGAGATCCTGCGTCCGCTCAAACAGTTCCTGCCTCAACTGATCGGTGAGAAGCGACAGTCGGCGTGCCAGCAGCTTATACGCTACGATGAGCCCGGCGATTGCCAGGAAGGTCACTGTTCCAAAGAGCCGGTTGGTCAGAGCAATGGGGGGAGGCACCAACGGCGGAGAGAGTGCATATCCGACGAACATGAGGGCAATGCACAGTGCGGCAACTATCAGCGGGGAATAGACGGAGGCGATCAAGTAGGTCAACCCAAGAGGAATGACATAGAGCAGCCAAGGTGTGAACCCCAGCCCGGTGCGGACGTCAACGAAGAAGACAGCGGCCACAAGCACCGCGATGGCGACGGACACGCCCAGTTGTTGAGATTTCATTTACGGGGACTCGAGCGATAGACAGAGGTCAAGCGCCTCCTGTAAGAGCGCCTGGCGTGTGATCGCCAGATTGCATGTCGGACAGGTCAAAAAAGCTCCATTCGGAACCAGCGCTGAATCCTTGCAGTGAGGACAGGCCGGCGTTCCGAGCACGCAAGATGGACGTGTGGTGGTCGGCAAAATAGCCATACAAGCCGCCTTTCAGCCAGGTGAACTGCGTGAGACGTCGTCAGAAGAAACGGGAAATGATGCAGAATGAATGAGGAATGGGGCCCGGGAAAAATTTTCGGCTATTTTACAGATTTGGAAAAATTTGTAAAGGGCGGGCGGCAAGAGGAAATGGAAGGTACGCGGGAAATTGAGCAGCCAGCGACTGCCAAGGACCAGATGTAAAAATTGGGTAAACTAAAAGAGCCCGCCTCCCTTTCGGAAAGCGGGCTCCTCTCTTGGATTTTGGCAATGTTTCCATTGCCGTTTTCTAAGATGACCTCATCCTATCAAACAGCGCAAAAAGGGGGCCTGGGAAAATGACCAGAACGGCCGAGAAAAACCTCCAGCTACCTACTCTTGACCGATTTCATAGACAAGGGTCACCGTCGCTTCGACCTTGATTTCGCCGGAGAAAACCGGCGCTTCCCCGCCGCCCTCCATGGCCATCATTGATCGGGACACCTTGGGCACAAAGGGCTGCACGACATGGCCTTCCTCGGTCGTCTTGAGCACGCGAATCAGCCTCACCTTCAACGCCTCACCGAGCGCCGACGCCTTCTCGCGGGCCTTGGCCGCTGCTTGTTTGAGAGCCCCCAGTTTCGCCTGCTGCTCGTCACGAAGCGCCCAATGCAGGCCTTGGAACTGATTCGCTCCCGCGGCGAGCGATTCTTCGATCACCGGACCGACCTTGTTCAGATCGCGTATTTCGACCGTCATCGTACTGCTGATGATATAGCCGATTATTTCCGGCGGCCCGGTCGGGCCATCGGAGCGTTTGGGCTGCGGCCTGTATTGCGGCGAAACTGAAAATGAGGCGGTCTGAATGCGTTCATTCTCGATCTGCAAGACACGCAGGCGCTCGACGACCTTGTTCATCACCAGTCGGTTTTGACGCTGAGCTTCCCCGACCGTCTTCCCCGTCGTCTCCATGCCGAGGATCACGAATGCGGTATCCGGTGCGAGCGAAATCTGACCGTGTCCCGTAACCGTCACTGCCGGCTTTTCTGGCACGTCGTCGTGCGCCAGCGCCGCCAACGGCACGACCAACCATGCCATGAGCAACAAGACCATCATGATAGAGGACCTCCCCTTCTGCGCTGCCATGAGACTTCGGTTTAACACGTCATGCGCCTCCATCGCCGGCTTAACACTAACATGGTCACGCCTGTGATGCCGCCAAAGAGCCAGGTTAAAAGCCGGATAGGAAACCAGAAGAAGGCGATCGCGGCCTCGATCGTGGGAAATCGCAGAGCTTCAATCATGTGTTGAAGGCCATCACTCTGAAAGAAGGGGTATAGCACCATGGCAATCAGTCCGGCAACGTACCCGGCAACAACCGAATACACGATGGTCGAGAGAATGGGAAGCGGCGCATGAGGACGGCGGCTCGTCCACCAAAACAGCAGGAGGGCTAGCGTCGTGACAAAAACGAAGAGATAGGGCAGGAAGTACTCGCCACGCATCCAAAAGCGGATCCAGCGAACCATGAATGTTACAAGGGCAATGCCGTAGGTCAGGAGGAGACTAGCCGCCACTAGGAGAAGGCGTTTTCCCGGCCCCAGCGGAAAGACAATCGTCTCAGAAGCGCGACGTCTTTGTGACTCATGACTCATCAGCCACCTAACTGTATAAAGAGGATGCAAAGCCGTTGCAATGTCTCCGAGCATGGTCGTGACGCCGGCCATCAGAGTAGAATGCCGCATGGCATTGTCTTCCTTGGTGCTGTTCGGGACCTCCACCTGGACGTATGAAGGGTGGAAGGGAGAGGTCTATCGACAGAACTATCCGAAAGGCCGGTTCAAACAGGACTGCCTCGCGGAATACGCACGCTACGAGTACCAAGGGGTGCCACTCTTTCGCACGGTCGGCTTCGACTTCAGCTTCTACGGTCCCCCAAGCACGAAACAGCTCGAACATTATGCGTCCTTGCTTCCAGAAGGGTTTGAAGCCTGCGCCAAGGTGTGGGAAGAAATTACGATTCCTGTGTTTCCTCCCGGGCTCCGCTATCGCAGCAAGGCGGGACCAAATCCGCATTTTCTGGACGCGGACTACTTTCTCGAACAGGTGCTGCCTCCGTTCGAGCATGCATTTAAGACGCATACCGGACCATTCATCTTCGAATTTCAACGGACGGGGCTCGAGCCGGCGACGTTTCTGCCCAAGCTCGACGCGTTCCTTGCCCGCTTGCCGACGAAATTCAAGTATGCCATCGAGGTTAGAAATCCGGCCGTCCTCGGGTCCGAATATCGCCGCGTGCTCGAAGCGCACGGTGTGAGTCACGTCTACAACCATCTCTACGGAATGCCGATGCTCGCCCAACAGCACGAAAAGCTTGAGCAGCAGTTCACCGCCTCGTTCATCGTCCTGCGCCTGCTCACGCCTCGCGACAAGAAGTATCACGAGGCGGTGAAGGCCTATGAGCCATACGACAAACTGGTTCGGCCGCTTCCCGAAATGCGTGAAGCTGCAGTCCGGCTCGTGACACAGGCGGTGGAAGAAGGCCGGCGCGCTTACGCGCTCGTGAACAATCGCAGCGAAGGCCATGCGCCCGGCACAGTGAAAGCCATTCACGACATGCTAGTGCACCATGAGACGGTCCCTGACGCCGTGTGAGCACATTGCGCTGGGAGATTCCCGGGCGCCAGACATTTTGTTCCCAGCCGAGGGACAATCGTTTCTTCCGCCGGCACTCCTCACGATTCATCGCCTACTTAGAGTAGGCACTTCGTTTGCACGATCCCCACATTGAGGTTGCCGCCACCTGTGTCATCCAGCCTAGAGGCTGCTCCGTGTCGGGTACCTCACTCCTCGTAAGGTCCACGCCTCGACCGCAGAGGCAAACAGCCATAACTAAAAGGAGGCAAGAACAATGGAAGCGTTCATCGAAACAGTCTTTGACAATCGTTTTTTCCAACTGCCTTTCCTGGAAGCATTCTCGTATGTCGTCGCGTTGTTGTTGCTTGGCGCGATCATCGTGGGCCTTACGCGGCGCGCGCTGGGCATAGCATCGCCGCCGCCAGTCGCAACGACGCGCGAAGAACGGCTATCACATGAAGAAGAGTGGAGGGAATGGAAAAAGGCGGCGTAAGAGAGCAGCGGCCAGAAAGAGAGCAATCAGAAGGCGAAAAAGGGGCCGGTGCCGAGGCTGCTCGACTGGCCTTCGATGCCGACGAACACCGTACGGCCAAGAAAGAATGGCAGTCCCCAATCGAATGTTGAGAAATCACCTCCCAGGTTGTTATAGGCGGAGTTTTGCGTGTCCACGAGGAGCTGTGTATTGGCCACCTGAAAGGGCACGACCGCCTGGCCGCCGCCCGTGCCAGAGATGGTCGCTGAAAGATGAAGAGCATTCGGTGGACAATAAAAAGGGTCCAAGGGCATGGGACAGCCGGCGAGGCTTGCATCGGGGAAGAATAACGCATTGGAGCCAGAATCGATTATGCTTTGCGCAAAAGTTCTTCCCTTGTAGACGGTCGTGACAAACCCGTTCGCATTTGTCGGGAGGACGGCAGACGGCGGCGTAGTGCTCGCCGCCGGATCGATGCCGAGGATGAGCGAGCCTGTGACCGACGGCGCCCCGGATTCAGGAACGTTGGGCAAAGTAATCACCACGCCGTTGTTCCCTGAGGGCAGCAGCCAAACCGGATTCTGCACCTGATCGACCACCGAGACGACGGCACCGGCGCAGGAAGCGGCCTGACACGAAAAATACAGGGTGTTATTGCTGTTCACCGCGCACACCGATCCACAATCCTGCCGGAAGAGACCGATGCCGAGAATCCCGTTCAGGCTGGCAGCGTCCGGATCGCTATCGACCGTATCATTGCAGGGATTGCTAGAGACCGATTGTCCTCCGAAGGTCGGGGTGATCACTTGCATGGGGACACGAACAGCAGGTGCGTCGCCGAGCACCACATCGGCGATTTGCACCGGTCCCCAACTCGTACTGCCGTCGGCAAAGAAGGTACATTCTCCAATCGCGCGACCTTGGGCATCCACCGTTTGCGTCAGCGGCACCGACAACCGGGAGCCAAACACGCGCAAACCGACGGAGCCGACGTCCACAAGCACGTCTGATATCGTTTGACAGTTGCTCGTTCCGGGTTGGCAGACAGTCACGGAAGCACACAACTCGTTGATCGTCACGCACACGCTGGAGGTACCGACAGAAATCGGAATCGAACCAGCGCTCGAGGTGAAACCTCCCCCGTCATCGCCGCCGCCGCCGCACCCAGCAAGTAGGCACAGGAAGGCCACGACCACGCGCATCCGTTTCATTGAATGTCCTCTGGCCTGATTCCGGGTGGCAGTTGAGATGGAAGGTAGGCGCGGCCCCAGAGCGAACGGGAATGGCCGACCCGTTCGACGATCAAGCGGTCGCTCTTCATCCTGAAGGGTTCTCGAACGCGCGGCTTGCGGCTGCGAGCAGCGGCAACCTCTTCCCGATATGCTTCGAAATATTCCCCCAAAAGAAGCTTCAAATCGGGGACGCCGGTACCTTTCCAGACGACCGCAAAGACCATGCCGTCCGAGGAGACATATTCGTTGATCTCCAGCCCAGCGACTGTGATCGTGTCGATGGAATAGCTTATCCCGCCCCTGCGCTGGTGTACCCCGTGAAGCTTCGCCCGGTCATCTTCAACCGTCGTCGATGATTGCCCCAGAGCGCCCCATGCTGACGGCAGTATGGCGGGGGCCAAGACCATTACGAGCATAGCCGCGCAGATTAGAACCCTCAACCATCTCACCTCGCATAGGATCTGGGACTACTGTACCTAAGCTGAGGGTCCCGGGGAAACCCCTACTTTCGTTCCCCCAGCCGCGTTAGGCCGCGGCCACGGGGGCAGGATCGAGCATGACCTTGATCCACCCGTCTTGCCGCTTATCGAATTGACTGTAGGCGTCCAGGGCACTCATGAGCGGCGCGGAATGGGTCAGTATTTTTGCAGGATCGACGGCACGGCTCTGCACGAGTTCCACCAGCCGCGGAATGTATTTGCGATGGTTGCAGTTCCCCATCCGGACCGTAATGTTTTTGTTCATCGCGGTGCCAATGGGAAAGGTTCTCGACGCATCAGGATAAACACCCACGATGGAGAGCGTGCCCGCTTTCGCCAGCGACTCGATCGCCCACGTCAACACGATCGAAGGGGCATCGCCTGGTCGCCAGTTGCCGCCGGACGGCTTGCTGTGCGGCGCTATTTCCCTCCTCTCGTAAGTGCGCGTTCTGCAGCTGTGACTGATGAGGTGTGGGGAGTGGACTGGGGAGGGAACCAGTAATGCCACTCGAAGGCACTAGCAGATTTCCCGATACGCGGAATCAGCGGATGGCGTTGAACCATGAAAACCCGCTTCGGTCGGAAGGGGACTCAAGGTGCACGGCACCCGACGAAGTGTGTGTTCCTAGGGAAAGAAGGAGCGTAGGCCGGGGAAGGATTTGTTGATGACGTCTTCGGTCGGACCCATGAGTGTGAGGGCTGGATAGTACCGGCCGCTCCACAGTTTGCTCAGATAGACGGGAAGGAAATACAGTACAAGCCCAAGCGAGAAAAGCAGCACGCTCATCGCCACATCCTCGCCAAAGAATCGCTTTCCGGCAATTCCGCACAACACACCGGCCGCGACCAGGATCTCCATCATCCAGACCAATTGCCCCAACGACAGCTTCACCGGGAGACGCAGCTGTCTCGAGAGATGGATCCTTTGCGGCGCCTGCGGTAGCGATCCCAATAAGCGATGCCCCATGCAGTGGATCGTCCAGCTCATTCCGAATCCGAGCAGGCTATTTAGCGCGATGAGGACCAGCGGATGGTTCGTGACGATGGATGTCGGTCCGATCATGAACAGCATCGGCGGCCCATAGACGGTGCAAGCCAGAATCGCTTCGTACGTCAGCGAGCGAATGAAGTCGCGGCAGCCTTGGGTCACTGCGTCGGTACGCGGCGTATCGTTAAATGCCATAGAACCGTCTGACGTTCCGTCCGGGCTTCTGTGGAGTGGGATTACGCGAGGCGGAGGGCATGAGTGGTGCACCGAACTGTTCCTCAAATGCCAACGCCACTGACAGACCGTGGCTTTTGTAATTGAAGCGGAGAATCTTGTCAAGCTCTGGAAGATGATGACCCAATGGGATTGGCTGCCGTGGATTCCTGCAGGAAATTGAAACGGCGATTAGGGACGAGGATGAACCCTTCGGCGGCATCGCCGAAGACGTTGAAGCTGCCGGCAAGGACATACTGAGCGGCCAGGGCGCACAGCGCGGCATCGATCTCGTCGATGCTCGTCAGTGCGTCGGTCCTCTGGGTCGCTTGCTCCAGCAGCCGCCGGCGCTCAATCCGTTTGTGCTTCGCGGAGAGCATTTTGCCGGCCAAGCAGCACGCGATGGCCTGTGGAAAGGTTTCAAAGCACAACGGCTCGAGCAGCGGTGTTCGACCGTCATAGAGCCGGTAGTGCGGCGCCAAGCGTCGAAACAGTTCTGCACCATTGACCATCCACTGATAGAACGGATGGACCTCCCCGACTAGCCGACTGGGAGTGGCGAAACACGACATGCGGAGGCCGGCCAATTCCCGTTCGCACAATCTCGACCGGCCGGTATGACTCCATCGACAGGGTGCATCAACGCCGACAGCCGACACGTGGAGCTCGCGGCACCAAGCCACCACCTCCCCAGGGAGAGAGGTGGCCAATGTGGCCACGATGCGTTCTTCTCGCAAGGCGACTGCATGGAAGCCCTTGTTCGTGCCGCCGACATCGATCCCGGCGACCGTGTGACTTGGCGCCTTCATGTCCTGCGTTTCCTGTGTCGACGATAGTGGGCAGCGACTTTGCTGCGGTTGCCACAAAGATCCATGCTGCACCAGTGGCGCGCGTGATTCTTGGTCGTATCGTAGAAAAACAGCACGCAAGCCGGGTTTTGGCATTGCTTGACCAAGGAGAGGTCACACGTGCACAAGAGATCGCTCGCCGCCTCGGCCAGCAGCCCCAGCACGTGGTTGGCGTCTTCGAACCCGGCCTCATACCTCCGTTCAAACATCCCGTTCCGACGGGTGACCTGAGCATAACCGATCCGATGGCGCAGCAGTTGGTTGATGAGGGCCAGCGCGGCTTGGGGCACCGGCTTGCGGGCGGCAAGGCGTTCGGCCATATTCCTCATGGTGCTACGAAACGCCTTCGCCTGCTTCAGCGTCTCCATCGCGTCGTGGCCCCCTCCTCCTTCAATCCGCGCTGCATCCTTTTCGGTCAGAAGGCCCGCCTGCACGAGCCAGGCGACCAAATCCTGAAACGATGAGAGTAAATCGGTCGGCTGCCCGTTCATGACCAGGTCGGTATTGATGAAATCCAAACAGGGTTGGTTCGCGAGAAAGAGAAATGGGACACCGTGTTGCACCAGCAAATTCATGCTTGACAGGTTAGCCGATGGTTGATATAACCGTCAATATATAGTTTAGATGGTTACACGCAGACTTGGCCTCCACCTTCACGATCCTGCAGCCGGTGATTCCGGCAGCACAACAAAAGGAGTTCAGCATGACCATTCCTGATGCATCGATCCGCTACCGGAGACGCGACGTGGATGGACTCAACATCTTTTACCGCGAAGCGGGCTCGCCAACCGCGCCTGCCGTCCTGTTGCTGCATGGCTTTCCCACGTCGTCGCACATGTTCCGCGACCTGATGCCCCTTCTGGCGCCTCATGTCCATGTCGTCGCACCCGATCTTCCCGGATTCGGATTCTCGGATGCGCCCGGCCGATCCGTCTTTGCCTACACCTTCGAGCATCTGGCCGACGTGATCGAACGCTTCACAGAAGCGATCGGCCTCACACGCTATGCGCTCTATATTTTCGATTACGGCGCTCCGGTCGGTCTTCGCCTGGCCCTTCGGCATCCGAACCGCGTCACGGCGATCATCTCTCAGAACGGGAATGCCTATGAGGAAGGTCTGAGTGCGGGATGGAATCCGATACAACGGTACTGGGCCGATCCTACGCCCGAGAACCGAAACGCATTGAAGACGTTTCTTTCGCCGGACTCGACCAAGTGGCAGTACACACAGGGGGCCGACGCATCACGCATCGCACCGGAATCCTATGCCCTCGATAGCGCCCTGCTCGGACGCCCAGGCAACGAAGAGATCCAACTGGATTTGTTTCTGGACTATGGAAACAATGTGACGCTCTATCCGCGCTTTCAACAGTATTTTCGTGACCACCGGCCGCCGACGCTCCTTGTCTGGGGCAACGGCGATCCCTTTTTTCTCCCGGCGGGAGCGCACGCGTTCACGCGGGATAATCCCGACGCGCAGGTGATGTTTTTCGACACGGGCCATTTCGCGCTTGAAACGCACAGTGCGGAAATCGGGGCCAAGATTGTGGAGTTTTTGCGCGCCGTGGAGCCGGCCGAAGTCGCCGTATCGTCGTAGTCGCCCAGTGAGAATGCGTTCGTGGTCGGCCCAACGGAACATCGTCCGTCCGGCTGGCTCTCAACAGGAGGCGCACATGATAAAACTGCTCTCCATTCAAGTCGGTCGCCCGCGCAAGGTGAACTGGCGACGAAGGATCGTGACCACCGGCATCTACAAAGATCAGGTAGAAGGCCGTATCAAGCTGGGCCGCTCCAATCTGGAGGGCGACGAGCAAGCCGATCTCAGAGTGCATGGCGGATGGGACAAGGCCGTCTATGTCTACCCATCCGAGCATTATGCGTTCTGGCGCACGGAGCTCCCTGGGATGCACTTGCCATACGGCACGTTCGGCGAAAATTTCACGACGGAAGGAGTCGACGAAAGGTCCGTCCGCATCGGCGATCGATTCCGCATCGGCGGCGCCGTGGTGGAGATCACACAACCCCGCGTGCCGTGCTACAAACTCGGCGTGCGTTTTGGGCGCCCCGACATGCCCCAACGCTTTCACGCGAGCGGCCGGTGCGGGTTTTATCTAGGGGTGCTGGAAGAAGGGGACGTGGGGGCAGGAGATGTCTGGGAACGCCTCGGCCGAGATCCAAACGCGATGTCCGTGCACGAGAGCTACGGCAGTTATTTTCGGGAAGGGGGCTGAGCGCCGTCTCGAACACCAGGCGGCGAATAGACTTCGTTCAAATTGCTGAAACTGCCGCCCGGTGTCGGTCCGCCGCTGATCACATGGATGCGCCCATCGATCACCGCCGATCCAAGGCCGTGACGCGCAGTGGGCATCGGCGCCATCGCCAGCCAGGCATCTCGCACCGGATCGTAGGCTTCGTTTTCGCGGAATGTTCCGTCCGCGCCCTCCCCGCCGAACACGTACACGCGGCCGCCGGCTTCCGCCGCAGTGATCCCGCTGCGTGCAGTCGGTAGATCGGGCGCCTTGCTCCACTTGTCCGAGAGAGGATCGTAGACCTCGGTAACCGAGAGGTTGCGATGGTAGTCCCCTTTGAGCCGTCCGCCGATGGCGTACACTTTTCCAGCCGCCGTCGTCGTCGCCAGGTGATCGCGGGGGGTCGGCAGCGGGGCGCGGGCACTCCAACTGTTCCGCACGGGATCGTAGGCTTCGACCGCCGGGCTGTTCGCCCTGCCTTCGTATCCGCCGATCGCATACAGCTTCCCATCGTGCACGGTGACGGACAACGCGCCGCGAGCCGTCGGCATCGGCGCGCGCTCACTCCAGGCATCGGTCGCCGGGTCATAGGCGTAGACGGTGGGGACAGGCCCCCAGACGCTCAGTCCCGATTGTTTGTAGCCGCCGATGATGTACAGCCGCCCGCCGACGACCCCGATGCCCACATGGTGCAGACCGACCGGCATGGAAGCTTTCGTGATCCAGCGATCCACCGCGGGATCGTATTCTTCGACGGCAGGAGTGATCGCAAAATTCAGCACATTGCCCAAGCTCGGCTGTTCGAAGCCGCCCACGACGTAAATCTTGCCTGCAACCGTTGCGGCAGCGACTTCCGTCCGCTTCATGGGCGCCGGTGCGGCGGTGTGCCAGACGCCGGCATCGTGTTGTCCCTGCTCCCCAAAGACAGGCAGCGCCGCCGTCAACACCACACACGCAAGCACGACACGGTATCTCATGGTCTTCCCTCTATCGGCTCCTCGGTCTCGTCCCACAACCAGGCCTCGAACAGCATGTAACTGACTCCCAGCACGACGGGGCCGACGAAAATCCCCAGGAGGCCGAACGAGATCAGGCCGCCGATGACGCCGGCGACGACGAGCAGCAGCGGAAGCTGTGCTCCCTTTTGGATCAGTATCGGACGTATCACATTGTCGATCGTGCCGACGAAGATCGTCCAGACCAAGAGCGCGGTCGCCCAGCCACTGCTTCCCTGCCAATACAGCCATGCCACGGCGAGCACGAGCACCGGCACGACACCAACCTGGACCACCCCGAACAGGAACATCAATGCCGTGAGCAACACGGCAAATGGCACGCCCGCCACGGCAAGTCCGATCCCTGCGAGGACGGCTTGCCCCAGGGCCACGAGGACGATGCCGAGCGCCACACCTCGGATTGCCTGCCCGGCAAGGTTCACCGCCCGCTCCCCTCGTGCGCCGGCCAGCCGCCGCCCAAACCGGCACAAGTCCGTCACTGCCACGTCTCCTCGAGCGAACAACACGGCTGCCATCAACAGCGTCAGGAGAAACTGCCCTGTCATGGCGCCGAGACTTCCCAGCTGACCGAGCAGCCAGCTGCCGGTGACGCGAGCATAGGGAGCCGCGTAGCGGGCCAGCTCTTCCGGGCCGGACGAGGCGAACTCACGCCAGGACGTGGCGACCTTTGTGCCCAGAAATGGAAGGCTTTCCACCCAGCCAGGCGGCGCAGGCAACGTGAGCGATTTGAGCGATTGCGCCCAATCCACGATTTCATCGAGATGAGTGACAAGCGTGCCCACCGCCAGGGAGAAGGGCACCGCAAAGATGAGCACCAGGGCCACCGTCATCACGGTGACGGCCAACGCCCGCCGTCCCCAGAGCAGGGCTTCGACCTGCAGCATCATGGGCCAGGCCGCGACCACGATCATGGTCGCCCATAGCAGGGCGGGTAGGAACGGCCGCAGGATCCAGAACGATGCGGCGGTGAGGCCGACCATGAAGAACACGGACAGACTGGACCGTGCCAGGTCCTGCGGTGTGGTCGGCGCACGCATTGACCGGCTCCTTTATGGCTCTTCTTCTTCGACCTGTTCGATTGAGTGCTTGATCGCCGCCACAAACGCCGGGGGATCACTCAAATCGCGCTCGGTCACTTGGAATTCAGACACCAATATGCCGTCGCGATCGACGAGGATTAAGCGATAACCAGGTTTCACGACACGAGCCTACACTAATCGGCTCAGACAAAACACCTATCATCTGGGCGCTGGTGCGGTGAAGGGAGAGTGAGGCTAAGCGCACGCCGCCGTTCGGCGTTCAGATCGGCATCCCAATATTATTATGTCAGAGCCCGGTACTGTGTTGTGGGCTACACCGCCTTGCGAATGTACGGCTTATCGGATTCCGGTCGACGGCCATGGAACATGAACGTGATGCCATCCGACTTGAGATCTTGAAGATGGCCGGCTTCGGTATCAAGGATATGCAGTTGTTCTCGAAGCGCGACCAAGTCCAAGTCGGAAAGTTCTTCGCCGCGGCTGCGGAGTTTTCGGTAGATATTCTTACTGTCGGAAATGAACTGTTTGACCAGGTGTTGCATATCCATAACGAATCCTCCCGTCTCCTGTCGTGGTAATCGAATGAGCCATCAAGGCTCTTTCTACTATGTGCTGCTTTCGACAGAGGACGACCTGGGGAAAACCCTGGTTGGACGGCTTCATGTGGCCCTCTGTGCGTTCGCAACTCAGAGAAGCCGGAAGAACCGTGAGAGCCATGCTTGTTACGGCTTGGGAAGAGGCCTACAATTTGCCCCACACCACTGTCCATTTCTCACACAGGAGGGCCACTATGCAGACCTACGTCAGCCTCGTGAAGTTTACGCAGCATGGACTTCAAACCATGAAAGACAAAGGCATCGAGCGGGCCGAAATGGTAAAGCAGACCGCCAAGTCACTCGGCGGTAAGCTCGTTCAGGCCTATTACTGCCTCGGCGAATACGACGTCGTGGCCATCTGGGAATTCCCCGACAACAAGACCGCCATGAAAGCCGCCGTCCTCAACGCCTCGCTCGGGCACATTCAGATCACCACCCTACCCGCGGTCAACCGCGAAGAATGGAAAGGGTTACTGCAGCAGTCGCTTGGCAAGAAAAGATAGGAGATGAAGGGCCGTGCATTCCTCCCACGTCGCAGCGAGGAGCATCTTCTTCGGAGGCCTTGCCCTCCTTGCGCTTGGCGTGTTCCCCGGCCCGGCGCCGTCGCAGGAGGAGCATCAGCATGATCGGGCACCCAACGTCATGGAGTACCTCGATCGCCTCGATCGTCCCGAGCGCGATCAGGACCAGAAACCGGCGCAGGTCGTCGAGGCGTTGGCACTTAAAGCAGGCCTGTACGTCGCCGACCTGGGCGCCGGCTCCGGATACTTTACCCGGCGGTTCGTGGAGGCGGTCGGCGACACGGGCAAAGTGTACGTGATCGACATCGAGCCCGAGGCCTTGAAATATGTAGAAGAGAGCCTCATCCACACGCACCGGCCGTTTGAGGCGGAATTCATCCTGGCCAGGCCTGACAACCCGAAGATTCCACTGGAATCGGTCAATCTGATTTTCGTCTGCAATACCTACCACCACTTGGCAGGTCGCACGGACTATTTCCGCAACGTCAAATCGTCCCTCAAACCGGGCGGCCGCATCGCGATCATCGATTTCTATCACGATGAGCGTTCAGGCGAGCTGGGCTTTCCCAAACGGCATCTGGTGCCAAAGGAGAAGGTCGTAGAGGAAATGACGGAGGCCGGCTATCGGCTGGCGAAGGAGCACACGTTTCTGCAGAAACAATACTTTCTCGAATTTGCAACGGAATGAGCGCCGTGGAATCGGTGCCCATCTGTGCTTCAGCGCTTCGAGGCGATGAGAGAAAGAAAATTAAGCGAGGTAGAAAGGACCGTTATTGTGCCGAAGGGGCCACTTTGGCGAGGACCGACTGCACCTTGAGCAGACCTGATTGGCCCGGGGTCCACTCGAAACGAGCTTCGACGGTGACGACATCACGGTTCCGCAGTGACGTCTTTGCCCCTGCGCAGTTCGAGCGATACGCGACTTGGATGGAGCCAGTCTCATCATTTAGTGTGAACAACTGAAAACATTTCTCGGTCGTCTCTCCTCTGAGATGCCGCATCTTATGATTGGCCACGATTCCCGTGACGCGCACAACCCGCGATTGATAAGACTCTGGGGCGGCAAGCAGCGATCCGACATCGAGGGCGGAACCTGCCCATGAAAGGGTCGCGGCGACGCTTATCGCCAGGACCATGATGGCGAATGACTGAAAACACACCCTCATAGGTCAACTATAGCACCGGTTTATAACTTGGCAATCAACAGGGCGGTACCGTTCAGCAAAAGTCCTACAACGCCGCCCACGACGGCCCCGTTGATGCGGATAAACTGCAGATCTGTCCCGACCTCCCGCTCGATCGTGTCCACCATGTGAACGACGGACCAGTCACGGACCGTGGCGGTAACCAGGTCTCCGATTCGGTCGCCATGTCTCGTGGCCAGATCGATGACCACATCTTGTAAGCCGCGCTGTAACAGCGACACGAATTCGGGATCCGTCCTTAGGGTCTCGCCAAACCCGGCCAAGGCCTCACCCAGATAGGCGCGAATCTCCGACCCCTCCTGCCTCAGATCCGCCAGCAACCACTGTTTCAAACTGTCCCAGGAATCGTTGATGAATTGCAGCAAGACGTCATAGCCCAACAGCTTCTCCTTCATGGACGCTTCCCGCTGCAATGCCTGTTCAGAATGCATCAGCCATTGCGCCGCCGCCTCGAGGCGCTCGATCAATTGCTGCCTGAAAGGATCATTGGCATCATCGCGCATATCGCGTAGCAGCGAGAGAAACCAGTCCACGAGCTTCTCGGCCACCTTCTCATCGAGCCGGACGAGACTGAGCAGCCGGGACCACGGCAGTTTGTCGGCGATGAGACTGGACAACTGATCTCGATGGGCTTCCACCGACTGGCTCACCAGGGTCAGGGCGTCGTTCAGCAACCGGTCTCGTTGAGGGCTTTCCAGAAAACCGGACAACATCTGTCCAATCACCGGCGAGAGGTGGAGGCCACGCAGCGTATTAATCGCGAGATGCCGGATGAACTGCTGCATCGCACGATCTTCCGACGCCGCGACCATGCGGCCCAACAGGCGTGCCGCTTCCTGGGTCAACACCTGCCTGCGGCTCGGATCGAGGAGCACTGCCGTCAACTCGTCCGGAATGCGCCACGACTCGATCAGCTTCCCGATGGCATCAGGGGTCAGCAGCTGGCGTTGCGTCAGGCTGCCGAGCCGGGAGGCAATTCGTTCCTTGTTTCGTGGAATGATCTGCGTGTGTGGTATCGGCAGACCGAGCGGCCGCCGAAACAACGCCGTGACGGCATACCAATCGGCGAGCGCTCCGACCATGGCCGCCTCCGCAAAGGCCCGGACCCACCGGAGCGCCGGATATCTCTGCTCCCAGATCAGCGAGATTACAAACAGGCCGGCCATGCATATGAGCAGTCCTGTCGCGATCACACGGGCTCGCAGGTACTGGCGTTCAAAAGCATCACGCGGGATATCGCTCATCATGAAATACCTCTTTTTTAGTGCTCTCGCATGGGGTGAATGTCTCCCTTGTCTCACTCTGCGGCTTCATGTAAGGTACGCCCGCCGTTGAATGGCAGCGTATGTGGTAACAGTCTCTGTATGCCTGCTCATCGATCCCACAGATTCTGATCATTCAGCGTTGAATTCTTCGTCTCCGCCCGCGAGGAGCGGTCAATGATCAGCACATTCGATTTGATGCTACTCGGTAGTCTGGTCTCCGCCGGCGGGCTCCTGTTTCTCAGGCATGGCAAGCGATCGTATCTGAACTGGTCTTCGCTTGGGATGGCTAAGCGGCCGTGTGAACTCTCGGCGGAAAGCCGCCAGCAGCACGCTCGGTCGACCGCGCTCGCCGCGGCCCGATGGCTGACGGTCGGCGTCCTGACGCTTTTCATCGCCTACGTCCACGGCGCGGAGGAAGGCTACCTGTTCGGTCCGTGGAGCGACGTCATGTTCCACGTCGTCTTCGTATCCACCTGCTGGGCCACCACGGCGTTTCGCATGAAACAAGCAGCCGAACGGGCGAGCGCAGTCCTCCTCACCCATCCCTCGCCTAGCTAGGCCATCAGCTGACAGCCACCGGCAGCTCGGCCTCACGACAGCGACTTCATCAACGCCCGCTGGAATTCGTCAATCGCTGTGACGACCCCCGCCTGATTCTGTTGTATCCGGCTGCCAAGGATGAAGACGACATCCTGACCCAACGCCGTGGTCAGCTCGCGAATCCGATCAACGCCTATTCGGCCGCCGACCGCCGGCATCGTGGGCATGATATGCGCCCAGGGCTGCCGACAATTCACCGCCACGGAGAGGCAGTCTTCCTCCGACATGGTATAGCCGACATCGAAGCTGGGATAGATGGTCATGTCCGCCCCGGCCAATCGAGGCAGCAACGCATACGCCACGGCCGGAGCAAGCCCTCTCCCTTCATGAGAGACGCAGGTTCCCAGAAAGGTCGGATGACTCGCAATTGGAACAGCCAGCGTCTCATCGACTGCGAGCGCACGCAGCCCATCGAAGCCGGTTACTCCGGGAGCGACCAACAGACCAGTCGCTCCCAAACGCTTCGCTTCGCCGGCACGCTGCCGCATCGAATCCAATGCTCCGCTCACATGCGCGAAATACAGACAGTGCCGCCCTCTCTGCACACTCGCGTCGGCGATCGCTTCGGCACAACGGGCCACTCGCTCGTTGAACGGACAGAAAGGCTGATCGAGTAGGGCTTGATCATCCTTGATCAGATCGGCACCGCCACGCACGAACTGCGCTGCCAGCTCCGCAAGTGTCTTCGGCGAACAGCCCAAGGGCTTGAGGACCGCACAAACCAGCGGCCGATTCGACACCCCGACTGCCTGTCGAAGACCGACCAAACCGTACCGAGGGCCACGCCATGACGAGAGCAGCGTGGGCGTCAGCGAAAAGGACAACAGACGTACGTCCGAGCGCAGACTGCTCGTTCCGAATACCAAGTTCAGGAGATCGCTGAGGTCCTTCCCAACCAGGTCGCCTGCATATCGAATCGTGGCTTCGTAGCGTCCTGCGGCAAGCGGCTGAATCTGTTCGAGACGACCGAGAATCTTGGCGCGAAGCGCAGGCGCAAGGAGATCGGCGTCCGCTTCGATGGTTTGATCAAGACAAATGCGCTCGGCCCGGGCTCGAGCCTCGGTCTCCGGCCCCGGCACTTCATAGACTGCTGTCAGGAACTCCGTTCCCAACGGATCACGTTCTTCAACATGCATGACCGAACCCTTCTCGTCCTCCCAACCCTATATCAGTCCGGCCCGATTCGTCTCAATCAATGATGTGCCTTCTGAGCTTGCTACCATCCATCCCCTGACACCCCACTACCCTCCATCATGCCACTGCGTTATCATGCGCCCACCTCAATGTTGACACACGACGACCAGCCCGTCGTCCCCGCCGCAGTCACGCTTCCTGAAATCACCGTGAAAGCGGTCGTCCTGTCGGTAGTCCTCGCGGCAGTTCTGGCCGCCGCCAACGCGTACCTGGGTCTCTTCGCCGGCATGACCGTGTCCGCGTCCATTCCGGCCGCAGTCGCCTCGATGGCGATTCTCCGCCTCTTCAAACGGTCCAACATCCTCGAAAACAACATCATCCAGACAGCCGCCTCCTCGGGCGAAGCGCTGGCCGCCGGCGTGATCTTTACAATCCCCGCGTTGCTGCTCGTCGGCTACTGGTCGGCTTTCGACTATTGGCAGACCGTCTCGATTGCGACGGTCGGCGGCCTGCTCGGCGTGCTCTTCACGATTCCGTTGCGGCGCGCGCTGATAGTCACCGCACGCCTGAGATTCCCTGAAGGCGTGGCAACCGCCGAAGTCCTCAAGGTCGCGGCGCCCGCGGAAGGCGAGGTCGTCGACCGAAGCTACGCGGCCGGCGATTTCCGGACGCTGCTCTCCGCCGCCCTCTTGGGCGGTGCGGTGAAGTTCGGCGAGAGCGGCTTGCGCCTGTGGGCGGAATCCCTCGAAGGCGCAGCCAATATCGGCCGCACCGTGCTCTATGCCGGACTCAACCTCTCGCCTGCCTTGCTCGCCGTCGGATTCATCATCGGCTTGAATACGGCGGTCGTGGTCTTCCTCGGCGGCGTCATCGGATGGCTGCTGCTGATGCCGGTCTATGGGATCCTCGACGGACTGCCGCCGGGTAAGACCGGGTTGGTTGCGGCGATGACCATCTGGAGCGGCCAGATCCGCTATGTCGGGATCGGCGCCATGCTCACCGGGGGCCTTTGGACGTTGACCAAGCTCCGCGAACCGGTGTGGAAAAGTCTTGAGACGCTGCGTGATAGCTATCGCGCAGCTGGATCGTCCCACCCGGCCGCCATCCCGAGGACGGAGCAGGATGCGCCGCTTCCCTGGATCGTCGTTCCGTTTGTCCTGGCGCTGCTTCCGATGGCCTGGATCTACACGGCGGTCGTGAGCAGTCTGCCCATCGGCCTCCTGATGACGGCCATCATGGCGCTTGCGGCCTTCCTCTTCTCTTCTGTCGCCGCCTACATGGCCGGACTGGTCGGCAGCTCCAGCAATCCGGTGTCCGGCGTGACCATCGCCACCATTATGGTCGCCTCGCTTCTCCTCGTGCTGTTCATGGGGGCCGGACATCCGGCCGGGCCGGCGGCCACCCTCGTAATCGGCGCGGTCGTGTGTTGCGCTGCGGCGATGGGCGGAGACAACCTGCAGGATCTCAAGACGGGTCACTTGGTCGGGGCAACACCCTGGAAGCAGCAAATCATGCAAGTCGTCGGCGTGCTGACCGGCGCGGTCGTCCTTGTGCCGGTCTTGTCTCTCTTGCAAACCAAGTACGGGATCGGCGAGCCGACGGCCGGCCATCCACATCCCTTGAGCGCCCCGCAGGCCACGTTGATGGCGAGCCTCACGCGTAGCGTCTTCGGCGCGGGCCTGCCGTGGCCGCTCGTCGGCTTGGGGATGCTGATCGGCATCCTCGTGATTCTGGCGGATCGTCGTCTGGAAGTGCGCGGCAGCGAATTCCGGCTCCCGGTTCTTGGCGTGGCGCTGGGCATCTATCTGCCGCTCAAACTATCGGCAACGATTTTCTTGGGAGGCGTGATCGCCGCCCTGGCCAGCAGAGCGGCCGCAAAAAGGGCTCAGCCGCCGCGGCGCGGTTTGCTGTTTGCAGCAGGACTGATCACCGGGGAAGCCCTCATGGGCATCGTATTGGCGATCCCCATCGCACTCGGCGCCTTCTGGCCTGGCCTCAATCCTGATCCCTTCCTGCTGTTCGAGGCACCTCCCCTCGGCGGCTGGCCCGGCATGGCAATCGTGACGCTGGTGGGCTGGCTGCTTTATGTAACCGCCAGGGAACCTTCCAGGAAGACAAACCGCGGTGCGGGTGTAGGCTGAAGGAAGAGCAATCCTTCTAAATTGTGAGGTGGCGTATGTTCAGCACTGTGACCGGCAGCCTCATCATCCTTTTCAGCATCTTGGCGATTATTGCCGTCTTGGCCCTGTTCCTGACGGCGCTGCTCAGGTGGATGTTCTTGACTGAGGAAGAGGCGGCTGAAACGACGACGGTGTACGAGCCGTCAACGGACTATGCGTTACGGAAGGCCGCCTAACAGCTTCGAGGCCTATCGATCGTCGTTCAATCTTTTTGGACTGCGGAGTGAACCTTCCTCTAGGGAAGCCCCTAGCATGACAGGTCGGGACGTTTCTTAATGAGAACGAGACGTGGAGAATCGTGCAGCCCAAGCCTGTACAGAAGGTAGTCAGACCGGGGCGAATTGGGGATCCCGAACGTTGAGGATCGCGTAGGCTTCATCCTCCGTGCGCACGACACGCAAGTTTGGTCGCGTGTCTGCTCCCTGCAGCTCGAACATCCGCCCCATCCCAAAGAGATCAGGCGTCGGCGCGATGAAGATGACCGGCCGGCTCGGATCCGGCATAATGGGCTTGGCGCGGGCGAGGTCGCGCATTGTCTGCGGAGAGAAGGCCACCGCCGTCACGTTGGAAAAGTCTGTGATGCCAGAGAGCGGGTCGAACCGTGCAACGTGTTCTTGGCCGAAGCGATACACGTCCCTGAGTTCGTCATCCGTGACCCGTCCCAAAAAACGAGCACGCAGAATCCGATTGTTCGTATCGAAGTCGATTTGATAGGGCATCTGGCTCCTGAGACCTAGGTGTTACCCACGAGGACTGGACCATAGCACGGTACCTGCCCAGCTCGCTAGAAATATGGGACGACGGTAATGTCCGGTAGGAAGTGTTGATCACGAGGCCACGAGGAACGTATGGCAGTTGAATCGGTCATGCTCCCACTGGGAACCACCGCTCCGCCGTTTTTCCTGCCCGACGTCGTGAGCAAGCAGGTGTATTCGCTCGACTCGTTTCATGGCAAAGACGCCTTGCTGGTCATGTTCATCTGCCGCCATTGTCCGTACGTCAAGCATGTTGAGCAGGAACTCGCCAAGATCGGCAAGGACTATCAGGGGAAAAAGCTTGGCATCATCGGCATCAGCAGCAATGATCCAGCGACCTACCCGGACGACGCCCCAGACCAGCTCAAAGAGATGGCCCGACGGCTCGACTTTCGTTTTCCATTCTGCTTCGATGAGACGCAAGAGGTCGCCAAGGCCTACAAGGCCAGCTGTACGCCGGACTTTTATGTGTTTGATGCCCAGCGGCGGCTGGTCTATCGCGGGCAGCTCGACGACAGCCGTCCCGGGAACAACAAATCAGTGACCGGCCGCGATTTGCGGGTGGCGATCGACAACGTGCTCGCCGGCAAGCCGGTCGACTCCACCCAAAAACCCAGCATTGGCTGTTCCATAAAATGGAAACCGGGTCACGCTCCCGGATAATGATCCCTCAAGGCTTCGCCCATTCTTCCTTCCCTTGGAGGTGGGTGGTGGGGGTCTTGACCGGTCTTTGTCCCAAGCGTAGAGTGGTTTCTCTTAGAGCCGCCTCAAACCTGCGAGGTGGTGGCCATGATCCTCCGTGGAGCACCGAGCCATTGTGATGGACACGGGAGGTGTGGCTTCCTCAGTCCTGCCTTTTATCACTGGTTAACTCCTTTCATTACTTCTCCATTCTGCATTTTTCGTCAAGGGCTCGACCGCACGCCGCCCGAGCACTCGATTTCCGTACCACGCGCGTGGCCGTGCGTCATAGGACAGAATCCCATCGGCTGGTCCCACGGATTGGAAAAGAAAGGACTCGCATGTGTGTCATGCGAGAGAGTGTCGTATGTCATGGATGGACTGGGGCATCGTGGCAGGGATCATCACACTGGTCGCCGTATTGCTGTTTTCTATTCTGACGCTTTATGCGAGACCGAAAGGATCAACGCCGCCCACAGGAAAACGACTGGTGCCAGTAAAGCCCGAGCCGGTTGTCCAGCGGCGAGCCGCGTAGGACGAAACGATAGGGCGGATCGGCGGGCCGTGGCTCGTTGATTGATGGGGACGCCCCTAGTTTCCGTCGGAGAAGATCCCGACACCGGTGGCCGTTTGGTCGCGCACACGGATGCGAATATGCGGCGTGATGATCCCTGTCGTCAGTGGCCGAGAGAAGCTGCGCCTCCACGTCATTTCGGCTGCTGATCAGACCACGTAGAGGACCGCGACCAGCCCTTGCCTCTCCTCTCCATTCATATATAATGCGGCCGTTCGTCGCCTCGCACCTCCAAGGAGGACAAGCCTATGATGGACAAGAGCCGTACAGTCATCGGGTGCATGCGGAATGTGACAATCGTCACCGTCACGGTCGTGACGCTCCTCATCGCATTGGAAGGGAATACCGCCCTCGCGTTGGCAGACGACGCGCAAAGCCCGAGTGGAGCAGGGCTGCAAGCGGCCAGCTGGTTAGCGACCGTGCCCTATGGAGCGGCAAAGGTCCTCTATGCGGTGAGTGGAGGCGTCGTCGGCAGTCTGGCATGGGTGATGACGGGAGGAAACACTGACGTCGCAAAGGCGATCTGGAGTCCATCCATGACCGGCCACTATATTGTGCAGCCGCAAAACCTGACGGGCGATCGGCCCCTCCGTTTCGTCGGGGGATCCGATTAGACGGTCCGGCTAGAAAAGCGACTCCCAATCCCTGCCTCGTGACCTGCCCCATCAAGGCTGTGGCAACGGTCGTACCCTCAGCGTCACGAAACAGCAGCCGCCTCGACCTTACTGTGTTCTACAGTTGCAGCCTCGAGGCTCTTTCTCCGATTCTCTGCGATTGTTCGATCAATGATGGCTCCACAATTGAAGCATTTCCATGCATAGAAGACTAGAAAGAAGTCTGAGAAGCGTTCCAACTCCATAAACCCTTTGCACTTCGGACACTCCATCGTTCCCTCCAGGTTGGTGATGCAAAGCTATTATTCGCCTGAGCAATTTTCGCTCCCTACACCGAATCTAATGTTTTCAATGAGTTAGTGGCGAAGGTAGGTCACGGAAAACTACGTATACGTACAACCTCGTACACTCTTGTACAGAGGGCACCCGGTGGCTTGGGTCTTGTTGAACCTGCTTGAAGAAAAGAAAACGCCTTAGGGAGGATGTATCAGGGAGCAATCATCCACATCATGCAAACCCGCTCGCTACCGTCGTAGGGTCAGCTTCGGGTTCATCGCTAGAATCGCCTCCAGCTGCAATCCGGCGGCTGAACAATGCGGCCGCAAGACCAAGCAAAAACAGCACACACCCGATTCCGATCATGCTGATATATTCATTGGCCTGCTCCGTCAGCCATCCGAAAAAAGAAATGCCGGCCAGTGACGTCGCCGTGGCGATCGCGGTGTAGATCGCCATGACGCGTCCCACCATGTCGGCCGGCACGAATTCCTGGATCATGCCCCAAGCAATCGGCGTCCACGTCCCAAATCCCATCCCGACGACCGTGACAAGCACCGTCGCGACCACCAGGCTCTGTGTCCAGGCAAGTCCGCAAAGCGCGACGCCTCCGATCACGCAGGAGATCGCGATGACTTGGACTCGCCTGCGTGTCTCCCATTGCGACAATGGCACGAGCGCCAGCGAGACCAGAAACAAGCCGATGCCGAGCCACGACCAGAGATAGCCCACTTCGACCGGGCCCAGGGCCAGCATCTTTTTGCCGAAGACCGGAAACAACGTCGTGTAGGCGCCTGCCGCGAAGGTGTACAGAGATGCCAAGAGAATCAGCACCAGAATGGTCTGTTGGGAGAAGAGCGAGTATCGAATGCCTTCCATCAGATCCTGGAGCGTCGCCGAAACCGCACCGACCTGCGGATGCGAGGGCTTGCTCCACGGCAGCTTGATCGGCACCAGACAAAGCGCCGACGCAAAATAGATCAAGGCATTCGCGCAAAGCACTTCCTGTGAGCCGGCAAAGGCGATCCCGAGACCACTGAGCGCGGGACCGATGATGATGCCAATGCTCGTCGTACTCTGGAGCATCGCATTGGCGGCGACGTAGCGGGGACGGTCGACCAGAAATGGTACGGAGGATGACAGGGTCGGCACAAACATCGCCGTGGCGATACCATAGAGGAACACCAGCAGGTACAGCATGTCGACCGTAAAGACTTCGATCGTGAGCACACAGGGAATCAACCCGATGAGGATCCCGCGGGTGACATCAGTGATGATCAAAATGGCTTTCTTGGGCAGCCTGTCTACAGTGACGCCGATGAGCGGGCCGAGGAGTATTGGCGAGATCGTCTGGAGGAGGCCGATGACACTGGTTTTGATCGCCGAGCCGGTCACGGAGTACACGAACCACAGAAGCGCCAGCCGGCTGACGCCGTCAGCCACCTGTGACAATACCTGACTCCACCAAATCAAGGCGAAATCACGGCTCAGTAGGAGGCGCTTCTCTGTGGGCATGTTTCGACCTTGGTCTGTGAAAGACGATAGCGTGTTTGTGTGCTGAAAGACAGAGGCGTCGAGCAGGAAGGGATGGACGGGAGGCGGCAGGAGCCGACTCGAAACCGAAAGGCACCGTCCAAAAAAACGGGCGGAATGTCCTAAAGAACGGGCGGAATGTGATGGAGCCGTGCTAGGCGGCGGCGCACGCAGGCGCCAGGTTCGCGGCTTGGGCGCGGCGGGAGAACTGCAGGGCCACAAGGGCCGTCAGCAGGAGCACGAGCCCGAGCCCGACCAGACTCTGCTCCGGTCCGATCCTATCCGCGATCCAGCCGAATCCCGACATGCCCACCATCGCGGCCGCCATCGACCCGGTGCTGAACGTCGTCAGCACACGGCCCATCAGGTGCGACGGCGTGACCTCCTGTAGCAGTGCCCACACTACCGGATTGAGCACGGCGGCGCCCGCACCCACCAACAGCACAAATGCCGCCGCAATCATCGGAGACTCCAGCACGCTCAGCGTGCATACCGCCAACCCTCCCACGGTCGTCCCCCTGACGAGAACTTGCATGCGGCTCTGAACATCGGTCTTCCGTTTCACGGCCAGCCATGAGGACGCCGCGAGCATCCCCGCCCCCAGGGCAGACCAGAGCCAGCCGAGTTCAGCCGGTCCCACCTGCAGCGACTCCTTGGCATACACGGGCAGGACGAAGACAAAGGCACTCGCTCCCAAATTGTAAAGGGCCGAGATGGTCACCAACACGAAGACGGTCGAGCGGTCGCTGAAGACGAAGCGGAAGCCGACAGACAAATCGCTCCACAATGATTTCGCCGCCGCGGTCTTCGACTCCTGCCGCAGGGTCTCGCTGCTTCGAATCGGGATCAGACACAACGCGCTGATGAAAAACGTGGCCGCATTCACGTAGAGCACGTATTGCGCGCCGATCAATGCAATCAGCACCCCGCTCACGGCCGGCCCCAACAGGAGCCCGATATTGTTCGTCCCCTGGATGAGCGCATTGGCCGAGACAAGCTCGGATCGGCGGACCAGAGACGGCACGGCCGAGACCAACGCCGGCCCAAAGACCGTCGACACCATTGAGGTCAGGAAAATAAGCACAAAGAGCCCTTCGAGTCTCAGGAGTCCCGCTCCGTACATGGCCGGAATGAGGAAGGTCAGCACCGTGCGAATGAGATCCACCCAAATCATGACCGGCTTCTTGCGAAGGCGATCAAGATACACTCCGATAAGAGGACCGAAGAACAAGGGAGGCACGGTCTGCAGCAAGCCCACCGTTGCAATCATCATCGCCGAGCCCGTCAACTCATACACGAACCACAGCAATGCGACCTTGTTGAGACCTTCGCCGATTTGAGAAGTGACTTGCCCCCACCAGAGCAATCCGAAATCCCTGGTCTGAATGAGCCGCCAGCCTCTACTCTCGCAAGCCGCGCTGTCGGATGGCCCGGCCGCTTGGTCGGATGCTTGTCTGATCTGTTCACCGGTCATCGCCATACCCATCTTCCTGTGGAGTGCGTGATGCACTTGAGTAAGTGCAAACGACAGACCAGGGGACGAGTCGATCGAAGAACACACGAAGGCACGGAAAAACCTCAGTGAAGAACACACACTTACGGATGGCCAACTCGAAGGTGGGGAACAATTGCGCCCCAGCCTCAGACAAACTCTCCCAACTCGGGTGGTGACCCCGCACGACCTAGAAGATTCCTAGGCCACCATCGCTTACATTTCCTTAGCTTGTGCGAGATTATTGTCACACGGAGTGTATGTCACGGCCTCTAGTAGTGTCTCTCGGGTAGAAAGAGTACCAAGGAGGAAGCTTCATCCCGTAAGCTTGTTCTAAGACTGACCTAATCCCCGCTTAACTTCCGCATGATTGGATCACAATCAAAATTGATCGGGCAAAATTGATCGGGCAGTCAGCAGGAAGGAACGAGATGCCGAAAATGCGGACCAATTACCATTACCGAGGACGCATCATCACGTTGCTTCCGCGGATGGAAGGCTACATGTGGACGTGCCAGTATGTGATCCTGAAAGCAGGGAAGACGGAGATAGACGGTTCTCCGGCGAAGACGTACTTTTCACGTGAAGAAGCGGAATCTGCCGCATTCACCATGGCCAAAACATTCATCGACCAATGTCAGCTCGACAAGGACCCGTTACGAAGTTGAGCAGTGGTGATGAGCATTGATAACGATTGCGAGAGCGAGGCAGGACCGGGTAGCATGTGCCACCAAACCCATTAGGTAAGAGGTGTTCAGTGACGCAACAACGGACACGATGGATCGCGGCGCTAGGTCTCATGCTGTTGTGCGCCTGCGCTTCGAACATTGTCGTCGACTATGACAAGAACACGGACTTCTCCCGCTACCGCACCTATGGATGGGGACAGGGCATGCCGGCCAAGAACCCCAACCTGGATCGCCAGATTATGGGAGCCATTGACGAACAGATGGCTCGCAAAGGATTCACGAGGACGGAAGGAGATCCTGATCTAGTGGTCACCTATCATGCAGCGACCCACGAGGAGGTTGACTATAATGAGGCTTCATACGGTTCCGGCTATGGGTCGTCCATAAGTCCGTCGGCTGCCGAGGTTCCGATGAAGGTGAACGTAGGCACGGTGGTGGTGGACATGTACGATCCGAAAGCGAAGCGCAAGGTCTGGCATGGCGTTGGAAGCGATCTCGTCATGGACGACCCGACGAAAACGTCCGCTGAGATCCGGAACGGCGCAGTCAAGATGTTCGAGAAGTTCCCGCCTCGGCAATAAGTCCTGCTCTGGCCGACTCATGGCAAGCCAGGCAATGCCTGCAGCCGCTTGGTCAGCCGCAGATTTTCGCCGTCATCGACAGGACAATCGATCACAGCCGGCACGTCCCGCTGCAAGGCCTGCTCGAGGATTGGACGGAGTTCGGTGGGCTCTGTCACGCGATAGCCGGCTGCGCCAAAACTCTCCGCATAGCGCACGAAATCCGGATTGCCGAAATCCACCGACGAGGTTCGGGCGAAACGGACGTGCTGCTTCCAGCGAATGACGCCGTAGCCATTGTCCCGCCAGATCAAAATCACCAGCGGGACCTTCAGCCGGATTGCCGTCTCCAGCTCCTGGGAGTTCATCATGAATCCTCCGTCGCCAGTGACGGCGACCACCCGGCGCTGCGGATACAAGAGCTTCGCCGCTATCGCGCCCGGCACGGCAATCCCCATGGCGGCGAATCCGTTGGAAATGATGCAGGAGTTCGGCATCTCGCAGGGAAACATGCGCGCCATCCAGAGTTTATGGGCACCCACGTCGCACACCACCACATCGTCGTGTCTGAGCACCGCGCGAAGCTCGTGCATGATGTGCTGAGGGCGCATCGGCCACGAAAGAGGACCAGCGAGCTCGGCATCAAACCCGTCGGTGACCGTCTTCCTCGCCTGCCGGGCCCATGACGACTCGAAGGAAGCGGAAGAGGAAGACAACTGCTTCTGAATCAGCGGCAGCGACAGGCGCAGATCGCCTAGTTCCCCCACCTCGACGATGTAATGTGCGTCCACCTCGGCCGGCAAGCCATCCACGTGCACAATGTGTTTGTCCCTGCGGGGATTCCAGAAACAGGGCGCGTATTCCACAAAGTCATAGCCGACGGCCAAGACCACATCGGCCTGCTCCATGACCACCGCGGCATAGTCCCGCGCGATAAGCCCCAGCGTATGGAGCGACAGCGGATCGCTGTCAGGCATCACGCCCTTGGCCATGAAGGTCTGCAAGACGGGAATCTGGAAGGCGCGGGCAAAGCTTCTCACTACTTCGGAGGCGTTCCTTCGAATCACGCCGTTCCCCACCAGAATGACCGGACGCTTCGCGCCTGAAATGGCGTGCACGGCGCGCTGCACTTGGGAGGGCGACGGCTCCGGCATGACCGGCGCTTGCACGGCGAGCGGTCGCAGCGCGGCCTCATCGGCGATCGATTGCTCGGCGACATCTTCAGGCAATTCCAGATGCGTCGCCCCCGGCTTTTCCGTTTGGGCGATCTTAAAGGCCTTGCGCACGGCTTCCGGAATGACGTCGGCTCGCGGGATGGAGACATTCCATTTGGTGACCGGCTTGAACATTGCGATCGCGTCGATGTACTGGTGGGACTCTTTATGGCGGCGGTTGAGCGAGGCTTGCCCCGTGATCGCGACCAGCGGAGCGTGATCGAGATAGGCGTCGGCAACGCCCGTCAACAAATTGGTCGCCCCCGGCCCCAACGTCGAAAAGCACACGCCCGCCTGCCCGCTAAGCCGGCCATGCACATCCGCCATGAACGCCGCGGCTTGTTCATGCCGGGTCGCGACGACCTGTATTCGCGCATCCAGCAAGGCATCGGTGAATTCAAGCGTTTCCTCGCCGGGCACGCCGAAGATGAAGCGCACGCCCTCATGTTCCAGACATCGCACCAGCAAGGTCGCCGCATTCATCACACTGCTGCTCCTTTATGTGGTCCCTCCAAGCTCGCTCATGTTCACAGAATAACTTCGCAGGGCTGCAGAAAGACTTTGAGCGGCACTTCTTCGCCATGGTTGGCGTCAATCAACTTCACATATAACTGTTTCAAGGCATCGGCCAGAGCCCCCACTTGCACATCCTCGGTGGCGAGCATGAATGAGACGTTACGACCCGTCCAGGCATGCTCCGAGACCGACCCCGTCTGTCCTTTGCCGCCCAGCCCGGAGGCCACCGTGTAGCCCTTAACGTCGAGCTCCTTCAACAGGCGGCGTACGTCAGCCTCCAACGAATCGCGGCAGATAATGGTCAGCATTTTCATGACATTCGATGTCCTTGTACAACCTGTGAGGCACCCACAATGATCGGTTTCTGTTGGGTGCGTATTTACCCAGTTATCGAAAGATCTGCCTTCTCCCCGTCCAGTGAACCCATGAACGCCTCAAAGTGCGACTGCAACCCATAGGCGCCGTACAACACTTCGAGATCTTTCATCGTGCGTCTCACCGTGGCGACGAACTGCGCTTCTTCTCGTTTCACCCGGCACCGCAGTCGAGAGACTTCAATAGCCCGGCGTACGGCGAACAGTAACGTGCCTTCCTCAACGGGCTTCACCAACACATCATAAGCTCCCGCCTCCATCGCCTGGCGAAGGAGGTCTTCCTGATGTTTTTCGACCAGCAGCAGGACGGGGCATTCGGGATGAATTTTTTGCACAGCCCGGACAAAGCCGATGCCTTCGAGGCGGGGCTGGTGTGCGTCACAGAGGACGGCCGCGTAGTCCATCGACCTGATCCGCTCCAGGGACGGCAGGACGCTGTCGGCCGTGTCGATGTGCCCGTGTGGAAGCTTGAGCCGCAAGGTCGAAGACAGGGTGTCGAGAAGATGAGGATCGTCTTCAATAATAAGGACGCGAGAAGGTAGCATGATCGTTCCTATACAAAAGATGTGTATGATTCCGCCGAGTCACAGGCAAGCCGACGACTATTGCACCCGCCAACATGTGTGTCATTATATGCTAATTCGCCCTGCGAGTTTTGTCCGGGGCATTTGTAGAACATCACGACAGACAAAGAGAGCATAGCCCTATGAGAATCTGGCCTGGGAGTCCCTATCCCTTGGGAGCGACGTGGGACGGCGAGGGAGTGAATTTCGCGCTGTTCTCTGAAAATGCGACGGCGGTGGAGCTCTGTCTCTTCGGGAGAACGGACAGTCCTCAGGAAACGCACCGTATTCGGATCGAAGAATGCACTGATTTCGTCTGGCACGTGTACCTACCCGAGATACGGCCAGGACAACTGTACGGCTACCGTGTCCACGGCCTGTACGAGCCCGAAGTCGGCCTTCGATTCAACCCCGCCAAGGTCCTGATCGATCCGTACGCGAAGGCAATTGCCGGCAATATCGACTGGTCGGATGCGTTGTTCGGGTACCGGATCGGTGATCCAAAAGCCGATCTCTCGCTCGACGATCGTGATAACGCCGGCTTCATACCCAAATGTGTCGTGGTCGACCAAGCGTTCACCTGGGGCGGCGACCAGCTGTTGCGCACGCCGTGGGATCAGACGGTCATCTACGAAGTACATGTACACGGATATACCGCCCGACACCCGGATGTCCCCAAACACCTGCGCGGCACCTATGCCGGACTCGCGACGCCCGAAGTCATCGAACATCTGCAACAGGTGGGCGTCACCGCCGTCGAACTCTTACCGGTCCACCACTTCGTCCGCGACAATCACCTGATCGAGCGCGGCCTCACCAATTATTGGGGCTATAACTCGATCGGATTTTTCGCGCCGGACATACGCTATGCGACCTCGTCGGATCGTGCCCACCACGTCTGGGAGTTCAAGACCATGGTCAAGGCGCTCCACAACGCGGGCATCGAGGTCATCCTCGACGTGGTGTACAACCATACCGGAGAAGGTAATCACCTGGGCCCGACGCTGTCGTTCCGTGGGATCGACAATGCCTCGTACTACCGCCTGGTTCCCGACCACCCGCGCTTCTATCAGGACTACACCGGCTGCGGCAACACGCTGAACGTCCGCCATCCCCGGGTTCTGCAACTCATCATGGACAGCCTGCGGTACTGGGTGCTCGAAATGCATGTGGACGGCTTCCGCTTCGATCTTGCCTCCACGCTGGCGAGGGAGCTGCACGACGTCGACCGGCTCAGCGCGTTCTTCGACATCATTCATCAAGATCCAGTCCTCTCGCAGGTGAAACTGATCGCCGAACCCTGGGACTTGGGGGAGGGCGGCTACCAGGTCGGCAACTTTCCGGCCGGCTGGGCCGAGTGGAACGGCCGGTATCGCGACGCGATCCGGCGTTACTGGAAAGGCGACGGCGGGCAAGTGGCGGAGCTGGCCTATCGGCTGTCCGGGAGCAGCGATCTCTACGAAGGCGGCGGCCGCCGGCCTCACGCGAGCATCAATTTCGTCACGGCGCACGACGGATTCACCTTGCACGATCTCGTCTCGTACAACCAGAAGCACAACGAAGCCAACGGGGAAGACAATCGTGACGGCACCGACGACAATCTTAGCTGGAACTGCGGCGTGGAGGGGCCGACGACGAAACCGTCGATCGTAGCGCTCCGCGAACGACAGAAGCGCAACATGCTGGCCACGTTGCTCTTGTCACAAGGGGTTCCGATGCTCTGCAGCGGCGACGAAATGGGGCGGACGCAGCGTGGCAACAACAATGCCTATTGCCAGGACAGTGAGATCAGCTGGGTGGACTGGACCCTCAACAAACCGCAACAGGCGCTCCTGACTTTCACGAGGAGCCTCATCGCGCTGCGGCAGAAACATCCGGTCTTTCGGCGCCGCCGGTTCTTCCAGGGCCGCCGTATCCGCGGGGCGGAAGTCAAAGATCTCTACTGGCTGCGGCCCGACGGAAAAGAAATGACGGATGACGATTGGGCCCAAGGCTATGTGCGGTGCCTCGGTGTCCGGTTGGCCGGCGACGCCATGGACGAGAAAGACTCGAAGGGAAGACCGCTTCAGGACGAAACGTTCCTCGTGCTGCTCAACGCGCACCACGAGCCCAGGCCGTTCACGTTGCCCGCACACAAGCGCGGCGTGCGATGGCAACCGGTGTTCGACACCGCCCTCTATGATAGGCACGGAAAGCCGGTCACGCTCTTGAGAGGGGGGGATCAGTATGATCTCGAAGCCCGCTCACTGGCCGTGCTCCGCTTGCGATCGAAACAACCGCTCGGCTCATAACAGCGAGAGGTGCAAGCGAAAACGGTGTCTCCCTGCTGCGAGCTTTTACTCGTCGAGGCTGGGACGAATGAGCATCGGTCCATAGACCAGGGCGAAGAGGAGATAGGCGCCGCTCCACGCGACCGCTGCCATGCCGAGCAGGAGATTCGTCAGCGCTGTGGGAGCGTCGGAAGCGGGTGCAACGACCCGTAGCACCGCGCCAAGATTGACCAATCCATAGATGACCACGGTCATGGGGCCGGCATGCCGCGCGCGACCCGTATGGCCCAAGCTCGCACGCGTCATCACCGCCAGCGTCATCGCACCGACGGCACCGCTCGTGAGGACATGCACGGCATTTCCTGCCGGCAGAACACCAAGAACCGAGCCTCCGAGAGCCAGCAGCGATAGCGCCACCCACCCATAGCCGATATGGAGAATCAACACCAACGGCTCGTGCCATGCCAGCCACCCTCGCCAACGAGCGACACGAATGAGGTTCGCCACGCCAGCCGCGACACACAGCGCCCCCGCCGCCCCTCCGTCAGGCTGGACATTCCACGCCAAGGCGGCCACAAGGACCATGAACATCGACAGACCATCGAAACGGGAAAAGGGCGCAGGTCGCGCGCTGATGTGCTGCTCTGCAACGAACTCGCCGGTGAACGCCGGCGTGACTCGTCCACCAATGATCGTCAACAACAAGAGGATGACCGAAAGCGCCACACGCTCCGGCATGTCCGTCGCCATGCCACGTAGACCCCATACGTGGAACAGAATATTGCTCATGGCATACAGGCTGATCAACACGACGATCGGCGACCTGGCCCAACTTCCTGAGGCAGCAATCTCGCGCCAAATGATCGCGGCCAACACAACAAGGAAGCTCGCATCGATGACAGTGGCAATCAACGGAAGCGGCCCCGGGGTTGCGACCACCAGCCGTCCGGCCAGCCACAAGACCCACAACGACACCAACGGCATGCCTCTCAACGGAGTCCGCCCGGTCCAGTTTGGAATCGCCGTCAGGAGAAAGCCGGTCATCACGGCAGGCAAAAACCCGAACAGCATCTCGTGGATGTGCCACTCGCGTGGAGCATAAAGAAAGTTGGAGCCGATCACACCGGCAAAGATCAGTATCCAGGCAGGCACGGCAACGCCGGCGAACAAGGCGGCGCCAAGGAAGAACGGTCTGAACCCAAAGGAGAAAAACGGCGGGCCATCGTACGGAGGGAAGGTCGGTTCATCTTCCGACCTGGCTGTTGTCGGCTGGCCGACTCGTATCTGGATCGGTGGGTGTGCTGACACGCGCGTCATTGTCAGCGCAGGTCGAAGACTTGTCAATCATGAGGAGACGCCCCAGCTCATGGCAAAGAGCAGGAGAGCGAAGCGCACAGCCGCGCGAGCGCCTACATTGAGACTGGATCGTAAGGGTGCCCTTCCTTTATAGTGAGTTTTTTCGTCACACAATATCACCATGCCGGCTCTGGCCTCTCAGCACCCTGCCGTGAAAGTGATGGCGTGGATGGTCATCATCTGCGCCTATTTCTTGGCGGGCAAGCTCAGCCTCGGCTTCGCCTCTGTGCATGTCAGTGCCTCGCCGGTATGGCTCCCAGCCGGAATGGCGGTCGCGCTTTTCCTGATTCTGGGGTTCTCCATCTGGCCGGCCATCTTAGCCGGCGCATTCCTGGTCAATGTCACCACGGCGGGAACGATGCTCACGTCTGCGAGCATCGCAGTCGGGAACACCCTCGAAGGGATGCTTGGCGCGTGGCTCATGCAAAAGTTTGCGCATGGCCTTCGCGCGTTTGAATCCCCGCCGGATATACTGAAAGCCGCCTTTCTCGCTGGGTTGCTCAGTCCGACGGTAGGCGCGACGATCGGCATCACGAGCCTGACGATCGGGCATTACGCATTACCGAATGAATACCCCATCATTTGGCTCACGTGGTGGATGGGCGATGCGACCGGGATCCTGATCCTCACACCGGCTATCTTATTGTGGACACAGCGTCCCCGCATTGCATGGACCAGTCGAGAACAACTCGAGCTCGGCCTCCTCTTGCTCGTGCTCCTCGTGACCTGTGAAGCGATTTTTGGACCCTTCATCCATACGAAGCACAAGTATCCGCTTCAGTTCATGCTCGTGCCCGTGCTGATTTGGGCGGCGTTCCGCTTTGGTCCCCGAGAGACCGCCACGCTCACCGTCCTATTGGCTGGTTGGGCCACGTGGGGCACCATCCATGGTCGGGGTCCCTTCACCACCGACTCCGAAAATGAGGCGCTCTTGCTCGGGCAAGCCTTTCTCGCCGTGACGACGGTCATGGCCCTGGCGTTGGCCGCGGCCGTGCAGGAACGCAAGGACGCCGAGATTCGATTCCAGGACACCGCTGAACGGTTGGTGCAGAAGCGCACCCACGAGCTGCTCCACACCCAAGCCCGATTGCGCACCATGGCTCAGGCGCTCACCTTGACAGAACAGCGGGAGCGCAAACGCATGGCCACTGAGCTACATGATTATCTCGCCCAACTGCTCGTGCTCGGCAAAATGAAGTTGTCCCAAACGCAGGCACAAATGCAGAACCCTGGCGGTCCCGTGGCCGACACGCTTGAAGAGATCGACCAGACACTGGACAAGGCGCTCGATTACACGCGGACGCTGATCGCGGAGTTGAGCCCGCCGGTGCTGCACCAGTTCGGTTTGCCGATGGCGCTCCAATGGTTGGCGGATCAGATGAAGAAGCATCATCTGACGGTCGACGTCCGGCTCGGAAGATCCGAGCTCGCATTATCAGAAAACCAAGCGATTCTGCTGTTTCATTCTGCCCGCGAGCTACTCATCAATGCCGCGAAGCATGCCGAGACTAATAAGGCAACTTTGACGCTCGATGTGGCGGATCATCTCTTGACCATTGCCGTCCAGGATCAGGGGAAGGGTTTCAAGGTTGATGGGCTTGAGCCCCATCAACCGGGCCAACACTTCGGACTCTTCAGCATCAAAGAGCGCATGGAGGAGCTCGGAGGGTGGCTGCGAGTCGAGAGCACGCCAGGCAGGGGAACTACTGTCACGTTGGGACTGCCATTTACATCAACGGTGGCATCTTCTACAGACACGTCTGGGAATGAACGACAAATGCATCCACCGCCACCGAAAGCGGCCGGCGTGCGGCGTGTGTTATTGGTGGATGATCATGCCATGGTCCGCCAAGGACTTCGAGCCGTGCTGGACGCGTATCCTGATTTATTCATCATCGGGGAGGCGGCAGACGGCCGGGAAGCCGTGTCCATTGCGACGAAACGGATGCCGGACGTCATCGTCATGGACATCAATATGCCACGGATGGACGGCATCGAAGCGACAAAGCAGATCAAGAAGGCACAACCCGGGACGGTCATTATTGCGGTCTCTGTCAATGATACACCTCAAGTCCGGGAATTGATGCAAAAAGCCGGCGCCTCGGCGTTCGTGTCGAAAAATGAAGCCGGCGAACGACTCTACGAGACCATCATGGCCATTGAGCCTCTGGCGACTCGTCGAGACGACACAAGGTAGTGTAGATTCGACCCCAGCAGGAGGAAGCACCAATGAGTGACACCGGCGGAGGGCCGCTCTCTGGCCCCGATCTAGGCACAGATGGAGCGGCATCGAGCGAGCTCCGCGACGGGAGCATGTTCCTCGGCCACTTCAACGGAGAACCGGTGCTATTGGTGCGCAAGGGCACGGCCGTGCATGCCATGGGGGCCAAGTGCACGCACTATGGGGGCCCTCTGGCCGAAGGCCTGTTCGACGGATCGACTGTTCGCTGTCCTTGGCATCACGCCTGTTTTCGACCCGAAACGGGAGAAGCCGTGTCTGCTCCGGCCATCGATCCGGTGCCCTGTTACAGGGTTGAACGCCGTGGCGATCGACTGTTTGTGACAGGGACGACATCACCGCCTGCTGCCCCCGCGCTGTCCGTCTCCGTCCCGTCATCCGTCGTCATTGTGGGAGGCGGGGCGGCCGGATTTGCCGCCGCGGAGATGTTCAGGCGTAGGGGCTATCAACAACCGGTGACCATCATCTCGGCCGATGAAGACGGTCCGTATGACCGCCCGAACATTTCGAAGGATTACTTGGCCGGCACCGCTCCGGAGGAATGGATCCCGCTCAGGCCGCCGGATTGGTACCAGAACACCAGAATCGATCTGCTCACGGCCCGCCGCGTGGTCCGCCTCCTCCCCGACCAGCGCTCGGTCGAGCTCGACGACGGCCGCCGTCTTGACTACGGAGCCTTATTGCTCGCCACCGGAGCGTCGCCCATCAGGCTGGATGTTCCTGGCGCCCAATTGCCGCACGTCCACTATCTGCGGAGCTTGAGCGACAGCCGCACGATCATCGAGCGCGCGACGCGGGCGCGACGGGCGGTGATTGTCGGTGCCAGTTTCATCGGATTGGAAGTCGCGGCTTCCCTCCGATCGAGAAATCTCGACGTGCACGTGGTGGCGCCAGAGGAGATTCCCATGCAGCGCGTGCTTGGCGCCGAGCTCGGCCGCTTCGTACGCGAGGTGCATGAGCAACATGGCGTGCAGTTCCACCTGGGACAGACCGTCGCGTCGATCGCCGAGCAATCCATCACACTCAAGAACGGGACGATGCTCGAGGCCGACCTGGTGGTCGTCGGGATTGGTGTCCGACCAAATATGGAACTGGCGAAGCAAGCGGGGTTGGCGATCGACGGCGGTGTACTGGTGGATGAACACTTGCGCACGAGCATCCCGGAGATTTGGGCCGCCGGCGACATCGCACGCTGGCCGGACCGCTACACCGGCACTTCCATACGGGTCGAGCACTGGGTCGTGGCCGAGCAGCATGGTCAAGCCGCCGCACACAATATCCTGGGTCACCATCAGCCGTACACGACCGTGCCATTTTTCTGGAGCGCCCATTACGACGTGACGATCGGCTACGTGGGCTTTGCGCAGGCATGGGATGACGTCAGCATAAGAGGACGCATCGCGGATCGCGATTGCTTGGTGGCGTATCGCAAAAACGGAAAGCCTCTGGCAGTGGCGTCCATAAACCGCGATGCTGAGTCACTGCGGGTACAGGTCGCCATGGAGCGCGGCGACGTCGGTGCAGTCGAAGCCTGTCTTCAGGGACGGTAGCGGATCAACCAATCCTGTCCGATGACTAACGGGACACAGGCTCAGGCTCAGGATGGTGCAGAGGCTGAAATGGTGTCGAGGTACTGAAGCGATGAGCAGGATTCGATGGAGTCTCCACCTGGACGCTCTTATGGTCAGTGTTCCGATATGCCTTCAGAGCGGCTTGCACGACACGCAGAAGAAATACGGTTTCGTTCTCGGCCCGGGGAACTTCAAAGACGACAATGGACGACGGCATCGAACCTCCTGATGATGTGTGAAGGACACCGAGGACTCCCAACTGTTTTGACACGCATGGAGCACTAGGAGGCCGTGTTGTCGCTGAGCTCGGCATAGTGCTGGGCCCAGGCCAGGAACATGTCCCCGCTGTCGTGCATGAGCTCTGCGCCCTTCCGTAACGTCTCGACCAACGTGTCAGGTTTTCCTTCTCCCTTGAGGTCTGCAGCGCGGCGTTCCAAGGCGGGTGCCAACTTGGCCATCAATGCGGCCATCTCACCCAGGAGTTGCAGGACGTCAGGTCCCTGCTCCCGAGGGGCTTCTGTTTCCACGACCACCTCTCCGCTTGCGGCGTCTTTGGCCTCGGACGGGTGCGGAAAAAGATGCGAGAGGCGATCGATGAGGATTTGTGCTTCCGGCGTGCTGGCGCGTCTCGGTTCGCTGGCGACATGATCCCACGCCAGCGTGTGGATGCCCGCCTCGGTCAGGCCCACGCGGATGGTCTCCGCCATCGCCTCGACGGTCAATTCGGTCCATGGCCGCAAGTCTAACACCCGCTGCTCCGTCCTTCGGGGAGGCGGGCTCTCGTGGATGAGCGCCCAACAACGGTCAAACATCGAGGTGCGGAGTGTGCTCGGGATGTTGAGCACGGTCAGCCGTGAGGTACAGAGTGCCGTCACCAACAGCACGAACTGAAGATCGGGCATCTCAGGACGATGGATGTCCAGCGTCTGCATGGTCTGTGGACTCCTGATGAGCTATCTGAATGGATATCAGAGGCGGCGCCCCGCCTCTGATAGTCGGACTCACCCGCCGGCATGCTCCTGAAAAAAAGCGTCGACGCGTTCGAGCAACTGTGCCTTGATTTCATCCGCCGTGCCATTTGTCACCTGCAGCGTCATCCTGCCCGACGAACCGTCCGGCAGGGCGAGCGATGCCTGAGGATGTGCCGGCTCCGGTATCTTGACCTTGTCCAGCCGCATGCCGTAGCTCAGCGTGTACCGTAATGAAGGCTTCTCGAGCGTCATCGGTGTGTGTGCGTGTGCCATTATTCACCTCGTGAGTACTCGTCCACCGTCAGTGACGGTAGACGATTCAGCTTTCGTGATTAGGCATGTGTGACCGCCGCTGCCGGTTTCTGGAC
>Ga0207691_10000022_pt1 | contig 132936 bp, 118 predicted proteins | sample KBSM13metaG_FD_184327 | JGI IMG/M metagenome (GOLD analysis project Ga0207691, IMG submission 184327) | Miscanthus rhizosphere microbial communities from Kellogg Biological Station, Michigan, USA - KBS M1-3 metaG (SPAdes) (version 2) | ecosystem: Host-associated > Plants > Roots > Rhizosphere...
GCCAGCGACGGATCGCGCACCAGCGCTTCCTCGACGGCGGCCAGGCGGGACTCCGCGAGCTGGCCATCCACATAGGCATTGAGATCGGCGTCAGTCACAGGCAGCACGTTCATTGTCGTCCCCTCATTTGACGACTTTCAGTCCCGACGGGCTGGTCGTCCCGTCGGCAAATGCGAGGCGCAACTTCGCCCGAGCGCGCGACAGCCGCGACATCACCGTCCCGATCGGGATCGACAGCGCAACCGCAATCTCCTCGTAGCGCAGCTCCTCGACAGCGGCGAGCAGCAGCACCTCCCGCTGGTCCACGGGCAGACGCCTCACGTGCTGCACGAGTTCGGCCAGCTCGACGCGCGTGTATTGCGCCGCGCGCACCGGTATTTGCCACGCCTCGCTTCCTTCACCGCCGGCGTCGAGGGACACCTGCATTTGGTCGCGGCGCGCGAGCGCGCGTTGGTTGACGAAGACGTTATGCATGATGGTGAATAGCCATGCGCGCAAGTCGCTGCCCGCCGCCCACAGCCGGCGCTTCTCCCACGCGCGCGCCAGTGTGTCCTGCACCAGATCGTCGGCGCGGTTCGCGTCTCCGGTCAACACCCGCGCGTAGCGGCGCAGGCGCGGAATCGCAGCCAGGAGCTCCGGATGGGGGAGCGGTGGGTCGGAGGCGCTGCGCATCGCGATGAGCGTCTCGGGCGGAACGCGCCATTCGTCGCAGCGCGGTCCCCCGTTGGCGCCTTGGGCTCAGTCCTTGGCTACGTGCCAGACACTGTTGACGCCGTCGCCTGTCTTGTCGCCGGGCTTTGCGTCCTTGGACCACGTGTACAGCGGCTTGCCCTTGTAGGCCCATTGCTTGCCGCCATCGTCACGGACGATCACCGTCCAGTCGCCCGAGGCGCCGCCGCTGCCGGTCACCATCAGCGGTGGCCAGTTTGTAGCACACGGCCCGTTGCAGGCGCTCTTGCCGCCGGCGTCGCGGTCGAAGACGTAGAGCGTCATGCCAGCAGCATTAGTCCACGTTCCATCGGCAGCCTTGGTCGCTGGCGCGGACTGCGCGACGGCGGTAAGCGACGTGGCCAGAAGCATGGCCATGAGCATTGCGAGGACAGTACGAACCATCGTTGTCTCCCTGTTGTGAATGGATCCCGCATCCGGGCAAACAGCACGACGCACTCCGTATTCCCGCCGCCTAGCGGATGAGGATCAGCGTCGCCAATCCGAGGAAAATGAAAAAGCCGCCGGAATCGGTGACCGCGGTGATCAGCACCGAGGACCCAACCGCCGGATCGCGGCCGAACTTCAGCATGGTCATCGGGATCACCACGCCCATCAGTGCGGCGAGCATCAGGTTCAGCGTCATCGCGAGCACCATGACAAGCCCCAGCGCGACATCCCTGTACAGCAGCATCGCGACCACCCCCATCACGCCGCCCCACACCACTCCGTTGATCGCCGCGACGATGATCTCCTTGCGGAAGAGCTTGCTTGCGTGCACACGCGTCACCTGTCCCAGCGCGACGGCACGCACGATCATCGTGATCGTCTGGTTGCCCGAATTGCCGCCGATGCCGGCGACGATCGGCATCAAGGCCGCAAGCGCGACCAATTTCGCGATCGAGCCTTCGAAGGCGCCGATGACGCGCGACGCGATGAACGCCGTGACCAGGTTGATCGCGAGCCACGACCAGCGGTTCTGGAACGACTTCCACACCGAGGCGAACACGTCTTCTTCCTCGCGCAGGCCAGCCTGCGCCAGCATTTCCTCCTCGCTTCTTTCGCGCACGAAATCGAGGATCTCGTCGACGGTTACGCGGCCGACGAGCTTGCCATTGGTATCGACGACGGGCGCCGACACCAGGTCGTAGCGCTCGAATGCCGACGCGGCGTCGCCGGCCTTTTCGTGTTGCAGCAGCTTCACCACGGGAGGCTGCATCACCGCCGACACCAGTGCGTCGGGTTCACTGACGATCAGGCGGTTGATGGCCAGGATGCCGAGTAGCTTTTCGCTGCGGTCGACGACGAACAGCTGGTCGGTCTGCGACGGCAGTTCATCGAAGCGGCGCAGATAGCGCAACACGACTTCGAGCGTGACTTCCGGGCGCACCTGCAGGTCCTCGAAGTCCATCAACGCACCAACCATGTCTTCGTCGAAGGACATCGCCGCACGCAGCTGTTCGCGTTCCTCCAGCGCGAGGCCGGAGAAGACATCGTCCATCACCTCTTGCGGGAGGTCCGGCGCCAGATCGGCGATTTCCTCGGCGTCGAGCGTTTCGGCGGCGGCGACGAGTTCCTCGGTATCCATCGTCGAGATCAGCGATTCGCGGACCGCGTCGGAAACCTCGAGCAGGATCTCGCCGTCGCGCGCCGCGCGCACCAGGTCCCAGATGTACAGGCGCTCGTCGAGCGGCAGCGCCTCGAGGATGTACGCGATGTCGGCCGGGTGCAGGCGGTCGAGCTTGCGCGTCAGCTGCGCGCGGTTTTGCTTGGTGACGAGACTCTCGACGATCTCGCCACGGCCAGCGTCGTCGCCGACCGGGGGGTGGCCGAGCTGCTCGTGCACCAGTCCCTCGACCAGCCGATGCTTGCGCAGAAGCACCGCAACCTCGGCGAGCGCATCCTGCACGCGTTCGCGTGCTTCGGGGCGCTCGATTTCCTTCGTTGCGACGGGCTCGGACATGGCTTCGCTGCGGCAGGGCGTTGACCGCGTGGGCGCGCGGGGTCGGCCCGCATTCTAACCGTTGTGGCGCTACGGAATGTCGGCGCCGGGCATGCGCGCGAGAATGATGCCGATCTTGCGATTGAGACCGGGCGCGGACTGATTGCGTTCGTAGAAGCGGGGGTTCGGCGCCATGGCGGCCAACCGTGCCGCCTGCTCCGCCGAAAGCTGCGCGGCGTTGCTGCCGAAATACCGCCGGGACGCCTCCTCGGCGCCGAAGACGCCGCTACCCCATTCGATCACGTTGAGGTAGATCTCGAGAATGCGCCGTTTCGGCAGCATGGCCTCGAGCATTACGGTAATCACCGCCTCCTCGCCTTTCCGCCAGTAGCTGCGCGAAGGCGACAGGAACAGGTTCTTGGCAAGCTGTTGGGTGATCGTCGAGCCGCCCGCGACGACGCGCCCCTTCTTCTGGTTCTTCTCCATGGCTAGCTCGATGCCGTCCCAATCGAAGCCCTCGTGCTCGACGAACTTCGCGTCTTCGGCCGCCACCATCGCACGCTTCAGGTTGCCGGAGATGCGGTCATAGGCGACCCACGTGTACTTAAGCTGAGCCTTGGGGTTCTTCGCGTGCAGTTCGTCCATGCGCCAGGCCATGAACGATGTCTCGCCAACCGGGTGGTCGCGCCACCACCAGATATGCGCGGCGAACCACAGTTGCGGCAGGACGATCACGGCAACCAGCGCGGCGGCGAGCCACAGCAGCCATCGCCCGATGCCGCGACCGCGCACTGCCGGGGCCATCAGCCGCCAACCGGCGGGCGCAGCAGCGGAAAGGCCGAAGCCGTTTCCGGCCGGACGCCCCGCCAGATGAAAAAACTCTCCGCCGCCTGCTCGATCAGCATGCCCAGGCCATCCGCCGTCCTGCCCGCGCCATGGGCTTCAGCCCAGGTCAGAAAGGCCGTCGGCGCATCGCCGTAGATCATGTCGTAGGCGAACGCGCCCGATGCCACGATCGACGGCGACCACGGGGGCGGCGTCTTGTCGGCGAGGCCGGCGCTCGTGGCATTGATGACGACGTCGAATGAGCGCCCGGCCAACGATTCGGGTGGCACCGCGGCAATGGGGCCGTGGGGCGCGAACAACTCCGCGATGACGATGGCCTTGGCGAAAGTCCGGTTGCTGACCGTCAGCGACCGCGGGCGTTCGGCAAGCACGGAACTCATGATCCCGCGGGATGCGCCTCCGGCGCCCAGCACGAGTACGTCGCGGCCGGTAATGGCGATGCCCAAGTTGTGCGTGATATCTCGAACGACACCGGGCCCATCGGTGTTGTCGCCGTACCAGCCATCGCCGGTTCGCTTGAGCGTATTCACCGCTCCCGACAGCTTTGCACGCGGGCTGTGGGCGACCGCGAGCGCAAAGGCCTGCAGCTTGAACGGCACCGTGACGTTGAGACCCTTTCCACCCGAACGCGCGAACCCTTCGACCGTCGCCAGGAATCCATCGAGCGGCGCCAGGAGTCTTTCATAACTCAAGTCCTGCCCTGTTGCCCGCGCGAAGGCCGCGTGGATTTGCGGCGATCGAGAGTGGGCAATTGGATTACCAATGACGGCGTACTTGTCCAAGACGATCGGCCTGACGGGTGTTGGTGAAGCGGGAGGACGCGCGTGCCCGGGCGAATGGTGCCGGCACAGGTGCCAGTGTACTTCGTGGAGGCTGCTCGCCCGCCGCCGCGCTACTGGGAGACCAGCGCGTCCGCCTTGGTGAATGTCCACGTGCGCGTGACGTGGAGGATGTCGGTGTCGCGCCTGATGTCGGATGGAAACTGCGCGAAAGGAGCCGACATCTCGACGATCTTCATCGCAGCAGCGTCGAGGATGCGGTTTCCGGAACTGCGGTTGACCTCGATTGTCTCGACGCTGCCATCGCTCTTGATCGACACGGTCAGCAGCAGGCTGCCGTACAGGCGCTGGTCACGCGCGGCCGCCGGATAGTTGAGGTTCCCGACGCGCTCGATCTTGAGGCGCCAATCCTCGACATACCGGGCAAAACGGTACTCCTCGGCGCGCGCGCCGACGAAGCGGCGCTTGGGCCGCTTCTGGTACGTCTCCATGTCCTTGGCGATCTGTGCTTCGAGCTTCATCGCCTCGAGCGTGCGCTGCATCAGTTCATCCGCAGTGGGCAGCTCGGTGCGCTCCGCCGCGTCCACCGGTTTCTGCTGGACCGCGGCGATCGGCGCCGACCGCAAGCTGGTCATGAGCTCCCGCGTCTGCTGCTCGAGCGTCACCACGCGTTGCGTGGCGACGGCGACCTGCTGCTCGGGATTGTTCATCGGCACCACGGGCAGCGGCGTCTTCGCCCGCCGGTCGGCGTCAGTATTGCCCCCGCCATCCAGGTTCGCCTGCGCAAGGATGTCTGCCTTGGTCGGCTTCGCCGCGGTCTTGGCGTTGACCAGCGCCACTTCGAGCGGCGGTCCCTTGTCGACCAGGCTACGGAGGTCGAAGGGCGAGAAGTGGATCATCAGCACCACCGCATGCACGAGCAGCGAACCGCCCAGCGCGTACGTCATGAGCTTGTCGTGGCGCGGCGATACCAGTGCTTCCGGCGGGATTGTCGCGGGCGGCAATGCGCCTGCGGGGGCGATACGTGCCGTACGTCGCGCGGCAGGTTTGGGCGTCGGCGCCGGCGCAGGCTGGGCAACCGCCGGAACGATGGTCATCGGCGGCGGTGCGGCGGCCGCCTTTGTCGCGCGAGGCGCCGCTGGCTTCTTTCTGGCTACGGCCTCTCCCGCCGCGCGCCGTGGAGCCGCAACCGCGGCCAAGGCCCTCGGTTCGTCAGGAACCGGCAAGTCAGGCGTCTTCGGCGGTGCGGCGCGTCGCGGCAAGGACAGCGATCCTAATGCAGGGGATTGCCCATTCTAGCAAGCGTCATGCCGATGTCATGGCACTGCGCCCGGCACCCGCCAAAAAAACTTCAAGCTGTACCGGCGTAGCGACACTCCAGCGTCGTGTGGAGGAGGTCGACACGCGCGATCGCCACCCGCACCACGGTTTCGGGCGGCTGGGGCGGCAGGTCGGCCATGCGCTGGATCCATGGCAGCCTGTCGAAGCGCACGAGATTCTCGCGGATGACCGACGCCGTCGTTTCCTTGACCTGTTCCTGCGCCAGCCAGCGCAGGCACCAGTACTGTTCCATGCGGTCCTGGAATTCCGCGTATTGGCTGTAGGTCACCTCGAAATCGGCCAACGCGGCAAAGAGCTCGGCGTCGTTTTCCCCGTACGGGGGCGCGGTGCCTGCGACGACTGCCAACAATTGCCGCTGGTTGACCAGGTCGCAATAGCGGCGCAATGGCGAGCTCGACCAAAGATAGTGCGTCAGCCCCAACCCCTGGTGCTCACCGGGCCGCGTGCTCATCTTGACCTTGCCGCCCGACTGCACGCGGTACAGTCCCGCGGCGCCGCTCGCCGCAAGCGTCTGCCCCCACGTGCTGTTGACGTGGATCATCAACTCGGCGACCAGCTTGTCCAGCGGGCTGCCTCGCTCGCGTGGCGATATGGTCACCCGGCCTTCGCTGCCCGCGTCCCAGTCCACGTCAAAGCTGTAGTCGATGCGATTGAAATCGGCCTTGCCGCGGCGCGCCGAAAGATGCTGCGCCAGCTTCCACAGCGCGCGCATTTCGTGCGTCCACGGCGGGTCCTCCGGCGCCGGCAACGGATTTGCGAACGCGTCCGAAAGCGTCGCAAGATTCAGATTCGCAGCGACCGGAACAAGATTCAGACGCGTGGCATGCGCCACCGGCGCGCCCGCGGGGTCGGTTTCGATGTACAGCGAAAGTGCCGGCACCGCCGCGCCGGCCTTCAACGTAAAGGCGGCCACCGCCGCTTCCGGCAGCATCGTCAGCTTGCGCCCGGGCATGTACACGGTCGACAGCCGTTCGCGCGCGATCGCGTCGAGCGCGCTGCCACGCGGTATGGCCAGCGCCGGGCAGGCGATGTGGATGCCGATTTCGACGTTGCCGTTCGCGAGCTCGCGCATCGAGAAGGCGTCGTCGATTTCCGTGGTCGTTGCATCATCGATGGAAAAGGCGCGCACGTCGGCCCGCGGAAGATCGGGGGCGGCCGGCAGCGCTCCCCAGTCCGGGAACGCGATACCGGCGGGAAAGACTTCGGAAAGAAAGCGGTTGAAGTGAAAGTCGTGCGTCGAAGGGATGGCGCCGCAGGCGGCAAGGAGATCGACAGGATTCGTGCGCTCCGCGTCGCAGGCCGCGGCGAGCGCCTTCCATTCCAGCGAATTCTTGTCCGGCTTGTAGAGCAGCATCGCGAGCTTCGGCGCAAATTCCGCGGGGAGCCTTCGCGCGGCGAGTTCTCCCACCCATCCCGCGATTTGGGCAGCCTCGCGCTGCTTGCGTTCGACGGACGCAAGCGCGGCGCGCAGTGATTCCGGCGGCGCCTTGCGATAGCGGCCCTTGCCCTTCTTGTAGAAATACATCGGGGACGCGTGCAGCAGCATGGCCACCGCCGCCGCCTGCGCAGGGGTGGGATGCGCGCCGTAATACTCGCGCGCGAGGTCCTCGAATCCGAATTCGCCGTCGCCGATCGCCTCCCAAAGGAAATCGGGGTCGAGTTCCTTCGCAAGGCCCTGTCCCTCGGCCATCAGCGCGCCAGCGGACAGCGCCGCGAAGCGCAGCAGCACGGCGCCCGACTTGATCTTGAGCCGCTTGCCCGACACCGCTTCCACCTGCAGCGACGCGTCGTTATCGGCGAGAACGGACCCGGCCTTGAGCTGGCCGTCGTCCTCGAACAGGACATTCATTGGGAACAGGCGCGCGAACGCACCTTCACGTGAGTTGGACTGGCTACGCGCGAATTATACCGGTTGATTGCACCAAACCCCTCGATGCTGCATAGTCGGCGGCTCATCGATTTCGGGAGTGGCGATGGAATACCGGCGATTGGGCAACAGTGGACTGGAAGTGTCGCCGCTCTGCCTGGGCGCGATGATGTTCGGCGACCGCACGGATGCCGTCGCGGCGAAAGACATCGTCGACGCCGCGTTCGATGCCGGCGTCAACTTCATCGACACGGCGGACAACTACACGAAGGGCGCGTCCGAGAAAGTGGTCGGCCAGGCGATCAAGGCGAATCGCGCGCGCTGGATTCTCGCCACCAAGGTCGCCAACGTGATGACCGCGAAGCCGCACGATGGCGGGTTGTCGCGACGCTGGATCATGCGCGCGTGCGACGACAGCCTCACGCGCCTCGCCACCGACTTCATCGACATCTATTACCTGCATCGCGACGATCCCGATACGCCAATCGCCGAAACCGTCGCGGCCTTGGGCGACCTGATCCGCGCCGGCAAGATCCGCTATTTCGGCCTATCCAATTATCGCGGGTGGCGCATCGCCGAAGTCGTCGGCGAATGCGAAGCGCAGGGCGTGCCAATGCCGGTGGTCTGCCAGCCTTACTACAACCTGATGAACCGGATGCCCGAAGTCGAGATCCTTCCGGCCTGCGATTACTACGGCATCGGTGTCGCGCCCTATTCTCCGCTGGCGCGCGGAGTGTTGACCGGAAAATATGCCCCCGGTAGCAAGCCGCCCGAGGGGTCGCGTGGTGCGCGCGGCGACGTGCGGATGCTGGAAACGGAGTTCCGCGAGGAGTCGTTCGTCATCGCCCACAAACTGGCGGAGCACGCCAGGAAGACGGGACGGACGCTCGCACAATTCGCGCTGGCCTGGACGTGGGCCAACCAGATCGTGTCGAGCGTCATCGCCGGCCCGCGCACGCTGGAACAGTGGAACGATTATGTCGGCGCGATCGACACGCCGTGGGACGACGCCGACGAAGCGCTGGTGGACTCGCTCGTGCGACCGGGGCATCCTTCGACGCCAGGCTATTCGGATCCGCAATATCCCATTTACGGCCGCGTGCTCGCCTGACCGCAGGAGTCGGGCTACCGGCGCACGCCGGACACCCAGCGTTCCCCTGCGGGAACCGCGAACGGAAGCCGGTTTTCGGGAGGCGACAGCGGGCACGACCAGCGATCGTCGTACGCGCACGAAGGGTTGTACGCATAGTTGAAGTCGAGCAGGATTTCGCCCTTGCTCACGCCGAGGTCGGCGCCCTTGATCGTGTCGTAGAGATAGCGGCCGCCGCCATAGGTGTCGCCGCCGCTGGTCGCATCGGAAAAGGGCAGCCACAATCCGCCACCGTAGCCTTCGAGCCAGTAGACGGCCAGCCGCGCTTGCCGGCCGCTCACGGAAAAATGCACCTGGCCGGCGCGCGTGCAGCGCAGAATGCCGTCGGACGCAAGCGCAATCTCGAACGTCTCCCGCTTGGGCAAGACCTCGACGACACCTTTCAGCCGCCACGCCGGCGTATAGGGATACCAGTCGACGCCGCGCCAATCGCCGCGGCGTTCTTCCGCTATCGGGCTCTCCGAATGCTCGCTGAAAAGCCGGTCGCGCGCGGCGCGAAAGCGTTTCGCCGCGCCCTCCAGATCGGCGACGCCGGAACGCACGGCCGCGTACTCCGCGGACACGCTGCGTCGCCAGTCTGCCAGAGCAAAGGGATTGGTCGGGGAAGTCATTTTCTTTCGTTCGCGACTCCGTGCAGCACATGGCCGGAGGGAACGTGTTGCGACGCCGACTCCACGTGACGCGTCTGGTCGTCGAAGAAGAAATCGGGTTCGAATTCGCGCAGGAACGGCCCCTTTTCGCGTCCGCCCAGGAACATCGCCTCGTCCACGTTCACGTTCCAGTCCATCAGCGTGCGGATGGCCCGCTCGTGCGCGGGCGTGCTGCGCGCCGTCACGAGGGCCGTGCGCAGCCGCATCTGCACGGAACCGCGATCCACGCGCTGCAGCCGGTGCAGCGCCTCGAGCAGCGGCTTGAACGGGCCGGGCGGCAGCGGGCGCGTGGCGTGGTCGGCTTCGTGTTGCTGGAAAGCGTCGAGACCCTGGTCGCGAAAGACGCGCTCCGCCTCGTCCGCGAATAGCACGGCGTCGCCGTCGAAGGCAATGCGCACTTCATCGGGATGCGAATCGGTGACCTGCGATTGCGTAAAGACCATTGCCGCTGGAAAGCCCGCGTTGAGCGCTCCCCGGACATCGTCGGCGTTGGCGGAAAGAAACAGGTTGGCCTTGAGCGGCCCCAGGTAGGAAAACGGCGCGCGACCGCGCGTGAACACGCCGCGTTCGATGCCCAGTGCCGCGCCCTTGACCGAGCGGAACACGCGCAAGCCCGAAACCGGATCGTTACGGGACAGGATCACCACCTCCACGCGTCGCACGCCGTCGGCATTGAAAGCCTCGAGTTTGCGCACCAGCGGATAGGCGACGCCGGGCTTCGCGGGCGAATCGAGCCGTTCGAGCTGCAGCCGCATGTATTCGCGGTCGTCGGCCGTCTCGAAGACTTTGTTCTCTTCCTCGAAATCGAACAGCGCGCGCGAACTGATCGCGACGACGAGCTGATCGGCGGCCGATGGCTCATTCATCGGAAAAGTATACGCCGGCGGGAGTTGGCAGCCGGCGCGCATGCCGGAGTTACTTGGGCGTCGGTGGGGCGGTGCAGGTGCCCACGCGCTTGCCCGTGTAGGTCTGGATCATGTTCACCGGTTGGCCTTCCATCGTCCCCGTCATGTGCATGCGGCCATCGTACGTCCCGCTGCCGAACGTGATCTCGCCGTCGCCCGTCATCTTGTTCTTGCCGTCGCAGACCATCTTGAACGTGTACTTGCTGCCGGTACGCTTGGAGTCGACGGTCTTGCACTCACCCTGCCGCTTGGGAACGAAACTCTCGTCGTTCGCGCCTTTGACGACACACGTGCGGGACGTTTGCGCGGGCATCTGCATCGGCATGCCGGGCATTTCCATTTTCATCGTGGTTTCCCACAACTCGTCCTTTTCCTGAGCGATGGCAGGCAGGCAATATGTGAAAAACACGGCTGCGGAAACGACGGCGCCAACGCGTGGCAGGATGTTCGTCATGAAGCGGCTCCCCTGGAATTTTGAACGATGCGGGCTTGCAATAGCCATCTAAGCGCCCGCGGCTTGAACCGCGCCATACTAAGGCAGCGCGGCGCGGCGGGGAAGCGGGAGTTACTTCGAGTCCTGTTCGAGCTGGCGCAACACGTCGCGCAACTCCCGCACTGCCCATTCCAGGTCCGCCTGCGCGACATTGAGCGGCGGCGCGATGCGCACCACCGTGCCATGCGTGTCCTTGGAAAGGATCCCCCTCGCCAGTAATCGGTCCACCACGCGCCGCGCGGGAAGCCGGCGCGGATCGATTTCGATGCCGATGTAGAGTCCGCGTCCGCGCACCTCCCGGATCAGCGGGCTCACAATCGCCGAAAGCTCGCCGATCAGCCATGCGCCGATTTGCTGCGATCTCGCGCACAGTTGCTCGTCTTCGAGGACGTCCAGCGCCGCCATCGCCACGGCAGCCGCAAGCGGATTGCCGCCAAAGGTGCTGCCGTGATCGCCAGGCGTAAAGACGCGCATCACGTCGTGCGTCGCGACGAACGCCGATACCGGCAGCAGCCCGCCGCCCAGCGCCTTTCCCAGGATCACGCCATCCGGGCGTACGCGGTCGTGCTGGCACGCGAGCAGGTAGCCCGTGCGGCCCAGCCCGGTCTGTATTTCGTCGCAGATCAGAAGGACATTGTGTTCGCGGCAGATGCGCGCGCATTGCGCGAGATATCCTTCCGGCGGCACGATGATGCCGCCCTCGCCCTGGATCGGCTCGACCAGGAAGGCCGCGGTATTCGGCGTCATGGCCGCGGCCAGCGCCGTAGCGTCGCCGAATGGGACAGCGACGAAGCCGGGAGGAAACGGCCCGAACCCGTCCCTATATTGCGGCTCCGACGAGAAGCCGACGATCGCGATCGAGCGGCCGTGGAAATTGCTCGTGCAGACGACGATCTCGGCGCGGTCGGCCGGAATGCCCTTGACGCGGTATCCCCACTTGCGCGCCGCCTTGAGCGCCGTCTCGACCGCCTCGGCGCCACCGTTGGACGGCAATGCGCGATCCAGTCCGGTCATCTTCGCCAGACGTTCGAGCAGTGAGGGCAGCCGGTCGTTGTGAAACGCGCGGGATGTGACCGCGAGCTGCTGCGCCTGCGCGACCAGCGCCGCCACGATTCTGGGATGCGCGTGGCCGAAACTGACGGCCGAGTACGCGCTCATCAGGTCCAGGTAGCGTTTGCCGTCGACGTCCGTCAGCCACGCACCTTCGCCCTGTCCCAGGACGACGGGAAGCGGATCGTAATTGCGCGCACCGAATGCAGTTTCGCGGCCGATGTGCGCAGCGGCTGCCTTCGAGGCAGCGCGCACCGCAGGTTGCTCGAGGTGAGTCGGCGAGGTCATGGGTGTAATGCTACGCCAGCCGAGCGGTGGACCGCCACGGCTAGCGTCGCCTTGCATTTATCTCGGCCGCGGCGCTAGATCGATATCGATGTAGCGCCAGATCGCCGACCGAACCGGATGCGGCTTGTAGTCGAGGACCCACGGCTGCGTCAGGTGATCGTCAATCCGGTGTTCCATCAAGCGCCACGGTGCGTAGGCGATCATGAGTTCGGTCATCCGGTCGAAAAGCCTGGTGCGTTCGGGCGAATCCGGCATCCGGTATGCCTCGTCGTACAGCCGGTTGAACGCCGGCAGGTTGAAGCGGGCGTGATTTTCCTGCCCGATGTTCGGTCCGTACAGGAGCTGCATGAAATTCTCGGCATCCGGATAATCGGCGACCCACCCGTCGGTGCGCATCGGGAACTTGCCCTGCCGCGCCATCTTGCGCAGCTCGGACTGCTTGTCGGTCTTGAACACGATCTTGAGGCCGATCGCGTCCATGTTTTTCTTCCACTGCTCATTTTCCTGACGCGCCTGCGACGACGGCAATGACCAGCGTTCGAGGACCAGCGGCTGGCCCTCCGGCGTCTCGCGATATCCGTCGCCATCGCGATCCTTGTAGCCGAACTTGTCCAGCAACGCGCGCGCCGCAGCCGGATCGTAGAGCTGCGCGTTGGTCTTGAGCTTGGGGTCGTAACCCGCAATGTCTGGCGGGAGCGGGCTCATCGCCGGGATCCCGCGCCCCTTCAGCATCACCCGGATGAATTGGTCGACGTCATAGCCCATGCCGACCGCGCGGCGCAACGCAATCTTCTCCGGCGAATAGCCGCCGACGACCGGGTCTTCCATGTTGAAGTACGTCCAGCGCGTGTTCGGGCGCAATAGCACTTCGTGTCGGATGCCTTTGGCGGCCAAGTCCGGGCGAAGCTTTCCACCGGCAAGCGCCTGCTCGACAAACTCCCCTGGAAGCCGGTCGAGCATATCAAGTTCGCGGTTGGCGAACGCGAGCCATACCGACTGGCCTTCGTCGATGACCGTGATCTGGATGCGTCCGATCAGCGGCAGCTTCCTACCCTTGAGCGCGGCAGCGATCGGTTGCGATTCCGGCGGCACGGGACCGGCCGGCACATACGTGGTCTCGCGAAAGGCCGGATTGGCCACCAGCACCATCTTCGTACTGCGCTTGTACTCACCAAGAATGTAGGGACCGGTGCCGATCGGGTGCGCCCCAATGTCCTGCCCGTAGGTTTCGACCACCTCACGCGCGACGGCAGCGGTATTCGGCACCGCAAACACGTACAGGAAGCGCAGGTCCGGCCGGTTCAACCGGACGCGCAGCGTGTAACGATCGATCGTTTCCAAGCCGGCGAGCGGTGCGTCGTAGTCGAACTTCCCCGACTTGATTGCCTTGGCGCGCAACTCGTCGGCGCCGATGATCTTGCCCTCGACCAGCCACAGCCACGGACTTTTCACCGCGGGGTCGAGCAGCCGCCGGACCGCATAGGCATAGTCGCCGGCCGTGAGTTCGCGCGGTTTACCCTTGAATGCGGGATCCGGCGTGAAGAAGATTCCGGGCTTCAGCTTGAACACGTACGTCGCGCCGGCGTCCATGACGGTCGGCATCGCCGCCAGCGTGCGCGGGACCAGCGTCATCGGCCGCGCCAGGTAATCGTAGTCCAGCATCGCGTCGAAGATGTGATCGATGACGCCATCGGACGCCGCGTCAGCCGAGAACTGCGGGTCGAAGCTCTGTTCGGGCCCCGAGAACGCGATGCGCAGCGTCTTCGCCGCATCGGCAGCAATGGCGAGCGTCGCATGCAAGACAAGTACCCCCAGCGCCGTGGCGATTGCGCCGCGCATCGCGCGAACTACGCACTGCCGTCGCTGGTTTGAGCGCATCGGAGACTGTAGGCAAGGGCGGGAGAGTCCCGGCGCTGACTATAGTCGAAGTGCGCACCGGCGTCCCGCCGGCCGGTTCGCGTTGCCGCGTGATAATCTTTCGCACCGTTGCCGGCGGGTTCGCTTGTCCGTCTTTGCGGCGTCGCGCCGAATGCCGCCGCTCGAGGAGTATCCATGGCCGCTCCACGCAAACGAGTCACCAGGAAATCGGGCACGCCGGTCGCAGCCGGCGCTCGCGCCCGGCGGGCCAAGACACCGGCAAGCGAGTCGACTCTGATTGGCGTCGCGCGGCAGGTCCGGTCCTGGTCGGACTCGGTCTTGGGCATGGCCGGGGCAGCCGCCGATATTTCGATCGGTGCCGCCAAGGCCATCCTCGTCAAGCCCGAGCAACGACAGGTACTTGAGAAAACGGGCACAGTGCTCCGCGGCATGCGCGAGGCGGCGGGCTTGAGCTTGAGCGAAGTCGGGGCTGCGATCAACCTCGAGGATCCGGCGCTGCTGGAATTGGTAGAGAACGGAAAGATCGCGCTGCCGTTCGAGATCATCCTGCGCCTCGCATCCGTGCTGGGCCGCAACGATCCGATTTCCTTCGTGATGCGCTTCACGCGCTCATATAACCCGGACGTCTGGCGCACGCTCGAAAACCTGGGCATCGGCCGCTTCGCAGTGCAGGCGGGACGCGAGCGCGAATTCGCGAACGTGTACCGCAGCAGCGATGCCGCGCGCATGCTGTCGGACGAGGATTTCGGCGCGGTGCTCGCGTTCACCAAAGCCGCGTTCGAGACGGCACTCGCGTTTCGCGGAAGCAAGGCGGTACCCGCGCGTCCGCGCAAGCTGGCACCGGGACGGTAATCGCATGACGCAGAACGCTGGCGCGCCGACCCGCATCATCGACTCCCACACCGGTGGCGAACCCACGCGCGTGATCGTCAGCGGCGGCCCCGATTTGGGGAGCGGGGACATGGCACAACGCCGCGATCGTTTTCGCGACACGCACGACGGATGGCGCAGAGCCCTGGTCAACGAGCCGCGCGGTTCCGACGTGATCGTGGGGGCGATGCTGTGCGCGCCGGTCGACTCCACCAGCACGTGCGGCGTGATCTATTTCAACAACGTCGGCTACATCGGCATGTGCGGTCACGGCACTATCGGCCTGATCGCGACGCTTGCCTATCTCGGTCGAGTGCAGCCCGGCGAACACCGGATCGAGACGGTAGTCGGGACCGTCACGGCGACGCTGCACGCCGACGGCGCGGTGACCGTCGCCAACGTGCCGTCGTGGCGCCACGCGACGCAGGTGCGGGTGGCGGTTCCCGGCCACGGCGTGGTGCATGGCGACGTCGCGTGGGGCGGCAACTGGTTTTTTCTTTGTTCCGACCACCGTCAGCCCCTTGAGGCGGGCCGAGTCGCCGACCTGACGGCGTTCGCTTCGAGCGTGCGCGATGCGCTTGCGCAAGAAGGTGTCACCGGGCGAGGCGGCGAGGAGATCGACCACGTCGAACTCGTTGGACCGGCCGCCGATCCTGCCAACAACGCGCGCAATTTCGTGCTGTGCCCCGGTGGCGCCTACGATCGCTCGCCCTGCGGCACCGGCACCAGCGCAAAGCTCGCGTGCCTGGCCGACGACGGCAAACTCGCCCCGGGCACGCCATGGCGGCAGGAAAGCGTGATCGGCAGCGTCTTCACCGGCCGCTATGAGCGCGCCGTGGCACCGCTTCCGGGGGTGCCGGCTAATGCCGTGCTGCCGCAGATACACGGCCGCGCGCACGTCACGCTGGACGCTACCGTCATCTTCGACCCTGCGGACAATTTCGCTTGGGGCTTGAGGTAGGCATTTCGTGGTCGCGCGTTGCCGCGCGCCGGCGAATGACCGCACGCTCTGGGCTGCTTCCGGCTTGAACCAGCCCGACGCACCGTTGCAGGCGATTTCAGCCGCAGAGCAGTCATGCGACGTGCTGGTGATAGGCGCGGGCATTGTCGGCGTGGCCATTGCCTTGCGTCTGCGCCGTGACGGGCGGGATGTTCTGCTGATCGATCGCGCGCGTGTCGCCGCGGAAGCCAGCCGCGGCAACGCCGGCGCGCTGGCGTTCTCCGACATTCTGCCGCTCGCGTCGCCGCGCATGCTCGTTCAGGCGCCGCGCTGGCTGCTGGATCCGCTGGGTCCGCTGGCGATTCGCCCCAGCTATTTGCCGACTCTGGCGCCTTGGCTGTTTCGCTTCTGGCGCGCATGCCGGCACGATCGCGTGCTCGCGAGCACCGTGGCGCAGGCAGCGATGATGCGTCTGTCCGCCATCGAGACGCCGTTGTTGCTCGCCGCCGCCGATGCCGGACACATGATTCGCAGCGGTGGCGCGTTGCATCTTTACGAAAGCAGAGCCCGGTTGCAGGCGGCGCAACCCGGATGGAAGGTCCGAGCCGACCACGGCATCGAATTTACGCATGTGCACGATCTGCAGGCCATCGCCGACCTGCAGCCGGGCTTGAGTTCCATGCTGGTTGCGGCGACCTTCGTGCCCGAATGGAAGACCGTCAGCGATCCGCTGCAGGTGACGCAGGCGCTCGCCCGGCAGTTCGAGCGCCAAGGCGGGCAGATTCGTTGCGGAGAAGCGGTCGCACTGGCTTCGGGCACCGATGGCGTCGTCGTGCACCTCCGCGACGGGCGCCACGTGTCCGCGCGGCACGTGGTCGTCGCCGCCGGCGCCTGGTCCCACCATCTCGCGCGCACGCTGTCCGAACACATTCCGCTGGAAACGGAGCGTGGATACAACACGACGCTTCCGGCAGGCGCCTTCGACCTGAAACGCCAGCTCATCTTTGGCGACCACGGCTTCGTGGTCACGCCGCTCAGCAGCGGCGTGCGCGTTGGCGGCGCCGTGGAATTCGCCGGACTGGATGCACCGCCCAACTTCGCCCGCGCCGCGACGATGCTCGCCAAGGCCAAGCGCTTCATGCCGGGCCTGCGCACGGAAGGCGGGACTCAGTGGATGGGCTTTCGTCCGTCGTTGCCGGATTCGCTGCCCGCCATCGGTCCGGCGACTGCCGACGCGCGGGTGTTCTATGCATTCGGGCATGGCCATCTGGGCCTCACGCAATCGGCCGCGACGGCGCGCCTGGTCGCCGATATCATCGCCGGGCGCACGCCGCCGCTGGACCTCTCGCCGTTTCGTCCGCAACGCTTCGCTTGACCACACGGATATGCCATGACCAACTTCCGCACGCTAGCCACCATTCGCCATCACGGCATGGCATTGAGCGATCTCGAATTCGAGGTGCCGCTGAACCACGCTCAACCGGACGGCGAGAAGCTCTCGGTATTCGCACGCGCGGTCCGGCACGCCGACCACGCGACGGATGCGCGGCCCTGGCTCGTCTTCCTGCAAGGCGGGCCCGGCTATCCAGGTCCGCGGCCGACCACCTATTCTGGCTGGCTGAAGCGCGCGCTGGACGACTACCACGTGCTGCTGCTCGATTCGCGCGGCAACGGACGCAGCAGCGTCGTGCTCCCGCAGACGCTGGAGCGGCGCGGCGACGCCAAGGCCCAGGCTGCGTACCTCAAGCATTTTCGCGCCGACAGCATCGTCCTCGATTGCGAACTGATCCGGAAGCAGCTGGTCGGAGCCGACGAGCCGTGGAGCGTTCTTGGCCAAAGCTATGGCGGCTTTTGCGCCGTGCACTACCTTTCCTTCCATTCGCGCGGACTGCGCGAGGTCTTCATCACCGGGGGCTTGCCTCCGCTTGCCGGCAGCGCCGACGACTATTACCGCCACACGTATCCCGAGGTTGCGCGCAAAACGCGCAAGCACTTCGCGCGGTACCCGGACGATGTGGCGCTGTGCGCGCGCATCATGCAACACCTGAACACGCACGACGTGAAGCTGCCCACCGGCGGCCGCCTGACTGTTCGCCGCTTCCAGCAGGTCGGCTTCATGCTGGGATTCGACGAAGGCATGGAGACCCTCCACTACCTGCTCGAAGGTGCGTTTTGCGCTGGCGCGCAAGGCGATGTGCTTAGTTTGCCCTTTCTCCGCGCGGTTGAAAATTCCCAGACCTTCGAGACCAATCCGATCTTCGCGGTGTTGCACGAGATGTGCTACACGCAGGGCGCCGCGTCGCGCTGGTCGGCGGAGCGCGTGCGCGGCGAATTTCCGGACACGAACTGGGCGCCCGGTAAGCGACCGTCATTTACCGGCGAGATGATCTATCCGTGGATGTTCGACGACTACCCGGGGCTGCGACCGCTGCGCGACGTGGCCGAACTGCTCGCCAACGATGCCGAGTGGCCGGTCCTGTACGACCCGGCGCAGCTCGCGCGCAACACAGTTCCGTCGGCGGCGGCGATCTACGCCGAGGATATGTTCGTGCCGCGCGCGCTGTCGGAGCAGACCGCAGACACGATCAAGGGTATGAAGGTATGGCTGACCAACGAATTCGAGCACAGCGGCCTGCGCACCAGCGACCGCGTGTTCGAGCGGTTGCTGGCGCTGGTGCGGGATTAGGGTCAGGTAGTCATCAACCGACGTCGGCCACGGCTTGCCCGCTTACGACCCGTTGCCGTAAGTCGTCATTCTTATGATCGATCGACGGGTCCACGCCGCTCACCGGCGATTCGCTAGCATCGGGATGCACCTGCGAGCGGATGGCGGACACCGACACTGTTAGGCACGCTTCCCCTCTGATAAGCAGGCCTTGTGAGGCGTCGCACCTGCTCCACGCAGATGCAGAAAGCGCTCACTTGGCGTGCATCCGCAGGTATTCCTCACCCTTGGCCGTCACGGTGACGATGCTCCCCACGCCATTCTCCGCATAGCCGCCAGCAACCAGCGCGTTGACAATCGCCCACGCCTCAAAGCGCAGGGAGATGCCTTTTGCGCACCGCCTCAAAGCTTCAAGCTGTTCGCCCGTCAAACGCGTGGTGAACGATACAAGCGATCGCGACTCGTCTGCGGCTGGTGCCGATTTACACGCGGGGGATTGGGTCATGACACGGCTCGCGGTGAATAACACCGTCATAGTGCCATGCAGTTTCAATGCAAACGACCGCTCTCGACAGGCGGCAATTTTCGAGGATCAAACGTATTGTCATCAACAGTACATCTCATTGTCCGCGATATTGGGTAACCGGAACAGATTGGCGACGATTAAATGTGACGAGATAAGAAATGTGGCGTTGCGCCGTAGTCTCAAGTCCGATGTACACGCCGAGCTCGATAGTTCACGGGCGTGTGCATTACAAGGTGTGGTGGCATACCTGAGTGTGGCTGTCGAGCGATTTTACGATGATGCGACGCAGGAATATAGATCCTTGCGCAAGTTGCTGAACAGGCGTGACTTGTTCAAACCGGGAACGCATCTTGCTGCCGTTCGATGCGACGGCATTCGCATTAGACAACCACGACTAGAGGAACCAATGAAGTCAATCCTCGATCAATCCTTTCGCTATACCAAGAGCGTTGATACCGATCTACGGAAAACCTTCGCCAGAGTGCGGCGTGAACAACGCCAACAGGCGCGAACGCAGGTTGAGGGCGACGACCGAAGGAACGTGTTCCCGGTAAGGCCGCACAAACACGCTGCCATGTCGTGATGGTGTGAAGATCGCCCTCATCGCGGTCGCAATGCTTGCAGGAAGCGCGCGGTGATGACTCTTAGGACCGCAATTCTCCTCGGGGCTTCTTCTTTGCGCGAGCTGCTGGCGGTCAAGCTGTCCGTTTCGAATACATCAAGGACGCTGCATCTTGGACAACAACCCTAAGCTTATTGCGTTCCGTAAAATTTCCGCCACCGAATTTGCGCGCTTGAGTTCGTCCATGCAGCTAATGCTACTCACCATCCTTCGGGCTCAATCGAGTAGTCGAACAGCCATTGCCACTGCGGAGCGCAAGAAGCGCCATGGCGACGCCTAGCAATTGCATATCGCCGATCGGAGTCGCGATACAGGCAAGCACACAAAGAGTCTCGCACGCAAATCGCTTGAAAACCGCTGTGACCTAGGCGGCACGGAACGCCCTGGAGACGCTCGACGCCATCGGTACTGCTGTTGAAGGTTGCGCTGACATCGGCGACCGGAAAAGAAACCGGTGCAAGGGTCTCTCCCGGGCGACCAGTCCCGTGCCGCAATTGCGGGCTTGCGGGTTCCGGTGCCCACTTGTGTCCGGCTGAGTACACGGTACGCAGTCGCTTCGCCCAAGGTAAACTTGTTGCACTTGCACGTACAAGTTCAATCAGGCACAGCCGTGAGCGACACCGTCACAGCAACTATCGCACATCGTTTAGGGAAGGTGGAGGCGCTACGCCGTCTCAAGGAGGGGCTGGCCAGCACGAAGGGCCACCTCGGACCGATGATCACGATGGAGGAAGAGGTCTGGGATGGGAACGTGTTGAGCTTCCGAATGCGCGCACTCGGCCAAAACGCTGCGGCAACAATCGAAGTTTTGGAGGACGCGCTGCGCATCGATGTGTCGTTGCCTTGGCTGTTGGCTAAGGCAGCCAAGCGTCTTCTTCCGGTCTTGCGAAAGGAAGCGACGCTGCTTTTGGAGAAGAAGTAGAGCCCTTGCCGTGGGGCCAGCGGTAGGTCCGTTCAAGTCAACCTAGCGCTCGATCCCTCCGCGGCGTCGGTTGCGTGTTCTGGACGATCACGCCGCCTGGCGCAGACCGACCTCGGGCAATTTCGGACGCGTGGCCAGCGCGCGCTTCATCATTTCCTCGATCGCGGCCTTTTCCTTTGCATCCAGCGGCAGCCGCGGCGGGCGCGTGCGATCGGTGCCCCGGCCCATGATGAACTCGCACAGCTTGATGCATTGGACCAGATCCGGGCGCGCATCCAGATGCAACAGCGGCATGAACCAGCGATATATGTTCATCGCCTCGACGTAGCGGCCCGCGCGCGCCAGGCGGAACAGCGTCTCGCCTTCGCGCGGAAACGCGTTCGACAGTCCCGAAACCCAGCCGACGGCCCCAACCATGATGCTCTCGACTACCACGTCGTCCAGGCCGGCGAACAGGATGAAGCGGTCGCCGACCATGTTGTGCAGGTCCGTGAAGCGCCGCGTATCACCCGACGATTCCTTGAAGCACACGATTGTCTCGACGTCGGCCAGCGAAGCGAGGATTTGCGGCGTAACGTCGTTCTTGTAGATCGGCGGGTTGTTGTAGACCATGACCGGGAGGTCCGTGGCCTTGGCCACCGAGCGGAAATGCGCGGCCGTTTCGTGCGGCTTCGACGAATAGACCAGCGCCGGCATGACCATGACGCCGTCGAGACCGATCCGTGCCGCCTCTTTCGCCATGTCGATGGCGAAGGCGGACGTGAACTCGGCGATGCCGCTCAATACCGGGACGCGCCCTCGCGCCACCGCCTTGCCGGCCTCCATTACCGCGATCTTTTCTTCCTTGCGTAGCGAACAGTTTTCGCCGACGGTTCCGCAAACGATGAGTCCGGACACGCCGTCGCGAATCAGACCCTCCATGACGCGCACCGTGGCGTCGATGTCGAGCGATAGATCTTCGCGAAACTGCGTCGTCACGGCCGGAAAGACGCCACTCCATTCGGGTTTCACGCGCACTCCCCCTGTTTGATCTTCGAATCCGGCATATTGCCAGCGCTCGCGTAAGATGGCCAGACTGCCGCACCGCGCCGGCGCACTCCGAAGGCATTGCATTGCTCTCCCGGCGCACACTCTTCTGGACCGCGAGGATCCTGTTCGCCGCAAGCGCGCTGCTGCCAGCGCCCGCCGGCTCCTTCGTCGGCGATGCCTCCGGGATCTCCGTCTTCTACGTGCTGGGCAAGATCATCGTCTGGAGTCGCGCGGCGCCCGGCTCCGCCGCGTCGCTCGACTTCGGCCGCGTCGTGGTCATTACGCTGGCCGCGTTTGCTAACGTCGCCTTCCTGTTCGCGTTCATCCTGCGCGACCGCCGCGATGTCTCCCCCTCGTGCAAGGTGTTTCTGGTGGCTTCGGCAGTCATCGGCGGCAGCGTCGCGTTCTTCTTTCCTGAATTCTCGAAGCTGCCTGCGTACTGGCTGTGGCTGGCATCACTGATCGTCCTCGCATGCGCATTCATCCTGTTCCCGGGTGAGGGGGTCCCTGCGAAAACATCCACGAAGCGCGCGCCGGCCACCGCGGCACATGGGGATACCGGCGATGTGCCGTCATTGCTTTGGGTCTGGCTGGGCTTCGCCCTGTTCTGGCTCGCCGTCACCGGCATTGGCCGAATCCAGCCGACCGCGCCGGACGCGTCCGCGGAGATTCCTGCCGCGGCGGCGTTGACGACCTACTTCAACGATCGCGCCAACCTCGTCCCGGGTGACATGGCCGCGCGCCTCAATGACGCGCTGGCCAATTTCGAGCGGGAAACCTCGAATCAGATTGCGGTGGCGATTTATCCACGCGTTCCACAAGGCGCGATCGAGACGTTCACGATCGCGACTGCGGACCAATCACGACTCGGACGCAAGGGTCTCGACAACGGCGCCATCCTGTTCGTGTTCGTGGCCGAACGCAGCGCCCGGCTGGAAGTCGGCTACGGCCTCGAAGGCGTGCTGACTGATGTCGACGCGCACCGCGTCCTGCAGGCCTATCTCGTGCCCGCGTTTACCAAGGCCGATTACGCGGAGGGTCTCGACGCAACGCTGGGTGCCATCTTCGTCTCCATCCAGGACGCGTACAAGAGCGACCGGATGCCCGGCAAGGCAACGGTCTTCTGGCGGCAACTGCGTGTCGAGATTCCCAAGCTCCTGCAGCAGGTATGGCCGGCGTTGAGCGGCTTTGGGCTGGACGCGCGCATCGGCATCGCGTTCTTCGGCGGACTGCTGGCTGTTGGGATGTGGGACGGCCTCCGTCAATTCGGCCGGCTCGTCGGCAACCTCGCGCGAGGCGCACGCAATCTCGCCGTGCGGCGACCGTTCAACACCGGCATGGAAAGCGTGGGATTGGGCTCCGTCATCGACACCGTGAAGGTAATCGCCATCGCGCTCGCATTCATCGCCGGCGCCGCGGGCCTGGTGATCGTCGCCGCCGGCGGCGCGTTCGGTGGCGCGGGAGCCCTGGTGCGCTGGTAACCGGGTGCGCGCGCCGCTAATGCGTTACCTCGGCAAAGCGCAGGATCGAAGGAATCTCGTCGTCGATGTCTTCCCAGCCATGGTCGCCGCCTCCCATGATGAATTGCCATCCTCCCGCATATCGCATGACGGCCTCGCGCCAATCGAGCAGTTCGTCGCCGGAACGCATCAGCAGGAAATAACGGTCCATCCGCGACAGGCGCGTGACGTACAGGTCTTCCAATTCCGCGAAATGTCCACGCGTCAATTCCCACGCTTCCCCGGTGTGCAGGTTGCGCTGCGGGCCGACGTACGCGGCGAGCGATGAGGCCGGCCGCACCGCGGGGTTGATCACCGCCGCGCGCGCGCCGAATTCTTCCGCGAGAAACGTGGCGTAGTACCCACCCAGCGAACTGCCGACGAAGGTCAGCGCCGCGCGATCCACGACGTTCGCGTCGAGCCACGTGCGCACGTCGCGCATCGCCGTCGCCGGACGGTGATGCAGTTGCGGAATGTACACGCGTGCAGGTGCGGCCAATGCCGCGGCCGCGGCGGCGAGCTTGCGTCCCTTCACCGTTTGCGGTGACGAGTTGAAGCCATGCAAATAGACGAGCGTCGCGCGCGTCATCCGGCGGCGAGTCCTGCCAGCAGCTTTTCGTGCACGCCGCCGAATCCGCCGTTGCTCATGACGAGAACATGTTCGCCCGGTCGCGCTTCGGAGACGACCGCGTGCACCAACGCGGGCAGGTCGTTGAAGACGGTGACCTTGGCGCCCAGCGGCGCCATCGCGCCCGCCACATCCCAACCCAGGTTTGCCGCGTAGCAGAACACCCGGTCGGCTGCGGCGAGGCTTCCGGGTAGCGCGTCCTTGACCGCGCCCATCTTCATCGTGTTCGAGCGCGGCTCGAGCACGGCGAGTATCCGCGCCCCGCCCACCTTGCGGCGCAGGCCGTCGAGCGTGGTCGCGATGGCGGTCGGATGGTGCGCGAAGTCGTCATAGACCGCGATGCCGCGCGCGGCGCCGCGCAATTCCAGCCGGCGCTTCACGCCGTGGAACTCGGACAGCGCGGCGAGTCCGTGCGCGACCGGAACACCGACGTGGCGCGCGGCAGCCAGCGCCGCCAGCGCGTTCAATTGGCTATGCCTGCCGGCTTCTCCGAACACAAGCGTTCCCTGCGGCGCGCCCCCCAGAAGGATCGATCCGTCGACGGCGACCGTCCAATCCGGACCGGTGCCGGCCACGTCCGCGAGGCCGAACCGCTCGACCTCGCTCCAGCATCCGCGCGCAAGGACGCGCGCGACGCCCGGATCGCCGCCATTGGCGACGATGCGGCCGTTGCCGGGCACCATGCGCACGAAATGGTGAAACTGCGTCTCGATGGCACTCACGTCCGGGAAGATGTCGGCGTGATCGTATTCGAGGTTATTGAGGATCGCGGTGCGCGCTCGGTAATGCACGAACTTCGAGCGCTTGTCGAAGAACGCCGTGTCGTATTCGTCGGCCTCGATCACGAAGAACGCACTGTCGGTCAGACGCGCCGAGACAGGAAAGTCGACCGGCACGCCGCCGATCAGGAAGCCGGGATCGAGACCGGCGTGATCAAGAATCCAGGCGAGCATCGCCGATGTCGACGTCTTGCCATGCGTACCCGCGACTGCCAGCACCCACTTGTCGTGCAGAACGTTTTCGTACAACCACTGCGGGCCGGAGATGTACGGCAATCCTGCATTGAGAATCGCTTCCATCAATGGATTCCCGCGCGAGACCACATTGCCGACGACGAACACGTCGGCGCCTTTCGCCGCGCCGGCAAGTTGCGCGGGATCCCAGCCCTCGGTGAGTCCAATGCCGAGCGCCGCAAGCTGCGTGGACATCGGCGGATAGACGTTGGCGTCGCAGCCCGTCACATCGTGCCCGGCACGTTTCGCGATGGCCGCGAGGCCGCCCATGAACGTGCCGCAGATGCCAAGGATGTGTAGGTGCATGCTACGACGCCTGCGCGGGAACGCGCGGCGACGCAAAGCGTCTCCAGCCGCGCGCGAACCATGCATAGGTCACGATGTTGCCCGCAAGCGCGGCGCCGAACGCCACGCGCAACCCACCGGCCTCGTCGAGCGACATGCCGCGGCGCGCGATCTCGGCGACGACACCAATGCCCCACTGCATCAGGAAACTGCCCCCGAACATCATCAGGTTGAGCGCCGTATTCGAGCGACCGGCCAAGTCCCGGCCGAAGCCTTCGTTCAGCACAGCGAACGCCAACACGTTGACCGACGTCCCCAGGCCGTAGAGCGTCCACCACACGTAGCCGCCCGGGATCCGCAGGAAGATCGCGGCCAACGCCACGACAGCCAACCCGAATCCCAGCGAGAAGATGTGCCGCGCGTGCACGCCTCGCGCCGCGAGCCGCGTGCCGAACAGTCCAAGCGACACAAACCCCAGCAGGATCGCGGCACTCATGAATAACAGATGCCGCGCCGCCCCGGACCGGGTCTCCCCTTCTACTTCCATCAGCCATGGCACCGCCCACAGGCCCTGGATCGCGAAGAACGACCCCATGCAGAACGCACCCAGAGGCGCGAGCCACCAGAACCTTGGGTGCCGGAACACGGCAGTCACGCCGGCCCACTGCGCACGGAATCCGGTGGCATGCGCGGGCTTCGGGATATCGGGGACCCGCCACGCGATGAACAGCGCGACGGCAAACGTCGTCACGGCGAGTGCCACGAAGATGTTGCGCCAGCCGGTGACGCGCAACGCAAGCTCCAGCGGCGTGGACGCGGCCAGCGCGCCGAGGCCACCCGCCACCATGATCCAGCCTGCCAGTGAACCCAGCCGCTCCGGCGGATACCACGCGGCAAGCGCTTTCAGCGGCGCCATCAGGCACGCGCACACGCCGAGGCCGATGACAGCGCGGGCGAACGCCAGCGCCGGCAACGAGTCGGCGTTGGCGAACAGCAACGCGCCGGTCGCCGCGATGGAGAGCAGCACAGGTTCGACGCGGCGCGGACCGAAGCGGTCGAGCAACATGCCGACCGGAATCTGCGCCGCGCCGAACGCCAGAAAATAGGCGCTGGTCAGAAGCCCCAATGACGACGGGTGGAGCGTCAGGTCGCGAACCAGCTCGGGCGAGATGACCGCGTTGACCGTACGGAACAGGTAGGAGAGCAGGTAGCCCGCCGCAAAGGGGAAGTAGATGCGCAGGAAGTTCATGCGTGCGATGCGGTCAGCTGCGGAAAATGAAGTAGACGGCGCCCATCAGGCACAGTCCGGCCCACAGGAAATCGAGCTTCACCGGCTGGTCCATGTAGAGCACGGCGAACGGCACGAACACCGCGAGCGTGATCACCTCCTGCATGATCTTCAGTTGCGCCAGCGACATCACGGTGAAACCGATGCGGTTGCCCGGCACCTGCAACAAATATTCAAAAAACGCGATGCCCCAGGAGATCATCGCCGCCGCCCACCACGGGGAGGTCTGCAGGTGTTTCAGATGCCCGTACCAGGCAATGGTCATGAACAGGTTCGAGGCGGTCAGCAACATCGCGCTCACCAACGCGGGATGCTGCAGCAGCGATGCAAGGGAGGGAGGAGTCATGTCGGGATTCGGGTCGGGAAGCGCCCCGCATTATCCCCGATATGCGCGTCGATTCGGTGCGTTTGCGCCGCTCTCACGAGCGTACAATGCCGCTTCGCCAAGCTCCGGCTGCGCGTACTCGACAACCATGAGAACCCTTTGCTTCGCCGGGCCGGCAACAGCCCTCGCCTGCGCACTCGTCATTGCCGCCGGCGCGAACGCCGCCGACATGACTTACCCGCCGACGGTGCGCAAACCGGTCGTCGACACCTACCACGGCGTCGCGGTCAGCGACGACTATCGCTGGCTCGAGGCCGACGACACCCCCGACGTGAAAGCGTGGGTCGCCGAACAGAACAAGATCACGCGGGCGTATCTGGACGGGATCGCGCAGCGACCGGAGATCGCCCGGCGCGCGAGCGAGCTGCTGCGTGCGAAAACGATCCGGCGCTACGGATTCGAGTTTCGCCAGCGATTGTTTGCGATGAAGCGGGCGCCGCCGGCGAACCAGCCACTGCTCGTCGTGCTGCCGGCTGACGGCAACATCGCGAAGGAGACGGTTGTCCTCGACCCCAATGTCCTCGACGCCAAGGGACGCACGACGATCGACTTCTACCGGGCCTCCTTCGACGGCAAGCGCGTCGTCGTGTCGCTGTCCGTCGACGGCAGCGAAATCGGCACGGCCTACGTCTACGACGTGGCGACGCGCAAGCGCCTGCCCGACGTCGTGCCGGGGGTGATGAATCCGACCGCCGGCGGCAGCGCCGAGTGGGCGCCCGACGGGAGCGGCTTCTACTACACGCGCTACCCGCAGGGAAGCGAGCGCCCACCGGCCGACCGGCAGTTTTACCAGACGGTGTGGTTTCACCAGCTCGGAACGCCCGTCAGCGCCGATCGCTACGTCATCGGCCGGGACTTCCCGCGTATCGCCGAGATCGAACTCAAGGGCAGCCGCGACGGCAACTACCTGCTCGCGAAGGTGCACAACGGGGACGGTGGCGAGGTCGCGTTTCACGTCCGCGATTCCGCCGGGCAATGGACGCAGGTGGCCGGCTTCAAGGACGGCGCCAAGCAGATGGCGTTCGGCGACGACGGTCGACTGTACGGAGTGTCGGTCAAGGATGCTTTGCTCGGCCGCATCATCGCGATCCCGCTGGATCGTCCGTCGCTTACCAACGCCGTCGTCGTCATTCCGGAAGCGAACATCGTTGCCGAAAGCGTCACGCCGACCAAATCCCGTCTGTACGTAAAATACCGCGACGGCGGTCCATCGGCCGCGCGCATTTTCGCCCTCGATGGCAAACACTTGGGCGACGTCCCCGCCGAGCCGATTTCGGACATCAGCATCGGCATTGCGCTGACCGGCGACGACGTCCTGGTGCACACGATGAGCTATGTGTCGCCGCCGACGTGGTTCCGCTACGACGCAAGACAGGACAAGCTGGTGGCCACACAGCTCACCAGCAAACCTTCGTTCAACTTCGCCGATGCCACGGTGCTCCGCGACGTGGCGATCTCCAAGGACGGCACCAAGGTTCCGATCAACATCCTGTACCGCAAGGGAATGAACCGCAACGGGCGCAATCCGGTGCTCCTCTACGCGTACGGCGGGTATGGCATCAGCATGCAGCCCTGGTTCGACCCGATGAACCGCCTCTGGCTCGACTACGGCGGCGTGTTCGCCGTCATCAATGTGCGTGGCGGCGGAGAATTCGGCGAGCCGTGGCACCTCGCTGGCAACCTCACACGCAAGCAGAACGTGTTCGATGATTTCAACGCCGGCATGCGCTACCTGACCGAGTTCAGGTACACGAGCGCCGATCGGCTGGCGATCATGGGCGGGAGCAACGGCGGCCTGACGATGGGCGCCGCGCTCACGCAACATCCGCAGTCGATGCGCGCCGTGGTAAGCCAGGTTGGCATGTACGATTCGCTGCGCTGGGAAACGCAGCCCAACGGCGAATTCAATACGACCGAATTCGGCACGGTCAAGGATCCCGCCCAGTTCAAGGCGCTGTACGAGTATTCGCCGCTGTTGCGGGTCAAGGATGGCGTGGCCTATCCGGCCGTGCTGTTGACGACCGGCGCCAACGACGGACGCGTCGCGCCTTTTGAATCGTTCAAGATGGCAGCGCGGCTGCAGGCGGCGACTTCGTCGAAGAATCCGATCCTGCTGCGCACGGAGGCCGGCGCTGGACATGGCATCGGCACGTCGTTGTCGAAGCGCATCGAGGAGAAGGCCGATGTCTACGCATTCCTCGTCGACCAGCTGGGAATCAGCGGGCCGGTGAAGCCCAGGGCTGCACAGCGCTAGGCGGGACCGCAGTCCCCCTCGTCTCCCGGCGCGGCGCCGACTGGAGCCTCGGCGCCATCCGTTCCCTTTCGTTTCAGGTCCTCCGGTCCTATTGCCGCGTTGACAAATTGTCGAGTACATTGTGTAGCAGCATCCATCTTCATTTCGACTTCGTCAAAAGAGGCCCCGACATGAAAACGATGTTCCGCCGTGCATTCCGCGTGTTCGCGACTCTTGCATTTGGCGCCGGATGGGCGTCGGTACAGGCGATTCCGCAGCATCCGATGGATCCGCTCGAGGATTTCGAGATCATGACGGCGGCGGACATCCTGCAAAGCGCAGGCGCCGCGCTCCCCACGGCGATATTCCAGAGCATCGACCTGCGCGAACCTGGCAAAGACGTCGTGCTCAATTTTCACGCGGGAGATCCGCTGACGACCCGTTCGGCCACCGTCTATTTCCGCCAGAACAAGAAGAGCTACAGGTCGATCGTCAACCTGACCGCCGGCACATTCACGCCGCCTGTGCTCATTCCAGCCAGCGACGGCCAGCTTGGGCTCACCATTGCCGAGGTCTCGACGCTGGGCTTTGCCGTGGAGACGCCGGCGGTGCGCAATGCGCTTGCCCTGCGCGGCCTCGACACTCCCGAAAAACGCCTCAACGTCCTGGTCACTCCGCTCACGCCCGGCTCGTTCGGCCTACCGGAGGAATCGCACCGGATCGTGAAGGCACAGATGTATTACACGGATTTCGCGGGAATCAACCTCTACGCGAAACCGATCGAGGGTCTCCAGGCCATCATCGACCTCGACGACCAGGTCGTGCTGCAGGTAATCGATACCGGTCCGTTGCCGCTGCCGTCTTCCGCTAACAATTTCGATGAAGCAACCGTCGCTGCCATGCCCGGTGGATTGCGGCCGGCGCTGAATCCCATTCGCATCACGCAGCCGCTCGGCACCAATATCAGCATGAACGGCAACATCGTCGAATGGCAGAAATGGAAGTTCCACGTGCGCTTCGAACGCCGGGCCGGAACCGTGATCTCGCTGGCGACCTACGACGGGCGTTCGGTCCTCTACCAGGGATCGCTGGCGGAAATCTTCGTGCCTTACCAGGATCCCGACGTGAACTGGTTCTATCGCACGTACATGGACGCGGGCGAGTTCGGATTCGGACTCCTATCCTCACCGCTGCGGCTGGGCCTCGATACTCCCGAAAACGCCACGCTCATCGACGCCGTCGTGTCCGCCGCCGTCCCGGGCGCGCCTGTGGTTCCGCTGCCGCTGCCGCAGGTTGTCGGAATCTTCGAACGGCTGACCGGCAACCCGGCGTGGCGGCACTTCGAGCTGTTTGCGGGCGGCGCCTACGAAGGTCGCGCCGACGTCGAACTCGTCGTGCGCACGATCGCCCAGCTCGGCAATTACGATTACCTGGTGGACTGGGTGTTCAACCAGAGTGGCGTGATCCGTGTCGACGTGGGGCTGACAGGGATCGACGCGCCGAAGACCGTGAGGAGCACGACGCTGACCGCGCCGTCCGCCGCACAGGACACGCGCTTCGGAGCGCTGATCGCACCCAACCTGGTGGCGCCCAACCACAGCCACTTCTTCAACTTCCGTCTGGACCTCGACATCGACGGCAGCAACAACAGTTTCATGCTGAGCGAGCTCAAGGTGAAGGAAAACGTCCCGGGTCCGCGCAAGAGCGTATGGGCCGTCGAGGAAAAGCGTCTCGAGCGGGAACTGGACGGCCGGCTCGACCACGAGAGTACGCTGTGGAAGGTCGTCAATCCCAACCGCACCAATGCGCGAGGCTATAACACCGGCTACATGGTGGAGACTCACAGCGTCGAAGAGCCGCTGCTGAAAAAAGCCGACTACAAGCGTGCCGGCTTCATCGGTCATCCGCTCTGGATCACGAAATTCGATCCCGACCAGCGCTTCGCGGCGGGAGACACGCCGAACCAGAACCCCGGCGAGCCCGGACTGCCGGCGTATCAGCAGAACAACCAGAGCATCGTCAACACGGATATCGTGCTCTGGTTGACGGTCGGTCATCACCACGTCACGGCGACCGAGGACTCGCCGGTGCTGTCGCTCGAAACTATGTCGTTCAAGCTGAAGCCGGCGAATTTCTTCGACCGCAATCCGGCGCTGGACCTTCGCCGCGCGCCGTTCGAAGTCGGCCCCTGAAACCGGAGACCGTGCGACGTTACGCGCGCCGAGACTTCAGTGGGGCAGCGGAATCGTTACGCTGACGACGACGCCGGCCGCGTCGGGCCGGTTCGCCGCCTGCGCGCGCCCTCCGTGGAATTCGGCGATGAGCCGCACGATGTAAAGGCCAAGCCCGAGATGTGGCTCGGCCGCGTCGCCGCCGCCGCGGACCGAGACCATCGAATCGAACAGATGCCCGGATTCCATTTCCGGCAACGGAGGCCCTTCGTTGCTGACCGACAGCAGGGCGTCGCCATCGTCCCGCGTGAGGCTGATGTCGATGACTCCATCCCTGCCGAACTCGACGGCGTTGGCGACGAGCTTGTCGAGCATCTGGGCGATGAGGTCGGGCGCGCCCACGGCTATGAACTCCGCTGACGGACGGACAAAGGCAAAAGACGCCGCGGGATACGCCAGTCGATATCCGTCCACGCAGCCCGCCACGACCTTCGCGACGTCGAAGCGTTCGCGCTCGGACTCGGACAGGCTTTGTTCGAGCCGCGCCGCCTCGGTCATTCGCGTCAGGATGGTCGTCAACCGCGCCAGGCCTTCCTGTGCGCGCACCATGTACACGCGCGCATCGTCCGGCAGCGAGGTCTGTTTCAGGTTGTCGAGCGAACTGCGCACGACGGCGATCGGCGTGCGCAGCTCATGCGACAGCCGGCCAGCCATCTTTTCCTGGTAGCTCGCGTAGTCGGACAGCCGCGCCAGCACGCTCGCAAAACTGCGCGACAGGTCGCCGATCTCGTCGCCGGCGTTGGAGCTCGCGAGCGCCGCGCGCACGCGGCCCTGCTCGTCGATGGCGAGCTCCGCGTCGTCGCGCAGGCGTCGGATGCGTGAGGAAAGCCACGTCGCGTACAGCGTCAGCGCGAGCGAGCCGACGAGCAGGACGGCCAGCACGATGTTGAACAAACGCTCGAACGCAAGGTTGCGCTGCGCGAGCACCGCGTTGCCCGTTTCCTCGACGATCACCGCCCCCTTCACCGAATCGCCGACCCAGATAGGATGCGCCGCGCTGACAACCACCGCCTTAGCGTCCGACGTGGGCCGGCGCTCGGTGGTCAGGATGCCGGCGAGCGCCCCTTCGACATCGCGTCCGCCTGGCGTTCCGTTGTCGGCCGCGTCGTCGGCGAAATCCTCGCTCGGCTGATCCAGCACCAGCGCATACAGGCGTCCCGTCGTGGCGCGCGAAAGGCGCGCGCCGAATGACTCGGCCGGCAATTGCGACGGAGGTGCCTTGAGCGAGCCGGCACGCGCCAGGACCGTGCCGTCGCGGTCGATGACCCAGATCCGAGCGGTCGTCCGCGAGAGGCCGTCGATGATCTGCGCGACCTCGGGCGATGCCGACAACGGCGCCCGATCGGAACTTTTCGCAGCATCGTCAGTGCGTTCCTGCGCGAACGCCGCGATGCCGTCGGGCCGCGTGGCGAACAGGCGCGGGCGGTCGTGCAGTGCGGTCGCCACTGCCTGCGCAGTGCCCGCGAGCGTTCGTTCCTGGGCATCGCGCAGAAGGCGCTCCAGCTCGCGCACGTAGGAAACGCCCAGCCACGGCAACGCCAGGAACACCGTGAGGACGAGCAGCAGTTGCGCGCGTATGGACAGCGCGATGCGGGGCAACCTCATTCCGCGTTCCAGCGATAACCCATGCCATAGACCGTGGCGATGCGGTCGAACGCGGGATCGACTGCCTGGAACTTGCGCCGGATGCGCTTCACGTGCGACGTGATCGTGCTGTCGTCGACGACGATGCTGGCGTCGCGCATCAGCGCGTCGCGATCCTTGACGTGACCGGGGAAACGCGCGAGCGAGTGCACCATCCAGAACTCGGTCAGCGTGAGATCGACCCGTTGCGCATTCCAGTTTGCGGTCAGGCGCGGCACGTCGAGCGTGAGTGGCCCGCGCTCGAGGACGTCGTCGCCTGACGGCGGCGCGGCCGACAACTCGCTGCGGCGGAACAACGCAGCGATGCGCGCCGCTAGGTGCGGCAGGCTCGCGTCCTTGGTGAGGTAATCGTCGGCGCCCAGGCGCAGCCCCGCGACGATGTCGAAATCGCTGTCGCGCGCGGACAGAAAGATGATCGGCACCGTCGCCGAAAGGGCACGCAATTCGCGCGTCAGCGCAAACCCGCCGTCGATATCGTCACCCAGCCCGATATCGACCAAGGCAAGATCGGGAAGCCGCGCGCGAAACGCGCCGAGCGCATCAGCACGGTTCGCATAGGTCGCGACTTCGTAGCCGTGCCTGCGCAGCGCGTCCGCGTAGTTGGCGCGAATTGCGGGTTCGTCCTCGACGATGGCGATGCGCTTCATGTTGCAATGGAATATACCGCAGCGCCTGGAACTGCTGGCCCACCCTGCCCGATCTGCCACAGGTTTGCCATTTTTCTTCGCCGGTTTGGCGTTTTTCGCGCGCCCGCGTGCCGCAATGCACGCGCGAAATGGATACCGAGGAGAGGGCCAAGCCCGCGGACTCTCTCCGGAAATCGACCCACCGTCCGCCGGCGCCCGCCAGGAACTTAAGCCATGCCGCATGCCGATCGCATCGAAGGGACCCGTTTCCTGCGCCAGGAGTGGCGCCAACTCGGCCGGTTCGCACTCGAAAGCCTCGGGACCGGCCTGTTCGTGAGCCTGGTGCTGGCGCTTGCGGTCTTCATCATCAGCGTCGAGGCCAATGCGGCAACCGCCGGCGACCCCGGACAGGGCACGCTGCTGCTGCGCGATGACACGGGCGAACGAGCGGCCGCCCCTTTGCTGAGCACCGACGTTCACATGGACGTCACCGGAATGGTCGCCCGCGTGCAGGTCACCCAGCGCTTCGCGAATCCAACCGCGCAGTGGCGCGAGGGCGTGTACGTGTTCCCGCTGCCGGACCAGGCCGCCGTCGACCACCTGACGATGCGCGTCGGCGAGCGGGTAATCGAAGGGCAGATCAAGGAGCGCACGGAGGCGCGCCGCACGTACGAGAACGCCAAGGCCGAAGGACGCAAGACCACGCTGCTCGAACAGGAGCGGCCGAACATGTTCACGACCAGCGTGGCCAACATCGGGCCCGGCGAGGAGATCGTCGTCGCACTCGAATACGAGGAGACGCTGCGCTACGGCGACGGCGCATTCCGTCTGCGCTTCCCGCTCGCGATCACGCCGCGCTATATCCCGGGCGCCGCGACGGAAGCGGAGGCCATGGGCATCGGTTGGTCGCAGGTGACGGCCCAAGTGCCCGACGCCGACCGTATCACGCCGCCGTTCGTTCCGGCACGCGACGGCCACGCGAACCCGGTGTCGATCACGATCGACATGAACGCGGGATTTCCGCTGGCGAAAGTCGCGAGCAGCTACCACGCCATCGACGTCGAGGAACGTCCCGGCAACCGCTATCGCATCGTGCTGGGCGATGGACCCGTGCCCGCCGCGCGCGACTTCGAGTTGGTCTGGACGCCGGATGTGGGAAGCGCGCCGGGTGCGGCGCTGTTCACGGAAACGCTCGGCGGCAAGACGTATGCATTGCTGATGACGCTGCCGCCGACGCTCGCGGATGCCGACACGCCGCGCGCGCCGCGGGAGATCACCTACATCGTCGACACGTCGGGTTCGATGGAAGGCGTGTCCATCGCGCAGGCGCGCGACGCGCTGTCCATGGCCCTCGACCGGCTGCAGGCAGGCGATCGCTTCAACGTCATCGAATTCAATTCGACCAGCACATCGCTGTTCACGGCGCCCATGCCGTTCGACGCGGCGACGCACGCGCAGGCAAAGCGGTTTGTCGCCAAACTGCGCGCGCGCGGCGGGACGGAAATGCTGCCCGCGCTCGCGGCCGCGTTGGACGGCCCGCCGGAATCGGAGCTCATGCGGCAGGTCGTTTTCCTCACCGATGGCGCCGTCGGCAACGAGGATGCGATCCTGCGCCTGCTGCACGACAAGCTGGGCGACCGGCGCCTTTTCACCATCGGAATCGGCCCCTCGCCCAACACGTTCTTCCTGACCAAGGCGGCGCAGTTCGGTCGCGGCACGTTTACGTTCATCGGCGACGTGCGCGAGGTGCGCCAGAAGATGACCGACCTGTTCCGCAAGCTGGAGAGTCCGGCGCTGACGGACATCACTGTCGACTGGCCCGGAGGGACGGACGCGTGGCCGCGGCGGGTACCCGATCTCTATGCCGGCGAACCTGTCGTCGTCACCGCCCAATTCCCGGCAGGCACTTTGCAGGGCAACGTGCTCATCTCCGGATCGCGTGCCGGCCAGAAATGGCAGGCCGTGCTGCCGATGCAGGATGGCGCGACGGAGGCAGGCGTCGCCGTGCTGTGGGCGCGCGCGAAGATCGACGCGTTGATGGATGCCGGGCGCCAGGGCCCACCCGAACGCGAGCCCGACATCCGCAACGCCGTGCTCGATGTCGCGCTGACGCACCACCTGATCAGCAAATATACGAGCCTGGTCGCCGTCGACGTGACACCGACCCGGCCCGTCGGAACCGACACGCTGAAATCCGCGGTGCCCGGCAATATCCCGGAGGGTCTCACCGGGTTCGATCAGCTGCCGCGCACGGCGACGCCCGCCGCGCTATCACTCGTCATGGGCGCATTGTTGTTGCTGGCGGCCGCGGTTGCGGAATGCCTGCGCCGCCGCCGCGGCGCCCACCTGTCGCAGCGGGTTTGACCATGGAAATTGTCGCTGCCGATCGGGGAGGATCTTTCGGTCGCAACGGGCAGGAGTCGCGCAACTGGATGCGCGCGAACCCACCCGGCATCGCGTTCCGATGCCGTCCGGCCGAGTCTTCCCCGATCGGCGGCGACGCGCTTGCGGCGCGCGCGCCCGACGCGCGTTCAAGACTCACCAGGACCGTTTTGGTGATTGCGCTGCTTGCCATTGCCGGATTGGCCTGCTTCGGCAGCGGCGTCTACATCTACGCCAAGGCCGGGCTCGCGCAGGCGCTTCTGCATTCCGCATGGGCAAGGACGCAGGATTCCGGCCTGCCTGCCCAGCCCTGGCCGTGGGCCGACATGCACCCGGTGGCGCGGCTCATCGCGCCGTCACAGGACGCAGACGTGCTCGTGCTGAGTGGCGCGTCGGGCCGCACGCTCGCGTTCGGACCGGGGGTTGTTTCAGGTTCGGCGAATCCGGGCGCTCCCGGCAATAGCGTGATCACCGCGCACCGCGACACGCATTTCCGGTTCCTGCAACGCATGTCGGCCGGCGATACGCTGGTCGTGGAAGGCCGCGATGGTGCTCGACGGCATTTCCACGTACGCAGGACTTATGTCGCGGATTTCCGCGCGCTGAACATTCCGCGCCAAACGCTGCAACCAACGCTCACGCTGGTCACCTGCTACCCGTTCGACGCGATCAACCCCGGCGGGCCACTACGCTATGTCGTCGTGGCCGAGGCCCTGTGACTTAGTTCGAGCGACCGCCCGAAACTCCGGCCGGCGCACCGAGCACCTTTTGGGAACGGATCATCGCATCCGCATCACCCGAGTTGGACGCCTTGCCAGCGGTGGTATTTTCCTTGACGGGAATGTGGCTGCCGGTATGAACGGCCTTGTCGTCCGGATCGTCCGGCAGCAACGCGCGGTTGGTCTGCCAGGTGCAGGCGGAGAGAAGCACGGTTGCGAAGACGACGGTGATGATGGACTTCATATCGACAGGATCCTTGATTTGAATGGAGCCGACGCCCAAGGACGGGCCGGGCAAGCCGTCAATGATACAGGTTTGGGCCGGATTTTGGAGCGCCCAGGGGCCCCGTCACGCCAGGCGCAGGCGCAGTCCCGGCAGGTCCAAATCACCGTAGTCGCTGGACCAGGATTCGCCCGGGGCAACCGGCCAGGCGTCCGTCAGCGTCCCGGTCGTGACGATCTCGTTCGCGGCCAGCCCCGCGAACTGCCGCTGGTCGGCCAGGACACGGACGAGGTGCGCGAGCGCCAGCGCCGGGCTGTCCAGAACGTGGCTGCCGACACCGCGGTCGATCACCTGGTCGCCACGGCGCAACGTCATGGCAAACGTCGGAAGCAACTCCGCAAGCGCAGCGCGATTGACCGCGGTGACGGGGATTCTCCGGCCGACAACCAACGCGCCGTGGAGTCCGAAAGCCGCGGTGCAATCCGGCGCCTTGAACTTCCAGCCCGGAAAATGGCTCTGCACGATCTCGAAACCCGCGGCCATCCAGTCGACTTGGCGGAGGATCTCTTCTGCGTCGTCCGTGTCGGGCACCGGGCCGCGCAGTCCGAACACGACTTCGGGTTCGATGCGCGGTTGCACGAGGCGCTGCAGCGACAACGTCGCCTGTCCATCCACGGCGTCGTGCACCGTGTGCATCCATGTGTGTGCCCAGATCGGGTCGTACACGCCATAGCGCTGCCATATCGTGCGATTGGTGAATCCGATCTTGCGTCCCGCCGGCATCCATCCTTGCGCGCGGCGCCGGCGCTCGATCTCGAACAATACGTCGTACGCCGCGGCGACGTCGAAATCCGGGGCCTCGTCGGTTATCGGCGCGATGGTCCGGGCGGCGTCGTAGGCCGCGATCAGCCGTCTGGCGACCTCGTCGACCGCGAACATCACTAGCGAACCAGTCCCATCGCCCGCAACAGCGCCGTCAGTCCGGTCCACAAGGCGACTGCCACCACCATGCCGATGATCGCGGCAGCGATGGCGCCCAGTGTTCCTGCCCAACCCACAGTAGTCACAAAAGCCCATGCCGCGAACCCGCCCAACCCGCCGCAGATGAAGATGCCGATCACGCTCCAGACGATGCCCATGCCGAACTCCGTTATGTTCCCTGTAGTATAAGTGCGCTCCGACACCGCCGATCCGGACACAACCGAATGCCGGTTCCCCCGGCGCCCGCCCTGATGAATGATTCGAGTCTTGCCCACGAGCCGTCCGCGCGCCCTGCCGTCCGGGCGCTGATGCCATCGCAAATCCGCGAGGTCGCCAACGCCGGCCTGGACGAACCGGGTGTGCTGCCTTTCTGGTTCGGCGAGCCCGACGAAGTGACGCCGGCGTTCATCCGCGACGCGGCCGCGCAGTCGCTTGCGCGCGGCGAGACATTCTATTCACAGAATTTCGGCATCACCGAACTGCGCGAAGTGCTCGGCGCGTACGTGTCGAGGCTGCACCGGCCGACCTCCGCGGATCATATCGCCGTCACCGCGTCGGGCATGTCGGCGCTCATGCTGACGGTCGAAGCGCTGGTCGCGCCCGGCGATCGCGTCGTCGTCGTCACGCCACTGTGGCCGAACCTGATCGAGATTCCCAAGATCCTGTCCGCCAACGTGGTGTGCGTGCCACTGACGTTCGCGGCCGAGGGCTGGACCCTGGACGTCGACCGCCTGCTCGCGGCGCTGACGCCCGGCACGCGCGCAGTGATGATCAATTCGCCCAACAATCCGACCGGATGGACGATTTCGCGCGCGGACCAGCAGGCAATACTCGCGCACTGCCGTCTTCGCGGCATTTGGATCGTCTGCGACGACGTGTACGAACGCCTGGTCTACAACGGCCAGCCTTGCGCGCCGTCGTTCCTGGATATCGCCGCGCCCGAAGAGCGCGTCGTCAGCACCAACAGCTTCTCCAAGTCATGGCTGATGACGGGCTGGCGGCTGGGGTGGATCGTCGCGCCGGACGCATTGATGCCCGACCTGGGCAAGCTCATCGAATACAACACGTCGTGTTCGCCGGTCTTCGTGCAGCGCGCGGGCGTAGTGGCGATCGCAGACGGCGAACCAACGATCCGGCACACCGTCGAACGCTATGGCGCTGCGCGCGACTACCTGGTGCCCGCTCTGGCGCGAATTCCGCGCATCGAAGTCGCGCCGCCGGCCGGCGCGATGTACGCGTTCTTCCGCGTGGACGGCGTCACGGACACCCTCGCGTTCTGCAAGCAGCTCGTGCGCGAAGCACGATTGGGTCTGGCGCCGGGCAGCGCGTTCGGACCCGAAGGCGAAGGATTCGTCCGCTGGTGCTTCGCGTCCAGCCAGCCGCGGCTGACCGAAGGTATCACTCGGCTCGAGCGCTTTCTTGGCTGAACTTTCGTACTAACTGGGTCGCCTGACGCCCGCTAGCGATCGGGAAACGCGCGCTCCCACTCTTCACGGTCGAAGCCGACGATGAGTCCCTGATCGGTTTCCATCACCGGCCGCCTGATGGCCGTGGGGTTTTCGAGCATCATCGCGATCGCCGCCGGCGCATCTTTCACCGCGGCCTGTTTTTCCGGGTCAAGTTTCTTCCACGTCGTGCCGCGCCGGTTGAGCAGCGTCTGCCAGCCGGCCTCCGCGCACCAGCCGGTCAATTGCTCGCGCAGCGGCGGCGTCTTCTTGAAGTCGACGAAGCGATAGGCGATGCCATGCTCGGAGAGCCAGGCGCGCGCGGTCTTGATCGTGTCGCAATTGGTGATGCCGTACATTCGCATCAAGGCTTTTCCTTCCGTGACGGGCAAGCCCCAAGGCTCCCGAGTAGCAAATGAGGGCGGGCGGACGGGCGCTCGTTGTCTCCGCGCGGACCCGCCGGCCGGCAAGCCTCAAGTGTACGCGTTTTCACATGCCCTCCGCCGCGGCCGCTTGCCCAAACAATCCGCCCGGACGTATAAGTCGAGGCTTAATGGCATCCACCGCCGATTCCGGAATCGCAATGTCCTGCCGACTCGCAGTTGCCAGCCTCGTCGCGCTTGCCCTCCTCGCGGGCGGCGCGCCGTCAGCGATATCCGCCGACATGAGCAAGACGCTGCGCGTCGCGTTCCCGGTAGCAGAGACCGGGTTCGACCCGCAGGTCACCAGCGACATCTATTCGTCCGCGATCATCGGCGCGATCGTCGAGCCGTTGTACTTGTATGACTACTTCGCCCGGCCCGTGCGCATGGTGCCCAACACGGCGGCCACGCTGCCGGAGGTGACCGACGAAGGGCGCACGTACACGATCAAGGTCAAACCGGGTATTTACTTCGCGGCGGATCCGGCATTCAAGGGAAAGCGCCGCGAGCTCACCGCAGAAGACTACGTCTACAGCATCAAACGCATCTTCGACCCCAAGGTACGCTCATACTGGGTCTACGTGTTCGAAGGCAACCTGATCGGCCTGGACGAGGCGCTGCCGGCGGCGCGCAAGAGCGGCGTCCTCGATTACGACGCGAAGATCGAGGGGCTGCAGGCTCTCGACCGCTACACGCTGCGCATCAAGTTTCACCGGCCGAATTACGGTTTCGAATGGTGGCTGACCACCGTGTATTTTGCCGCGGTGGCGCGCGAAGTGGTCGACGCCTACAAAGACAGCTCCAATCGAATCCAGGAGAATCCGGTGGGCACGGGGCCGTACCGGCTGAAGAACTGGACGCGCGGGCAGCGTATCGCGCTGGAAGCCAATCCCGACTATCGCGACGTCAGGTTTCCAGCACCCGGCCCCGGCAGCACGCCCGCCGATGCGGCGATTGCCAAGGGACTCACGGGCCGCAAGCTGCCGCTGGTCGGCAACATCGACGTCAGCATCATCGAAGAGGCGCAGCCTCGGCTGCTTTCCTTCGATTCGGGCAACGTCGACTACCTGGAGGTGCCGCTGTCGTTAGCCTCCAATATCCTCGATGGCGTCGCGCTCAAGCCCCAGTTCGCGAAGCGTGGCATCGCGCTGCAGCGCGAACTCACGCCATCCATTGCGATGTTCTACTTCAACCTCGAGAGCCCGATCGTCGGCGGCTACACGCCGGACAAGCTTGCGTTGCGGCGCGCGATCAGCATGGGCTTCGACCGCGCCACGGCCATTGCGCAACTGCAGAATGGCCAGGCGATTGCCGCCAACCAGCCGGTGCCGCCGCCGCTGTACGGTCACGACCCCAAATACGCCGCGCCTTACGGCTACGATCCGCGCGCCGCGCGCGCGCTGCTCGACAGGTTCGGGTTCAAGGACCGCGATGGCGACGGCTTCCGCGAGTTGCCGGACGGGACGCCGTTGACGCTGGTGCTTGCTTCGACGACGGACAACGTGTCCCGCACGCGCGACGAGCTGTGGAAACGCAACATGGATGCACTCGGCATCAGGATCACGTTCCTCAAGAACAAGTGGCCCGAACTCAACCGGATGTCGGAAGCCGGCCAGCTGATGATGTGGGGGTTCGGGTGGACCAGCAACGTCCCGGAAGGCATCGACTTCTACAGCTATTTCTACAGCAAGAACATCGGCACATCGAACGACGCGCGCATGCGGCTGCCCGCCTTCGACGCGCTCTACGAGAAGTCGCGCAATCTGCCCCACTCGCCGGAGCGGACGGCGCTGTTCGATGAGATGAACAACCTGATCTTCAATTACGCGCCGTGGATAATGACCAGCTATCCCTACGACAACATCCTCGTGCAGCCCTGGGTCAAGGGCTTCAAACTCAACACTTATGTGCAGCAACAGTGGCAATACCTGGACATAGACGGGCGGCCGTGATGGGTCAGGCCGGCGCCGGCCGCGCCACGCCACCGTCAAATTGCCACGCCCGACCTGGCGCCGCCGCGAGCAGCGATCGCGTGTAGTCGTTGCGCGGGTTGGTGAATACGTCCCTTACCGGGCCGTATTCGACGATGCGCCCGTTCGACATCACCGCCACGCGATCGCAAACCTGCGCGGCGACGCGCAGGTCGTGGGTAATGAAAAGCATCGCGAGGTTCAGCCGCTGGCGGATCTCGTCCAGCAGTGCCAGCACCTGCGCCTGCACCGAGACGTCCAGTGCGGACACCGCCTCGTCGGCAATCAACAATGATGGCTCCATTGCCAGTGCGCGGGCGATGCAGATTCGTTGCCGCTGGCCCCCGGAAAACTGATGGGGAAACCGGTCCAGCGACTGCGGCTCCAGGCGCACCAGGTCCATCAGCGTGCGCGCGCGATTCAAGGCATCTTCGGCCGGCACGCCGTAGTTCATCGGCCCCTCGATGATCGCCTGCCCCACCGTGCGGCGCGGATTGAGCGAGCGGTAGGGGTCCTGGAACACGATCTGCACTCGCCGCCTCAACGCGTGCAGTTGCGCACGAGAAATCGCCGCGAAGTCTGTATCGCCGATCACGATGCGTCCGCTCGAGGGCTCGACCAAGCGCGCGATGCAACGCGCGACGGTCGACTTGCCCGAGCCCGATTCGCCGACGATGCCAAGCGTCTCACCCTGTCGGATCGACAACGTCACGTCCGTTGCCGCGGCCACGGCATGTCGGAGGCGCCCGAACCAGCCGCGCTGCGCATAGGTCTTGGACATGTCGCTGGTCGCCAGCACTACGGGCGCGGTGACCAGATCGCGATGCTTGGGAACCAGGCTCGGGACGGCCGCAATCAGCATGCGCGTGTAATCGTGCTTCGGCTCGCTCAGCAATTCACGGGTATGCCCAACTTCCACCAGTTCGCCACCGCGCAGCACGGCAACGCGGTCGGCGATTTCCGCTACCACGCCGAAGTCGTGCGTGATGAACAGGACTCCGGTTCCGTGCGCGCGCTGGAGTTCGCGGATCAGCGCCAGAATCTGCGCCTGTGTGGTCACGTCGAGTGCCGTCGTCGGCTCGTCGGCGATCAGCAGCGCCGGTTCCAGCACGAGCGCCATCGCAATCATGATGCGCTGCCGCTGACCACCCGAAAGCTGGTGCGGGTACGACGCGATCATCCGCTCCGGATCGGCCAGCTGTACCGCGCGCACGATGTCGAGAACCTTCTCCCGGCGCGCCCGCGCCGGCAAATCCGTGTGCGTCGCCAGCACCTCGTCGATCTGGTCGCCGCAGCGCATCACCGGATTCAGCGCGGTCATCGGCTCCTGGAATATCATCGACATGCGTGTGCAACGCAGGTCGCGCAATCGCGCCTCGTCCGCGGCGAGGAGATGCTCTCCGGTGAGGCTGATGTCGCCGCGGATGGCGGCGAGACCTTTGGGCAACAGGCCCATGACCGCGTGCGCGATGACGCTCTTTCCCGAGCCCGATTCGCCGACGAGGCACACGATCTCGCCCCGATCCACCGTCAGGCTGACGCCGTCCACGGCGAGGGCGCGATCGGCGTCGGGCGGTAGTACGACCGCGAGGTCGCGGATGTCGAGTACGGGCGTACTCAAGCGACCCCCACGCTCATAGCCGTTTGCTCATCCGCGGGTCCAGCGTGTCGCGCAGACCATCGCCCAGCATGTTCACCGCGAGCACGGTCAGGGCCAGGAAAATGCCGGGATAGAGAATGTTGTGTGGAAACACGCGGAACAGCGTGCGGCCTTCCGCCATGATGTTGCCCCACGTCGGCGTTTCCGGCGGAATGCCCACGCCGAGAAACGACAGGATCGCCTCGATCAGGATCGCGGACGCCGCGATGTACGTCGCCTGCACGATCAGCGGCGCGATGGTGTTGGGAAGCACGTGCCTGACGAGCAGCAGCGGCGTGCGCGTGCCGACGGCAATGGCGGCCTCGACATACGGCTCTTCGCGGATGGACAGCACGACCGAGCGGACCAGGCGCACGACGCGCGGAATTTCCGGAATGACGATGGCGATGATGACCGCGATGAGTCCGGCCTTGGACAGCGACACGACGGCGATGGCGAGAAGGATCGCCGGGATGGCCATGAGGCCGTCCATCACGCGCATGACGATGGCGTCAAGCCAGCGGATGTAGCCGCCGACCAGGCCGATCATCAGGCCGATGGATACGCTGATGGCCGCGACGGCGACGCCCACGAGCAGCGACGCGCGTGCGCCGTAGAGCACGCGGCTGTAGACGTCGCGGCCGAGCGAGTCGGTGCCCATCCAGTGCGTGATCGTGGTCTTCGATCCGTCGTCGCGGCGCACGGTTTCTTCGCTGCCGGGCGTCTTGTTCCGGTACGCCGGATTGATCTGCGCCGGATCGATCGACGTGAGCAGCGGCGCAGCCAGCCCCATCAGCAGTATCAGCGCGAGGATCGAGGAGCCGATGGCGATCGTCGGATTCCGCCATAGACGTCGCGACAGTCCAGGACGCGGCGCCGGCGGCGGCCCGGGCGGCGCCTCGAGGCCAATGGCGTCGGCAGTGGCGCTCAATATCGGATCCGCGGATCGAGGACCGTGTAGAGCAGATCCACGATCAGGTTCACCAGCACGTACACGAACGAGAACAGCAGGATCACCGCCTGGATAGTGGGATAGTCGCGCGCCAGGACCGCGTCCACCGTGAGGCGGCCCAATCCCGGAATGCTGAACACGCTTTCGGTGACGACCACGCCACCGATCAGCAACGCGATGCCGATGCCGATCACCGTCACGATGGGCACCGCCGCGTTGCGCAGCGCGTGGCGCATCAGCACCACCACATTGGTAAGTCCCTTGGCTCGCGCGGTGCGTATGTAATCCTCGCCCAGCACCTCGAGCACGCTGGTGCGCGTGATGCGGGCGATCAGCGCGATGTAAATTACCGAGAGCGTCAGGCTCGGCAATACCAGCCGTGCGAGGCAACCCCACAGCCCCTCGGCCAGCGGCTGATACCCCTGCACCGGAAGCCACGACAACTGGATCGCGAAGACGAATATCAGCACGTAACCGATCACGAACACCGGCACGGAAAAGCCGAGCACCGCGAAGCCCATCACGACACGGTCGATCCAGGTGCCCTGCTTGTATGCGGCGACCACGCCCAGTGGCACGGCGACGAGGATCGAGAACAACATCGTCGTAAGAGCGAGCATCAGCGTCGGCTCGACACGGTCCGCGATGAGTTCGGCCACCTGCTTCTTGAAGAAGAACGATTCGCCGAAATCGCCGGTGGCCATGCGCCCGATCCACACCAGGAACTGCGTGAGAACCGGCTGGTCCAGCCCCAGTTTCGCGCGGATGTCGACCACGTCCTGCGACGTCGCCGACGCGCCTGCGAGGATCGCCGCCGGGTCGCCGGGCGTCAGCCGCAGCATGGCGAACACGAACACGGCGACGACCGCCATGACCGGGATCGTCGCGAGCAGCCGCTTGCCGATGTACGCGAGCATCAGCGGCGGCCCTCCTTCAGCCGGCGGCTATTTGCCGGTCTTGCTGATGTTCCAGAACACCGAAGCCGGCGCCACGACGACGCCATCGATGCTTTTGCGTGCCGCGCCGGGCTGGTACCACTGACCCAGGTGCACGTGCGTCGGATATTGCGTCCAGCGCACCTGCACGGCTTCCGCGATCGCCTTCTGCTTCGCCGGATCGGTCTCGCGCGCATAGTCGTCGCGCAGCTTTTCCATGTCCGCGTCGCACGGCCAGCCCCACGCCGCCTTGTCGCAACTCGCGTTGAGGAACGCGGTGGACACGGGATTCAGGATGTCCGCCGACACCCACGACGTCAGCGCGGCGTGCCAGCCGCCCTGCGCGGGCGGATCCTTCTTCACGCGGCGCGCGACGACGCTCTGCCAGTCCATGTCCTGCATGTCGACCTTGAAGCCGCCTTTTTCCAGCAGCTGCTTCGCCACGGGCGCGAGATTGGTCAGCACCTGCAAGTCCGTCGAGTGCAGCAACACGATCGGCGTGCCGTCGTAGCCGGCCTCCTTGAGAAGCGCCTGCGATTTCGCGAAGTTGGATTCGATAAGCCCATCCATGCCTTTGTCGGACGCGAGAGGCGTACCGCACACGAACAGCGCCTTGCACAGTTTGTAATATTGCTTGTCGCCGATCACCGCCTGCAGGAAGTCCTCCTGGTTCAACGCCAGCACGACCGCCTGTCGCACCTTGATGTTGTCGAATGGCTTGACCGTCGTGTTGAAGCGAAATGCGTATTGGTTGCCGAGCGGGTTCCAGTCGACCAGCTTGATGTTCGGATCCTTGCGAAGGACCGGCAGCAGATCGTGCGACGGCTGCTCGATGAAGTCGATCTCGCCGGCGATAAGCGCGTTCACGGCGGTCTGCTGGTCGGCGACCTGCTTCCATTCGACGCGATCGACTTTCGCCACCTTGCCGCCGGCCAGGCCCGACACCGGCTCCGCGCGCGGCTTGTACTTGTCGAACTTGACGTAGACCGACTTGTCACCAGGTTTCCACTCGTCCTTCTTGAATACGAACGGACCCGAACCGGTGTAATCGGTGATCTGGTCGTTGGGGCTGGTCGCGGCGACGCGCTTGGGCATCATGAACGGCACGTTGGACGAAGGCTTGCCGAGGGAGGTCAACACCAGGCCCGTGGGCGCGTTCAAGACGATCCTGAACGTCTTCGCGTCGACGACTGGCATGTCCTTGACGAAGGTCATCAGCTTCTGTCCGGTCGCGTCCTTGGCGCCCCAGCGCTTGATCGACGCAACGCAGTCTTCGGCCGTGACCGGCGCGCCGTCGTGCCACAGCAACCCGTCGCGCAGCGTCATCGTCCATGTCAGCTTGTCGGCCGACAGCTCGTACTTGTCGATCATCTGCGGCTTGATCTGGCCGTTGGCGTCGGTCGCGAACAGCGTGTCGTAGACCATGTAGCCGTGATCGCGGGTGATGTACGCCGTGGTCCAGATCGGGTCGACGATCTTCAGGTCGGAATGCTTGACGACGCGCAGCGTGGTCTGGGCGACGGCGCCTGACGCCATTGCGGCAAGCGCGGCAGCGAGACAGGATGCGAAGGCCAGGTTGCGGAAGCGGAAGGACATGAACTTCTCCTGAGGTAAAACAAAAGCGGCGCGCGCGGCACTGCGCTTGCGAACCCGCACGATAGTCGCACCGACCAGCGACGGCAATAGGCGTGTTCCGGCCGGCATTCACTGCCGCGGGTCGATGGGCGTCAGGCGCGGCACCCGCGCCTCGATGGCTTCGGCGGCGGCGAGGCAAAGGTCCTCGCGAAAGCGCGGCCCGATGATTTGCACACCAACCGGCACACCGTTCGCGATGCCGGTCGGCACTGCCATCGCGGGCAGTCCCAGGACCGGTATCGCCATCATCGTCGCCGACTGGCGCCAGACCTCCATGGTCCGCTCCGCGCTTTCGACGTCGAATCCCTGCGCGTAGGGCAGCTCGGTGCATACGGGGGCCAGCACCAAGGGCGTGCGCGTGAGAAATGCGTACCAGTCGCGGATCAGTCTGGTGCGCTCGGCGAGCGCCTTCAAGTGGGCATCGACGCCTCGATCGGGAATGTTGTCGGACATGAGGCGCATCGCAAGGCGCACGCCGTCGTCGCCGTCGCGATCGAAGTCGGCCTGCATGAAGCGGCGGAATTCCGGAATGAACATTTCGAACCACAGCGCGAACGCATCGGCAAACCCAGGTGTCTTGTCGCTGACGACCTCGTACCCGGCGTCGGCAAGTGCTTTCGCGGCGAGCGCAAGCGCCGACGCGACGGGCGCTGACGGCGCCGCGCCGCCCATGTCGGCGGCCTCGGTCACAAGCGCCACGCGGATCGGCGCCGGCCAGCGCGCGCCTTCGAGCGGCACCGGCACCCACCACGGATCGCGCGCGTCGGCCGCGGCCATGGCCTGAAACCCCAGACGCACGTCGCGAACGGTACGCGCCAGCGGTCCCTGAACCGACATCAATTGCGCCGAGATGACGCGTTCCGATTTGCCGCTGGGGTTGTACGCCGGCACGCGCCCGAACGACGGCCGAAGCCCTGCGAGTCCCGTGCAATACGCCGGATAGCGCACCGACCCGGCGATGTCGTTGCCATGCGCAAGCGGCGTGATACCGGCCGCCACGGAAGACGATGCGCCGCCGCTCGAACCGCCCGGCGTCACGTTGCGCGACCACGGGCTGTAGGTGCGCCCGCGATAATCGTTCACCGTGTCGAGCCGGAAGCTGAATGCCGGCGTATTGGTGCGGCCGATGATGATCGCGCCGGCTTGTCTCCAGTTGGCGACCACGGGACTGTCCGCAGCGGCGATGACGTCCTTGAAGGCCGCGACGCCGTTGACCGTCGCGCAACCCCGCTGATCGACGTTTTCCTTGACCGTCACCGGGACCCCGTGCAGTGGTCCCAATGCCGAGCCATTCGCCACCGCCTCGTCGGCGCGATCCGCCGCCGCCAGCGCGTCGCCGGAAAGGTCGCAGGTCACGGCATTCAACTGCGGGTTGACGGCCCGCATCCGCTCGACGCATGCATGGACGGCTTCGCGCGACGAAATCGCCCGGGTCCGAATCCCTTGCGCCAGCGCAACCGCATCCCACTTCCACAATTCATCGATCACTCGAAATCCTCGTCCAGGATGCGCACGCCGATCCTGGCACGCACTCCGATTTCCCACTCGTTTGTCACGCCGCGCGATAACCGCTAACCTCGCCGCTTTAGCAACTAAAGAGCATCCATGGCTGTCATTGCCGTCGGCGGATTCCAGCACGAGACCAATACCTTTGCGCCGTCGAAGGCGGATTATGCCGCGTTCGAGGATGGCGGGGGCTGGCCCGAGATTACGTACGGCGACGCCATCGCGCCTCGCCTCGAGGGCGCGAACATTCCCGCTACCGGCGCACTCCACGCGTTGCACGCGGCGGGTCACCGCACCATCGGCCTCGTGTGGGGCGCGGCGTCGCCCTCCGCGCAGGTTACACGCGACGCCTACGAGCGCATCGTCGACGACCTCGTCGACCGGCTGCGACGCGCCGGACCGGTCGATGGCGTCTATCTCGACTTGCATGGCGCCATGGTCGCCGAGCACTTGGACGATGGCGAGGGCGAATTGCTGGAACGCGTGCGCAAGGTCGTCGGTCCGGGCGTCCCCGTGGTCGCCAGCCTCGACCTGCACGCCAACATGACCCGCGCGATGCTCGCGCACTCGGACGGGCTCAATGCCTACTGCACGTATCCACACATCGACATGGCCGCCACCGGCGCGCGCGCGGCCGGCCTGCTCCAGCGCACGATCAAGGCGGGCGTGCCGATGGCCAAGGCAATGCGGCCGCTCGACTTCCTGACGGGCCTGCCATCGCAGTGCACTTTCATCGAGCCCGCGAAGAGCCTGTACGAACTGCTGGCCCGTCTCGAGCGCGAACACGACGCGAGCCTGTCGTTCACGCCCGGCTTTCCGATGGCGGATTTTCCCGAATGCGGGATGGCCGTGTTCGGCTACGGCCCCGATGCCCGGCGCGTGCAGGCGGCCGTCGACGCGCTCGCTCGTGCCGTGCATGACGCCGAGCCCGATTTCGCGATGGAGCTTTTCGCGCCGGACGCCGCGGTCGCGCGCGCGATGCAGCGCGGCGAGCCCGGATCGCCGGTGGTCATGGCCGACACGCAGGACAATCCGGGCGCGGGCGGCAACGGCGATACGACCGGACTGCTTGCGGCGATGTTGAAGCGCGATCCGCGCGGCGCCGTGCTGGGACTGCTGATCGATCCCGCCTCCGCGCGGCAGGCGCACGCGGTCGGCATCGGACACAAGGCGGAATTCCACTTGGGCGAGATTTCCGGCGTGCCGGGTCATGTGCCGCTGTCCGGAGAATTCACGGTGGAAGCGTTGAGCGACGGCAAGTTCACGTGCACCGGGCCCATGTTCAAAGGCTTCCGGATGGACCTGCGGCACATGGCGGTCGTGCGCCGCGGCAACGTGCGCGTGGTGCTGGCATCGAAGAAATGCCAGGCGGCCGACCAGGAAATGTTCCGCCACCTAGGCATCGAGCCCAAACAGCAGCACATGCTGGCACTGAAGAGTTCGGTGCATTTCCGCGCCGATTTCCAGCCGATTGCCCGCGAAGTTCTGGTTGTCGCGGCGCCGGGACCGGCGAAGGCGGATCCGACGATGTTCCACTGGACGCGCCTTCGCCCCGGATTGCGCCTGAAGCCACGCGGGCCGGCGTTCCAACCCTAGTTGCTGCTGCACTTTAACGATGTCCCGCCGCTACGTCATTGCGTTGATCAAGCACGAGACCAACACGTTCTCGCCGCTGCCAACCACGCTGTCGTCCTTCGGCCAGGGCAACGGCCCCGCGTCCGGAAGCGCGGCGCGCGCGCAATTCGAGAACACCAACACGCCGATCGCCGCCTATCTCGACATCGCGCGGCGCGAGAACGCCGACGTGGTGATCCCGGTCGCCGCCGAATCGTGGCCGTCGGGCAGGGCTTCGCGCGCGACATTCGAAACGCTGGTGCAACCTCTCGAGGCAGCGGTGCTCGCTGGCTGCGACGCGGTGATGCTCGACCTGCACGGCGCGATGGTCATCGAAGACTGCGACGACGCCGAAGGGGAAATCGTCAAGCGCCTGCGCCGCATCGCACCGCGCATGCCCATCGCCGTCACGCTCGATTACCACACCAACTTGTCCGGCGAGCTCGTCGACAACGCGACGGTGATCACCGGCTACAAGACCTACCCGCATGTCGATATGTACGAGGCGGGCATGCAGGCGGCCGGCATCCTGGTCGGCGCGCTCGACGGCGTCGTCGAGCCGGTGATGGCGTGGGGCTGGAAGCCGCTGCTCGCATCGATCATGCGCCACGCACCGGAAGATGGGCCGTCCGGCGACATCCTCGCCTTTGCGCGCCGCATGGAGGCTGACGGCAACGTGCTCGCCGCCACGCTGCTGCCGTCGTTCCCGCACGCGGACACGCCCTACACCGGCCTGTCGGCGATCGTCGTGGGTGATGCGCGCCACGGCGGCCGCGAGCACGCGCGCATGGTGTGCGACCACATGCTGGCGATGGCCTGGGAACGCCGCGCCGAATATGCGTTTCACGCCCCGCCATTGCGGGAATCGGTCGCCGCGGCCAAGGCGCTCGGTCTCGCCAATCCCGGCGCACCCGTGCTGTTGATCGACCATTGCGACAACTGCGGCTCAGGCGGCGCGCAGGACGTGATGGCCGTCGTTGCCGAGATCCTGGAACAGGAACTCGATGATGTGGCGATCGCGCCGATCCGCGACGCGGAAGCCGTGGCGACGATGGTCGATGCGGGTGTGGGACAGAAGGTGCGCCTGAGACTGGGCGGCCGGACCGACATGCCGTCGGTCGGCCTCAAGGGCCAATCGCTGGACGTCGAAGGACGAGTACTGGCAATCACCGACGGCGAATTTGTCGTCACCGGCCCCATGTACACCGGCGTGCGCATGCACATGGGGCGCACGGCAGTGCTCGAGGTGCGACAGGGCGGCGGACACGCGCAGATCGTCGTCACCGAGCGCGCGCATGAGCCTTTCGACGTCGGCGTGTTCACTCATGCAGGCATCGACCCGCGCACGAAGCGCTACGTAATGCTCAAGTCCCGCATCCACTATCGGGCGGGATTCAAGGGAATCGCCTCGCACATCATCGAATGCGCCGGCGCGGGCGTGACCAACGCCGACCTGTCCGTCTATCCGTACCGCAAGCTGACCCGGCCCATTTTCCCGCTCGATTCCATGTAGGATGGCGGCCGGACGTCGAGGAGGCCCGACGCGTCTGCCGTGCCACCGCCATCTGGAACCGAAATGTCCCCGACCGCGATACGTGAATTCAGCCTGCTGATCGACGTCGGCAACACGTTCCTGAAATGGGGGCTGTTCCGCGCCGGACCCGACGGCGGTGCGCGCGCCAACCGTGTCGAATCGGGTCACGCGCTGCACGACGAAATCATGGCGCTGCCGGCACAGTTCGCCAAGCTTCCCACGCCGGCGAAGATCGTCATCTCCAACGTGGCGGGGACGCGCATACGGTCATCGACGATCCGCGTGCTCGAAGTCTGGCCCGATGCACCGACGCCGTTCTGGCTGGTGCCCCAGGCGACGCAATGCGGCGTCACCAACAGCTATCGCAATCCCGCGCAACTGGGCAGCGACCGCTGGGCCGCGCTGATCGGCGCCCGATACCTGCTGGGCGCCCGTCCCGCCATGGTCGTCGTGTGCGGCACCGCGACGACCATCGACTTCCTGAGCGCGGACGGCGTGTTCAAGGGCGGAATGATCATGCCCGGCCTGGGGCTGATGCTGCGCTCGCTGCATGAAGGCACTGCCGCGCTGCCGGATCAGGACGGCGATTTCTCGCCGTACCCGACACAGACCGTCGATGCCATCGCGAGCGGCTGCCAGCACGCGCAGGCGGGAACGATCGAGCGCCTGTTCGCGATGGAGTTGCGCAGCACGCCCGATGTCGTGTGCCTGCTCTCCGGTGGCGCGGCGGGCACCGTCGCGCCGCGCCTGTCCCTTCCGTTCCAGCTGCACGACAACCTGGTGCTCGAAGGACTGTACCGCGTCAGCCACGACCTTCCCACCAATTGAGGCGAAGGCCGCCGCGTTCGCAGATCGCCCGCATGTCCATGCTCTACGACCCGCAACGCCACGAAACGCTCACCGCGCGCACGTGGGATGAAGCCGCCGCACGCGACTGGATCTCGCGCTATGCCGACGACGCGCGGCGCAATTTCTCGCACGACCGCCTGTGGCCGACGCATCCGCGCGACGCCGAAAGCGATTTCGGAACCAATCCCTCCCCGAGGCTCGATTTAGGCGCCGCCGGCGTGATCTGGGCGCTTGACCACCTCGGGCGCGTCGGCGCGATCGCGCCGCCGGCCGATTTTTCGCCGGTCGTCGCGGAACTGGAAGCGCGCAATACCGCGTTGATTGCGCCACGGGTGCACGGTACCGACGGCCTACTGATGGGCAACTCGGGAATTCGCCTGCTGCACTACCGTCAGTCCGCGGATCGCGGCGCGACCCAAATCGCCGCTACCGTTGCCGATGCGCTTGCCGCCGGTATCGCGGCCAATACTGGCCACCCATCGCTTGAATTGCTGTGGGGCGCGCCCGGAACGATGCACGCCGCGCTGACGATGCATGAGTGGACCGGCGAGGCGCGCTGGGCGGACCTGTTCCGCGCCGATGCGGACGCGCTGTGGCGCGCATTCCTGCCGGCGGACGAGGCGCCTTGCCGGCTCTGGACGCAACCGCTCTGGGGACGGAAGCAGAAGATGACCGGCGCCGGACACGGCTTCGCCGGCAATGCGAGCGCGGTAATCCGCGGCCGCGCGCTGTTGCCGGCAGAAGCGTGGTCGGCGTGGGCGGACGCCATCATCGAGACCGCTCACGCCACCGCGCTTCGCGACGGCCCGCTCGCCAATTGGGTACCCGAAGTTCCGCCGGCCCACACGCCGCCCAAAATGCTCGTGCAGTGGTGTCATGGCGCGCCGGGGATGGTGACGAGTCTGTCCGCCCTTCCGGATCCGCGCCTCGACGAACTACTCGCCGCGGCTGCGGAATTGACGTGGGCCGCGGGCCCGCTGCAAAAGGGCTCGGGGTTGTGCCACGGCACTGCCGGCAATGGCTATGCGTTGCTGAAATTGTTCAAGCGCAGCGGCGACTCGCGCTGGCTGGACCGAGCACGGGCATTCGCGATGCACGCGATGGCGCAAAGCGACCGCCTGACTGAAGAGCACGGCCAACGCCGGCATTCGCTGTGGACCGGCGATCCGGGTGTCGCCTGCTACGCGTGGAGTTGCATTGTCGGCGACGACGCGCTGCCCAACCTCGACCAGGAACGGTGACGCCGCGCATCGGCTGCGCCGCGACGCATCAGGACTTGGGCTCGGGCGCCGGGTGAATGTTGTCCACCCAATGCACTTCCTCGGGATTCGCCTCCACGTTGGGAAGGTCGAGGTTGACGACGACGGGCTCCTGGCCGCTGCGGCAAAGCACGCATGACAACGGCTCGACGTCGCTCGCGTTGATTTCCTGATGCGGCACGAATGGCGGGACGTAAATGAAATCGCCGGGTCCCGCTTCCGCCGTGAACTCGAGGCGATCGCCCCACTTCATGCGGGCACGGCCGGACACCACATAGATCACGCTCTCGACGGCGCCGTGGTGATGCGCGCCCGTTTTTGCCTTGGGGTGGATGACCACGGTGCCAGCCCACAGCTTTTCCGCACCCATGCGCGCGTGCGTGATCGCGGCCGCGCGATTCATCCCCGGCGTCTGCGCGGTATTCGTGTCGAGTTCGCCGGCGCGGACGACGCGCACGCCGTGATGACGCCATGCCGAATCTGTACTCACTCGCATCGCTCCTCGTGGGTAATTGCCATCACTCGACGCAGTCGCGGTCCAGCGCGTTGCGGACGACCACCGCGAATTCGTCCAGTAGACAGGGAAAGCCGGGCGCGTTGGCGCTGCAGCCGCGCAGCCGCAACGGCGTCTTGAGCGGCGGCGTTTCGAGCGTCAACGGCGACACCTTGCGCATCTGCTCGAGCGATTGCGCAACGTAGGACGAATACACGCGCTGCTTCTTGTCCGGTCCCAGCCGCACTTCGAACACCAACGCACCTGCAGGAGGCGTCTGGTTGCGCTGATAGCCCGCCTGCGTCCAGGTCAGGTCCAGGATGCCCGCGAGGTTGGCGATGTTGGTGTCGTGACCGACGTAGGCGATGAATTTTGCGTCGCGCACTGCGGTATCGGCGGAGCCCAGGCCGGACGAGTGCCCGCCGGTGACCGCGGCTGCTGCGCGCATCAGCAGTGCGGATCCCTGGCGACGCGCGAGGTAGGGCGTGCGTTCCATGAGGTCGAGGGCCTCGGTGCGCAAGCGAAACGTCTGCAGCATCTGCGGCGCGCTCAAGCGGCCCCAGGCGACCTGGTTCGCCTCCATTCCCTCGGCGTATTGGAGCAGGAAGATCTCGGCTGCAGTCGATGCGATGGCGAATGCGCCAAGCATTTCCAAACCCTTGCCATCCGGCAGCGGCGACAACGCGGTAGGCAGACTGGCGAGCTTGCAGCCTTCCGGCCTGCCGAACGCCGCGCACAGTGCCGGCTTGCAGCAGTCCATGCCCGCCTGCAGCGCATCGACGGGTGCCTTGAAATCCAGCGCCACAGTGTTGTGGTCGCCGGCCACGCGCGAAAGGATTGCGGTCTGGGCGGCAAGCGCGTCGAGGCGGCACGTGCCAGCCGCGATCGGATGAAATAGACCGTCGATGGTCGCATCCGGCTTGCTGCGATAGGCGAAGCCACATCCCGGCGCGACGCCGTCGAGCAGCGCCTGCGCGGTGGCCTTGGTGCGCTCTTCCAAGTCCGCGTAGAGATAGACGCTGCCGCGCTGAGGGCATCCCTGCTCGGGCAGCAGCTGCTCGGACACCGCGTAGGCGCGGTAATACTGGCCGAGCACCTTGGCCAGCTGCCCGCCACGAGCCGTCAGGCTTCCCGCGGGTTCGTTCCATGCGGGCCACGCCCGTGACGACCAGCCATCCAGTTCCGCCGGAGACGTCAGCGGGGTGCGGACACCGTCGCGCGCAATGATCACGATCTTCTGCAGGACCTCGTCACCCGCCGCGACGGCGAAAAGCGGCACGCCAACGAAAACTGCGACCGCCAGTGCCAGCAAGGTGCGGATCACGCGGCGGCTATGGAATCCGCGAGTCGTCCGGTCGTTCAATGCGATGTCGGGTTTCATGGCCACGAATCTTGCGCCGGGACGCCCGCAACCGCAACGATCGTCAAGCGCACACGCCCGCGTACCTCCGGGTTGATGCCCAACAACGCCGGATGCCGCCGAAGCAGTATCATTGCAATCCCCGTCGAGGAGAACAACCATGAGCGAAAGAGAAGTCGTCATATTGAGCGGCGTGCGGACGGCCATCGGTGACTACGGCGGCAGCCTGAAGGACATCGCGCCCAGCGAGCTGGCCGCCCGGGTCGTGAAGGAAGCCGTTGCCCGCGCCAAAGTGGATCCGAAGGATGTCGGCCAGTGCGTCATCGGCAGCGTCATCCACACCGAACCCAAGGACATGTACATCTCGCGCCTCGCATGCGTGAATGGCGGGCTGCCGCACGATACCGGCGCATTCACCGTCAACCGCCTGTGTGGCAGCGGCATGCAGGCCATCGTCTCGGCCTCGCAGTACATCCTGCTGGGCGAAACCGACGTCGCGGTGGCAGGCGGCGCCGAGAGCATGAGCCGCGCGATCTACGCGTCGCTGACGCAGCGCTGGGGCGCGCGGATGAGCGACTCGAAGATGCTGGACATGATGGTCGGCGCGCTGACCGACCCGTTCGACACCGTGCACATGGGCGTCACCGCAGAGAACGTCGCGGCCAAGTGCGGGCTGACTCGCGCGGACCAGGATGCATTCGCTGTCGAGAGCCACAAGCGCGCCGCGGCGGCCATCGCCGCCGGCCACTTCAAGAGCCAGATCCTGCCCATCGAACTGAAGAGCAAGAAGGGACCGGTTGTGTTCGACACTGACGAGCATGTCCGTGCCGATGCGTCGCTGGAGGGGATGGCCAAGCTCAAGGCCGTGTTCATCAAGGAAAACGGCACCGTGACAGCCGGCAACGCATCGGGGATCAACGATGCCGCCTCCGCCGTCGTGCTGATGGAGAAATCCGCCGCGGCAGCCAAGGGCCTGAAGGCCATGGCGCGGCTGGTCGCTTACGGCCATGCGGGTATCGATCCCAAGATCATGGGTTTGGGTCCGGTGAGCGCCGTGAAGCGCGCGCTGGCTAAAGCGGGCCTCAAGATCGGCGACATGGACGTCATCGAGTCGAACGAGGCATTCGCGGCGCAGGCGTTGGGTGTGTCCAAGGAAACCGGAATGGACGCGAAGAAGGTCAACCCGAACGGCGGCGCGGTCGCGCTGGGCCACCCGATCGGTGCAACCGGCTCCATCCTGACGGTCAAGGCGATGTACGAACTACATCGCACCGGCGGCCGCTACGCGCTGATCACGATGTGCATCGGCGGCGGACAGGGTATCGCCGCGATCATCGAACGCGTTTGACGCAACAAGGGGCGCGCTACGATGCGCGCCCCCACTCACAGGGAAAAACTGAATGACCATTTCCATGTATCAGGCATCGGTGCCGGTGTTCGTCAAGGGACTGACCAATCTGAAGGCGATCCTCGAGAAGGCGCTGGCGCACGCGCAGGAGAAGAAGATCGACGATACGGTGTTCGTGAGCGCGCGGCTGTATCCGGACATGCTGCCGTTGTCGGGCCAGATCCAGATTGCCACGGACATGGCGCGGGGCACGGCGGCGCGGCTGACGGGCAGCGAGCCGCCCAAGTGGGAGGACAACGAAAAGACGATCGCGGAACTGATCGCGCGCATCGACAAGACGATCGACTACCTGAAGTCGTTCGCGGCAGGTCAGATCGACGGCACGGAAGGCAGGACGATCACGCGGACGATTCGCGGCAACCCCATGAATTTCACCGGCGTCGATTACCTGCAGCAGTTTTCGATTCCCAACTTCTATTTCCACGCAGCGACTGCCTACGGCATCCTGCGCCACAACGGAGTCGCCGTCGGCAAGTTGGACTTCCTGGGCAAGCTCGGCTAGGAACCGGCAAAGCTATTTGCCGACCTGCTCCAGCGCGTTGCGCATTGGCGCGCTGGAGATCTGCATCAGTCCGCTGTAAGGCCGGTTCATCTCCAGGATCAGAAAGATCGCGCCGGCGACGGAGGCCGCGCCGACGAAAAAGGCAGTACAGACCGTGGCGTTGAAACGCGCGAACAGTCCGAAACCCAGGAACAGCACCACCAGCCAGAACACGAGCACGACAAAGAATGGCCAGGACAGTGAGCCACCGGCCTGTTCGGACATCAGCCGCCGCGTGTGGGCCATGTCGGTCAGCAGCTGCAACGCCCGGCCTTTGGCGTATACCTGTGAGGCCGATGCCGGCGCCAGGTTCGCGATCATGCCGAAGACGTCCTCGCCGCGCAGGCGGACCTGTTGCGAGGGCAAATTTGCCGTCCCCGCGCCATCGCGAGGCCAGATCCGCGCAACATCGGCCGCGACGACCTCGCGCAGGCCGGTCCGCACGTCGGCCGCCTCCGGACCATAATTCGCGAGCATGCGATCGAGCAGTGACAGATTGACGGCAAGCTGCCGCACTTCGGACTCCTGTATGTCATAGGCGTTGTGCGCGGACGCGATCAGCAGGCTCAACACCAGCGCGGCAATCGTGGCGATCAATCCCAGCACCAGCTTGATGACGTCCTTCGAGTTGCCTTCGCGGTGAGGCTCCGGCAGCCGGGCGTGCAGAAACGTGCCGAGCAGCGCGCCCAGGAACACGCACGCGAACACCGTCATGGAAATGAGGATCGTGTTCATGCGATGAAAGGCCCGCCGATTCGCCCAACGCCGGCTACTTCATCATGCCCAGTCCCTTGGCGGCGTTCAGATACTCCACGGAACGCTCCTTGACGAATGCCGGGATCTGCTCGACCGAAATATCCGTCACCTCGAAGCCGCCTTCGACCATCCGCTTGCGCAGATCCGGATCCTTGTTGATCGCATCCATCATGTCCGACACCTGCTTGCGCACGTCCGGCGGTGTGGATTTAGGCACGCCGATGCCGCGATAGGCGCCGTCGACCCAGTTCAATCCCAACTCCTTGAACGTCGGCACGTCGGGAAACTGCGGCAGTCGCTTTTCGGTGGCGACCGCGAGCATCCGCATCTTGCCCTTCTGCTGAATGGCCAGCGTCGAATACGACATCGCGCCGGTGACGTGGTTGCCCAGCACCGCGGAGACCAGGTCGCCGGTGCCCTTGAACGGAACGTAGAGCGTCTTGATTCCGAGCTCGCGATTGAGGCGTTCGCTCGCGAGGTGGTTTGCCGAATTGGTGCCGGAACCGGCCAGGCTGATCGACTCGGGTTTCTCGCGTGCGGCCTTCACCAGGTCCGCGAAAGTCTTGTAGGGACTGTCCTGCGGAACGATGATCGCGTCGGGCGTGTAGTGGAAGAAATAGACGGGAGTGATGTCCTCCGTCTTGAACTGCGTCCCGGCCTCGAGCGGCTGCAGCACGATGTGCGGCAGGTTGACCCCCATGATGGTGTAACCGTCGCCGGGCATCGAGTTCAACTGCGACCACGCCAGCGCGCCACCGGCACCCGCCTTGTTCACCACGATCAGGTCCTGATTGAACTTGATCTTGAATGTCTGTTGCTGCAGGCGCGCCGCGACGTCCGATTCGCCGCCCGGAGCGAACGGAATGATGTACTGGATCGGTTTGTCGGGATATGCAGCGTTTGCCGCGGCGGCAAAAACCACAATCGCAAGGCCGGCGGCCGCGCGAGCGAAGCACGATATGCGCATGGACTGCTCCTCATTTAGACAGCCTTAGGCGGGCTGCGCCCGACGGCGCGATTGCTGCAACGCGCCCGCTCCGGACCGGCCCGCCGCCATTGTGCACGACCGGCGCAAGATTGCCGATCGGACCGTGCGGTCAACCGAGGCTGGGCGACAGCCTGCTCCGCGCAGCGGTGGGGCTGATGTCCTCGCGCCGCGCGAAATCTTCCAGCTGGTCATCGCCGATCCTGCCGACGGCGAAGTACCGGGAATCCGGAAGCGAAAAATAGAACCCGGACACCGCCGCCGTCGGCAGCATCGCGAAATTCTCGGTCAGCGTGATTCCAATCGCGGGCGCCTGCAGGACGTCGAACAGCGGCGCTTTCACCGCGTGGTCCGGGCACGCCGGATACCCGGGTGCGGGCCGGATGCCACGGTATTCCTCGCGGATCAGCGCGGTGTTGTCGAGGGACTCGTCGGGGGAATAGCCCCACAGTTCGCGCCGAACCTTCGCATGCAGCCATTCGGCAAACGCCTCGGCGAGCCGGTCGGCCAGCGCCTTCAGCATGATCGCGCTGTAGTCATCCTTTGCCGCCTCGAACTCCGCGAGCTTCCTTTCGATGTTCAGTCCGGCCGTGACGGCGAACATGCCGAGGTAATCCTGCACCTGCGACTGCCTTGGCGCGACGAAATCGGACAGGCAGAAGTTCGGCTTGCCGGGCGGCCGCTCGTTCTGCTGGCGCAGGTTGCGCCATGTCAGCGCCGCGTGCGCACGGGATTCGTCGGTATAGCAAACGATGTCGTCGCCCACCGCGTTCGCCGGGAGCAGGGCGACCACGCCGTTCGCGCCCAGCCACCGTCCCGTGATGATCTGCCGCAGCATCGCCTGCCCTTCGGCATACACGTTGCGCGCGGCTTCGCCTACGACCGCATCGTCGAGGATCGCGGGAAACGGTCCCGAAAGTTCCCACGCTTGGAAGAACGGGCCCCAGTCGATGTGCTTCGCGATCTCCGCCAGGTCGACATTGCGGAACTCGCGGCGGCCGACGAAGGTAGGAACGGGCGGCACGTACTTGTCCCAATCGATCGTAAAGGCGTTGGCGCGCGCAGCCGCGAGCGTCACCAGTTTCGGTCCCTTCTTGCCGGCGTGCAGCACGCGCGCCTTTTCGTAGTCCGCCGCGACGTCCGCGACGTAGGCGGCACGCAGGTCGTCGGACAACAGGTTGCTCGCCACGCCGACGGCGCGGGAGGCGTCGGGGACATAGACGGTGACGCCCGCGTAGTTGGGCGCGATTTTTACCGCCGTGTGCACTCGCGATGTCGTCGCGCCGCCGATCAGAAGCGGCTGCTGCATGCCAAGGCGCTGCATCTCGTGCGCGACGTGCGCCATCTCCTCGAGCGACGGCGTGATCAGCCCCGACAAGCCGATGATGTCGGCGTTGCGCTCCTGTGCCGTAGCCAGGATTTTCTGGGCCGGCACCATGACGCCCAGGTCGATGACGTCGAAGTTGTTGCACTGGAGCACGACACCGACGATGTTCTTGCCGATGTCGTGGACGTCGCCCTTCACCGTGGCCATCACGATGGTGCCTTTTGGCTTGCCGACGTCGCCGGAGCGCAGCTTCTCCTCCTCGATGAACGGGATGAGATGGCCGACCGCCTGCTTCATCACCCGTGCCGACTTGACGACCTGCGGCAGGAACATCTTGCCCGCGCCGAACAGGTCGCCGACGACGTTCATTCCCGCCATCAGCGGCCCCTCGATGACCTGGATGGGCCGGGGGTATTTCCGGCGCGCCTCTTCCGTATCCTCGATGATGTGCGACGTGATGCCCTTCACCAGCGCGTGCGAAAGACGATCCTCGACACTGGCGTCGCGCCACGCGAGATCCTCGACGTTCACCTTGCCCTTCGCCTTGACCGTCTCGGCATGAGCCACGAGACGCTCAGTCGGATTCTCGCCGGACGACGGCCGACGGTTCAGCACCACGTCCTCCACCAGTTCGCGCAAGTGCGGATCGATCTGGTCATACACCCCGAGCTGGCCGGCGTTGACGATGCCCATCGACAGGCCTGCGCGGATGGCGTGGTACAGGAACACCGTGTGAATTGCCTCGCGCACCGCGTCGTTGCCGCGGAAGCTGAAACTCACGTTGGAGATCCCGCCCGACACCTTGGCGTGCGGCAGGTGTTCCCTGATCCAGCGCGTCGCGTTGATGAAGTCGACAGCGTAGTTGTTGTGCTCGTCGATGCCGGTGGCGATCGCGAACACGTTCGGGTCGAAGATCAGGTCTTCCGGCGGAAAGCCGACGCGGTCCAGCAGCAGGTCGTAGCAGCGGCGCGAGATCTGCGTCTTGCGCTCGAACGTGTCCGCCTGCCCCTTCTCGTCGAACGCCATGACGACGACGGCTGCGCCGTAGCGGCGCACCAGCCGCGCCTGGCGCAGAAACTCGGCCTCGCCTTCCTTGAGCGAAATAGAATTGACGATTCCCTTGCCCTGGACGCACTTGAGGCCCGCCTCGATTACCTCCCATTTCGACGAGTCGATCATCACCGGCACGCGCGCGATGTCGGGCTCCGTGGCAATGAGATTCAGGTATTTCACCATCGCCGCCTTGGAATCGAGCATCGCCTCGTCCATGTTGACGTCGATGATCTGCGCGCCGCTGGCGACCTGCGCGCGCGCGACTTCCACGGCGCCCGCATAGTCGCCGGCGAGGATCAGCTTGGCGAACGCCCGCGAACCGGTGACGTTGGCGCGTTCGCCGACGTTGACGAACAGCGAGTCGTCGCCGATGAGAAGCGGCTCCAGGCCGGACAGGCGCATCACGCGGGACATGGTCAGCAGTCGGCGGCGACGATCGTCGCGAGGGTCAATGGCATTTTCGGGCGTCCTGGAAGTATTGCGCGCGCAAGAGGTCAGGCGACCGCATCGACTGCGGCGTCCACCGGCAACTGCCGCGGTGGCAGCGACTTTATGGCGTCCGCGATGGCGGCGATGTGCTCGGGCGTGGTGCCGCAGCAGCCGCCGACGATGTTCACGAATCCACTCTGCGCGAAATCCTGCAGCATGCGCGAGGTCTGCGCCGGCGTTTCGTCGTAGCCCGTGTCGGACATCGGATTGGGCAGGCCGGCATTCGGATAGCACGAGACGAAGGTATCCGCGACCCGCGATATTTCCTCGATGTACGGGCGCATCAACGCTGCGCCGAGCGCGCAATTGAGACCCACGGCCAGAGGCCGCACGTGGCGCACGGCGTTCCAGAACGCTTCCGGCGTCTGTCCGGAAAGCGTGCGTCCCGACGCATCGGTAATGGTGCCGGAAACGATGACCGGCAAGCGACGCCCGACGCGGTCGAAGTACGCTTCGACGGCAAACAGCGCCGCCTTGGCGTTGAGCGTGTCGAATACGGTCTCGACCAGAATCAGGTCCGCGCCACCCTCCGCGAGTCCTTCCACCGCGTCCCCATAGGCCGCTGCAAGCGCGTCGAATGTCACGTTGCGCGCGCCCGGGTCGTTCACGTCCGGTGAAATCGATGCAGTTCGATTGGTGGGGCCGAGCGCGCCGGCGACGAAGCGGGGCTTGTCCGGCGTTCGCGCGGTCCACGCATCGCAACACTCGCGCGCAATGCGCGCCGCGGCGAAATTGATTTCCTTCGCGCGCGCCTCCAGCCCGTAGTCGGCCTGCGCGATCGACGTCGCGCTGAACGTGTTGGTCTCGATGACGTCCGCGCCTGCCTCCAGGTATTCGTCGTGGATCGCGCGAATCACCTCCGGTTGCGTCAGCACCAGCAGGTCGTTGTCGCCGCGAAGATCCCGCGCGTGCCCGTGCAGTCCGCACGATCCGGCGCCGCGAAAATCCGACTCGGACAGGTGGTGCTGCTGGATCATCGTGCCCATCGCGCCATCCATGATGAGGATGCGCGTGCGCATGAGGCGGGTTAATTCGGCGGTGCGATCAGGTTGCATCGGCGGAGTCGAGGTTGAAGACACGTTGCTGCCAAAGTCTTGAATTTTAACACTTTGCATTCAGCACTGCGGGCAGCCCCGTCATGTCCGGCGAACGCAGCGGAATTACGTGCGCCGCGGCCCGTGATACTCTTTTTCGCATGAAGCATTTCAAGCCCAAGGAAGCCTTCGACTTCCTCAACGCCAATCCGCAGGCGGTCTTCGTCGACTGCCGCAGCGAAATGGAGTATTTCTTCGTCGGCCATCCGGTCGGCGCGCAGCACGTGGCCTGGAACGACGGACCCGATTGGGACATCAACCCACATTTCGTGGGGCAGGTAAAAAAAGTCGCCAGCATGCACCGTCCCGTCGTCCTCATCTGCCGGAGCGGACATCGCTCGCTCGACGCGGGCCTCGCGCTGGAAAAGGCAGGGTTCGCCGATGTCGCCAACGTCGCCGATGGCTTTGAAGGTCCGCTGGATGAAAAAAAGCATCGCGGGAATCTTGCGGGCTGGCGTCACGAGGGCCTGCCGTGGGAGCAGTTGTAGCGCGCTAGCCACGGATTCCGCCGGCGTATGCTGTGCGCTTTCCACATCGAGGCGTCGCCTTTGACCAGCTATGGCCAGCTCTGCACGCTGTTCTACGACGCGGACAAACCGGTTGCGCCGGACGCCGAAGTGGCCTGGTACGCGCAACGCCTGCCACAAGGGGCCGGTCCGCTACTCGAGCTGATGTGCGGCTCTGGCCGACTCCTCGTTCCGCTCGCTGCCGCCGGTCTCAAGCTTCACGGCGTCGATTCATCCGCGGCCATGCTCGGAAGTTGCGAAGCGCGACTTGCCGCGCGCGGCCTGTCCGCACCGCTGTTTCGCCAGGACCTGGCCCACCTCAACCTGCCGTTTCGCTACGGTGGGGCCTTCATCGCCGCGGGATCGTTCCAGCTGCTAGCCGAGCCTGGCGCGGCGCTGCTGGCGTTGCAGCGCATTCGCGCGCACCTGGTCGAACCCGGCATCCTGCTGCTGAACATGTTCATTCCTTCGGATTCCGAACAGCGCCTCGGGGCGCCGCTGGTCGAGGTGCGCACGGTGCGGTTGGGCGACGGCTCGCAGATAGCGTTGCGCTCGGAAACGACGGTCTGGGCCGAGACGCGGATGTCGCGCACCGACTATCGCTATGCGCACCGGCGTGGCGCGACTCGGTTAGCGGAGGAACACGAGACGCTGACGCTGACGTGGTACCCGCCGGATGACATCACCGCGATCCTCGCCGATGCGGGCTTCCGCGACGTGACTGTCAGTGATCTCGACCGCAACGACAGCGGCGCGACGACCTACGCGGTGTCAGCGCGGCTCTAACGAGCGACCCATGTACACCGCTCCGGCGATTGGGTTGTGGTAGTACGGCGGGCATTCGCTGAATCCCAGTTTCGCGTACAGCGCGCGCGCCTCGGCCATGTGATCCAGCGTGTCGAGCTTGAGTTCGCGGTAGCCGATTTCGCGCGCGCCGTTGATAACCGCCTGCACCAAGCGCCTGCCGAGGCCGGTACCGCGCGCCTCCGGACGGACATAAAGGCGCTTGACCTCGGCGGTGGCATCCGGGTCCGATCCCGCTGAAGCAAGCGGCCGCAACGCGATGCATCCGATCGCGGCTCCCGGGGCGCCGGCAAGCAGCAACATCCCGCGCGGCGACGCGTACGCGCCCGGCAGCGACGCCAATTCCTGCGCGAATCCCTGGAAGCAGAGATCGACGTTGAGCCACGCCGCGTACTCCTCGAACAGCGCGCGCGCCTGCGCAATGTCGATCGGCATCACCGCCGCGCGGATCGGCGCGCTCATGCGTGTCGTCGTCAGCTCGCCGCGACGCAGTTACCTACCTTGATTTCGGTGCCCGCGTATTGCGCCTGCAGTTCCTTGAGCCGGGAGACGACCGGCTGCTGCGGATCGCGAATGACCAGAAGCGTCTGCGGCAACGGCTGCTGGCGCGACTGCACGCGAACCAGCTTGACGCCCTGTTTCGCGAGGTCGTCCGCCAGCGCCTGCGCCGGTGGCTCGGTGCGAAATGCCCCGAACACGACCGCGAACTGGCCGCGGCCCGCGTCGGCCACGAACATTTCCTTTACGCCCTGTTTGCGCAACTCAGCGACGCGGGCTTCAGCGGAATTGCGATTGGGGAATGGCGCAATGCTTACTGAATAGCCGGTGTCGATTTCCACGCGCCGCTGCGTCAGCAGGCGGCCCAGCGCCAGCGGTTCGAGCTCGCCCAGGATTTTCGTTCGCTCGGCATCGGACACCGGTCCGAACTCGACGCAGACATCGGCCAGCGCCGCGACCTTGGCGGGACCCAGCGCCGCGACTTCCTGCGGTGTCAGCAGCTTGATTTTCTCCGGATGCACCTGCTGCTGCATGCGGCTGCCTTCGCCGCTGTCGCTTGGAAGCAGCGTCAGGATGAACAGCGTGAGATTGGCGAGCAGGAGCAGGGCGACGATGATGCGCATGGTCCCGCGATTATCCACGACCCGCCACACCCCGGTAAATGCGGGGGGTCAGGCGCGGCGCAGCGAAATTTCGCCGGACAGGAAACGCGCTCGGCGCGGGCCGTCGGCCAGCACAAGCGCGCCCATGCTGTCTACGCCCGCGACAGTGCCGTCGACGTACTCGCCGTCAGGCAGCAGCAGCCTGACCGGCTTGCCCTGATAGGCATGGCGTCGTTGCCATTCAACGGCAAAGGGAGGAAAGCCCGTGTCCGCGTAGGCCGAGAGCGCGGAAGCCAGCTCGGCCACGACGCGCGCGAGCAGGCGATTGCGGTCGATAGGCGCCGCGCCGCGACCGGCAACGGCCGTGAGGTCGCTGACCGGCTGATCGATGTCGCGCTTGGCGGTGGCCGGCATTCGTATATTGAGGCCCACGCCGACGACGACGGTGGAAGGTCCCAGCGCGTCTCCATTCAGCTCGACCAGGATTCCGCCGACCTTGAGGTGGCGATAGATGAGGTCATTCGGCCACTTGAGTTCAACGCCTGCCAGGCCTTCGGCGTCGAGAGCACGAATCACGGCGACGCCGACCGCGAGCGAAAGTCCGGCCAGATAGCCTGCGCCCTGGTCGAACCGCCAGCCCAGCGAAAAAGTGAGGCTGCCGCCCGCGACCGCCGTCCATTTCCGACCACGACGACCCCTGCCCGCGGTTTGCCACTCCGCCGCGAGCACGGTGCCGTGAATGTCCTTGCGTTGGGCGCGGCGCAGCAGTTCGGTGGACGTCGATGCGATTTCGTCCACGACCTCGATGGCGACCAGCGGAACTTGCGGATTCTTGCGGACGATCTCGCTCAGCGCGGCCCGGACCTGATCAGCGGCAAGGAAATCGGGGGTGGCCAGCAGGCGATAGCCCCGGCCGCGGATTCGTTCCAGCGCGAGTCCTGCAGTCTCGGCTTCCTTCAGCAATTGCGAAACGCGCGCGCGCGTCAGCCCGACATTCGCGGCGAGATCTTCACCGGAATGGAAGGCGCCATCACCAAGTTGGCGCAGGAGCGTGAATCCGAGAGAGGTAAGCACTTACATACGCCAGTAATGTTGCACCGCCCAATGTACCATGCGCGGAGCCCCAATGCACCAGTTTCGGGATGCGAATCAGGCATGTGCGGCCGCCGCCGGGCAATTGCAAGGCCGACGCACGGCGGGCCGCGCCTACAGAACCCCTCGCCTGATCTGGTCCTGCTCAATGGACTCGAACAGCGCCTGGAAGTTGCCCTCCCCGAAGCCTTCGTTGCCTTTGCGCTGGATGATTTCGAAGAAGATCGGGCCGATGACCGTCGCCGTGAAGATCTGCAGCAGCATTTCGTCCTTGACCGGCGCGCCGTCCAGCAGGATGCGGTTCTTGCGCAGCCGCTCGGTGTCCTCGCGATGGCCGGGAAGGCGCCCGGCGAGCATGTCGTAGTACGTGTCCGGCGTGTCCTGGAACGCGACCGCCAGCGCGCGCAGTTTTTCCACCGACGCGAAGATGTCCTGCGTGCCGAGGGCCACGTGCTGGATGCCCTCTCCGTGATACGCGACGAGATACTCCTGGATCTGGCTCTTGTCGTCTGCGCTTTCGTTGATCGGGATCCTGATCTTTCCGCACGGACTGGTCATGGCCTTCGATTTAAGTCCTGACAGCTTGCCTTCGATGTCGAAATAGCGGATTTCGCGGAAATTGAAAATGCGCGTGTAGAAATCCGCCCACTCGCCCATGCGGCCGCGGTGCACGTTGTGCGTCAGGTGATCGATGTACGTCAAGCCCGCGCCGGCCGGATGCTGATCGACGCCCGGCAACGGGACGAAATCGATGTCATAGATCGACACGCCGCCGCCACTCGCGGACGAGCCTGAGTAACGGTCGACCAGATAGATGAGCGAATCGCCGATGCCCTTGATCGCTGGAATGTTCAGTTCCATCGGGCCCGGCCGGTTGGGCACCCCCCACGCGCCCTGGCCAACGGCCTGGTTGTACGCGGCGGCGGCGTCCCCGACGCGGAACGCGATAGCGCAGATGGAGGGGCCGTGCACGCGCGCAAACGATTGCGCGAACGAATCCGGCTCGGCGTTGACGATGAAATTGATCTCGCCCTGCCGATACAGCAGCACATTCTTCGAGCGATGGCGGGCGATTGCGGTGAAACCCATCTGCTCGAACAGATGGCCGAGCGCAGCCGGATCGGGCGCCGCGTATTCGATGAATTCGAAGCCGTCGGTACCGAGGGGGTTTTCCCAGAGCGGAGGAGTCGTCGCAGCCATGGTCAGCGTCCGAAAGCGTCGAGGGGCCGACAGTTTAGCAATCCACCGCGGTTTGGCGCATTCCTGCCGCGGATATCGTTGCGTCAGGTCTTCATGCTCGAGTCAGCAGTTCCATCACCTTCGCGTGCAATTCGCGGTCGCCGCATGCGAAGACGTCACCACCCTGGTCGCACGGTCCGCCGGACCAGTTCGTGATGACGCCGCCGGCGGCCTCGACCAGCGGAATGAGCGCCTGAACATCGTACGGTTGCAGGCCGGTCTCGACGACCATGTCGACGAAACCCATCGCGAGCTGCGTGTAGCAGTAGCAATCGCCGCCGAATCGCGTCAGCCGCGATGGACCGCTGATGGCGTTGTAGACGTCGACCTGGCGGGGCGACTGGAAATGCCGGGGGTCGGTGGTCGCGACGACGGCGTCCTCGATCCGCGCGCAGCGGCGTGTGCGCAGCGTTCGCTTCTGGTCGCCGCGCCGCCATTGCGCCAGGCCGCCTTGCGTGCCGACGAAGGTCTCGCCCACGTAGGGCTGGTGCACGACGCCGACTACCGGGCTCTCGCCGTCGTGAAGCGCGATCAGCGTTGCCCAGTGCAATTGGCCGAGGATGAAGCTGCGGGTGCCGTCTATAGGGTCGATCACCCATGTGAGAGGAGACGTGCCGCTGTGCTTGCCGTGTTCCTCGCCATGGATGCCATGGTCGGGATGCGCGCGCATGATCTCCGCGCGGATCACTTCCTCGGCCGCGCGATCGGCAATGGTCACCGGGTCATAGCCCATGACGTTGCGCTTGTCCTCGACGTCGATGATCTCGCGAAAGTGCGGCAGGATCGCTTCGCCCGCGGCGAGCGCCATCCGGTAGGCGAACTCGAGATAGCCTTCGGCATCGCGCGGATTCATCGCGCGGACCGCCTATCCAGAGAGATCCGCGCGTTCATGGCACCGATGGTACGCCGCGCGCCGCGAAGGCGAGGATGGCCCGCTCGGCCTCCGCGGTGAGCACGGCTTTCCATGCGCCGCTGTTGTCGCGCGCGGCGAGCCACGCCGCCGTGGCGTCGATCGTCTCCGCGAGCGGGCGAATACGCAGTCCCGCGGCCAGCGCGCGGCGGCAATCGAACTCCATGAAACCGGCCTCGTCGACGAACGTCGACGGAATCCACAGCGGCAGCCCCGTCCACGGCTCGACCTTGTGTTCGAGCAGCAGCGCCTCATCGACCCATGCGGGCGGCGGGGCGCCGGCACTTCTACCAAGCGCGTCCACAAGCGAACCCCAGGTCCAGTGCCCGGAAGGACTGGTGGCGTTGAACGTGCCGCTCTGCTTCGCTTCCACCAGATGGATCATCCACTCCGCAAGGTCGCGCGCATCGATGAACTGGACCGGCGCGCTGTTCGGCGCGGGAACGACGGCTTGTTCCGCGCGGTCTCCCAGCAACGCAGGCTGCCGGAAGCGCGCTACCCAATAGCCGAAACGATCGGTGGAGTCGTGCGGACCGACGATGAGCCCCGGGCGCACGATGATTGCCGACGCACCGAATGCCGCGCGGACCTCGTCCTCGCACGCGGCCTTGAGCGGCCCGTAGTACTTGGCGATTTCCTCGGTCGCGGGATCGTCGAGCTTTCCTACCGGCGCCGATTCGTCGCGCCCCGCGCCGCCGCCGTCCGCATAGACGGAGATCGACGATACGAACAGATATTGCGCAGCGCGTCCGCGGAGGAGTTCGGCGGACGCTCGCACTACGCGGGGTACGTACCCGCAGGTGTCGATGACGGCGTCCCAGTTCCCTTCGCGCAGCGCGTCGAGTTCCGGCGCCACCTTTGGGTCGCGATCGCCAGTGAGCATCGTCACGGCATTGTCCCAGTGATTGGGCGTTTTCCCGCGCGTGAACAAAGTCACTGCGTGACCCCGCGCCAGCGCCGTGTCCACCGCGTGGCGCCCCAGGAACCGCGTGCCTCCAAGGAACAGGATGTGCATGATCGCTCCCGTCGTAGCGCCCGCGCTATCCGCGCGGCACGATCTTGACGCCGTTCAGCTTCTCTTGCGCCTCCAGCAGCGATGCGATGTACTTGTCGCCGAAGCCCAGCAGGTTGGCGTTGACGAGGCTCTGGTGCACTGCCTCGCCCATGATGGAAGAGACCGGCAGCGACTCCGTCATGTGCGTGTAATAGCGCAGGTCCTTCATCGCGTTCACGAGCGTGAACTTGAGGCCGCCTAAGTCCCCGTCGAGCATCTTGCCGACGAGCATCTGGAAAATTCCGGAATTCACCGCGCCGGCCGACACGACTTCGTGCAGCTTGCGTATCGACAGGCCGGCCTTGGCCGCCGCGGCACAGGCTTCGGCGCTGGCGTTGGCGATCGACATGGCGAGAAAGTTGTTGATGAGCTTCAGCACGATGCCGTGCCCCGCCGGACCGGCGTGGATGATGTTCTCGCAAAATGCGGAAAGGACCGGCTTCAGCTCCGCGAACGTCGCATCGTCGGCGCCAACCATGATGTTGAGCTTGCCCAACTCCGCCTCGACCGGCGTCCGTGCCAGCGGCGCGTCGACGAAACGCACGCCCTTTTCCACCAGCGCTTCGCGCATTTTCGCCGTGGTCGCCGGCTCACTCGTCGACGTATCGATGACCACCAGGCCCTTGCGCGCCGCGCCGGCAATGCCGTCGCTGCCGTTGACGATTTCCTCGACCTGCGGCGCCCCCGTCACGCACAAGAAAACGATGTCGGAATTCTTCGCGACATCGGCGTTGGTCTTGACCTCCTTGGCGCCGGCCGCGAGCAGGTCCTCGAGCGGGGCGCGGTTGCGGTTGACCCGCACCGTCAGCGGGAATCCCTTGGTGACTAGATTCTTGGCGATTCCGTGGCCCATGAGCCCGATGCCGATGAAACCGATGCGCGGCTTGTCCATGCGTTGTCTCCTTGTTTTTGGAAGTTCAGTCGACGGCCGTCGGCTCGGGCGCGACAATCAGCGCGCGACGGCGTTCGTGCCAGGTAAGCAGCAATCCGCTGCCGGCGATGAGCGCCATGCCGGCCAACGTAAGTGCATCGGGGAAGTCGTTGTACGCGAGCCAGCCGATCAGCGTCGCGAAGACGACCTGGATATAGGTGAAGGGAGTCAACGCGGAAGCCGGCGCGCGCTGGAACGCCAGGATGAACAGGAAGTGGCCGATTGTCCCGATCACGCCGATGCCGGCAAGCAGCACGACATCCACCCACGTCAGGTCGATGCGCGAACCGAACCATGGCCACACGAAGGTCATCAGCAGCGTGCCGACCAGCGCCGGATAGAACAGCGAAACCCTCGGATCCTCGCCGGCAAGCATGCGCGTCGTGATCTGGTAAATGGCGTAGCACAACGCGGAACCCAGCGCGAACAGCGAGGTACCACGGAAGATTTCAGCCCCCGGCTGCACGATCATCGTCATTCCCGCCAGGCCCGCGATCACGAACGCCATCCGCGGCAGCGTCAGCCGCTCGTTGAGGAACACCATGGCCAGGATGATCACGATGGTCGGTGTCGTGTAATTGAGTGCCGTGGCATCGGCCAACGGCATGTGGGCAAGCGCCGTCATGAAGCACAGCGACGACCCCACCAGCAGGCCGCCGCGCAGCAGCTGCATGCGCAGTTGCCGTGTGTGCAACATGCGCGGGCCCATGCTCGGCGCCAGCCAGATCAGCATCGCCACCACCTGGAACCCCCAGCGCGCCCAGACCAGCAGCGGCACCGGATGCCGGACCGCGAGCGACTTGATTATGCCGTCGAGCACGGAGAAGCAGGCCACCGCGCCGACGATCATGAATACGGCGGTGGGCGGGATGTGGACGTGCGCGCGGGGCATCGAAACGGGGCCGTTGAAACGAAACGCCGGGCGCGGATTCAACCAATCCGGCGCCCGGCAACTGGTCAGACCAGTTTACCAGTTCACAGCCGCCGCCGCCATCGGATCACGGCCGGATATAGGCCCACCCTTGTTGCTGCTTCTGCATGATTTCCACGACGCCTGCGGAAACGTAGCCCACGTCCGGCAGCATGTCCGGCTTGGTCAACTTTTGTCCGCGCATCGTGTTTTCGCAGGCGACGACCTTTACTCCGGACGCCAGCGCCTCGCCCACGCGGACCCCGACCGCCGAATCCGCTTTCAGCATGCCGATGCCAGGACCGTAGGCGACGATCTCGATGTCGACATTGCCTGCGCCCAAGTCGGCCTGCAGGTTCCTGGCGTTGTTGAGCGCGAGATTCCACTTGGCGGCGTCGCCGTCGCTGACCTGCAGCACGACCCTCGACTTCGAACCACTGGGCTGTTGCGCCTGCACCGGCAGGATACCGATAACGAGCAGCAGCGCGAGCGCGGCCGCCGCGAGAGTTTTCAGTCGGTTGCATCCGAAATTCATGTTGGATCCTGGGCAGAATTGCGAAGCGTTGGAGCGGGTGAAGGGAATCGAACCCTCGTCGTAAGCTTGGGAAGCTTCTGCTCTGCCATTGAGCTACACCCGCGTGCCGGCCATTTTACGCGTCGGTAGCCGTGCATCGCAACGCGGCAGCGCACGTCAATGTCGTGTCACCCATTCAGCGGCTCCTTCCAGGGAGCGGAAGTTGCTGACCGACCGCGCATCGACATCGGATGGGAGGAGTTCACGCACCATCCGCGATAGCTGGTCTCCCGGGCCGAGTTCGAGAAAAACGCGGCAGCCGCGTTCGTAAAGCGCCTCGAGGCACCGAGACCACTCGATTGTCGTGGCGAGCTGTGCGGCGAGCGCGGAGATCGCCTTCGCCCTGCTCGTCACCAAGGAGGCATCGACACCCGCGATCACGGGTATCACCGGCGCGTGCAAAGTGGAGGCGTCGAGCGCCTGCTGGAATGATCGAACTGCTTTCGCGAGCCAAGGCGTGTGCGATGCCACACCGACCTTGAGGCAGGTGACCTGGCCACCGCGCGCCACGGCCTGCGCCGATAACGAATCGAGGATAGTGCTATCGCCGCCGACGACGAACGCATCATTGCCATTGGCGATCGCAATCCACGCCGAACGCCCGGCGCACAGGGCTTCGACGTCGGATCGAAGCAGGCCGCGGAGCGCGAGCAGGCCGCCGGGTCTCGGATTTGCGGCGTCCATGAAAGCGGCCCGGCGCTGTGCAAGCCTAGCGAGTTCACCGGCGGCAATCCCGCCAGCACAGGCATGGCTCGCCAGTTCGCCAACGCTGTAGCCCGCGAACGACACGGGCTGCGGAAGGGCGCCCCGAAGCGCTGCCCAGGTCGCGAATTCGATGAGACAAAGCAAAGGCTGCGCGATGGCATTGTCGTGAATCAGGAGCGGCTGCGCTAGCCAGTCCCGCACGTGCGCGCCGACTGCCTGCGCGCCCTCGGCCAGAACGTCCTCGGCGTCGGGATGTCCCGCGACAAGTTCAAGCATTGCCGAATGCTGCGCCCCCTGCCCGGGACAAAGAATCGCGAGCTTCACCGCGTCAGCGCTTGCCACTCGTGGACGAAGCACGCAGCGGCCAAAAGGTCGGCGCAACCGCCAGGAGAGACTCGCGCGCGCGAACATTCCCGATGCAGCATTTCCGCGCGGTCATGCCATCCATCCGCGAAGACGCTGCCGCTGGCGATGAACTCCGCCGCACCTTTTTGAACACGGTCCAGGGCCGTCGCACCGCCTCGAAACAGCACGTTTGTATCATCCACTTCAGCGGCTAGCGCAAAGAACGCATGCAGGCGCGCCCGATGCATCCCTGCGCCGCGCGCCAGCGCGTCGCGCATCGCGGGCAATCCGATCTCGAACACCGAGGGAAAGGCATGCACGGCCTCACCACGGGCACCCGCAACCCGATACCGGGCCGCCACCTGCTGACCATGGGAAGGTACGGTCGCGACCGAAGCGTGCACCGCGATCAGGTCACGATGCCAATCTCGCAGGAGCACATCGCGCAGGGCCGCATCCGAAGCGTCGCCGCCGCGAATCCAGGCACGTCCGGCCGCCGCACTCAGTAACCCCAGCGTGAAGATCGCGCCGCGATGCGTATTCACACCGCCCGTTGCGCGCAACATCTGACTTTCGGCATTCAACCCCAGGCGGCGCAGTTCCGACATCGGCACCCCTGTCGCCCCTGCCTGCGCGATGGCGATGAAGTAGTGGCGAAGCGAGAGCAGGCTGCGCAAAAATGTCGTAGCGTCCATATCCTCGTGGGCGCCGCCATCGCGCAGGCTGACAAGTCCCGGCTTCGGATACAACACGAGCTCCCAGTACAGACTTTGCACGGCAATGCGACCTATCGCGCGCTCCGGCGCTAGGCCGGCCTGCACGGCGCGCGAGGGCGGCGCGAGCCTAGCGACGTTCACGCGCATGCCGCGACAGCCTTGGAACCCAACGCAAGTCGCGCCTCCAGGTCACCTCGGGCGCACAGCCTTGGCCCATACAACGATTTGACGATGATGCGTCGTGACGGTCTCCTGCCATCGGCCGGTGCCCATTCCCGCCACGCTATGGCATCGTCGTCTCCCAACAGAATTTCTCCATCGGCGCGGCGGCCGGACTGACGTTCCCATTCGTACAGCAACTTCACACCTGCGGCGATCTGCGCGGAGTCACGCGCCCGCCATAGAAAGTCGACGTCGGACCGGGCCGTAAGCCAAGGGCGCCGCGTCAGCGCATGCCACGCGACGGAGCCATACACGCGCAATTCGACATTGGCGTCGTTCGCTGAATGTAGTAGCCGCCGCAGCGGCGGTTGCCAATCTGGAGGCAGTCTTGAAATGGCAGTCTTCAGATCGAGCGGCGGCGCCACGCGGACGATGACGCTAGCCGGAACGGTAAGCGCCAGACGTCGTTTGCCGAGGTCGGGCGGCAACGGCAAACCGGCGGAAACCGAATACGCTGCTGGGCAATCCTTATTACCGGCGGACGACTGGCGGCACACTACCAGCGGCCAGCCCGCAGCAAGGTGCGCGGCGACCTGTACATGCACCGTGGAGTCAACGATTTGCTCGATTGCAGCCGCGCGCCATACCGGCGACGTCCAGAGTAAATGGTGGCGGCGCAGCCATTGCGGATGCATGGCGGGCTCAGGGACTTTGCGCAACTCGCTGCGCCACGGGTCGCGCCAGTATGCGGCCGCCACGTTGGAAGCCGCTCTCGCTGCGCCGATCCACGGCATCCGAGCGGCGCAACATGTCGAGCAGGTGCGGCGCGAGCGCCCCATCCCATAGCGCGTCGACCGCCCCCATCCGGACATAGTTGATCGCACCGGGCGCGAAAACCGGCGAAATCTCGCTCAGCGCACGCAGCCGTTCTTCGGCCAGGCGGGTAACCCTGGCCATCGCCGGCAGGCCCATAACCCGAATTTCCGCCTCTGGCAGCGCCGCACAAAGATCGGCCATCATCGCATTGGGAATGAAACCGCCCGAGAGCGCCTGGTCATAGATAAGGCCGAGAACGCGGTGTCCTCGTTGGCGTGCGATTTCGACGCATTTGCCCAGATGCGCCATGTAGCTATTAATGCCGAGCAACTCGTCGCGGTGCCGCAATCGTTGCCCTTTGGTATCGATCAGGAACAGCACCGGCCGGCCGGGATGCTGCTGCACGACATCGAGTACCGCGCGGCCCATTGCCAACGCCAGCTCCACACCAACTTCCGCGTGATTGGTGGTGCCAATGATGGCGAAGAGTTGCTTGCCGCAACTGCCCGACCCGCACAGAAAATCGCCGGTTTGCGCAATGTCGTGCCCTTGCGGGAACAACGCGTCGGTGACCGCTCGCCAATCCATCGCTTGACTCCGTCTTCGTCAACGCGCAGTGCGCGTTTGCGCCAACTGCAGGAATTCGGGCGTATCGAGCATCGGTACTTGCGACGGCTCGTTCCAACCGAGCGCACGCCAGACGTCCTGGCCGTCGTTGCACGCGCCAAATTGCTCGATTCGCCGGCTGAGCACCTCGTGCTCACGCAGGACAGTGTCCAAGTCGAATGGCACGGTGCCCGCGATCAGTGTCAGCAACGCAGCCCTGAACTCCGCTATGCCGTCCGTAACGAGCATGCTGCAATCGCCTAACAGGTAACGGTGCTTGCCGCCGACGGTTCGCCACACTAGCGCGCGGTCGCGCGAATCGAATTCCTCGACGCCGCGCGCTGTCTCGATTACCTCCGGGCCGGAGAGGCCGAGCCTGCCCTCCTCGCTCATAACCAACGCGTCGCAACATCGTGCCGCGATGCCCATGCCGCCAAAGCAACCGTAGCGCCCGCCGATGGCACCGAGCACCGCCACGCCGGCAGCGCGCGCCGAAAGTATCGCGCGCATCACCTCCGATACGGCGATCAATCCGGCATTGGCCTCCTGCAGCCGCACTCCACCTGATTCGAGGAGCAGGATCACGGCCGCTGGTTTTACCTGGATGGCCTTTTCCAACAAGCCAACAAGTTTCGCGCCCTGCACTTCACCCACGGCGCCACCCATGAAGTCGCCTTCCTGCGCCGCGATGAGTACGGATTGCCCGTCGAGCGCGCCCGTCCCGATCACCACGCCATCATCGAATGCGGTCGGAAGATCGAGCGCCTCCAAGTGCGGACTCACCACGCGTTCGGTCGGCGGGAGGATCTCCCGGAAGGAACCCGTATCGAGAATCCCGTCTACGCGTTCGCGCGCGGAGGACTCGTAGTAGCTGTGCTTCATAGTGCGGTGGCACTGCCCGGCACCGTGCCCGTAAATTCTTCGGCCGCCTGGTCCAGGCGCAAACTGACGATGGCCGGTGTCGCGCCGTTGTCATTGATGGAAATGCGGACATCGCCGAGTGAGTGACGCGCGAAAAAATCGGCTACGACAGCGTTCCAGATTGCGCCAAAGCCTTCGGCAGCCGTGTTGATTTCGACGGTGCACCCTCCGTCTAGCGCCGCGGATTCGATCAGGACTTCGAGATTGCCCGAACCGACGACGCCGACCAGCCGTGCCGCAAGCGGATGCAGGACACGACCTCCAGTGAAGCGATATTCCAGCCGTTCCATCAGCGCTCCTGTGTCACCAATTGCGAAATTGTTGCGGAGGCTTGTACAAGCCTCCCGAAGCGCGCACCAGATCCTTGATCGAGCGTGCCGCCAGCAAATCACGTGTCGCCATGCGCTTGTCGATGCCCAGATCTTCGGCCCGGCGGATTACCCCTCTTGCGCGAAGTCTCTCGACCATTTGGTGATCTCGCGCGAGTCCCACCTGTGTATATCCAGCGACGCCGCGGATGGCCTGTGCACGCTCTTCGTCACTGCGACACAGCAGGAGGTTGGCGATGCCTTCCTCTGTCAGGATGTGCGTCACGTCATCGCCGTAGATCATCACGGGTGGCAGCGCCATGCGGGCGGATTCGGCCAGTGTCCACGCATCGAGCCGCTCGACGAACGCCGGCTGCATGTGCTCGCGAAACGTCTCGACCATCTGCACGACCAGTTTCCTGCCGCGAGGCATCACGCCGCGCGCCGCATCCGCGGCTTCGGTTCCGGCTTTCAGCCACGCGGGGCTGGCGTGACGGCGACCCCGCGCATCGGAGCCCATGTTGGGCGCGCCCCCGAATCCCGAGATGCGCCCGAGGGTCGCAGTCGAGCTGTTGCCACCGAGGTCGATCTGTAGGGTGGACCCGATGAACATGTCGCACGCGTAGTGTCCAGCCGTCTGGCAAAAGGCGCGGTTGGAGCGCAACGACCCGTCCGGGCCAGTGAAAAAAACATCGGACCGCGCTGCTATATAGTCCTCCATTCCGAGCTCGGAACCGAACGAATGCACGGTTTCCACGAAGCCCGCCTCGATCGCGGGAATCAGCGCCGGATGGGGATTGAGCGCCCAGTGCTTGCAGATACGGCCCCGTAGTCCGAGACTCTCCGCAAAGGTTGGCAGCAGCAACTCGATGGCAGCGGTATCGAAGCCGATGCCGTGATTGAGGCGTTGCACGCCATATTCAGCATATATGCCCTTGATGGCCATCATCGCCATCAGCACCTGGATCTCGGAAATCTGCGCCGGGTCCCGCGTGAAAAGCGGTTCGATGAAGTGCGGCTGCGGACTCTGCACGACGTAGCCGATCCAATCCCCCGGAATGTCGACACGCGGCACTCGTTCGACAATCTCATTCACCTGGGCAATCACGATTCCGCCCTTGAATGCGGTAGCTTCTGCGATAACCGGCGTGTCTTCGGTGTTCGGTCCCGTGTAGAGGTTGCCTTCGCGATCGGCCGCCTGCGCGGCGACCAGGCTGACGCGCGGCGTTAGGTCGACAAAATAGCGGCCGAAGAGTTCGAGGTACGTATGGATAGCGCCGATAGCGATCCGGCCGTCGCCTACCAGCTTCGCCAGGCGCCCGGCTTGGGGACCTGAAAACGAGAAATCGAGTCGCGTGGCGATGCCGCTTTCGAATACGTCGAGGTGTTCGGGTAACGCCAGCACCGACTGCACCATATGCAGGTCGTTTACGACTCGCGGATCCACGCGAGTCAATGCGTGGGCCAGGAAATCCGCCTGCTTCTGATTGTTGCCTTCCAAGCATACGCGGTCGCCCGGCGCGATCACACTCTCGAGCAGCGCCACGATATCAGCCGCCGCCACCACCTTGCCCAACAGTCGGCCCTCAAGCCGGCTCGCCGCGCGCTCCATCCGGCGCGCGCGATCCCGCGCACCTTCATTCCAGGTGCGCGCCAGCGCGGGCCGTGCGGTCACTTCCCCGGCCCCATGATCTGGTCTGGGAACCAGGTGGCAATGCCGGGGAATGCGCAGATCAGGAATACGGCGAGGAACATCAGTCCCACGAAGGGCATCACGCCCCAGATCAGATCCTTGAGCGGAATGTCGGGCGCGACGTTCTTGATGACAAATATGTTGAGCCCGACCGGGGGATGGATGAGTCCCATCTCCATTACGATCGTCATCAGGACGCCGAACCACACGAGATCAAACCCCGCTGCTTTGAGTGGCGGCAGCAGGATCGGTACGGTCATGAGGATGATGGACACCGGAGGCAGAAAGAAGCCCAGCACGATGACCAGCAGCAATACAACCGACAAAAGCAGCCACTTCGACAGGTGAAGCGCGACGATCCACTCAGCCGCCGACTGGCTGATGCGCAGATAGCTCATCACGTACGAGAACAGCAGCGACATGCCGATGATGAACATCAGCATCGTCGACTCCTTCAGCGTGCTGGAGAGAATCGGCGCCAGATCCTTCGGTCGCCAGACGCTGTACACCGTAGCCACCAGCACCAGCGCGAGAATCGCACCCAGCCCAGCAGTCTCCGACGGCGTGGCAAATCCGCCATACAAAGCAACCATTACGCCGATCAGCAGGACCACAAACGGCACCACACGTGGCAGCATCTCGACTTTCTGCTTCAGCGTGTACTCGGTGGTATCGAGGTAGGCCGACGCCGTGCCGCTGGCCTCATATGCGGCAAGCGCGGCTCGGTGCTCCTTGCGATATCGAAAGATCGCGTAGAGCGCGAAGAGCGCGACCAGCAGAATGCCGGGGCCTATGCCTGCCAGAAAGAGCCTGCCCAGCGACTGTTCCGCCGCGACGGCGTAGAGGATCATCACGATCGACGGCGGCAGCAGGATGCCCAGCGTGCCGCCGGCGGCAATGATGCCCGCCGCGAACCCGGGCGAGTAGCCACGTTTGCGCATCTCGGGAATGCCGGCACTGCCGATGGCGGAGCACGTGGCCGGACTCGAGCCGGCCATGGCCGCAAAGAGAGCGCACGCAAACACGTTCGCAATGCCCAATCCGCCGGGGACTTTGCTCATCCAGACGTGCAGTGCCGAGTACAGATCCTGTCCCGCGCGCGATTTTCCGATCGCCGCTCCCTTGAGAATGAACAGTGGAATCGAGAGCAGCGTTATGCTCGCCATCTCCTCGTAGACGTTCTGCGTGACGGTATCAAGTGACGACGCGGGCATGAAGAAATACATGAACGTCACCGCCACGCCGCCCAGCGCGAACGCAATCGGCATGCCGGAGAACATCACGATCAACGTGACAGCGCCAAACAGCAGGCCTAGCGCGAGCGGGCTCATTTCGCCGCCTTTGTGTGGAACAGGTGAGTCAGTGCCTGCAACAGCACTTGCAAGCTGAGCAGCGTCATCCCGGCTGCCATCAAGCCATATGGGATGGACAGCGGAGGCGCCCACGACGACGAACTCGTCTGGTTGTCGACCCATGCCTCATGGAATAGCGTCCACGACTTCCAGGCGAAGAATGCGCAAAAGGCGAGCGTGAGGACGTCGACCAGCATCATGCGCACGCGGTTGACCGAGGGCGGGAGGATGCTCGAAAGCGCCTCGATGCCGATGTGTCCCCGGTAGGACTGGACATAAGCACCACAGAGGAACGTAGCCCCGACCAGCAGAAACACCGAGGCCTCGTCCTGCCAGTCCGTCGCGGATTTGAGGAAATAGCGCGTGACCACGCTGTAGGTGAGAATCGCCGCAGCCGCAAGGAGTGCCAGCATTCCAGCCACCATGACAGCGCGATTGATTCCCCCCAGCAATCGCGCCAATGGGACCAGCGCACGAGGCACGGGCCCCGCGACGTGGCTCGGGACCTCGAGGCTGTGGCTCATAGCGTCTTGACCGCGGCCGCGAGCAGCTTGGCGGTGGATTCGGACTTGGAAGCAAAGTCCTTCCAAGCGGTTTCACGCGCGATGGCCTGCCATTTCTTTACGGTCGGCTCATCCAGGTCGACGACCTTGGCGCCTGCCTTGGCGTATATATTCGCCACGGCGATGTCGTCCGCCTTCGCGCCTTCGAGCGCGAATTTTTCCATATCCGCGCCGACCGCCATGATCGCCGACTGCTGTTCCTTGGGCAGCTTGTCGAAGATCTGCTTCGACATCAGCAAGGGCTCGAACATGAACCAGTACGCATACTTGCGTCCGGTCGTGAGTGCCTTGGAGACCTCCTCCAGACGGAACGAAATGAGGCTGGTCGACGAAGTCATCCCGGCATCCATCGCGCCGGTTTGCATGGCCGCATAGATTTCGTTCGAAGGCAGAGTAAGCACCGACGCCCCCGTTTCCTTCAGGATCATGTCCATCTCGCGGCTGCCGCCGCGAACCTTCATGCCCTTTGCGTCCTCAGGCGCGACCAGCGGCTTGACGCGGCTCGCCACGCCGCCCGCCTGCCAGATCCAGCTGACGATCACGATGCCTTTATCTGCCAGGATCTGGGTCAGCAGCTTGCCTACCTCGGCGTTCTTCCAGCTGTAGGCCTGCTCGTAGGAAGTCACGAGTCCAGGCATGAGGCCGATGTTGGTCTCCGCAACTTCGCCCCCGGCATAGGAGAGGGGCACCAGCGACATGTCGAGCGCTCCGCGCCGCATCGAGGAGAACTGCGTATTCACTTTCATCAGCGATGATCCCGGATAGACCTCGAACTTGAGTGCGCCCTTGGTCTGCTTTTCAACCTCCGCTGCGAACTTGCGGCAAAGGCGATCACGAAAGTCGCCTTCAGTCAGTGAACCACCCGGAAACTGGTGCGAGATCTTGAGGGTGGTCGCCCCTTGTGCGCCCGCTAACGAGGGACGGCCCAGAGCAAATGCGGACAGGCTGGCTGCCGAGGCGATGACAAAACGACGACGCGTGCTTTCCATGTTTCCTCCTGTGAGCGGGAACTCGCTGCGGTTTCGCCACGCCCGGTCGACTTGTTTTTATCCGGAACAGGCGTTTTAGGATATAATCACAGTTCAAATATATACGCAATACGTTTGTCAAATATATTTAACACGCTGCTCATATATTTATTTCTGGCTCTCTGTGGATATTCTGCTAGCATGTCCTGAGCCCACAGAATACGCCGGTTACCATGAAACAAAAGCGCTCGGACCTGCTACGGGAAGCCATCGAAGAGAAGATCGCGATGGGCGAATTTCCGCCTGGGACCCGTCTTGACGAGGCGGAGCTCCTGGCCGAATTCGGAGTCTCGAGAACGCCGCTGCGGGAAGCCTTGATACAACTCGACTCGCAAGGGCTCGTGGAAATTCGTCCTCGCCGCGGAGCGGTTGTAGCGAATGTGAGCGCTCAACAACTGATTGAGATGTTCGAGGTCATGGGCGAGCTCGAGGCGATGTGCGGGCGATTGGCTGCGCGCCGCATCAGCGACAGCGAGCAACGGGCGCTACTTGCAGCCCATAAGGCCTGCCAAGAGGCGTCCGAAGCGCACAGTCCGGATGCCTACTATTACGCGAACGAGAAGTTTCACTTCGCAATCTACGCTGCGAGCCACAACGCCTATCTAGCAGAGCAGGCGCGCCAACTGCACCGGAAGCTGCGGGTGTATCGCCGCCTCCAGTTGCGCGTCCGGGATCGCGTGTCCAATTCGTTCGCGGAGCACGACGAGGTCGTGCAGGCGATTCTTGCTGGCAATGGAGACCTGACAGCCGAACGTTTGCGCAAGCATGTCCTCATCCAAGGCGAGCGCTTCGGGGACCTTATCGCATCTCTGGCGGAATTGGCAGCCTGACCGGTCTGCATTTCGCGGCGGCAATTGCCGAGTCGAAGCGCCGCGTCAGTTCCGCCACGCCCCCGCAGGCAGCACGGCCACGGCGCCGTTTGCCCGGTCGGGCAATTCAGGGTAACTTGGCTACCTACGCTAGGGGTCCTGGCCGCCGCGATGGGAAACATGGGGCGACCGGGTGAGAGAACACCCTTGGAACCTGTTCGGATAATGCCGGTGCAGGGAAGCGTGAGCAGCACCTTCGCTCCTCATGGACTTCCCTTCGCGGCCGGCGATGAGGAGTTCCATGAACGCCAACGACCAATTCTTCGCCCGCGATGCGATGGTAGACGCCGCCGCGGTCGCGCCGCTGCCCGCTTCGCGCAAGATCTATGTGCAGGGTTCGCGCGCCGACATCCGCGTGCCGATGCGCGAGATCACGCAATCGGAAACGCCCTCGTCCTTTTCGGCCGACGGCGCCGAGAAGAATCCGCCGCTCGCCGTCTACGACACATCGGGCCCTTACACCGACCCGGCGGCCAAGATCGACATCCGGCGCGGGCTGCCCGCGCTGCGCGCCGCGTGGATCGACGAGCGCGGAGACACACTCGAACTCGACGGACCAACCTCCGGCTACGGCCGCGCACGGTTGGCCGACCCGGAACTGGCCGGCTTCCGCTTCGACCTGCTGCGCACGCCGCGCCGCGCGGCACCTGGAAAAAATGTCTCGCAGATGCACTATGCGCGACGCGGCATCGTCACGCCCGAGATGGAATTCATCGCGATCCGCGAGAACGCGAAGCGCGAAGAAATGCTGGCAACGATGCCGGCCATCGTGATGCGTCAGCACGCCGGCCACAATTTCGGCGCCGCGATGCCGCCGGTGATCACGCCGGAGTTCGTCCGCGACGAAGTCGCGCGCGGCCGCGCGATCATCCCCAACAACATCAACCACCCCGAGTCCGAGCCGATGATCATCGGCCGCAATTTCCTGGTGAAGATCAACGCCAACATCGGCAACTCCGCCGTGTCGTCGTCGATCGGCGAGGAAGTGGAGAAAATGACGTGGGCGACGCGCTGGGGCGCCGACACCGTGATGGATCTGTCCACCGGCAAGAACATCCACGAGACGCGCGAGTGGATCATCCGCAACTCGCCGGTGCCGATCGGCACGGTGCCCATCTACCAGGCGCTGGAAAAGGTGGACGGCAAGGCCGAGGAGCTGACGTGGGAGATGTACCGCGACACGCTGATCGAGCAAGCCGAGCAAGGCGTGGACTATTTCACGATCCACGCAGGCGTGCTGCTGCGCTACATCCCGCTCACCGCCAAGCGCATGACCGGCATCGTGTCGCGCGGCGGGTCGATCATGGCCAAGTGGTGTTTGGCGCACCACAGGGAGAGCTTCCTGTACACACGCTTCGAGGAAATCTGCGAAATCATGAAGGCCTACGACGTCGCGTTCTCACTCGGCGACGGCCTGCGCCCAGGCTCCATCTACGACGCCAACGACGAGGCGCAGATGGGCGAGCTGGCCACGCTCGGCGAATTGACGCAGGTGGCGTGGAAGCACGACGTGCAGGTGATGATCGAAGGACCGGGCCATGTGCCGATGCACATGATCAAGCACAACATGGACGAACAGCTGCGCCTGTGCGGCGAAGCGCCGTTCTACACGCTTGGACCGCTGACCACCGACATCGCACCCGGCTACGACCACATCACCAGTGCCATCGGCGCCGCAATGATCGGCTGGTACGGCACGGCGATGCTCTGCTACGTCACGCCGAAGGAACATCTCGGACTGCCCAACAAGGCCGACGTCAAGGACGGCATCATGGCGTACAAGTTAGCCGCGCACGCTGCCGACCTCGCCAAAGGCCATCCTGGCGCGCAGATCCGCGACAACGCGCTGTCGAAAGCGCGCTTCGAATTCCGCTGGGAGGACCAGTTCAACCTGGGGCTCGACCCGGATAAGGCGCGCGAATTCCACGACGAGACACTGCCGCAGCACGGCGCCAAGCTGGCGCACTTCTGCTCGATGTGCGGGCCCCACTTCTGTTCCATGAAGATCACCCAGGACGTGCGCGATTACGCGGCGAAGCTAGGGGTGTCCGACGAGGATGCGCTGAAGAAGGGCATGGAGGTCAAGGCGATCGAATTCGTGCAACGGGGCGCGGAGATCTACAGCAAGGCCTGACGCGTTCCCGCGCCCGGATTACGGAAACTTGGCTGGCGATGAGAAAGGCTTGTCGGCATCGACCACGAACATCACCAGCGAGTGCAGGTCCGATGCGCCGCTGCTCGACACTTGCATCGGCGTGTCGGCCCCTTGGCCCGTTTCGGAGCTGCCCGCCGCAATGCGCATCGCGCCATGCGGAGTCTTTTGGCTTGTCTCCCCGGCGAGCACGTAAAACGCCTCGGAGCCCGGATGTGTATGTATGGGCGTGACGCTTCCGGGGGGACCGCTCGCCTCGTTGATCCTGAGCAGGTACTGCGCCGCGACCACTTTCGGAATCGGTCCCACCTCGGCAACCTTGGTGCCGCCCGCGGACGCGCCACCTGCAGGGCCGAGCGTGAAGAGCCAGACCTTACCCGCCGACTGCGCCACCAGGGCCGTTGATCCGGCTGCTGCCTCGGCTTGTGCGAGCGTGGGGAAATTCTCCAGCCTCCAGACCAGCGGACCGGCCGGCAGCTCCGTCACTTTCTTTTCGGCCAGCGGCTTGATGACCAACGCTTGCTGTGCCAACACAGCTGATTGCACCACACACAGACCGGCCATACCCATCGCTGCGAAACGGAAATGGAACAGCTTCATGGCGATATCTCCCGGGTGATTTGGGAATGTAATGCAGTCATTCGTCGCCGGCGAGCAGCCGGACGATGTAACCGCCGGACTTCTCATCGCGTTCAAGCGAGATGGTGCCACCCTTCTCGGCCGTCTCCAATAGCGCGTTGAACGACCGAAAGCCATAGTAAGACTCATTGAAACCGGGCTTGCGGCGCTTCAACGCCTGCTTGACCATCGAGCCCCAGATCTTTTCGTCTCCTCCGCGTTCGGTGGCGAGCGCTTCGAGCGTCTCCTCGATCAGTTCCACCGCTTCGGCGCGCCGCTCTTCGTCGCCCTTCTTCGCAGGCGCCTTGGCCTCGCCCGCCACGGGCTTCGCCGCTTGCTTCGTGTCGCCGCCGGCCGCAGCCTTGGGCGCCGCGCGGCGCGCCGCGGGCCGCTTCTTCTCGCGCACCAGGTCGTCGTAGAAGATGAACTCGTCGCAGTTGGCGATCAGCAGGTCGGACGTGGAGTTCTTGACGCCGACACCGATGACGACCTTGTCGTTCTCGCGCAGTTTGGAAACCAGCGGCGAGAAATCGGAGTCGCCGCTGATGATGACGAACGTCTGCACATGCGCCTTGGTGTAGCAGAGGTCGAGCGCGTCGACGACCATGCGGATGTCGGCGGAGTTCTTGCCCGACTGCCGGACGTGCGGGATCTCGATCAGTTCGAACGACGCCTCGTGCATCGGCGCCTTGAACGCCTTGTAGCGGTCCCAGTCGCAATAGGCCTTCTTGACGACGATGCTGCCTTTCAGCAACAGGCGCTCGAGCACCTTGCCGATGTCGAATTTTTCATAATTGGCGTCGCGGACGCCGAGCGCGATATTCTCGAAATCGCAGAACAGCGCCATGTTGGTGACGTCAGGGGCGTGGGCCATGGGGTCGTTTCGCGCGGTGGACAGAACCTGTCACGATACCAGCGTACCGGTGGGATGTGCCTGGATATCGGCGCCACTGGCCTTCCGCGCTAAACTCGCCATTCGGAAACAAACAAGCTCCGCCTCGACCTGGCATCCCATGACTCTGCCTGCGCTTTCTTTGCTCGAAACCCGCGTCCTCGGCGTGCTCGTCGAGAAGCAGCACACGGTACCCGACACCTATCCTCTGACGCTGAACGCGCTCGTTGCCGGGTGCAACCAGAAGACCAGCCGTGATCCGATCCTCAACGCGACCGAGTCCGAAGCGCAGGCGGTGATCGATCACCTCAAGTCGCTGTCGCTCGCGGTCGAATCCAGCGGCGGTCGCGTGATGCGCTATGCGCACAACGTGGGAAAGGTGCTCGGGGTCCCTTCGCAATCGGTGGCACTGCTGGCCGCGCTGATGCTGCGCGGGCCGCAAACGGTGGGCGAACTCCGGATCAACTGCGAGCGCCTCCATCATTTCTCCGATATCTCCGCCGTCGAGGGCTTCCTGCACGAACTCGCGGCGCGCGATGCAGGCGCGCTGGTGGTCGAACTCCCGCGCCAGCCCGGCGCACGCGAGACGCGCTGGGCGCATCTCTTGTCCGGTACGCCCGCCGTCGACACGATCGTGCGCATGCCTGCCGGCGAAGGCGATGTCGTCACGGTGTCGGAATTGGCGGCGCTGCGCGCAAATGTCGCCGAACTGCAAGGCGAGCTCGAGACCATCCGCGCCACGGTGGCGAAACTGTGCGGCGAACTCGGCATTCCACCACCCTAGGACTCGTCGACGACACGCAGCGCGACATTGCGCCTCCCGCGCCGGTGAGTAGAATGACTCTCCCGCAGCGCGCGGCCTGTTGCGAAGGCGGCGCGCGATTGCGGCATTGACGTTCCTCAATCGAGGTGCACCATGGGATTGCTCGACGGTTTGCTCGGCAGCATGATGGGCGGAATGATGGGCGGCGGCCAGGCGGCGCCAGGGACGCAGGGAGCGCAAGGCAGCAGCCAGTTGATCCAGATGGCGTTGCAGGTGCTGCAGCAGAACGGCGGCATCGAGGGCCTGCTCGCCAAGTTCCAGCAAGCGGGCATGGGACAGCAGGCGCAATCATGGGTTGGGACCGGCCAGAACATGCCGATTTCTCCCGACGTGCTGTCGCAGATCCTGGGGCACGGCCAGTTGGGACAGATCGCTCAGCAGATGGGTATGTCGCAGGAGCAAGCGGCGGGTGGGCTCGCGCAGGCTTTGCCCGGCGTCGTCGATCACATGACGCCGGGTGGAGAAATACCTGCGGAACAAAACGACCTCGTGGCCCAGGCGCTGGAAATCCTGCAAAGAGGACGCCAGGCTTAACGGCCCTCCGGTGCCCGTTCCGCGGCTGGTCGCGCGACCAGTCGTTGCCCTGCTCGGGTGATCAGTCCTGCCGCCAGGGCAGCCCGTCGACGCGCCAGCCATTGACGACGCGCTGTCCCTGCGCGTTCTTGTCGCCCTCGAAGCCATGCAGCACGTTGAACGCCGATGCGTAACCATTTGCCGCCGCGAGCTTCGCCGCATCGTTCGAGCGCACGCCGCTGCGGCAGAGGAAGGCCACCGGCCGGTCCGCCTCGACCTTTTCCCGCAACTGCGTGAGAAAGCGCTCGTTGCGTCGCTTCGCGGGATAGTCGTACCACTCGATGACGATGCTTCCCGGCACGTAACCCACGAGATCGCGCTCGGCCAGCGTGCGCGTGTCGACGAGCGCAATCTCGCCCTGCTTGAACAGCGCCCAGGTTTCCGCAGGGGTAAGGAGACCCCGGAACGAAGCACTCTCTTCCTTCGCCCTTGCCTGCGCGCGCGCGAGGATCGCGGCGTGGTCGGCGGTATCTTCAGGCGGCATGGGGAATGCCGAGGCGCCGGTTGGCCGGAACGAAGATATCCAGCATCTTCGGCCGCGGCAGCTTGAGATTGCCCATGAGTTCGATGAATTCGGCGCGGCTGCGGCCGGTGAGCCGCGCGTTGTGCCGCTTCTCCCAGCCGATCGTGGACACCGTATTGCCGCGGTAGTCGTGTCCCGGGTAGACGCGGGTGATGTCGGGAAGCGTGAACAGCCTGCCATGGATGCTGTCGTACAACGCGCCTGCATCGCCGCCCTGGAAATCGGTGCGCCCGCAGCCGTCGATCAGCAGCGCGTCGCCGCTGAAGACGTTGCCGCGCCATTCGTAACTCATGCTGCCCGCCGTATGTCCCGGCGTGTGCAGCGCGCGCAGTTGTTCAGCGACGCCGAAGAGCAGCACGTCGCCGTCCTGAAGCTGCACGTTCGCGGGCGCGATGCCGCAGCCTGACGGCGCCGCCGCGAGCGCCCCCGTCGCCGCGATGAGGCGCGCCGCGCCGGTCACGTGGTCCGCATGAGCGTGGGTTTCCAGCGCATAGCGAAGGGTGAGATCCAGGCGCTTGATCAGCGCCAGATCGCGCTCGACCTGCCGGTCCACCGAATCGATGGCCATCGCCTCGCGCGTCGCGCGATCGACGAGGAAGTAGGTGAACGTCGACGACTCGACGTCGAAAAGCTGGATGAGGTCGTGGTCCACGCCGGCATCTTACCCAACTTCGCGTGCGGGCATACAGCCGGAAGCGGCGCCGGGCCCTTACGCCCGGTATGCGACAATTCCGGCATCTGCCCGTCGCCGCGTCGGCACGGCGGGCGCGCGACTTTCGGACCTGAGCCTTGGAACACCCCACCCTGATCGTCGCGCTGCTGTTGGGATTCGTCGAAGGCTTCACCGAATTCCTCCCTATTTCGTCAACCGGACACCTGATCGTCGCGGGCTCGCTGCTGGGCTATACGGGCGAGCAGGCGAAAGTCTTCGAGGTCGTCATCCAGGCCGGCGCAATCCTGGCGGTCTGCTGGGAATTCCGCGCAAGGCTGCTGGCGGTCGCGCGCGGGCTGGGACGCGACGCGAGGGCGAACCGGTTCGTCGTCAACCTGTTCATCGCTTTCCTTCCCGCGGCCGTGCTCGGTCTGGCGTTCAGCAAGCTGATCAAATCGGTGCTGTTTGCGCCGGTTCCGGTGGCCTGCGCCTTTGTCGTCGGGGCATTCGTGATCCTGTGGGCCGAGCGCCGGCAGCGGCTGCGGCCGGAGACCGTGCGCATCGACGACGTCGACGCCATGCGCTGGACCGACGCGCTGAAAATCGGCTGCGCGCAGGCCCTCGCCCTGATACCCGGAACGTCGCGCTCGGGGGCCACGATCATCGGCGGCATGCTGTTCGGGCTGTCGCGCAAGGCCGCCACGGAGTTCTCGTTCTTCCTTGCGATTCCGACGCTGTTCGCCGCATGCATTTATGAGGCGGTGAAGAGCCGGCACCTGCTTGCGGCAGCGGACCTGCCGGCGTTCGGCGTTGGATTCGCCGCCGCATTCGTGTCGGCGTTCCTGTGCGTGCGCTGGCTGCTGCGGTACGTGAGCCATCACGACTTCACGCCGTTTGCGTGGTACCGCATTGCATTCGGCGCGATGATTCTCGCCACGGCGTGGACCGGCGTCGTGAATTGGAACTGAGTCCCTGAACGCGCCCGATTCGAAGCCGGCGCCGCGCCGCTGGATCGGGCCGCTGTGTGCGGTGTTCGGTGTGCTCGGATTTTCGTTCAAGGCAATCCTGATCAAGCTTGCGTATCGCGAAGATTCCGTCGACGCGATCACGCTGCTCACGCTGCGCATGATCTATTCCGCGCCGATGTTTCTCGTCATGGCAGCCTGGGCGCAGCGGCAGGCGCGCGCGACGCCGACGTCCGGCGCGGACTGGTTGCGCCTGGTCTGGCTCGGATGCATCGGCTATTACCTGTCGAGCCTCCTCGACTTCATGGGCCTGCGCTACATCACGGCGTCGCTCGAGCGCCTCGTGCTGTTCCTCTATCCGACCATTGTTGTGTTGCTCTCCGCGCTGTTGCTGGGCAAGCCGGTCACGCGGCGCGCGATGGCGGCCTTGGTGCTGTCCTATGCCGGCATCGCGCTCGTGTTCTGGCACGATCTGCGATTCGGCGGCAACGCGCCCGCAACGCTGACCGGAGGCGGGCTGGTCTTTGCCGCCGCCCTTCTGTACGCGCTCTATCTGGTACAGGCCGGGGGCGTGATCGCGCGGCTGGGCTCGACCCGGTTCATTTCCTGGGCGATGCTCGCGTCGACGGTGTTCGTCGTCGCGCAATTCCTGCTGACGCGCCCGCTTGCGGCCCTCGCCGTGCCGCGGTCGATCCACGCCATCTCGTTGGCGATGGCGATATTTTCAACCGTGTTGCCGACGTGGCTGATCGCCGAGTCCATCCGCCGCATGGGCGCCAATGCGGCATCGCTGGTCGGCTCGCTCGGCCCGGTCTTCACCATCGGCCTGGGGGCGATGATCCTGGGCGAACCCGTCCACGCGATACAGCTGGCTGGCGCGGCGCTGGTGTTGGGCGGCGTCATGCTGGTCACCGCCAAGCGCCGCGATGCCGCGTCTTGAGTTTCAGACCTTGGCGATCACCAGCCGGTGGGAAGCTTGCGCAGGATCGAGATCGTGCGGTCCTCGACGGCGAGATACCCGCCCGCGACCAGGTCTTTCATCAGCTTGCCGATCATGTCCCGCGACGCGCCGACGCGATCGGCAATGTCCTGCTGCGTAAGCTTTTCATGCACGACGAGTTTGCCGTCCGTCTCCGTGGACAATGCGTTGAGAAGGCGTGCCAAGCGGCCGTAGACATCGGAAAGTGCGAGGCTCTTGACGCTTTCCGTGGTCACGCGCACCCGATGGATCAGCTTCTCGATCAGATACATCGCGAAGTCGGGATGGGCCAGGATGAAGTCGCGAAAATGCGCGCGATTGACGATCGCGCAGGTGGTCGGCTCGATCGTCATCACAGAAGCGGATCTCGTCGAGCCGTCGAGCGACATTTCGCCCAGGCACTCGCCCGGCCCGTGGAAGTCAATGACGACCTCCCGACCCGCCGCGTTGCTCGCATACACCTTCACCCGCCCTGACAGTATGATGTAGAGCGAGTCGCCGGTATCCCCGTCGTGAATCAGCACCGTCTGCTTCGGAAACTGGCGGACGACGCCGGTCGCGGCGATTTCGCGCAGCGTGTCTTGGCGAATGGGCGCGAAGGGGTCGGTGGTCGAAGCGGTGTTCGGGGGGGGCACGGCGTTCCCACGCTGCGGACAACGCGGGAATCCTAGCACGCGCGACGCACGCCATGTCGGCTCCGCCCCGGGGACGGCCGGTTCGCTATGAGAACGTACGCGTGTCGTCGATGACCTTGCCGTCGTTGGGCAATTCGCCGGACTTCCGGATCGCGACGTCCCCGCGCAGCTTGGTGACGTCCCGGATCGTCGCGACGATCGCGTCGATGTCGGGCCGCGCGTCGCCGGCGATCTCGGCATGCAGGACCATGCTGTCGTTGCCATCCGGATTGGTGACGACCAGCCGCGCCCGGGAAATGGCCGGATGGCGTCTGACGATGTCGGCCACCTGCGACGGATGCACGAACATGCCTTTGACCTTGGCCGTCTGGTCCGCGCGGCCCATCCAGCCTTTCAGTCTCAGGTTGGTCCGGCCGCACGTCGAGACGCCCGGGAGCAGCGCCGACAGGTCCCCGGTGCCGAACCGGATCAGCGGATAGTCGGTGTTGGACAGCGTGGTGACCACGACCTCGCCGACCTCGCCGGGAGCGACCGGGTCGCCCGTGCCCGGTCGCACGATCTCGACGATGACGCCTTCGTCGACGACCAGGCCGGCACGCGCGGACGTCTCGTAGGCGATGGTTCCGACATCGGCGGTCGCATAGACTTGGTAGCCATCAATGCCGCGCGCGGCCAGCGCATCGCGAAATGGTGGCAGGAACGCTTCGCCGGAGACCAGCGCGCGGCGCAACGACGGCAACGCGACGCCCTGCTCGTCCGCCTTCTCCAGGATGATCCGCAGAAACGACGGCGTGCCCACGTACCCATCCGGCTGCAGTTCGGCCATCGCCTGCACCTGCTGCTCCGTGTGTCCCGTGCCGCCGGGAAACACCGTGCAGCCCAGCGCATGCGCGCCGGTTTCGAGCATCGAACCCGCCGGCGTGAAGTGATAGGAAAAGCAGTTGTGGATGAGATCGCCGGGGCGGAATCCGGCGGCGAACAATGCCCGGGCCAGGCGCCAGTAATCCGGGCGCGCGCCTTCGGGCTCGTAGATCGGTCCGGGTGACGCGAACACGCGGCGGGAATTGATCCAACCGCCACGAGTGGTGCCGCTGGTTTCCCTTGCCGCAAAGCCGCCAAACGGCCGCGCTCCCTTTTGCAACTCGAGCAGTTCGGATTTTCGCGTCACCGGCAGCCCCGCAAGCGCGGCGCGGGAGGTCACGGCCAACGCATCGACGCCGGCAAGAATTCTTGCGAGTGCGGGTGCGGCAGCCTGCGCGTAGGCGACCTGCCGCGGCAACGCGGCAAACTGCATGCGCTCCCGCAAGTCCGGATCGCGCGTCTCGAGAGCGTCGAAATATTGCGTGGCCAAGTTCAGGCCAGCCAGCGCTTGCGGCGGCGGTAATGCTTGACGTCGCGAAAGGACTTACGGCCGCCCGACGACAAGCCGAGATAGAACTCCTTCACGTCCTCGTTCGTCGCCAGGTCCGCGGCCACGCCGTCCATCACGACGCGGCCGTTCTCGAGGATGTAGCCGTAATTGGCATAACGCAGCGCCACCGTCGTGTTCTGCTCCGCGAGCAGGAACGAAACGCCTTCCTTGTTGTTCAGGTCCTGCACGATCTCGAAGATCTCCTCGACTATCTGCGGCGCCAGCCCCATCGACGGCTCGTCCAGCAGGATCATCGACGGCTGCGCCATCAGCGCGCGGCCGACCGCGGTCATTTGCTGCTCACCGCCGGACGTGTAGCCGGCCTGGCTCGTCCGCCGCGTCTTCAGGCGGGGGAAGTAGTGGTAGACCTTTTCCAGCGCGACGGCAATCTGCGCGCGGCTCGCGTTGCGCGTGAACGCGCCGGTCAGCAGGTTTTCCTCCACGGTGAGGTGCTGGAAGCAATGCCGTCCTTCCATGACCTGGCACACGCCCATGCGCACGAGTTCGTTGGTGGTGAGCTTGTCGACGCGTTTGCCCCTGAATTCGATCGTGCCCTTGGTCACATCGCCGCGCTCGGCGGCGAGCAGGTTGGAGATCGCCTTCAGCGTGGTGCTCTTGCCAGCGCCGTTCGCGCCGAGCAGCGCCACGATCCGGCCCTCGGGCACTTCCAGAGATACGCCCTTCAACACCAGGATTACGTGGTCGTAAATCACCTCGATGTTGTTCACCGAAAGATACGGCACGGCGGGACCGGGCAGCGTGGCCGCGGCGGAGGTAGGGGTAGCGGTGGCGGACATGGGCGTTGCGCCGCAAGCGGCGGGCTAAGGCGGCTGGGGTGAGCGGACGGTGGTCCATTCGCTCGCCCCAGCCCGCTCCATTCGGAGCGAGCTTAGGATGACAGCGGGTCAGCCTTCCTTGCTGCAATCCCGCGGCGTGATCTTCTTCTCCGCGGCGTACTTGCCCGCGGTTTCCTCGACCATCTTGCGCACCATCGCGCGGTCGCCGGACATGAACGGCGTGACCTGCTTGAAACCGCTGCCGGTCCATTCCTGGAACTTGACCATGCCCGAACCTTCATGATCGGAGCAGCTCGTCTTGATTGCCGGGAAGAGGCCGGCCGCGCCGAGTTCCTTGATCCGCGCGTCGGTCAGGTTCAGGTGCTCGAAGCCCCAGCGCAGCTGTTCCGGCGTCATCACCTTGCCCTTGCCGTACTTGGCCTGCGCGACGCGCAGTGCTTCGACGACGATCATCCCGTAGACGACACCGCGCGTGTACATGACGTTGCCGAGCCGCGTTGGATCTTCGAGGTTGCCCTTCTTCGCGCCGTAGACTTTGGTCTTGATGTCCTGCATGACCGGAAAACCAGTGCCGGAGGCTGTGAACGACGCGCTGACGTAGCCCTTGGACGCGTCGCCCGCGGGAATGACGTCCTCTTCCGAGCCTGCCCACCAGACGCCCAGCAGCTTTTCGCGCGGGAATCCCGTCTTGGCCGCCGTCTTGAGCGCGACGGTGCTCATCACGCCGTAGGTCCACATGATGGTGAAGTCTGGCTTGGCCTGGCGAATCTGCAGCCACTGCGACTCCTGCGTCTGCCCGGGTGGCGTTACGGGAATCTTCAGCGTTTCGAAACCCCATTTGGCCGCCATTGCATCGAGCACCGGAATCGGCTCCTTGCCGTACGCCGACTCGTGATACAGGAACGCTATCTTCTTGCCCTTCAGCTTGTCGAGGCCACCGGATTTCTGGCCGAGGTACTCGATCATTGCCGCCATCTGGTCCCAGTACGTCGTGCCGAGCGGAAAGACCCAGTCGTAGACGCGCCCGTCGGCGGAACTGCCGAGACCGTAGCCGAAGGTCGTCAGAGGAATCTTGTCCTGCGCCACGCGCTCGAACAGGCCGTAGGCAATGCCGGTGGCCAGCGGTTCGACGGTCGACGCGCCGCCGAACTTCTTCTTGAGGCGCTCGTAACACTCCACGCCTTTGGAGGCGTTGTATTCCGTCTCGCACTCTTCCCACTTCAGCTGGACGCCGTTGACGCCGCCGGACATGTTGATCAGCGTCCAATAGTCGATCGCACCGCCGTAATACCCGGACCCACCGGCTGCATACGGCCCGACACGGTACGAAAGCACAGGCAGGAATTGCTCGTTCTGCGCGATCGCCGCGGTCGCCGCAAACAGCGCGGCACCCAACAGCACCATCTTTATTGCCTTCATGTTGCTCCTCCAGAGTAAAGCGATTTGTGAACCACCTGCCATCTTGCCACCACGTCGATCAAACCTGCAAAAGCGCCTGTCGCCTCGAATCCGCACGCTACCGCAACCCCAATCAATGCGGGAACGGCCACAACCGCAGTTTTTCCTTGCCAATCTGCCACAGCCGCGCGAGCCCGTGCGGCTCCACAATCAGGAAGAAGATGATCAGCCCGCCGAAAACCATGAACTCCAGGTTCGAGATCGTGCTCTCGGCGATATGCAAACCCAAGCCGCTGTCCAGGAAGCGCACCGTTACGCTGAGCAGCACCGGCACCAAAATCACGAAGGCGCTGCCCAGGAACGATCCCAGGATGGTGCCGACGCCGCCGATGATCACCATGAACAGGACGCGGAACGAAAGGTCCAGGCTGAAGGCCTCGGGCTCGACCGTTCCCAGGTAGGCGTACGCGAACAGCGCGCCCGCCACGCCGCAGTAGAACGAGCTCACTGCGAAAGCCAGCAGTTTTGCGCGCATCAGCCGGATGCCGATCACTTCCGCCGCGACGTCCATGTCGCGCACCGCCATCCACGAGCGGCCGACGTTGCCGCGCGCCATGTTCTTCGCCGCCAGCGCCATCACCGTGACGATCGACAGCACCAGCAGGTACTTGGAGACTGGCGTGGTGAACGCGTAGCCGAGGATCGCCACCTGCTGCGCGGTGATCACGCCAGAAGAGCTGTAGTTGGTGACCCAGCCGACCTTGTACAGGAACCAGATTATGAAGAACTGCGCGGCGAGCGTCGCCACGATCAGGTAAAAGCCGCGGACGCGCAGCGAAGGCAGGCCGAACAGGATGCCGACCAGGGCCGCCACCGTGCCGCCGCCGGCGAACGCGAGCAGGATCGGGATTCCAGGCACGCGCAGCACGAAGTTGTACGACGCGAACGCACCCACCGCCATGAACGCTGCCGTGCCCAGCGACAATTGGCCCGCGTATCCGGTGAGGATGTTGAGTCCGAGCGCCGCCAGCGAAAAAATCAGGAACGGGATGAAGATCGCGGTCAGCAGGTACTGGCTGCCGACGGCTGGAATGACAAAAAAGGCGATCGCGAGTATCGCCAGCACGGCGATGCGATCCTGGCGGATCGGAAAGATCTGCTGGTCCTGCGCGTACGAGACCTTGTATTGGCCGGCTTCGCGGTAGAGCATCGGTCAGACCCGGTCGATGTGTTTTTCGCCGAACAGGCCCTCGGGCCGGAACAGCAGGAACATCAGCGCGAATACATAGCTGAACCAGCCCTCGATGCCGCCACCGACAAACGGACCCAGATAAACCTCGGCCAGCTTCTCGGTCGCGCCGATGATGAGTCCGCCGACGATCGCGCCCGGAATCGAATCGAAGCCGCCGAGGATCAGCACGGGCAGCGCCTTCAAGGCCACGTAAGTCAGCGCGTACTGGACGCCGTTGCGTGCACCCCACAGCAAGCCCGCCACCAACGCGACCGCACCGGCGACGCCCCACACGATCGCCCAGATCTGCTGCAGCGGAATGCCGACGGCGAGTGCCGCCTGGTGATCGTCGGCCACGGCGCGCAGCGCTCGCCCGATTCGCGTGCGGCTGAAGAAAAGCGCGAGCACCGTGACCAGGATCGCGGCCACGCCCGCGGCCACGAGGTCGAACTTGGATACGTTCATCCCGGTCGTATCGGTGATCCATTGCAGCGGCTCGTCCTGCAGGCCGAGCTCCAGACCTCGAACATTCGCGCCCCAGGTCATCTGCGCCAGGCCTTCGATGAAGAATGTAAGGCCGATCGTCGCCATGAACAGCGTGATCTGCGGTTGATTGACCAGCGGACGCAGTACGACACGCTCGGTGACCAGTCCCAGCACGATCATCACTACAAGTGTCGCCGGAATCGCCAGCCAGGGGGAAAAGCCGTGCTCGAGCAATCCAACGTAGGTGAGCGCGGCGAAGAACACCATCGCACCCTGCGCGAAGTTGAACACGCCCGACGCCTTGTAGATGAGCACGAAGCCCAGCGCCACCAGCGAATACATCACGCCCGAGAGCAGGCCGCCGATCAATACTTCGAAGAAGAATGACATGTCAGCTGAGTTCCGTGCTCAGTTCCGTTACCGCTTCAGTGCGCAACGCCGAGGTAGGCGTCGATGACGGCCTGGTTGCCGCGAATCGCGTCGGGGGGTCCGTCGCCGATCTTCTTGCCATAGTCGAGCACCACCACGCGGTCGGAGATGTCCATCACTACGCCCATGTCGTGCTCGATCAGGACAATCGTCGTGCCGTACTGCTCGTTGACGTCGAGGACGAAGCGGCACATGTCCTGTTTTTCCTCCACGTTCATGCCGGCCATCGGCTCGTCGAGCAAGAGCATCGTCGGCTCCGCCGCGAGCGCGCGGGCCAGCTCGACGCGCTTCTGCAGGCCGTAGGGCAGGCGTCCGACTGGCGTCTTGCGGATATGCTGGATCTCGAGGAAGTCGATCACCTCCTCGACCTTCGCGCGGTTCTCGAGCTCTTCGCGCCGCGCGCGGCCTACCCAGATCGCCTGTTCGATAAAGCTCGCCTTCATCTTGAGGTTGCGGCCGGTCATGATGTTGTCGAGCACCGACATGCCGCGAAACAGCGCGATGTTCTGGAACGTGCGGGCGATGCCGTGCGCCGCCGCATCGTGCGGGTCCATGTCGCGGCGAACGGCGCCTCGAAACGTTATCGTGCCCTTCTGTGGGCGGTAGACGCCGTTGATCACGTTGAGCATGGAACTCTTGCCCGCGCCGTTCGGTCCGATGATCGCGCGGATCTCGTGTTCGCGCACGTCGAAGCTGATGTCCGACAGTGCCTTCACGCCGCCGAACGACAGCGAGATGCTGTCCAGTGACAGGATGGCTTCACCGATGGACCGCTCGGCATTGCCCATGGGAACGCTCATGCCGCCTTGAGCGGCTGCGCCGCCAGCGTCCGAGCTTCCTCGATGCGCAGGTCGGCCGCCACCATGTTGGTCCTGCCGTCCTCGAAGCGCACCAGCGTCTCGATGTGCTGCGATTTGAGGCCGCCATAGAGGGCATCGATGAGAATCCCGTATTTTTCGGCGACGAATCCCCGCCGCACCTTGCGCGTGCGCGTCAGCTCGTCGTCGTCGGGGTCGAGCTCCTTGTGCAGAATCAGGAAGCGGTGGATCTGCGATTCCGCGAGGCCGCTTTCGGATGCGAGTTCCGCATTGACCTTTTCCACGCATTCGCGGATGAGTCCGTAGACCTCCGCTTTCTGCGCAAGGTCGGTGTAGCCGGAATAGGCGAGGCCGCGGCGCTCGGCCCAGTTGCCCACAGATCCAACGTCGATGTTGACGAACGCGCACACCATGTCACGGCCGTGACCGAACACCACGGCTTCCTTGATGTGCGGAAAAAACTTGAGCTTGTTCTCGATGTAGTTCGGCGCGAACATCGCGCCGCCGCCGAGCTTACCGACATCCTTGGCGCGGTCGATTATCTTGAGTTGGCCGCCAGCATCGAACAGTCCCGCGTCGCCGGTATGGAAGTAGCCTTCGGCGTCGATCGATTCCGCCGTTGCATCAGGCCGCTTGTAGTATTCCTTGAGCAGCATCGGCCCTCTCACCAGCACCTCGCCCGACTCCGCGATCTTCACTTCGACGCCGGGCGCCGGCGTGCCGACGGTGTCGAATTTCACGCCGCCGTCGGGCTGCAGGCAGACATACGCGCAGGTCTCCGTCGATCCATACAACTGCTTGAGATTGACGCCAATCGACCGGTAGAACCGGAAAAGGTCCGGTCCGATGGCGGCGCCGGCGGTGTAGGCGACCCGGATGCGGCTCATGCCGAGCACATTACGCAGCGGCGCGTAGACGAGAAGGTTGCCGAGCCAATACGCCAGGCGATCGGAGAGGGGGACGGGCTGCCCGTCGAGGATTTCGGCACCGCACGCCTTCGCGACAGCCATGAAGTGGTGGAAGATCCCGCGCTTGACGGCGCTCGCGTCTTCCATGCGGATCATGACCTGCGTCAGCAGATTCTCGAACACCCTGGGAGGTGCGAAATAGTACGTGGGGCCGATTTCGCGCATGTCCGTCATCACAGTGTCGCCGGATTCCGGGCAGTTGATCGTGAATCCCGCGACCATCGCCTGCGCATAGGAGAAGAGGTTGTCGCCGACCCACGCCATCGGCAGATAGGAGAGGATGCTCTCGTTCGCCGTGAGGCGGTCGAACTCGATGCCACCCTGCGCCGCGGCGATCAGCGCGGAGTGCGCCTGGCACACGCCTTTCGGCCTGCCCGTTGTGCCCGACGTGTACAGCATGATCGCGACGTCGTCGGGCCGTCCTTTGGCGATTTCTGCATCGTAGAAACCCGGGTTGGCGCGATCGTACTCGCGCCCGATCTCCTGCAGACGCTCGAAACTTGTGACGTTCCCGTAGTTGCGCAGACCGCGAGGATCGTCGTAATAGATATGCGCGAGCGATGCGACCTGCGGCTGCGCTTCGAGCATCTTGTCGACCTGCTCCTGGTCCTCAACCACCGCGTAGGCGATTTCCGCGTCGTTCAGGACGTAGACGATGTCGGCGGCCGGTGCGTCCTGGTACATGGGTACGGGAATGCCGCCCAACGCCTGTGCCGCCGCCATCGACCAGTACAGCCGCGGACGGTTGTCGCCGATGATCGCGAGATGCATGCCGCGCTTGAATCCGGACGCAGCGAGGCCGCAGGCCAGCGCCCTCACCTCCGCCGCGACCTCGCGCCAGTTCCAGGCCTGCCAGATCCCGAGGTCTTTCTCGCGCGCCGCGGGATGCAGCGGCCGCACCTTGGCATGGTGCAGCAGCAAACGCGGAAACGTGTCGGGCGCGCCGTCCATCCTCTCCTCCTGCCGGCCCGGCATCAACTGCCCGGGATACCGTTTTCAACATCGTACCGGCATTTGGTCCACAGCGGACACCCCCCGACGAGACCCACGGGGTGGGGGCGGCAACGATCAGGCGGCCGCTGCGGATCGGCGCACCGCGGCGACCTGCCGTATCAGGACGGGCAGCACCAGCACCAGGCCCGTCGCAGTGCTGATGATGCCCGGAACGATCATCAGGATCGCGGAAAAGGCGAACAGCAGACGCTCCCAGAGGCGCATCGGCCGCAGGAAATAATTCGACAGCGCCGATGCAAGGAACGTGATGCCGAGCAGGCAGCCAATGGTCGCAACGAAGAACTCCGACCACGTGAAGCCGTTGACGACGATCAGCATCGACGGCGCGAACACGAACACGAATGGGACGAGCACCTTGCCCAACCCAAGCCGGAAGGCCGTGTTGCCGGTCTTGAAGGGATCGGAACCGGCCATGCCCGCCGCAGCATAGGCCGCCAGTGCCACCGGCGGCGTGATGTCCGCCAACACGCCGTAATAGAACACGAAGAAATGCGCGACGATCGGCTGCACGCCCAGAAGCACGAGCGTGGGCGCCGCGACCGTCACCATGATGATGTAGTTGGCGGTGGTCGGGATGCCGCACCCCATCAGGACGCACACGAGGCCCGTCATGACGAGCGCGGCGAGCAGCGTCAACGCGTGCAGGTCGCCCCAACCCGTCGGCAGGAACGCGACGACGCCCTCGGCGAGCGACAGCGCGGCGCCGGTGACGATGTACGAAAGCTTGAAGCCCACGCCGGTCAGCGTGACCACGCCGATGACGATGCCGACCGTCGCGGCCGCGGCGCCGACGGCCAGCGCGTATTTCGCCCCCAGTTCGAATGCCGCAAGAATCGCCGCGCGGCCGATGCGCGACTCGCGTCCGAGCGCGCGATGGACGAGCGGAATGGCGACGACCAGCAACACGAACACCCACGGGCCGAAATCGCCGAACTGGCGGGTGATGAGCGCCAGCAGCAGCCCGTGCGATACCAGCAGCGCGACGTATTGCATCGCCGTCGTGTGTTGCCGCGACGTAAAAAAGCCGACCAGGATGCACGACGATATGCCGGTGAACGCAGCGAGATACGGCGTATTGCCCTGCACGATGATCGTGACGAGCAGGATCAACGGGATGAGCGTGGGCCAGTTCGCCTTCAGCACCTTCGGCAGGTCCGGCAGCTCCTCCTTGGTGAGGCCGCGCAGTCCCTTGTTCTTCGCTTCGAAATGCACCTGCATGAACACGCCGAAGAAGTGCATGAACGCAGGTACGATCGCCGCGATGATGATCGTCGAGTACGGCAGATTCAGGAATTCGATCATCAGGAACGCCGCCGCCCCCATGATCGGAGGCGTGATCTGCCCGCCGGTCGACGATGCCGCTTCCACACCGCCGGCGAAGTGGCGCGGGTAGCCCAGGCGGATCATCGCCGGAATCGTCAGCGACCCGACGGTCACGGCATTGGCCACGGACGAACCCGAAAGCATGCCGAACATCGCCGACGCGAACACCGACACTTTGGCCGGTCCTCCCGCGTAGCGGCCCGCGATCGACGACGCGATGTCGATGAACAGCTGGCCAAGACCGATGGCCGTCGCCAGCACGCCGAACAGCACGAAATGGAAGACGTAGGTCGCCACCACCCCGACCGCGATGCCGTAGATCCCCTGGCTGGTCAGGTACAAGTGGTTGATGAGGGAAGGCCAGGACGCGCCCGAGTGCTTGAACAGTCCGGGAAAGACCGGCCCTGCCAGCGCGTAGGCCATGAAGATCATTGCGATGATCGGCAGCGGCCATCCCATCGCTCGGCGCGTGGCCTCCAGCAGCAGCACCACCAGCACCGAGCCCAGCGCGACGTCGAGCGTGTCCGGGTTGCCGACGCGAAACGCCAGGCCGTCGAACACGTACGGAATGTAGAGAACGGAGATCGCGACCGCAACCGCGAAGACCCAGTCGTACCACGGCACACCGCCGGGCGCGGCAGCCCCCGTCGGCGGATGCTCGAGCATCTTCTTGCGCAGCGGAAAGACCAGGAACACGAGCCCCAGCACGAACGCCAGATGGACGCCGCGATGCGTCGTCTCGCGCAACAGGCCGAAGCCCGCAGTGTAATAGTGGAAGCAGGAGAGGACGATCAGCAGCGACGTGACGATCAGCGCTGCGGAGCTGCGAATCGGCCGGAAGCGCATTTCCGGATCGAACTTCTCCTCCAGAACGCGCGCGCGGTCGAGGTCGGTGATGGTCATCAATCGGCTTTGGTGGGCGGCGGCCAATCGGCCCATGAAAACGGGGCCGGTGTTGCTTCGAGCCGGCCCCGCGAGATGCGAACCACGCTGCCTACTTGAGTAGTCCGGCTTCCTTGTAATATTTTTCCGCGCCCGGATGGAACGGGATGCCCGCACCGGCCGTCGCGTTGGCCTTGGTAATGACCTTGCCCTTCGCATGCCCCGCGTCGAGCAGCTTGCGCGAGTTGTCGTTCCAGATCGCCTTGGTGATCTCGTAGATCAACGCGTCGGGCTGCTTGGCGGAGGTTACCCACTGGGCGCCGACGGCGATCGTCTTGATTTCGCCCACGCCCTTGTACGTATTGGCGGGAATGGTGTCGACGGCAAAGAAGCCGTAATCCTTCAGCATCTTGTCCACTTGCGGACCGGTGACCGGAACGAGTTCGATACCCGCGCCTGACGAGGAGAGCTCGGAAATTGCGCTGGTCGGGTAGCCGCCGACGAAGAAGAATGCATCGAGGCCGCCGTCGCGCATCTTGTCGCCGGCCTGGTTCGGCTTCAGGTATTCCGCTGTGATGTCCTTTTCGGTCAATCCGAACGCGCTCAGGATGATCCGCGCGTCGACCAGCGTGCCTGAACCCGGCTCGTCGAGCGACACGCGCTTGCCCTTCAGGTCCGCGACGCTCTTGATGTTGGCGCCCTTGCGCGCGACGACGTGAATCGTCTCTGGATACAAGTTGGCGATCAGGCGCAAGTCGCCGACCTTCGGCTTGGTGTCATACACACCCGTGCCGGTGAACGCCCAGTACGCCACGTCCGATTGCGTGAATCCCGATTCGAGCTGGCCGGACTGGATGCCGTTGATGTTGGCGACGGAGCCGTTGGAGGCGACCGCCGTCGCGACCAGGCCGGGCACGCCGCAGCTGCCGCCGTCCGCACAGGCGCGCGAACCTGGTGGATTGGAAATCGCGTTGGCGATGAGCCCGCCGATCGGATAGTAGGTGCCGGCGGTGCCGCCCGTGCCGATCCGGAAAAACTTGATGTCCTGCGCGACTGCCGCGCCGGCTGTGAGCGCGGCCGCGAAAGCTATGGCCGTCGCCCGAGCAATGAATGAAACGCGTGTCATCGTGTCCCCGTCGAAAAGGTGTCGTGTAAGCCCGCTGCGGAGTGTCCCACGGACGCCCTCATCGAACAACATCGCGCGTCGAATCTTCGGGCGGAGACTTTACCGGGCCGTGGCGGTGTAATCGTAGAACCCGCGGCCGGACTTGCGGCCGAGATGGCCGGCCGCCACCATTTCTTTCAGCAGCGGCGCGGGCCGGTACTTCGGATCGTTGAAGTCGGCATAGAAGACATTCATCACCGCCAGCAGCACGTCGAGGCCGACCATGTCGGTGAGCGCGAGCGGCCCGATCGGATGGTTGCAGCCGAGCTTCATGCCGTTGTCGATGTCCTCGGCGCTGGCCAGCCCCTCCTGCAGCGCGAAGATCGCCTCGTTCAGCATCGGGCACAGCAGGCGATTGACGACGAAGCCCGGGCTGTTCTTCACGACGATGGGCTCCTTGCCCAGGCGCCTGGCGAATTCGACACCGGCGGCGATGGTGGCGTCGGAAGTCTGCAGCCCGCGGATCAATTCGACCAGCGTCATCATGGGCACCGGATTGAAGAAATGCATGCCGAGGAATTGAGCGGGCCGCGACGTGACCGCAGCGAGCGCCGTGATCGAGATCGACGACGTGTTCGAGGCGACCAGCGCGGTCGGTTTCGCGATGCCGTCGATGTGGCGAATGATCTTGAGCTTCAGGTCCAGGTTTTCCGTCGCCGCTTCGATGACGAGATCGCAGGACTTGAGATCGTCGTAGACGGTGGAACCCTTGACGCGGAGCAGCGTGGCGTCCTTGTCGGCCGCCGACAATTTTTCCTTCTTGACGAGGCGGTCGAGGCTCGCGGAGATCGTCGCCAGCCCGCGCATGACGGCGGATTCCGCCACGTCGATCATGACGGCGTCGAGACCGGACGCGGCGCAGGCCTGCGCGATGCCGTTGCCCATGGTGCCCGCGCCGACGACGCCGACGCGCTGAATGGTGGTCATGGCTGGGTGTCCATAGAGTTCCGGGGAGTCAAATGCCGATGCCGGCGGGTAGAATATTGACCGTGCCGCCTTCGGGTCAGACGCACGTCGTCTTCGCCCTCACTCGCGGCATCGTGCGTGCCATTCGACGCGGTGGCCGCGCCAGCAATCCGGCCAGATACGTGTCGATCAGCGCCGGTGCCGCTGCGGCGAGGTCGTAGGCTGCGGGGTCCAGCACCCACTGATGCATGATGCCGATCATCAATGCGTTGAGCCCCTGCGCTGCGAGCGCCGGATCGATGTCGTGCGCCAGTTCGCCTTTCTCGGCGCACCGCCGGATGATGGCCTCGATCTGGCCCAGGCACTGACACCGCCCGGACTCATGCGACGCGGCCATGTCCGCCAGTTCGTCCACCATCTCGGTCTTGTGGAAGATCACCTCGAACACGACCTGCGTGCGCGGGTCCACGGCGAGGCGCTGCAACGCCCCCACGCAAAGCGCGCGAAGCGTTTCGAGCGGTTCGGCCGAGGCCGTTTCGCTGGCACGGGCGAGCAGCGCATCCAGCGGCAGCGTCGCGCGATCGCACATGGCGTGGAACAACGCTGCTTTATCCTTGAAATGCCAATAGACCGCACCGCGAGTCACACCCGCGGCCGCGGCAATTTCGGCGAGCGACGTGCGCGTGACCCCCCGTTGCCGGAAAACAACCTCACCGGCATCGAGCAGTCGCTCGCGCGTTTCCAGAGCCTCCAGTTTTGTCTTGCGCGCCATCTATTTTTGCGTTGCGGCCTTTACAAACATTCGTGAATGTATGTAATCTATGGCTTGTTGGCAAGCCTTTTGTGCCCAAGCTTTGTCTTGGATCAAGCCCGGAGCCCCTCATGCAAACCCCAGCACGCCCCGTCCTGCGCATCCCGGCCATAGCCGCCGCCCTTTTCGTGGCGGCCTGCGGCCCGTCCCAGCCTCCGGGCGGCTTCCCCGGCTTTCCGCCCGGCGAAGTGACAACCGTCACCGTAGCCCCGCGCAACCTGCCCGTAACCTATGAATATGTGGGCCAGACGGCAGGTTCGAAGGAGGTCGAGGTCCGCGCGCGCGTGACGGGTATTCTCGAACGGAAGCTTTATCAGGAAGGCGCCGCCGTCAAGGCCGGTCAAGTCCTGTTCGTGATCGATCCCAAGCCGCTCGCGGCCCAGGCCGCCGCGCTCGAGGCTGACCTGGTTCGCGCGCAGGCGCAGAAGGCCCAGTCGGACCGTGAAGTCGCGCGGTTGAAGCCCCTCGCGGAAAAGCGCGCCGTGGGGCAAAAGGAAGCGGACGACGCCATGTCCAACGCCGAACTCGCGGCCGCGTCGGTGAAGGCCGCGCAAGCCAAGCTGGACGAGGTGAAGCTGAGCCTCGGCTACACGCGGGTGGTGGCGCCGATCAGCGGGCTCTCCAGCCGTGCGCCGAAATCCGAGGGCAGCCTCGTCACGGCCAACGATACGCTGCTGACAACGATCTCGCAGGCCAACCCCATTTGGGTTCCGTTCTCGATTTCCGAGAATGAACAGCTCACGCTGAACAAATCGGTCAGCGAAGGCCGGCTCACACTGCCCAAGGACAACGGCTTCAACGTAACCGTAAAGCTGGCCGATGGGTCGGTCATCCCACGCCGGGGAAAGATCAACTTCGCCGACACGCGCATCAACTCGTCCACCGGAACGTTTGAAATGCGCGCCGAACTGCCCAACGCCGACGGCGTTCTCAAGCCCGGCCAGTTCGTGCGAGTGAGCCTCGATGGCGCGGTGCGCAACAACGCGCTGGCCGTGCCGCAGGTCGCGGTACTGGACGGACCGCAGGGTAAATTCGTCTACGTTGCGGACAAGGACAAGGACGGCAAGGACATCGCGGCCACACGGCCGGTCGTGGTCGGCCCGTGGGTCGTGCAAGACGGCGTCAACCTCTGGGTCATCGACAGCGGGATCAAGGCGGGCGACAAAGTCATCACGGATGGTGTCTCGAAGCTGCGCCCCGGTGCGCCGATCAAGTTCGCCGCCGCGCCACAGTCGCCGCCCGGCGCCGCGCCTACGCCCGCTTCTCCCGCCCCCGCGGCACCTGCTGCGCCCAAGTCCTGATCGACGCCAAGGCGAACCCTCATGCTCGCGCGCTTTTTCATCGACCGGCCGATCTTCGCGGCCGTCATCTCCATATTCCTGATCATCGCCGGCTTGGCCGCGATCCGGACGTTGCCTGTCGCGCAATATCCGGAAATCGCGCCGCCGGTGGTCACCGTGCAGGCGATCTACCCCGGCGCATCAGCCGAAGTGGTCGAGCGCACGGTCGCCGCGCCGATCGAGAATGCCATCAACGGCATTCCGGGCATGATGTACATGAGCTCGAACTCGGCGTCGAACGGGGTCGTGCAGATCCAGGTGACCTTCGAGATCGGCACCGACATCGACATCGCCGCGGTGAACGTCAACAACCGCGTCAAGCAGGTCGAGCCCCGGCTGCCCGAGGAAGTGCGGCGCCAGGGCGTCACCGTCGAGCGGGGCAGCTCGTCATTCCTGCAGGTGGTCGCGTTCTATTCGCCGGACGGCCGCTACGACGACCTGTTCACATCGAACTACGTGACGCTGAACGTCCTGGATGACATCAAGCGGTTGCCCGGCACGACCAACGTGCAGATTTTCGGTGCCAAGGATTACGCGATGCGCATCTGGCTCAAGCCGGACCGTCTCGCGCAACTGAAGCTCACGCCCGGCGATGTCATTGCCGCGGTCAACGACCAGAATGCGCAGTTCGCGGCCGGCAAGATCGGCCAGGCGCCGATCAGCAAGGGCCAGGACCTGGTTTACACGGTCACGACCAAGGGCCGTCTTGCGGACCCGAAGGATTTCGAACAGATCATCGTGCGCGCCAATCCCGACGGCTCGGCGCTGCGCCTGGTCGACGTCGCTCGCGTCGAACTGGGTTCCAAGGACTACGAGTTCAACGGCCGCTACAACGGCCGCCCGGCCACGCTCGTCGGGATTTTCCTGTCGCCCGGTGCGAATGCGCTCGAAGTAGCGAAGGCATCGAACAAATTGCTGGCGACGTTGAGCGAGCGCTTTCCCGAAGGCCTGAGCTACAAGGTCGCATTCGACACGACGCGCTTCGTCGAGGTGTCGATCCGCGAGGTGCTGAAGACGCTGGGCGAGGCGATGATCCTCGTGTTCCTTGTGGTCTACCTGTTCCTGCAAAGCTGGCGCGCGGCAATCATTCCCTTTGCCGCGGTGCCGGTGGCGCTGATCGGCACGTTCGCGGGCATCTCGATGCTCGGTTATTCGATCAACACGCTGACGCTGTTCGCGATGGTGCTGTCGATCGGCATCGTCGTCGATGACGCGATCGTCGTGCTGGAAAACGTCGAGCGGATCATGCGCGAGGAGGGCCTGGAAGCGCGCGATGCCGCGGTCAAGGCCATGGAACAGGTCACCGGCCCGATCATCGCCATCGTGCTGACGCTGGTGTCGGTCTTCGTCCCCATCGCATTCCTGGGCGGATTGACGGGCGAGCTGTACCGCCAGTTCGCCGTGACAATCTCGATCTCGGTCGTGATTTCCGGCATCGTCGCGCTGTCGCTGTCGCCGGCGCTGTGCGCGCTGATCCTGAGGCCGCACGTCGCGCCGCGCGGCTTTTTCGCGTGGTTCAACCGCACGTTCGACAAGATCGTCGATCGCTACACGCACGGCGTGGCGTGGCTTATCCGGCGAGCCGCCCTTGGTTTGACGTTGTTCGCGCTGATGGTGGCGGCCGCCGTGCTGATGTGGCGCATTACGCCCGGAAGCCTCGTGCCTGACGAAGACCAGGGCTTTTACATTTCGGCGGTGATCCTTCCCGACGGCGCCACGCTGGAGCGCACGCAGAAGGTCGTCGACGAGGTCGAGGCCGCGATCCGCAGCAACCCCAACAACCAGGACACCATCGCGTTCACCGGCTTCGACTTCATCGGCGGCGGTTTCCGCAACAACGCCGCCACGTTGTTCGTCACACAGAAGCCATGGGACGATCGCGAAGTCACCGCGCAGCAATTGGTCGGCGAGCTGTATGCCAAGACCGGCCACATCAAGGAGGCGCTGGTGCTGGCGTTCAATCCGCCGCCGATCTTCGGCCTGGGCACCACCGGCGGCTACGAGTTCTACATCCAGAACCGCGGTGATGGCGGATCCAAGCGGCTGAACGAGGTGAAAGACGCCTTCCTGGCGCGCGTCAACTCGGACAAGGAATTGGGCGGCGCGCAGACGTTATGGCATGCGGCCGTGCCGCAGCTCTACGTCGACGTCGACCGCGACAAGGCCAAGAAGGTCGGCGTGCCGATCGCCGATATTTTCGCCGCACTGTCGGCGACGATGGGTACCTATTACGTAAACGACTTCAACAAGTACGGCCGAACGTGGCAGGTCCTGATGTCGGCCGAGCAGCAGTTCCGGAAGAAACCCGACGACATCACCGGCGTTTACGTGCGCGCGAAATCCGGCGACATGGTGCCGCTGTCGTCGCTGGTCACCATCCAATACACATCCGGGCCGGACTCTCTCGACCGCTTCAATAACCTGCCGGCGGTCAAGATCATAGGACAAGCGGCGCCGGGCTATTCGTCCGGTCAGGCCATCGCGCGGGTCGAGCAAATCGCCAAGGAAGTGCTGCCCGCCGACTTCAGCTATGACTGGGGCGGCTCGTCGTACCAGGAAAAGAAGTCCGGCGGCGCGTCGACCTTCGCGCTGACGCTGGCCGTGATCATGGTGTTCCTGATCCTGTCGGCACAGTACGAGCGCTGGTCGTTGCCGCTCGCGGTGCTGATGGCGCTGCCCTTCGGCACGTTCGGCGCGCTGGTCGCGGTGTGGGCGCGCCACCTGACGAGCGACGTCTATTTCCAGATCGGTTTGGTGACGCTGCTGGGCCTCGCGGCCAAGAATGCGATTCTGATTGTCGAATTCGCGCTCAACAAGCACGAAGAAGGCCTGTCACCGTCGGCGTCCGCGGTCGACGGCGCGCGCCTGCGGTTCCGGCCGATCCTGATGACTTCGCTGGCCTTCATCTTCGGCGTTTTGCCGCTGGCGCTATCGACGGGCGCGGGCGCTGGCGCGCGGCATTCGGTGGGCACCGGCGTTGCCGGCGGCATGCTGGCGGCGACGTTCCTCGCCATATTTTTCGTGCCGATGTTCTTCAAGGTGATCTTCGACCGTCACGTCGTGGAAAAACGGTCGACCCAGGAAATCTTCGACGAGCTCGATCGCGCGCATGAGGCGCAGCACCTGCACCTTGGCACGGCAAGTCCTCATCCTCCGGCCAATCAACCGGGAGGCAGCCATGTCTAGATTCAACTTTCGCATTGCGCGGCCGGCCCTGGCGTTGGCGGGCGCGCTGATTGTCGCGGGTTGCGCCGTCACGCAGCCGATTCCGCCCAAGTACGACCTGCCGCCGGGGTCCGCGACCGCCGCGCAAAACGAGGCGCTTCGGCAGTACTGGACGCTGTTCAACGATCCGGTGCTGGACCAACTGGTCGAGGAAGCGCTGGCGAACAACCTCGATCTCAAGGCGTCGCTAGCCCGGATCGAGGCGGCGCGCGCCAGCGTGCTGCTCGCACAGTCGTACCTGGCGCCCGACATCAACCTCAACGCCAACGCCGGACGCAGCCGCATTTCGGCGGTGACGTCGCCGCCACTGCCGCCCGGGACGCAGGTCACCAGCAACAACTTCAGCGTCGGCCTCGGCGTTTCCTACGAGCTCGACGTGTGGGGCAAGTACCGCAGCGGCGCGCTGGCGGCGTCCAACGAGCTGGCGGCGTCGAAATATTTTCGTGAGACCGTACGCATCACCGTCGCCTCCGATACCGCCAATGCCTATTTCCGCCTGCGCGCCGCGGACGCGGAACTGGTGGTGCTGAACGACACGCTGAAATCGCGCACGGAGGCGGTGCAACTGCAGCGCGACCGTTACGACGCGGGACTCATCGGCGACTACGATTTCAAGCAGGCGCAGGCCGAGCGGTCCGCGGTTGTCGCCGACATCGCCCGCGCCGATCTGGCGATTGCGCAGCTGGAATCGGCGATCGCCACGTTGACGGGCCGCTCGCCGCGCGCGGTTTTCGACCCCGTCGTCGCTCGCGGCCAGTCCATCGAGGCCGCCACCGAAGTGCCCGCGCTGCCATCGGGCCTGCCGTCGGGCCTGCTCGAGCGCCGGCCGGACATACAGCGCTCCGAAGCGCTGCTTGCGGCGTCGGACCTGCGCATCCAGGAAGCGCGCGCCAACTATTTCCCGAGCCTGGGGCTGTCCGGCAATTTCGGCAGCAATGCGGCCAAGGTCGCCGATCTCTTCACGTCCCCGGCCGGAATATGGGGCATTGGGTTCGGACTGGTGCAGCCGCTGCTCGCGCTGAAGTCGATCGAGGCGCAGGTCACGCTTGCGCAGGCGAACAACGACCGCGCTGCCGTCGAGTATCTGCAGACCGTGCAGAACGCCTTCCGGGAAGTGCATGACGCCATTGCGGCGAATCGTTCCGCGCGCGACGTGCTCGCCGCCGAGACGGACAGGCGCAACGACCTGGCGGTCGCGCTGGACATGGCGAACCTGCGCTACAACGCGGGCCGCACGTCATATCTCGAAGTGCTGGACGCGCAGCGAACGCTACTCGCCGCGGAGACATTGCGACTCGGTGCGGCGCGCGACGCGCGGCTGTCGATCGTCGACTTCGCCAAATCCGTTGGCGGCGGCTGGACCGTGGAGTCGTTCGCAGCGGACTACTAGGCGACTCTTCCCGCCGACGCCTCGGCCACGTCGCCGCGAGGGACGCAATCGGCAAGGTCGCGCCAGCGTGCGTCGGAACCTGCCGAGTTGAAGGCGCCGCCTGCGGCAAGTGCCGCGACCGCCGCTTGGGTGTCGGCGATCGCCACGGCCATCGTCGACGCGACGCCCGCCTCGCGCACCGTCACCGCTGCCTCGCGCATCTCCTCCGCGCGGCGGCGGCCGTGCTGGACCACGCGCTTCCAGAACCAGGAGCCCTGCTCCTCCCAGTTGATACCAGGAAACGTCTCCGCGAGGGATGCAAGCACCTCGCGCTCGACACCGTAGCGCCGGGCCGTGAGGAAGCTTTCGATCACGATCGCTTCCATGCCCTTCACGATCACGCTGCGACACATCTTGATCGCCGATGCCACGCCGTACTCGTCGGAGACCGGCGTTACCGCAAATCCGAGCGCTGCGAGCACCGGCGTGGCCGCCCGCGCGTGTGGACCACCCAGCAGCATCGGCGTGGAAATGCCGTGTGGCGGCACCGACGTCATGACGGCGGCCTCGACATACCGGCCGCCACGCTTCGCGATCACTGCAGCACATCCGGTCTTGGTGCCGGGCGACGCCGAGTTGATGTCCAGCACGATAGCGCCGCGCTTGACAGCAGACGCAATGCTTTCGATTGCCGCGCGCGTCGCGCTGGCCGTGACCGCGGATACGACGACGTCGGCATCGGCAACCGCCTGCTGTGGCGAGACGGCGAGCGTCACGCCCGCGCGTCCGGCCTTTGTCCGCATCGCAGCACCGCGCGCGGCGTCGTCGAGCAGGATGTCGTAGGCGACTATTCCAGCAACGCCGCATTGTGCGAGCGCGGCACCGAAAATGCCGCCGACTTCGCCGAACCCGATAAGCGCGACACGCTGCGCGGCGGCATCCGTCATATGCGGGCTTTCACTCATGAATGGACTCGCTTTCGGCGACGATGGTTATGCTGGCAATCGGTATGCAACTGCTGTGCGAACGATAGCCGCGTTATCATCTTCTCTCAAGCCCGCGGAAGTGCGCGGGAAACCGGCAGTCACGAAGTACCCCGCAATCAGGGAGTTCCGCATGGCACGTTTCGTTTCCTGCTTGGCGATGGCCGCGCTGGCAACGTTCGCGGCGGCCGTGCCCGCGCAGCAGGCAGTGGTCGTGCAAGGGGCGCTGTGCCGCGGCGAGGAGCCGTTCTGGCAGCTGGAAGCCAGCCGCACGACGGCGGTGCTGAACCGTCTCGCCACCAAAGCCAATCGCGAGGTCATGTTTCGCGGCGCGCCGCAGGCATTCATGTACCTCGCGCCGGCCGCGGTTGTGTGGCGAGGCGACTCCACCCATCTGCCCAAGGAAACGCTGGTCATCACGCTGCGCGAAGAGGCCTGCCGTTCCACGATGGCCGACTCACCTCCGCTGCCATGGCGTGCGCTGCTGTCGCTCAAGACCGGCGAGGCGATGATGGGCTGCTGCACGGTGCTCGCCGGTTATGACGTGAAGGTCGCGCCCGTTGCCGACTTCGCGAAGAAGCCACCGGAAGACTGGGCGCGATCACTGACCGAACTGACCCCGGCCATCAATGTTTGCCTCGCCGTCGGCGACGCCCGCGCGAAATGGGTTGCCAAGGCGGGTCCGGCGGGTAACGGGATGGCCACCGTGCGCATGATCCAGGCCTCGGGCAAGGCGATCGATTGCGAAACCGAGCTGTCCGGCAAAGGCGCGCCGAAGATCGCGGCCGTGAGCGCGGCTGACCCGCCGCTTCTGGGCTCGGGCAATCCGCTCTACTATCCCGCGCGCGACACCGCGCCGATGGTGAGGTGCGGCAAACTGGAGCGCGTTACCGGCCGCAACGGCGCGACCAACGGCTACCTGCACTACGATCCATGCTGATGCCAGGGCGCGCGCAGATTCACTGAAGGCGCGGCTTGCGCAGGAAGTCGTCGCGGTCGCGAGAGCGCACATCCACACGCGCGGACGCGCCGTCGCGCAACAGTCCCAGCGTAATGACGGTGCCCGCGGGGCCCTGCCGCCAGACGCTGCGAAACAGTTCAGCGAGACCGCCGACGCGCTTGCCGGCAACCTCCACGACCACGTCGCCCGGTTCGACACCGGCCAAGTCGGCGGGACCGTCGGTCGCAATGCCTCCGACCACGAGGCGGCCTTGGTCTTCGCCGGTGTACATCCCCAGCCAAGGTCGTGGCAGCGTGGCCGGCCGGCCGCGCGCCAACAGATCGTCGAGGATCGGCTCGAGCAGATCGATGGGGACGAACAGGTTGCCCTTCACCACCTTGTCATCGACAGCCTCCTGCACGAACAACGAACCGATGCCGATCAGACGGCCGTCCATGCCGACCAGCGCCGCGCCGCTCCACTCCGGGTGCGACGGCGTCGTGAAGATCGCCTCGTCGAGTACGTATTCCCAAAACCCGGCGAACTCGCGTTTGGCGACAACTTGCGCCTTCAGCGTGTGCACCCGCCCGCCGTGGCCGATGACCACTGCGTCGTCACCCACGGCAATCGACGCGGTGGACCCGCGCGTGAGCGGCGGGACGCCGAGCTGGCCGAGTGGCATGACCAGGCCCAAGCCCGACGCGAAGTCGTAGGCGAGCGGATGCCCCGGGATCACTTTGCCGTCGTTGGACGTGAGCCAGACCGATTCCGCTTCGGTGATGAGATACCCGATCGTGAGCATGAGGCCGTCATCGCGGATGACGACGGCGTTGCCGAAGCGTTCGGTGCCGAGAATTGGCGCGGTGAACGCGTCCTCCGGAATTTCCGCGCGCAGCATCACCACCGAGCGCATCGCCTCGCCCAAGTCAAAGCGCAGGCCTTCCGCCTTGGGCTGCAGGCTCGCGGGAAACGACCAGTGTGTGGAATCAGCCAAGGTTCGGGCGTGTTTGGCGCGCCGAATCGGTCCGTCGCGCGCTTCAATCTTACGCGAACGTGTTTTGGTGCGCGCGGCCGGCACGCCAGTCACCGGCGTCAGGTCCCGCACACCGGCATTCGGTCGGCGACGCTATCGCGGTATTCTTGCAATCCGATGCCCCTTCGCCGTATGCGCAGGAACCCGTCTCCTCGTGACCATGCCGCGCAATATCGCCCGCCGTCCCGTACCGTCCGACGAAAAAGGGGCGCCGATGCTGTTGCAGTTCGTGCTGTTGTCGATGCTGCTGCACATTCTGGTTGTGATGATCTTCGGCACCGCGACCATGTCCACGGGCGGCGCACGGCGAGGTGATGGTTGGCTGGGACCGCTGGACGTGACGCTGCGGCAGGTGTCGCCCGAGCTTGGAACTGGATTCACGCTGGCGCCTGGCGCGGACACGAAGTTGCCCGGCGAGGCTCTCCTCCGCCGCCTTACCGGTTCTGCCGCGGCTCCTGCCACCGCGCGCGAGATCAAGCCGGCGCCGTCCGTGTCGCCGCCGGAAGCCGAGCGCATTGCTCCCATCCCATCTGCGCCCGCCCCGAGCGATGCGGGCGCCGCGGTTCCCGAGGTCACGATTCCGCCTGCGCCGCCCGTGGTCGAGCCTTTGCCAAGCCTCGATCGCACTGCGCCGGAGGAAGTCGACAAGCCGGTGGTGCCCCGCGCGACTGCGCCTCCCAAGGTGTCGCCGCCGGCGCCCGAACCGGTCGTCGTGCCACGCCAAGTCCCGATGCCGGCAATGGCGCCGCTGGAAAAAATTGCGCCGCCTGTAGTCGAGCCTCAACTCACCCCTCCGGCCGAGTTGCGCCCGCGCGAAGTTCCGGTCGCGCCACGCACGCCGCCCGTCGAAACGGCGCCGCGGGAGGAGTCCCTCCCCGCGCCGGCACCCGTTGCGCCGGTCGCGCCCCCAAAGATCGAGCGGGCGCAGGAACCTGCGGTGGAAGTGAGGCCGCGCGACGTGCCGATGCCGCCGCTTGCACCCATCGAGCCCGTCGCCCCGCCGAAGCTCGAACGCAATCTCGCGCCCATCGTGGAGCCAGCGACGCCGCAAAGGGCGCCCGTGGAAACGCCGGCGGCGGCCGAGCGCGAAGCCGCAAAGGCAACACCGATCACCCCGCGCAGCGATACCGTCGCACCGGCACGGGAACGCGCCGCACCGGTCCTCGCACCGGGCAAGGCACCGTCGGCGCCCGTACCGGCACGCAACGAGGCGCCCGCGAGCGGCGAGTTGCCGCGTCTTCGCTACGGTGCGCCCGACGTCGACGACGAAGTCTTCCGCTCGCGACGGGACGGTTCGGCGCCGGCGGCTGAAAGCGGTGGTCCACCGGCCATCACCGCCGAATCGTTGCGCCGGCGCGCGGCGGAGATCGCGCGCGAGGGTTCGGGCACAAGCGGCGTGCTGAACCTGGTGCCGCCTCCGCCACCGCTCGAGCGCAAGGACACGCTCGCCGAAGGCATCGCCAAGGCAGCCAAGCCGGATTGCCGCACGGCCTACGGCGGCATGGGCCTGCTCGCGGTCGTTCCGCTGGTGGCGAGCACGGTCGGCAATGGCGGTTGTCGTTGGTAAATTCCGATCGCATGGGTTGCCGACGCAAGTTCTCTTCCATGCCTCGACGGGATCGCACTGTGCGTATCGGCACGCGTTTCGGCTGCGGCTTCGCCGCCATTGCAATAGCGTTCGCGGCGTGCAGCGGCGCAGCGGCGCAGATGCCGCCATCGCCTGCTGAAATCGCTCGCTATGACGGCCTGTTCGCGGCGGCACACAAGGGCGACGCAACTGGAATCGCGCGGTTGATCGCGGGCGGCGCAGACGTGCGCGCGCGCGATGGCTACGGCCGCACACCGCTGCACGTGGCGGCCTACGCGGGTCGCCATGACGCGCTGCGCGCGCTCGGGAGCGCAGGCGCCGATCCAAACGCCTTCGAGAACGATCGCTACGACATCGTCACGATCGCCGCGGTCGCCAATGACCTGCCCACGCTCAAGGTCGCGCTTGCGCTAGGCGACCGGCCCGGCAATATCACGAGCCGCTACGACGGCACGGCGCTGATCGCGGCCGCGCATCTGGGCCATGCCGACATCGTGCGCGAATTGATCCGTGCCGGCGCGCCGCTCGACCACATCAACAATCTCGGCTGGACCGCGCTGATCGAGTCGATCGTCCTGGGCGACGGCGGGCCACGCCACGTCGCGACACTGAAGGCGCTGGTCGACGCTGGCGCCAACGTCAACCTCGCGGATCGCAACGGCAGCACCCCGCTCGCGCTGGCCAAGAGCCGCGGGCACACCGCGATGGTGATCATTCTGGAGAATGCCGGCGCGCGGTAGCCCGTCGCCGCGCATGTTGGCGCGGAAATCCGCGCCGCGTCACCCGGGCGGCGCGCGCGGCAAGCTACGTCGGCGGGACAGGAACCACGCCACGGCGGCGGGCACCGCGAAAATGAGCGCGTGGATCGCCACCTCCAACAGCGCGCCGTGGCCGGCCATCACACCGATGACGAAATCGACGAGCGTGAATGCAAGCCAGGTCCAAATGAAGATCCCGCCGCCGTCAATGCGGCGCGGGCCGACGCGCCGGGCGCTCAGGGCCGCTGCCAGGAAATCGAACGCGGCCGCGAGGGCCACGCCGAGGGCGATGATCAACGTGGTGCGCATGCGCGGATTGGATTTCGAATGACGACACGGCAATGCTACACCGACATTCCGGACGGGCTTTAGGCGTCGTCCTTGAAGATCACGGTGAAGGGGCGCGGCACTTCCTGCAAGCGGTGGAAGAACGTGACCCACACGAAGCTGCTCAATTCCTCGAACAACTCGCGAATTTGCTGCCGTCCGTTGGTCGGCACCGTGGCGCGCCCGGCGACGTGGCGGTCGACCGTGCCGCGGCGGCGACCCGTGACGCCAATCATGAGGTCCGGTATCTCGGGCTCGCGACTCATGTAGCTGCCGTGGACGGCGAGCGCCTCGATCTCGTACTTGTTGCGGGAGGCGGTGCGGTTGAAGTATTGCGCCCGCTCGGCCATGTGCGTGAGCAGAAGCTGGGCGCGAGCGCGCGGCAGCGGGTCGACGATGCGCGCTTGCGCGTATTGCCGGAATTTGTCGGTGATGACGTATTCCGCCTCGCTCGGATGCGGTTTTTGCAGCAGTCCGGCCAGCACCATCTGGTCGACCAGCGCCAGGCTCTCGCGCGTGTTCATCCCGAAATCCTGCGCCAGCGTGTCCAGTCCCACGGTTGCGCGTTCGGGAGGCCGCCCGACGACGCGCATGAGCACGCGGCCGGCCGCGATCTGCAACTGCATCGCGTCGACGCCGAAGTAAAGATGCCTGGTCACCAACTGGAACATGGCCATGATTCCCCCGGGGGACGCCCCGACGATTCATGACATTAGCATAATCGTTCCGGGGCCGTCCATCCGGCCCTGTCCTACACGGCGGTCCCGGTGGACCCGGAACAGGCATCACATGCTGCGGCGGTACTGCCCTCCGACGTCGAACAAGGCGTTGGTGATCTGCCCTAGCGAGCACACGCGCACGGTCCGCACCAGTTCGGCAAAGACGTTGCCATCCTCGATCACGACCTGCTGCAATTTCGCCAACGCGGCGGGAGCCTCCGCGGCATGCCGCTGATGGAAGTCAGCGAGCCGCTGCAACTGCGACTTCTTTTCGTCGTCGGTGGACCGCTGAAGCTCGACCTTCTGGGGCGCGGCATCGCCTTGCTTGCTGCGGAACGTGTTGACACCGACGATCGGATAGCTGCCGTCGTGCTTCATGTGCTCGTAGTACATCGACTCTTCCTGGATCTTGCCGCGCTGGTAGCCGGTCTCCATGGCGCCCAGCACGCCGCCGCGCTCGGAGATCGCCTCGAACTCCTTCAGCACCGCTTCTTCGACCAGGTCCGTCATCTCCTCGATGATGAAACTGCCCTGGTTCGGATTCTCGTTCTTGCCGATGCCCCACTCGCGATTGATGATGAGCTGGATGGCCATCGCGCGGCGCACGCTCTCCTCGGTGGGCGTGGTAATCGCCTCGTCGTAGGCGTTGGTGTGCAGCGAGTTGGTGTTGTCGTACGTCGAGATCAGCGCCTGCAGCGTCGTGCGGATGTCGTTGAATGCGATCTCCTGCGCGTGCAGGCTGCGGCCGGACGTCTGCGAGTGAAACTTCAGCTTCTGCGCGCGCTCGTTGGCGCCATAGCGCTCGCGCATCGCCACCGCCCAGATGCGCCGCGCGACGCGGCCGATCACCGCGTACTCCGGATCCATGCCGTAGCTGAAGAAGAACGACAGGTTGGGCGCGAAGTCGTCGATGTGCATGCCGCGCGCGAGGTACGCCTCGACGAACGTGAAGCCGTTCGACAGCGTGAACGCAAGCTGGCTGATCGGGTTGGCCCCGGCCTCGGCGATGTGGTACCCGGAAATCGACACCGAGTAGAAATTCTTGATGTCGTGCTGGACGAAGTATTCCTGGATGTCGCCCATCACCTTCAGGCTGAACTCGGTGGAAAAAATGCAGGTGTTCTGCCCCTGGTCTTCCTTGAGGATGTCGGCCTGCACGGTACCGCGCACGGTGGACAGCGTCCACGCGCGGATCTTGGCGTCTTCGTCGTCCGTGGGTTCGCGCCCGTTGTCGCTGCGGAACTTGTCCAGTTGCTGGTCGATCGCCGCATTCATGTACATGGCGAGGATCGTCGGCGCCGGGCCGTTGATCGTCATCGAGATGGAGGTGGCGGGATCGGTCAGGTCGAAGCCGCCGTAGAGCACCTTCAGGTCGTCGAGCGTGGCGATCGACACGCCGGAATTGCCGACCTTGCCGTAGATGTCCGGACGGATCGCCGGATCGTTGCCGTACAGCGTGACCGAGTCGAATGCCGTGGACAGCCGCTTGGCCGGCATGCCGTCGGCCAGCAGGTGGAAACGCTTGTTGGTGCGATACGCGTCGCCTTCGCCGGCGAACATACGCGTTGGATCTTCGTTTTCGCGCTTGAATGCGAACACGCCGGCGGTGAAGGGGAAGCTGCCGGGCACGTTCTCCTTCAACTGCCAGCGCAGGATCTCCGACGCATCCTGGAATTGCGGCAGCGCGACCTTCGGCACGTGCGTGCCGGAAAGCGACGTGGTCGTCAGCGCGCTGCGGATTTCCTTGCCGCGAATCTTCACGACGTATTCGTCGCCCGAGTAGGCCGCCTTGGTTTGCGGCCACATGTCGAGCAGTTTTTTCGCGCGCGGGTCCTGTTTCGTGTCGCGGTCGGCGGCGAGCGCGTCGAGTTCCTTCACGTCCAGCTTGCATTCGGCGGCCAGCATCGCCTTGGCGCCGTGCAGCTGCTGCCGCTCGCGTGCGATGCGCGTCTCGCCTTCCGTCCACTGGTGATACTTGCGAACGGTGTCGGCGATTTCCGCCAGGTAGCGCACGCGCGCCGCAGGCATGATAGCGTGCTGCGCGGTGGACTCGCGCGTGGTGACGGCCGGCAGCGTGCCCGCTTTCAGCTTGAGCCCCTTTTCGGTCAGCTTTACGATAAGGGCCTGATACAGCGCGGTGACGCCATCGTCATTGAAGCGCGAGGCCATCGTACCGTATACCGGCATCGTGTCGGGCGCCTGCTTGAACAGTTCGCGGTTGCGCTGGTATTGCTTGCGCACGTCGCGCAGCGCGTCCTGGGCGCCCTTGCGGTCGAACTTGTTGATGGCGACGAAGTCGGCAAAGTCCAGCATGTCGATCTTCTCGAGCTGCGACGCAGCGCCAAATTCCGGCGTCATCACGTACAAGGAAGTATCGACCAGCGGCACGATCGCGGCGTCCCCCTGCCCGATGCCGGAGGTCTCGACGATCACGAGATCGAAGCCCGCGACCTTGCATGCGGCGATGACGTCGGGCAATGCCTTCGAGACTTCGCTGCCGGCATCGCGCGTGGCCAGTGAGCGCATGTAGATGTTCGGATGCTCGATCGCGTTCATGCGTATGCGATCGCCCAGCAGCGCGCCGCCGGACTTGCGCCGCGACGGGTCGATGGAGATGATCGCGATCTTCAGCGCGTCGCGCTGGTCGATGCGAAAACGCCGCACCAGTTCGTCGGTGAGCGAGCTCTTGCCCGCGCCGCCGGTACCGGTGATGCCTAGCGTCGGCACCTTGGACTTGGCGGCCGTGGCGAGCAGCTCCGTCCGCAGCGCAGGGGGCACCGCGTCGGCTTCCAGCGCCGTGATGAGCCGCGCCAGCGCGCGCGTTCGCGCGAACCGGTCACCGCTCGAGTCGGAACCGAGGGTGTTGAGCGATTCGGGAACCTCGTGCGCGAGGTCGGTGTCGGCGGCGGCAACGATCTCGTTGATCATGCCCTGCAGGCCCAATTTCTGGCCATCCTCGGGCGAGAAGATCCGGGCGACGCCGTAGTCGTGCAGTTCCTTGATCTCCGCGGCCACGATCACACCGCCGCCACCGCCGAATACCTTGATGTGGCCGGCGCCGCGTTCGCGTAGCAGGTCCAGCATGTATTTGAAGAACTCGACGTGGCCGCCCTGGTAGGACGAGATGGCGATACCGTGCGCGTCCTCCTGGATGGCACAGTTGACGATCTCCTCGACCGACCGGTTGTGGCCCAGGTGGATCACTTCGCATCCGGACGCCTGCAGGATGCGTCGCATGATGTTGATCGACGCATCGTGGCCATCGAACAGGCTTGCCGCGGTCACGAAGCGGACCTTGTTGACCGGCCGGAAGACCAGCGGCTGGCGCATGCTTTGATCGTTCATCGCGAACCTCGCGTAATCGCTGGTGGCTCCGGTCCCGCGGGCATTTCGCCGCCGGGCGGAGAGCAAGCTTACCGGAAGCGGCCCCATCAAAGGCCCTGCCCCGGGGAGGGCGGCCCCGCGTCACGCGACCATATATGACGTTTACGTAAACGTCAATCGTGCCCCCACGTGCCCGGGCAGCGGCATACTGCGGCTTTCAGGTCCGCTTAATATGGCGCAGACAATATGCGCTGCCGGGTACCACGCCCGTCCCGTTCATCACCACAGAGGCTTCACCCCATGGCTTTTCCCGCACCGCTCCTGCGCCGCCTGGCGGCGTTCCTCGTCCCGCTGTTCGTCGCGGCCGGCGTGCATGCCGCGCTGCCCGCGGGCGTCACCCAGGGACCGTCGATCGAAGGCGTCACCGAGTATCGCCTTGGCAACGGGCTGACGGTGCTGCTGTTCCCCGATGCGTCGAAGCCGACGACCACGGTCAACGTCACCTACCAGGTCGGGTCGATGCACGAGAACTACGGCGAAACCGGCATGGCCCACCTGCTCGAGCACCTGCTGTTCAAGGGGACCCCGAGCAGCGGAAACCTCATGACCGAACTCGGCAAGCGCGGCATGCAGTTCAACGGCTCGACCAATACCGACCGCACGAATTACTTCCAGTCGTTCACGGCCAACCCGCAGAGCCTCGACTGGGCGCTGTCGATGGAAGCGGACCGGATGGTCAATTCGTACATCCGCAGGAGCGACCTCGACACGGAAATGACCGTCGTGCGCAACGAGTTCGAAAGCGGCGAGAACAATCCGCAACTGGTGCTGCTGGGCAAGATGCTGGCGAGCTCGTATCAATGGCACAACTACGCGCACCTGCCGATCGGTGCGCGCTCGGACATCGAGAACGTCAACATCGAGCGTCTGCAGGCGTTTTACAGGACGTATTACCAGCCGGACAACGCAGTGCTTATCGTCGCCGGCAAGTTCGACGTCGACACCACGCTTGCTGCGATCGCCAAATACTTCGGTCCTATCCCGAAGCCCGCACGCAAGCTCCCCACCATCTATACGGTGGACCCGGTGCAGGACGGCGAGCGCGCGGTGACGTTGCGCCGCGCCGGCAACTCCAAGTTCCTGGGGCTCATGTTCCACACGGTGCGCGGCGCGCATCCGGATTACGTGGCCACCGACGTGCTGGGCGACGTGCTCACCGTCGAGCCCGCGGGCAGGCTGTATAAATCACTGGTGGAGACCAAGAAGGCGTCGTCCGTGGAAAGCTGGGGCGAAGCGCAGCACGACCCGGGTTCGCTGACGCTGTTCGCGCAGATCCCGGACGGCGACGACATCGCACCCGCGCGCGACGCGATGTTCGCCACCCTCGAGGACCTGAAGAAGAATCCGGTCACGGACGTCGAAGTCGAGCGGATCAAGGTACGCGCGGCCAAGTACTTCGACGAAGTGATGTCCAATCCGCAGCGCTTTGCCGTGGCCATCTCCGGCGCCATTGCGCTCGGCGACTGGCGGCTGTTCTTCCTGCAGCGGGATCGCTATCGCACCGTCACCGCCGCGGATGCGCAGCGCGTCGCACTCCAGTACTTCAAGCGTTCCAATGTGACCATCGGCGAGTTCATCCCGGACGCCGCACCCGATCGCGCGCCCGTGCCGGCGACGGTCGACATCGCCGCGATGGTGAAGGATTACAAGGGCGACGCCACCGCCACGCTGGGCGAGACGTTCGACACCAGCATCGCCAACCTCGACGCGCGAACGCAGCGGTTTACGCTGCCCAACGGCATGAAGGTCGCACTGTTGTCGAAGAAGACGCGCGGAGAAGGCGTCAACTTCACGATGTCGCTGCACTTTGCGGACGAGAAATCCGCATTCGGCAAGCAGGCCGTCGGCCAATTCACGGGCGCGATGCTGATGCGCGGGATCAAGTCGAAGAACCGGCAGGAGCTGGAGGACGCATTCGACAAGCTGCGCGCGCACGTCAGCATCAGCGGCAACGAAACCGGCGCGTCGGCGTCCGGCAAGACGTTCCGCAAGGAGCTGCCTGATACGCTGCGGCTGGTTTCCCAGGTGCTGCGCGAGCCGTCGTTTCCTGCGTCGGAACTGGAGACGTTCAAGCGCGAGCGCGCGACCGAGCTCGAGGATTCGCGCATGGACCCGCAACAGGTCGCCGTCCGCGCGTCCCGCCGTGAAGGCAACCCCTATCCGGTTGGCGACCCCCGATATGCACCCACGCTGGACGAGGAACTCGCCTGGGCCAAGACGGTGACGCCGGAATCGATGCGCGCGTTCCACGGCCAGTTCTATGGCGCCAGCAATGCGGAGTTGGCCATCGTCGGCGACTTCGATCCCGCCGAAATGCGTCCATTGGTCACGGAACTCTTCGGCGGCTGGAAGAGCCCCAGCGCGTACGCGCGCGTTCCCGATCCATTCGTGGCCAAGAAGCCCTACGCGCTCAAGTTCGACCTTGCCGACAAGGCCAACGCGTTCCTGATCGGCCGTGAACCCCTGCCGTTGAACGACATGAGCCCGGACTATCCAGCGATGCTGGTCGCCAATTTCATCCTGGGCGACTCGCCGACATCGCGCCTGTGGGAACGGGTGCGGCAAAAGGACGGCTTGTCCTATGGCGTGGGAAGCCAATTCGCTCCGAACTCGTTCGAGCCCAACAGCCGGTTCGTCGTGTACGCGATCTTCGCGCCGCAAAACCTCGACCGGGTGCGCGGCGCCATGGCCGAGGAAATGGCGCTCGCGCTGAAGGTCGGGTTCACGGACAGCGAAGTCGCCAATGCCAAGGACGCGCTGATGCAGGAACGCCGTCTTGGCCGCAACGAGGATGGCTCGGTGGCAGGCTCGCTCGCAAACCAGGCGTACCTCGGTCGCACCTGGTCTCGCTCCGGCGAGGTCGACGCGGCGATCGAGAAAATGACGGCCGCCGACGTCAATGCGGTGCTGCGCAAGTACCTGAAGCCGGAAGACATCGGCTACGCGTTCGCCGGCGAGTTCGCGAAAAAGAAGTAGGCGCTACCTGAATTCCCGCCCGGGCGCATCGGCCGCCCGGGTGCCCCGGGCTGCGTTGTATCATTCCACTCCTCGGGTCACCTTTCCGGCGCACGCTATGGAAACTGCCGCGCATACCAAATCGAAGGACGCCTATCGCAACTACGACGCGCCGGCGCGCGATACCGTGCGCGAGTTCTATCGGCTGAACCACGCGCAGCAGACCTACGATTTCGTCGTCGCCAAGAAGGCCGAGTACCTGCAATTCAACCGCCGCGAAATGACTTGGTGGGAAGGGCTCGACTACCTCAATACGCTGGTCGACGATTCCGACCCGGACATCGCGTTGCCACAGGTCGACCACCTGTTGCAGACGGCCGAGGCAATGCGCGCGGACGGGCAGCCGGACTGGATGGTGCTGACCGGTTTCATCCACGACCTGGGCAAGGTGCTGTGCCTATTCGGCGAGCCGCAGTGGGCCGTGGTGGGCGACACGTTTCCGACGGGCTGCCCCTATTCCCAAAGGATCGTCTACAGCGAATTCTTCGCCGCCAATCCCGACGCGATGCGGCCCGATTTTCAGGCCGGCACGGGAATCTACAAGCAAGGTTGCGGATTGTCGAACGTTCACATGTCGTGGGGCCACGACGAGTATCTGTATCACCTGACCCGCGACTACCTGCCGCAGCCCGCGCAATACATGATCCGCTTCCATTCCTTCTACGCCTGGCACCGCGAAGGCGCGTATGACTACCTTCTGGATGATACCGACCGCGCCATGCTGCCGTGGGTGCAGAAGTTCAACCCGTACGACCTCTATTCCAAGAATCCCGACCGGCCCAAGCTTGCAGAGTTGAAGCCTTTCTATGAAGACCTGATGGCGAAGTACCTGCCGGCGACGGTCAGGTTCTGAGTTTTCAGGTGCCCGCTCGCTGAAGGCCCACCTCACTCCGCGCGATTTCGCGCTGACGATCTGCATCGTCGCGCTGTGGGGTTTTTCGTTCGTCCCCATCAAGATCGGCCTGCGCGAGATTCCTCCGTTCGCGCTCGCGGCGCTGCGCTTCCTCTTCGCCGCCGTGCCGCTGGTGTTCTTCATCGGCCGCCCGCAGATGCCGTGGGCGTACGTCGTCGGCTACGGCTTCGCCATCGGCGTCTGCCAGTTCGGCCTGCTGTTCCTAGGCATGAAGCTCGGCATGCCTGCGGGACTGTCGTCGCTGGTCATCCAGGTGCAGGTGTTCTTCACCATCGGGCTGGGTATCGCCTACCTGGGTGACCGGGTTTCCGCTCAGAACGTGGTGGGGGCGCTGATCGCGACCGCAGGCATCGTGCTCCTCGCAGCGTACAAGCTGCTCGGCGGTGCGACGGCGACGCTGATCGGCTTCGTGCTGGTCCTGGTCGCGGCGTTGTCGTGGGGAATCGGCAACATCGTCGCCAAGCGCGCGGCCGGCGACCACGAGCCCGACATGTTTGCGCTGGTTGTCTGGTCGAGCCTCGTCCCCCCCGTGCCGCTGGCGCTGCTGTCGTATCTGTTCGAAGGCGGTCCCACGGTATGGGATGCCGTTGTCCACGCCAGCGCGCTCACATGGGGCTGCGTGGCATTTCTGGCCTGGGTCGCGACGCTGTTCGGTTTTGCGTCGTGGGCGGGCCTCATGCACCGTTACCCGACCGGGTTGATCTCGCCGTTCGCGCTCCTTATTCCGGTGTCGGGAATTGCCAGTGGCGCGCTGTTCCTCGGCGAATCGCTGGCGGCCATGCAGATCGCCGGTGTGTTGCTCGTCTTCGCGGGCCTTGCCGTGAACGTCTATGGCGCAAAGCTCAAGGCAACGCTGACTTAAGATGCGAGCGAACTACAATCGGCATTCCGGAGGGCGGCCATGAACAGACAGTTTTGGGCAATTGCTGGACTGCTCCTGTGCCAGGGCTGCGCCACCAACCCGTCAACGCAAGCGGCCGCAATCCAGGAAGTGACCGCCAGGCAAGTGATGAATTGCACGTTGATCAGCACCATCACGGGGAAAAGTCTGATCGGTGGCGTGGGCGCGACGAGTGCGGGCAATGCTCTCATCGACGTCAAGGAACAGGCTTCCGGCCTGGGCGCCACTCACATCGTCGTGCAGAGCGTGGACGAAGGAAGCATGTCCGCACCTGGAATCGCCAGGGCAAAGGCGTACAGGTGCAACTGAAGTGATTCGCCACATATAGTGCATGCGAACTTCGCCGGTCAGACCTGATCATAGAATGTGGAACGTCAAGGCGAAAAAGTGCCAATGAGCGCGGACGCGGCCGATCGGATACGCGCGGAAGCCGATGCGATATACCGTGCCGAATCGCGCCGCGTATTTGCCACGCTGGTGCGGCTGCTCGGCGACTTCAACCTCGCCGAAGAGGCGCTGCACGACGCGTTCCGCGCGGCGCTCGAGCAGTGGCCTCGCGACGGCATCCCCGCGAATCCGCGCGCGTGGCTCGTATCGGCTGGTCGCTTCAAGGCCATCGACGGCATACGTCGACGCTCGCGGTTCGACTCGATGGAGGATGTTGCCGAGCAAGTGGATGCGGTCATCGATGAGACTGCTCCATGGGACAGCGAAGCCATCGAGGACGATCGCCTTCGGCTCATCTTCACCTGTTGCCATCCAAGCCTCGCACCCGACGCGCAGGTGGCGCTCACGTTGCGCGAAGTCTGCGGCCTCACGACCGAAGAAATCGCCCAGGCCTTTCTCAGCGCCGCGCCGACGTTGGCGCAGCGCATCGTGCGCGCCAAGGCGAAGATCCGCGAGGCGCGCATCCCTTACCAGGTTCCGGAGCCTGACGAACTCGCAGCGCGGCTGGATAGCGTATTGCGCGTGGTCTACCTGGTATTCAACGAGGGTTACTCCGCTTCGTCGGGTCAGTCGCTGACGCGGGTCGATCTGTCCGGCGAGGCGATCCGTCTCGGACGGCTGCTGATCGAATTACTGCCGGAGCCCGAGGCGATCGGACTGCTGGCACTGATGGTTCTGCAAGAGTCGCGCCGCGCCGCACGCACCTCGCCGGGGGGCGAGTTGATCCTGCTCAGTGACCAGGATCGCTCAACCTGGAACCGGGAGCTAATTGCGGAGGGATCGGCGCTGGTCACAAGGTCGCTCGCGTCGCAGCGCGTCGGCCCCTATACGCTCCAGGCGGCGATTGCGGCGGTACACGCCGATGCCGTCAGCGCCGAGGCTACGGACTGGGATGAGATCGCAGGGCTCTACGATGTTCTGCTCCGTGTCGAGCCTACGCCGGTGGTCGAATTGAACCGTGCGGTGGCGATCGCGATGCGCGACGGCCCTGTCGCGGGCCTCGCGCTTATCGACGCCATCCTTGCCCGCGGCAATTTGCAGGACTACCACCTGGCCCATGCCGCGCACGCGGACCTGTGCAGGCGGTCGGGCAATACCGCGCAGGCACGAGCTTCGTACAAGCGAGCGCTCGCGCTCGCCCGGCAGGAGCCTGAGCGCAGGTTTCTCGAGCGCCGGCTGGCTGAGTTGTCCGACTGATCCAGCCTAAGGCAGGGCGAACCGCACGTGGCGTGAGGGACCCTATTTTGCGTCTTCAACCAGATCGAGTGTCGATTTCCAGCTTGTCCGTCCGACTAGTTGAGGAAGGCCCGGTGAATTCGGGGGCCACTCAAAGGCAAGCGGGAGCGAACCATGAAAATCGTCATGAGCTGGTTGGATATATTGCGGAAAGTCGGACAAAAAGCAGGTCCCTATCTCGTGCTGGAGATGCTGTTGCCAGGCGGTACGCTGTTTGCGCTGCTGCTTTTCCTGTGGCAGCGCAGGAGGCCCGATATTCGTAGCGGCGCGCAGCGAGCGGTCCTCGTCGTGACGCGTGCCTGGGCCGGTGCTGGCGCAGCGCATTTTGGTGCGCGCGCCGATACGATGGACCTCTTGGATGACAAAATCGCATACCCCCAGGTGACCCTGGGGCGAGGCTAACCATATGCCACCGACAGACCTCTGGTCTTGCGTACCTGCAGCGCGCGCTTACGCGAACGGGGTGGGACCTGCGACGTTGCCGCTCAAGACCAAAAGAAAACGAGCGGAGGCTCAACCGCGCGTTGCGATACGCATCACCCGTCGCTATGACCTCCCGCCGTCGCGCGTGTTCAACGCCTGGCTTGACGCCGAGTGCGCGGGCAGATGGTTGTTCGCGACGGCGTCGCAGCCGATGGCGCACGTCGAAATCGATGGGCGGGCCGGTGGCTCCTTCTGCCTGGTCGATCGCCAAGCGGGCAAGGACATTGCATACACCGGCCGATACGTCGAGATAATCCCGCACCGGGAACTGGTCTTCACCCTTTCCATGGCGCCCCATTCGAATGTCATCACCCGTGTAACGGTGGCGATTGCTCCGCGCGCGAAGGGGTGTGCGCTCAGCTTGCTCCACGAAAACGTGCCGCTGGACCATGCTAATTACGTCGAGGGCCGCTGGACCGGCATCCTCTACGGGCTCGGCGTGACGCTCCATTCGCTATCCGCAACAATCCACCACGATGAGGAGTGAACCATGAAGTACCTGTGCCTCGTATATCTCGAGGAAAAAAAACTGGACGCCGTTCCCGACCACGAGTGCAAGGCCTGCGGCGACGCGCTCCGGCAGAGTGGCCACCACATCGCCGCAGAAGCACTCCGGTCGGTTCATACGGCAACGACGGTGCGTGTCCGCAACGGAAAAATGTCCGTGACCGATGGACCCTTCGCCGAGACGAAGGAGCAACTCGCCGGGTTTTACCTGGTCGACGCCAGGGACCTGAATGAGGCCATCCAGTTGGCCGCGAAGATTCCTCCGGCGCGCGTGGGCAGCGTCGAGGTGCGACCGGTCAGGGAACTGTCCGTCTGACGAGGGAGACCGACGCGTTGCCTGCCGTGAGCCAAATCCTTCACGAAAATGACGTGGCACTTGTCGAGCCTGCCCCGCCTCGTTCGACTAGTGTGTGGAAACCGGATTCCACTGGCCGAAACCCTCCGGGAGCCCCGCCCCAAACCCGAAACCCAAAGGAGATATCACGATGCGATTCATGATGATCGTCAAGCATGCCGAGAAGCAGGGCCCACCGCCCCAACAGCTGATGGACGCCATCGCCAAGCTCGCCGAAGAGGAAACCAAGGCGGGCACGATGATCGGCAGCGGTGGCCTTGGACCAACCGCTCAGGGTGCACGCGTCCGGCTTTCCGGAGGAAAGGTGACCGTCACCGACGGACCGTTCACCGAGACCAAGGAGGTCGTCGGCGGCTACGCGCAGTTCGAGTTGACATCGAGGGAGGAGGCGATCAAATCGGCGGTCCGCTTCATGGAACTTCACAAGCAACACTGGCCGGGCTGGGAGGGCGAGACCGAGGTCCGCCAGATGTTCGGGCCGGAAGATTTCGCTCCCAAGTGTTAGATGCCATAAGCGGCGACTGGGCGAGGCGGCAATCTACGGCGCCTCCCCGATCTTCCTGATCATCACGGAAGCGTCGCCTCGATTGTTACCGTAGAAATAGTCCCAGAATCCCGGCACGCCAATGATCGCGTCGTTGACGAAGAGGAACAATTCGCCCGGGCGGTTCTTCACGACAAACTGCGTCTTCTGACCGAGAACATGTTCCGACCGGGCATGCTCGCCGACATGGGCGACCGGCTTGAACCAGTTCTGCCCGATTTCCCGCCGCATCGGCACTGCCAGCGCCAGGTACCAGGGTGCCGACTCTGCGTTCGACGCGAAGCCGTCTGTCGTCGGGACGGGGATGCCCCCGTCCATCCACCCTTCCGGGCGTCCAATCTCGATCTCGTACGTAGCACCTTGCTCCAGCATCACTTTGGTGGGAAGGCATGAATCGGAAGTGCGGAAGGACACCATTCGCTTCTCATCCATCGCCAGCTTCGTCGCATCGACGCTCGCCCGGCAGGCGAATCCGCCGACATTAAGAATCTCGAAAGCCAATCGGTTGAGGACAAACACGCCTGCCAGAAGAACGGCGATTGCGAAGAAGAAAGGAATGAACCTCAAGGCAACGAATCGCCCCAGGGCTACGAACAGGGGTGAGGTTCGAAGCGTCCGGGCGAAGCGAAGTCCCCATGCCGGCGTTTCGCCCGTTGCAGGTGCCTTCAGTTGTGCTTCCCGCCGCGCGTCGTAACGGCGCCGGGCGAGATAGAGGGCGATCGCGACAAGCACGCCGATGAACGTCCAGATGCGCCAGGCCGCGTCGCCTTTCCATATCGCCCAGCTCAAGCTCAAGAGCGTTGCCAGGACCAGCAGCCGGGTGCCAGCACTCCACCGGGCGCGGCTCTGCCTCAGCCATTCCAGCCGATTCTCCACTGGGCGCAGCCTCCAGATCTGCGCCGCGCGATCTGCGATGCGGCCTTCCAGGAAATCGCTCCACTTGAAGGTCGCCACGATTGCCACGAGGAGCGCGAGGACGGCCGTCGGACTGGCGGTGAGTTGGTCCAGCCACCCGCCGATCATGGCGGGAACCAGGAACTTCACGGCATCGACCAGCGGTTTCACGATGAAGTAGGCGAAGTCATCGCCCGCTTCCCACGCCACCGGTTTCCAGATCAGGGCAAGCAGCGCCACGGTCAGACCCACCATCAGCCAGTAGGCGATGGCTCGCCACCACACCGTGTCCCACGCGATTTGGTATTGGTCTTCGCATTTTTCCGGCGCGGGAAGCGAGATCGGGGCGTACTGGTCGCCGCTGTTGGCCATGCGCAGGTAAACGCTCTCGTCGATCACTACCGAGTTTCGGTAGCTCTCGACCTTTCTGGGCGCATACCGATAGTAGGAACTCAACCAGGCCCGCGAGTCGTACATGCGGCCGTAGGCCGAGGCCGTCTGGCGGTATTCGTTCACCACCGCCTGATTCAAACGCAGCCCGGCGCGTTGCGCGTTGTCGACAATCCAAAGCAGCGGGACATGCGACATGGCATCGTCGGGGTAGCCGCCGCCGACATTTGAATGCATGCCCGCGAACCAGGTCTGATTCACCCGCTTCGGCTCGGCATCCGCAGGTTCTGCCGATTCGTCCCAGACCAGCGGGTGAAAGGTCTCGCGCTCATCGTCGAGCGCAAGCGCGTGGAATGCCCGCTCGACGCGCGGGTCCAGTTGCATATTGTCGAAACTGAGCGGCCAGATGAACTTGTCGATGCCGATCTTGAGTTCCTTGATCGGCACGCCATAGGCATCCACCGTGTCCCAGAGTCCGAGGAACGCGATCGATGGCACCTGCCGGTTCTTGGTGGAATCGTAGGGTGTGCGGCCGGCAACACTGTTGCGCAGCGCGACAAAGGTGCTCGCGATGAAACGGCCGACCACTGCCAGGGAAAACGTCCGCTGGAACTGTTTCACGCGGTATTCGCGGTAGGCTGCATTCGCGAGCAGTTGGAGTTCCTCTTCCGAATTCCAGCGCACGAGTCCTTGGCTCAGGACGAGCCCCGTCAACATGCGGATCGTGAATGCGCCGCGGCTGAAGCCGAACGCGAAGATCCGGTCGTGTTCGCCGTAATTGCGACACAGGAACCGATAGAGATGCAAAACGTTGCGCTTGAGCCCCCAGCCGAAGGCGCCACCGAGCAACGCGAACAACTTGAATGACGACGTGCCGACGCCATCGTCGTACAGGGCGATCTGGTCCGGCTTCGAGAGGTCGATCGCCTGGTAGGTCCGCCAGACGTTCGTCTTCGCCAGTTTGGCCGCACTGTTCCCCGTGCCGTCCGACAACAGGATGATGGATTTCCCCACCTCGTCTCCCAGCGGAGCACCAGCAAATCAATTTACGCCATGGGCGCCAATGCCGGCTCGGCACCGTCGGCGCGCACACCCTCTATTTCAAGTCGCGCAGTTGCCTCGCAGCAAGCAAGTCAACCGTTTGCAGGGCCTCGGGCCACGCACCTGTGACCTCCACCAACAGCGCCCGAGATTCCGCCTCCCGGCCCTGCCGTCGCCAAAGCTGCGCAAGACCTGTCGCGGCGCGCAACTCGTACGACTTGGCATCTTGCCGACGCGCAATTTCCATAGCCTGTGTGAAACACTTTTCCGCGTCGGCGGCTTCCGCCAATCCTCTTTCCAGCAGAAGGTGCCCACGAATCCGGAACAGTTCGGCCTCGGCCCATCGTTCTCCGTTTCGCGCGGCGCAATCCAGACCATCATCCGCCGCCGCGAGTCCCTCGTCGATTTGCTTCAACACCAAATGCGCCGATGCGAGGTTGGCATATATCAGCGTGAAGAGGAGTTCGGAGCCGACCGTTCGCAGGACGCGCAGATTCTCCTGCATCAAGGCAATTCCTTCCGGCGTCCGTCCCTGATGCACGAGATTGGCGCCGTGAAATGCCGAAACAACCGCCTGGAAGTAAGTAAAGCCCTGCTCGGCGCAAAGCGCTATCGCCGCCTGCAAGGGAGAGTCCGGACCCTGCGGCTCCCCGCGAAAGATATGCACGAATCCGACGGCGGCAAGGCCTCGCGCAAACAGGAAAGACTTGGGAACATCCCGAACGAGCTCCAAACCTTCATGCGCGGCCTCAAGAGCCGCGTCGGGACGCCCGCAAGTCCAGCGTGCCATGGCAAGCCATCCCAGCGCGGATGCCTTGACGTCCTGACCGTAAAGCGTCCTGTGCGCTTCACGCTTCTCCGTCCCGTAAATCCGAACGCACTCCTCCAGTTCGCTTTGTCCGGCAGCAAATTCGCCCATCACGCACGCCGTGATGCCACTCAGGTAGTGCGCCTCCATGATTGCGTCGACGTCTCTCCCCTGGCCGGCGATCAACAGGCAGTGCTCGGCCACCTGCCGCGCCTGACGCTGATCGCCACGCACGAAATGGAACGCTCCCAGTCCCCACAGCGCTCGAAAATGCACCGGCGTTTCATCGCTCTGTCGACACAGTTCACCGGCGCGAGTGAACGCTTGCGCGGTTTCGGCGGCAGCCCAGCCTCGGACCGGTATCAACGCGTAGCCCAATTCCACTTCCAGCGCGAGTTCCTGCTGATCGCGCTCGGCGGATGCCGGCATGGACGTCAACAGATCCAATCCCCTGGTGAAATGAGTTGCCGCTTCCATGTAGGTGGCATGGCTGAAGGCTCGCCGGCCGGCGCGCTGCCACCATTGGACCGCGGCCGCCGCGTCGCCTCCTTCAGCGAAGTGCATGGCCACGAACTCCGGCTGTGCCTCCGCCTCAGCGGAAAACTCACTTACCATGGCCCGTGCGATGCGCAGGTGATACTGGTGCCGTGCGCTCTTCAGCAAACTGTCGTAGGCCGCCTCACGTATCAAAGCATGCTTGAAAACGTATTGGGAATCTGGCGGCGTGCCGCGCTGGTACAGGAACTCGGCCTCGGTCAATCGGGAAAGCTCGCGCTGGAGCAGCGGCTCGTCCATGCTCGACACGGATTTCAGCAGCGCGTAGGAGAACTCGCGACCCAGTGTTGCGCACAACTGGGCAAGGTCCTTTGCGCCGGCAAGCCGGTCCAGGCGAGCCGTGAGCGAGTCCTGCAGCGTGGTCGGAATGGACAGCTTTTGAGAGGGACTGGAGAGCGCGGGCCGTTCTTCGGGTGCCGGGACGTAACCGGACTCGAGCACCATCTTGGTCAATTCCTCGACGTACAGTGGAACGCCGTCGGTCTTGGCAACGATCTGGGCAACGACATCCGGCGGAAGCGCCTTGCGTCCTGAAACGCGTGCGACCATTTCACCGGACTGGCGTCGCGTCAGTCGGCTCAGAACGATAGGCATGACGTGCGAGTGAGGTGGCCAGGGCGGCCGAAACGGAAATCGCGCCGTGAGCAGAACG